>Ga0209719_1000069_pt1 | contig 140172 bp, 122 predicted proteins | sample AD_JPNAS2_MetaG_FD_184421 | JGI IMG/M metagenome (GOLD analysis project Ga0209719, IMG submission 184421) | Active sludge microbial communities of municipal wastewater-treating anaerobic digesters from Japan - AD_JPNAS2_MetaG (SPAdes) (version 2) | ecosystem: Engineered > Bioreactor >...
CATTTTCTTTGGGCGGTACTCCCAAATGCATAGGCAACGAATCGGCCGTCGTGGCTTAAACTGATCTCCGTGTCCGTTTGCCGCCCATCGACATAAACGTATGGCGGTTGAAGTTCGCCGTTCCGTCTCTTTCTTTGTATTTTTATTTGATGGAAGTCCAGTGAAAAGCGCCCGGCTAAGCTCTGAGCAAGACAGCGGCGGGAAAAAAGCGATGGACAGGTTTCTTCATCCGGCAGAGGTTCAACGCTCCAGATTAAGTTATCCAGCGTCGCTTTATCATCGGAACCAGCGCAATGAATATAGTCGGCCCCCGCGAAAAGGCGGATAAAGACGCCGTCTTTTCCCGGTATGCCAACCTCCCCTTCCGCATATTCTGATTTAATATTATGAACGTTAACCTGCCATTGCCTTGGGGCAAAAACGATGTCCGGCAAAATTTTTTTGATGACTTTATAGGCGGTTTCCTTGCAGGCCCAGAGCAACCAGAGGGTGCTGTCGGGATGATCCGCGTGGGTTACATATTCAATTTCAGCATCTGTGAGGATTTTTTTTAGAAAGCGCGAATCCCTGCTTTTTCCCGAGTTCGCCGCATCCTTCAAATCCACCACATCGTTTCCGACACAGGGCAAAATATCCCTCCTCCATGGCTGCGAGTTTTTCAACAATCTGCCGGGCGTATTCCCGCTGTACCCGAAGATCACTGCCCTCTACCGGATGCGGCTTGAAAACTTCCATTTGAACTGAAAATTTTTCGCCCCAGGCGGGAATGACACCGTAATGGTCCTGTTGGTCTCCCCGAAGATATATACACATCACGTTGCAGTCTTCCAGATGTTTGATAAATCGTCCCACGCCGTAAGAAAAACCTTCTTGGTCGACCCTTCCGGTGCGGGAACGCTTGCCTTCCGGGAAGATCATGATGGTTTCTCCGCTTTTCAGCAGGTACATGCATTTTTCCAGAGACTCTTTCATTTTTTCCCGGGCGCCACCGCGATTAATAGGAATACATTTGGAGAGATAGCACAAAATCGTCAGCAAGATATTGTCTTTGTAATTGGTCCATTCCGGCAGATTCCAAGGCATTTTTTTATAATGGATGATGTGCTGAGGCAAGCTGAACATTGCGTAACTTAAGATAAAAGAATCTATCATGGTCAGATGATTGGAACAGATAATCCATCCCCCTTTGTGCTTTGCAAATTCTGCGGCGCATAAACTTCTTGTTTTTTTTAAATCTCTGACACGATAAAAAAGCATTTTTGCGGCAAAGAAATACAGCGGCGCAAGGATGAAAATGGCCATGCGCCCAATGAATTTCTGCATATTTAAAAGGATCAGAGACTTTCTCGTCATTGTCTAAACAAGTTTTTGCTTGATGATTCTAACGGCGTCACCGATGGTGCGTATTTTATCCGCCTCATCATCATCCACGCTGATTCCGTAAACGTCTTCGCATTTAATAATGACGTCTACCAGGCGTGCCGAATTGACTTTCAAGTCGTTCAGGATGTGCGTTTCCAGTGTTGCCGTCGCCAAACGATCCTGATTCTTGGCATAAGGCCTCAAAATATTGATCATCTCTTCGAAAATCTTCTTGTCGTCCATATAAAACTCTCCTTCAATTTTTATGATTATTTCCCTTCCCATTTCTTGAATATGAGACAGCTGTTGACATCGCCGAAACCGAAACCGGCTTTGGCGATGATTTTTATTTCAGGTACGTCCAGACATTTTTGCGGTATTTTCGGCGCGAATTTTTCGATTTCGGGGTGAACATCCCCGCTGTTGACGGAGGGATGCAAAAATTCTTTGAACAGTTCCAGAACGACGGCCACGCATTCAATGGCGCCCGCCGCCCCCAGACAATGACCGATCAATGATTTCGTGGACTGAATGTAGGGAAAGTTTTCCGGTGTCCGCTCCAGCGCTTCTGCCCAGTTCTTCACCTCATACGGATCGGCGTACGTCGCGGTCAAATGCCCGTTGATGGCGTCCACCTGTGCCGGATCAATGCCGGCATCGCCGACAGCGCCGCGAATACATCTTTTGACGCCTTCGGGATTGGGCGCGGTCATGGAGCCGCCCATCCGCTGGCCGCCGCAGTTCACATAACCGCCGAGGATTTCAGCGTAGATCCGGGCGCCCCGGCCCAGCGCCGTTTCCAGCTCTTCGAGAACAAGCATGGCGCCGCCTGCGCCAGGGACAAAACCGGCCGCTGAAGCACTGAGCGGACGGGAGCCGGCCTCGGGGTTGTCATTAAATTTTCTACACAGCACGCGCATGGCGTCGAACCCACCCCAGATGTAAGGCGTCGCGCCTTCGGAACCGCCGGCGATCATGCGTTTGGCCAGTCCCGTTCTGATTCTCCCCATCGCGTCAATAATCGCCTCATTACCTGTCGAGCAGGCCGAAGAATTCGAGGTTACCTGGTTGCCGACTCCCAGAAGGCCGGAAATACGCGCACTGGTTCCGCTTCCCATCACCTGTTCGACAACACGACTGCCCAGTCTTCTTACCTTACCCTCATTAATTAAAGGAACGATGGTATTGGCAATCGTATCCATGCCGCCAATTCCGGAACCGGCAATCACTCCCGTATCCCAATCTACGGTATCGTCATCGTCATCCTTCAGGGCAAATCCCGCATCCGTCCAGGCATCTACCGCCGACACCGAGGCATAACCGATATTGTCGTTGATGGACAAAAGTTTTTCCCGGTCGAAATAGCTTGACCGTATTTCATCGAAATATTCAGGGACGCCGGCTATCTGGCAGCCGAAATTCAATTCCTGTAACCGGGGGATGAAGCGAATACCGGAAACGCCATTGCGAAGAGCCTTTTCAAAATTATCCAAGCCGTGCGCGTTGGGCGCCGCCACCCCCATTCCTGTAATGACAATTCGTTTTTTCATTGTTCCACTCCCACTCCTGATAATTCCCCGCTGCAGATCATTTCGCCGTTTTCCTTTTCCATGGACACAGCGGCTTTAATGGTCATTTTACGAAAATAAATTTTTTTCGCTCTGACAATAACTCGTTCACCCGGCTTCACAATCTGTTTGAATTCCACTCCGTCGGCCAGAGAAAAAAGACTGATCGGCAATTTCATGTCATGGAGTCGCATATTCTTTTGACGCGACAAAAGATATATCCCAAAGGCCACGACGCCAACCTGGGCCATCGTTTCAATCAGAATAACACCCGGCGTGATGGGATTGCCGGGAAAATGCCCGCGGTAAAAATATTCATCTTCGCGAAAACGGTAAGCCCCGATAATCTGCTCATCGTCAAGGCTGATAATTTCATCGATAAAACGGAAAGGCGGCTGCTGAGGAACAAGCGAAAGCACCTCCTGTTTCAGAGCGGCATCAGCCTCCATAAAGTCCTCCGTTGACGTGGATGACCGACCCGTTGATGTAACTACCCTTTTTTGCCAAAAAGGCGACTACTTCGGCAATTTCCTCCGGACGGCCTACACGTCCCAGGAGAATGTCTTCCATGGCTTTATTTTTTATTTCTTCGGGCAAGTCCTTCGTCATCTCCGTATCGATAAAACCGGGAGCCACGGAATTCACCAGAATATTTCTTCCCTTGAGTTCCCGCGCCAGCGATCTGGTGAAGGCATCGAGCGCCGCTTTTTCCATCGTGTAGGGAATCTGTCCAGCGTTGCCGGTATGGCCGACAACGCTGGAAATATTAATGATGCGGCCGGCGGAATTCCGGAACATGAATTGCCGCAAAATTCTTTTGGTCAGGTACCAGACGCCGCGCGTCAACGTCCGTTGCTCGTCAAACTGTTCCACTTTCATGGAGATAATATCGGCATTGACGGAGCGACCGGCATTGTTGACCAGAACATCGACACGTCCCGTGGTATCCTTAAGCTTACCGATCATCGCGTCTACCTGCCCGATGTCGGATAAATCGGCTTGAATTAAAAAACCTTCTCTAATTTGATCCCGTAACGTTTGAGCGCTTGCGGTACTTTGATTGTAATGAATACCGACATAAAACCCTTCCGCGGCCAGCGCGCGGCAGCACGCGGCGCCAATACCTTTTGCTCCGCCGGTAACCAGTGCAACGGGTTTTTCGATCATTGTTTATCCTCCACCTTGAGCATCGCATACGCCCAAGCCAGTCCGGCGCCGACAATCACCAGGGCAATATTATCTCCCGGCCGTATATTATCCCAGTTCATACTCAAAACCGCGGGAGCGCCGCAGCAGCCGACATTGCCGAACTGATCCACATTGAACCAGTGATGTTCCGGTTTGATGTGCCGGCGTTCGCAAACGGTTTTCAGCATCATGTAATTGGCCTGGTGAGCAATGAAGATAAAGCGCTTGGCCTGAGCCTCGTATTGATCCTGAAGTTTTTTTAAACATTCCGTCGTTGTTCTGATGGCAAAACCCTGAACGGCATTGCCGTCCTGACTGAAAACCCAGTCTCCGGTAACACCGACTTTTGTCCATCCCGAAGGACGGGCGTTATAACCGCCGCTGATAAAGGCGGCACGGGCGGGAATGGTCGACGAAACAACGGCGGCATGAGCGCCATCGCCGAAAAGCACTGATGAATTACGATCCGTATAGTTAATGACTTTGGTCGTGGATTCCGCACCGACCAGAAGAACGTAAGGCGGCATTTCTTCAGGCTTCATACGCAACAAGAAATTAACCTGCATGCCGAAGGTGGAACAGGCGGAATTCAAATCAAAGCAGGGTACCTCGATCCCCAGTTCCGCAGCCACGGCTCCGGCTTCCGCGGGAGTAATGTTATCCGGGGATGATGAACCGGAAATAATCAGACCGATATCCTTCGCTTTCAATCCCGCGCGCTGAAGTGCCATCCGTGCCGCCCTGGCTGACATCTGCGCATTGGTGTAGAGCCGGATGGAAAAGGATTGCAGCGGATTGACGTTTTTGGTTTTCCGGATGTAGTCGAGCGGCAAAACCGTGCGGCGGTTCTGAATGCCCACCCGTTCCATGATCCAGTCGTTAGACGTACCCATATCCAATTCTTCCAAAAACTGATTGGAAATGACATTCTCCGGATGAAAGTGCCCCATGGCATGAAGATAAAGCATTATATAATCTCCCGTCCGATAATCATATTTTGAACTTCCCGGACACCTTCATAGATATCGATAATGTGAGCATCGCGCGCCAGTTTGGAAATTTCATATTCGGTTGTAAAACCATAACCGCCGTGCAGATGCAGGCCTTCCGTCGCACAAAAGACGGCAGCTTCGGCGGCGGTGTTCTTGGCCAGGGACGCATAGATGCCGGCATCTTGGGCTTTTTCCTGAATCTTGAAAATGGCCTTGAACAATGCCATCTCGGCCAGCTCGACTTTTTTCCACATCGTCGTCAGCATTTCTCTCGCCACGGGAAGGTCACAAATGCGATGACCGAACTGCTTGCGTTCCCGTGTATATTCCACCGTCAGATCGAACGCTCTTTTGGCAAGCCCCAGGCCGATGGCCGCCACCATCGGACGGGCATAATCCAGAACATCAATGATATATTTGAAACCCAGACGCCGGTCGCCGATAATGTGATTCGGAAAAACGACAACGTCCTCGAACGTCACGCTGGCGGTGTTGGAAAGCCGTTGTCCGAGCTTATCCTCGGGTTTACCGATGATGATTTTACCGCCGGCGGGAACGCTGATTTCACGGGTTGCGTTGCCGATATCGGGGATATCGTATGAAGTGACGTGTTCCACCGGCACAATGACGCAGGCCATGAAATTGCCGGTCGGCTTGCCTGTTTTGCACAAAACAGTAAATTGCGATGCGTAAGACGCGTTGGTGATAAAACATTTTGCCCCGTTCAGAATATATTTACCGTCTTCCCGTTTGCTGATGAACGCAGCCATCATGGAGTTATCCGAACCGGCATTGGGCTCCGTCAGACAAAAAGAGGCCAGGATCGGCTTTTCGACAAACGGTTTAAGGAATAGATTTTTCTGCTCGTCTGTGCCGTGCAGTCCGATGACGACGTTGGCCAGATCATTGCACATGGCCGACGTAGAGATGCCCGTATCGCCGTAGGAAAGCCCCTCAACAACCAGGGCGGACGTAAACAGATCCATTTCATAACCGCGGACGGATTCCGGGATGCTCAAATTGATCAGCCCCGTTTTCCAGGCCTTGTTAATGATCTCCCAGGGAAAAACGTGCTCCTTTTCCATGTCCAGAATACGCGGCGTAATTTCATTCTTCACAAATTTGCGAACAGTATCCAGATAGGATAACTGGCTCTCGTTGAGGCTGAAATCCATAAAGCACACCTTTACTTATTTTATTTTTTTGGAGATGAACTTATAAAACAACTCCTTTTAAGAATTTTTCGCTTCAAAAAAGGAGTTTATTTCGGTTTAAATTTTTTATGCGGCCGCGCCTTTTTTCTGGGCATTGTCGTCGCCTGTCGCCCTGGGCGGTTCGATGCCATACTTCGATTGCAGAAATTTCGTCATGGTCGCCGGATATAAGATGTAGGCCAGCACATCTTCGTCGCTGCGTGCCAGGTCCCCCATGGCCTTTTTCGCCGCTTCGATTTCCGGCTCCAGATAATCGGCAGGCCTTCCGGATACCGGCTCCTGGCCGCGCTTATAGTTCTTCAGTATTTTTTTTGTCAGTGCCGCATCAATCGGCATGGGTGTTTTGCCGTACAGACCCAGAGCCAGATCTTTGAGCTGATTGGAAACTCTTACGTAGCGGCCAAACAAAACATTGAGCACCGCCTGCGCGCCGATAATCTGCGACACCGGCGTCACCAGAGGTGGTGATCCCATGTCTTTTCTGGTCTGGACGACTTCCTTATAAATTTCGGGCAGTCTGTCCAGGGCGTTCATTTCTTTGAGTTGGCCGGTCAGATTGGAAATCATGCCGCCGGGAATCTGATGAGCGAGAACGCCGTTGTCGATAATCGAAAGCTTATGCGTAGCCAGGTGGCTGTTGTATTTCGGGGCCACATTTTCCAAGTGTTCGCCCAGCGCAAGCAGTTTGTACAGATCAATGCCTGTATCGCGTGATGTGCCTCTGAGGGCGGCAACAATCGGCTCAATGGCCGGCATCGACGTTCTCAGCGCAAACGGCGCCAGGCACGTATCTACCACATCGACACCCGCTTCTATCGCTTTTAAATACGTCATGGACGCCATGCCGCTGGTGTAGTGGGAATGGAGATGCAACGGCAGGTTAATTTCTTTTTTGATGGCCGTTACCAGATCATAGGCATCGAAAGGCGACATAATGCCGCCCATGTCTTTGATGCAAATGGCATTCGCGCCCATCTGTTCCAGTGCTTTGGCTTTCCGGACATAATAGTCCAGATTGTAAACGTCACCGCCCAGACGGACATCTGTCAGCGAATAGCAAACCGCTCCCTGAAAAATCTTGCCGTTTGCCTTGATTCGTTCCGCGCAGGATTCCATATTGCGGAAATCGTTAAGCGCATCAAAACAGCGGAAAACATCAATGCCGATTTCACAGGCCTTATCCACGAAAGCGCGCACGACGTCATCGGCGTAATGGCGGTAACCGACCAGATTCTGCCCGCGGATCAGCATGGCAAAAGGCGTTTTCTTAATATACTGTTTTAAAATTCGGGGACGCGCCCAGGGATCTTCTCCCAGAAATCTGTGCATGGTATCAAATGTCGCGCCGCCCCAGACTTCCATCGCGTGGAAACCACACTGATCCATCTCCTCGGCGATAGGAATCATATCTTCGGTCCGCATTCTGGTCGCGTAAATCGACTGATGGCCGTCACGGAAGGTATTGTCCTGAATCTTCAGGGGAATATTTTTTATGTCTTTTTCCTGTATCAAAATATTTACTCCTTTGCGAAAATCATTCGCGCGATGGCTGGTTTACTGACATGTTGCCTTAAAAACTTTTTCTGCCGCGTTGAGTCCGGTAATGGACTGACAGGTAACGCCTATCGTCTTAAAGAAATCGCGCAGCGGTCTGCCCGGTCCGATTTCATAAATGGCCTGCGTATTTTCCGCCAGAGCCTGCATATTCTTGCGCCAGTTCACCGTATGGCTGATCTGGTGAACAAGGTTTTTCTTTACGTCGGCCTTATCGCCCGCATGAAAACCGCCGGTAAAATTCGAGGTGACACGGGGAGCGTTTACGGGATTCAGATGACTGCCGAATTTTTCCAGCGTTTCCGCAAAACGGCCCTCGATGGTTTTCATCAACGTGCTGTGGAATGGAGCGCTCACATTCAAACGAATAAAACGAAAGCTTTTACCTTCCGGAAAATTTTCCGTAAAACGTTTTTCCGCTTCGTCGATAGCCGGCAGCTCTCCGCTGATGACCACCTGGTTGGCGGAATTGATATTGGCGATGCCGGCCTTCAGGCCCTCCATGGTTTTGGTCAGCATGTTCATATCGATGTTTTCCGAAATGACCGCCGCCATCCCGCCCACACCGACCGGCACAGCGTCCTGCATTAACCGTCCACGTATCTGAACGATTTTGAGCGTATCGAACAGGGGCAGCACACCTGCAGCCACCAGCGCCGTAAACTCGCCCAGCGAATGACCGCCGAAATAATCCGGCGCGAAACCATAGCGCTCATTCAATCCGCGCAACATGCAGATTTCCGTTGTCACGATGCAGGGCTGCGTGTACTCTGTCAGATTTAATCTTTCATCCTCCCCAAAACACATATCCATGATATTCCAGCCCAACGCATCGGCAGCTTCCTCAAAAGTCTGCCGGCAAACCGGAATTTGCTCATAGAAATCCTTTCCCATACCCGGTCTTTGCGAACCCTGCCCCGGGAAAACAGCCGCTATATTTTTATCATCTTTCATGCAGACAAATATTTCCTCGTTTTTTAACGTGAATGTAGCGTAAATCCCGCACAATAACAACGACAAAGTAAATAATGTAAAAGCACAATTTGTGCCAGAAAACCGGCAACCGTCAATAGAACACAACGGGCTGTCTTTATTATGCTTTTAATAAAATACCTGGTCGCGAAACCGGAAAAAATCCTTGCGGCATGTATAAAACATTTCACACTGCGAATAAAAGTTTACCTCGCCGTGAACCTGTAACGAAACAAAAGACGCCTGCAGGGCAAAAAATTCATAACACCCTTAATGCAATGTCCGTGTCTTTTTAGGCTCCGGCGGTTTTACGTCTTCGACGACAGGCGCGTTGTATTTTTTATTACAGTTCTCCATGCACAACTGAAATTGGGCTTCGCAAAGCCTCCGGTCAGGGTCCATATTCCAACAAACCTGCTTACTGTCTTCGCAGGACTTGATGCATTTTTCAAGAGAGGCTTCTTGCTCATTTTGGTTTGCAATGGCAACCCCGGAAAGGGACAAAGACCACAAACCCAAGAGGTTGAAGAAACAAACGATGAAAATAGCCTTTTTCAAAGAATTCATACCGAACCTCCTTAAACGTACAGTCCTTTTTTAAATTCTGAAACGGTTGAAGAATAACCCCAAAACGACATTTGTTCTTTAATATATACATTTGTTCCTGTTTAGGCAATCATCAAAACAAGTCCTTTTCTAAACATTTTAAAAGGCAGGCTTTTCTTTTCGCCTTCGCCAAAATGGCCTTTTTCCTGTTTTTTGCCCCTGCAGGCAAGGTCCCTATTAAATACAATATTAATCCTTTTTCCCTTGACAGGTTCGCCCTCCTTTACCTATACTCCGCTCACACGAAAAAGAATTGCTGCCAAAATTCTTATATAAACATAAGAAGAATCACAATGAAATTTGGACAGGAAGTTCTTATTAATTCAATTAAGAAGAAGGAGGTCGGTAATGAAGTTAGATGATATCAAGAAAATTGCAGTAATTGGTTCAGGAGCTATGGGGAACGGCATTGCCCAGGTATGCGCACAGGCCGGCATCAAGGCCGTCATGGTGGACATCAAACAGGAGTTTCTCGACAAAGGTATGGCCACGGTCAACAAGAGTCTGGATACTCTGGTCGGCAAGGGTAAAATGACTGCTGAGAAAAAGGCCGAAGTCATGGGCAATTTGTCCACATCTTTAAGCAATACCGAGGCAGTCAAGGACGTTCAGGTGATTATCGAAGCCGTTCCGGAAATCATGTCTCTGAAGAAAACAGTGTGTGCCGAAATATCGGCTGCGGCTCCGGCTGACGCGCTGATAGCGTCCAACACTTCCACCATGAGCATTAGCGAAATCGCCACGGCCGGGAAGAACCCGGAGCGGATTCTCGGTATGCATTTCTTCAATCCCGCGCCGGTCATGAAAGGCGTAGAAGTGATTTACGCCAAGCAAACCTCTGATGCCAACGTGGACCTGCTTTGCGAACTGACCAAGAAAATCGGAAAAGTTCCCATCAAAGTGCTCAAGGACTCCCCGGGCTTTATCGTGAACCGCATCGGAGCACCCAACCAGGCTCTGATCAGCGCCATTCTGGATGAAGGCAAAATCAAAGTGGACACGATTGATGCTGTCATGAAGGCCAAGGCCGGTATGCCCATGGGTCCCTTCGAGCTTGCTGACTACGTCGGTATTGACGTTTTCTATCACACTCTCAAATATTATTCCGAAACACTGTCTCCGGAATTCAAACCCGGCAAGACACTTCAGACTCTGTTGGACAGCGGGAAACTCGGCATGAAGAGCGGCCAGGGCATTTACACCTGGGAAGGCGGCAAGGCCAAGATCGATATGTCCGTAGAATCTCAGGACTTCGGTCCGCTGGATTTTCTGGCCATTCAGATCAACGAAGCCGTGCGTGTTTACAAAGAGAAGATTGCGGCATCCGCTGCCGATATCGACCTGGGCATGGTCCATTGCATGAGAGCGTTTGCCGGTCCGTTCGCCTTTGGCGCCGGCATGGAACCCGCTCAACTGGCAGATACGCTCAATAAACTGCACACCCGTTTCGGTCTGAATATTTTCAAACCCGAACCCGAAATCGTGGACGGCTCCTTTAAAAACATGAAATAAACAGTTTTGTTTTATCTCCGACAGAGGGGCATCCTCTGCCGACCAATCCAATGAGGCGGGGCAACGAAATATCGTTGCCCCGCTTTTTTTAGTCAGGCTTCAATTTTAAAGCATCGCGTATGGACATTGGCCGATCGAATTATCCCCTGAGCACAGCAAACGGAAATCTGTCCGTTGAAGCGGGATTCAAGTCTCACGAAAGAAATGATCTTTATCTTTGACAAATTCGATTTCAATCTGTTATGCCCATAGCAAATCTATTCATTTAAAGAGGACTCATCATGGCTGACAAATCAAAGTATGCGGGAGTTTATTCTGAATCAATCAATCAACCGGACATTTTCTGGGGCAAAGCAGCCGAAGACGTCGTCTGGAACAAAAAATGGGACAAGGTTCTTGACGATAGCAAAAAACCTTTTTACCGCTGGTTTTCCGGCGGCGAATTGAACACCTGCTATAACGCCCTTGATTACCAGGTGGAATCGGGACGGGGGGAACAAAACGCCATTATTTATGACAGCCCCGTAACCAATACCGTGCAGAAAATTACCTACAAAGAACTGCTGGACAAAGTATCCAAATTTGCCGGAGCCATTAGTGCCCTGGGCGTCAAAAAAGGCGATACCGTCATTATCTACATGCCCATGATTCCGGAAGCCCTGGTTGCTGTGCTTTCCTGCGCACGCATCGGCGCGGTTCATTCCGTTGTTTTCGGTGGATTTGCTCCCAACGAACTGGCCATACGCATTGATGATGCAAAGCCGAAAATTATCATCTCCGCATCCTGTGGCATCGAAGGGAAGAAGACCATTCCTTATAAACCGCTACTGGATGAGGCTATTAAAATTGCGGCTCATAAACCGCAGAAATGCGTTATCTACCAGCGTCCCCAGGTCAAGGCGGACATGGATTCGGCACGCGATCTGGACTTTAACGACGTGATGAAAAATGCCAAAGCGGCGGGCTGCGTATCCGTTGCCGCGACCGATCCCCTCTACATTCTCTATACGTCGGGAACAACCGGCAAACCCAAAGGGGTCATGCGCGATAACGGCGGTCATGCCGTGGCGCTGAAATGGTCTATGAAAAATATATACGATGTCAAACCGGGCGATGTTTTCTGGGCCGCCTCCGATGTCGGCTGGGTGGTCGGCCATTCTTACATTATTTATGCACCGCTTCTTTATGGCTGCACAACCATCGTCTACGAAGGCAAACCGGTCGGAACACCGGATCCAGGTGCTTTTTGGCGCGTCATTTCCCAGCATGGCGTCTCTGTGCTATTTACGGCTCCCACAGCGTTCCGCGCCATCAAGAAAGAAGACCCCAACGGCGACTATCTGAAAAAATACGATATCAAATGCCTTAGGTATCTTTTTCTGGCGGGCGAACGACTCGATCCCGATACCTATCACTGGGCCAGCGATATGCTGAAAATTCCTGTGGTGGATCACTGGTGGCAGACGGAAACCGGATGGCCGATTGCCGCCAACTGCATGGGCATTGAAAGATTCCCCATCAAGGCGGGCTCACCGACCAAACCCGTCCCGGGTTACAACGTGCAGATTCTGGACGGGGACGGCAACCAGCTTCCCAACGGCGAAGAAGGTTCCGTGGTTATCAAACTTCCTCTTCCTCCGGGCTGTCTGCCCACGCTTTGGAACGATGACAAACGTTATCTGGACTACGTCATGGAAAGACCCGGTTATTATGTGACCGGCGACGGCGGACGCTTTGATCAGGACGGTTATATTTTTATCATGGGACGCATCGACGACGTCATCAACGTCGCAGGGCATCGCCTGTCTACCGGAGCGATGGAAGAAATCATTTCGAAGCACAAGGATGTCGCGGAATGCGCAGTTTTCGGCGCCGAAGATCAGCTCAAAGGCCAGGTTCCCGTAGGCTTTGTCGTGCTCAAAGCCGGCGTCGACCGAGATCCGGACGATATCGTCAGGGAACTGGTTCAAATGGTTCGTTCAGAACTTGGCGCGCTGGCCTGCTTCAAGGAAGCGGCCATCGTCAAGGCACTGCCGAAAACGCGTTCAGGAAAAACTCTGCGCAGCACGATGCGCAAGATCGTGGACGGCAAGGAGTATGTGATTCCTTCTACGATTGACGATCCCTCGGTTCTGGGAAGTATTGCAGAAGCCGCTAAAACCATCGGCTACGGAAAAAAATAATCGTATTCGTTTTTGCATGCGCGCCCCTATGTTCGGGCGCGCATTTTTTTCGCAGCTGTTGCCTCGGGTTCATACCGTTAAAAACACAATTTAGCTTTTTTGCATTTCAATCAGCCAGCAGCATGCCGTCGCTTGATCTGTTTTCTGCTGGCGCCATTTAGATTTTACCCTCAAATTTATCGTTACCACTTTTACGCAAAATTGTTGAAAGCTGATTGTTCTATCGATCAGCGTAAACTGCTTCAACTTTCTGAATTGGTTGCGGCATTATATTCGCACAACAACTTGCAGTTGACACATCCTTTTTAATCATATATGTACTATTTAAAATATATGTATTAAATTTTGGAGTATGTATTATGGCGCAAAAAATAACGATCAGCGTTCCGGACGAGCTTTATGAAAAAATGCAGGCATGGAAATCGTCTCTGAATTTTTCCAGAGTATTTCAGAATGCCGTTTCCAAAATCATACAGAAAAAAGAGAATTTAACATCGAAAATCCGGAACGAAATCGAATTTTCATCTATCGTGGATCGCCTGAAAAAGGAAAAGGTCGATTACGAGCTCAACATCGCGGAATGGGGGAAAAAGGACGGCCTCGAATGGTGCAAAACCGCCCATTACCGTGAAATTCAATATGCCCTCGCCTGGACCGCTTGCGAAAATCCCAACCAGGATGAAGAGTTAGGCGATTATTTCTCCGACATATTTAAGAAATATAAGGCGCAAGTGGCGGCAACGGGCAAAAAAGCACAGGAGGCTTGGAGTGACTTTTCGGAAAAATACCTGAAGGGATGGCGAGAAGGAGTCGAATTATTCTGGCACGAAGTGAAGGACAAGCTTTGATCATCAGAAAAACGCTGCAATCTCCACCGGGGGATTTATGAGATTGGAACGCGAAACAAAAGAATTCTTTGAAAAATACCGGCAGAGATATCTGGACAACCGGCAAAGATTTTCCGACGGCTTGAACAAAACCCTGGCAGAGAAAAAGGACTGGATCGCCCATATCAGTTACCAGCCTTATAAATGGCTCTTTGTTCTGCCTTTATTGATTGCGACCACTCTGATCTGCGGCGTTTTGGCCATTGTCACAGCGCTGCTGTTCTCACCGCGCACAGGTGGAATTTTTGGAATGATTTGGGCCAGAATCAACAGCTTCTGCACCCCCATGACTGTACACGTCGTCGGAGCGGATAACATCGAACCCGGCACGTCTTACGTCATCACTTCCAATCACCAGAGCATGTATGATATCTATGTGCTTTACGGCTGGCTGGGCATAGACTTCAAATGGGTGATGAAGAAAGAGCTGAAAAAAGTGCCGGTTCTTGGTTTGGCCTGTAAAATTATCGGTCACATTTACATCGACAGATCCGACTCGAAAAGTGCCGTGGACACCATCAAAGCCGCCAGGGCAAAAATTGTTGGCGGAACCTCCGTTTTGTTTTTTCCGGAAGGAACGCGAAGCGTCGACGGGAAGATGAAACAATTTAAGAAAGGCGCCTTTAAGATGGCCATTGACCTCGGCATACCCATTCTTCCCGTCACCATCAACGGTACCCGAAACATTCTGCCGAAAGGCAGCCTGGATTTGACCCCCGGCGGTGCGACGATGATCATTCATAAGCCGATTCCCGTCACGGATTATCACGACGGAAACCTGCCTGAACTGATGGAGCACACAAGGCGGAGAATGAACGCATTCCTGGATTGAGGCAGTGAGCGCCGGCAGCACCAAATCTGAGATAAACACTGTCCTGAATAATGCTGCAAACATCAAGCTTTCGATTTAATATCCCCCTGCGCGGTAAAAAAAACTATTTCATTGAAATATTCTTGAAGAAAGGTTATGAATAAAATAAATGTTGAAATGATTTCTCAGTAGTCTAGTGCTCATAAAACTTTCAAATGGCATGAGTGGATTAGATGAACCATACGGGGGAAAATCCAAAACCCACTTTCTCGCACAGAGAAAATGGGTTTTCTTTTTCGGGAATGCATTATTGAATTTGCAGCTACATTAATCTCTAACAAAAAAGGATTAAAATTATGCCGGCAAACGAACCTCAAAAACTTCCCAAAACATGGACAACCGAAATGTTGAATGCGTTTCACAAATTGATCAATTCGCCCCTACCCGTCAGTTTTACGGTTTCGGAAAAAAATAAATTGACAACTTTTTTCGGGAAACAAAATCCGTCGTCTCACGCACGCGTTGCCTGTCATGTTTCCTATAAAGGGAATATTTCCGTTCCGGAATTTGAAAATGTTGGCGTCGTTTTTAATCCGGCAAAGAATTTGACAGACGAATATAAAAATTTCATCGGCTATATTGAAATCGTAAACGGTTTGAAAGAGGATACGATTCCCGTCCCGGAGATCAGAGTCTTTATTCAGGAAGATTCGGGGGTGTGTGACGTTTTCAGCGAAATGCTGATTGAATCAAAAACATTGCATGCGAAACTCTCCCCCATCTATATTTATCTGGAGCAATCTTATTGCTTAAAAGATAAGCCTCCTGAAGATCTGTTAAAGAAAAGAATCCCGATCAAGGAGATATCCACATTTCAAAAAATTTCCTGCGTTGAATAATCTAAAAACACGCGGGGAAGCCGGCTTTTCTGATATTCACCATGCACCGACTCATCAGTGCCCCTTCAGCGTAAGCGTAAAGGCGTCTGAAAAGGACAACCTCGACCCCCTAAAAAGGGGAAGTTGTCTGTTTGTGGATTTTTACCCCCTGATTGATACGATCATACCTTCTGCCATTTTTGAAAGCCGTTATGATTCATGTGAACGGAGTGATTGAAATTGAAAAACTAATTTCCAAATATAACTATCGCCACGCCGTATCTGATCAACAAGAATCCTCTTGAAACGTCGCAGGCAATCCACCTGTTGCCTCATTAATAAATGTTACCGAAAGAAGAGCGAGTGGAGAGAACGTTGCCTCAAAAAAGATGTTACCGAAGTCGGGCAATCTTTTTGAGCTTCATTTGAATAAGATTATTTAGCTCAAAAGGGTTCAGGTTTTCAAGTTGTTTTGAGAGAGCAAGTTTGACCGATTGATCGATGTATTTTGATTCCATGATTCTTTGATAGGGCGTTTTGGGTTGATCATGTTTTTTGATAGTTTTAGAGCCGATGCGTTCCTTTTCAATGAGTTTGACCGAGGGGAGAAAGAAGTTATGGAAGAGGCGCCATTCGTTGCGGTAGAGATTGTTCATCAGCGGGACCACCTTGGGATTGTCTAATCGTTGATACCCCAGCCACTGACGGACATGCGTCCAGTTTTTTTGTTCGATGTGGGCATTGTCGTCTTTGTGATAAGCCCTGCTGCGGGTAAAGTTTATGGGCTGTTTACGATCCGTAAAGTGCCGCAGGAGATGATGGTTGAGAAACTCACTGCCATTGTCTGAATCAAAACCCAGGAGCGGAAACGGGAGCATTTTTTCGACATCTTTGATTTGTTCCAGAACACCTTTTTCTCCTTTGCCCCAGACCGATCTTTGTTCTGTCCAGCCCGTGGCAATGTCGACAAAGTCAATGGTGTAGGCAAACATCCCCATGAGAGAATCACCGCAATGGGCGACGGTGTCGGCTTCGAGATAACCCGGCCGTGATTCATCCCATTGGTTGGTGTTGATGGGGATTTGCTTTCGCAGCAGCGTGCCCGGCTTGGTCGTTGATTTCCCTCTTTTCTGATACTGAATCCGGATAGGCTTGAGAATCCGGTCGATGGTTGACGGGGATATGGCCCAAAGAGTCCTGATAATATCTTCTGCCAGCCCGCCGAAATGCTCGCTGTATTTAGGCAGCCACAAGGGTAAAATGGCCTTGAGTCTTTTGGAACAGGGAAGATTGGCCGCCAGCCAGATCTGTTTCAGCGGCCGGATAATAGGTGCCTTATTGTAAACAGAAGGCTTCCCCCTTTTCTTGGCCTTTGGCTTTGTAAACCGCTTATACCCTTTTAATCGTCGGATGGCGTGTTTCCGATGATGACCGCAAACAGCGCAACATTCATCGATGATAACGGTCTTTTCTTTACGAGATGCCTCTTTATATCGCTTATAAAGAACCTCAAAATACTCTTCCTTCGATTTGGGACTCATGGATAAACCTCCGTTTCCGAATCTTTTCTCGGTAACATCGGTTTATGAGGCAACGTATCCCTTTTATGCAAACCTTCGGTAACATTTTATTTGAGGCAATTCGTCCATCATTTGAAATGTTGATATATTTTCTTATTATTGTATAATCACGCAGTATGATTAAAGAGTATCATGTAAATGTGTAATGTAACGCTGTTTCCCGTTCCGGCACCCCAAACACCGGCCATTGCACAATCCGACTCTGAACCTGTAACCGCAGAAGCACCGGCAATTGTTCCAGAGGGAAAGAAGGTCAACAAAATAATCGTCGCGAAGTTGTTCGGAAGCGAACAGGTTAATTAAATCGTTTTCATTATTTCGAGCATTGAAATCATAAGGAGGTTACAGAAATGAATATTGGCGAACTTCTAGGAGCAATGGTGCAAACCGGTATGTCACCGTCTTCCAGCGCACGCATGAAGAATTCTCTTGGAGGCGGCAAGGAACTGGATAGTCTCAAAGATATGTTAGGCGATGCCGCAGGACAGTCCGGCAGCGGAGGACTCGGAGGCTTGCTTTCCAGTGTGCTGGGCGGAGACAAAAGCTCAGGCGGCAAAAGCGGCGGTATCGGCGACTTACTGTCCGGTGTGCTGGGTGGCGGACAGAAGGGAGGCGCATCCAGCTCAGGCGGTATCGGAGATTTACTTTCCAATATGTTGGGTGATGCCGGTAAGGCAGTTGGCGGCAACAAAAACCTGGCCATCGGCGGTCTGGGAGCGCTTATCGGATCCATTATGGGCGGAGGTGGAAAATCTGCAGGCGGCGCCGTGGGCGGAGGCTTGATGGCTCTGCTCGGAGCGCTGGCGTATAATGCGCTCAAAGGCATCGGTCAGGCCAAGACTCCCATTCCAGCCGGCCTGATTGAACCCGGTACGGATGAGGAACAAAAGCAATTGGATCAGAGTTCAGAACTGGTTTTGAGGGCGATGATTAATGCCACGAAAGCCGACGGCAAGATCGATCAAAATGAAATCAATCGGATCATGGGAAAATTCAATGAGATTGGTGTCGAAGAGGAAGGAAAGAAATATCTGATGATGCAACTGCAGCAACCGATGGAAACGGACACATTGATTGCCGCGGCACAGGGGCAGCCGGACCTGGCGGCGCAGATGTATGCGGCTTCCCTGATGGCCATAGAAGTGGACACGCAGAATGAGAAAGACTATCTGGAAAAACTGGCCGAAGGTCTGGGATTAGGCTCTCAGGTCACCACGCGTATCGAACAAATGGTTGGTTTACAGCCGTCATAAATATTCCGGGCGACGAAATGGATTGTGCCTCTCTGTTTCGGTCACCCTTTTTTATTCTGAATGGTTGTCATCGCATGATAAACATTTCTTGCGATTTGATTTTTCTCGTTGTTCCTGCCCACCTGGTGTGTGCGCCAACTCTACACACCAGACAACAGACATTTCGCTTTCCGGCATCGTGATTTTCAGATGGTTGAGATTGACCGAATGAACACAAATGTGTAAAGTGCTCAAGCAAAAATGGAGATCCGGCGTTTAATGATCAAGACAATTTTCTGGGACAATGACGGTGTTCTGGTCGATACGGAAGGCCTTTTTTTCAGGGCCAATCAGGAAATCCTGGCAGGTTTGGGAATTCCCCTGCAACGGGAGCAATTTGAAGAAATATCGCTTGTCAGGGGAGAAAGCGTGATGCGGTTGGCGGCAACCCCGGGGACGGATGCGTTTATCAAACTTCGCCGGGATCGTGACGCCCTTTATGCCGATTTGCTGACCCGCGACCCGCTGGTGATTGACGGCGTCCGGGAAGTGCTGGATGCGCTTCAGGGAAAATATTTGATGGGTATCGTCACGAGTTCCGGACATGAGCACTTTGAAATCATTCACCGGCAATCGAGTCTTCTGCCCTATTTCCAGTTTTTCCTGACCCTGAAAGATTGCCCTTATACCAAGCCGCATCCGGGACCGTATCTCAAGGCAATTGCGTTAAGCGGTTTTGCGCCGGAGGAATGTCTGGTCATTGAGGATTCGCCGCGCGGTCTGGCCGCCGCCACAAGCGCCGGACTCCGGTGCATTGTCATCCCCAGCAAGTTCACGTGCAACCACGATTTCGCAGGAGCCTGCAAGGTCCTGGACAGCATCAAAGGCCTTCCCGCTTTTCTCAAAGAATTTTAAAAAGTCAGTATCAATGCTCATCAGCCTCTTGACAAACTCTTTCCCATCGGATAGGCAACTAAAAGGGGTGGCCTTAACGGTCTGAGATTATACCCTTTGAACCTGATCCGGGTAATGCCGGCGTAGGAAGAAAAAAGGCGTATTGATCCGTTTCCCCTGATGAGGAAACGGATTTTTTTTGGATATCCAGCCGGCAAGCCGCCCAGGTTAATCTTTGGGAGGTAGTCATGTTAAACGAAATCATTATCAGTCGGGCAATTCTGGATTCCTATTTTAAAAAGCTGGGCAGCTGTCTGGATCTTGATGTTGCCATCGTCGGTGGCGGCCCGTCGGGGCTGGTGGCCGGATACTATCTGGCCAGAGCGGGACGGAAGGTAGCTCTTTTCGAACGCAAGCTCTCAATCGGTGGAGGCATTTGGGGAGGCGGCATGATGTTCAATTCCATCGTGGTACAGGAGGCCGGACGGCAATTGCTTGAAGAATTCGACCTCCAGGGCCGGGAATATACGCCGGGCTATTATGTCCTTGATGCCGTGGATATCACGTCAACGCTTATTCACAAGGCTGTGCGGGCCGGTTTGCAGGTCTTCAACCTCATCGCCATAGAGGATGTGGTAATCAAAAACGAACGCGTGGCCGGTCTGGTCATTAATTGGGGCGCGGTTGATACGCTAAAATGGCATGTGGACCCGCTAACCGTCCATGCCCGATATGTTATCGACGGGACGGGCCATCCCGCCAATGTCACCGAGGTGCTCGTACGGAAAATGGGCGTGAGACTCAACACAAGCACCGGCGGGATCGTGGGCGAAAAATCCATGGAAGCCGGAAAGGGAGAGTTGCAAACCGTCGAAAATACCCGCGAGGTTTATCCGGGACTTTTTGTCAGCGGCATGGCCGCTAACGCGGTCTATGGCGGCTACCGCATGGGTCCGGTCTTCGGCGGCATGCTGCTCTCGGGACTCAAGGTGGCTGAAGAAATTCTAGCGCGCTTATGAATACGGCAGAGGGACAAATAATGCGCACATTCCTGCGGCACGGGCTTTACCTGATCCTCACCGATCCGCGCGACGGTTATGAAACGCTTTGCCGGTGGGCTGTGGAAGCCGGTCTTCCGGCCGTTCAGTTGCGCTATAAAGGTCATAATGAACGAGAACATCTTGCTCTGGCACGTGCCCTGCGACAAATCACCAAAGGTACCGGCACGCTCTTCATCGTCAATGACCGGCCGGACATCGCACTTATTTCGCAAGCCGACGGTGTGCATTTGGGACAGGATGACCTTCCGGCAGCAGAGGTGCGGCAGCTCATCGGTCCGACCATGCTGCTGGGTCTTTCCACACACAACCTAGAGCAGGTCGCGGCCGCAAATGCCGTACCCGTGGATTACATCGGGTTCGGGCCGCTGTTTGCCACCAATTCCAAGGAACGGCTGGCACCGGTGACGGGACCGGATATCTTGAAGGCCGCGCTGGCCATCAGCCGTTATCCCATCGTGGCTATCGGCGGGCTGACCCTGGAGCGTATCAGGCAATTACAACCGCGCCCGCACAATACGGCAGTCATCCGCGCCGTAAACGATGCATCCGATCCGTTGGCCGTTATGCGCGCCATCCATGAATCGTGTATGAACAGGACATCATAATGTTTTTTATCGTTGGCGCTGCAGATTCCCTTTGTCCATTGTCTTCAGATATTCTATTCGTTCAATAAGCGGCGGATGGGAATAATAAAACCACACATACCACGGATGGGGATGAAGATTGGACAGGTTATCTTTGGCTAGACGTTTGAGGGCATGTATCATCGGCTCTGACGTTCCGGTCAATTCATGTGCCATCCTGTCGGCTTCGCGCTCATATCGGCGCGAGATGAACGCGGCCAGAGGGCTGAAGAAGAATCCGACGCAACTGAAATACAGTGACACCAGAAGCAAACCGGCATAAACAGGCGTTTGCGGTAAACCGAAGGCGCCATAGATCGGCGGCCAGTTTACCAGCAGATAAACCAGATAAAATCCGACAAAGGAAGCCGCAACCATAAATATTAATTGCTTCAGGATATGTTTCTTTTTCCAGTGACCGATCTCATGGGCAAGCACCGCCAGTATTTCATCATGCGTATGTGAAGCAAGCAGCGTGTCGAAAAGTACGATGCGCTTGGTTTTGCCTATACCTGTAAAATAGGCGTTGGTATGTTTGGAACGCTTACCTTCATCAACCTGAAAAATGCCTTTGGCCTTCAATCCGACTTTGGAAAGTAGTGATGTGATTTTCTCTTTCAGTTCTTCATCCTTGACCGGTTCGTACTTGTTAAACAGCGGCGCGATGACCACGGGAAAAAGCCACAAAAGCAGGATCTCGAACGCGGCAAAAAATATCCATGCCCAGAACCACCAGCTTGTCGGCAGGTAAAGAACAAAAGCCATGAAAACGGAAAGTAAAAACCCCATCAGAATTGCTGAAATGATCACGGACTTGACGAGATCGGTCAGCCAGAGCTTCCATGTAATCGTGGAAAAGCCGTATTTTTTTTCCAGAACAAACGTGCGGTAAATGTCAAAGGGAAGTCCGATAACGCCGCCAATCAACGCCAGAGTTCCGAAGAAAACCAGCGCCTGCCAGATCAAGTGAAGCTGCAATCCGTTTGTTTTTGCAACCAGCAGCGGTAGGAAAAGAAAAATGATGGCAAGTTCCAGAAGGTCTTCTGTGGAATTTTCCTTGTTCTCCAGACGCAAATTATCATACGTATAATCCGCCATTTTGGAAAGCGTTGCCTGATCAATCACATTCCGGAAAGCCGGCGGAATAATTTTTCCGCACTGGCGCAAATGCCGGATGTTGAGTTGCTGCAAAATAAATCGCCAGAGGATCCGGCCGACAAACAAAATTAAAAAAATTATCAGAAGAGTTTTTTCCATAACCGTCTCTTTCGTCCGTCAGATTGTTTTCGTTACATCATCGTATTTTAAAACCACAGCCTGTGCATAAAAAATATGCCGTCAGATGTTCAGACGGCGGCGAAGTTTTTTCATCAGCATCATACCGCCTGAAAACCAGGTTGTGTCAAAATGATGAATCGTATAGGACATTTCAACTGCCTTGCTTCGTTCCAATTCGGAACACGCTTCGTGCCAGGACAGCGGATAAAACACCTCATACGGATAAATCGTGATGTCCTGATGCGTTTGCTGATAGTCTCTGGCCAGTTTGTCCAGCTCAAAAATGACGGTCTGTATGATGTAATGGCCTTTGGATTGCAATAGCCTTTTGTGACGGAATGTCACCCGAAGGCGCTCAAGCAGCATTTCCCAGAACGGATGCCCCTTCGGCGAGGCCATAAAGGCATTAATGATGAAGTCACACCTGTTGAGGGACTTCCCCATCCCTTCTTTTTCTTCCCCCAGAATCAGATGAGGTTGATCGATGATCCCGTCCAGGGGGCGGAGCGGTTCGAGATCCAGATCGGCATAAACACCGCCAAATTTGTGCAGGTATAAAATTCTGGCAAAATCCGCTTTTTGAACCGGATACGCATAGGAGTCGTAAAGTTGCAGAAAAGCCGTATAATCTCTTTCCACCAAACGACGATTGTCTTCGTCCGTCCAAAGCCTGAATTCCCATCCCGGATGAAATTTTTTCCATGCGTCCCTGAATCTTTGCCAGCGCGGAGGGATCTCGGTTGATTTCCAGGTCTGATGGATTATTTTTGGTATCACAGCATTGTCCTTTCTGAACTGAAAACAGCAATAAAAAACCGCAGCATAAAATGAAAATATTTATTTTTTGCGGCTAAAAGATAGGTAACATGCCTGTCTGTGTCAAGGAAATTGTCTGCGAGGATAAATTCTTACGTTACACCCCAAAAAGTCTGCAACGGGAAACAAACCAGCAAACTCAATTTCAATCCAAACGTCCTGTCCGAAGATCTGCTCTTGAATCTGTACAGCAAAAGCGTGTCCGCCGGCTGCCGATTAAAAAATAAAAGATTTTCTTACCGTATAAAAAACTATAAAATTGCCTTGACAAAATCATCTGCCGGTCATATCATTCCAGTTAACGTAAGCTGGACTTAACATAAAAAACGATCGTAATATTATAGTATTATGTCCGATAGTCTGTTTGCGTAAAGGACATGAAGTAGTTTGATCATACAAAAGTCATCAAACGTCTTCGAGGAGGTATTAAATGTCAAATTTTGTGAAGAAAACAATCGGCCAACTTGTCAGGGAAACAGCCGAGTGCTACCCGCAAAACCCGGCGCTTGTCTGTCCGGATTTCGGCATTCGTCAGACGTACAGTGAATTTTACCAGACGTGCCGGGACGTCGCCAAAGGGCTTATCGCCCTGGGAATCAAACGCGGGGATAATGTCGCCGTCTGGACAACCAATATTCCCGACTGGATTCATCTGCAATTTGCGCTGGGAATGACGGGCGGCATTCTGGTAACCGTCAATACAAATTATCAGACGCACGAACTGGAATACATTCTCAAGCAATCGGATTCCACGACGCTTTTTTTAATGGAGTCCTATAGAGAAGTTAATTTTTACGAAAACGTCCGCAAAATATTGCCCGAACTGGATCACCACCAGCCGGGAACCCCGGTTTCGGCACAACTCCCCGCTCTGAAAAATATTATCTACATCGGCAAGCGGGAAAGCACCCCGGGCATGCTGCATTTCAGCGACATCATCACCATGGGCAGGGAGGTGACCGATAAACAGCTGGAGGATAGGCTCCACAGCCTCCATGATGACGATGTCATCAATATGCAGTACACCTCGGGCACAACCGGATTCCCCAAGGGTGTCATGCTGACGCATCATAACATCGTGAACAATGCACGCATGGTCGGCGACGTCATGGGCATGACGGAAAAAGACAAGCTGCTGATCCAGGTACCGCTGTTTCACTGTTTCGGCTGTGTAATGAGTTCGCTTAATTGCGTTTATCACGGCTCCACCATGGTCGTCGTGGAATATTTCGATCCCCTCAAAGCTGTTCAATGGATTTCCGCAGAACACTGCACGGCCGTAAACGGCGTGCCGACCATGTTCATCGCGATTCTGAATCACCCCGATTTCGACAAATATGATATGTCTTCTCTGCGGACGGGCATCATGGCGGGCGCTCCCTGTCCTGTCGAAACCATGAACCAGGTGCGCACGAAAATGCATTGCCCCGAAATTGTCATCGCCTTCGGCCAGACCGAATCGGCGCCGGTCATGACCATGACCCGGCGCGACGATCCTGTGGAATTGCGCGTCTCCACCGTGGGACGGCTTCTGCCGGATATCGAGGGAAAGATTGTTGACCCCGATCTCGGCATTGATTTGCCTCCCAATGCGCAGGGCGAAATTGTCACCCGCAGCGAATGTGTCATGAAGGGCTACTACAAAATGCCCGATGCCACGGCTGACGCCATCGACCGATACAACTGGTTACACACAGGCGATCTCGGAGAGATGGACGATAACGGTTATTTCAAAGTGACCGGCCGTATTAAGGATATGATTATCCGCGGCGGAGAAAATATTTATCCGCGTGAGCTTGAGGAATTTCTTTTCACGCATCCCAAAGTCGTAAACGTTCAGGTCATCGGCATCCCGGATAAAAAATACGGAGAACAGGTCCTGGCCGCCATTCAACTCAAGGCCGGACAGACGGCCACGCCTGAAGAATTCACCGAGTTTTGTCAGGGAAAGATCGCCCGGCACAAAATTCCCAAATACTGGGAGTTTGTTGACGACTATCCGACAACGGCCAGCGGAAAGATTCAGAAATTCAAGATGAAGGAAGTGTTTGAAAAAAAATATCCTGCTTAAAAACTATCAGGGAGAAAGGTAAGAAAATGAGCAACATCATCAACCGCGATACTATCGGCGACATGGCGAGGAGGGCGGCGACAAAATACGGCGATAAAACCGCCATTATTTTCCGCAATATCAAGCTTTCATTCTACGATCTGGAACGGGAGGCGCGGCGCTTTGCCAATCTGATGACCCGCTACGGTGTCCGGAAGGGAGACCGGGTCGCCGTTTACGCCTATAACTCCCATTATTATCCGATCAGCATGATGGGACTGGCCAAAATCGGCGCCATCCAGGTTCCCATCAATTACATGCTCAACGCGGAAGAAATTGCCTTCATCATCAATCATTCCGGTTCCCGTTTATTCATCATCGAAGATACGCTCTATCCGGTCATCGCCGGATGCAAGGATAAATTCCCCGCCGTGGAAAAATGGGGATTCATTCCGCTGAATGATTCTGGCATTCCGGACGGGTTCTTCAATTTAATCGCCGAGATGTCGGCGATGAATTATGACGAACCGCAGGTGGAGGTCAGCGCAGAAGATATCGTGCAGATTCCCTACACCAGCGGGACGGAGGCCAAACCCAAAGGCGCCATGCTGTCTCACAGGGCATTGATGTCGCAGTATCACAGCTGCATTTTTGACGGCCGGTATGAGACTGACGACGTCAGTCTCCACGCCCTGCCCCTGTTTCATTGCGCTCAGCTCCATTGTTTCCTGATGCCTTATCTGTATGTCGGCGCAACCAACGTGATCATGCATAAGGCCGATCCTGTGGAGATGATCCGGCTGATCGAAAAATATCAGATTACACACATGTTTGCTCCGCCCACCGTCTGGATCGCCATCCTGAATCATCCGGAATTCAACAACTACAACCACGGCAGCCTGAAAAAAGCCGCCTACGGGGCCAGCATCATGCCGGTGGAAATCATCAAACAGTTGTCCGTCACATTTAAAGGCTTGAAGCTCTGGAATTACTATGGGCAGACGGAGATGGGGCCGGTGGCAACCATCCTGAAGCCCGAAGATCAGCTCCTGAAGCCCGGTTCCGCCGGCAAACCCGTTTTAAATGTGGAAACCCGGCTGATGGATGATGACGGAAAATTTGTTGCACTGGGCGACGTGGGGGAAATTGTTCATCGCTCCGGTCATGTCATGTCCGGTTATCTGAATGATCCGGAGAAAACAGCGGAAGCCTTCCAGTTCGGCTGGTTCCACAGCGGCGATCTGGGACGATTTGACAACGACGGCTATCTCTATGTCGTCGACCGCAAAAAAGACATGATCAAAACGGGCGGAGAAAACGTCGCTTCGCGCGAAGTCGAGGAAGTCCTTTATCAGTATCCGGGCATCGAAGAGGTCGCCGTTATCGGCCTGCCCGATCCCAAATGGATAGAGGTTGTGGCGGTGGTCGCCGTCCTGAAAAAGGGTGTGTCGATTCAGGAAAAAGACATTATCTCATTCTGCAAGGATCGTCTGGCCGGTTTTAAATGTCCGAAGAAAGTTTTCATCACCGACCGGCTGCCCAAGAATCCTTCGGGAAAAATTTTAAAACGGGAGCTGAAAGAACAGCTCAGCTCATCAATTTAACGGGGGGTGAATCGTATGCAAGACACGCAAGAAACCTTCACCTCTATCGGAGAAATCGCTAAGAAACTGGATATGAGCCAGCGCACTATCCGCTATTATGAAGAAATCGGCCTGCTCAATTCCATCAAGCGCGTTGAGGGGGGACGCCGGATTTATACCGAAGCCGATTTCCGCCGTCTGAAACTGATCAAGCGCCTGAAGATCATGGGCATGACATTATCGGAGATGCAGGAGCTGGAGGCCATGTGGACCATTGAAAAATCCAACGACAAGGTGCTCGGACGCCTGCTGGAGCTTTTGAATAACCAGTTGCGCAGACTGGACGACCGCATCGCCGATCTGAATATTTTAAGAAATGAAATTGTGGAATATCAAAAAAGGATTAAATCCAAAATCGGCAAATGATTCTTGGAGATTCCGAATTGTGTAACTAGGGAGGAACCGCACAGAAAAATGGAAAAGTTTTTTTATCCGCGCAGCATGGTGGTCATTGGGGCATCCGTCAAACGGCTTAATCTGGGTCATATTATCGTTCTGAACAACCGTCAGCACAACTACGAGGGGAACATCTACGGCGTCGGCCGTGAAGAAGGCGATATCGCGGGTGCGCCTGTTTACGACAGCGTCGAAAAAATTCCGGAGGTGCCGGATGTCGCCATCATCATTGCTCCCGCCGAAACAGTTCCGGATTTCATGGACGCCTGCGGTAAAAAGGGCATCAAGCGGCTTGTGATTGAATCGGGCGGATTCAGCGAATACTCGCAAGGACAAAATGTCTTGGAAAAAAAGGTGCTGGAAATCGCCGACCGCTACGGTATGCGTTTCATCGGCCCCAACTGCATCGGCACCATCAATTTCGATATCAAAATGATGATGCCTTTCGGCTTCTTTCCCAGGACAGCGCCCGGCGGGCGAGTGGCCATGATTGTTCAAAGCGGCGGCGTGGGAGGGTCCTACCTGGGCGAATTCGGCGATAACGCGATCATCCCCGGCAAGTTTGCCGCCATCGGCAATAAGCTTCAGATCGATGAAGTGGATGTTCTGGAATATCTGCTCAATGACGACAAAACGGACGTTGTCACCATGTATCTGGAAGGATTCAAGCGCGGCAGAGCCTTTTTTGATCTGGCGGTCCAATCCGACAAGCCCCTGATTGTTCTGAAATCCAACCGCAGTGATCTCACGGCGAAAATCGCCCAGTCCCATACCACCGCCCTCTCCGCCGATGATCAGGTGGTCGACGGCGCTTTCCGGCAAACGGCGGTCATTCGCGTCGACGATGATATTGATTTCATCAACGCGGTGAAAATTATCCGGCTGCCATTGATGAAAAGCAGACGGGTTGCGATCCTGTCGCGATCCGGCGGACATGCCGTGATGAGCGTGGATGCCTGCGCGAAATTCGGATTTTCGCTTGTTGATTTTCCTCCGGCTTTTATTGAAAATCTGAAAACCATCTACAACACGCGCGTCATCGCCCATCAGAATCCGCTCGATCTGGGAGAAATTTTCGATTACACCATTTTTACCCAAATTCTGGAAGAAGCCCTGAAACTGCCCGATGTGGATGGCGTTTTGTTCAATCACCTCTACATAGCCGACTATGAGGGGAAAATGTCGCGGGATTTCCTGAGCAATGTCGGCAAACTTGTACAGCAATATCAAAAGCCTGTGGCCATGACCATGGTCACGGATACGCAGGAACTGGTGAATATTTCCAAGAATCAGAGTTATCCGATTTTTACTACGCCACTGACGGCCGCCAAAGCGCTGAACATGTCGGCCACCTATTACGAGGAAAAAACGGCGCGGGAGGCCAGAGGCAGAGCTGTTCAGACAACACTTGATATGGCAGCGATCGATATCATCCAAGACAAATGCAAAACGCAAAAAAGAATTCCTTTAACCGATGAATCCCTACGCATAGTCGAAGCCGCAGGCATCAAAAGCATTGCCGGCGCGACGGTCAAATCCGCGAAAGAGGCCGGAGACGTTTCTCTTCATTTCCCGGTTGCCGTGAAACTGCTTTCCCGCGACGCGTCGCACAAATCCGACATCGGCGGCGTGCGCCTGAATATCAAAAATCAGCGGGAGCTCAAAAAAGCGATTTCCGACATTAAAAAATCTCTAAAGGAAATGAAGCCGCGACCGGCCATGGATGGTTTCCTGATTCAGGAAATGTCTGCCGACGGCGTGGAATGTTTTGTCGGCGGACGACAGGACCCCGTCTTCGGGCCGATTGTGATTGCGGGACTCGGCGGAATTTTTCTGGAAATCTTCAGGGATACGTCTATACGTCTCGCTCCGGTAACGAAAAGCGAAGCGTTGGATATGCTGAAAAATTTACAGGCCTACCCGATTCTGCAAGGGGCCAGAGGAAAAATGAAGGCGGATATCGACGCTTTTGCCGATGTGATTTGCCGTGTGTCCAACCTTCTGGCAGCGGTTCCGGACATCGCCGAAATCGATTTGAATCCGGTTATCGTCCACGAACAGGGCAAGGGCGTTTCGATTGTCGATAGCCGCATCTTCTTCAAATAAGAACGTGACAGTGGAATAGCCCGGCAATGCATTGTTGATGACGGTCGTTGACGCATCGTCCCGATGCATCGGTTATGCGCATTCGCTGTAACCGCACATGCGGCAAACAGCACAACCGCCTTCATGTTCCACAATGCCGCCGCAGTCCGGACAGGCGCCTTTGCGGAATACGATTTTTTCGTGCTGCACTTTCCCGCCGTTGGCTTCGATGTGGGATTGAATGGCTCTGGCCACAGCGTCGGCACAGGACAGAATCTTGTTTTCACCGAAACCGGACGGCGAATGACACGAAATGCCCTGCAACTGCTTAATCACCTGACGGGACGACAGTCCGCTGCGCCAAGCCAGAGAAACCATGCGTCCGATGGCTTCGCTTTGTGATGCCGCGCATCCGCCCGATTTTCCCATCGTGGTGAAAAGTTCAAACAAACCTTTGTCGTCTTCGTTAATGGTTATGTAAAGCGGTCCGCAACCGGTTTGCATCTGATAGGTCCAGCCTTTCAGGATTTTCGGACGTTCGCGCTTGGTCAGATGTTGTTCCCGGTCGGCATCTTCCTGCACAGCTGTTTCTTCTTTTTTCCCTTTGGACAAAACCTGCTGATCTCTGGATCCATCGCGATAAATGGTTACGCCCTTGCAATCCAGTTTATAGGCCAGCTCATAAACCCGGGCCACGTCCTGGACGGTCGCCTCTTTTTTAAAGTTAACGGTTTTACTGACGGCGTTATCGGTGTATTTCTGAAAAGCGGCCTGCATCCTGATGTGTATGTCCGGCGATATTTCATGCGCCGTGACAAAATATTGGCGGATATCCTCAGGGATTTCTTCCAGATCATGAATAGTCCCATGTTCGGCAATACGCTGCATTAATTCCGGCGAGTAGAATCCCCTTTCTTTGGCCAGAGCTTCGAAGTAGGGATGAACTTCCACCAGAATGTCATTGTCCATGACCTGACGGACGTAAGAAACGGCAAAAAGCGGTTCCACACCGGAAGAAGCATTAGCGATAATCGATATGGTGCCGGTGGGTGCGATGGTGGTCACGGTGGCATTGCGCAGGGGCGGCTGTCCTTTTTTATCATAAATGGAACCTTTGAAATTGGGAAATGGACCGCGCTTCCTGGCCAGTTGCTGCGATGCGCCGTGTCCCTGCTCGTTAATAAACTTCATTACTTTTTCAGCCAGTTCCATGGCTTCATCCGTATTGTAGGGAATTCCCAGTTTAATCAGCATATCTGCCCATCCCATCACGCCCAGGCCAATTTTACGGTTGGCCATGGTCATCTGGGCGATCTGCGGCAGAGGATATTTATTCACTTCGACAACGTTATCCAGAAAATGCACGGCAAGGCGCACTATCTCTTTGAGTCTTGCCCAGTCGATCTTGCCGTCTTTCACCATTTTGGCCAGATTGATGGAACCCAGATTGCAGGATTCATAGGGCAGAAGCGGCTGCTCGCCGCAGGGATTGGTTGATTCGATTTCGCCCGCCTGCGGGGTTGGATTGTCGCGGTTGAGCCGGTCGAGAAAGACAATGCCCGGCTCGCCGTTTTCCCAGGCTTGATTGATAATCCTGTTGAAAACTTTGCGCGCATTGAGGTGTCCGGTGACCTGCTTATCCCGCGGATTGATCAGGTCATAATTTTCGTCTCTTTCAACGGCCGTCATAAAGGCTTCGGTCAGACCGACGGAAATGTTGAAATTGTTCAATTGTTTTTTGTCGGCCTTGCACATGATGAAATCCATGATATCCGGATGATCCACCCGCAGAATGCCCATATTGGCGCCGCGCCGGGTGCCGCCCTGTTTGATGGTTTCCGTCGCTACGTCAAAAACACGCATAAATGAAATCGGGCCGCTGGAAATACCGGTTGTCGTTAAAACGACATCATTGGCGGGCCGCAGGCGTGAAAAAGCAAATCCGGTGCCGCCGCCTGATTTATGAATCAGTGCGGTGAACTTCACGGCGTCGAAAATTTCATCCATGGAATCGCCCACCGGCAGAACAAAGCAGGCGGACAATTGTCCCAGTTCGCGTCCGGCATTCATTAAGGTCGGCGAATTGGGCAGAAATTCCAGAGAGGCCATCATGGCGTAAAATTCTTCGGCGCGTTTACGCGTATCCGCCTTCTTGTTAAATTTCTTGTCAGCGGCGGCTATCGTGTCCGCCACGCGATAAAACATTTCCGAGGGCGTCTCAAGAATTTTTCCCGATTTGTCGCGTTTAAGATATCGTCGTTCCAGAACGGTTAAAGCATTCTGCGTCAATTCCGGAGTAAAGGGGGCGAGATGTTTCTGTTCCATAAAGCGATTCCTCATAAATATCGAAAGAGATAAAGAAAAAGATACTATATATTGTATGAATTTGATTTATTAACCACAATATATAGATAAAGTCAAGAGACGGAAGAAAATTTTAAATGAAGAAATTCAAGGAGTTGAGAATAAAAATAAATAACAAGCAAAAGGCTCTTTAACCGGCCATCCGCACGTTCATTACATTATAAATGTTCATCCGTCCGGTGAAGGCTTATGGAGATCAAGTCTTTGCTTTGTTCAGGTTTACGATTTCCGATGTCCTGATAATTTGTCAGACGGTCTGATCGGGCAATTTTCAAGGCGCATGCGCGTCCATAAATTTTCTGCCGTGATCTCTGCCGCTTTGATAGGCGGCGCGAAGACGTTTGATATCGGTCGTCATCCTGCCGACATCGATGTCCGGGGGCGGCGCTATTTCAAAAACGCGCACTCCCGCCGGTGGATGTCTGATTAAACGCACCGATTCCATGTAATTCCCAGGTCTTTTTTTCATCGCTTGCGCAAACAGCGGATAATCCCTGAAAATAATAGGATAGCACATGGAAAACATACTCTTTTTCTTGATGTATTGCGACGGCCTGGTTCTGATAACCGTTATCTGGGTTGCCCTGCGCCGGATGGCTTCTTGCACCGGCAGAGAATCCGTAACGCCGCCGTCCGTCATTTTTTCGGAATGGACCTCCAGAAAATTTCTATAAAATATCGGCAGCGAGCTGGACACTTTCAGATAATGTTCCAGCGTGTCCTCATCCGGTTCGAGATACGCTGATTTTCCCGTCGCGACAGATGTTACCGCAATGATGTATTCTTTCTCTCGTTCTTTTAATCGCCCGAATAGTTTCTTCAGGTCCAGACGATATTCGCTGATGGTAACGTCCCACAGCCAGTCCAGATCCATCAGGTGTCCGCCGCGCAGAAATCTTCCCAGATTGATGAACCGGCCGTCTATGGAATAGCGTTTGATGATGTCATAATTTCTGTCGTTCTGGCCGGCCAGATGCGAGGCAAGATTGCAGGCGCCGGCGGAAACGCCCAGATACATATCGAACGGATCGAATCCCCCGCTGCCGAAGGCGTTGAGAACTCCCGCGGCAAAAACGCCTCGCATGCCGCCGCCTTCGACAACCAGCGCTTTCTTGCCTTTTTTAAGATTTTCCATCGTTGTGCTTGTCACTCGTCTTAATTCCGGTCACCGGTGCGTATTGATCTATCTGGATTTTTTCTCTTTCTGGATTAATGCCTTCGCTTCTTCAACGGCTTGTTCAACTGCGCTGATGACATCGGGTTTGATATCAAAATAGAAACCCGTATCCCTGCAGAGTTTTTTGATCTTCTTGATTTCAGCCATCAGCGGCGCCGGTATGCTGACCCGCAACAATACGTTTTTTGATTTTTCCTTTAGCTCTTTCCTTATAATAGCCATCATGCCTCCCTGAACCCATGTTCTGAATTTTTATTATTGCTATAATATAATACTCATATCTTGTCAATATAAATAGCCATATTTTATAGTTATAATTGTTGCTATTTATTTTGCTTTTTTTATTGACAATTATAATTGCTGTGTGTATATTACATTTGCCGGTCGGAGAAAAGGATTTGCATCATCGAGCTCGGCACGATGATGCCGGCCTGCGGTTAATGATTTTAAAAAGGAGGTCTTATGAAAGAGAAGCACGCTATCGTCAAATTGGTTTTCGGTTGCATTGATGACGTGGTTTCAACAACTGAAAGCATTCACAAAAGCATTGCCGAGAACGTAAAAGGTGTTTCCCGCAGCGGTTTTGCGGAAGGCGGAAAACGGAAACACGTATATGACACCATTAAGGCCGTTAACGGGAAAGTCGAGGAACTGGTCTCAGGATTAAAGAAATAAGGATTTTCTCGGACACGGATCGCAGGCACGACTTTGATGCATGTCTGACAACAGTCGCAAAAAAATAGGAGAGGAGATTTGTATGACAAGCAGAAGAGCAAAAATCGGATTAGGGTATCATTTAGCAGCGTTTGCTGCGGTCAATGCTGTATTGGTCTGGATCAATCTTGATACGTCGCCTGAATATTTCTGGGCCAAGTGGCCTCTTGCTGGGTGGGCCGTAGCCCTTTCATATCACGCGTTCAGTGTCTTTTCGTCTTTAATAAAGGCTCACAAGGGATTCTATTATCATCTTTTTTCATTTCTGATCATCAATGCTTTTTTGATTTTCATTAATTTCGACTTATACCCCCAATATCTCTGGTTTAAATTTCCATTAATAGTGTGGACGATTATGATTGTTTTTCACGGGTGGAGAGTTTTTTCAGAACGCCAAAAAGCTAAAGCCGTCGCAGCCTAGGAAACTATTTTTTCTTCTTATGCTTTATTACTTGAAACCCGGCGCGATTTCGTTTAAAGAATTTTGCATTATAATTCTATCCTCAAAGGAGTCGCCATGATCAAGATGAAAGAAATAAAGGCAAAAAATATGAACGTAAATAAATTTATCGACGATAAAGTACGGGACATCCGGCAGGCCGTGGGCGATGGATTCGCCATCAACGCCCTGTCGGGAGGCGTCGATTCCGCGGTCGTGACGGCCCTGGGACATAAAGCGCTGGGTAAACGCCTGAAAACGTATATCATTGACAACGGCATTATGCGGGAAAATGAGCCGGCCAAAGTGGCGGCGGCCTTTAAAAAGCTTGGGATTCAGGTCGACGTTTTCGACGCGTCCAGAGCGTTTTTCTCGGCTCTCAAGGGGCTGACCGATCCGGAAGAAAAAAGAGAAGCCCTTACGCAAACCTTTTATAAAAACGTTTTCGGCAAGCTGGTCGTCAAGAGCAAAGCCAGATACCTGTTGCAGGGGACCATTCTGACGGACGTGGATGAAACCGTAGCGGGCATCAAAAGACAGCACAACGTTTTCGAGCAATTGGGTATCGATCCGCAAAAAGCTTTCGGCTACAAAATTCTGGAACCGCTCATTGAACTGCGCAAGGACGGCGTCCGGAAAGTCGGCCGAGGGCTGGGTCTGCCGGAAGACATGTTTGCAAGAATCCCCTTCCCCGGACCGGCGCTGGCAGCCAGGATTATCGGCGAAGTCACACCGGCCAGAATCGCTCTGGTCAAAAAAGCAACCGCGATCACCGAAGCGGCGCTGAAAGATGTCAAGGCGTTTCAGTATTTGGCCATTTTGCATGAAGATCGCGTCACCGGCATGCGCAACAACAAACGCGTATTCGGCAATCAGATTGAAATCCGGTGCTGGAACAGCCTTGACGCACGCACCGCACGGCCGACCAGACTGTCCTATGCTATTCTGGAAGGCATCGCCGCGAAAATCACAAACGAGATCCCGGACGTGGTCAGCGTCACCTACAACATCACGTCCAAACCGACATCAACCATTGAAGCGATTTAGCAGGGAAAACCGAAAATTTATTTAAAAAAATTAACGCCCTGTCATCGGGATTTTTTTCATCGCGGGTCGGGATGCATCATCCAGATAACACGTCCAACCGGCCGCGGCGGGAGACCAGGCAAGGTCATCGCAAAACTATTTTCAACAGGTCTTGCCGATGTTTTTTTATTCTTTCAGGTGCAGATGCATGATCCGGCGGATCTCGATGATAGCGTCCGGCATTTCCTGCACGCTATGTCCGGAAGCAATCACCTTTTCCGAGACGGCACCCTCAAGGTGCGAGCTGGAATAAGGCACCACACTGTCACTGGATTCGGCTAAAGGCTTCTTCGGAGTGTTATTACCGATAATGGAATGGTAACGCACCCGGGATGAAACCGGCAACGTGGAGGTCAGCTGAATGAAGGGGTCGCGGTTACTGAGATTGTCGATGCTGTTGAATGACCGGGTCAGCGAGACGGGATTGGCGGAACCGGGATCGACCAGCAGTTGTGCCACTTCCCTGAACCTGCCCAGCACAGAGAAAGGCAGTTTGATGAAATTGGCTATCCAGCGGACAAGCGCTATTTCCGCGACAGGCGTCCCCTTGTGCGGCGCGGCGACAAAGATCGCCCGGCTGATCTGAGGCAGCGGTTCAAAACTCATATAGGGTCCCAGCTCTCTCCGGACACGCTCGAGCCGTCTCCCTTCAAGAGGATATTTTTTAAGCAATGCACCCCACAACCGGTCTCCAGAGGAAGAAACCATCAACCGGGATAGAATCCCGCCCATACTGTGTCCAATCAGTAAAATTTTCTGAGACGCCCGCGCTTTTCCTTCGGGATCAAAATGTTTCAGGGTCTGTGTGATGGCCTTGCTGATTTCATAATGGTTAAACGCAATGGGCAGATTGGTCGGATAATACACCTGCCAGATCTGAAAATTTTTCCTCAGAGTCTCGTCGCCCAACACCTCGTTGGCCAGATTGATCCACGCTTCCGGGCTGCTGGCCAGACCGTGCAGCATGATAACGATGTGGCGTTGGGGATTGTATGGCTGCATGAGATAAACGCGCGGCATCTCCAGCACATCGCCTTTCCCGATAAGCGTCAGAAGAGACTGAGCGGCAAAGCCGGATCGGGCAAGCCACAGTCCGTAACCGGACGTGAAATTGGCCGCCAGCGGCACCTCCTTGCCGACCAGCTTGAACGACTCGCGGCTGTAAGGATCGTACCCCGTGATGACCACCTCGTTGGTTTTCAACACGTCCATCCAGGTGTTCCCCGGAAAACTCATCACAGCAGTAACCGGAGGAAAGGGCGTTTCACTGAAGGGCATTTCTGCGCTTTGCCGGCTAACGACGCGAGTGGAGGTCACGGCCACCAGTTCCGCCCCCAAGCCGTCCCGGCGATATTGATTGCGAAGACCGGCAAACGACAGTGAAGATGCGGGAATTAAATCCTCCGGAAAAATGTGCTCTTCAGCCAAACGCAGGTCCTCATTTCGAATGGTGATGTGCCATTGTCCCGATTCAAAATGCGTATCCTTCTCAAAATTAAAATCGGGCGGCAGACGTTTACGATAATATTCAAATAAGGTTGTCAGAGTTTTTTCAACGGCATAGTTGTAATAGTCCCGAACCTGTGTCTGTCGATCCTCCAGCGCCCGCATATTGGGCGTGCGTTTTGTCAGAAAAAGATAGGCATAGGAGTATCTCGCGGTTTCCAGGTAAGCATTCAGGGTCGCTTCGATATGTCCGCTTTCGATGAATTGCTTTTCGAGCTCCATGGCGTCTTTCAGCCAGAGTTCAGCCAGCGCCGATAAACGATTCTCACTGTGTAACCCGATGGTTTCCATCAACGCCTTGCGGCATCCGGAAGCGTCCTTGTCACATACTTTCTTATCGATACCGACCACCTGCAAAGAGGCGCCCGTGTAGGTGCTCAATTCACCGGTCGTCAGGATGTCACCACGGCGAAGCGACATGTAGTCGCCGCTGCCGACAAACGACACCTTGACACCGGCACAACCGGCAAGCGTCATGCAGACCAGTAAAAGAAACAGAGGAATCATTCGTTTCATGTGAGGGCTCCGCATTGAAAAGTCGTTAGGGTTTATTGTCTGAATATATAAATGAATTTCGTAAGGGTCAAGAAAATCCTAAGGGTGACAATCGGCAAAGAAAACCGTACCAAACGGGCAAGGACATTTTTTGTTCATTCACCGGGCGTCCCGCCCTGAAACCACGGCTGATGATCCGGCACGCCTTCCGGATACAGGGTCTTTTTTTACCGTTGCTGCTTCAGACCGTTAATCAGCCGCGTTTTCAATTTCTCTGGCGACGCTCATGTAATGGAGGCCGCGGAAAGTCAGTTCGATCGCGACGGGCATGGAAAGCAATCCGAATCGTAACGATTTGATGATAAAAACCAATCCATAAATGCCGAAAGGTTTAAATACAAGCTTCATAATTTCAAAGACTATCTTTGACTTATTCGGATGACTGGTCATTTTGGACATATATAATTTTTTTAACCACGGTTCCGCGTACTTCAGTTTTGACATCCTCATATCCGGAAATTTTTTCAAAAGCGTTGACGCGCGGGCGAAATAATTACGGGGCGAGTAGGTTTCTTTGATGACTCTTCTGTAGCCTTCAATAAGCTGCTTCACCGGCATTTTAGGAATGAAGTTGAGGTCGGTATCAACATTATTTCCGCTATGATTAACACCAAGGACAAGCCTTCCTTCCCGCTCCAACCGATTGTACAAATCGGTATGCGGCATGGCGGCAAGAAGACCCACCATGCTCTGGACAATGCTGTTCTTCCGGATAAATTCCAACTGGCTGTCGAATATGTCGTCCGCATCGGTATCGAATCCCAGGATAAATCCTCCCATAACTTCTATGCCTGCTTTCTGCACCTTTGCTATGGCAGCATTCATGTCGCAGGTCACGTTTTGATTCTTATTAGTGGCACGGAGCGTCTTCTCATCGGGAGACTCAATCCCGATAAAAACGGAGGTGAACCCCGACCTTCTCATCAGCCCCAGCAGTTCATCATCCTTCGCAAGGTCGATACTGGCTTCGGTAAACAGCAGAAAGGGATATTTACGCTCCTCCTGCCACGCAGCCAGCAATCTGAGCAATTCTTTAACTTTTTTTCTATTGGCGATGAAGTTGTCATCCACAACAAAAAGACGCCCGCGATATCCGGTTGAATAAAGCGCCTCAACTTCTCCCATAAATTGCTCTGGTGTCTTGGTTCTGGGGATGTGGCCGAACATCTGAATGATATCACAAAATTCGCAATTGAAAGGACAGCCTCTGGAAAACTGAAGGGCCATGGAGACATAATCCCTCGGACGTATTAAATCAAAGCGGGGAATCGGGGTCTGTGTGAGGGAAGGTTTTTCATTGTTATCGTAAACTCTCTTCGCTTTGCCCTGTACGTAATCATCAAGGAATTGCGGAAGATTGTTTTCCGCTTCATATAAAATCAGGTGATCGATCTTGCTTATTTCGAGGTCATTGCTTCCCTTCGTGCCGTAAACCGATTGGACAAAAGGACCTCCGGCAACAACGATCTTGCCTTTTTTTTGGCATATATGGACCATTTCCATAAAAGACTCTCTGTTGACGATCATACCGGTTAGAAAAACCATGTCACTTTTATCCACATCCCGCATGTCCAGATCTTCAATATTGAGATCCACTAATTTAACGTTGAAGTTTTGGGGAAGCATGGCAGCTACCGTCAGCAATCCCAGTGGCGGCATGGTGGCTTTGAATCCAAGAGCCTTAATGGTATGGTCATGGCTCCAAAAAGTTTGCGGCGTCTTCGGTTGTATCATCAACACATTGATATTTTTCATAATTTTTCCTATGGCGGGCAATAAGCATAAAAAAACATTATCCCCGTCGGTTTTTTGAAAAGATATGCGCAGAAAATTTAAAAAGTATAGGATGGAGAAGGATCGTGCATTAACTTTCCAAACGGTTCTTTTTCATAAATTACCGCATATTAAAAGGGCACGTCGTCCAACGGCACGCTGCCGTCATTCACATTAGCGGCATCAGCATCAAAAGAAGTCTCTCCGGATTTGGTTTGTCCTTTGGAATCGAGCATCCTCATATCACTGGCAATAATTTCTGTCGTATAACGTTTGACGCCTTCCTTGTCTTCCCAGGAACGCGTTTGAATGCGACCTTCCACATAAACGAGCTTCCCTTTCACCAGATAATTACCGCAGATTTCAGCCAGTTTTCCCCATGTTACAATTTTATGCCATTCTGTTTTTTGAATTTTTTCGCCGTTTTTGTTTTTATCTTTTCTCTGCTCGTCGGTGGCCAAATTGAAGTTGGTAACCATCGTCCCATCAGGCGTGTAGCGAACCTCCGGATCCTTGCCCAATCTTCCAATCAAGATAACCTTATTTACCATCTTCCTTCCTCCTTGTGATCTGCCCTTACGGGGGATACATAACATTACAGGGAGATTGTGGCAAACGAATTTTATAAGTATCGATTCTTCCGCATTAATTTACGGCAATCTTAAAAAAGATATCTGTATTTTCATTAAAATATGTTAATATTCATAAAAATATTTGCGGGATTGGCAATGATTTCTTACATGAAAAATCATGAAAATTACGTAAAAGGCATTCTGGAGCAAAATCCCGATGCCGAAAAATTAAAGGAGCTTCTCGCCTACCACGACAAACAGATCAAATGGATACAGCATGAACGCCTGGTCCATTTAATTGTGATGCTCTTCGTTTGCCTTTTCACAATGATGATTTTCGGATTCGCCGTTATCAGACCTTCCCTTTCCGTTATTCTACTTTTTGTTATCCTGCTGATTCTATCCGCTGCCTATCTTCTGCACTATTTCCGGCTCGAAAATGGCGTGCAAAAATGGTATGTGATCGCCGGTGAAATCAGACGGCAGTTTTAAATGACGGCTATCCCTTTATAATCGTAAGGAGAAAACAATGACTCAAAATAAAATCGTGGCACATTACCAGGACGGCAATTTGTTTAAAGGCATTACCAACGATTTTTCCCCCAATAAGGAACTTTTTCATCTGTTTGAGAGAGCGGCTCAGGAAGACAACAGACCGTTGACATTGAAGATGGACGGTCTAAAAGGTTTATTCTATGTTAAAGATTATGACGGCAATCCAAGTTATCACGAGCAAAAAGAGTTCGACCCTTCCCGACCCTTGGCGGGACGAAAAATAAAGGTCATTTTTAAAGACGGGGAATTAATGGTCGGCACAACCAACGGCTATCAGCCCAACCGTCCCGGGTTCTTTCTCGTTCCGGCCGATGCAAACTCCAATAACGAACGTTGTTTTGTTGTCTCTTCCGCCGCAACGGAAATTGCGTTTATCTGATTGACGGTGATTTCCGTCTGCTCTTAAGACAGGCTCTTCAGTCCACGACCTTTCCGGTAACGCAGGAATTTGCCGAAATGCAGGTCGAGCTTGCTGGTATGATTAATAAGCCAGTCAACGATCAGCACCTGAATGCGGAAAAGAATAAAAATCCTGTTAGTTTCAAAATTTCTTTTTATTTCATTTCTCAGTCCGTCGAAGTACCTCGAAAAGCGCCGGTGTTGATCGACTTGCATCTGCAAAAAGGGATAGTTTTTTTGCGCCATTAAACGTTCTTCGGTTCGGAAATGAACCTGAATGTATTTATCCATAAACTCAAGGACATTGCGGAGCTGCGAATAATTTTTGCTTGTCTTCACCGCTTCCACAAACTCCCGGGTGTGAATAAACAGGTCACGGTGCTGCTCATCGATGAGGGAGTGATCTATCGCCATCGATTTATTCCATGAAATAGCCAGGTCAAATTCCCCGCTGCTTTCATGAATGCCTGTTTTCAAAAAACGGAGGCAACGTTCATGATAAACCTTTGCCACAGTATCCCCGGGCACCCGTCGCAGAAGCTTTTCCAGCAGCTTCGTCGCCTTGGGAACATCTTTGAAATGATAAAAGGCCAGCGCTTCTTCAAAATCGGCTTTTGTTTTTTGCTTAGCCGTGCGTAAAGATTTCGGATCGGCGTCAAAGACTTCATAAACCGACTGGCATTGTGCCTTCCCCTTCACCCGAACGCGGTCGACAAAACGTGTATTGTGTTCAGATGCGCCGAACAAACTGTAATAGGTGTGCTCGCTGATCAGAAAAGGGACATTGTAATCTTTCGTCATGGACTCGATGCGGGACGCCAGATTGACTGCGTCGCTGATGACGGTTGTTTCCATAAAATGCTCGCCGCCGACAATGCCGAGCATCATCAGGCCGGTATTCAATCCGATGCCGATCTTGATACGGGAAGAACCTGTTTTTTTAATCGAGCGGTTAAAGGCGACCAGTTGTCTGAGCATACCGATCGCACATTTCACCGCGTCGTCGGCATCGGCGGGGAAAAGCGCCATGATCGCGTCTCCGATGTATTTGTTGATGATACCGCCGTGACGCGCGATCACCGGATTCATGCACTTCATGTAGGCATTAATAAACGTGAAATTTTCCCGGGGGGGCATTTCTTCGGAAAGAGAGGTAAACCCTCTGATATCCGCAAAAAGGATGGTCATTGTTTTTTCAATGTGATCGCCGAGGGAAACGCTGGTGATGTCGTCTTTCCCCATCAGGGCAATGATTTCCCGCGACACAAAGCGGCCGTGGGCGTTGCTGCCCGGAACGGTTTCATCCCGCGGTTCCGGTTTTGAAAGCTTTGTAGCGAGCGCTGTTTCCTTTGTTGTCACACCAGACATTCAGACTTTCCCGGAAACGGACATCAGAGTTCTATCCATCATTTCTAATGAGCAAACATATTTTTAAAAAATATTTCTAACGCGCTCAATATCGGCTTGGGCCTCGGCAACCAGTCTTTCCATAAGCTCCTTGCAGGTGGGAATATCCTTGACCAGTCCAACCGATTGTCCCATCATCATTGGAGCGCTGTCCACATCTCCAAACTCCCAGGCCTTTTTGACGCGCTCTCCGGCAATCAGCGGAATCAGTTTTTCCAGTCCGCCGCCCGTCGATTCCACGGCCAGAACATCCTCCACCAGTTTGTTTCTGATGGCCCGGCCCTGTAGGCCGATCGATTTGCAGATCAGCGCTGTTTCGAATTCCTGACGCTGGATAATTTCCTGCTTGATATTGTCGTGAACTTCGCATTCTTTGGTGGCAACAAAACGGGTCGCCATCATCACGCCCTGGGCGCCGAGAGCCAGTGCCGCGGCAAGGGTTCGTCCGTCAGCGACACCGCCGACCGTTACCACCGGAATTTTCACGGTTTCGGCAATACGCGGCGTCAGCACCATGGTGGTGACATCGTCATTGAGAGGATGTCCGCCTTCTTCAATACCGGCGGCGTAAATGCCGTCGTAGCCGGTCTTCTCGGCGTGCACGGCATGGCGCACCGATCCGACCTTGTGGAATAATTTCACACCGGCTTTTTTCAGAATGTCTATAAATTCCTTGCCCACCGCCTTATCCAACGGGGTTCCGGATATCTCCAGACCGGCGACTTTTTCTTCAGCACACACTCTTAAATACATTTTGTGATGTTCCGCTGTTACATGGACTGACGGCAGAATAGTAACATTTACCATAAAAGGTTTATCCGTCAGTTTTCGTGTCTGCCGAATGGCATCACGGAATTCGTCTTCCGTGGGGTAATTTCCGGCCGTCAGATTGCCCAGCCCGCCGGCATTGGATATGGCAGCGCACAGTACGGGCCTGCAAAGCCACATCATGGCTCCGCAGATAATCGGATATTTGACGCTGAACATTTCGGTAATCGCTGTTTTCATTTTTTGTACCTCTTTAAATGGTCATAACTTTTGTTCAATGCTAATCCATCATCACCAGCGAAGTAATCTTGGAAGTCGGAGGCATAAAGTCATCATCCAGAACTTTGATGATATCGGCGTACAGCCTCCTTTTCAGTTCGCCGAAAATTGTCCGTTTTTTCTGGAAAGTCTTGGCAAAAGCTATCGCGGAGGACATTAATTCTTCCTGGTTGGCGCAGGCCTTCACAATAATGTTGTGCTTCTCCAGTTCCGGCGCGGTGAAACGATTACCGGTCAACTGCATCTGCGACAACAAGTGGATCGGGATGGCCTTTTTAACAAAAGCGTTCATCCCCCAGCGGAAGGGGATGCTGATGTTGACTTCGGGAAAGCAGAAGAATCCTTTGTCGGAGCGCATGAATCGGAAATCGCAGGCGCAGGCGATAATCGAACCATTGCCGAAAGCATGTCCGTTGATGGCTGCAATGACCGGGATCGGATAAAGAAGCAATTTTTTAAAAACCACATCCATTTCGTTGATGAAATCCGTTACCGGCTGATGTTCATTTTTCTGCATCTGCCCCATGATCCATTCAACATCGATGCCCTGCGAAAAATTCTTTGGGTCATTAGAAGTAATAATCAGGGCGGTTATGGTTTTATCCGCGATTATTTCGTCAAGCATCGCATTCAATGTCTTGGCAAATGTCAGATTTTGTCTGTTTTCACCATTGGTCATGGTTATAATGGCGACGGTTTCATCTTTGGTCCAGTTCATGATAGACATATGTTTTACCTCTCTTTTTCAAAATGTAAAAATTACGGCCGCAAAGGCTATAATATTAAACTATTTCAACAGCATAAGCCCAGCCCGCAACCGGAATAACCCAATCGCGAGTCGTTGGAGTATAAGAAGTCCCCCATCGTATGTCAAGGATATAATACGCGTTGTCCAGCCAATTTAGAAATGTCCTATTTTTACCAAAATAGAAATGTCCTATTAGAAGAAAAAATATAGATATCAATATCGTTCTCATAAAACAGTTGGCGTTGTCCCCCAGGTTTTCCACCTTTGCTTCCATGGATGATCTTTTGATGGTTTAGGGGGCCGGTTATATGCTCTCAGGTCTTTCTTAACAGCCACCATCTGTTTGGGTCTTTCGGTTATTTCTTTGTATTTTAAAGCTCTGCCCTTGCTGATGATGAGAAGAGAACCATCTCTTCTCTTTTCAATATGGACCTTTTTACTATCGTTCTCCTCTAATTGATAAAGCTTTCTGTTGTAGGCAATGGTGTGATCATTACGGATCGTCCTTTGGTCTTTGATACAGAGATATTTGTCCCAGTTAAAATGACGAGGAGGTCTGACATGAACATCCGTCTCATTGGCCGGACACACTCTGAATTTTTCATTATATTGGGGTAAGTACGTTTCCAGAAACCCATTGGCTTCATCTTTTGTCTTGATGCCGTGGAGCCTCATCTCCTTGACCAGCCGATCCTGAAGGACTCCAAAGAGCCGCTCCACCCTTCCTTTCGCCTGCGGAGACAAAGCATGAATGACTTCCACGCCAAGCTCTTTAAGGACCCTCTCAAACTGACTGAGAAACTTTAGATCACTTGCTTCATCCCATTCCGTAGGTTTCCTGGAAGACTTGTAGGTCGTGTGACGATCAAGATAAACGCTCATGGGAAGACCGTACTTCTTGACATAACCCTTGAAGCTGTCCATGGCCGGCAAGGTCCCTTCATAATCATAAAATTTTGCATAGATTGTATTCGTGGCATCATCGATATAGCCCATTAATACCAGCTTGGGACCTCGACCTTCCAACCAGTCATGATGGGACCCGTCCATTTGAACCATTTCTCCAAAACAGGATCGCCTTGGACGCCATTGCCTGTATGCTGATCGCTTGCGATGCTTCTTCCACAAACCGGCCCCTATCAGCCAATTCCGCAGTGTCTCATCGCTTAATCGGATACCATCTCGCTCCCATAGCTTCTCCGTCGCAAAAGTGGGTCCAAAATCAGAATACTTCTCCTTGTATAGAGCGATGACGTTCTCTTTTGTCCCAGCGGATAATCCGCGGTTTGATGGCCGACCACGGGATCTATTTATAATACCCTTATCGCCTTCCTCGCGAACGGCCCTCACTAACCGCCTGATCTGACGCTCACTGAGTCTTAATATGCCGGATACTTGCTTCTGACTGATTTGTCTGTCTATCGCCGACTGGATCAACTTCAGACGCTTTAATTCTCCTAAACTCATGACCACCATGTCCCTTTCAGCCATAATTACCTCCCCCCTTGCAGGAAACAATTACGGCTTTATCTTAGGACATTTCTACTTTGGTGGAATAGGACATTATCACTTTGGCGGAACATGATATAATACGCATCCGAATGGCCTTGAAATTTATCTAACAAAGTATTAACTTAATGAAAATTGTCCTGTGAATTTTTCAAAACAAAATTTGTTCATGCCCGAGGAGGTCTGAAATGGGATTGAAAACCGCTGATCAATACGAAGAAAGCCTGCGTAAAATGAATCTGAAAGTCTACCTTTTGGGTGAACAGGTGAAATGCCCCGCCGATCATCCAATCATCAGGCCTTCCATGAATTCCGTAAAAATGACGTACGCCCTGGCTCAAAGCCCCGAGCATGAAGATCTGATGACGGCGAAATCTCATCTGACCGGAGAAAAGATAAACCGTTTCTGCCATCTGCATCAAAGCACGGAAGACCTGATCAAAAAAGTAAAAATGCAGCGGCTGCTGGGACAAAAAACCGGCGCCTGTTTCCAGCGCTGTGTCGGCATGGATGCCATCAATGCCGTGGACAGCGTCACGTTCGAAATGGATAAGAAACTCGGCACGCAATACCATGATCGATTTATCAGGTTTCTTAAAATGGTGCAGGAAGAAGATCTTGTTGTCGACGGCGCCATGACCGATCCGAAAGGCGACCGCAGTCTGCCGCCCAGCCGTCAGACCGATCCTGATTTGTACACCCATGTTGTGGAAAAAAGAAAAGACGGCATTATCGTGCGCGGCGCCAAGGCCCACCAGACCGGAGCCGTCAACTCTCACTGGATTCTGGTGATGCCGACCATCGCCATGACCAAAGACGACGCCGATTACGCGCTTTCCTTTGTCGCGCCCGCAGACGCGGACGGCATTTCCTACATCTACGGCCGGCAATCCTGCGACACGCGCAAACTCGAAGGCTGTGAAATAGATGTCGGCAACCGGCAATTCGGCGGTCATGAAGCCTTGATGGTTTTTGACAATTTATTCGTTCCCTGGGAAAATGTCTTCATGTGCGGGGAATATGAATTCAGCGGACTCCTGGTGGAGCGCTTTGCCGGCTACCATCGTCAGAGCTACGGCGGCTGCAAGGTCGGCGTGGGCGACGTGCTGATCGGCGCGGCGGCACTGGCGGCCGATTACAACGGCGCGGCCAAAGCCTCTCACGTCAAAGACAAGCTCATTGAAATGACACATTTGAACGAAACCCTTTTCTCCTGCGGCATCGCCTGCTCTGCGCAGGGGCACAGGACCGCTTCCGGAACGTACCTGATCGATCTGCTGCTGGCCAATGTCTGCAAGCAAAACGTGACCAGATTTCCCTACGAAATCGCCCGACTCGCGGAAGATATCACCGGAGGATTGATGGTGACCATGGCCTCGGAAAAGGATCTGCGTCATCCGGAAATCGGCAAAATAGTCGAAAAATATTTCAAAGGAATCGCTTCCGTGCCGACTGAAGACCGATGCCGAATTATGCGGCTGGTGGAAAATATCACACTGGGCACTGCCGCCGTCGGCTACCGAACAGAATCCATGCACGGCGCCGGTTCTCCGCAGGCTCAGCGCATCATGATTGCCCGCCAGGGCAATCTGGAACACAAAAAGAAACTGGCCAAAGAAATAGCCGGCATCAAGGATTGACCGGGCTTGCCTTGATGAACTGCAAAATATCAGAAAGAAAGTTGATTGGATTTAAATACTGCGGCGGGTGCAATCCCGTCATCAATAGAGCACAACTCGTTCAGGACATCCAAAGACGGCTGTCGGCTGAGTTCACTCTTGCAACGGATCAATCTCCAACTCAATGGGACATCGGTATTCTCGTTTGTGGCTGTCTGAGCGCCTGCGCGGATAAGCCGGATTTCAGGAATCTTGCCCGCAGATGGATTATCATTGCCGGCAATTCGGTTGATTACGGCGATGCGCCGGAAAAGGATTTGGCTGAAATTGTTCTAAACAAATTGAAGCTATAAAATATTCTAATTCGGATATCCTTGAGGATGGTTGAGTCAAAAAGACTCAACAGAACAATGCGTAAAATCAGGCCTTAAATCTCTCAAAGCCGTTCATCTCCTTGTGAAGCCTTCATCATACATTCGTGGAATTATCTAATTCCCTTAAGCATTATTCCGATCCTTCCCGTTTTTATCAATGGATATCATCGTGACATACTATGATATTTCTATTTTATTTCATAGCCACGCTCTGAAATAAAATAATTCTTGACAGTGCGACTATGAATATGTATCTTAAAATCACTCTCGCGGGAGGAAATGATCATGACAGACAAGAACAGACCCAAGACCCGAAAAGACCGCATTATGGATGCCGCTCTGCGCATCTTTGCCGAGAAGGGTTTTCAGAACGCCACCATCACCGAAATCAGCAAAGCCGCCGGTGTTTCGGAAGCGACAATCTACGAATACTTCGGCACTAAGGAAGACCTTCTCTTTGCGATTCCTGAAAAAATAACCAACGACACATTTGAGGAATCTTCAAAGGTCATTCCCTACATCAAAGGCGTGGAGGGCAAAATCAGGGCGATTTTACTTTTCTATGTCAAGCTTTATCAATCCAATCCCAACTATTCCGCACTGGTTCTCCTGCAACTGATGTCCAACAGGCGCTTTCGACAGACACCCGCCCATGCCGCAATACGCACATCGGCGCATACCCTGCTGGACTGCATCCGGGAAGGAATCGCCGACGGCACATTCAAAAAGGATTCCAATCCCTACCTGATTCGCTCCGTGTTTATGGGTACGATCGAGCATTTATTCATTCACTGGCACATGCAGGGCATGCCCAAAAAAAAACCGGGCATCGCGGAGATGCTTGACGCCCTGCTCGAAACCGTTTTTGACGGCATCCGCGCGAGGAAAGAGGATTCCGGAACAACGCTTTACCTGAAACTGGACGATGCCGGCCTCCTGGAAAAAATTCTGAAGAAGGGCAGAGAACGTCATCAAAATAAAAAATAAGATAACATTTTTAGCAAACAAAGAAGAGGTACTGCCATGAGAACGAGAGAACAATACATTGAAAGGCTCCGGAAAATGAGAAGGAACCTCTACCATGACGGCGAAAAGATCGACCGTGATGATGAGATCCAGGCTCCCGTGCTCAATGTGATGGGACTGACTTTCGACGCCGTTCATGATCCGGAGTTAAAAGATCTGTGCACCGCGACTTCCCATTTAACGGGAGAAACGATCAATCGCTTTTGCCATGTCCATCAAAGCACAGACGATCTTCACAAAAAGCAGGACATGACCCGGGCTTTATGCCGGAAGGCAGGGATGTGTATTCAACGATGCATGGGGACCGATGCCCTGAATGCCGTCAACGCCGCTTCGTTTGAGGCCGATAAGGTCAACAACGGCAATACACAATACCACAAGAATTTCCTTAAATGGCTCGAACGTTTTCAGAAGGAAGACCTTGTGGGAAGCTGCGCCCAGACCGACATGAAGGGCGAGCGCCTGAAACGACCCGCGGAACAGACGGACCCGGATATGTACGTCCACGTCGTCGAGAAGAAAAAAGACGGCATTGTCGTCCGGGGCTGCAAACTCCACATCTCCGAGGCGTCAATCTCCGATGAAATCATTGTGGTGCCCACCCGCGCCCTGGGTCCCGATGAAAAAGATTACGCCGTGGCTTTTGCCGTTCCCTCCGATTACGAAGGGGTCAAGCAGGTCGTTTCCATTCACAACCAGCACAAGCGCAAACATATCAAACGCGGCATAGACATCGGTTATTCCGATTCCTACATCATTTTCGAGGACTGTTTTGTTCCCTGGGAGCGGGTCTTCCTCTGCGGCGAAAACGATCACGGCGGAATGTGCGCCCTGCTGTTCGCGCTGTTCCACCGCCACAGCTATTCGGGATGCAAGCCCGCCATTGGGGATGTTTTTCTCGGCCTGGCAGCTTTGGCGGCGGAATACAACGGCATCGAGAAAACGCCTCACGTGAAAGAGATGCTGGCGGAGATCATCAAAGTGTCCGAGCTGGGTTATGCCGCAGGGTATACGGCTTCCAGCATGGGCAAGCCCGAAGTCATTATCCCCGGCCTGGGTATGTGCCCTTACGGACCAGGCAGCTACATCCCCAATTCCATTTACTGCAACGTGGGCCGGTGCCTAACGGGAGAAGCGGTTTTCCATGAACAGGAACTGATCTGCCGGATCGCCGGCGGCCTGCCGTCCACCTTCCCCTATGAAGGCGACCTCACGCATCCCGACCTGAAGAAAGTTCTGGAAAAGTATCTCAACCGGAATCCCAAGGTCCCTGTGGAAGACCAGATCAAGTTTTGGATGACGCTGGGCGACTATACCATCGGCACCATGGCCGGTGTCATGAACTACGGGAACTATCACGGCGGCGGATCGCCCATCATGGAGCAGATTGCCATTACGTCCCAGTATGATATCAAGGACAGAAAGAAACTCATTAAACGTCTGGCGGGCATCGGCGGTTGAGCCAGAGAAGTTTGATAATTTCACTGGAAACAGAAACAATATTGTAATAGACATCATTTGCCCCGTCGCCAACAACAGAGGAGGCGTTAGATTTCTCAAGGAGAATAAAATATGCTCGACGTATCCCAATTTTCATTAAAAGATAAAGTGGCGGTGATTACCGGCGGAGGCCGCGGCATCGGTCAGGCTATCGCGTTCGCTTTTGCCAGGGCCGGAGCCAAGGTGGTTGTGACCAGCCGCAAGGCGCCGGATCTGGAAGCGACAGCCAACGAAATCAAAGCTTTCGGCGGGGACGCTTACCCGCTGCCGGCTCATCTGGGCAAATCGGAAGAAATAAAAAAGATGATTGACGCCGTCATGGCCAAATACAGCCGGATTGATATTCTGGTCAACAACGCCGGCGCCAGTCCCGCGAAAGGTTCCGTCCTGGAGTGCGACGAACGCCTCTGGGACAAGCTGATGGATATCAACCTCAAAGGCGCGTATTTTATCAGCCAGGCAGCGGCCAATATCATGGTCAAGCAGGGCGGCGGCAAGATCATCAATATCGCCTCCATCGACGGTCACAATCCGGAACCGGGTCTGAGCATCTACGCTATCTCCAAAGCCGGCATTCGAATGCTGACCAAGGCTTTTGCCAGCGAACTTGTCCGGTACAACATTCAGGTCAACACCATCGCTCCGGGACCCATCGCCACCAAGATGTTGAAATCCAACTGGGAATTTCTTCCCCCTGAAGACGCTCAAAAAGTGAAAGAACTGGTGGAAAAAGCGCTGCCCTCCGGCCGCATCGGCGATCCCGATGAAATAGCCGGCGCCGCGCTTTACCTGGCATCCGATGCCTCCAGCTACACTACCGGAACGGAAATTGTAATTGACGGCGGTGTTCTGCTCGGCATGCACCCGTCCTGACAGGAGAAAGCTCGATGATCAGTCGAACGGCAGCGGTTCTGGTAATCATTGATATTCAGGGCAATCTGGCTCAGGCCATGTTTGGCAAGGAAAATATTTTTGCCAATGCCGTCAAGTTGATTAAAGCATTCAAGACCTTGAATCTCCCGATAATCGTCACGGAGCAAATTCCGGGGAAACTGGGTAAAACACTTCCGCAAATAGCGGACGAAATTGAAGACTTCAATCCGATCGCAAAGGAATCCTTCAGCTGCTGGGGTGAAAAAAATTTTAAAGAACGACTGGAAAGCTTAAGCCGCAGGCACGTCGTGCTGCTGGGCATTGAAACGCATGTTTGCGTTTATCAGACGGCGCTGGATCTCCTGTCCGAAGGATACAACGTGCATCTGGTGGCCGATGCCGTTTCATCGCGCACGCCGGAGAACCGTCAGATCGGGATTAAAGCGATGAAAAGCGCCGGAGCTCATATCGCCAGCACGGAGATGGTCTTATTTGAACTGCTGCGCACCGCCGCCGATCCGAAGGCCAAAGAATTCTTCAAGATCGTAAAGTAAGAAGAAATTCATTATTCAGCTCACAAACCTTCTTTGAATTTACTGTCTTCTGAAATATTATTTTCTGATTCCGCCGAAAATCACCTTCAGCCCTTTTTATGATTCCGCTGTGGAACATCACAATTCTATCTGGGTGCCGAGTTCAACCACCCGATTGGCGGGAATTCCGAAATAAGACGTCGGGTTCCCCGCATTTCTGGACATAAAGGCAAATAATGATTTGCGCCATTTCATCATTTTCGATTTTCCTCCCGTAAGCAGAGTCTCCTTGCCCAGGAAAAATGTCGTCGTCATCGGGTCTGTAACAAGCCCATACTGGGCAAGTATTTTCATCAACTGCGGCACATTGGGTTTCTGCATGAATCCGTAAAATGCCTCCACCCGGTAAAACCCCTGACCCAGATCGGCTAGCTTAATGCGTTCACCGGCAGGAACGGCCGGTGTATCTTTGGTGATAATGGAAAGAAGCACTACTGTTTCATGCAGGATGTGATTATGTTTTACATTATGAAGCAGCGTCGGAGGCGTTCCCACGGGAGACAGCGTCATAAAAACAGCGGTTCCCGGCACTCTGGGCATATGGCGCTTCGGCAATTCAGAAAGAAAACTTTCCAGCGGGAACCTTGCTCCGACCAAATTACGGTAAAGTTCATTCCGTCCTTTTTTCCAGGTGGTCATCGCTACCGCAATGATTGCTGCGATCAAGAGAGGCAACCACCCTCCATCAGCGAGCTTGAAAAAGTTTCCCGTGAAAAAAGCGATATCGACTAAAAGAAACAGTCCGACGAGGGGAATGACTTTCCGCAGGGGCCATCCTCTGTGATGGGTCAGCACCAGAAAATAAAGAATTGAGGTGATGATCATAGTGCCCGTCACAGCGATGCCGTATGCGCCGGCCAGAGCGCCGGATTCCCGGAACCCCGTCACCACCGCAATACACGCCATCATCAGGGCATAGTTGACAGAGGGGATATATACCTGTCCCTGCATATCGCTGGAAGTGTGAATAATCCGCACCCGGGGACATAATCCCAGTTGCGCGGCCTGTTGCGTAAGTGAAAACGCGCCGGATATTAACGCCTGGGAAGCGATGACCGTGGCGGCCGTGGAAAGTCCGATCATCGGGTAGAGCAGAATTTCCGGCACTATTTTATAAAAAGGGTTGACATTCATTTCGGGATGCGCGAGTAGCAGAGCTCCCTGCCCGAAATAGTTGCAAAGCAATGAAGGAAAAACAAGTGAAAACCACGACAGGCGAATGGCGTTTCGGCCAAAATGCCCCAGATCAGCGTAAAGCGCCTCGCAACCGGTAATACAAAGCACCACCGATCCCAGCACCACAACGCCGTGCATTCCGTTGTTCAGAAAAAACTCCACGGCATATAGCGGATTCAACGCCCGAAGGACGGAAGGTTCGCGTACGATCTGCATGATGCCGAAAATACCAATGGACAGAAACCATAAAACCATGATCGGAGCAAACACCTTTCCAATATTCGACGTCCCTTTGCGTTGTAATACAAAAAGCAGAATGAGCACGACACAGGTCAACGGCAATATAAAAGGCGCAGCAGCATGGGTAGCAACCTCCAATCCTTCAATTGCGGAAAGAACCGATATGGCCGGCGTAATGACGCCATCCCCGTACAAAAGCCCGGCGCCCAGAATCCCGGCAAGCACAAGAACGGACTGAACAAGGGGAGAAAAACTTTTCTTCGACACATTCAAAAGACTGACCAGCGCAAAAATGCCGCCCTCGCCGCGATTATCGGCACGAAGAAGGAAAATGACATACTTGATGCTGACGATTACGAACATCGACCAGAAGATAAGCGACAAAACGCCCAGAATATTCGTTATGTCGGGAGCAAGGGCGTGCTGTCCGTAAAAACAGGCTTTGATGGCGTAAAGAGGGCTTGTGCCGATATCGCCGAAAACAACACCGATGGATGCGAAGGCAAGAAAAATGATTTTTTTATTAAACCCGCCGGAAGGGGGCTCTCCCGGTGATTCCGTGGCCGATTCATTCTCGGAATGTGCTGAAAACATAAAAAACCTCCTTGAATTTCCCGGGGAGAATAATCATCCCGGACGAATCCGGTCGGTTCTCCTCATCGAAGCCTGCGAAGTTAGCTGAAGGGCTCGGGCCGAAAAGGTTACCCTACGCGCAAGCGATACGCCCCTGAAAATTGGGTCCTCCGCTCCTGAAAATCAGGACTAGGCATATGTTTGGCGCTAATTAAATCATCTTTTCAGGCGTGTCAATACGTTTGTTGGAGTTCATTTCCGAATGGTTCTATTACATTTTGACAATTAAAGACTCCGGCCTTGACTTTTGCAATTCGGTGTTGTAAATAAAATGCGACCTTTTAAGGGAGGCAGTTTATGGTCCCGGTCGCCACCAACCCGTATGTAAATAGCGTTTCTTTCATTGATATTCTTGTGCAGGGCAACCCTGCTTTTTTTTTATTTATCCAAAAAAAATTAAAAAACATTTTAATTCCCGTGACAACGGGGAAGAAGGAGGATTTTTATTATGGCACAAGCTCAGGTATTTGAAAATAAACAGCCGGTTCTGGGAATCAACAGTCTTGGGCGAATCGGGAAACTCACTCTGTGGCATCACATCGGAAGAAAGTATTTTAAGGAAATCATCGTCAATCAGGGACGGGAAGTAGGCACGGGCCTTGATTCCGTGGCCCAAGCGATCGAGAAAGATTCCACCTACGGGTTGATGCACAAGTTTTTATACGGCGTCAAAGCAGAACGCATCATTCAGATTGTCGATGAAAAAGAGGGGAAACTGCTGATCGACGGCATTCCCGTGACCATCCTGCGCGAGGCAAGAAATCCCGCAGATGTTCCCTGGAAGAAGTACGGCGTCGATGTCGTTGTGGACTGCACGGGGAAATTCAAGGATCCGACGGTCGCGGCAGATCACAAGAGCGGTTCCATTCGTGGACATTTAAACGGCGGCGCGAAGGTCGTGATCAATTCATCGCCTTTCAAAATCAAGAACAAGGCGCTGGCGCTTCCGGATGATGCGGTGACAATGATCTACGGCATCAATCATACGTCGTTCAATCCCAAGAAACATCTGATCGTTTCCGCCGCATCCTGCACGACGACGGGATTGGCTCACATGGTCAAGCCGTTGCTGGAGAATGAAGAGACCAGCAATATTCTGACGGCCTCCATGTCCACGGTTCACGCCGTTACCAATACCCAGAGCGTGCTGGACAGCGTTCCCAAGGCCGGCGAAAAAGATTTGAGAAAAAACCGGAGTATTCTGGACAGCATCATTCTGACATCCACCAATGCCGCCAAAGCGCTGGCGGAAGTCATTCCGCAGGTCCAGAATATCGGCTTCATGGCCGATTCCATCAGGATACCGGCCAGCACGATGTCGCTGATTGTCCTGAATGCAACATTCCAGGCCCGCAGCCAGGGAGCGGCTACGGCCATCAATACAAAAATGCTCAACGAGCTATACGGCAAAGCGGCCGCCAACAACCCTGAAAAACTGATCCGGTTTACGATGGAACAGAATGTGTCGGCTGATCTTTTCGGTATCGACGCGGCCGTCATCATTGAAGGCCAGTTTAATCACACGCGCACGGCCTTTATTAATCTGGATCTGGCCCATATTCCCAATATGCCGGCAGAGGTTGCCAATTCCTTCCCCGACAAGGTCATGAAAGTTCCGGTTGTGCATGCCAAGATATTCGGCTGGTATGATAATGAATACGGCAGCTACACGAACCGAATGGGGGATCTGACGGTTCACATCCACAAAAATATTTTATAAGAAAGTTTTAGCCGTTTTTTTGAGGTATCTGCATTCACCGACCGCTCGCTTCCGCGGTCGGTGAATTTTTTTCTGCTATTATTCGGTTTCGCTTTCGTGCCGGCCAAGGTAAACTGTCCCGCTCCAACCGTCGATACTGATAAAATCACCTGCTCTGATGGTCTGATTTTCTATGGCGGCATATTCATCTGTTTCGTAAACTTTCAGTTTACTGAATCCGACGACACCGACCTTGTTGAGTTGCGGAATCGTGACCGCGGCATGCGATGTGCTGCCGCCTTTCGCGGTCAGCAGGCCTTCCACTTGCAGCAAAACACCCACGTCATCCGGAACCGTATCGGGACGCACCAGAATCAGAGGCGTTTGCGGTTCTTCACTGCGGAATCGTTTGATATCCGCTTCCGAATAAACCGCCCGACCGGCCAGAGCTCCGCCGTTGACGCCGATGCCCGCTCCGATCATGGATGACTGCAACGCCGGAGAATCTTTAAAACGTCTCCAGTTCTGCGTGGTAATCTGATTCATGTCGCGGGTTTGCAGAATGTACAATTTATCGCGCGTCGGCCCTTCAAAGGTAAATTCGATCTCCTGGTGATTGAACCCTTTTTCGTAAATGAGGATCTCCGAAATTCTCAGCAGTTCCGCATAAATTTCAGGGAATTTATCTTCCAGGGAAATCTTGGAATCCCGGCATTCCGCGATGCGCTGCTTTTCCGAAACGGGATACGTTTCCACCAGTCCCGAAACGATATCGTCCCCCTGAACCCCGAAAATGAAATCTCCGTAGAGGGTCACATCGGAAGACGTGCTTTTCGGTTCTCGGGTAAAAATAACGCCGGATCCGGAATTATCGTTGAGATTACCGAAAACCATTTTCTGCACGATGACCGCCGTTCCCCATTTATCGGAAATATGCATTTGCCGGCGGTAAATTTCCGCCTGTTCCGAATACCAGGAATCGAAAACCTGCAAAATGGCGTCGCGCAGCTGATCGAGCGGCTTCTCCTTAAATTCGATGCCGTTGTCGGTCAGCCCTTTTTTATAGGACAGGGCGATCTGTTTCATCTGCTCGGGTGAAAACTGGATTTTTCTTTCCACGCCGTACTTCTGTTTGAATTCGTCAATGATCGCGTCGAAAAAATTACGATTCAGCCCTTTAAACATGCCCCACATCTGTAAAAACCGGCGATAGGAATCCCAGGCGGCCCATTTAAAACCATCTTTCTCGCTGAGATTTTCCGCAATCGTCTCGTTGATGCCCACGTTCAAAAAAGATTTCATCATGCCGGGCAGGGAAACCGTGGCGCCGCTTCTGATCGAGAGCAGCAGAGGATTGCGGCGGTCGCCAAGCTTCCGTCCCGTAATCTTCTCCAGTTTTTTTATTTCTTTGTTGACCCGAACAGCCAGATCGTTAAAAATATATTTATACCCGTAAACCGCTTCATAGCCCCTGAACACTTCCGTGGTGATGATGAAACCGGGCGGAACATTAAACCCGAATGAGACAAGCTCTTTGAGGAAATATCCCTTGTTCCCGAGCAGAATCTGATTATCTACTTTTTTGTTCTTTTTGTAGAAAGAAGACACGGCCAGTTCGGGATTGTACGCCATAACGACCTTCAGAATTTGTTTGTTGTCCCTGAACTTTTCGGATTCCGCATTCAGTGTTTTAATAACTGAATTAACGAAATTATCCAGCACCTGAATGCCGAAAGCGGATGCGATGATGCCCCGGATGAAATTTTCCGACTGTGCATAGATCAGTTTCTCATGTTGCTTTTGTCCGGATTTTCTCTCGGAATCGATTTCCCGCCGGTATACCTGGCCGATCACAACAGGCAGGCAGGTGGTGTGGATATCAATGTAATAGTTGCGAATAATGTCCTGAATATCCTTGGAAATGAAACGAAAAATATCCACGTACTGCTCCAGGGAAAACTGCTTGATGGACAAAGCGTTGGTGACGTATTTGATTTTGGCTGCCAGACCTTCCGTGGCGATGCCTTCAATTTCCAGCGCATTCATGTAAAGCCAAAGGTATGTGTGAATTTTTCTGATCGTGTGCTTGGTAATGAACTTGAGATTGAAGGATTTGCTCAGTTCCTCGAACAGCATGGTGGCCAGTGTTTCCAGCCGCAGAGAAAGGCCGACCGCTTCGAATTTTCTTTCGTAATATGTTCCGTACATGGAGGGAATGCCGGCGGCAATATGCCTCTTGTAATAGATGTTCTCATAAGAAGGCGTCTTTTTGGGCGAGAGAATTCTTTCCTTGAGAATGGATAGAAACTTCAGAATAATCGTAATGCTGCGATGATAGTTCTTCGTCGTCAAGGAGCGTTTCAACGACGAGATATCCGCTTTGGGAAAAGCGTTGACCGCTTCCAGATCCTTGAGCAGATCGATAAACTGTGGGTAATATTTTTTGTAGATCAGCTGGTAGATCCGGATCATGATTTTGACCCGTTCCTGATCCCTCGCATTGATGCCTTTGACGTTCGCCAGTTCCTTACAGACTTTTTCGTTATCCCAGTCCAGAAATTTCAGGGGGCTTTGGACTTTTGTGAAGAAATATTTAAAGGCTTTGTGCATTCCGGTGAAATATTCTCCGGGATTCATCACCTGTTCGTAAACTTCAACGGGAAGATGAGAGCGAAGATAACTCATATCTCCGGTATTCCAGTACTGAAAAATATCCTCGGTAAATTTAACGAGCAGGCTGTTGCTTTCCACGTGGGATTGTTTCCGAAAGAAATACACCAGCTTGTCGTTGCGCATGGACAGTTCGTCCACTTTTGTCGTGATGTCCCGGAGCTCACCTTCCGCACCGATTTCACTGAAATAAACGGGAAAGATCCGGAGAAGCTGTTTGATCAGACTGTACGCGGGAGCGATATCCGTGTTGAGCAGAGCGGAAATATTTTTCTGAATGAGGTCCGTATCGCGGATAAAAATACCGCCCATTTTCAAATTAATAACCAGCGCCGAAATCAATTTTTTTGTCCAGCGGGGTTTCATGCTGATAATTTCCAGCCAGGCACGAATATTCATGATATGGGCCGGATTCACCTTAACCTGCCATTCTTCGTTTGAACCCTTGATTTCCGGATACTGGAAGCCGTAAGCAATCAACTCGCTGATAAATGTATTCGCAAGCTCATGACTGTTTTGCGCGAAAACTTCCCGGGCCGTTATCGTAATACAATCAAAAATGGCGCCGCTGAATTCACGCTGAGATTTGCTTTTCTTCAAAAAACCGAAAATCTTGCGCACAAAATCATGAAGGTTTTCCTGCTGTTCCTCCTGAAAAACCATTTTGAGCGAATGATTGATTTCACGCAAGGCGCTGGCGTGAATATCAGCAAGGCTGGGAACCTCCATGACCTGAAAAAGAAATCGCAGCTTGGTGATATGCTGATGACCCTCGTAGGTTTTGGATTTTTCCAGTTGATCCGCAATTTGCAGATAACCGTTCACAATCTGGAAATAATCCGGCATCTCGAGATAATTTTTGATCGCATCGTTTTTATCTTCATGGGTGTTTTGATAGGACGTTTCCAGTTTCTCCATCAGCATCCGCATGGACGCGTGGCTCAGCGGCCGGATGAATTGTCCGTAAGCAGCCACCGATTCCGGAGATTCGCCTTCCCCGGCAATAAACCACTGGGAGGGATCTGGTTGTTCAAGCCAGAACTGATACGTAATCCGGAAAATCCTGTAGAGCAAATCGACGAACAGCCGGTTTTGCAGCACATCGCCATGGCCCGGAAAATTTTTGATGATTTTTTTCGCATAGGACGAACATTTTTTGAAAATAATTTCCTGCTGATTGATCGCATCCAGAAGAGATTTGATAATTTCCGGAAACAGCAACAGATTTCTGGCGGTTTGCTCGTTGCTCTGGTTCAGTATCGTATCGATATAATCGAAAAGATAATGGACCGCGTTGTCCTTGACGTCCTTATCCGATGACGATTTGATGACCTCAAAGTAAATGCAAAGCATGGTCGCCAGTGCAGAAAGGCCGTCCTGATGTTTATTATAAATGTAGAAATCGCCGATGGAAACCGATTTCAGTTCTTTTAAGACGTATTCCCAGTTGACAAAAGGATGATGGAGCTCCGTTAAAAGTTCGTAGATTTTTTTCTGCAGACCGTAATGGTTTTCGACCACCTTGAGAAGCGGCGCATATTGATCCGGAATTTCTATGGTTGCCGCCGTTCTTTCCAGATTCACTTTTAGAGCAAAAGAATCCAGTTCCTCGCTTTTTTTTCTGGGATTATCTTTTGTTGTTGCCATAGGGGGAACCTTCGGAGAGAAGCTTAATCAGAATCCGCGTATTTTTTCAAGTCCGGAACAGATCGTACGAAAACCAGGGGGGGCGTTACTTCGAACATCCGGGTTGCGCTGAAAAATCCCTAAAAAAACAAACTCCGGCAATCCCCTCGGAGCAACGAGTGTTATCGGAGTCGATATCTATCTTCCTGAAACGACACTATTTCTTTTTTGAAGATTTTTTTGCTGTTTTCTTTACCGTTGCTTTTTTAACAGCTTTTTTCACGGTTGGTTTCTTTGCTTTTTTCAATGCCGGTTTTTTCTTGGGCGCTGCTTTGGTTTTTTTCACGACCGTCTTTTTTCTGGGTGCGGCAATGGCCTGTGCTTTTTTAGGTTTTGCCGGTCCGAGATTGACCATTGGCTCTTCACAGCAGATAAGATCGATTGTGGCACAACCACAGTCTTCATCCAGAATCACCTTCAATCCGCATACTTCACAACCCAGAACGTCTCCAACCTTTGCTCTCGACATTTTCTTCCTCCTCATGGAGAGGGGTTGAACATCTTCCCTCTGGTATTTTTTATTTCATTCTAATCAAAAATATTATTTTTTCAAGCATAAATTGCTAATTTTTTTCAAAACATAGACGGCTTGACATTCATTGATGATTTGATATTATCCTCCGGAAAAAGGAATCCGGATCAGGGTATCCAAGCTCACCCTGACAATCATCACCAAAAAGGGCAGCAAAAAATCGATCCTCAATAAGCCGCTTTCGGAGGGGGAAAAACGCCGGACTAGCATATGCCGCATAAAAAAAACCAAAAGTACCGCAGCTGGGTGGAAGTTGATCTCGACAACTTTATCGCCAATCTGAAAGAAATCAAAAGGCTAATCGGCGCCAAAGCCGATTTTATGATGACGGTTAAAGCCGATGCTTATGGACACGGCGCCATAGAAATATCGAATATCGCGCTGAAATGCGGCGCACGGATGCTGGGCGTAGCCAACGCCGACGAGGGCGTGCAATTAAGAATCAGCGGAATTGAAGCGCCTGTGGTTATCCTGGGACCTTCCACAACCGCGGAAATCGAACAGATCATCAAATATAATCTCATACCTTCCGTTTCAGATTTATCTTTTGCAAAAAAGCTCAATAACGCCCTGATCAAATCCCATCATAAACGTCCCTTGCACATAGAAGTGGATACCGGCATGGGGCGCGGCGGCGCAATGCATACCGAAGCCGTAAAACTCGTTCTCGATTTGTCCGGATTATCCAACATTATACTGGAAGGCATTTTCAGCCACTTTGCTTCCAGCGAAAAAATGGTGTCCCACAACAGCACGCAATGGAAATGTTTTTCGGATGTGCTGGCTGAAATCGAGTCCCGGGGAATATATATTCCCATCCGTCACATCAACAACAGCGGCGCCATTTTGAATTATCCCGAATATAAACTCAATATGGTGCGGCCGGGAATTATGGCCTACGGCATATATCCTTCGCCGGAAAACGAATCCAAAGCCGGACTTTTGCCGGTGATGTCTTTTAAAACCGGCATCGTTTTGCTGAAAGACTTTCCGGCGGGGCACGGAATCGGCTACAACAGCACATTCGTTACGTCACGGCCCACCCGCATCGCCACGATTCCTGTCGGCTACGGGGACGGTTATCCGTTTATTCTATCCAACCAGAGCACAGCGCTCATTCATGGTCAAAGGGCTCCCATCGTCGGACGGATTTCCATGGATATGTGCACGGTGGACGTCACCCATATTTCCAATTGCAAAATCGGCGATGAGGTCGTTTTGCTGGGGCAGCAGGAAAAAGAATGCGTCAGCGCCAATGAAATTGCCGCCAAGGCACAAACGATCAGCTATGAAATCCTCTGCGCCCTGGGAAAAAGAGCGCCGCGTGTTTTTTTGCAAAAAGGGAAACACAAAACCGTTGAACCGCGGCTTAAGCGGATATTTGTCCCGGAAGAGGAACGATCCCTCTCGCGTATTGACAACATCATTCGTCACTGCCTTCTGGCGCGCGCACGCAACGAAGAACTGGGCAACGCCATTTATTATGAAATGTTTGAAACCCTTTTTGGCAACAGGGACCGGCGTCTCGAACTGCGTTCGGGTTTCCGCTACGATATCCGCATCGCGAAAATGCCGAAAACGAAAGATGTCGTTCTTTCCAAAGACTATCTGCATGTCGGCATGCACGTCCAATACAAAAAGACGCTGCGCGACAATATTTTCATGATCGGCTGCGCCTCCAGCCATTCGCAACTCAACGCGTTATTTAAAGATCCTCGCTGTGAATACCGCTGGCTATTGAACGACGGCGGAAACCTCTCCGGGAAACGCGACTTTACCGTCGAACGGGTACGCATCGATAATGAAGACGTTCCCATCATCGAAACAAAAAGCACAAAACGCGGTTATGAGGTGTGGTGCGGGTCCGACCGGCTCAAAAAGAAAATAAATCAGGATGTCAAACTTGAAATGGACATATCCACAAAGCAGGCCAGACAAAAAAGAACTTTTCCCGTTTATCTGGTTTATCCTGTCAGAGGGCTTGAGATAAAATTTGATTACGCAAACGCGGGTATCAAAAATGTCCGCGAGGAAAGTTTCTTTGCAGGAAAACATCCGCAGCCTTCCGTAACGGGAAAGAAAGGAAAATCCATCGCCGTTAAAATATCCGACGAAGAATGGATTTTCCCGACAAGCGGCGTCATTTTTATTTGGGACGACTAAGCTCGAGGGTCCGGTCGTTATTTGATGTAGTAACCGGACACCCTCCACCGCCCATCTTTGTCGACCATCGGCGTAACGGTCTCAATGCCCGATTTTTTATTCTCGAATGACGTATTGAACTGAATGACAACATACTGCCCGTCGGGCGCTCCCGGCAGGGACGTTGTGTAGAGGGCGTTTGTAACTTTTCTGAAAATCAATTTACCGAGCGGCTCGCGTCCGGATTTCATGGCCTGCTCCCACTGCTCCTGCGAAACCGCCCGCTTAAAATAGTCGGCGGATTCCTTCCAGCTTTCAATATATTTCCCCTGATCAACAAGTTTCAGCCACTTTTCAGCCGATGCAATCGCCGCCTTCTCCCTGTCGGAGCTATCAGCGACAACGGCCGTCACGCCAAGAAAAATTCCAATCACAACAAAACATAATATCTTTCTGATCATTTATTTCCTCCTGTTCATCCAGCGACAGACGTAATTTCCTGCATGAATTCGACGTTTTCTAAAATGTTGTAAATTCACTGACGGGTTCTTTCCTTCAGCAGCCAGATACCCAGAGCGCCTAGAGCAACAGCGGCAACCGCGCTGATCCAGACGGGAATCTCCACGCCTTCGGCGGTCACGTTGAGACCGATGATAAAGCGGCCAGCCTGCGCTACTGCCATGACAAAAAGTAAAATACCCACGACCAACGATGCCGGACGTTTCATAATTTTACCTCCCGAAAAAGAAAGTTGCTGTTTTCTAAAAATAAAAAGATCCTTTGAACACTCACCAAGACGTTGTAATCTTTACAACAACTTTGTGGAGCTGCCCCGACGATATCAGGGGCATATGCGCATCTTCCGGAAAAAAAATTACAAATGAACTGCTTCGTGTTGCTATCCAGGAATCAGGCTCATCAGCAAAATACTGTATATCTTCTCCTTCATCATATGCGCCAGTTGGTTGTTTACACAAAGATTTAGGCTTCCATCCCATTGTGTCTGTTCCTGACAGAACCAACTGGATATCAATATATTTTTCGTGCCTCTCCAGGAGAGCCTCCTCTTTTTTACAGCCGGAATCTTTCGATACCATGGCGTAAACACGTTCAGCATCTATTTCATATTTTCCCAGCGCCAGGTTCCTCAGATCCGGACGAAGGAGAAAATCTATTGCTCGGGCGAATCCTTGATTCAGGGCTGAATATTTATGAAGATTTTCAATAACATCCAAAACCATGGATTATATCCCTTCGGTTTTAATCTCCAATTTCTTCGTATGGCGGTCGATGGCTAATGTGATTAATTTATCCAAGAGAATGCTGTATTTCAAACCGGTGGCTTCCCAGAGTTTGGGATACATGCTGATGCTGGTGAAGCCGGGCAGCGTGTTTATTTCGTTGAGATAGAATTTATTGGTTTTCTTGTCTAGGAAGAAATCCACCCGCGCCATGGAAGTACAGCCCAGTGCCATGTATCCTTCAACGGCAATCTTTCTGATTTTATCGGAAAGGGTTTTGTTGATTTCCGCCGGAATTTTTAGCGCCGCGCCGTCGGGGTCAATATATTTGGCTTCATAGGAATAAAATTCGTGATTCGGAATGATCTCGCCCAAAACCGAACCGGCGGGATTTTCATTTCCTAAAACGGCGCATTCGATTTCGCGGCAATCGATTGCCCTCTCAATCATGACGCGTGTGTCGAACTGAAAGGCGAAGTTCATCGCTTTTGCAAGTTCTTCCTCTTTCTTCACTTTTCTAACGCCCACGGAAGAACCGGCGCAAACCGGTTTGACAAAAAGCGGCAGCCCCAGTCCGGACAGCGCTTGTTTCATGATAACTCTGTTATTCTCCTTCCAGTCCTGTTTGTTTACAGTGACAGAAGGAACAACGGGAATGCCTGCCTCGCAAAGAAGTCTCTTGGCGATGTCTTTATCCATGCCCACGGCCGAACCGGTTACATCTGCACCCACGTAAGGCGCCATTGCCAGCTCCAAAAGCCCCTGCAACGTGCCGTCTTCACAGAACGTTCCGTGGATCACCGGAAAAACAACATCCACAACCACTTCTTTATTTTTGTTCTTGATATCGTAAAGATGCAGTTTGTTCCTCTGTTCGAAATGGTTGACCAGCCACATGCCCTTTTTTTTCAGAGCCATTTTTTTGCCGAAATCCTTATCGGGAATAATTTCCGGCTTTTCCTGCACGTACCAGCGACCGTCTCTGTCGATGCCGATCGCTGTCACCTTGTACTTCTTGCGGTCCAGGGCGGCAACCACTGAAGCGGCGGAACAAAGCGAAACGTCATGCTCCCCCGACCGGCCGCCGTATAAAACGCCTATTCTTATTTTTGCCGTCTCTTTCAAACCCGTTTTTCCAGCCATATTGATCCTTTCGATGGAAGCGCTTATTTGTCTTATAATTTTCAAGAGTTATACGCCTTGAGCGATAAAATTGTCAATTTAATTTTGCGATTGATGATTCCGACTTTCTTTTTTTAACCAGCAGACGTCCTGAACGAGGGGTCTTGACATCCATAGTGTCTATCAATATATTACGGACGAACTGAAAATACCTGCGGTGATTTATGCCCCTTTATTTTAACGCGGCGCAAATGCCCGTGACAAAAAAAGCTTTTAACGATGCCGAAAATCTGGTATCGCGTCAGTTCAGATTGAGCGACGCAGACTTCAGAAAGAATAGATATGAAGTAAAAACGCTCGCTTATCTTGATGAGCAGGAAATCAAAGACGGGACGTTTGCTCATCTTTGCAAATATACGTATGAAAGACCGGATGGCCTGGCAAACCGCAGCGAGAAGGTCTTTAATTTTTACAGAATCTGTTTACAGGACAACATCATTCTGGACGCTGTGGAAAGGGCCAATCCGTTTATTAAACTCAGTCCGCTGATGCTCTACATCGCGGTCCATGAACTGATTCACATTTTACGTTTTGCAAGCGGCGAGATTAAATTCGATGCCGATGCGAAGGAAAAGGAAAAAGAAGAGGTCATTGTCAACAATTTGACCCGCGCGGCGCTGCTGCCCGTCAAAGGCTACGATCTGGAAATCGTTTTAGACTGCTTCAGCAGTCATTTTAAAAATTTTGATTCATTCAATTAACGGAGGTAAGTTTTTAATATGCCTATTTACGAATACAAATGCCAGAAATGCGGGAAACAATTTGAAGCATTTCAGGGAATCACCGATCCGGAATTAAAAACCTGCAAATTCTGCAAAGGGAAAGTGCATAAAATGATGTCCCTTTCCTCTTTCAGCCTGAAGGGTTCGGGCTGGTATGTCACCGACTACAAAGGAAAGAAACCGGGAGCGGCGCCTGCAAAAGGAAAAACGGAAACTACTGATAGCGCGGCAAAAACGGAAACATCTAAAACCGAATCCTCTGAAAGCTAAACATACGGAAATCTTTTTTGATGATTTTCGTGCACAGCGCCTTTGCATCTTTTGATTGAATTTTGTTCAAGGACCGTCAGCAAAACGAATTCATATAATCATCCGCGAAACGGCCAACACAAATCAACCCGATAAGCGTCGCTTATCGGGTTTTAAATTATGTGGAGGAGATTTTTTACTCACCCCTTTTCCCCTTTGTCTTTCGACATCGGCTCGTATTCCACCCGGTCTCTGCCGTTAGTCTTGGCTCTGTAAAGCGCCGTATCCGCCCGGTTGATCGCCTGCTGGATATCTTCGCCGGCCTGATATTCCGTAACACCCACGGAGATCGTCATTTTGAAATCGTCGGGCATATTTTCAAACACGATCTTCTTGACCAGATTCCTTATTCTGTCTGCGCAAAGGATCGCCTGACTTTTCTCCACATTAGTCAGGATTAGAATGAACTCTTCGCCCCCGTACCGGGCAATGTGATCGATGTTGCGTAAATTCTTCTGGGTTTCCTGCGCCACCGTTTTCAGGACAAAGTCTCCGGCAACATGTCCATATGTATCATTCACGCGTTTGAAATGATCCAGATCGAATATACAAATGGAGAAGGGATGAATACCTCTATCGACAAGGGCCTTTTGATATTCGAGGATTTTAAACATCTGACGCCTGTTGAAGACCTGCGTCAGATCATCGATGATTGCCAACTTTTCAATGGTGGAAAAGGCGTGTGATATCCGCGCCCTGAGCCGGGTAATGTAGCCGCCGACCAATGAAAACCAGGGAAGAACCAGCGCAAGCACCACAATGCTCAAAACATCCGATGTGCTGACCAGGTCAGGATTAATGTTATAAAGCAGAAAGATCACCAGGGAGTAATTGACAACGGCAAAGGCAGAAAGGAAAAGAAACTGCCAGACACTCAATCTGAAAAGTCCGAAAATAAAAACGACCAGATAGGTCAGCAGAACCAAAGGCCTCGTGGTGTCCGCGTAATACGCAATCACCATCACCCAGAAGGTGGCGATAATCATTTGAAGGAGCGTCAGACTGGGATCTTTGAATCTTTTGTTATAACCGCTTCTGATCATGGCATAGATCAGAACATTGCAGAACAATATGCCCAAAGAACTGATGACAAGCACCTGGATGTTTCCCCGAGTCATCTGTCCCTGCGCATAAAACATCACGCAAATAGCAAACCACATCAGGTAAGATCCCAACGCCATGAAAAAACGTTTCAATCGTAACGTCTGATTGTGGTCGTCCTGAGGAAAGATACCAAGCATTCGCATCTCCCTTCTGCTTCCAATATTCAGAAACGTTTCATTTCGTTATTATATAATCCGCAAAACATCATGCTGTCAAGCATTGAAATCATTGCGGAATTTTTCTTATGAAACATCCTCCTGGCGGAGCAGACGATTTACAGCAGGCTTTTGAAATACGGCTGGAGTTCACGGCACAATTCTTCCGGAACAGTCGGACAAATGATTTCATTGTGCAGTTTTTCAAAATAATTCAAATCGCTCGTTCCCAAAGGATAAATCACGAAACGCGGAACGATTTTCCCCTGCACGCAGAAATAATTATTATTGTTCATGGTGGCATAGAGAGACAGGTTAAAACTGATGAAGTTATTGGTATAAAGATAGCTGAACACACGGGACAGCCCTGCCAGAAACTCGCTGAAATTGGATTCGGTCAGATCAAAGAAGGAGGTCTTTTCCCGAAAAATGAAATCGATTTCCCCGGCCATGCCCTTCGGGGCAAAACTGGTCAGCCAGCAGACAACACCCGTATCGGCAATAAACCGCTTGTCGGCTTTTTTCTCCAGCGCGATTAAATTGCTCCACAGATTTTCTCCGTTGGAATTCGCGGCGTAATTTTGCGCGCTGGATAAAAGTTTCTGCATAAAACTTGTCGGACGGTAACCGGCAATGGTCTGCAAATGCGGATGGATCAGACCGCCCCCGGCGGGTGGCATGTAGTTCCAGTTGATCGAACAGTATTTGTATCCCAGATTCAATTCGACCACCCGGTGAAAATAGTCCCGGCAAACCAGAAAACCGTCCCGCATGAATTCCGGCGTCAGTTCATTCATCGCCACGAAATGACGCGAGGAAAAAATCGCCACGTTGTTGTTCTGGTCGTAGGGAAAGACGTTCGGAAAGAGACAGGCTTCTCCTCTTTTGAAATTACCGTCTTCCATAACAGAGGGAATAAAACGGGGGGTTGTCTTATCAAAAAGATCGGAACAGAACGGGCACAGAGATTCCGGAGATTTTTCCAGATATTCATTCATATCCGGCTTCTGGGCAATGCGCATCCGGTAAGGCAGAATACGGCTTGCCACGCCAGTGATCTCGTCGTAACGCGACTCGATGGTAATTTTCTTCTCCTGAAAACCGTTGAACGGGTCAAGATAATATCCGGTGGTTATTTCTTTTTTAAATCCCAAATCTCTCATAGAATTCCTTTCTTTCAACACAGGTCGGTTTTGATTTTTATTTCAAGTTGTTTTCTGTTCTCTCCTTAAACTGCTGAAAAGAAACCGTTCAACGTTTTTTTGAGACAATTCCCCGCCGAGAATTTCTTTCAACGCACTCAGATGGATTTCCATGCGTGCGGCGCTCCGGTGTCCGCCACCCTTGCCGACCGCTCCGAAAGCTTTTTGCGCTATTGCCCCGCAGTTCTGTCTGTAACCGTCGCCGCGGAAAATAATAATCAGTTTGTCCTGAACAATTCCGGTGACGACAACGTAATACGTACCGATCAAGTGCAGATAAAAATCGGCGATTTGAACGCAGACATCCGCGCTTTCGACATTGCCCAGAAAGCAGATCCGCCGACCGCGAAAATTGTTCATGTGATGATAAGCGTAATGAAAATATTTTAAAAACCGGTCGGGTGTTTGATTGAGCTCGATGCGCCGGATCAGCGGCATATTGGCGTATTTTGTATGGTACGCGTACGCACTGATGTCTTCAATTATCGTGGCCCGATCAAAATTGTCCGTGTCAGTTTTGATGCCGTAGAGCAATGCCGTGTGCAGGTTGCGGGGAATCTTAATGCGGGAGCAAAGCAGATATTCCGTCAGGATGCTGGACAGCGCCCCATAATTCGGCCTCACATCCATCAGCTCTGCGCTCCACTGCCCTTCATAAGGATGATGGTCGAAAACAATCTGCGGCCGGAGAGCATCCGGAAAATGCGTGAAAAACGACGGTTGCGCATCCAGGAGCGCCGTCACACGGTACGATGCAACATCCACCTGATTCATGCGTTGAATATCAAGATGCAGACAGGACACCAACTCGATATTTTGCTGACGGTCCAGCGGTTCCGTGGAAACAAAAGCGCTTTTGGAAAGTCCCTTGGTCCGCTGAAGAATTTCGCGCAGCGCCATCGCCGATGCGATGGCATCGGGATCGGGACTGCCGTACATCAACAGCAGCAGCGAATCGTCCGGCTGAGCCATGTCCATCAGCTTGTGGAAATTAAGTTCCGTCTCTTTTTTAATCGGGATGGCGTTGACTTTCATGGTCCCGGCGTCTTCAGGGCCGGTTGATCCTCCTCAGTAAACCAATATTGTGCCGGGATGATTCGGGACAACTTCTCCGACAACGGCGGCATCGGCTATTCCCGCACCTCGCATTTTCTCGGCAAGGTTTTGTGCTTTATCGCCGGGCACACTGAAAAACAGTCCGCCGGCCGTCTGCGGATCAAAAAGCAGATCAAAAAGCCAGTCCGGACAGGTTTTTTCTTTCACCACTTGTTTGATGCGGAAATCTTTGTTGCGATAAAGGCCGCCCGGAACGAAACCCGTCTCCATCAAATCGCGTACACCGTCCAGAGCAGGTATTGCCGCCGAATGAATGCGCAGACCGACGTCGCTTCCTTCAATCATCTCACAGGCATGACCCAGTAAGCCGAAACCGGTGATGTCGGTGCAGGCGTGAATATCGCCGGCGGCAATCATCAGTTGCGCTGATTTTTTGTTGAGCGTGGTCATAGTAACAGTTACCTGTTGAATTTGCTTCGGTGATGCTTCACCGGCCTTGATCGCTGTGCTGATAATTCCCGTTCCGAGAGCTTTGGTTAAAATGATTTTATCCCCGGCTCTGGCGCCGCGATTGTATAAAATGCTGTCGGGATGAGCGACTCCCGTCACAGATAATCCGTATTTGATTTCATTGTCTTCAACGCTGTGCCCGCCGATCAGCAGGGCACCGGCTTCATGGATTTTATTCAGGCCGCCCTGCAAAACGTTTCGCAGAACCGAAACAGCCATGGTCTTAATCGGGAAACAAACGATGTTCATGACCGTCAAGGGTTTTGCACCCATCGCATAAATATCGTTGAGCGCATTGACGGCAGCTACCTGGCCGAAGGTGAACGGGTCATCAACCGTGGGCGTAAAAAAATCAACGGTCTGAACCAGAGCCATATCAGCGGAGATTTTATACACTCCGGCGTCTTCCGCGTGCTCAAATCCGCTCAACAGATTCGGATCGTGAATCAGCGGCAAATCGCGCATGATTTCGGATAAGTCCGCCGGACCTATCTTGCAGGCTCAACCGGCGCTCTGCACGGTTTCGGTTAAACGGACACCTTTTTTCTCTTCCATTTTTCCTCTTAAAATCGGTTACAAAATTTTCCAAACATTCACGAAATAACGTTGAAAGTATAAGGACAACACTTCTGCATGTCAACGAAATCTTCATCACACCGTTCAGTCTTTGGTCAAATAACCTTCAGTCTGAATCGTATCTTTTCAGCTCAAATATCTTTTTGTCCTGTTTGGAAGCAATATGATAAAAACGGTCCTGAGGAATATAAATGTAGGGGACATCGTCTTCGCGCCGATAAAGGAAGTACGACAAAATCATTCTGTTTACCGCCTGATGGCCGACGATCATAATGCTGTTGGCGTGCCGGTTCAGGAAAAAAGCCTTTTTAATGCCTTCCATGATGCGGGGCTTCATCAGCGCGTAACTTTCGCCTTCCGGGTAAATGTAATTGTACTTGTCCGCTCCCCTTTTTTTGAAAACATGTGGCATTTTCTGCTCGATATCTTCATAAGTCATTCTTTCGCAGATTCCCGCATTGATTTCATCAAATTCCTTAAGCGGAATGATCCGGCAGTCGTCCTGCTGCGAACGGATGAGTTTCGCCGTATGAATCGTTCTTTGTTTTGGACTGGTGAAAATATAAGAAATTTTCTTTTTCCTGAAAAACCGTCCCAGCGCGCTGGCCTGTTTGAGACCTTTCGGTGTCAATGCCGGATCGCCGCCGATTCTGTTTTCCACATTATATTCCGTTTCCGTGTGCCGAATCAGAAAAAGATTTTTTACTTCATCCGTGACCAGATAGTCCCGCAAACGTTCATAATAGGGGATCACGTCACTGTGCTTTTCCTCGACAATCATTTTCTGAAGCGTGTCGATGCGGATATAATTTCTTTCCGCTTTTAAAGGCATGTAGATCGCTTTGTAATAATCGATTCTTTTTAAAAACTCGCGGGTCGCCTTGTCCTTCAGATAAGCAAATTCGGGAAGACGTATCTTCTCCTGAATGCTCATTTTCAGAATATCGTCATCATCGTTGACGCATTCGATAAACAGGAGGTCGTGGTCGTTGAGCGTTTTTTCGATTAATCCGCGCCGTTCCCTTCCCGCGTTCGTCGCATCCAGAATTGCAATCATCCCGTTGTTGAACAGGTATTTCCTGGCTCTGTCCATGTTCATCCGTGCGAACTTTTTTCTCAAGGCCACGGCCGTTTCGTTTTCGGGAGAATAGAAATCCGCGCTGGATGTCTCCAGATGCGGCAGATAAAGCCTGCGCAAATTTCCATTGTTGAATATGCGGGTGGGAATCCCTTCTTTGAGAAAATAATCCCTGAGACGTATGGCCAGCGTTGATTTTCCCCGCGCGGGAAGGCCCATTAGAACAATATATAACTTTTTATCACTCATACCTTATTGTTTTTCCATGATAATATTGTGTGAAGTATAGGAACAATACTTTTTTATGTCAATCATGGATATCATGTCCTTTCAATGGATAATAAAAGGGTCGCGGCATTTTTTTGAATTGATTTTTTAATCCAAATAAGTTTAAAGACTTAACCAAGCACAGCAGGAAGAAAAGTATGCCTATTCGTTATTACAGTACAAACCGTCATTTAAAAAATGTTGCGGGGATTACCCCCTTTACCGGCAAGGTGTCTTTCAGGGAAGCCCTGCTCAAGGGTCAGGCCTCCGATGAAGGCTTGTTTATGCCGGATACCATTCCTCAACTGGCCATAACCGATATTCAGCAGTTGAATGGAAAGCCGTATCGCGATACGGCACTGCTTGTCGCCAAAGCGTTTCTTGCCGATGAATTTCCACCGGACATCCTTCAACAGGTTGTGACCGAATCGTATAATTATCCTGTCCCGCTGGAAGAGGTCAGGCCGGACCATTTCGTGATGCGGCTGGACCGGGGACCGACAGCGTCATTTAAAGACTTTGCCGCACGCATGATGGCCAGGCTGATGAGCCACTGCCGTCCGAAAGGCGAAAGGCTTAACATTCTGGTGGCTACATCAGGCGATACAGGCAGCGCCGTGGGCGAAGCCTTCAAGGGCGTAACAGGAATCGACGTTACTATCTTGTATCCCGAAAATGAAGTCAGTGGCATGCAGAAAAAGCAGCTCGACACAATCGGCCAAAACGTGCAGGCGTTGAGCGTTGCCGGCAAATTCGATGATTGCCAGAATCTGGTCAAGCAGGCTTTTTCCGATCCGCGGAATGAAAAGTTTAATCTGACCTCGGCCAATTCCATTAACTTCGGTAGGATTCTCCCGCAGATCATCTACTACGTTTACGCCTATGCCCAGCTTGCCCAAAACAAAGAAGAGGCAATTTTTTCCGTTCCGTCGGGAAATTTCGGTGACGCGCTGGGTTGCGAATACGCCCGCCGCATGGGTTTGCCGGTCGCCAAACTGGTCATGCCCACCAATGAAAATGACGAGTTTCCGATTTTCATGGCGACAGGAAAATACAATAAGGTTTCTCCCTCCCGCGCATGCATTTCCAACGCGATGAATGTCGGACATCCCAGTAATCTGGCGCGTTTCTTTGATTTGTACGGCGGCACTGTTGATCGCGTTGGACAGGTTCACAAATATCCCGATCTGGAAGAAATGCGCAGACATATTTTTTCGGTCAGTGTCAGCGATTCGCAAACCCGGGAAACCATCAAGAACGTTTATAAACGCTATCAGGCCGTTCTGGAACAGCATGGCGCTGTGGGCTGGGCGGGCCTGGAAGAATATTTAAAAACCACACCTGAACAAAAGCTGGCGATCTGCCTGGAAACAGCCCATCCGGCAAAATTCCCGGAGGAAATTGAAAAGCTTTTGGGATTAACCGTCCCGGTACCGGAAAGCATGCAAAACATTGACCTGAGAGAAGGCTCTGCCGTTGCCATGTCCGGCGATTACAGCAGTTTCAGGAATTATCTGCAAAAGACTTTAAAGATAAAAGAATAACCGAACGTTGCTGTTCATCGTAAGCCGTGAAAAATTTTTCTCTGATAATGTAATGATCACTTTGATGACTTTATTAAACATGAGGGAGAGATATCATGAGCCACAAGAAGATTGAACGGAAAAAAGAATTAGACCGCCAAAGAAGAAGGCGGAAAAAGAGCTTAAAAGTTCGCGCAAAAGAAAAGAGAGATAATCACAAGAAGACAAAGTAAATATAGCGAATACTGAAGGATGATTTGTTAATAATACGAATATATCGCTTCCTGTAGCCTTCATTTTTCATATTTACATTTTTATGCTAGGATACAACCCGCAATCGTCAACGCATTCAGCATTAGAAGCGATCCATGTAAACAATGTTGGACAATGGCAATAAAAATTCAATTTTATAAAGGAGTAAAGGTATGTTGAAAAAAATCGTTATGGCCATTTTGTTCATTATGATTTCTGCGGGTTCCTCGATGGCAGGAGGAGCCGTCGAGAAGGATTACGGCAAGAAGCCGTGGATGGTCGACATCGAAGATCTGACAGTAAAAAATGAAAATTTCCGTACCACGAAGTGGACGGGTCAGAACCTTCAGATGACCGTTATGTCGCTTAAACCAGGTGAGGAGATAGGATTAGAAAAACATGATAAGGGCGATCAGTTTATCCGTGTTGAAAAAGGGAATGCCCGTGTTGTGATGGGCGTGTCGAAGGATAAAATGACTTTCGACGAAAAAGTTTCAGATGATTGGGCCATTTTTATCCCAGGCGGTTTCTGGCACAACATTATCAACGAAGGGGATAAGCCGCTCAAAGTTTACGTTATTTACGCTCCACCAGAACACCCCGCTCGAACAGTGCACAAGACTTTCAAAGAATCGGCAGCCGCCCATTCTCATTGATCAGGGAGGAAGGGAAAGCATTTGACAAGGAAATAAGTAATAAAAGAACGTTGCCCAAAACGCTGCACCGGAGTGTAATTTCGCTGCGCTCCATTGCCGTCGGTGAGTTTGGTCGTTAAACCTTTCAGATGGTAATCAACAAAATTTATTACCCATAAAAACCGTCGAATAGTAGGTAAACTCAATAAAGGATAGAATTTAAGACAAGGCTTTATTGTGAGACTCAAATTTCAAAAACGAATAACTTAAAGGTCACTATAGGTGCATTGAAATTTGTACGTCGTAGTGAGTCCTAAATTTAAGAAGCATAGCGTACTGAAATTTGTCGGACGAACTATCCAATCCTGATAAACGGGATGGGGAACAATCCCGCTAAAAGCGGAGGGTATAACACTCTGCCCCCTGGGGCCAAATTAGTGTCCAGCACCAATAGTAATAGGGATTGCCCTGGTGTTTATACCCGTGATTTAAGAAATTTCTCCTCGATCAAATCGGCGATACTTTGGATGTCGTTGATGTCGAAGCAGGGAACTCCGGTATCGAGTTTCGTATCGGAAGCAATAGCCAGCAGGTTGTCCTCTTTTCCGCATAATAATTCGCGTTTCAATTCCGAACGGAAGACTTCGATTTTAGGGAAAGGGTTGCCCTTGTAACCTTCGGCAAGAATGACGTCGGCGCCCTTGATATATTTATCCCTGATTTCACCGAGCGTCTGATCCCGTTCAAGATCTTCAATCAGAGCAACGCGTGTGGGACAGGCGATCACGGTCGCGCAGGCGCCGGCTCTTTTGTGCCGCCAGCTGTCTTTGCCTTCGTGGTCGATATCAAAGCCGTGCTTGTTGTGCTTGATGGTCGCGACGCGATACCCTCTTTTAATCAGTTCGGGAATCAGTTTCTCCACCAGGGTGGTTTTGCCCGAATTGGATTTACCGACGATGGATATGAGCGAGACAGTCATTTTTACTATTTTCCTTTCAATCAACGCATCGCCTTATTTACTACATCCTGGTCGAAATAATTACAAGACATTCCCGCATCCACCACAACACCTGTGGCATTAATGCCGCCGGAGGCAGGCGATAGCAGGAACAAAACCGTGCTGGCAACTTCTTCGGTTTTAAGCGCAGCCTTGCGCAGCGTCAACTGCTCGGCAAACAGATAATTGTTTACATATCCCGGAATACCCGCGGAGGCCGACGTTTTCAAAGGACCGGCGCATACCGCATTGACACGGGCTTTGGACATTTCGGATAAGGATTTTGCCAGAAAAGCCACCGTCGCGTCGAGCGCGGCCTTGATCGGTCCCATGTACCCATAGGCGGTTGCCCGCGTGTTGCTGATGGATATGGTGACAATGGAAGCATCGTTTTCAAAAGAATTCTTCAGGGCATTGGCGACGGCCACCAGCGAGAAGCAGGAGATATTGGCCGCCTGCAGAAAATCTTCCGGTTTGGTTTCATGAAATGGTTTGAGGCCTTCGCTGTAATTGGCAAAGGCGATGGAATGAACGAAACCGGCGAGTTTGATATTATGATTTTTAAAATATTCTCCCAGACGATTGATGCTTCCCGTTTTTTCAACATCGCAGATCAACACGGTGCTGTCGGGGAAAAGTTTTTGCGCTCTGTCTTTATTTTCTTCATTTTGAACGGAAAAAATCACCTGCGCCCCGTTTTCGACCAGACCTTTGGCCACAAAAAACGCAACGCTCTTTTTATTGGCCACACCGGTCACCAGAAATGTTTTTCCTGATACTTGCAGAAAGTCCATATCAACCTCTCTTATTGCTCCGGCGGAAGAAGCGCCGCCTGAAAGATGATTTTTAAAATGAGTTTATCTCCGATATGAATCGTACCGCTCATATAATAAGCGTTATCCACCTGATCATCAAGGGTAACCTTCATGGTCAACGTATCGCCCGGACGGGCGAAATGTTTAAATTTGATATCTCTAATCCGGGTGACAACACCCAGGCCCGGCTGATGACTTGCTACCATTAAAATGGCTCCGGTCTGGAAACAGGCTTCGCACAACAAGACGCCCGGCATGATGGGATTGCCGGGAAAATGGCCCTGAAAAAAATATTCATCGGCTCTTAACGTTCGTTGCGTCGTGATGGAACGACCGTCTCTGCAGATAATTTTATCGACAAAAAGAAACGGCGGACGCTGCGGCAGAGCAGCCAGAACTTCGTCCATTATAGTCCTCCGGCAACGGTGATCGATGTCCCATTAATGTAGGAGGCCTCGCGGGTCGCCAGGAACAACACCGCGTGGGCCACTTCTTCCACCTTGCCGAAACGTTTCTGCGGAATCATCTTGAGGTATTCCTTGCGCTGCTCCTCTGGGAGATCCCCGATGAGTTCCGTATCGATAAATCCCGGAGAAACGCAGTTGACGGTAATCCCTTTCCTGGCGACCTCTTTGGACAAAGATTTGGCAATGGCCAGTTGGCCGGCTTTGGATGCCGCGTAATTGGCCTGTCCTTGAAATCCGATATCCCCGCCCAGCGAACTGATGTTGATGATTCGTCCGAAACGACCGGACATAAAGCGCGGAATAATTTCCCGCGACATATAAAACGTTCCTGTCAGATTAACTTCCAAAACTTTATTCCATTGCTCATCGGTCATTAACGCCGCTATCGCGTCCTGCCGGATACCCGAGTTATTCACCAGCACTTCCAATGAGGGATATTTTTCATCCAGATACTGAAACAAATTATTAACATCCTGCGACGAGGAGATATCCTGTTTTTGAATATCGAGTCTATCCGAAAATTGTTCATTTTTATTTTTAAATTCATTCGCGGCCGCATCGTTGGCTGAATAAACGGCAATCACCGTCGCGCCAGCCTGCAGAAAAGCCTCGGCGATACCCGCTCCGATCCCACGGGTTCCGCCGGTAACAATAACTCTTTGATTGCTGAAATCAAACATAAAACACCTCAATTAAGTTTATCCAGATAGCCTTCCACTTCATAAGATTGAATGACGCCGTAATTGGCGGCGCCCAGCCAGCCGGACATGATAATGCCGACCGATCCGGTATGAAACAGACCGCTGATTTCATGATGCAGTTTCATGGAAATATCCAAGCCCTCGTGTTTGGTTCCGAACGAGGAGCCTCCTTCATGATGCGTATATCGCTTGATCGTCAACGGCGTTGCCGCCTCGACGTAGTCAATTTTCTGTCGGATGCCGGGAATAATTTTTTCCAGACTCACCAGCGTTGCCTCAATCAATTCCCGCTTCTTTTGCTTATAATCTTCTTTGCTTAATTCTGCCCAGTCTTCATAGCGCGCATTGGTCGATGCCACGATGGTATATCCGGCATTTTCCAGTTGGGGCCGCAGTCGCGGATAGTAAAAGGAGAATGTCCGACTGGTGGTGTTCATGGACAGCAACTCATCGGTTTCAAATTCCTTTGCTTCCGAGTAGAAGATCAGATCGCCGATATCCTCAATCGCTTCTCCCTGTCTGATTCCCATATACACCTGACAGGAACTGGTGTTGAGCCGGACTTTTTTAACCTTGTCGATAAATTCCGGTTTAAAATTATCTTCTCCCGTCAGATTAAAAATGGTCCCGATGAGATTGCCGTTGGAAAGAACCGACGTGGAAGAAACAAACTCGCCGCCGAGCATGACTCCCCGACAAACATTGTTTTCAACCACAATTTTTCCCACGTTTGATTTCAGACGAATATCGACATTATTTTTCATAAGCTCCTCCTGCATCATTCCGATGACGAGGTCGGTTCCGCCCTGAAACGTATAAACGCCTTTGCTCATGAAATTGGAGAAAACAATTCCGTAGGTAATGGCCGGATCCTCCAGCGTCGAACCATTGGCGTACACAATCGGCTCGATCAAAAAACGATGCACGTCTTTTCTGCCTGGGAAGAAACTCTCCAGCAGTTCGCCGTTGGTCATTGCCTTGTTATCGTAGTAATTCATGTTCATGACCAGGCTGAAAAAATTATCCACCTGCTCTTTAGAAACGTTAAAACAGGCAATGAGCTTTTCGGTAAAATCTTCAACCGTATAATCCGTCTCCAATCGGTACATGGGATTGATGAAACGCATTCTTTTAAGTTGAACGATTTTCTCCGCTATCGCCTTGTTCCAATACTTGCGGCAGGTTTTGATCATCCCCACCGGAAATCCATGCAACGACACATCAAAAATATGTTTCTTGCGATAAAACCAGGTAGCAAAGCCACCAAGTTTATCGTGCGACTCCAGGATTAATACTTTTCTTCCGTTTTTGGCCAGTTTGTTGGCGGCGGTCAATCCCCCCAGTCCGCCCCCGATGATGATGACATCGTAGTGTTGTGTAATTTTATCGTTTTTATTTAAAAGCATTCATTCCCCTCTCTGTTGTAAGATCCAGCGCCTGCTCTATGGATATTTTCGGGACATAACCGAAATCGTTTTTCGCTTTTTCATGGGAAAAATAATGGGAGCGGGAAAACTGCAGCGCCACAAATCGCGTCATCGGCGGCTCTCCGTTAATTTTAAAAAATCTGTACCAGGCTTCGAACAAGGCCCCCATGTTCAACGCCACTTTTTCGGGAACTCTTTTTGTGATGGGAGAAAGATTATATCGCGTCAGAATCTTGTTGATAAAATCCCAGAGCACGACCGGCCGTTCCTGGCCGATGAAATAAGCCTGTCCGGCAACAGATGATTGAGGAGACAACTTTTCGAACGCCAGGAGGTGCGCCTCAACGGCATTTTGAATATAGGTGACATCCACAAGATTCTTGCCGGTTCCGACTATTTTCAGTCTGCCCCGTTTTGCCGCATTGACCAGTCGAGGGACGAGATGCGGATCGTCCGGACCGATGATCTGGTGGGGCCTCAGGGCGACAGTAGATAATGTTTCATCATTAGCCTGCAAAACCTTCTGTTCGGCCAGCGTTTTGGTCCGGGAATAGTCATTATAAAATTTCAGGGCATAGGGTTTGGTCTCGTCGGCTCTCAAAATATCATTGCCGTCGAAAACAACGCTGGGCGTGCTTGTATAAATCAGTTTTGTTATGCCGTTGGCGCGGCACGCCTTGATGACATTTCCAGTGCCGACAACATTCGTCCGGTAATATTCATCATAGTCGCCCCAGATACCGACGCGCGATGCAACATGAAAGACCGCATCTATTCCCTGAAATGCCGCCATAACCTCGGAAGCGTTTTGCAAATCGCCGCAAATAGTTTCAACGCCCATGGCCTGCAATGGCAGATGATTCCTGCGGCTGAAGTTCCGGACCTTGTGTCCTTTGGACAGCAAGCCGTTTGCCAGATTTCTTCCCAGAAAACCTCCCGCTCCGGTAACGATAATGTTCATATCCTCCCCCGGGCAACGTCATCAGCCAGTTTCAAACGGTCGATCTTGATATTGTGCCGGACATCGACGGGAAAGCTGTCGCAGAAATGGACTGACGTTATTGCCGCTGTCAAAGGATTCTTTCCGCCCAGACCCAATAACTCTTTTTCCAATCGTTTCCTGTCAAGCTTTCGCCCTGCCGAATTTCTTTCAATGACGATCGCAGCCGATTGCCTGCCTTTTTCTCCGATTCCGACCAGCGCCGACCGTCTGACGCCGTTATGCGTGTTGAAAATCGCTTCGCACATGACTGAGCATAATAATCCCGACGGTGTTTCGACGCGGTGCGATTTTCTCCCGCAGAACCAGAGCTTGCCTGCATCATCAATATAACCGAGATCGCCCATTCTGTGCCAAAACGATGCGCCGTCGGCAATCTTTGCCAGGGCAGTCTCCTGCGGAGATTGATAATACCCGGCGGTAACCATGTCGCCTTTCACAATGATTTCTCCGATCTGATGCAGGCCCAATATGCGCGCCTGCCGGATATGAGGAATTATGTTGTCGTTTATCGCCGCAATGGCAACTTTCACGCCGGGGGCAGGCTCTCCCACACAGGTTCCCTTGCCTTCATCGGTGAGCGCGGCCGTTTGCTCCAAAACCATTTGTCCGGAAATATTGGCTACGGGAAGACTCTCCGTTGCGCCATAAGGCGTATAGGTGGTTCCGTTGGGCAGAATCCTGCTGAATCTTTTATGCAGTTCGTTTCTGACCGGTGCACCGAACATCACCAGATATTTCACCGAAGGAAGGGTAATGTTGTTTTTAATGCAGTAACTTCCCAGCGCTTCCCAGATAGCCGGCGATCCGGCCATAAAGGTAACTTTATTGTCCTTGATATTTTGCACCAATTGCTTCGGGTCCGCCTTTGCCGGTTGCGAGGGATTCATATCCGGAATGCAGGACGTCATGCCCATACAGAGCGTAAAGAGAGAAAACAGCGGGAAGCAGGGGAAATCTATTTCATTTTCATCGAGAGAAAAAAGCTCCTGTAAAAGACGAGTCTGCTCGTAATAAATTTTGTGGGTATAGACAACGCCTTTCGGGCAGCCGGTTCCGCCCGAGGTAAACAGAATGGCTGCCGTTTCGTCCGGTTCCAGCTGCGCGCTTTGAAAACCGGCTCTGGCCCGTTTCAACATGGACAGCGGGAAGCAATTGCCTATCTTCGGTCCTTTGGTGGTAACTTTGAACCTGACCGATTTAAACGAGTTATTGAAAAGAATCCTCAGGAGATGCACTTCCGGTTCTGCAATCAATCCTTCCGGAGCCACTTCTTCAATGGCCGCAAGAAGATTTTTTCTGCCCATGCCGGGATCAATGAACACCGGGATGACGCCGATTTTAAAGAGGGCAAAAACCAGCGCGGGAAATTTTAATGACGGCCGGACAAAAAGAAGGGCTTTGCAGCCGCGACGAAATCCGATTTCAGAAAGACCGTTGGCGTATTTGCCGGCAAGCGTCTCCAGTTCCCCGAAGGTGATGGCTTTGTAGCGGTACTTTTTGCCCGTGCGAACGGGAAACTTGACCGCAACTTTGTCGTGATGAATTTTTGCTATCTCTTCGAAACGATCAGCGATGTTCATGGTTACAGCTTTTCACCGTCATGCAATTTTATTCAAACAAACTTTCCGAGTTCTGCAATGATGTCGTCTCCGGCGTCTTCCAGAACATAATGGCCGGCGTCCTCAAATGTTTTTACGGTCGCGTGAGGATAAATTTCCTGCCAGCGATTGAGAAAATAATCGTGAAAGCAAAAATCCCTTTTTCCCCAGAGAATAAGCACGGGACATCGATGTTGCGCAAGCGATAATTCAACAGATTTTAACGTCTGATAGCTCCGGTGTCCGGGCGTCATGGGAATATCGGCAACAAACTGCGCTATGGCAATCCGGTTTTCGTAATTGTCGTACGGATACAAATATCCCTTTCTGATTTCAGGAGACATTTTTTTAGCAACAGCCATGTACGTTGCAGCCAGGGCAAATCCGTTAAGACGGCGAATCACCTGTTCGGCCAAAATGGGAATCCGGCACATATTAATCTGAAAGGCGATCACCTTGGACGTGTAAGCGGCGCTGTTCAGGATCACTATTTTTTTAACCAGTTCCGGACGTCGCTTTAGAAGTCCGAAACCGATGGGGCCTCCCCAGTCGTGAACAACCAGCACAACGTTTTTCAACTCCAGATAGGAAACAAGTTTGTCCAGATTCCTGATGTGTTGATGCAAGGTATAGGCATATTGCTGCGGTTTATCCGACAGACCGCAACCGATGTGATCCGGGACAATCACCCTGTTGGATATGGAAAACGCCGCCACCAGTTTTCTGTAGTAAAACGACCAGGTGGGATTGCCGTGAAGCATCAGCATCGGATCACCTTGTCCTTCATCGAGGTAATGCAGGGAAATATTATCCTTGAGTTGATAGAAATGGGATGTGAAAGGATATAATTTGTTCAACCAGTCCGGTCTTACCATTTTACCCCCAGCATAATGGAATTCAGGCCCGACCCGATGCCCAACAAACCCACCTGGCTGCCTGCGGGAATTTTTTTCTCTTCATCATAAATAGCCAGTGTTACGGGCAGCGCAGAAGCTCCGGTATTGCCCAAAAATTGATACGTGGTAAACGTGGGACAATGCTCCAGTTTCAGAATCTGCTTTAACAGAGTTTCATGAGCCACACCCACCTGATGACCGACAAAGCAGTTCACGTCATCGTGGGTCCACCCCAGTTCCCGTTTGGTTTCTGCCCAGGTTTTTTCAGCCAGGGCAACGCCGGATTTCATCAGTTCCTCGGAATCGGTTTCCATCATCAAGGATTGCGTGTCTCCGCCGCCGCGACATAGGACGTTGGCTGAAGAATCGACAAGCGAGGCTCCTCCCAGCAGGCAATGACCTTCATGGACATGATCCTTGTGAGAAACCGTATAGGCAACAGCGGCTGAGCCGATGGTCAGATTGGCAATATATTTTTTGATGCTTTTTCTGGTTATATTTTTATCATTTAATAACCGGTCAATGGTCTGAAAAAGCAGCGGTCCGCCGTTTTCGCCGGACACGATCAGGGCATGTTTAATGAACCCGTTGTCGATCATATTAGCGGCAACGACAAACGAGCTCATGACGCCCAGACACGCGTTGGACAGATCGAAGAACATGATATCCGTTTGCAGTTCCAGATTGTGATGAACGATCGAAGACGTCGATGGCTCCAGAAAATCGCGGCAGACGGAGGCATGAATCAATAAATCAATCTGGTCCGGCTGCACGATGTTTTTCTCAAACAGATTACGGGCGGCCTGCGTGGATAAATCGCTGGGCATGGTTCCGGGCGGCCAGAACCGCCTTTCCTTAATGCCGGTCATCAGTTCGACCCGTCCCGCGGGCAGTTTGAGCCGTTCATAAAGAGGCGCAAGCCGCTCCTCAATTTCTTCCGACGTCATGACCTGGTCGGGAAGATGATAAGCAAAAGAAGAGATGACCGCGTTTTTAAACCTCATGCTTTTTCTCCGTTCATCAGACAATGAAGATTCGCCATGGAAATACCGCTGAGCATGGCGCCGACGATCCCCAGAAAGCCCTGATCCGTGCCGCAGATAAACAGGTTTTTTATGCCGGTGCGCCCGTCTCTGACTTTCTCGGTTGTGCCGTAAACCGCGCCCTTGAAATGACCGGTGAAGCGGTTAATGGTCTTGGGTGTGAAAACATCATGATAAAGCAGCTTGGCCTGAAATTGCGGAATCACTTTTGCAACAAGCGACAAAGCCGCATTACATACTTCCTTTTTCTTTTGAAGATATGTTTTTCTGTCCAACGCGTTCCATTGATCAAAATTGGCAATAAAGGTGATTCGAATTAATCCTTCATCGTAATCATCGGTTCCGAAATTGTTCGGCAGGCAAATGACGGCACTGCGATAATCACAAAGATCCCGGGACTTTTTGTAGTCGTACGTATCATTGTCATTGTAAAAAATAATGGTTTCTTTGATGCCCGCCTCAACGGGCTTTTTGTCAAAGAATAAAAGGTTTTCCGCAAAACTCATGTTGCCGACTGCAGGCCTGTCGCTTTTTTCGGAAACAATGTTCATGGTTTCGGGCAAGCCGATAGAGGACATTATTTTGTCGGTCCGGATGCTTTCTCCGGAATCAAGCGTTACGCCGGTTACGCTTTCATTTTCCACATCTATTTTTTTGACGCCCGTTCCCAGACGCAATTCGCCGCCGGCTTGTTTGTATTTCTCAATCAGCAGACTGATGATGGTGCGCACGCCGTTTCGGGGGCGGCTGAAGCCTTCCAGATAAATACTTTTGAACATAATGACGAACTGGGAAAAATCCATATCGTTTTCCCACGCACTGCCGTAAATCAACAGAGGACAAAAAAGCATTTCCAGCAAATACTCATCGGAGATAATTTCCCGAACTTTTTCTTTGGCGCTTTGCGGTTTGTTGCTCAGATTAACGTCATCAAAATTGATGACTACGTCAAGCAGTCTGGCAAAAGGATCTTTCTGATGGGGAAAGTGTTTTCCGATGTCCTGTATCAGCAACTGCGGATCATTAGCGAATGCGAGATCGTGTGCAGGAAACACAATGCGCGAAAAATTCTGTTGCGAGAGTTCCAGCTGTTCGTAAGGTATTCGTAATTGTTTCAGCAGTTTGGTCAGCGGCCGGCCCCGTTCACCCTGGCGGGCAAAATTGGTCATTGCATGAAGCCCGACATCCAGTTTCCGGCCCTGGCGGTCATAGTAGGAATTCAGTCCGCCGGGAATTTTATGCCGTTCCAGGATGCAGACTTTTTGATCAAACATCGCGAGCCGGATGCCGGCCGCCAGACCGGACATGCCCGCGCCTATGATTACCGTATCATATTTTGTCATTATGCCGGACTTACAGCAAACTTGGGGCCGAGATATTCAATACAGCTCTTCAATGTTGCCAGCTTCATGTAATCTTCGGTAGGCACTTCAATTCTATATCTCTTCTTCAGTTCCATGACCACATCCAGAAAGTCCATGGAATCCATATCCAGTTGTTCCCTTAATCTGATGTTGTCGTCGAGATTTGAAAGGTCTTCATCAATCGCAATTTCAGCTATGATATCGATGATTTTTTTTCTTATGGTTTGATAGTCCATGCCCCTGCCTCCTTATAATTTTATTGTTTGTATTTTTTTACGATTAAAACGGAATTTATGCCCAGCATCCCGAACGAATTGCTCAAAATAAAGTTCACGTCTTTTTTGACGGGATCGCCGTTAACCAGATTTTTCACGTTACACTTCGGATCGACATTCTCAATATATTTACACGAATGAATTTTGTGATCGGTGAAGCTCGGCAGATTTCCTGCCAGTTCCAGAGCGCCGGCGGCGCCCATGGCATGCCCGATAAAGCCTTTTGTGCAATTGACGTAGGTGTTATCGGATTGTCCGAAAACCGCCCTGACCGCTTCACACTCGTTTTCATCTCCGGACACTGTTCCGGTGGCGTGCAGATTAACGATATCAATATCGCGGGGGGAGATGTTTGCCTTGGCCATTGCCGTGTTTATGCACTGAATTTGCCGTTGGGTATCCGGCAGCACAAAATCGACGGCATCGGAATTGACATGATATCCCGCTATTTCCCCGTAAATCTTCGCTCCGCGTTGCAAGGCATCCTCCAGTCTTTCCAGGACAAAAACGGCTCCGCCTTCCGAAACCACAATGCCGTTTCGGTTGATGTCCAGCGGGCGGCTCGCTTTTGTGGGATCTTCATGAGAACCCAAGGCACCCTGGCTTTTGAATCCCGCAAAGATGCCGAATGTTCCCGTGCTTTCCGAAACGCCTCCGGCCAACGCCAGATCGATTTCACCGAGCTGCAGCATCTGCATGCCGTGAATAACGCCGATATTGCCCGCTGCACAGGCTGCGCCGATCGTGTAGGCGGGACCGGTAATTCCCGTATTCAGACTGACTTCGCCGGCGGGCGTGTTGGCCACGGTTCTCGGATTGTGATGATGAGACCATAAACCGGCATCGAGATTATTCTGGTGGAGTTCATAAATTTCATTTTCGGTTTCCACATTGCCGTGCTCGGTAATGCCCAGGTAAATGCCGGTTCTGTCCTTGACCAGTGATTCCAGGGACAGACCGCTATCTTTCAATGCCTCGTGCGCGCAGTAAATCGAAATAGAACCGGCCCGGGTTCCCCGGCGACGCATTTTTTTCTTCTGATAAAGATATTCGTCAAAATTACAGTTACCCGCGGCAACCTTTCCCATATATCGGACTTCCATTTCCGAAATTCCGGATTTCTGGTTTAAAAGGGCGCGGCGAAAATCGTTCAGATGATTGGCGTTGGGAGCCGTCAACCCGACTCCGGTGATCACCACCCTGATATTCTGCTTGCTGGTCATGGACGCTTCACCATTTCATGTTTGTTTTTTCAAATAGATACCAAAGACCGAGACCACGTGTGACGGTTCCGGCTGCGCAAATCAGAATTTTAAAAGAGGGCTTGTTATGTAAATTTATTAAAATGAGAGCTATTTTTTAATTTATCATTAAAATAACAATAGCTTAAGAAGACTCTCTTAGTCCCTCACAAAAATAAAATTTTGATTTTTTTACCTCATAGCAACCTTGAAGGGACATGTCAACAAAAATTTGAGGAATTACTCAACTTAGATTGATGATTTTCTCAGTATTTTTTAAGTATTTGTTTTTCTTATAATTTCTATCATAATTTTTGCACAGGCCAGCGTATCGGACAAGGCGTCGTGATGCTGTAAGTCAATATTGAAATTTCTGCAAACGGCGGGCAGGTTGGTGGGATAGAGGTTGAATACCTTCCGGGAAAGCTTCATCGTACATTGAAAATCAAGGTCCGGGGGCGTGATAGCATATCTTCTGCAACAGGCGCGCAGAACGCCTTTATCGAAGCCGGCATTGTGAGCCACGGCAAAATCAATGCCTTCAAAAAACGGCTTAATCGATTTCCAGCACTGATCGAAAGTCGGCTGATCTTCAACATCGCCCCAGGTAATACCGTGAATGTGTGTGAAGACAAAATACCGGTATGGCGGCCTGATCAGAAAGGATGTCCGGTGGATGATTTTGTTATCTTCGACACGCACCAAGCCGAGAGCACAGGCGCTGTCCTGATAATAATTGGCGGTTTCAAAATCCAGGGCCAGAAAATTCATGATCAACCCGATTCATCCATGAGATCTGTCAATAATTGTTCGTTTTTCAGACGAACTTTTTATCCCTATAACTTTTTTTCCGATAAAGGACAATCCTCAATCAACATCATTAAAAACCCCCTTGAATCTTCCGATTCAAGGGGGCAACCACTATAAAAACAGATCATGATTTTTGTTGATAGCGGTTATTTACATTCTGTTTTCGTTCCTTCAAATCTTTTTAACACGTGCTACATAACCATAGTTTTAACTGCATCGATAACCGGATTGGTGAACAATGCCATCAAAAGCGTGTAAATAGCAAACGCACCAACCATTTCGGCAACATACATTTTTTCATATTTCCTTTTCAGAGTCATCAAGATCAACCCGCCGACAATCAGGCACCCCAGTTGGAAATAGGGAAAATCAGCCGCGCCTGTTGCCGCGTACTCCGCAAAGCCGAACGTTGCAGTAAAAATAACAACCGCCGCTGCCACCGCTATTGTTCTTAATGTCTTTTTCATGATCTGTTACCTCCTTTCCTGCGTTGTTGCCTATATTTATTGAAATTATCGTGCCAGTTTGCGTGAAAGGATCGTTATTTTCTATGTCATTGAAATAATAAAATATTTGTCTTTTGACATCGGCCGGATTTTTTCTCTGAGACCGTTATCCGAAATTTTTTTAATAAATTGTTCAAGACGTTTAATGAAACATACAAAAAGATAAGAACGAAATGCTTTTTGGCAAAAGCGATGTAAAGCGGATTTGAAAATTGAAACGGACCGATAAAAATTTATTTTGATGAAGGTTTGTTGAATTTTGCAAAAATCCAGTAGGGCACCCCGACCGGATTAAGATTTTTATACTGATTGATCGACAAGATATAATCTCCCAGTTTTTTGATGGACTCCTCGGGCGTATCCACAAACTCCACGCCCGCCTCGTAAGACTTGACGTCTTCTGCGGGCTTGCTCCATTTCACCTTGCCGAATACCGTTACCGTTTGTTTCAAATTTTTCAATACTAAATCGATTTTCAAAAATGTATCGACGGGCAAAAGACAATTTCCCTGAATCCGGGTTCCGGTCATGGAAATGTCTTCGCTGTAATTATAGAGGATATCTTCTTTGGGAAGATTTTCTATTTCGGAAAGAATGGTAATCAGCACCTCGTTTTCTTCATCGAGACGTTCCGCTTTTCTTGCGGCTTTAATTTCTTGATCAGCCGCCTCCTTTTTACTGTTTTTTAGTCGTTTGGCGATGATCCTTTCTTTGACGAAGACTTTTTCTTCATATTTTGTTTCAGGATTTTTTTTGGCCATCACGATCTCCTAATAATTAAAATATCAAATGATAGTCTTCCTAATATTATCGCAACAGGATACCAAAAAAACAAGCGGTTTTTTGGACCGTTTCCCGAAGGCCCTGCCGGACAACCGTATCCGGATTGGGGAAACGCAAGACGGAAGCGGGGCAAAAAGAGGGAAAATCATCGTCACTGGGGAATATTCATTTGACTTTTTACCGACGTCAATTTAAGTTTTACATCTATTTTTAGAATCGCCGTAAAAATCAGATGAGGGTTGAATTTGCAAAAACGAATTGTTATCACGGGCATGGGAACGCTCAACGCCATCGCCCATAATATCCCCGATTTCTCGCCAGCGCTGAAAAACGGTCATTGCGGCATCAGGGAAATCGATATTTTCGATACATCGGGATTTTCTGCCCGGACAGGCGGCCAGATTAAAAATTTTGCCGCCCGCAACTACATTCCCCAGAATTTCTCCATGAAGAGAATGTCGCGCGCAGATCTGCTTTCATTCGCCGCAACACTGGAAGCTTTGCATGATGCCGGATTATATCCTTTCCCGGAGGAACTTCAGAAGGACACGGGCGTATCGATCGGCGGCGGCGCGGGCGGACTGCTCGAAGCAGAATCCTTTTACGCGAATTTTTTGAAGAGTAACGGACGGCGTGCCCGGTTCTCCCGGCTTGCTTCTTTATTCTGCGCTTCTTCCGCCGACCGTATTGCTTCGGCTTTCGGTTTGGCGGGACCGAAAGCAACGTTTATGACAGCCTGTTCCGGAGGCGCCACCGCCATTGGCTACGCGCGTGATTTAATTGCCGGCGGCCAGGCGTCCGTTGTCATCGCCGGCGGCGTGGAGCCGATGTGTCGGCTGACATATGCAGCCTTCAACGCACTCAAATCGGTTGCCGCTGCTACCTGCCGCCCATTTGATAAAAACCGGGACGGCCTGTCTCTGGGTGAGGCCGCGGCGATCGTGATCCTGGAAGAGCTGGATTCGGCGCTGGCAAGAGGAGCTCGAATTCACGGAGAGATTCTGGGCTACGGCATCACCTGCGATTCTTATCATATGACTGCCCCCGACGAACAGGCCTCCGGCGCCGTTCGGTCCATGGACGCGGCGCTTCGGGACAGCGGACTGTCTCCCGATGATATCGATTACATCAACGCACACGGCACAGCCACACCGGTCAACGATGCCATGGAAACCAAAGCCATCAAAAATGTTTTCGGCAAGCGGGCTTATACGATTCCGGTCAGTTCCACCAAATCCATGCACGCGCACACTCTGGGCGCTGCAGGCGCTCTGGAAGCCATTGTTTCCATCCTCGCGCTGCGTGATGGCTTCGTTCCGCCGACAATCAATCATCAGGAACGCGATCCGCAGTGTGACCTCGATTACATTACCAGCGGCGCAAGATCCGCAAATTTAAAGACCGCGCTTTCCAATTCCTTCGCTTTCGGAGGCAACAACACCACGCTGATCTTCGGCAAATACACGGAAAGGAGCGCACGTCATGAACGCTGACCGACCGCAAGATGATGCCCGGCGCGTGGTTGTAAGCGGTATCGGCATGGTGACACCTTTGGGCATCGGCAAAGAAGAATTCGGTCGAAAACTGTTTGCCGGTCACACCGCTATCAAAGACATCCGATCATTCGACACCGGTGCTTTTTCTTCGCATCTGGGGGCCGAAGTCACAGAGTTTAAGCCAAGGGATTTTATTGCCGTGAAAAATATGCGGCGGATGGACAAAATCTCCCTGATGACGGTTGCCTCCGCGCGGATGGCGCTGGAAGACGCCGGATTGCAGATCACGGCAGAAAACCGCGACAGAGTCGGTATTATTCTGGGAACGGCGTTCGGCGCCACGGATATAACCGTCCAGTTTCTGCACACGCTGTTACAGGAGGGTCCTGCGTCCGTCAATCCGATCCTGGTACCCAACACGGTGATGAACGCCCCGGCCGGTCATACATCTATTGAGCTGGGTTTCCGCGGCATCAATACCACCATCACGCATTTTGCCGTGTCTGCCGAAAATGCAATTGCATACGCCGCCGCTGAAATCAGACGGGGCACCGCCGATTTTATCTTTGCGGGCGGATCGGATATTTTATCCGAGATTGCCTATCGCTCGCTGATCGGATTCGGCGTTCTTTCGCCTCAAGATAAAGGAAATGAAATCTGCCGTCCTTTTGATCAGGAAAGAAACGGCTGTATTGCCGGAGAAGGCTGCGGCATGATTCTGCTGGAAAGTCTGCAATCCGCAAAACAAAGGGGATGCAACTACTATTGCGAAATTTCAGGGGCCGGCATGGGCGCGTCACCCACCAGGCCCAATGAATGGCCGCGCGATACGGAAGGCATCAAGAGAACCTTCGCCCGCGCCGTGAAAAACGCCGGTATCACGATAAGCGATCTGCAGGCAATTTTTGCGGCGGCTAACGGCGATAAAATTCTCGATGCGGCGGAAGCTGAAGCGTATGCCGAAATATTCGACGAAACAAAACGTCCTTGCATCACGTCGATTAAAGGAGCAACGGGAGAGAGCTTTTCCAGCGGCGGCATCAAAGCCTGCGCGGCGGCTCTGTCGATGGCAAATCAAAGCTTGCCGCCGACGGCGGGTCTTGCCAAACCCGTGCGTGCGCTTGAATTTGTCATACAGGAGAAAAAAGAAGCGGACATTCATCATACCGCGCTTGCCGGAATTTCCTTCGGCGGCACATATTGCTATTTAATCTTCAGCAAATTATGACCAAGACCGTATTTTTTCACGGTCCAATTTTCTATTGGCGTATGCTATAAAATATTGTAAACACCATCTGGTGAGAACATTGAAAATAACCGAGCAGAAAGTGAACTGATGAAGTTTAAATTGATTTATCCGAAATGGGAGAAGCTGGACAGACAGACGCGATTTACCCTTCCGCCGCACGGACCCGTGGTGTTTGCCGCCACCCTGCCCGACGATGTGGACGTTGAGTTCATCGACGAAAACATCAAAGATATTGATTTCGATGAGCCTGCGGATTTTGTCGGCATTTCCGTCATGCTGACTGCCCAGATCAAACGCGCCTGGGACATTGCCGACCGATTCCGTGAAAAAGGAATGAAGGTGATTTTCGGCGGCATCGCCACCATGCTGCACGCCGAAGAAACCCAGCAACACGCCGACAGCGTTTTTCTCGGAGAGGCCGAAGGCCGGATGGAGCAGGTCTTCGATGATTTTAAAAACGGCAACCTGCAGAAGGTATACAACTACATGCAGAACTTTCCGCCGATTGAAAGCGTCGGAACCGCCCGCCGCAGCATTCTGGATCGCGACATGTACAATTACCGCGGTGTGCAGATGGTGGATCTGGTTCATGCGTCCCGGGGCTGCCGGTTTAACTGCTATCCCTGTGCAGTGCGATTTCTGGGCGGCAGGCAATTCCGTCCCCGCCCGTTCGATAAAGTCGTCGAAGAAATGGCCAGCATTGAAAACAACCGGCTGTTCATTGTAGACAATTCGCTGGCGCAGGATAAAAACTGGGAAACACAGTTATTCAAGGAAATGATCCCGCTGAAAAAGAAGTGGTGCTGTCACCCGATTGAAAAAGACGACGCCGTTCTGGATCTGGCCGCGCAGGCCGGAGCCTGGTTTGTTTATCAGACGGTTTTCGATACGTCCGATTTTATCCGCGACCGCATCAAGCGTTATCACGATTTCGGCATCGGCGTGGAAGGCAGCATTCTGCTGGGACTGGATTATCATACGGAAGACTACATCAAAAAGCTGGTGGATTTTCTCCTGGACATTGAACTGGACATGGCGGAATTTACCATCCTGACGCCCTTTCCCCATACACGGACTTTCGATGATCTGCACAATGCCGGGCGGATTTTCTCCTACGACTGGAGCGACTATACCTGCGGGAAAGTTGTTTTTCAGCCCAAAGTCTTAACGCCGGGAAAACTTCAGGAGCTTTATTATTACGCCTGGGATAAATTCTATGAGGAGGAGCCGGCCAATTACAAGATGTTCAAACTGTTGAAAAAAGTGATGGACAAAGAAAAGGCGGACGGCACATACAAACCGCGCGTTCGTCCAAAGGTTATTCGGTACAAGAAAGGGGTTTCATAGTTCATGAAAAAAAACGTCAACAGGAGCGCCGTGATCATTGACGGCGGCAAAATCCGTTTCAACGACATCATCGCCGTAGCGCGCTACGGCGTTGCAGTTAAAATCAGCAAGGATGCGACCTTTGTCCGTAAGATGAAAAAAACCCGGGACATGCTCATGCAATCCATGCGCACAGGCATTCCCATTTACGGCGTCACAACCGGTTACGGCAAGTCCTGCGGTAAGCGCATGCCCTTTGACATTGCCTTGAAGAACGGCGTAAACATTCTTCGTTTTCATGGTTGCGGCACGGGAGAACCCATCGGCGTCGAAGAAACGCGGGCGGCCATGGTCTGCCGTATGATCTGTCTGGCGCGCGGCTATTCCGGCGTGTCGATCGCACTGCTTCAGCAGATCGCCGATTTTCTAAATCACGGAATCACGCCGATCGTCCCCTGTGAAGGTTCGGTCGGCGCATCCGGCGATCTGACGCCGATGTCCTATATCGCCGCCACGCTGATGGGCGAACGCGACGTCATTTACCGGGGCACCGTCATGTCCGCAGCCAGAGCCATGAAAAAGGCGGGGCTAAAGCCCTACACGTATCTTCCCAAAGAACCTCTGGCCATGCTCAACGGCACAACGACCATGACGGGCATCGCCGCTTTGACGATCGAAAGAGCCTACAGGATTTTATCGGCTGCGATTTACGCCACGGCTCTTTCGATTCATGCGCTCAAAGGCAATGCCCGGCATTATCATCCCGTGATTTCGGAAGCAAAGCCTTTTCCCGGTCAGGCATTTGTGGCCGCTCAGATCACCCGCCTGTTGAAGGCAAAAATTTCGACGCGGCACCTGGAAGACGATTCCCTCGATGCCTTGCAGGATCCTTACTCTCTACGCTGCACGCCGCAGGTGGCCGGTGTCCTGTATGACGGCCTCGAATGGATCAGGACATGGGTGGAAATCGAAGCCAACAGCTCCAACGATAACCCCATTTTCGATCCCGCGACCGGTGAAATCCTGATGGGCGGCAATTTTTACGGCGGGCACATCGCCTTCGCCATGGACGGACTAAAAGCGGCGCTGGCTTCTGTCGCCGATATGTGCGACCGCCAGATCATGCTTCTGGTCAGTCCGAATCTGAACAGAGGGCTGCCCGGCGACCTGGTGAGAAAGCCGCCACACGAAAAGGGGTTGCGGCACGGGTTCAAGGCCATGTCCATTTCATCATCCGCGCTGACGGCGGAAGCACTGAAATTAACCATGCCGGCAGCGTCATTTTCCCGGTCCACCGAATCGCATAATCAGGACAAGGTCAGCATGGGCACCATCGCGGCGCGCGATGCCGAAAGAATCTGCACGTTGACGGAACGCGTTGTTGCCATTCATCTTCTCGCGGCGGCCCAGGCCTGCGACATCCGAGACAACACCAACGCAAGACCGCTGCTGTCGAAAACCATGGGGAAGATCAGATCCGTCAGCGCGCCGGTCATTGAAGACAGGGCAATGGATAAAGATATTGAAAATATCTGCACCGCCATTCGATATTCGGACTTTTTTAAAATAAAACCATGAAAGAAAAACAAAACAGTATCGACGTAAAAATCAGAGTTCCTTTTTTTGATCTCGATCCGATGCAGATCGTCTGGCATGCCAACTATCTGAACTATTTTGAAATCGCCCGTGCGGCGCTTTTCGAAAGCCGCGGCATCGATCTTTATTCGTTTTATGAAAAGCATCAGCTCATTTTTCCGATCATCAAAACCTCGACCAAACACGTTTTGCCGCTTTTTCACCGCGATGAAATTATCTGCAAAGCGACGCTGGTTGAAGCCCGCATTAAACTGATCGTCGATTTTGAAATCCGAAAAGCGGAGGACGGGAAGATTGTTGCCCGCGGACGCACGGAACAGGTCACCGTAAAAGTTCCGGAAAGAGAAATGCTGTTTCGCATTCCCGAAGAAATCAGCCGGGCATTTGGTTTCTGAAATGAATGAGGTGCTCAAACAATCCTTCACGGCCGGTGTGGAACGTCTTATGGCCCGCTCCGATCTGCTGGATTCCATCAATGTTTTTCCGGTTGCCGACGGCGACACCGGCAGAAATCTTTCCCTTAGTCTGATGCCCCTTCGCAACACCGATCTGCCGCAAGCAACGATGATTCATCGGCTGCTTCTGTCGGCGCGCGGCAATTCCGGTAACATCGCCTCACAGTTTTTCTCCGCCTTCTGCGCGGTGGAAAACATCGCCGACCTGGCCGGACGTGCCCGTGAAGGAAAGATCAAGGCCTGGCAGGCCCTGGTCAATCCGCGTCGGGGGACCATGCTGAATGTTTTTGACGCCCTGGCCGACGTACTGTCGGAACAATTCACACCGGATAAAGAAAACATTGAAAACATCATCCGAAGCATGGAAAACGCGGTCCATCAAACCTATGAGCAACTGCCTAAATTGCAGGAGGCCGGTGTTGTCGATGCGGGCGCGCTGGGAATCTATATTTTTTTTGAAGGATTCTTTTACACACTCACAGGCCTTTCCGAAGATGGTCGTCCTCTGACGGAAATATTCCATGATCGGCTGCACATCTCATCGTCTTTTCAGGAAAACATAGAATCCGGTTACTGCGTTGATTTTGTGGTCAAGGCGCCCCGCTATTCTCCCGATGAAATAAAAATGATCACCAGCGTGCAGGAAGAAGTGATCGTCATTCCCGAAGGGGAGTTTTACAAGGTTCATCTTCACACGCAGGACAAGGAGCAGGTGCGCTCTCAAATAACAGGGCTCGGCTCTTTGGTGACCTGGGAAGATGACGACCTGAGTTGTCAAACAGCGGATTTCAGGCATTTAAATGCAGAAAAGACATTGCATATTATAACCGATGCGGCCGGTTCCCTGACGACTCAGGACGCCAAGATCCATGGTTTTACCCTGTTAAACAGTTATCTGACTATCGGCGATCAATGCCTGCCGGAAACCTTTTTTCATCCCGAAGACCTCTACCGCGCCATGAAGAAGGACATCCGGGTATCCACGTCCCAGGCCTCTGTTTATGAACGGCATCAGTTTTATCAAAGCGCGCTGGAGCGTTTTGATAAAGTGTTGTACCTTTGCGTCGGCTCCGTATTTACCGGCAATTATCAGGCGGCCGTCCAGTGGAAAAAAGATCACGACAAAGAAGACCGGTTCATCATCTTGGATACGGGAGCGGCATCGGGCCGACTGGGAACCATCGCTTTGTCCACCGCCCGGTATCTGGCCGAAAGCCGTGACGTGACAAACACCATTATTTTTGCCCGTAAGGCCATACGCCTGTGCGAAGAATATCTGTTTCTGGACAAGTTGCATTATCTGGCGGCGGGGGGACGCCTTTCCAAAACCAGCGCCTTTTTCGGCGACAAATTCAACGTAAAGCCGGTGATATCTCCGCTGCCGGACGGCGCAAAAAAAGTCGGCACGGCCAAAAATCAGGAGGATCAGATCACGTTTGCCTTGGCTAAACTTGACGCAACGATCAAAGACGATTCCCGTGCGCTGATCATGCTGGAATATTCCAACAACAGACGATTTGTCGACGGCACGGTTCGAAAAAATATAAAGGAACTGTATCCTGATGCTGAAATTATACTTCAGCCGCTGTCGCTGACGTCCGGCGCGCACATGGGGCCGGGAACGTGGGGGGTGGCGTTTCTCCCTCAAATCAACATCCGTTAAAATGAGAAACAAACATTGACCAGGTCAAAAGATTATAACAAAAACCGTTTTGCTTTTGTCATTCCCGTTTATAATCATGCCGGAACGGTAGCGCAGGTGGCTAAGGATGCTCAAAAACTTGGCTATCCTGTTGTTGTAGTTGATGACGGCTCAACTGACGACACGTATAATCAGATAAAAGAAATCAAAGACATTCAACTCCTGCAACATGAACAAAATCAAGGGAAGGGCGCGGCCATCCTTACAGGTTTCACTGCAGCTGCGAAAATGGCCGATTGGGCGATCATAGTCGATGCCGATGGGCAGCACTATCCTGAAGATGCAAAAAAGCTTATCAAGGCTATTCCCAAAAATACACGGCCGATCGTTGTCGGAGCCAGAGAAGGCATGGCCGGCAAACATGTGCCCTGGACAAGCAGTTTTGGAAAAAAGTTTTCCAATTTCTGGGTGCGGGCCTCCGGTGGACCGGCCATTTCCGATTCCCAGAGCGGATTTCGCATTTATCCTTTGCCCGAAGCGCTCAATCTGAAAACAAAGGCACGGCGCTTCCAATTTGAAGTGGAAATTCTGGTGCACGCCGAAAGAAACGGCATCCCAGTTATTGAAGCGCCCATCCGTGTCCGCTATAATCCGGAAGGGGGAAGAATTTCTCATTTCCGCCCGTTCGTGGATTTCTGCCGAAATTCCTCAACGTTCACCCGTCTGATTTTCACCCGGATATTTCCGCCACGATAACATCCAAAAACGTCCATCGTCATCCTGAATAATTTCTTTTCAAAAGTCTCATTGCTCATCGTTCTTGATTTGTGTCAGAGCGTGACCTAAACTTTTTGATTGTCAACACAAACTCAATACGGCAAAAGCAAGCATCATGAAAAAAGAAGATTATTCTTGCTGCGAGAAAATGAAAAACCCTGATCTTGACACGGGCATAGAGGACATGCACATATGCCGGCCGCAAATCAGCAAAGTGGAATATCAAGACGTCAATCGAATATTTGAGAAAGAAACGCTGCAGCATGAGATTGGTTTTGTCAAACTGAAGAATGGAGGATATCTCGTGGCGATGGAAACCGGAAGGCCCGATGTAAAAAGGAAAATGGTCAGATGGTGGTTTTGGAGGCACGTTCAGGAAAAAGAACATCAGATAGTGTATCCGGGCGAGCACCTGTCAATACGTTATTCTTCCCGAAATAAGGATTATTTTAATGAGCCGTATGGCGATTTTGAGAAAAATACCGTTTACCCGGTGGGAAGGGCGGGAAAGAAAGTCATCAGGCTTTTCATTCAATTTGTGCATCCTCGGACGTTTGGGATAAGCGAATCCAATATTAAAAGAACGGAAAACGGTTTTCTGCTTTGCGGCTTTGTCGGCGTCATGAAAGGTATGAGAAAACATACAAAAATGCTGCATTATTTTAAATCCAATGGAGATGGGATCAGACCAATAAGTCGTTTTGGGCTTGGCAATGGATTGCCCCGGGTGCTGAAAAGCATTGCTCAATAGAATATAATAGGTTGGGCTTTATTCTGCCTGAATTATATATTCATTTACAAATAGCCGTACATTTTTCAATCTCCACGCATCTGATTTTTCAAAATTTTTTTCTTAAATAAACGATGCTCCCTTGACATAACCTTATCAGGCGTGGAAACGTGACCCGTACGGCGCTGCAAGATTACGACGCCGCCTTTTTATCTTGCCACGACCGGCAAAATATGATTTACACAATCAGCCTTAAGTATCTATAACTAAATGAAAAATAAAGGTGTTCATGCCGCTCATCCGCAAATATCAGGTAAACTGGTCCATTATTTTTGTCGTTGCGCTCATTGTCACAGGGCTTTCTGTCTGGGAATCCAGAAATCTTAAAATCGATACGGATATTCTGGAATCCATGCCGCATAAAGACCCGGTATTGGCAGACGCGCGTCTGATTATCAAACACCTGCCCGTTCAGGATAAGGTGTTCATTAATCTTGAACAGACATCTCCCGACCGCAACAAGCTGATTGACACTGCGGCCGCGGTCACCGACCAGCTCAACAAGAGCGGCCTGTTTATTCGGGTGGGCATCGGGGACGACGCTGAAAACTTTCCCGAACTTATCGCTCATGTCAACGATAACCTGCCCGCACTTTTAAGTGCTGATGATCTGGAACAGAAAATTGCGCCGCTGCTGACGCCGGATAACATCAGAGAGGCCATGGCGCAAAACCGGCAAGCCCTTGGGCAGCTTGAAGGAATTGGCCGCGGCGACATGATGACCAAAGACCCGCTTGGATTTTCCAGTGTCATTCTCAAACAGATGTCCGCCCTGCTGCCTGCCAACAAGGCGCTGTTTTATCAGGGGCAATTGATTTCCGAAGACGGCACAAACGCGTTGATCGTTGCCAGAATTAAAGGTTCAGGAACAGACACGGCAGTGGCTGAAAAAATCGAAAAACTTCTGGAAGATTGCCGGAGAGATCTAGCCGCAAAAGGCCATCCATATAAACTGACTGCCACGGGCGCTTACCGTGTGGCGCTGGATAACGAAACCACAGCCAAAAGCGATATGCAGATGGCCGTAACCTTCACAACCCTGGGCATCGCTTTTTTGCTCATCCTTGCGTTTCCGCGTCCGCTCATCGGCCTGCTGGCGCTGCTGCCTTCGTCCGTCGGCGCGATTGCCGCTCTCTTCGTTTGTTCTTTTTTATTCAAATCCATGTCGATTATCGCTGTCGGTTTCGGCAGCGCCATTATGGCCTTTACCGTTGATCTGGGCATCGCCTACCTGCTTTTTCTGGATCAGCCCCATGCCACCTGCGGAAAAGATGTGGCGCGGGAAGTCTGGTCGGCGGAGTTTCTGGCCGTCCTGACCACGGTCGGCTCTTTTCTGCTGCTGCTCATCAGCGATTTTAAGATTCTGGCGCAAATCGGCGTTTTTTCCGCCTTGGGCGTCGCTTTCGCTCTGCTGTTTGTCCATCTTGTTTTTCCAAGAATATTTCCGGCCATGCCGCCGGCGAGAAAGCCGGGCAACCCGCTGTTGTCTAATGCTGTTCAAAAATTTGCCGCTCCGGCCAAATGGAAATTGATTGCCGCGATTATTTTCGGTCTAGCGATGCTTTTCTTTGCCAAGCCGGTTTTCAATGTGGATATGAATTCGATGAACTCCATGAGCGAAGCAACCATGAATGCCGACAAAAAAATGCAGGAGGTGTGGGGTAATCTTTCCGGCCGGTGTTATGTATTTCTTCAGGCATCCGATATGACGCAACTTCGGGAAAAAAACGATCAACTGGCCGGTTGGCTGGCTGGGGATATCCGGGATGAAAAATTATCTCCTCCTTTTCTGCCGACCGTTTTGTTTCCCTCCCCGGAGACGGCCCAACACAATTATGCGGCCTGGAGTGCCTTCTGGAATAAAGACCGCGTGGCTGAATTAAAGCGCAATCTAAGCGCAGCGGGGAAGGAAAACGATTTTGCGCCCGATGCTTTTGAACCCTTCTGGAAAATCATCAATCGGACAACCATCGGCTCGTTCGATATACCTGAAAAATATTTCGATATGCTGGGGATTGCCAAAAGTTCCGCGGGTTATACGCAACTCAGTTTGCTCGCCTCCGGTAAAAATTACAACGCGGAAGACTTCTTTGAGCGGCTTTCCCGAAGCGGTCTGGCTAAAATATTCGACGCTGACTTGTTCAACAAGCGGCTGGGCGATTTTCTGAAAGATCTTTTCCTGGAAATCGCCATCATCATCAGCATCGGCCTGGTGTTGATTACTTTTCTATATTTTCTGGACTGGCAGCTGACGCTTGCAGCAATGGCGCCGATTGTCTTCGCGCTTTTTGCCACGCTCGGCACGATGAAAATCATCGGCCATCCGCTGGATATTCCCGGAATTATGCTCTGGATCATCATCATGGGCATGGGCGACGATTATTCCGTCTATTACATTTGTCATTACCAGCGTAACGTCGATGAAAAAAGTCTGGCCATGCACACCATCAAACTGGCCATATTTCTGGCGGCGCTGACCACCTTAATCGGCTTCGGCGTGCTGGCACTGGCCGACCACGCGCTTTTGCGCAGTATCGGCATTGTCTCCTTTCTCGGAATCATTTACTCCCTGATCGGCGTCTTTTTTATCCTGCCGTCTCTGATGGACAAAATATTTGCGCCGATTGCATACCCCGCGGACAAAGTGGTAATCGGTTCCCGCGACCATCTGCGGCGGACCGTTTTGCGCTACCGGCATCTACCCGGGTATCCGAGGGTCTTTGCTCGCATGAAAATAATGATGGATCCGATGTTCAGGGAACTGCATAAGTATGTAAAAAATCCCCGTAGGATTATAGATATCGGCTGTGGCTTTGGCGTGCCCGCCACCTGGCTTCTGGAAATTTATCCGGATGCCCGGGTGTTCGGTATTGAACCCGATGTTGAGCGGGTTTTGATCGCCTCGCGCGTCATCGGCAGCCGTGGCAGGGTGGAAGCAGGACGGGCGCCGGATTTACCGCATGTCGAAGGCGAGGCGGATCACGTTCTCATGCTCGACATGCTGCACCTGATTTCCGATGATGAAGTAAAAATTGTTTTTCAGCGGATTTACGATAAACTGACTGCAGACGGGACATTGCTTATCCGCACAACCATTCCGTCGGATAAACCCAATCCGTGGAAACGCTGGATCGAAACCAGTCGATTAAAAATGACCGGCATGCCCAACCGGTTTCGATCAGAAACGGAAATTGCCGATTTCATGAAACAGGCCGGCTTTGCCGTCCAGGTCTTCGCTTCCGATACCCGGAGTATTGAAGAAAAATGGTTTGCGGGTAAAAAATATTAGGCCGGCAGGAAATTCCCGCAAATGTTTGAAAAATGCAGAAAAACGGTTTAGGAAAACACGTAAATATAAAATCCTTTATGAAAATACGAAAATAAAAGTAGATTTTTACCGGTATAAAAAATAATACGGCACGATTCCATCTATGTGTCGTAACGAAAATTGAGGGGGAAAATGAATATTATTCAGACAATCATTCTGGCAGCGATAGAGGGGATTACCGAGTTTCTGCCGGTTTCCTCCACCGGGCACATGATTTTAGCCTCATCCTTGATGAATATTCACGACAATGCTTTCGTAAAGAGCTTTGAAATTGCCATTCAAATCGGAGCGATCGGAGCGATCATCATGCTTTACTATAAGCGTTTTCTGAAAGGCATAAAAATATACATCAAGCTCGGAATTGCTTTTATTCCAACGGCGGTGATTGGTTTTCTGGCCTATAAAACCATTAAAATGCATCTGTTCAACCCATTGATCGTTTCTACAGCGCTCATTGTCGGCGGCGTCATTCTCATCCTCGTAGACAAACGCGTGGTGAACAGTAAAACACAATATATGGAGTTGGAGGACATCTCCTACAAGCACGCCATATTGATTGGATTGGCACAATGTGTTTCCATGATTCCCGGTGTATCGCGCGCCGCGGCAACCATTATTGGCGGCGTTTTCAACGGATTAAACAAGAAGCAGGCCACCGAGTTTTCCTTTCTGCTGGCGGTTCCCACGATGTGTGCAGCAACGGGGTACGATTTGATCAAAACCGATGCCGCCTTTTCGTCTTACGAGCAGACGCTGTTAGTCATCGGTTTTGCGGTTGCTTTTATTTTTGCTTATCTTGCGGTTAAGATATTTTTAAAGATTGTTGAAAACTATGGATTCAAATATTTTGGATACTACCGCATTTTGATAGGACTGGTCTTCATTATTTACGCGGTCAGATGAGACAAGAAACAAGGAGGCTTTGCTTATGGGAAAGAAGGGTTAGCCACGCAGCAAACCCTCTGCATGACCGAGCCAAAGCAAGAGAGACTATGAATAAACAACAATGTCATATATCATTTCTTGCATTACCGTAAAAGTTTACAGAAAGAGATCAGAAGACAGGATAAAAAATGAAAAAAAGTTTGAGCGTATGTTGTGGGGTGGTCTTATTGTTGATGAGTGTTGTGTTCAGCGGCTGTTCCGGTTCGTCCGGCTCCGATTCTGAGTCTTCACCCAGAATTGCCACAACCTCATTACCCTCCTGCGTCATTGCTTCGGCTTACAGCCAGCAGATCAGCGTAACCGGCGGCAACGGCACGAAAATGTTCTCCATCACCAAAGGGTCATTGCCCTCAGGCATCACTTTGTCTTCTTCCGGCAGAATCGCCGGCACCACATGGGCAGCTCCAGGGGTATTTCAATTTACCGTGACGGTCGAAGACGCCGCAGGCTCCAGCACACAGGATCTTTCTCTGGCTGTTGTCGCGGACAACATTGCCGGACCGCATCCCTATGAGACGATCCGGAACAATCCGTCATACTACTACGTCTCGCAGGAAGCGGGATTATGCGCGGCAACATGTTTTTACATGGCCATGAAATATTACGGCGATCATCTGAAAAATATCAAAACCGGAATTGATGACGACAATTGTCCGGCGGAAATCACAGATAGAATTGCTTATCCGACGGAACTGTCAGCAACATCGCAAATAGCAACATATATTCAATACATGGACAACTCATTCAACAACCTGGCAGGCATCCACCTGACTTCCTTAGCTCGGGCGGCAGAAAACCTTCTGGATGAATCAGGTAGCCGGGCGTTGTACAGTGAGGTGATGATAGAAAATTACAGCAATGATCTGACCGGAACAGAGGACAGCATTTCCGAACAAAAAAGGAATATTTTTCTTAATCGAATGGTTCCGTTTTTGAATAGCGGCTCTCCAGTGCTGGTGCACCTTTGGAGATCGCCGGTGCTGGGCATTCCTTCTTCCGGTCATTATGTTCTGGTGATCGGATATGATGATGCCGAGAAGGCGGTGTATTTTATGGATCCAAACGATCAAAATCACAAAGGAAATCAATGTGATTGCGTAGCGGTGGACAGCAGTAATTCCGATATATGTTTCATTCAAAAGGTTGCATTCGACCACTTCATCGAAGAGTACTGGTATAAATCCGACGATCCCCTGGTCCTCAATGCAAGATGGGATGGAAACTGGATCGGCTTCCATCATTAAAAAATAATAAGGGTCGAAATCTTTACCTGGCTCACGTTGGAAGAAAAAGGACTGGATACCGGGTCCCCGATCAGGTCGAAGATGACAAGATATTGAGTTATGAAGAAACTACCTTATAAGCTATTGCTCTTTTTCACCCACAGGCTGGGGTTGTGGTTTTTCCGAATCATTTCCTGGTTTATCGCCACGGGTTATTTTTTTCTTTTTCCGGTGCGTGTGGCTAACAGTTTCGAGTTTTATCGCACCTTATTTCCGGGGAAGGGCTTTTTCTACCATCTCTGGTGCGCATGGCAACAGTATCATAAATTCACCGACGTCTATATCCACCGTTTCATCCGCTTTGACGAAAACGATATCGAGTATATCAAAGAAGGATGGGAACATCTTGATGCGGCCGTGCAGAACAAAACGGGTGCGATCCTGCTAATGTCGCATATCGGCAACTGGGAGCTGGCCGCGCAGACGCTCAACAAAAGAGGCCTGCCGATCATGCTGTATCTGGGCGCGAAGCACAAAGAACAGATTGAGCGTATTCAGAAAGAAGCCATGGCCAAAAGCGGCATAAAAATCGTGGCAACATCCGAAGACGAGAAATCACCGTTCGCCCTGATCGACGGCATCAATTTTTTGCGGGAAGGCGGCATCGTCTCCATGGCCGGCGACCGTTTATGGGGCGATCAGAGTCATATCGCGGTGAATTTTCTCGGGCACGAGGTTCGCCTGCCGGATACGCCGCATCTGTTTGCATTGATGACCGGAGCGCCGCTGATGACGTTTTTTGTTTATCAGGAAGCCGTTGGAAAGTATCATATCCGGATTTCGCCTGGGCGAAAGGTTACTGCCGCCGCACGCGCTGACCGGAAAAAAGCCGTGCAGAATTCGGTGCAGGCCTATGCCGATGATCTCGCTGAATTTGCCCGCCAGCATCCCTTCGAGTGGCATCATTTCGAGCCGTTTTTGGAAAAATCCCACTCCGCTTCGCTTCGGGAATAATTTCATGAGCCTTGATTTTCCGAAACGTAGTGCCCGGAAAATCTTAGAGCAAATTATCCCGCCACCCTTAGGGTGGCAGGGGCAAACTTCACAAAGCTCGTTCTACCACTGCGCTACGCGCCGGTATAATTCGTCCAGCCAGCTTCAGTTTACTCTGTATCTGAAGCTTGGGGCTCATTATCAACGGGTCTCATTAAAAATCTCTTTTCGCTTTTTTAAATTTAGTATAAGAAACTACATAAGTAAATGAAAAGAAGGATTTATTCGTGAAAGTCAACGAAGTGCCGCAGGATAACACGGTTGAATATTATGAAGGCGTGAAGCGCGCCTGCTATGCGGTCGATGAAAAAGGCAGGTATGTCATTGTGTCCAGTAACGGATGGGAAGCAGAGGAGCTTGTCAATGGTCTGGCTGTAAAGGAACTGGCTGTAAATCTGGAGAAAACCAGAAAAGCCGTACTGGCCGGAGAAAAAAGCCCGCTCGCCTATCACATGGAACGGCGGCAGATGATACCGGATATCCTGGGCAAGACCGCCGGCATTGCCGTGTTTCGCGTCAAGCGGCATCTGCGGCCGGAAATTTTTTCCAGGCTGAAAAATCCGGTATTGGAACGCTATGCGAAAGCTCTTGCAATCACGATGGAAGAATTAAAAACCGTGCCTGAGGAATCGCGGGAATAAATCCTGTAGCATGCGGCACGGTGCCTCTAAGCGTCGTTAGTGTGATAATTTCCAATCCCGATTCATGGGGATTGGATAATTCGGCTGGCAAATTTCAATACGCTTTGCTTTTGAAATTTGAAACTCATTACAATTACCAATTCCATTGCGCCTATAGCGTCCTTTAGGTTATTCGCTTTCGGAATTGGCGTTTCATGAAAACTTGGGACTCATTAAAGGACTTATTATTGACTCATACAGAACTGACATCCGGCGGGAAACCGTTTGTTCACCATCATGCCGCCCACTGTGAAACCGGCGTGACGGCGGCGCTATTCCGGGATAAGGGATTGGAAATCAGCGAGCCGATGATTTTCGGCATCGGCAGCGGCATCTTTTTCGGCCATCTGCCGTTTGTTAAATTTGTCGGCCTGCCGATCAGCACATATCGGGCGCAACCGGGTGCGGTGTTTCGCAAAGCCGCCAAAAGGCTCGATGGAAAATTTGTCACAAAAAAATACACCAACGCAAAAAAAGGCATGGACGAACTGCTCCGTGTGCTGCGCAGCGGCCAGATTGTCGGACTGACCACCAATATTTACTGGCTTTCTTATTTTCCCGATCGTTTCCGGTTTCAATTCAACGGGCACAACATCGTTATTCTTCACGAAATTGAAAACGGCTTCCGCGTGAGCGATCCCGTTTTGGATAAACCGGTGGATTGCCGGACCGAAGACCTGATCCGGGCGCGGTTTGCCCGCGGACCGCTGGAACCGCACGGGTTCATGTATTACCCGGTCTCGGTTAATCTTCATCCCGACTTACGCGGCGCCTGCATCAAGGGCATGCTGGATACCTGCAACATGATGCTCAGAATTCCGGTACCGATTTTCGGCATCCGCGGCATCCGCTTCCTGGCGAAACGAATCATCAAATTCGAGAAGACGCAGGGGTTCGAAGAAGCCTGCCGGCAGTTGGGCATGATCGTCCGCATGCAGGAGGAAGTCGGCACGGGCGGCGCTGGATTCCGCTATATGTACGCAGCCTTTCTGCAGGAAGCCGCGGACCTTTTCGGCTCGGCGGAACTCAACGATCTATCGCAGGACATGACGGCCATCGGCGATACGTGGCGCGAGTTTGCCGTCACCGCCGCGCGCATCATCAAAAAAAGAGGAAAACAGGATGAGACGTTTGCCAAAGCGGGCGGATTAATGCTGATCTGCGCCGGCCGTGAAGAAAATCTTTTTAAAAATCTGCATGAGATTGCCGGAAAACTGAAATCATGAAAGCTCTGGACATTGCGCAAGTCACTTTTTCCTATAACCCCAAAGAGGGAAAAATCAAAACCGCCGGGGCTGAATATGCGCTGCGCGATTTTTCCATGTCGGTGGACAGCGGCCAGATGCACGCACTTTTGGGACCTAATGGAGCGGGAAAGACCACGTTGATGCGCCTGATCACCGGGCAGCTGCGTGGATTTCAGGGCAGCATATCGATTTACGGCACCCGCAACGATCATGCACAATCGCTGAGTTCCGTCGGTTACGCGCCCCAGCCCATCTCCGTATATGCGGGACTGACCGCCATGGAAAACATGCGCGTTTTCGGCGTCATGGCCGGGTTGTCGCGCGAGCTGCTGCAAGAACGGTCCCGGGCGGTTCTGGAAGAAACCGGCCTTTTGCCTTACGCGCAGAAACGGGCGTCAACCTATTCCGGCGGGATGCTGCGCCGTCTGAATCTGGCCGTCGCCCTTCTCCACGCACCGCGCCTGCTGCTCCTGGATGAACCGACCGTTGGCGTGGACCCGCAGAGCCGCAACCATATTTATGAAACTCTGAAAAAAATGAATGCCTCCGGAATTGCGATCGTTCTGTGCACGCATATCATGGACGAAGCGCAGCGGATGTGTTCAAAGGTGACCATGCTGGACCGGGGAGCGGTGATTTTTTCCGGCGCCATGAACGAAATCGACCATCTGGAAACTTTTTTTCTGGCACAAACCGGACACAGATTGCGCGATGAGGATTAAAGAGGGGAAACGAAAGTGACGTTCCGGAAACTGACAGCGTTGATCCGCAAGGAAATGATCATTTTGCTGCGCGAACGCCAGACCATTCCGCTTTTATTCATCATGCCCATGGCGCTGATTTTTTTTCTATCGCTGGCGCTGCAGGGCGTTTATATGGATAAATTGACGGGACGGCAGATTCTGCTGATTATTGAAAACGAATCGCATCAGCCGACGGCGAATTTGCTTGAACAACGGATCAGCGCCAACAAAATGATTCAACGCGTCCAGAGACCGCCGGGATTCGACAACGACAAGGTTTTCGAAACCAGCCGGGCGCATGCGGTGATTTTCATACCGAAGGGATTTGATGAAGGATTGAAACCGGTGGAAATGGAGTTCGATCCCGTTCTCGACGCCGGATACAAATCCGCCGTGCGTGTTCTGGTCACGGGCCTGACCGTGGAGGTGGTCATGGGCATCGACGACATCGAAGGGATGTCGGCCGATTTTATCGTTGAAAAGACAAAAACGAACCGCACCTTGCCCGGCCCGCTGCAAAACAGCGTTCCCGGCTGGTCGATTTTTGCGATGTTTTTCATAGCGATTCCCATGTCGATCGGTTTTCTGCGGGAAAAAAACGACGGCACGCTGCAGCGGATTTTTACCTATCCGGTCAGCCCCGCTATTGTCATTCTCGGCAAGCTGATTCCTTATTATTTGATTAATCTGATGCAATTTGCTTTAATGCTGATCGTCGGTATTTATATTTTGCCGCTGATCATTGCATTCCCTTTTACGCTGGGAGAGCATCCCTGGCATGTGATACCGGTCACGCTGGTCGTCGCGGCCGCATCTACCGGGTTCGGCGTCATGGTCGCGGCGCTGGCACGGGCGCCGGAACAATCTTCGGCGCTGGCGGCCACCGGAGCGGTACTGATGGCCGTCTTCGGCGGTATTATGGTCCCGCACGCGGTCATGCCGCTCATCATGAAAAAACTGGCGATGCTCTCACCGATGTACTGGGCGCATCAGGCTTATTTGGATATTTTTTCGCGCGACGCCGGGTTCGGTTCCATATGGCCGAAGCTTGCTGTTTTAACGGTATTCGCGTTGGTTTGTTTTTATATAGCGGGGAGGAAAGTTAAATGGATGTAACCCAGAAATTGAAAGACTTAAACGTGTCATCAAGAGAAGAGTTGATTTACAAGCTCAAGGAGCTGGTCATCCGGGCTTGTGAAATCACGGATGTGCGGTCGGAAGACGTGCCCACCGATGTTCCCTTCATCGGCGGTCCCGGACCGCTGCTGCTGGACAGTCTCGACGCCATGGAAATCGCCATGGAAATCAGATTTCAGTTCGGTGTCGAATTAAAAAACGCTTCAACGGCCGCCAAAGCAATGCAGAATTTCGACACGCTGGCCGATTTTATCATCGAGGCTCCAAGGGTTAAAAAATGAACAGCGGCGATATTTATGTCCGCGGCTGGGGCGCGGTAACCACCCTGGGATGGAATGCCACCGATGCGGCACGCAACCTGATTGAGGCTCAGGCCCCACCGGCAAAACCGGGGCGGTCTTCCCATCTGATTAACCGCGACTTCAATGTTTTCGAAGTGTCCCATCCGGGCAACCCTCTGGAAAAAGCCATGGCCATGCTGGAAGGCGCGATCGATGAGGCGTTTGAGCGCGCCGGCCTATCCCCGGATGAAATCGCCGAATCCAGCGTCCTGATCGGCACGACCGGCGGCCTTTTTATCCGCAACGAACATGAATTTATCGAAGCCGTCCGCAAAAATCCGGACGGCGAAACGCCGCCGATTTCCTGCCGCAACCGCGGTGCCGGGGAAGTGGCCGATTTCATCACCAAAAAATACGGTATCCGGGGAATGGCGCTGACGTTCAGCATCGCCTGCGTTTCCAGTTCGCATGCGCTGGTAGTAGCCGCCGATCTTCTTCAGAGCAGGAAAATCCGCCGGGCCATCGTCATCGGTTTTGAACCGCTTCTGAATATGACGCTCCACGGTTTTTCCAGCCTGCTGCTCTTTGATTACGAGCGATGCCGGCCTTTCTGCGCCACCCGCGCCGGCATGCAGATCGGCGAAGCCGCGTCCGCGGTCATTCTGGATTCCGGTCAAAATTTGTCCTCCCGCTATACATTCAGCGGCGGGTATCTCTACAACGATATCAAAAGTATGACATCGGCGGGCATCGACGGCGTGACCGTAAGCGAGGTCGTGCGCCATACCCTGGACTCGGCCAGGCTATCGGCCGACGATATCATCGCCATCAAAGCGCACGGCACAGGTACAAAAGACAATGATCTTTCCGAAGGCCGGGGACTGGTCAGACTCTTCGGGGAAAAACTTCCTCCGGTGGTTTCCCTTAAGGGCGCCATCGGCCACACGCTGGGCGCGGCCGGCACGGCGGAAACGGCTCTCTGGCTTTCCTGCCTGGACGAGGGAATCATCCCGCGGAGTTTCGGTTTCAGTAAAATGGATCCGGAAATCGGCTTTACCCCTTCGCAAAAAAATATTGACGCCCGCGACGGCGCTTACCTGTTTACGTTTTTCGGCTTCGGCGGAACATGCACAAGTTATTTGATTATCAGGAACTCCACCGAAAACTCCTCCGCTCGTGCCGGCTCATCATAACAGGTCCTGAAAGATACAACCCTATCGGATAAGGGAATGCATATGACAGAAACGACGACCAAACACACGGCCCCGGCCTCACCCATACCGGTGATCGCGGCAAGTTATATCGGTCCCCCGCTGATGCCCAACCGCGATGCGCTCTGGGAAGAGAACGAATTGCCCTTGAATGCCGATGCTCTGGTCAACGAGGTTATGGGACAGCCGATGCGCCGCGCGGGAAGATTCATCAAGATGGTTTCCTGCGGCGGCCTGGCCTGCCTCCAGCAGGTCTCACCCGATTATCTGAAGGGGAAGAAAACGGGAATCTTTCTGGCCACCGGTCTGGGCAATGTTGACGAAATCCTGCCTTTCATCACACAGGTGTTCAAACATGGCGGCGGGTTTCCCAGTCCCAACCAGTTTGCCAATTCGGTCAGCAATGCCGCCGCTTTCGTGATGGCGCGGATTTGCGAGGTTACCGGAACCGTTCTGACCGTCTCACAGGAAGAATTATCATTCGAGTCGGCGCTCTGGCTGGCACAAACCTATCTGGAACACGGCCGGATAGACATCGCGCTGGTCGGCGGCTGCGATATCTTTACACCCACGGCTGAAGAATACCGCGAACGGGTGAATGTCAGCTGCGGTAATGCCCGCAGACTGCCGATGGGCGAAAGTAGTTCCTGGCTCCTGCTGGGCAAGAATGAAGAACAAAATATAGGGCATATTCTAGCCGTGGATTTTTACGACACTGTCGGCGCGCCGGACCAACGTTTCGATAAGCAAACGATTCTGTCAGATCTTTGTGATGCAAGAGGAAAAGGCCGGATTGTTCTTCCCGGATTCCGCATCAGGCAAACGGACCTGAACGGCTGGAAAGACGGCGGCTGGGAAACGGAAGATTATCTGCCCTGCTGCGGAATACATTCCACGGCATCCGCTTTCGGCATCGCGCGAACGCTGCGCGAAAAAACCAATTCCGTTTTTGTGCATTATAACTGCAGTGCCTCAGGCAGGCATGCTTTTGTTTCAGGCTCAACAAAATCATGATGGTTTCTTCCCGGCAGAAAAAACGCATTGTTCTTGTCCATCCCCGGGGATTCAACTGGTTTCCCGGCAAACGCGATATCACCGATATCGCCAATCGGATGGTGCCGCAGGGCGTGCTGTCCATCGCCGCCTATCTGAAACAAAAAGGACATGAGGTTTTCGTCTACGACTGTCTGGGACCGGGAGCGCCGCTCGATCTGCAAAAACAGGCCGGCGCCATTCTGGCCTATCAGCCGCAGATGGTTGGCTTTTCGGCCACAACATCCTCATTCCCCGATGCCGCTGATCTGGCCCGGCTCATCAAAAATCATTCTTCAGCCATCGCCACCGTCTGCGGCGGCGTTCACGTATCCGCTTTGGAAGGAAAACTTCTGAACGCTTACCCGGCATTTGATTTTCTCATTGCCGGAGAAGGCGAGGAGACCATTGCCGAACTCGCGGACGAGATTCCCGCCGCCGACATCCGGGGCTTAATCTGGCGCAACCAGGACGAAATCACGGTCAACGATGTGCGCCCGAAGATATCCGATCTGGACAGTCTGCCCTTTCCCGCTTATGAACAGCTCAAAGGTTTCCCCCGCGATTACCACCTGCCCCTGTTCAGCTACATCCATACGCCGGGCGCGACCATGATTACGTCGCGGGGTTGTCTGTATCAGTGCTCCTACTGCGACCGCTCCGTTTTTAAAAAAGGCTTCCGCTACAATTCCGCCGGCTACATTTACGACCACATGAAATATCTGCGGGAGACATTCGGTGTACGGCACATCAACATTTACGACGATTTATTCACCGCCAACCGTCCGCGGATTGTCAAGCTCTGCGAAAAACTCAGCCGCCGTCCTCTGGGTCTGCATTTCAACTGCGCCGTACGCATCGGTTACACGGATGATGATTTGCTTGACATGCTCAAAGACGCCGGATGCCTGATGGTGTCGCTGGGAATCGAATCGGCCGACCCCGCCATGCTTGCCCGGCACAAATCGGGCATCAACCTGGATGACGTGCGCGACACAGTAAAACGAATTCAAAAAGCCGGCCTGCGCGCCAAGGGTCTTTTTATGATGGGGCTGCCCGGCGAAACGGAGGCATCCGTCAAACGCACATCGGATTTTATTCTGTCGCTGGACCTCGACGATATGAACATGGCCAAGTTTACGCCCTTTCCCGGCGCCCCGCTGTGGACGGCCATCAGAGAGGAGGGGACTTTTCACGAAGACTGGCGGCTGATGAACTGTCTGAATTTTGTTTTTGTACCCAGGGGCATTGCGTCGAAGGAACGGCTGGATCAGCTCTATAACGAATACGTGAAGCGTTTTTATTCTGATAAAAAATGGCGTAAAAAATTCCGCAATCGCATCTGGCAGCATCGCAATAGCCTTTTGTACTTAATACGTCATCTGCCGTCTTTCTGGTCGGCGAAAAATCAGTTCGAACCGCAAAAAGGAAAATAACGTAAAAAACCACATCGGGCGGCACAACGGAGTTTGTGCACAGACTGCATGCGATGAGCCGCTTTGCATCAACGGCGCCGCTGGTTGTCGTCGAAAAAACCTTCTTCTTTTCACGGCGGCTTTTTATCTGGTAAACGATTCCGACGGCCCCGGCCGGTCCGTATTGACTGATTTTGGAAAAAAGTTTGCAACGGCCGCAAGGCAGGTGCAGTTGCCTCTGCTCGGAGTTTTCAGCAGACGGAAGCAGGCATTATTCTTTCACCCCGGATTTCTTAAGCCTTTCCACAATGTCGGTCCATTTATTGATCTCCGCAGCCGTCAGTAACGTATATTCCGTATCTTTGATCTTCGCTCTGACGTTGCCATCCGCTCCTTTATCCAGCAGAAGAGTCACCACGTCCTTATGGCCTTTCTGTGCGGCAAGAAGCACGGGGGGCAAACCATCGCTGTCTTTTGCATTTACATCCGCCCCCTTGTCCAGAAGAATCTGAATAATGTCCTTGTGTCCTCTTTCCGACGCCATCAGCAGAGCCGTTATGTTTTCATTACTTTTGCCATTCACGGGAACTCCTTTATCCAGCAGCAGTTGCACAACGGCCCGGTGGCCGTTCAGGGACGCCACCATCAGCACAGTAATGCCGTCTTTGTTCTTCGCATTCATATCCGCCCCTTTATCGATCAGCAGACGGGCGACATCCGCATGGCCTTTTGCCGCCGTCAAAATCAGGGCGGTCGCACCGATGAATTTTGTTTTCAAATTGACATCGGCCCCTTTATTCAGAAGGAGTCCGACGATTTCCCTGTGATTGTTTTCGGCGGCCATCATCAGCGCCGTCGCATTGTCGGAAGCTCTCTGAACATTCACGCCGGCATCTGTTTCCAAAAGACGCTCAACAACCTTCGCGTGACCGTTTTTCGACGCCAGCATCAACGCCGTCACGCCGTCGTTGTTTTTGATCTTGACGTCCGCTTGGTGCTGCACAAGACGCTGGACGATGTCGTGATGACCGTACTGCGCTGCCAGCATCAGCGCCGTTACGCCGTCATTGTTTCGGGTGTTGACATCGACTTTCCCCTGCATCAGAATACCGACCGCATCCGGATGGCCGTTTTTCGAGGCCAGCATCAGTGCCGTTATCCCGGTGTTGTTTATTGCATTAATATCCGCTTTGCCTTCCAGCAGTATTTTCATGACATCCGCATGACCGTTTTCCGCGGCAAGCATCAGGGCGGTGGTTCTTTCCGGAAGCCTCTGGAAGTTGGGATCGGCGCCTTTCTGCAGAAGCAGTTTGACGATTTCCGCATGGCCGTTTTCCGACGCGGCAATCAACGGCGTTATCTCCTTGCCGAAAATGTTATAATACTTTTTAACCGATTTGGCGTTCGTATCGGCACCCTGGGCAAGCGCCGTCTGAACGTCCTGCAAAAGACCTTTTTCCGCTGCCTGAATCAACCGGTCATTATTTTGGGCCGCACCGGCATCCGCGCAAACCAATGCAACAATAAAAAGCCCCACGGGCACACGCAGAATATGCTTTACCGGACAAACTGCGTTCTTTATCTTTTTCCAAAACATTTTTCTTTCCATGCGTAAACGATATAAGGAAGTTTTTTGCCTGTCAATAAAATCATGGACATCATCCAATTTTGTGCAGAGCCTTCGCTGGTTTGAAATTTTGTTTATTACAGAACCAGGCCTTTTAATTCAACCTTGTTTTACCTTCCAATATCTGATAATTCAGCTTCAGGATTAGCCATATGGAACAAATTCTGACCGTTTCAGAATTAAATAATGCCATTAAATCTCTTCTGGAAGAATCGTTTGACTCCCTTCTGGTTGAAGGTGAAGTAGCCGATTTGCGGCGACCGCAATCCGGTCATACCTACTTCACACTCAAAGACGACAAAAGTCAGATCCGGGCGGTTTTTTTTCGTCCGTTCGGAAGAACCGGGGGCCGTGTCAATTTTGAACTGGAGGAAGGGCTGAAGATTTTATGCCGGGCGCGCCTGACTCTTTATCCGCCGCGCGGCGAATACCAGCTTGTTGTGGAATCGGTGGAGCCACTCGGTGTCGGCGCCCTGCAAAAGGCTTTCGAACAGCTCAAAGCCAAACTTTCCGCAGAGGGCTTATTTGACAAACAATATAAAAAAGCTCTCCCTTTTCTGCCGGAAAGAATCGGCGTCATCACCTCTCCCACCGGCGCGGTGATCAGAGATATTCTGAATGTCAGCCGGCGGCGGTTTCCCGCAACGGACATTTTAATTGCCCCGGTGCGCGTCCAGGGCAATGACGCGGCAAACGACATGATTCAGGCGTTGCGCCGTTTCCACGCCTTCGGGCAGGTGGACGTCATTATCCTTGCGCGGGGCGGCGGATCGCTGGAAGATCTGGCTTCTTTCAATGATGAAAGGCTGGCTCGCGAAATTTTCCGTTCGGACATTCCCGTTGTATCGGCCGTGGGGCATGAAACCGATTTTACCATTTGCGATTTCGCTGCCGATTTGCGCGCACCCACACCCTCGGCTGCCGCGGAGCTCGTCCTGCCGGACCGAACGGAACTGATATTTAAGGTTAATATGCTGGCCCGTAGAATGACTGCCGGCTGCTTGCGTCATCTGAAGGCTGAAAAAGAACATCTGGAGGGGTTGCAGGAAAGATTTAAAGACCCGCGCCTGGCGGTCGTCACTCAGAAAATCAGAATTGACGATCTCAAAGAGAGCCTTTCCGCCGCTTTCGGTCATCGCCGGCAAATCCTGCTCCATAAGCTGAACCACCTGGAGCTGCGTCTGAAACACCAGAGTCCGGAGCAGCAGATCAACGAAAAACAAATCGTATTAAAAAATCTCCGGAAAGAACTTCACAGCAGCCTGTCCTGTGTTCTGACGGCATTGAAGGAACGATTTCAAAAGGATGCTGCGGTCCTGGAATCGTTGAGCCCTCTTGCGGTTCTGGAAAGAGGCTACAGCCTCACGCGCACGGTCCCCGAAGGCACGCTCATCCGGCAGACCCGGGACCTGCATGAAGGTGATGAGGTCAATGTCCTGTTGGCAAAAGGCAATTTTAACGCTAAAATACAAAAAATATTTTAGTGAGTCGAGATGTGTTTTCTGTTAGACAGCATATCCTTGAATCCGTCAAAAAGTTTGAACGGGTTTGAGGCAGTGGAACGAATTCATGAAAGAACGTCTCCCGTTTACCGGGGTCAGGAGCAATGATGGCAAAAGAAAAATTTGAAGACGCACTGGAAAAACTGGAAGATATTGTCAAGAAAATGGAGGCGGGCGATATGCCTCTGGATGAGACCTTGAAGTCCTTTGAAGAAGGCATCAAGCTGATTCGCTTCTGTTCCGCCAAGCTTGAAGAAACGGAACGCCGCGTTGAACTGCTTCTGGAGAAGGAAAACACCTTGCAGGTAAAACGTTTTCAGGGAGACGACCATGATGCAGGATGATGATCTGTTCCTCAAGGCGTATCTGGAGGACAGACAGAACATTGTTGAAGAAGCTCTGCAGCGTTATCTTCCCGAGGACGGATTTCCTTCCGACATTTACAAGGCTGTGCATTACAGTGTTTTCAACGGCGGGAAACGCATCCGTCCGATTCTCTGTCTTGCGGCCGCGGAAGCCGTCGGCGGCGATCTGGTCCCGGCCATCCCCGTTGCGTGCGCCCTGGAATTAATCCACTCCTACTCGCTGATTCACGACGATTTGCCGTCGATGGATAACGACGATTTCCGGCGCGGGAAACCCACCTGCCATAAAGTTTTCGGGGAAAACATGGCGATTCTGGCCGGGGATGCACTGCTCACGGAGGCGTTCGTGCTTTTGTCCCGTGCGGAAAAGGTCATGCTCTCCGCGGAACGGCGACTGGCCATTATTCAGGAAATTGCAAATGCCGCCGGGATCAACGGCATGGTGGGCGGTCAGGCGCTTGACGTGATATCGGAAAAAACCGGAGCGGATGAAACAATTCTGCAGGACATTCACCGGCGCAAAACCGGCGCATTGATCGTCGCCGCCGTAAAATCCGGCGCGGTGATGTTCAATGCAGGCAAAGATAAAATTCAAGCGCTGACCGAATACGGCATGCATGTGGGACTGGCTTTTCAGATAGCAGATGACATTCTGAATGTTGAAGGAGACAGCCGGTTGATGGGCAAGGGAACCGGCAGCGATGCCGCCCGCAACAAGATGACCTATCCTTCGCTGATGGGACTGCAACAGGCAAAAGAAAAGCTGAACCAGCACGTGGAAGCGGCCGTCACCAGTCTGGCCGATTTTGATGAAAGAGCCATGCCGCTGATTGTCATCGCCCGTTACATCAGGGACAGGAAGTCATAAAAAACGAAAGGATTTTTTTTGGTCAAGCAACCGCAAACCGTTCATTACAGTGTTCTGAAGGATGTCAATTTCCCGGCCGATATTCGCGGACTGACCCTTGCCCAGCTCAATACGCTGGCTCAGGAAATCAGGGATTTGATTACCCTCACGGTTGCATCGTGCGGCGGCCATCTGGCCGCGTCGCTGGGAACCGTCGAACTGACCCTCGCTCTTCACTACGCTTTCAACACAGCGCAGGATAAAATTATCTGGGATGTCGGCCATCAGTCGTACGCGCATAAAATCATCACCGGACGGAAAGAGGATTTTAAAAACCTGCGCAAACAAAACGGCATCAGCGGGTTTCCCCGGCGGGAGGAAAGCCCCTACGATGTGTTTAATGTCGGCCACAGCGGAACCTCCATTTCCGCGGCCGCGGGCATGACCGAAGCCGCCTGCCTGAAGGGCGCCAGCTATAAAATCATTGCTGTGATCGGCGACGGATCAATGACCTCAGGCATGGCCTTTGAGGGCCTGAACTGGGTGGGAGACCGCAAGAAAAACATGATCATTGTGCTCAACGACAATGAAATGTCCATCTCGGAAAACGTCGGCGCCATGTCCTCCTATCTGAACCGGGTGATGACCGGTCATAAGATCACCACCCTGAAAGCGGATATCAAAAGATTTCTCAAAAGCATTCCCGGCGTGGGCGGAGATATGATCAAATTCGCCCAGAAAATCGAAGAAATTCTGAAAACCCTGATGGTGCCCGGAGCGCTCTTTGAAGAAATGGGTTTTACCTACGTGGGACCGCTGGAGGGACATCGCCTCGATCATCTGATTAAAACGTTCGAAAACATCCGGGAGATGACCGGTCCCGTGCTTGTCCACGTCATTACCAAAAAAGGCAAGGGCTACAGTTTTGCCGAGCAGAATCCGCCGAGTTATCACGGCGTCGCCCCTTTTGATGTGCAAACAGGCCAGGTCATTGCTTCCTCGTCCGGCATCCCCACTTACACAAACGTATTCGGCAGGACGCTGGTGAAGCTCGCGCGCACCGATTCCCGGATTGTGGCGATTACCGCCGCCATGCGCGAAGGCACGGGCCTCAATCTCTTCAGTCAGGAATTCCCGAATCGTTTTTATGACGTGGGCATTGCGGAACAGCATGCGGTCACCTTTGCCGCCGGCCTCGCCACGGAAGGGTTCATTCCCGTTGTGGCCATCTACTCAACTTTCCTGCAGCGCGCCTATGATCAAATCGTCCACGATGTGTGCCTGCAAAAACTTCCCATTATCTTTGCCGTGGATCGCGGCGGACTGGTCGGTGAGGACGGCGCCACGCATCAGGGGCTTCTGGATTACTCCTATCTGCGTTCCATTCCCCACATCGTGGTCATGGCCCCCAAAGATGAAAACGAACTCCAGCATATGCTCAAAACCGCCGTCGATTGCGGACAGCCGGTTTCTCTGCGTTACCCGCGCGGGAGCGGAGCGGGCAGACCCCTGGATGAGGTTCTGACGGCTCTCGACATCGGAAAGGGAGAAGTGCTCAGGGGAGGAACCGATCTGGCCGTCATGGCAATCGGTTCAACGGTGCTGCCTGCTCTGGCGGCGGCGAACCGCCTCGCCGAAGAGGGACGGGATATCAGCGTCATCAACGCCCGCTTTGTGAAACCCCTGGATGAAGAACTGATTCTGAAAACGGCGGCCGCTGTCGGGACCATCATCACGGTTGAGGAAAACACACTGCAGGGCGGGTTTGGAAGCGCTGTTCTGGAACTGCTGGCTGAAAAAAGCATCACCGGCATCCGGGTAAAACGTCTGGGCATTCCGGACGAATTCGTCAGACATGCAACGCAGGCGCAGCAACGCCGACGGTATGGAATCGATGAAGAAGGGATTATGGCCGCCATCAACGAAATTCTGACGTCTGAATCATTCCGACGACCGTCTTGAGCCTGCTCGACTTCTTGACTTGAAGGACATCAACAATCCTCTATGGCTGCCGAGAAAATTCGTTTGGACAAACTACTTGTTGAACGCGGAATCGCGCCTACCCTGGAAAAGGCACGCGCCCTGATTTTAGCCCGCGCTGTGAAAGTGGATGGAGCCTATCCGGACAAGGCCGGGACATTGTTCGTTCCCCATACCGAAATCCATATCAAGGGGGAAGATAATCCCTATGTGAGCCGCGGTGGATTGAAACTGGCCGGAGCGCTCAAGGAATTTGATATGAACGTTGAGGGCCTGGTCGCCTTTGATGTCGGCGCTTCCACCGGCGGGTTCACGGATTGTCTGTTGCAGGCCGGCGCCCGGAAAGTTTACGCGCTGGATGTCGCTTATGGTCAGCTGGCGTGGAAACTTCGCGAAGACAAGCGCGTTGTCGTCATTGAACGAACCAATATCCGCTATTATGACGGTGCGGATCTGGATGAAAAAATTGATCTGGCTGTGATCGACGCATCTTTTATATCTTTGAAAACTGTAATTCCTCCGGTTTTAAAATTTCTGGAAGAAGGCACACGGATTCTGGCGCTGATTAAACCGCAGTTTGAAGCATCAAAAAAAGACGTCGGCGAGGGAGGCGTTGTCCGGGATCCCACAATCCATGATCGCGTGGTGCAAAACATCAGCGATTTTTGCATATCGTTGGATCTGGACGTTGAGGGCACCTGCGCCTCGCCAATTTCGGGCCCGGCGGGAAACAAGGAATTTTTCGTCTTAACGCGGAAAAAACCGTCTCAAACCTGACAATGTGCAGGTCAGACGATGACACGAAAGAAGGAAAAGGAAGCTGATGAAAAATAAACATTTGATTTATGTGCTATTCATCATCGTATTGTTTTCCACCTATTCTGAGCTTTTATGGACCGCGTCGGGAAGAACGTCGCCGCCTTATTATAATATGGCCATGGGGGCGGTCTTCACGTGCTTTGCGCTTCTTCACGGCGGTACATACGTCGGCAGGAAATGTATCATCTCTCTGGCCGTCCTTACATTTGTCATATCTTTTATTATGGAATACACAGGAGTGAAAACCGGCCTTATTTACGGGGAATACCATTACGGCGACGCGCTGGGGATAAAAATTTTCGATACGGTTCCGCTGCTGATACCGTTTTCCTGGTTTATGTTCATGTATGTTTCAACGGTCACAGTTGATGCGGCTTTCGGTGACCGGTTTGCAGGCCGGTCCGCCCCGTTTTTGTTTGCGTTTTTCGATGCCGCGGCAATGACCGCACTGAATGTGCTCATCGATCCCTTGTGGGTGACGGGGGGAACATGGACAGGGACGACGGTGCAAGCACTGCCGTCCGGTTCCGTCTTCTACGGCATTCCGGCGCAGAACTATTTCGGATGGCTTCTGACGACGATTATGATCTTTATCCCGTATAGAATGATATTTTTTAGAAACAGAAACCGCTTTGCGGCCCGCGACCGCGATTTTTTTCTGCCGTGTCTGATTTACGCCTCGATCATTACGGTCGGCAACATCAAATCATGGATGGTTCTCGCGAACACGGGAATCATATTCGTCACCATTATGACGGGAGGCGTTTTTTCGTTGGCGGCACTTGCCGGATTCCTGTCCTGCCGCTCGGGTCGATCCGGGCCGGCAGAAAAACGGCAACGTCAGGGTCATCCGGACTCGTTTCAGGAAGATGATCAAATATCGTACAACAACAAAATAGCGCGAAAGACAAAGCAATATGGAAATTAGACTGGCCAAAACTGCCGGCTTTTGCATGGGGGTGCGCCGGGCTGTGGATATCGTACTGGACATAGCCCAGCATGAAAAAAACCGCCGCATCTATACCTACGGGCCGCTGATTCACAATCCCCAGACGATCGAACTGCTGAAAAGCCGCGGCATCAAACCGATTACCCATATTGATGAAATCGAAGATAAAGAAAATGCCATTTTGATCATACGCGCGCACGGCATCGCCCCGGCAGAAAGAAAAAAAATTAAAGAAACCGGCATTAAAGTGGTGAACGCAACGTGCCCGAAGGTCGGTTACGTCCAGTCCATTATCAAAAAACATGCCGCACAGACATACACGGTTGTCATCGTCGGGGATAAGGAACATCCCGAGGTCGACGGCCTGCTGGGGTATACCGACGGCCGGGGCATTATTATTTCCACAGAAGAGGAAGTGAATAAAATTCCTTGCCTGGAAAAGGTCTGCGTGGTTGCCCAAACAACGCAAAACCTTGACGAGTATCAAAAGATCGTCGAAAAGATCAAACAACTCTGTCCGCAGGCGGTGGTGTTCAATACAATTTGTTTGTCCACCGAACAGAGACAAGCAGAAGTGATTGACATGGCCGGTGAGATGGATGCGATGTTCATCGTCGGCGGTAAAAACAGCGCCAATACCAAACGGTTGGCTGATCTCGCCCGCAAAAACCAACCCTCAACATTTCATATTGAAACACCGGCAGATATGGAAAAAATCGACCTCGGCCCGTATAATAAAATCGGTGTTTCGGCCGGGGCGTCCACGCCCAACTGGATTCTGGACAGAGTCATAGACAAAATCACGGAAGGACGAAGCCGTAAGTTGAAAAATCTGGGAAAACTGCTCACTCTTTGGACATTCCTCGTTAAAACGGATATTTTCTCCGCCATCGGCGCCGGTTGCCTGTGCCTTGTCTGCATGTTGCTGCAGACCATGACCGTCCGTTTTTCATTTATTCTGATTGCCTCTCTTTTCGTTTACGGCATGCATGTCTTAAACCGTCTGATCAGCCGTAAACCGGCGGGGCTCGTCGGATCTTTCAGAGAAGAATATTATATACGGCACGAGAATATATTTTTTGTCACTTCCTTATTTTCCATTATTCTTGCGCTGGTACTGGCCTTTCAGCAATCGCTGGCTGTTTTCTTTTCCCTGCTGATCATTTCACTGGGGGGCGTGCTTTATAATATGCAACTGCTTTCCCCAAGGTGGAACTTCCAAAGTCTTAAAGATGTGCCCGGTTCAAAAAACATATTTATGTCCATAGCCTGGGCGGTGGCCGCTGCGTTTTTACCCTCTATCCATGAGACCCCCTTTCCGGATGCCGGCCTTTTGGTTGCATTTTTCTTTGTTTTCTGCATCGTTTTTATTCGTTCAGCCATGTCGGACATTCTGGAGATACAAAGCGACAAACTGATCGGCAAGGAAACGTTTCCCGTGCTGTTCGGTAAAACACGCGCCTTGAATATCCTGAAGATTATCTCATTGATATTATTCGCTATTTTACTTTTTGCATCGCCTTCAGGATGGACGTCATCCCTGAGTTTTCCGCTGATGTTTTGTTTATTATATCTGTGGATTTGTTTCCTGTTTTGTGATAAAAGACCCGTGCTTTCTGGAGCGGTTAAGGAAGGCCTTCTGGAAACCAGCTACATTATAGCTGGTTTTTGTGTTTTGCTGTGGCTGATTTTCTGACACCGGCTATTCTGATCTGATGACGAGGCGGTTTTTGTTCAATGATTAAAAAAAAATCTTATGTCTTTGTATGGATTGCCCTTATTCTAACCATTGCCGGTTGCGGCGGTTTGCACTTTTCTCAACTGGCGCCGGAGGCCATCGATTTTCATCCGCAGAGTATTGCTGTTTTTCCGATTGAAGTCTGGAATCACAAAGAACCCGATAACAGAACGGTGGTCCAACAGATTGTGGCCGGCTCACTGATTGCCAAGAAATTGTTTACTTCTGTCACAGACGCGGAAAAACTGCAAAAACAGATGCAAAATGATGAACTATTGAAAAAAACAGCGGAAGAGTATTTTTCCAAACTGCAACTTCTGAAGTTTTCCGATGCTGATTTAAGTAGGAAAATCGGTGACATCCTGCAGGTTGACGGTATTCTGCTGTTATCCGTTGACGAATGGAAATATTTCGTTGAGGCAGATAAGAAAATGGCGCAGGTCAGTTTGACAATGGAGCTGTATGATGTTACGAACGGCAAATTAATGTGGAAAGCCAATCACACCATCAAGAAGGATTATGTATTAATAAAACCGGGTTTGCCTGATATGGCCCGGGATGTCGCAAACAAAATGGTTTATTACATGCCGCATTGAAAAGAAGGACTTGAAAAATAAGAAAAAACGGAATAGGGAGAACCTCCATGAAAGAAGACGTACAGAAAGCCATTGATACCATCAGGCCCAGTCTGCAGGCGGACGGCGGCGATGTGGAACTGGTCGATGTCAGCGATGACGGCACAGTCAAGGTCAGGTTAACCGGCGCCTGCCACGGATGCCCTATGGCGCAGATGACGTTAAAAATGGGAATAGAAAAAGTCATTAAGAAACTGGTCCCCGGAGTTAAAGAGATCGTGGCCGTCTGAGCCGTTTCGCACATCAGCAACGGGAAAGTGGCTTTTTAAGAACAATCGTTTCCTGACAAGACAAAGCGGGAAAGGTGTATTTTAAAATAACGATAAAAGGAGCATAAAATTATGGCATATGTGATTACTGACGAATGTATAGCTTGCGGTTCTTGTGAAAGCGAATGTCCGGAAGGAGCCATCTCAGAGGGCGATGACAAGTATGTTATCGATCCTAAACTGTGCAATGACTGCGGAACCTGCGCCGACCAGTGTCCGGTAGAAGCGATCGTTCCCGGAGAGGGGAAATAATTCACAGACGAAAAATCAGCTCCGGGAATAAATCTGCTTTTACGCATTGATTCATTCCCGGTTTTATTTTTTAAAACACGGTTACCGGTTCATTGCGCCGTTGCGCAGGTGAAAGCGGAGTCACATGATCAAGGCAAAAAAATTTATCACCTTTGAGGGTATCGAAGGTTCGGGAAAATCGACGCAGATCAAGCTCGTCGCCGAATATCTGCAAAACCAGGGCGTTGAACTGATTGTCACGCAAGAACCTTCCGGAACGGACATCGGGCGACAGATCGCCGGCATTCTTTTCCACCGCAGGCACAATCATCTGTGCGCAGAAGCAGAAATGTTTTTATTCTGCGCCGCCCGGGCCCAACATGTCCGGGACGTCATTCTACCCGCCCTCCGGCAGGGGACACTCGTGTTATGCGATCGCTTTTCCGACGCCACCTACGCCTATCAGGGTTTCGGACGCGGCCTCGATCAGAAATTCATCGGCGCGGTCAATGATTATTCCGCGATGCAGTTGAAACCGGACATGACCTTATTGTTTGACCTGCCGGTGGAAACCGGACTGGAAAGGGCAACGGCGCGCAACAATCAACTCGCCGACCCGGCCGCCACCGACCGGTTTGAAAGGGAGACTCTGGATTTTCACCGTCGCATCCGTGAAGGGTATCTGACTATTTTAAATAATGAACCGGAACGTTTCCGCCTGATTGACGCCACCCGGAAGATTCCGGTCATTCAGGAAGAGGTGCGTCGTCACATAAGCAGTTTTATCAAGGTCTAAAATCATCTTTTTAAAAGAATTTTTTCAGGCATTATGTCGCTCGGCAATATTTACGGTCACGAAAAAAAAATTGACATGCTCCGCAAAACCCTCGCCCGCCGGCGAATCGCGCACGCCTATCTCTTCAGCGGTCCTTCGGCGACCGGCAAGAAAACGCTGGCTGTGGAATTCGTCAAGGCCGTCAATTGCATAAGTTCGGATGACCGGCATGATGCCTGCGATGCCTGTCCGTCCTGCCGCAAAATTCAACATGCCAGTCATCCGGATATTTTTTTTGTGGAACCCGAGGGCCAGTTCATCCGCATCGCTTCCATCCGTCAGATCCAGGAGCGAACCACCTGCCGGCCGCTGGAGGCCAAAAAAAGAGCTTTTATTATTGATGATGCCGATAGAATGAATGAGGAATCCGCCAATGCCCTTTTGAAAATGCTGGAAGAACCGTCGCCGGCCAATATGCTGATTCTGATCACAACGAGGCCGCACGCTATGCTTCAGACCATCATTTCCCGCTGCCAGCACATCCACTTTAATCCGCTGGCCGTCGAAACGGTGGCGCGGTTTCTCGTATCCGAAAAAAACATGGAGCATTCAAGGGCAATGCTGCTGGCCGCGTTATCCGGCGGAACAATCGGCAACGCGCTGGAGCTCAACCAAGAGGAAGTTGTCGCGTACCGGACCGAACTGTTCAACACGCTGGCCCTGACCGACCGGAAAGAGCCTTTCAGCCTGATCCATTTTGCCTCTTTTCTGGGCCAGAAAAAAAAGGAAATCCGGCAGAGCCTGAATATTCTGAACACGTTCTTTCGCGATGTGCTGGTTTTCAAGGAAGTCGGCCAGAAAGGAATGCTGATCAATCAGGACAATACGCCTCTGATTGCGGCCTGCGCGGCCAGATTGACCGGAAAGCAGATTCTGCAAAACATTGCGCAGATAGAAAAAGCGGGGGACATCATCGAACAAAACGTCAACAAATCATTGACATTGGAAACAATGGCATTTAAGCTGAATTATTAAAAAAGGGTGGATGGACATTGCTTGTAAATATCATTGGAGTTAAATTCAAGAAAGAAGGCCGGATCTATAACTTTGACGCCGCCGATCTTATCCTGCACCGGGATGAACAGGTGCTTGTCGAAACCGACAGCGGCCTGGCGCTGGGCACTGTCGTCACGGATGTGAAGCGATGCGAGCCGTCGGCCGTTCCGGCCAATCTCAAAAAAATAATCCGCAAGGTGACGGACGACGATTTAAAGATCAGAAAAGAGAATGACGCGCTGGAACAGGAGGCCTGGAAATTCTGTCTGGAAAGAATTCGCAAACGCGAGCTTTCCATGAAACTGGTGAATGTCGACTGCCTTTTTGAAAAAAACAAAATTATTTTTTACTTTACAGCGGACAGCAGGGTGGATTTTCGGGAACTTGTCAAGGATCTGGTCCAGAAGTTCAAAACGAGAATCGAGCTCAAACAGATCGGCGCCCGTCAGGAAACGCGGATTACCAAAGGACTGGGAATTTGCGGCCGGATGGTGTGCTGTGCCGGCATCCTGCAAAATCTCGAACGAGTCACGGTCAAGATGGCCAAGGAACAAAGCATGTCGCTGAATCCTGAAAAAATTTCAGGCCTGTGCGGAAGGCTGATGTGCTGCCTGGCCTTCGAATACGACGGCTATGCCGGAAAGAAAAAAGCCGCCAAAGCGGCCAAAACGTCCGGCAGCGCCACTGAAGCACAGGAAGAAAAGCAAACGCTGGATCTGGAAAAGATGGATGACATTGATCATCTTCAGTCATGAATGGAGAAACGTCACATATGCCGAAATCATTTTATATCACGACACCGATTTACTATGTTAATGCTTCACCGCATATCGGGCATGCTTATACGACCATTGTCGCCGATGTGCTGGCCCGATATCACCGCATGATCGGAGATAAAACGTTTTTCGTTACCGGAACCGACGAACACGGCGATAAAATCGCCGAGGCGGCGCAGAAAGCCGGATTAACCCCGAAACAATACGCGGATAACATCAGCGCCCAGTTTCGCGCCCTTTGTCCGCAACTTGCCATCTCGAATGATTATTTCATCAGAACCACCGACGCCAATCACATCGAAACCGTGCGCTATATTCTTCAGAAGGTGTACGATGCCGGCGATATTTATTTCGGGAGTTACGGCGGTTACTACTGTTTCGGCTGCGAGCGATTTCTCACCGAAAAGGAAATCGTCGACGGTAAATGTCCGGAACACGGCCGGGAACCTCAGTATATTGAAGAGAAAAATTATTTTTTCAAAATGAGCAAATATCAGGACTGGCTCATCGACCATATCAAAAAGAACCCCGAATTCATCCGGCCGGAGAGATACAGAAATGAAGCGCTGGCTTTTTTACGCGATCCCCTGGAAGACCTTTGCATTTCCCGCCCCAAAACCAGACTGGAATGGGGGATTACCCTGCCGTTTGATGAGCAGTATGTTACCTATGTCTGGTTCGATGCCCTGATTAATTACGTCACCGCCGTGGGGTATCCCGAGGGGGAGCATTTCAAGACCTTCTGGCCGGTCGCCGAACACCTCATCGCCAAGGATATCTTAAAACCGCACGGCATCTACTGGCCGACGATGCTGAAAGCGGCGGGTATTGAACCTTATCAGCACCTGAACGTGCACGGGTACTGGAACTCCGATCAGAGCAAAATGTCCAAAAGCCTCGGCAATATCGTCCGCCCGCTGGATTTGAAGGATAAATACGGTCTGGATGCGTTTCGATATTTTCTTTTAAGGGACATGGTTTTCGGTCTGGATTCCAATTTCTCCGAGGATGCTTTTGTCGGTCGCCTGAATTCCGATCTGGCCAACGATCTGGGAAACCTGGTCAGTCGCGCCATTACCATGGCCATCAAATATTGCGGCGGCAGAGTGCCGGCCGTTGCAGGCGATGAAAAAAATCCGGCCCTTCGCGAGGCCGCTTTGAAAGCCGTCTTAGACGTTGAGGCGAGTTTCAGGGATATGTCTCTGCACAAAGCCCTGATTGCCGTCTGGGATTTCATTAATATCACCAACAAATACATCGTCGAAAACGAGCCTTGGTCGCTGGCCAAAGACCCGGCCAACGGTAAAAAATTAACGGCGGTCATGTATGATCTGCTTTCGGCGCTGCACGCGATCGCCGTCATGCTTTCGCCTTTCATGCCGCAAACGGCGGAAAAGATTCTCCGACAGATCGGATGCGAAAAAACCGAAGGTCTGAAACTGGACGACATCAAAACGGACAACGCATTGAAAACAGGCCAGGTCCTGACCCGCAGCGATGCCCTGTTCCCGCGTATTGTTCAGCAAAAAGAAAAACCCGAGGATCAGAAAGCAGCCATGACCGACCTCAAGCCGGAAATAGATTATGAAACATTTTCAAAAGTGGATTTACGCGCCGCAACGATTCTCGCGGCTCACGCCGTACCCAAATCCAACAAACTTGTAAAACTGACGGTGGACATCGGCGAAGAACGCACCGTCGTGGCCGGCATCGGCAAGGATTACAAACCGGAAGACCTTATCGGAAAACAAATCGTGATTGTGGCGAATTTAAAACCGGCAAAGTTGATGGGGGTAGAATCCCGAGGCATGCTGCTGGCCACCGACACGCCAGAAGGATTAACCCTTCTGACGTTCGACCGCGCGGCAAAAACAGGAGGAAAAATCCGCTAGCCGCTCTCCCGCAGCAAGAGCGGCCGGCCTTATGAAAATCAGTCTTTGAGAAGTTTCTCGATCAGCGCAACATCAAATCCGTCCACAACCTGGCCTTTAATGTAGAATAAAGGCGTTCCCCGCAGTCCGACCTGCGACGCAAGCTGCACATGCGTCTTTATTTTTTCATCGATTTTGGCATCCGCGCACACATTCAGACTGGCGTTATTGTCGAGCTTGCCTTTCATGACATCGTCATATGTTTTTAAAACGTCCTTGGAACAATAAATATGTTTGATTTGATCTGCGGATTCTTTGGACAGCGGGAAAAAGAAAACATGCATGGTCACATCTTTGCGCTGGGAAAAGAACTGATAGGCCTGACGGCAATGGTAACAATGGGGATCCATAAATTCAACAATGATTTTTTTTCCGTTACCGATCTTGAGAGCGTTCTCCAGAGGCAATTTCTCCATCTTCTGCGCCATCTTCTTTAAAAGACTATCACGGGTGATGTTGACGCCGCTTTTGGACACCAGGGTGCCGTAAAGCACGATCTCGTCCTTCGGCATGTAATAGTAAAGCTGATTGCCGCTATACACTTCATAAATTCCCTTGATGGATGTGGGTACGATACTTTCAAACTTGTTTTTCGGAAAACTTTTTTTGAACTGGTCCTCCACCGATGCGTTTTTGGCAAATATCACAACCGGGATCAGACAAAGCACAAACAAAATAATGGCCGTAAGTTTTTTCACAGGGAACCTCCTTCATAAATCATGGGATATTATAAAACAATCCATCGATCCGTCAAGCGTATCCGTGGAATCGCCGTTTTTTCAATTTGTATCCGGTACGTATATATCATCTTAAGACATTTGATAATTTTTGTCCCGAAATAATCTCAGGCAGGCTTTGACCACCTCGGCGTCATAGAGAGTGCCCGCATTATCTTCAATTTCCGCAAGCGCCATTTCAAGCGCCAGCGCCGGTCTGTAGGGACGGTACGATATCATGGCCTCCACCACATCGGCAACGGCGAGAATACGGGACTCGATGAGAATTTCGTCATTCTTCAGTCCCAAAGGATATCCCGAACCATCCATGCGTTCATGGTGTTGATAAACAATATCGGCCAAAGGCCAGGGCGATTCAACTTCTTTCATGATGTCATAACTGTAGCGGGGATGATTTTTCACAAAAGAAAATTCGATATCACTGAGAATCGCGGGTTTACAGAGAATTTCTGCCGGAACCGAAATTTTCCCGATATCATGAATGGCGCTGGCCATTCGTATCGCCTCAATTTTATCCTGAGGAAGTTTCATTTCCGTGGCAATAGCACGGGCCAAATCGGCAACCCGTCTTTGATGGCCGGCCATGTAAGGATCTTTTGCCTCTGATGCCGTCCCCAGGACCTGAATGGTTATTTTGATGGATTGACGCAGACTTTCCAGCGTTTCATTCAGTCTGTTTTCCGCTCGTCTGCGAAGCGTTATATCCTCATAAATCACCTGGGACTGTTTCTGGCCGTTCCAGAAAATTTCCTTGCGGAAAACATGCAGATGGCGGATTTCTCCGTCCTTTCTGATAATGCTGATTTCATATTCGGACGGACCGAACTGGCCCTTCAGCCGTTTCTTCTTTCTTTCTTTGAACGCTTCGAACGTCTCAGGCGTATAGCGCTCCTGCAGCGGCGTGTTCTGCAATTCCTCTTTGCTGTCATACCCGTACATGTCCAGGATAGCCCTGTTGGCATAAAGCGTTTTTCCTTCAACCGTCGAAATACGGACACCGAGCGGAGAGTCATCGAGAGAATGACGGAAATTTTCTTCGCTTTTCCGCAGAGCATCTTCCATTTGCTTGCGTTCATTAATATTCCTGCTGACCCCCAGAAGGGACAACGGTTTGCCTTTGTCATCTCTGATTAAACTGAAATTGCATTCTCCCCAGACGGTTTGGCCGTTTTTACAGCAAAACTCAAGTTCCAGAGACCGCTCCAAAACATAATCCGGAGGAGCTCCCAGAGCTTTAGGCATTTCAATGGCAAAGAAATCCATCGCCGCCTGGAAAGATTGTACGGTCAAAAATTTGTCGAGAGAGAATTTTTTGAAGTCTTCAAGCGAATAACCCATTAACCTTTCAACAGAGGGGCTGATATAATTGATTTTCAGGTTCAGATCCATCAGCCACACGTAATCTTTCATATTATCCGCCAGCAGACGATATTTTGCTTCACTTTGCCTGATGAGTTCCTCCGACCGTTTTCTCGCGGTGATGTCGTGCATATTGACAATGGCGGCTTCCACGACATGATCCTTGACCAAATTGCTGGCCGTGACTTCAAACGTCCGCCAGCTTCCGTTTTTATGATGCAACCGTATTTCGCCTTTCTGCACAGGCGCTTGGATATTGTGGAAAAGTTTCCCCGCAGCATCAGCGACGATTTGCGCATCATCCGGATGAACCAGGTCATATCCCGATGCCCCCAGCCTTTCTTCAACACGGTATCCGAGTATCTTTTCAACAGCCGGATTTTCGTAAGTGATCCTTCCTCGCGTGTCGGCAATAATAATGATGTCGGACGATTGTTCCGTAACAGATTTGAATAACTGCCTTTCGCGGTGCAGCTTTTCCTGCACCTGTTTGCGTTCGGTAATATCCCGGACAATTCCTCTGAAACCTATCGGGGTGCCTGCAACATCCTTCAGCAGAAAGACAAAACCTTCGATATCTCTTTTGGCGCCGTCTTTTCTTATGATCTGCCATTCCAGATTTGTTACCGGCTGATCCGTTTCGTAAATACGATTAAAAACAATATAAAGCGCTTTTGAATTTTTTTCGTCCATATACTGACGGTTTTTCATTCCCGTCATTTCCTCGCGGGAATAGCCGAAATGCCGGCAGGTGGCATCGTTGAAAAAAGTAAAATTGCCGGAAAGGTCGACTTCAAAATACCCTTCCTCCATGTTCTCAAGAATGGTCCGGTATTTTTCCTCGCTCCGGCGCAGCGATTCTTCCGCTTTTTTGCGCTCCGTAATGTCAATCCCCATACCCACCACAAAAGGCTTCCCGTCGTGATGCAGAAGATTGCCCGAAAGCAAATACGGTGTTACAGAACCGTTTTTGGAAAGAACCGGCATTTCAAAGGCGATATGGCCTGTTCTTTGAAATTCCTCGAACTTGGCCAATAAAAAATCTTTCTGGTGTTCCGATATCAAAGCCGACGGTCTCATTTGGCCGAGTTCCTCATCCGAATATCCGGAAACAGCGGAAAAGGTTTTGTTCCATCTGAAGAAAGTCATACTGGCGGTATCAAACATGAAGAAAGGGACCGTCAGACTGTCCAGTACGGAACGGTTGAAATCGATTTCTTTACAAACCTGCTCTTCCGCCCGTTTGCGTTCGGCAATGTCGCGGACGGTTCCGATGATTCCTATCGCATTATTGTCTTGATCTCTTAAGAACGTTATCTTGTTTTCCACCCATATCGTTGATCCATCCTTGCGGATATGCTGATATTCAAGAACCCGCGATCTTTTCAAATCCCGGTCGGGCCGCTTTTCTATTTCCATCTCCTCAGCCAGCATCTCCATGAACCAGGCGAGCGTTTCAGGATCAACAAGATTCTCCACTTTCATGGTCATCAATTCTTCTGCCGTGTATCCAAGAAGATGATACGTGGAAGGACTGGCATACGTATAATTGAAATTCATGTCGATGGTGAAGATGACGTCGGTCAGATTTTCTGCCAGCAGACGGTACTTGGCCTCACTTTTCTCAAACTGTTCTTTGATCTTCTTTTTATCGGTGACATCCTGGGTCTGTGTGAGAACATACAACTCCTGTCCGATGGTCACCAGTGCGGCGGCCACATTTCCCCAGTGAACGTTGCCGTTTCTGTCACGAAACCGCAATTGAAAATCCGTCACGGTGCCTTTTTCAAGAAGTTCCCGAACCAGTGCGTCGCGTTCGGCCATATCCACCCAGAGATTGATTTCCGAAGAGGTGCGTCCGATGAGTTCTTCGCGGCGGTATCCCAGAAAATTACTGTAAACCTCGTTGACTTCAACATAGCGGCCATCCTGCAGGCTGGATATGCAGATCCCGATCGGACTATATTTGAACGCCAGCGCGTATTTTTCTTCAGGGCCGCAAAAAGACTCCTTCCCGTTTTTATGTCCGGCCGTCTTTGGGGACGCGCCGCTGATCGCCGGTTTGTCTTTCTGCGGCATCCTGCGGGTATCCTGCGAAACCTTCCTCTTTAATCCGGAAGGGTTGACCTCTCTGGACTTGGATTTTTTTCCCAACGTCTTGGTACTGTCAGGGAGAGAGAGTAAGGCGTTAACGTTTTTATCTTCTTTACCGTCCTTGCTTTCCATTCCTTCTCCTCACGCAAAGTCGTCTATACAGCCTCAATGTCCGCTCAAAATTCTATCGGATTGTTATAATGTGAATGAAGCTAAAGGAAGAATTTTAATAAGTCAATGTAAATATACGGAAGATATTCGCCCGTGTCTCATTAAAAGTTTGCCCACAGCTTTTTTATAAACAATGTTCTTTTATATATTATTAACCTATAATGAGCTGTCGAAAAATAAAAGCTTTATTTTCTCAAATCGGAGCCTGATTCCTACTGAATTTCCGCGTGATAGCTCTGCAGGGATTTTGCCCGTCCGTGGCCCTGCTTCAGCGCTGCAATTCCCTTGACGGCCGCGACCGCTGCCGCGATGGTCGTGATATAAGGAATTTTATATTTAATGGCTGCTTTACGGATATAGGAATCATCATATTTGCTGAGGCGCCCGGCCGGTGTGTTAATCACCAGTTGAATTTCGCCGTTCTTGATGGCATCCACAATATTGGGCCTGCCCTCATGCATTTTAAGAATCTTTTCGGCCTCGATTCCGTTTTCTTTCAGAAACCTGTGCGTCCCCTCCGAGGCAAGAATTTGAAAACCGATTTTTTTAAACGCCCGCGCCGCTTCCAGCACGCCGCCCTTGTCTTTTTCTTCCACCGTAATCAGAACGGTTCCCTCCGAGGGAAGGTTTTGCTGAGTCGCTTCCTGTGCCTTGTAATAAGCCAGGCCGAAAGAATCGGCCAGTCCCAGCACTTCGCCGGTGGACCGCATTTCCGGGCCCAGAACCGGGTCGACTTCCGGATACATGTTAAAGGGAAAAACGGCCTCCTTCACGCCGAAGTGACGGAACGTTTTGTTTTTCAGATTCAGATCCTTAAGCTTTTTGCCCAGCATGATTTGCGTGGCCAGACGCGCCATGGACACATTACAGACTTTGGAAACCAGTGGCACCGTGCGCGAGGCGCGGGGATTCGCCTCCAGAATGTAAACCACATCATTGGCGATGGCGTACTGTATGTTCATCAGGCCGATTACTCCGAATTCCACGGCAATTTTTTTTGTATAGTCATTGATAGTTTCAATGTGACGCAGCGGAATGCTCACCGGCGGAATGACACAGGCGGAATCGCCGGAATGAACACCGGCCAGCTCGATATGTTCCATGACCGCCGGAACAAAAGCATCCGTGCCGTCCGAAATCGCGTCGGCTTCCGCTTCGATGGCGTTTTCCAGAAACTTGTCGATCAGAATCGGCCGCTCCGGCGTGACGCCGACTGCCGCGTTGACATAGCGTTTGAGCATTTCCTCATCATGTACGATCTCCATGCCGCGCCCGCCCAGCACGTAGGAGGGACGCACCATCAGCGGATAACCGATGTCACCGGCCACTTTCAGCGCCTGCTTGAGATTGCTGGCCATGCCGGATTTCGGCATGGGAATGCCCAGTTTATCCATCATCATGCGGAAACGGTCGCGGTCTTCCGCCAGATCGATCGTCTCCGGCGATGTTCCGATAATTTTCACACCGGCTTTGGCCAGTTCCGCCGCGATGTTAAGCGGGGTCTGTCCGCCGAACTGCACAATCACCCCTTCCGGTTTTTCTTTCTCGTAGATGCTTAAAACATCTTCCACTGTCAGCGGTTCAAAATACAGTTTATTGGAGGTGTCGTAATCCGTGGAAACCGTTTCCGGATTGCAGTTGACCATGATGGATTCGATACCTTCATCGCGCAGGGCAAATGCCGCGTGAACGCAGCAGTAGTCGAATTCAATACCCTGGCCGATTCGATTGGGCCCGCCGCCCAAAACCATTACCTTGCGATTCCCGGTTACAGGCACAGTATCCGGCGCGTTGTAGGTGGAAAAATAATACGCTGCATTTTCCACGCCGCTGACCGGTACGGCTTCCCAGGCTTCCGTTACGCCCAACGCCTGCCGCTGTTTGCGGATCGCCTCTTCCTCTTTGCCCAAAATCTGTGCCAGATATTTATCGGCAAAGCCGTCTTTTTTCGCCTGCGTCAGCAGCTCATCGGGCATCTTTTTCTTTTTATACTGAAGAATTCTTTCCTCCAGGCCGACCAGGTCCTTCATCTGCTCGATGAAATATTTTTTAATATGGGTTTTGGCGGACAGCGTCTCAACCGAAGCACCTTTGCGCAGGGCCTCATACATGATGAATTGCCGTTCGCTGGAGGGCTCGGAGAGCATTTCCATCAATTCATCCAACGATTTCGCGTTGAAGTCTTTAACAAATCCCAGGCCGTAACGTTTTTTCTCCAGCGACCGGATGGCTTTCTGTAACGCTTCCTTGTAATTTTTGCCGATGCTCATGACTTCGCCGACAGCGCGCATTTGCGTGCCCAGCTTGTCTTCCGAACCGGGGAATTTTTCAAAATCCCAGCGGGCGAATTTGACGACGACATAGTCGCCCGAGGGTGTGTATTTTTCCAGCGACCCGTCCCGCCAGTAGGGAATTTCATCCAGCGTCATTCCGGAAGCCAGAATGGAGGAAATCAGCGCAATGGGAAAACCCGTGGCTTTGGAGGCCAGCGCGGAGGAACGCGACGTACGCGGATTGATTTCGATGACGACCACGCGGTCTGTTTTGGGATCGTGCGCAAACTGCACATTGGTGCCGCCGATCACCTGGATGGCCTCGACGATTTTGTAGGAATAATCCTGAAGGCGTTTCTGCAATTCCGGAGTAATGGTCAGCATCGGCGCGGTGCAGTAGGAATCGCCGGTGTGCACGCCCATCGCATCGACGTTTTCAATGAAGCAGACGGTGATCATCTGGTTTTTCGCGTCACGAACGACTTCCAGTTCCAGTTCCTCCCAACCGATGACCGATTCTTCAATCAGAATCTGGCCGATGAGGCTGGCCGAAATGCCGCGGCTGGCAATGAGGCGCAGCTCTTCCAGATTATAGACAATGCCGCCTCCGGTGCCGCCCATTGTGTAAGCCGGCCGGACCACGACAGGGTAACCCATTTTTGTGGCGATTTTTTCCGCTTCTTCAACGGAGGTGGCCGGTTCGCTTTTGGGCATATCGATGCCAAGTTTGTTCATCGTTTCCTTAAAGGCGATTCTGTCTTCGCCGCGCTCGATCGCATCAACCTGCACGCCGATAACTTTCACGTTATGTTTTTCCAGCACGCCCTTTTTGTAAAGTTCCGACGTCAGATTAAGGCCGGTTTGTCCGCCCAGATTGGGCAGGATGGCGTCCGGTTTTTCGTTTTCAATAATTTCCGTTAATGCCTGGATATTCAGAGGTTCTATATACGTCACATCCGCCATCCCCGGATCGGTCATGATGGTCGCCGGATTGGAATTCACCAGCACGATTTCATAACCGAGGTTTCGCAGCGCCTTGCACGCCTGCGTTCCCGAATAATCAAATTCACAGGCCTGTCCGATAACAATCGGGCCCGAACCGATGATCAAAACTTTTTTAATATCCGTTCTTTTTCCCATGGATTTTCCTTTTCCTCATAAGGTTATTTTTTATATTCCGCGTCAACGGTGATTCCGATGCCGCCGCGCACGGCAAATTCCGCGCTGACTTTGCACCAGCGGGGTTTCAGCGCTGCTACCAGATCATCCAGAATGATATTGGTGACATGTTCGTGGAAAACACCCTCATTACGGAAGGACCATAAATACAGTTTCAGCGATTTGGATTCGACAATTTTTTTATCCGGTATGTATTGGATTTTAATTTTGGCAAAATCCGGCTGGCCCGTTTTGGGACAGACGCAGGTAAATTCTTCCGTCTGCAGGGTGACAACGTAGGCACGTTTTTCGTTGTGATTGGGAAATGTCTCCAGTTTGCGCACCGGCTTTGCCGCCTTTCCCAGCAGTGTTAATCCTGCAAAATCATTTTTCTTTTTTTCTTTGGGCATGTTTTTGCCTTGGGTAAAAATGGTATATTCGTTTACCGAAAGTGGGTAATAATATCAAGCATATTCGTCGGGAAAAAGAAAAAATGTCTATCTATCTGTTTTTTGTGATAGAATCACCTTAACCCAGATAAGGAGAAAATACGGCAATGACAGAGAACAAACAGCCTCTTCCCGAAAATACCTGGAAGTGTAGTAATTGCGGCAATACGGTGGTGCAAATTACACCACCGGAAACGTGTCCGGTTTGCAAACAGAAATGCGAATTTCTGAACGTAACCTGCTATCAGCCCGATTGCGGTTTTACGGGAATGGACAAAAGACTCAAATAATCTGCCGGATTTTTGTCCGGCAGATTTTGTTTCATGACTGACCGGGGATGACGATCTTGGAAGCTTCCTCACGTTCCATTTCCTTGGCTTCGGCGATCATCGCCTGAACCGTTTTTTCAATGGCCACCGGTAATTTTTCTGCAGCTTCGGCAAGCGTCTTTGCTCCTTCGATAAGACATTGAACAGGAATCGGACCGTTGGGCGACATCAACTGGGTCATACCGGTAAAAATCGGTTCGCGGCTGGTGTCAGGCGAGCCGTCCAGATTCACAGGATTGAGCCGCCTGATGGTGGCAAACGTCAGGTCGGTGAAAGCTTCTTCCTTATAAAGGTTGTTGGTGTCTATCTTAATATCCGTCATTTTGGTTGAGCCGTTATTCATTTTTTACCTCCTTTTCCTACAAGCTTTCTATGCACGGAAAAAAACGGAAACTGTACGCTACGGCCTCCCCTTTTTTCGGATCATGACTCAAATCGGATGCAAGCTGACAATCAGTTATGTTAAAATAGGAAAAACTTCAATGAATATTTTGACGCAATCAAGAACGAACGAATCCGGTTTCCTTCAATTCCCGCGCTACGGTTCATCCGGAAAAAAATTAAACCGGCATTGGCTTAAAATAAATAAATTTAATAACTTATCCGGTTAATATTTCATTGACAACCCGGGGTGAGTTTCCTATACTGCTTGAAAGTGAGAGACAGATTTTTTATCATGATCACCTTAAAACATTCCTGAGAGAACAAAATGAATCATTACGACCTTTTCAAATCATGGCATCAACTTATGACACAGACAACCGACATGGCCTGCAATAAAAAAATCAAATCAGAGGCCCCCGTAGAGCCGCTCGGCGCACTGGCTTCATGGGTGGATTTGGGCACCAGGCTGTCGCATTTAACCTGGGCAAGATTTTCCGAAGATGCCTGGGAGTATTCCATCGACTTCTGGCAGCGTTGCGTTCTTTTCATGGATACCATGCGCCGGCGCGGCAACACCATGCTGGAGCATTATCAGCAGGGCATGCCGCCTCTTCTGGACTATGAATTCGAAGTCGTTCTGGACGCACGCAAGTTTCCCCGTCCGGTCAACTATTCGCTGCTGTACATCAGACACCCGGAAGGCAAGGAACCGAAACCCGGGAAAAGGCCCATTCTGGTTATTGACCCGCGAGCCGGGCACGGACCGGGAATCGGCGGATTCAAAAAAGATTCCGAGGTGGGCATGGGTCTTGCGGAAGGTCATCCGGTTTACTTCGCATCCTTTACACCCGAACCGCTTCCGGATCAGACCATGGAAGATGTCGAACAGGCGGAGATCCGTTTTCTGGAAGAAATAAAAAAACGTCATCCGGACCGTGATTTTCCCATGATTTACGGCAACTGTCAGGCGGGATGGGCCGTCGCCATGCTGGGAGCGGACCGCCCCGACGTGGCCGGACCGATTGTCATCAACGGCGCGCCCATGTCCTACTGGGCGGGCGGTGACGGCATTAATCCGATGCGTCTGACGGGCGGATTGACCGGCGGCACCTGGGCGACCAGTTTCATGTGTGATCTGGGCGGAGGTCTTTTTGACGGTGCCTATCTGGTGGAGAATTTCGAGCGGCTCAACCCGGCCAACACCCTCTGGAAAAAAGACTACAACCTTTTTTCCAATATTGACACCGAGCAGAAACGTTACCTCGAGTTTGAACGCTGGTGGGGCGGCTTTTATCTGCTCAACGAGGAGGAAATCCTCTGGATTGTAAGAAATCTGTTCATCGGCAACAAGTTGGAGAAGGGGATGCTGGATATCGGCCACGGTCACCGGATTGACATGAGGAACATGAAGGATCCGCTCGTCATCTTCGCGTCCAGCGGCGACAACATCACGCCGCCGCAACAGGCGCTGCACTGGATTTCGGAAGTGTACCCGACAACGGACGATCTTGTAAAGGCCGGACAGCGCATCGTCTATCTGTTGCATAGTCATATCGGACATCTCGGCATCTTTGTTTCCGCCTCCGTGGCGCGACGCGAGCACCGTGCGATTATCGAACATATCGAGAAGATGCAGAAATTAAAGCCCGGCCTGTATGAAATGATCATTGAAGGCGAGACAGGCGATCACGACCCGCATCAAGAGCAGTTCCGTGTCCGCTTTGAAAAAAGGGAAATCAAAGACGTTACCTGTCCGATTCCGAAATCCGCATTTGATAAAATGGACCGCCTGTCGGTGGCCAACGAAAATCTTTATCTCGCTTTCGGCCGGCCCTTCGTGAAGTCGCTGATCCGGCATCCGCAGCAGGCAGCGGCTTTACGCTGGCTTCATCCGGCGCGCGTCAGCCGTTATGTGTGGTCGGATCAGGTGAGTCCCGGGATGAAGATTTTCGACTCCTGGGCGTCATGGGTCAAGGATAACCGAAGCCGGGCGCAGGAATCCAACACCTTCAGTTACATCGAGCGGCGGCATTCTGACAACATCGCCACATTTCTCGATGCCTGCCGGGATATTCGTGACACGGGCCTTGAAGTAATTTTCGAGGCGATTTACCGGGAGTAAAAATTGCCTCCGCAAACACCGAGTGAATGATGAATCATCCGATCAAGAGCCGTCATCCGATCGCCAGCGACCTGGCCCGGCGCATGAAGCGCGGCAAGATAGTTTCGCTTGATGAGGCGGTGGGCGTCATTCGCGACGGAGACACGCTCGCGTTCGGCGGATTTGTCGGCATCGGCTTTGCCGAAGGCGTCGCCAGGGCCATCGAAAAACAATTTATCGCGCAGGGAAAACCCAAAGACCTCACCATTATCTATTCCGCCGGAATCGGCGACGGCAAAGACAAAGGGCTGAATCACCTTGCTCATGAAGGACTGGTCAGCCGGGTCATCGGCGGTCACTGGGGACTGGTTCCCAAACTGCAGAAGCTCGCCATCGAAAACAAGATTGAAGCCTACAATCTTCCCCAGGGGATCATCTCACACATGTTTCGCGATATCGCGGCGCATAATCCGCGAACCCTCTCCAAAGTGGGACTGGGCACGTTTGTCGATCCCCGGCACGGCGGCGGTAAAATCAACCGGAAAACCCGGAACGATATCGTTGAACTGTTGAACTTTGACGGCGAAGACTGTCTGGCCTATAAAACACGGCCTATTCAGATAGCCGTATTGCGCGGAACGACCGCCGATTTGGACGGCAATGTCACCATGGAACGGGAAGCGTTGACAGTGGATGCCCTGTCCATCGCCATGGCGGTGAGAAATTCGGGCGGCGTGGTCATCGTTCAGGTCGAGCGTATTGCGGATCGCGGGACGTTACGCGCCCGTGAAGTCAGGATTCCCGACATTCTTGTGGATTGCGTCGTGGTTGCCGATCCCGACGACCACTGGATGACGTTCGCGGAAAAATACAATCCCGCCTATTCCGGCGAAACCAGGGTGCCGGTAACGTCTCTGGAGCCGCTGCCCCTGGATGAAAGAAAAATCATCGCCCGCCGCGCCGCGCTTGAGCTGAAAGTCAATTCTGTCGTGAACCTGGGAATCGGCGTGCCCGAAAGCATTGCTCGCATCGCAGCGGAAGAAGGTTTGCTCGAGTATCTGACGCTCACGGCGGAACCGGGCGTGATCGGCGGCATTCCCGCGGGCGGCCTGAGCTTCGGGGCGGCAACCAATGTGGAAGCGATCATCGACCAGCCTTACCAGTTCGATTTCTACGACGGCGGCGGACTGGACATCGCCTTTTTAGGTCTGGCGCAGGCTGACCGGGCCGGCAATCTCAACGTGAGCCGCTTCGGTTCCCGCCTGGCCGGAGCGGGGGGCTTTATCAATATCAGTCAGAACGCGAAGAAAGTGGTGTTTGCGGGAACCTTCGTCGCCGGAAACTTGCAGGTAGACGTTGCTGATGAAAAATTGAAAATAATAAGCGACGGCGATATGCCCAAATTCATCGATGCCGTCGATCAGATCACGTTCAGCGGAGCCGTGGGCGCTCAAAGCGGACGCACCATTCTTTACGTCACCGAGCGCTGTGTGTTCCGTTTAAGCGAGAAGGGATTGATGCTCGTCGAGATCGCGCCCGGCGTCAACCTGCAAAAAGACATCCTGGAGAAAATGAAATTCACGCCGCTGATGGCTGAAAAACTCCTGATGATGGATGCCCGGATTTTTCGTCCGGAGGCCATGGGCCTTAAAGAAGACCTGCTCACGCTGCCCCTTGCCGAACGTTTCACTTACCAGCCGGAGGAAAACCTTTTCTTTGTCAATTTTGAAGGGTTGAGCATCAGATCGACCGAACAGATCGATGAGATCCGCGAGCATGTCGAGCGCATTTGCCGTCCCCTGCTGCCGAAAAAAGTCCAGACGATTGTCAACTACGACAATTTCGCTATCCTTCCCGAGTTGATCGAACCGTACACCGCCATGGTCGATCACGTCGTCAGCCGTTACTATGACAAGGTCACCCGCTACACGACCAGCGCTTTCATGCGGGTCAAGCTGGGTGATCTGCTCGCCGAACGTTCGGTCGCGCCGCACGTCTTCGAAAAAGGCCACTAACAGCACTCGGGCGCGGTAAACTTATATTCGCGCCTGAAAAAAGACCGGGGGAGCAAGGCCATCAGCTTTTTTCCATCGTCTTATGGAACTGAACTTTCGGCCATTCTTCCATGGTGTGGCCGAGGCGCCACTCGCTTAACGCCAGATAGACCAGATTCCCTTCGGTATCCAGAGCCAGGTTCGTTTGATTTTTCTTCTGAAAATCTTCCATGATTTTGGCGTCGGCGCAGGTCACCCAG
>Ga0209719_1000071_pt1 | contig 138576 bp, 102 predicted proteins | sample AD_JPNAS2_MetaG_FD_184421 | JGI IMG/M metagenome (GOLD analysis project Ga0209719, IMG submission 184421) | Active sludge microbial communities of municipal wastewater-treating anaerobic digesters from Japan - AD_JPNAS2_MetaG (SPAdes) (version 2) | ecosystem: Engineered > Bioreactor >...
AGGCATTCCCTATGATATTGTGACCATCTTCAGGATTGGGAAGACGGCGACCGTGGTTGGACGGCACGCCAGTTTGAATTTCTGGGTGATCGAGAACCCGGAAGGCTCCGGTACCTGCTGGGTGTGGGGCGAGTACGCCACTCTGACCGGACCATCATCCAGCCTGCCGATTTGGTACCCGCCGCCCAAGCCGTAAGGATTGTATTCCGTTAGCGCTGAACCGCTGTAGAATTCTTCAGCATCCAGGCAGCCCGATAAGTGACTCACTTATTGGGCTGTTTTCCTTGTCCGAAATTTGCCCAGGTTTTGCCTGAATGCGCATAATCCAGCGCCCAGCGTCCATTGGAGTCCTGTTTTCTCAGTACGTAGTCCAGGGAGCGGGAGAGGCGTGGGTCAGCGCCCAGACCCAGGCGGACCTGGGCTTCCAGGTTTTGAAGCAGGTCGGTGATGTAAAACACCGGGAAGCCGAACTTCCACCAGTTGCCGGAGGGTTTGTCGGCGTAACCGGTGGGATAGGCAGCGTCCAGCGGGTCTACCCCCTATTCACCACTCTCTATTCACTATTCCCATCATTGCTTTGAAGCGAAGGATGTGGGATCAGGGGTCAACGGTCTCCCAATATTAGCTGGTTATTGACGGATGTCTTGAATCCTGCTATGATTTTAAAGTTATGCGAGAACGAAAACAGGGCGTCTTTTCCCGTTTCTGGGCTTATCTGCGGCGAGAATCGCAATGGCTGCGGATTGGGCTGGGTTATAAGCGCTGGCTGCTGCTTGTGCTGCTGGGGACGACCCTCCTGGGGCTGGGTTTGGCGTTAATCCTCCTGCATTTTTATCGCACCGTCCCTGATAACTGGCTGGTGCCCATTTTGGCGTGGCTTTCACTGCGCTTTTTAGATCGCCCAATCCGGGTGATCATTTTCGGCGGAATCGGCGTGATCATGGTGCTAATAGGCATTTGGGGGGCCAACCAGTCCTTGCTGAAACCCTTTATTCCTCCCGGAAAATCGGTGATTGACACGCTGGATTCCTTCCGGCGTCGTGATCGCGGGCCGCGCATTGTGGTGCTGGGCGGTGGGCATGGCATCGCCTCGTTGCTGCGCGGGCTTAAAGCCTACACCCGCAACATTACAGCCATTGTCACAGTGGCAGATGATGGCGGTTCCTCTGGTAAGCTGCGGAGAAGTGTCGGCATCCTTCCGCCGGGAGATATCCGGCACTGCCTGGCTGCGCTGAGCGACGATGAGGATTTGCTCACCCAGGTGTTTCAATATCGTTTTTCCATGGGGGCGGGTTTGGAGGGGCATTCCCTGGGCAATTTACTCATCACCGCGCTGACGGAAATTACCGGCAGTTTTGAAACCGCTGTCGCTGAATCCGGTCGGGTTCTGGCGGTGTATGGCCAGGTGCTGCCCTCCACGCTGACCGATGTCCGCTTGCTGGCTGATATTGTGGATGCTGACGGCAAAATCCGGAATGTATCCGGTGAGACTCAAATCCGCGAGACCCAGGGCACGATCAAGCGTCTATGGCTGGACCCGACCAACACGCCTGCATTTCCGCCTGCAATTTCAGCGGTGCTGAGCGCTGATTTAATCATCATCGGTCCGGGCAGCCTATTTACCAGTTTGTTGCCCAACCTCCTGGTGCGCGATCTGGCTGAAGCTGTACGTGTCAGCCATGCTTTGAAATTTTTCATCTGTAACGTGGCCACAGAGCGCGGTGAGACCGATAAATTTGATTGCATCGATCATGTGTTGGCGGTGGAAAAGCACGTTGGCACCAATTTATTTGACCTGGTAATTTGTAACAACAATTTTGATGGCGAATTAGGCGAAAATGTCAGCTGGGTCAAGATGGACGAAGATCTGCTTAAGCATGCGTCGGTCTATTGTGCCGATTTAATCGACCCGGAACATCCCTGGCGGCACAACTCAAAACGCCTTTCCAAGGCGGTTATGGACCTGTTCTACGAACGTACCGGGCCTTTACCAGGCTAATCGATCACTTTTCAGCAATTTCATTTGCAAATTTACTTCTTTGCGGAGTAAAATAATTACGATAAATAAAATTTCAAGGAGGCTAAATTATGGCTAAACGTGTTGGAATTAATGGTTTCGGCCGCATCGGTCGTCAGGTTTTAAAAGCCATTCGTGAACGTTACCCGGATGAACTCGAAGTTGTAGCAATTAACGACCTGTTCGATGCGGAGACAAATGCACATCTGTTTAAATATGATTCAAATTACGGCATCTATGATGGCGTCGTTGAGGTCAAGGATGGTAATTTGGTGGTTGATGGCGACGTCATCAAGGTGATGGCGGAGAAAAACCCCTACGACCTGCCCTGGTCAGACCTGAAAGTGGATATTGTGATTGACGGCACCGGTATTTTCCGTGATGGCAAAGGCACGCCGGAAAAGCCAGGCGCGAATGCGCATATCGATGGCGGCGGCGCAAAGAAAGTGATCATCACCGCACCCGCCTCTAATGAAGACCTGACGGTTGTGCTGGGCGTGAATGAGGATAAGTATGATCCTGCAAAGCATCACATCATTTCAAATGCATCCTGCACCACCAACTGCCTGGCACCTGCTGCCAAGGTTGTTCATGAGAACTTCACCATCAAACGCGGTTTGATGACCACCATCCACGCTTATACCAATGATCAGCGTATCCTTGACGTGGCTCACAAAGACCCCCGTCGTGCCCGTGCGGCAGCATTGAATATCATCCCCACCACCACCGGTGCTGCCAGGGCGCTCGCCCTGGTGATCCCCGACCTGAAGGGAAAATTCGATGGCTATTCCCTGCGTGTGCCGACACCCACGGTTTCGGTAGTTGACTTTGTAGCGGATGTTGAAAAGCCCACCACGGCTGAAGAACTCAATGCGTACTTCAAGGCTGCTGCTGAAGGTGAGCTGAAGGGCATTCTGGACTTTTCGATGGAGCCGCTGGTTTCTGTGGACCTGAAGGGCAACCCCTTCTCCTCGATCATTGACGGGCAGATGACCGTTGTTTTGGATGACACCTTCGTTAAGGTTGTTGCCTGGTACGACAACGAGTGGGGTTACTCCTGCCGGACGGCAGACCTGGCCGCATACATGGCTAAGACGCTGTAATCGCCCTGGTTTGCAGGGTATCAACAAAAAATGCGTAATGCGTGCTTGAAAAGTGCCCATTACGCATTTTTATTAGAAGGAGAATGATGTTTAATAAAAAAATGGTAACCGATCTGGACGTTAAGGGCAAAAAAGTGCTCGTGCGCGTTGACTTCAATGTGCCTTTAGCTGATGGGAACGTGGCGGATGATTCCCGCATCCGGGCAGCTCTGCCGACGATTCAATACCTGCTCGACCAGGGCGGTGCGGTGATCCTGTGCTCGCACCTGGGGCGCCCCAAAGGCGTGGACCCGGCTTTCAGTATGAAACCGGTGGCGCAGCACCTGGCGACTTTAATTGATGCGCCGGTAACCTTTGCCGAGGATTTCATCGGCGAATCTGCTGCACGCGCGGCCGCGGCTTTGCGGCCCGGAGAGGTGCTGGTGCTGGAAAATACCCGCTTTCACGCTGGCGAAACGAAAAATGATCCCGAGGTTGCTAAACAACTGGCGGCCCTGGCGGATCTGTACGTGAACGACGCCTTTGGTTCGGCGCACCGCGCCCATGCTTCAACTGCTGGTGTAGCCGATTACCTGCCAGCCGCGGCGGGCTTCTTGCTGGAAAAAGAGATCAAATACCTGGGCAATGCGATCGCCGATCCCGACCGCCCCTTCGTCACCATCCTGGGCGGCGCCAAGGTCAGCGACAAGATCGGCGTGATTGAAAACCTGCTTGGCAAATCCGACCGCATCCTGATCGGCGGAGGGATGGCGAATACTTTCTTCAAAGCCCAGGGCTTTGCAATGGGCGATTCGCTGGTCGAGGAAGACGTGGTGGACGTAGCCAAAGCCTTACTGGAAAAAGCCAGCGACAAACTGCTGCTGCCGGTGGACGTGGTGATTGCCGATGCCTTTGCTGCTGACGCAGCCGACCGGGTCATGGCTGTGGGCGTTGTGCCCGCGGGCTGGCGGGTGCTGGATATCGGTCCACGCACGGTGGAACTTTTCAGCGAGGTGATTGCCAGCGCAGGTACCGTGGTGTGGAACGGGCCGATGGGCGTGTTTGAGTTTGATAAATTTTCCAAAGGCACCTTTGCCATCGCCAGAGCGGTGGCGGAGAGTAGCGCTACCAGCATCATCGGGGGCGGCGATTCGATTGCCGCGATTAATAAAACGGGTTTGGAAGATAAGATCACCCATATTTCAACGGGCGGCGGCGCTTCGCTGGAAATGCTCGAGGGGAAGGTGTTGCCGGGTTTGGCAGTCTTGGATGAGCGTTAGGGATTGAGAAATAGAAATTTGGTGAATGCTGAATTGTGAGTGGTGAGTGGTGAATCGTGAATGGTGAATGTGTCACAACGTGACATGCGTGACCAGGTTGCCAATGACGCTTTTATAACGAGTCCCTTGGGGTTTTAGTAAATTCATCACCTGTTGCAAAGTATTTTCGCGGGGTTTTTAATCGCTGTTGGCGCGGGTGGTTACAGCACGGCCCGGATGGAGAGATGCAATTTGCTATTGTGGGCGAAGAAAAGCAATCTCCCAGGGTTATGTTTGCGGGAGGATACCGCATACCTTTCAATTGCTGACTTTGCCGTCATTCTCAGGTAAAATCAGTCTGAAAACTTGACTAAACAAAACAGGAGACATCATGCGTAGATTTTTTGTCGCTGGCAACTGGAAGATGAACAAGACCATCGCCGAGGCGCAGGCTTTGATGGATGCGATGCTGCCGAAACTGGCAGGATTTGACAACGTGGATATCGGCGTGGCGCCGCCTTACCTGGCGCTGCCCGCCATGGTGGAACAGTGCAAAGGTACCGGGGTTAAAGTCGGCGCCCAGAACCTGTTCTGGGAAGCCTCTGGCGCCTATACGGGGGAGATTGCCGCAGCTATGGTGGCGGAGATCTGCGAATTTGTGATCGTCGGTCATTCCGAACGGCGTAAGTTCTTTGGCGAGACCGATGAAACGGTCAACCAGCGCCTCAAAGCCGCGCTGGCGGCCGGGCTGAAGGTGATCGTGTGCATCGGTGAGACGCTGGAGGAAAATGAAGCCGGATTAACTGCCGCAGTGGTCACCCGGCAGTTGACGGAAGGCCTGGCCGGGATTACAACAGAGCAAGCCGAGCACATCACGATTGCCTACGAACCGGTGTGGGCTATCGGCACCGGTCGAGCAGCAACGCCGGAAGACGCCAACCGGGTGCACAGGGACGTGATTCGCCCGCTGCTGGTGGCTCGGTTTGGCGAGGTGCGCGCCAAGCAGATGCGCATCCAGTACGGCGGATCTGTCACCCCCGATAACGCAGCCGAGCTGTTCGCCATGTCGGATATCGACGGGGCCCTGGTGGGCGGCGCCAGCCTCAAAGCGGAATCCTTCGTCGCCATTGTCAAAGCTGCCTCCCTGGTGGCGATTATTGAGCACGAAACTAAGAAATAAAAGCGGGTTCACCGCTAATGGTACAGGGTTGGCCGTGCGGGTCAGCCCTGTATTTTAATTTGGGGGTTCAGCTAAGTGCCGAACAGGCGGTCACCGGCATCACCCAGGCCGGGAACGATGTAGCCGTTTGCGTCCAGGTGATCATCCACTGTGGCGACGTGGATTGGCACATCGGGGTGTGCGGTCTGCAGGCGCTGGATGCCCTCCGGTGCGGCGATCAAGCCGACATATTTAATCTTGCTGACGCCCCAGTTTTTGAGGATATCCACACAGGCTACGGCTGAGCCGCCCGTTGCCAGCATCGGGTCGAGGATCAGGCACACCCCCACGGTGGGGTGCACCGGCAGCTTGTTGTAGTAGGCTACGGGTTTCAATGTGCGCTCATCGCGGTACATGCCGATGTGCCACACCTCAGCCGAAGGCATCAGTTCCCACACTCCTTCAACCATGCCCAGTCCGGCGCGCAGGATCGGGATCAGGCCAATCTTCTCGGCCAGGTTCTCTCCCTGGGTGACAGCCAGCGGGGTTTGGACTCGTACGGGATCAGTAGCCAGGTCGGCGGTGGCCTCGTAGATCAGCAGCGCGGACAGCTCGCGCACCAGCTCGCGGAATTTTTTGGGTTCGGTACGTTGATCGCGCAATTTAGCCAGTTTGTGTTTGACCAAGGGGTGGGTGGAGGGGAATACGTTGTGCATGGAACCTCGATATTTTCTGGATTATCGGTTTGAGAAAATGATACACGCATAAGTGACAAGAACAGGCGGGATCACGCTCATCGGCGTCGCTTTGCAGGCGGTGTCGAAAACGCGTGGCGGCTATAAATGAAGATCAGCAGCCATGCTGCCCACAACAGCGTGGTGAGGGCAATCCACATATGAAAGGGGACCAGGGCCCGGCGCAGGCGCAGGAACATGGCGCACCCAAAGCTGAGCCAGGAGGCGCCCTGCAACAGCCTTGCTGCCCAGAAGCCAGCCCGGATGCCCTGCGGCGCCAGGCGCAACCATTTGATTCCCACCAGGGGAAGCAGCGTAACGATTGCACTCAGCACAACAGCAAAGCTCATCAACCACAGGGAAAGTTCGGTCCCGTTTTCAATATGGGTCAGCGAACTGCCGATGAGGTACAACAAAAATGCCAGGCAGTAGATAATTTCTGCAATGTGCAGGGAGTTGCGTTTCACAGTCATCATACCTCCTTACGGGCGATGATCAAAAAGCGGTGCGCCGTGGTGACAAAGGCGCCGTGTGCTTCGATAAAATTGTGCAGGCAGGCCAGTTGCTCCTGGTAACGCTCAACGCTGAACCCCTCCACCTGCCAGGGGACTGCCTTGAGATAATACACCAGGGCGCCGATATCGGTAAATTGAGTCTTGCAGGCTGCCCCATCAGCCCGCTCGATTGTGAAACCCGCGTCCTCCAGGTCGGCGGTAGCGCCATATAGGCTCCATCCCGAAAATGGAAAGGAAATACATTCCTCCAGCGCCTGGTTGATCTCCAGGTTGTCCAGCCCTCCCACCTGCTGAGTGACATAAGTCCCGCCGGGTTTGAGCAGGCGGTAAACCTCAGCCGGGTTGTAGCTCTCGTGGCGGTTGATGACCAGGTCAAAAAAACGACTGGTAAAGGACAGGGGGGCGCCTTCGGTGGTGAGATGTACCTGAACGCCCAGCGGCGCCAGCCTTGACCGGGCGATGCCCTGGTTGGGTGGGTAGGATTCGGTGGCATGGGTCTCGGGCGGCAATGCAGGAAGGGAGGCGAGGAACTCTCCGCCGCCGGTGCCCATGTGGAGCAGTCTGGTGATACCTTCCAGGTACGCTTGCACCAGGGATTCGTAATTCCAGGGCGGGTCGTCTTCGAACATGCGCCCGGAAAGCCAGGCGAAATCCCAGCCGGAAAAAGCTGCTGTGCGGGCTGCTTCGATCAGCGCCTGGAAATGGGAGGGGTTGATGATTTGCATCGGTCGACTTCACTCTGCGAGTCGCGGACCGGTCTGGTCCTTATTCCACTGCCCGGGCCACACGGCGACGACAATAGCCAGGATGGCTGCAATCAGCCCCAGCACACCCAGCAGCCCGGCAATCAGCGCGGCGGGTTGGAAGACCGCGGTCAGCAGCAGGCTGATCACGGTCAGCAGGAACAGACCGCCTCCGACTGCGCCGATGACCCCTGCGATTTTGTGACCCCGGTGGCTGGAGGCCAGGCGCGGCCCCTGGATTGCGCCGGTTGCAGCGTTGACGATCAGCACCTGGGGCTGACCTGCATCATCGTGATAGTGGGTGGCGTACAGCGGCAAAAAGAACTCGGTCCAGTTCTGGTTGGCAAACTCGGCTTTAAGGTTGAACTCCCGGGTGTGTTGAGCGCCGGCTGCTGTTTGACAAAGTTCCGCCAGGGTGCGACCAAAATTGGGGCGAGCCATGGGCCAGGCAGCCTCGGGGGGCAGGTTGGGCAGTTCCAGGAAGGCGCTTCCCAGCAGGCTCGGGTTAAAATCAACCCCGGTCTCCAGGGGATAGGTGCCGGTCATTTTCAACCGGTTTTCGTGTTCCTCCAGAGCGGGTGTGATCACGTTGTTCACCCGGGTGTTCACCTGGCCGATGCGTGCCTCCCAGCAGATGCGGGTTTCGATCTGTTTGCGCGATTGCCAGGTGCCCTGTACATAAGCCTCCCGGGCGGATTCCACCTGGTAGTCAAACCCGGCTTCCATCTGCCAGTGTCCGTTCACGTCGGCATCCACCAGCCACAGCGGCCAGAACACCGGGCGGGTGTTCATCAGCAGTGCTTCAGGATTGAGGTCCTCGGGCTTGATCCACACCGGCGAGATAAAGCGCTGGTAAATTGGCAGCAGGGCATCCCTGGGTACTTTGAAGGGCAACAACCGTTCGGGGTCAGCGCGGCGGGCATAGATTGGCTGGGGCTCCAGGGCGCCGCGGCGGCACAGGGGGCAGCCCGCGTTGAGTTCACCCGGTCCAACCAGGAAAACGCGCTGACAGTGACTGCAGCCAGCGGGCTGGCGGTCTGTCTGCCAGAGGGTTTGACCTTCCGGAATAATTTCTGGGGCGGGCATAGAATGCTCCATCAGGGAACCTCCGATTTTTGAGCATCCTGGTACACGAAAAAGCTGATGATGATCCCGATGATGAACAGGATGATCCCGATGGTGATCAGCGCAATGCCTGCGCCGCCCACCAGGGTGAGGGGCAGGCCGATCAGCGTCAGGAGGGCACCGGGAGCCAAACTCACGGCGATGGCCAGCCAGACTTTCCACCAGGCGATCGGCTTGGACCCGGCGATGGCGCCAGTTTGGCCGTTGATCATCACCTGGTAGACCTTATTATCGTAGCGGTAAGCCGCCAGGTAAACCGGCAGCAGGATATACCGCCAGGTTTCATCGCTGAAAGCTGCGCTCATGCTGAAGTTCCGCACCTGGCTGGTGGGAATCTGCTGATAGCAGGCATTTTTCGCTCCCTCGCGAATGGCCTTTTTCCCGGTCTCCCAGGCCTCGGGCAAGGTGGTCTCATAAGCCTTGGCTTGCCATCCAGCTAAAAAGTCGGGTGCATAGGTGACCAGGTCCTTCATATTAAAGGGGTACAACTTGTTCAAGATGCGGTGGCTGAGGTGTTTTGGCTCACTGCCCGACACCAGGAAATCGTCGATATCCAGGCGCGCCTGCCCGTCCTCCCATTTCCAGACGGTGTGGGTGCGGGTCTCCCAGCGCTTCTGGCTGGCGTTGTAATGCCGGTAAGTCTGTTGATAGCCAACCTGGGCGCGCCAATCGGCTTTTACATGGGCATTGAATACCCAGAAGGGCAGGTAGATACCGTAGAATCGGTGCAGGATGGTCTCACCGGCCAGTTCAGGCGGATGGCACCAGCCTTTTCCCAACCAGTCCTTCGCCAGGGAAAGGGTTTTTTCTGGCGGGATTATAAATGGGATCAGGTAGCGGGGGCGCAGGGTTTCTTCCGGGATGGTGATGATGTTGACCTGGTTTGAGGCGCAAAAGGCGCAGGTGGCGGTGATGTCGCCTGGCGCAATCGAAAATTCTGCACCGCAAGCATCACAGTGCAGCACCTGGCGCTGCACACCCCAACCCTGCCTGGCCTGGGAAAGGGTCTCCAGGGTGAATTCAAAATCCGGGGATGCTTTGCCAACCCGCTGCGCTGAGATGGGGGCAATGTAACCGCAGTATTCACAGGAAATGCCGCCAGCCGCGACATCATACACAGTGGAAGCGCCGCAGTTAGGGCAGGCAAAACTGCGCGCCAGGTCAATTTCAGTTTTTTTGGGTTGGGGAGCATAGACACTCAACCCGGAAACCCGGGATTCAACCTGTTGGTAGCCTGCCGGGGGCGAAAACCCGCTATCTTGATTTTGCTCAGTGCTCATAATCTGTCCTTCTTGGGATGCCTGTCTGCATACCATTTATTTTAACGCATATCTGCATCAGCCACGGTGGTAACATTAGCAAAGCTTATGTTGAGCTTGAAAAGCCTCGATAACCGGTAACAGGGTCTTGGTTTTGGCTTCATTGCCCTCAAAGCTAATGTAATCCTGATGGAAAGCCATTTCAATTGACTGACAGACCCATTATGATCTGAGGTTCCCATAAACCGTAAATATTCCCACATAAATGGCGTAAATAGGATCGAATGATAAACTCAGGTCAAAGAAGGAAGCCCACCCTTTATCCCGGGAGAAAGAAAGAATTCGGCCAAATGCCGAATTCTATTCGCATTTCTACGAAAAAACGTAACTAAAAAGATGATTCAGGGAGTCATCCCGCTTAATGACCAAGGACCATAAATCGAGCTGGACATCGCATCAAGAATCAATTGATCTGCCTGTTCTTCTGTTATACCCGATGGTAAAACCAGGTGGGTATACCAAAAACCAGGTCCAGCGCAGTTGAAATCTAATCCGGGATAAGCTGCACGTAATATTGTTTGTGCCCTGGCACAATTTTCAGCTTGGTGGACCTCTGGTGGCAGTTCCACTTTTCCAATTGATAATTGGTACGTTGCTCCTGAAGCAATCGAAACCGGAAAACTAAAACTGAAACATTTATTTGCAGTCGTTGCACCAATTGGATCAATTCGGCTGGCAACAGGAGCGTATTGTTGGTGGTTAACCAAAAGCAACACATTCTCGGGGTACCATTGACGTTCATCAGGAAGCTGCATACAAAAATCTACTTTAAATTCTAGATGATCAATATAAGCAGATAAAATTTGGGCGCTCACTCCATATTCGCCCGCTACTGAAACTGGAGCGTTTCCGACGGTAATTGTTACCCAAATCTGGCTATTGAGCACGGACAAGCCAGCCCCATCCCGCAGTTCATAGAAAACTGTGTAGTGGCCGTCTTGCTGGGGAGCAACCAGATCGACCTTGATTTCGATTGTTTCTCCAGGTTTTACTTCTTGAGCAAGTGGAATATGCTCCGGACTGCCAAGAGATTCATTAACTGGAGTTGAAGCCGTCCTTACCAATTTAAAACTCTTTTCCCAGGTGCTTGACCTATCATTTTTAATAGTCCATGTCTTTTCAAAATGATGTCCGGGTTGAAGATTCGTTCCGTCAGGAATGGTTTCTCCCAAAAAAACGAACCCGCTTTTCTGAACCAGAGGTGTTTGTGTGAGCAGCGGTGCAGATGTACCCGTTGGTGATGGAAGGGGTGTCACCGTTGCTGGCTGTGTGGTTGCTGTTAAAAATGGTGTAGCAGTGGTTTGTGTACCATCTGTTTGGGAGTTTGTCTCAACTGTATACAAAGACATACACCCTGACAGGAGGGTTACGATCATTAACCAAATAAAAAAACTGGATAACCGAAATTTCATAATATTCCTCATTGGATGGTTAAAGGAGGGTCGCCTTATAACCACCCTCCATCTTTTCACGTATTAATCACTTACCTGTTTCGCTTTATGGAATGAATACCCCATCCAATGCGCCACTCAAACCAGGAAGCCGATAGGTTTCGCAACGATTAGGTGCTATCAAGATAATCTCACCATCCGGATATTCAGGGGTGATCAAGCTCACACCGAGAAAGAGACTTTCTTTATCCCAAGCAATTCCGTTGATCGCATTAGCCGGGTTGTCCAGCAACAATCGTGCCGGGTTTCCATCCATTCCTTTGATAAATAGGCTGTTGTTATCGCTGGCTCGATAAACAATCCATTTTCCATCCGGCGACACCGCCGGCATCGGCGCTTTGCGAGAAGAGTTTTCCAGCACGAACAGATCGCGAGTAATTTCAGTGCTTACATCCACCGACCGCATAAGGAAGCCGTCCTTACTCGAACCAGGTATTGCATAATAAAGTTTCGATCCATCTTGCGACCACCCCGCAATCGATTCATACCCCAGGTTGGAAAGCTGCCTTGGATTCATACCATCGCTATCGATCAAGAACACGCCATACAAATCAGCCGAGTTCACATAGGCAAGCTGGTTTCCATCGGGTGACCAATGGAGGTCTCGTCCAAAAACACCAGCTATCTCGGCAAATTCTCCACTCGATAGATTCTGGATTCTGATTCCAGCATCAGTTGTATATGCCAGGCGGGTGCCATCTTGCGTGAGAGCCGCCTGGCCATTACCTGTAGTAAGCACTTCTAATAAGCTGCCATCCATCCCGGCTAAGATGATTTGACGCTGAGGGTTCAGTTGGGTTAACACGACTTTACCGGTCAGCCCCGCTGGTATTGGGCTTAGTTCTTGGAATGTTTTAGCATTCAAGCAGACTGTTGAAGGAACATCGTTCGATGAAAACTGTGGTATGACCTCCGGTTGCCATATTGTCTTCCAGGTGGTAATCGGGCTGGCTAAACGCGGATTGGAGAATACAATCGTCAAATCACCTTTTGGTAAATCACTATAAATGAGGCTTGTATTGAACACCTTTCCGTTGGTTGTACCTTCGCCACCTCCACCGCCAATTGCTAAATATCCTTCGATTTGAACGTTAACACCACTCAAATTCTTTCCCGGATCGATGCGGAAGGAATACCCGTCTGCATGGGCTGTTAAAGAAATCAATCGAATTGTTTTTCCGGCAATTTGAACATCCTGGTTAACTTCCCAAATTTGTTCAGTTTGCGGGTTCGAGCCCACATTAACTGTGGTTCTCGCAAATGCTTCAGAGTCTACCTGCGAAATGATCACCCCGGAAAAGCTGACGGTTATGGGGAACTTAACTCCGGCACCATTGATTTGCATTACCCATGAGAAACCGCCTTGACCAAGACTTGCATCATCTAATGGCTGAACATCATTGGGGAAGGTGTAATTCACGTTTTTACCGGTCTCATCTTTAATTATTGCAGGACCAGTAATTTGAAGCCAGCTTCCTGCTGGAAAATTGGGGTGTACAGATCCAAGCAGGATATAACCTCCCTCAATTTCGATGACTTTTTCTATTGAAACGTTAACTTGCGTTATTTCGTTTGAGGTTGTTGGAGTAGTTCCAATATCCAGACTAAAAACTTGGTCCGTTGGTGTATATGAAGGAATCACATCTAAGACAGGCAGAATTGTGAGGTCTGACGGAGCCGCAACAAAATGTAGCGGCAGTTCCCAATCGATAGGGACTGTGCCAGGGAGAGTGTTGAATATACAGGGAAGAACAAAGGTTGCTTCATCCACTTTGACGGGTATGGGGGCATTTACATCAATTCTCGTGCCATCCGGTAAACGAAGATATTCTCGGTCAATGCACCCTGATGTTGCCTCCGCCTTTGGGTAGGCAGAAAGTGGAACACCAGACACACCAAAATCCAGGCGCGTTTCGTTCTCACTCAGGATTACCTGGTTTACAGATACTGTAACCCCATCACGCGTGATACTCACTGGTTCAGCCAACAAGCGGATAGGGCTGTTTTGGTCCACAATCCCGACACCTGGTATATAACCAAAGAGCTGAAGTAAAGCAGCGTAGACTCGCCGGGGACCAATGACCAGGGTGCTGATGACCATCAGGGCAAGAATTGCGATAGAAATGCTCCATGCAGGTCGTAAACCTAAGAAAGGATTAGCTTTCTTATATTTTGTCACCGCTTGTTGCATCAAATTGTTATAGACCTCATCAACAAATTTGGAGCGGATCTCAGGTACTCCAAAGGATTTACGAATACTCTCTTCTAATTGAGGGGGTGAAAAATTCTCATTCATTTGAAACCTCCAACTGGCTGTGCAACCGTGCCAGTAACCGGTATATCGATTTTTTAACTGCTGCTTCATTACGATGAAGGAAGCGGGCGATTTCTGGGAAACTCATCTCTGCCAAGAAACGGAGGCGGATTAGTTCGCGGTCTTCTTCGGGTAAAGCCTGGATAAGCTTTGACAACGCTTCTTCCTGTTCTGTCTTTATCATCCCGGCTAAAGTGTTGTCTTCTGCAGGTAATTCGCTGAACCCATTTATATGTTCCGAACGATACAATCGGCGAAAATGGTCCATTGCTTTATTACGAGCAATTCCAAACAACCAGGAAGCAAAGTGCCCATCTTGTCGGAATTTGTCAAAGGATTCGAAAGCCGCAAGAAATGTCTGAGATGTAACATCTTCAGCATCATGTAAATTACCTATCTTGCTGTAGAGGTACCGGAAGACCTGTTCAACATACAGCTTATACAATTCTCCAAACACCCTGGGATCCTGTCTTGCGGCTTTAATGATCCTTATTTCATCTGTCATACGGTCAAATATTTCTGTTGTCAATGGATTACTGCTTTCTGCCATAAATTTCTCCTGTGATCGCCTAAACAATATCCTGCAGAGAATCGTAATTTTTTGAGCTCGATAAGTAATTCGAGAAAATATGGCAATCGGGACAAAAAAATGATTCCAATTATCAACTCCCAATTGTTTCCTGACAAGATCGATACCTTTATGAACTTCCTTCGACTTTTATTTTGTCTATTGTTAAGGAGTTCTCTCTTTTTGTCCAGTGAAATATGGAAATATGATACCGTATCGGTCAGGACGCCGATTCTGGGAGTTGATCCCATACACCCACTGGAAGGGCCTTTACCCATGCGATAGAATTAGGGTATGGAGATAATCATTGATGGTCACAATCTGATCCCGCACATCCCGGGCATCGATCTTTCGGATGCGGATGATGAACTGCGCCTGATATCAACGCTGCAGGAATATTGCCGGGTGCGAAGGGCGAAAGCTGTGGTGTTCTTTGATGGAGCTCCCATCGGACAGGCGCGCGTTCAGCAATTTGGGCGGGTAACGGCGCATTTTGTGCGCGTCGGCATGTCGGCAGACGCGGCCATCATGGACTACCTGCAGAAACTGGGAAAACAGGCGAAAAATGTTGCTGTGGTCAGCTCTGATCGCCAGATTGTGCGGGCTGCCCGGGCTGTTCAGGCAAAAGTCATCACTTCTGCTGATTTTGCGGCGGAGTGGGCTAATTTGGCGCAAGACGAACCCGGCCCGGACCCGCGTGATCAGCCGCTCAGTGCTCAGGAGGTGGATTACTGGGAAAAGATCTTCAAACAGGGGCGTGAGCCGAAAAGAGGGAAACCTTATAAATAAGGTAAACTTTATAAACTCTAATCCATACTTAATACATTCAATGGTCCAACCCAGTATAGTCATACGCAAAGACACACTATTTACCGGTACAACATGTGTCTTCCACCAGAAAGCCTGCAAAACCCGAGCTGTTTTGCGAGTCATCATGGTGGTTTCCTCCCAGAGACTGCCTGGCATGTCCTTCATGCCAGGCAGGTGACTTAATAACAGCTATCGTTGGGTTAGAATTCTGTGTAAAGGTTGGTTGGTCGCAGAAAAGCGCACTTTCTTCTGGCTGACCTACCTGTGCTGGTTCCTGTCGGAGTAAGATTATGTAAGTACACGTGAATCATATTTTTAAGGTAATCCATATGAAGCAAACCCCTGTACCCCATAAAAAGACTTTATTGACTGCACTGGCACACCCGGATGATGAGACCTTCGGCATGGGCGGTACGCTGGCTCTGTATGCACGCCAGGGTGTAGATGTACACCTGGTCTGCGCGACGCGGGGTGAGCAAGGTGAAATTGACCCGGAATATACCGAGCGCATTCACAACGCGGCGTGCCTGCGCACTCAGGAACTGCGATGCGCGGCTGAGGTTTTAGGGATCAAGGGACTGCATTTTCTGAATTATCGCGATTCGGGCATGCTTGGCTCTGCGTCCAACCAGCACCCACAAGCGTTGGCTGCCCAACCGGTGGAGCAGGTGGCGGCAGAGCTCGCCCATCTGATCCGCAAGATCAAACCTGATGTGGTGATTACCTTTGACCCGATCGGCGGTTATCGGCACCCGGACCATGTTGCCATGCACCAGGCCACGGTGCAGGCTTTTTCCCTGGCCAGCGATGAGACGTTTGTCGATCCCCAGGGTCTGCCGGCTTTTCAGCCAGGAAAACTCTTCTACCACACCATCAACCGGGCGTTTGTCAGGGCTGCGGTGTGGGCGCTGCGCCTGTTCGGGCGGGATCCACGCCGTTTTGGGCGCAACAGGGATGTTGACCTGGTTTCAATTGCTGAGGTTGATTTTCCCACCCATGTGAAAATTGATTACCGTTCGGTGATTGACGTGCGCCAAGCTGCCGCAGCCTGCCATGCCAGCCAGGGCGGCGCCAGCATGGATCGGGGGTTCAGGGGGCTGATCTCTCGCTTGTTTGGCGGGCGCTATGAGACCTTTATGCAGGGCTTTCCCGAACCCGGCCCGCGAGAAAAGGTTAAACGTGATTTATTTGTGTAGAACCTGTCTGCAAACGACCTCATAACCCGGGGGTCTTTGAATGAGTTTTGGCTGGGACTGATTTTTGAAGACAAAATTTGTTTATTTTCTCCAGACCTCCGGGGTTTTAATGGGCAGCGGGTGAAGATTGACATCAAACCCCGGGGGTCTATGTTTGCGCTTTGGCTGGGATTAATACAAAGAGACAAGTTTATTTATTTTCTCCAGATCCCCGTGGGTTCCAACTCAAACACCGGGGGTCTTTGAATGCGCTTTCGCTCGGATTAATACAAGGAGATAAATTTATTTATTCTCTCCAGACCCCCGGGGTTTTAATGAGTAGTAGGTGAAGATTCAACTTAAACCCCGGGGGTCTTTGTTTGTGCATTGGCTGGGATTAATACAAGGAGAAAAGTTTATTTATTTTATCCAGACCCCTGACTTAAAACCCGGGGTTGTGGTTATCAATCTAATAGTAGGTGGGAAATATTACAGTATTTTCTTTCAAGCGAATCCTCAACAAATTGTTGATACCCAATTTTTGGGTCGGTGTTAATGAAGTAGCTATAAATAAGGTCGGATACCGGGAGTATTCCATCTTTGTTGCCAATGATAGTAGTATAGCTTGAATAGCACCACTCATCAGGATGAGCAACTAACTTAGCTGCAACGGGGTTTAGATGAATATATCTGGAAAGTTCGAGAACATATTCGTCGGTATCCACATGTTTTGCTTTGAAACGTCCTTCAAATAATGGGCCAGTTCTGCACCAATCGCGATTTACTGCTTTTGTGTAAGAATTGATAAGTCTCCCCATTGCAGATGAAAAGGTTTCATCTTTTATTTGTACCAACATGTGATAATGTGTGGGCATAAGCATGTATGCAATGATTTCAGCAGCGTTTGGTAAGAGAATTTCATTGATTCTGCGAAGGAAGAAAAAATAATTCCTGCTCTCTTGAAAGATGATATCGCTGTTAATTCCGCGGTTATAGACATGATAATATTCACCAGGAAGTAAAGGATCTGTACGAAGCGGCATTATGTTGTCTCCTGCGTTTTTCTTTTCTAATTATAAGGCTTTTGATAAATGGGGGTACGACTATTCTTCTAAGTAAACCCATTGGGTTAGTGATTAGGGTGTGTAAGATTCAACTCAACCCCCGGGGGTCTTTATTTGCGGGTGGGTTGGGATTAATAAAAGAAGATAAAATTTGTTTATTCTCTTCACACCCCCGGGGTTTCCAACTTAAACCCCGGGGGTCTTTGTTTGTGCTGAATAGTTGGTAGGCGAAGATTCGAGATAAACCCAGAGAACAGGGAGTGCTGCGCAAAGTGGGATTAGCTTCCAGCTTTCAGCTTTCAGCTATACCATGCCCCGAAGGGCTGAATTCATTTTCTATCTGTATAGGGATAGTAATATATCAAACGGTAATAGACGTGTTTCAATGCCCCGAAGGGCTGAACTCATTTTCTACCTGCAACATCTACGGTTATTATAGGATACTTCTTTGATATCAACCCATATATGGCATTTTCATCCCATTCCGGGCGACTCATTCTATATAAAAAACGCCGAGTTGCCCGGAAATTTTGTGAGTCGACATCCATATACGGGGGATAAAACACATTTCTGCCCCAACATATGAGGGTAAGGGCGACATATTTCCGGGTGAGTCGAATTCCTTCACACCCCCCCCCGAGTCGCCCGGCATTCTCTCTAAAACAGGGCCTGTTTTAAACAATGATCACATCCTTTTCCGCCAAAATCTCTACCCGACCCATAACTTCCGCCTTTAGCTTACAGGTTTTACGCAACCGATCATACAGCAAATGATCCCCTTTTGGGCGAATTAGTTTTTTAACCCGCCCTTTCATTTTGATTATTTCTTCAGTTGTCAGCAGGCATTCAAAAACGCTGTACTGGACCGGGCTGCAGAAGTTTTTTTAATAAATTGTGTAGTTTTGTTCGCCGCCGATGGTTCGATAAAGTGAAGATCACCACCGGAAAATGCTTTTCATCGATTGCATATTCCCAACTTTTGCAGCGTGGGAAAGTATTAAGTCACTTTTCCGGTGATAAATTTACGCAGCAGAATTATCTGTACTTGAAAAACAATTCTGGCAAGTTATGGCTCTCTCTGCCCGGGGATGGTCAACCTGTGGTGATGGAGGACTGAAGACCGGGGGTTTGATTTTCTTATCGCCTTCTAATTTTGTCTATTTTCAATGAGTTTTCACTTTTAGTCTGGTGTTGAATGGAAATATGATACTATCATATCCAATTGATGCGAAAAATATATGATATAATTGTTAAAATTCAGGAGTATGATATTTATCATTTCTTGTAAATGTTTCTATCTTTTCGTTAAGAAAAACTTAACAATAGTTAAGGTAAATAGTTACATAATAGCACTTGCAAAGAAGGGATGGGTCGTGGATAGGAATGAAATTGATGAAAATTAAATACTTCTTAATAATAATTATTACATGTGTCTCAATCTTTTCCTTCATACCGGTATCTGGCTATGCCCAGGCTCAATCTTTGGCACTGGAGAATATCGCGGTCGTTTTTGTGGTGGATGACTCGGGCAGCATGGCGAGCACTGATCCTTATGATTTGCGATATACCGCTGTTAAATTGATGATCTCTTCATTAGACCTGGGTGACAAGGTGGGATTTGTTCGCTTTGCCACAACCAGCAGCAAGGTAACGGATGGCCTGGTCAGATTATCGAGTGAACAAGATAAGCAAGATCTGCTCGACCTGATTCAACCGGTTGAACCTTATGGATACACAGATTTTAAAGCCGGGTTTGAAGATGCTCGCGCCTTATTAAATTCTGAATCCCTGGCGTCTTTTCAGAAAGTCGTAATATTTTTGACAGATGGCGATCCTCAAATCCCCAATCCTTATTCAGGATATTTGAAGGATGTCATGTCAGTCGCAAATTCTCTCGAGGTACCGATATACGCTATTGGGCTCACACCAGCGGGTCAAACCGCGATTCTAGCGAATATCGCTTCTGAAACCAGCGGCGAATTGATACCGGCTAACACGGCAAATGACCTGGTCGATAGTTTTCTGCACATCTTGGGGCAATTAAAAGATCGAACAGTGATCAGGCCAGAAGAGAGAAGTGATGAACGCTCGTTCAACTTTTATATGGATCAGTCATTGGTGCCATATATTTCAAAAATTTCATTTGTGGCAAGCCATACAAGCAACATGTTAGTTCGTTTAATTTCGCCATCGGGTGAAGAAGTAGTGGGTTCAGATCCTTCTGTAAGCTTCTTAATGGATTCTGATCCCAGTTTTACGGTACTCACAATCGATGCGCCAGAGAATGGAGACTGGCAACTCATTGCTGCTAGCCCTGGCGAAATTCAAGCCAGGGCTATTTTGCGTTCTCGGCTGCGAACAACAATCATCTCTCCGCAAGGACTTGTTCAGGCGGGAAAACCCGCATTGATTGTAGCCAATGTCATTGAAGAAATGAAAGATGGTGCATTAGTAAAAGTGGTCGGAGATGCTGCCTTCTCTGCGGAAATAATTTTACCAGACGGTTCCAGGCAGAGCCTGGATCGCTTCTATGATGATGGCACCCATGGTGACCAGCTGGCAGACGACGGCAATTTCAGCCGCGAATTCGTTGATACACAAATGGTCGGTACTTATGTCATTACTTTAACCGGAAAAAAAGGTTTGATTCCGGTTTCAACTTATCGTACCTTTTCAACCATAGAAATTCCTTCATTACAAATTGTTGAACCTCGCAACCCATATTATGAGATCCGCATCGATCCAATTCCCATGGAATTTGTCTTTGAGTCTTCTGATCAACCATTGTCAAACTTTGAAGGGGAATTGAAATTGATCCTGACTGACCCCACAGGCAAGACGCAGACCTTGGATCTTGGCCAAAGCGATGAACGGTTTTCTACCTCGTTTATGCCCACCCAGGATGGGAAATACTCTTATCGAATTGATACCACTTCGGCGTTGATTCGTGGAATAACGCTCGACCAGGAAATTGCTGGTGAGTTTGAGGTCAAGATCATTCAAAGCATTAAGGTGGAAGGATCTTTCCTGGGTTTTGGTGAACCGTTACCTGATCAGCGATTTGAAATCGGGCGAGTTAGCGAGGGCATTCCGCTTACCATCAAGGTGAGTTCAACATCTTCCCAGGATGAAGCCATTCACGCGTCAGTTGTGCAGTTGCCGGGTTTTGACCTGCTGGAAAAGGATGCGTTTACCGTGAATCCGGGTATGGTGAATACCATCGCATTACACCTTAAGGGGTCAGATGCACTGAAGCCGGGCATATGGAACGGCTTTATTCAGCTCAGCCCTGCCTCCAATGTCGACGTTCCAGAGGCGGAAATTCCGGTCTCTTTCGAACTTTATCAAAAGACCATTACCTTTTCAATCGACCAGGTCAATGTGGAATGCGGCAGGTTACAATGTTTCAAGGTGGAGTCCATCAGTGTTCTGGTGGATTCATTTTCCAACAGTGATAGAGAAGAAATTGTGATTTTTTCACTGGATGGCCTTCCGAATTTAACGATCATCAACCCGAAACAATATATCTCTGCTGGTGCTTCAAAACTGACAATCGAATTAGATACAGAGCCATCTTTGCAACCCGGGATTTTCGATGGGATTTTTCAACTATCCTCTGAAACGCAAAAAATGGCATTGATTAACGAAAAAGGTGGTAGCGACCTTCGTTTCACAATCAAGATCCCGGGAATGTGGGAGCGCTGCAATAAACTGATCTTCCTAGGAGCAGGGTCTATCTTTGCGCTGGTAGTAATAATTTCACTGGGAATTAAGAAAAAGAAAAGAGCCAGGCCTTTGGTACTGGGAAGCCTCATATATTGGAACGGTGCTTCTCCGGAAATGAAAATAACTGTGGACTTGAATGAGTATAACAAACGAGATGTAACCGTTGGCTCAACTTTATCTGCCAGCGAGCCAACAAGTGGCGTGACTGATATTCGAATTGCGGATTCTTCTTTACAAAATCACCATTTGACCATACATGCGGATCGAGAGGGAGGTGAGCTGTTATTATCAATAATTCCTGTTGGCAATGTGAATGAAGGTTTTAGGATCCACACAGATACATTTTATATTGAGGAAAATCATGTTTATTCGATAGGTCAGACTGAGTTCAAGATAATTTTTGATCCAAATCGTTAAAATTTTTAGAAAATGGAGAGAGCAATGGACACTGTTCCTGAACAAATGGTAAGAATTAGGTTTAAACCCACACTGTACATTTTTAGTGGTACCAAAGCAGGGAAAGTCGGATGGAGGTTGAAAAAACTGCTTTACAATGCCTATGGAGATATTCCTGTTTTAAAATTCCTGTTCATGGATATCGACCGAGCAGTCGACCAGGAGCAAGAAGACTTGGTTGACAACCGCCGGGAAAGAGTGGAAATGTCAGGTTATGACGTTGCAATGATCAGACAATACCTGGATGACCATCCTTACATTAAAGCATGGTGGCCTGAGCATGTAAATCCTGGCGGGGTTATGGGAGCTGGTGCTAAAAACCAGATGCGTTTAATTGGGCGAATGGCTTTCTTTAGAAGGCTTGATGATGAAAGAAACGGATTTACCCTCGCAGGAAAATTGCAGGATATGCTCAACGGGCTCAGACAAATTAATTCACATACCAGGTCAGTAAATAAAGGCGATGAAACTTTTGAATACGAGGTTGATGCAAGCACGTTGGACGTTTTTCTGGTCTTTTCACCTTGTGGCGGCACAGGCAGTGGAAGTGCATTTGACCTTGCTTATCTCTGCAGGCATATGCTCGAAGGCAGCAATGCGACGATAACGTCAGTGAGTATGGCGCCTTCTGTTTTCTTACAGGAGATTCCCGAAGCCAATGATATTCAGCGGCAAAAAGTTCAAGCGAATGCCTATGCATGGTTTAAGGAACACAATATTTTATTTGAAACAACTGACTGGGATGTTGGGTACAAAGCGGGGCTTCGAGTCCGAAACTTTACAAACCCACCGTTTGACTTCAGTTATATCATCGACATTGAAAATCAAAAAAATCAACGCCTGCAAACACTGGATAATGTGGCAAATATGATGGCTCAAGCGCTATTCCTTTCTGCTGGCACGGCTATTGATCAAGCTCATGCTGGCTTTCATGCAATTGTTGCAAGACGGAACGATCGCTTTAATGGGAAAAAGCGTTTCTACAGTACATTTGCTACTTCTTCACTGATTTTCCCTAAAGAACGCCTTAAAAACTATTGTGCGAATAAATACGCTGCTAAATTGATTGGAGACAGTATTTTAAAAAAATACAATTTCCAAGACGATTATCAGACAAATCAAGACGGCGAGGAAATTAGACCAGTAGATATTATCCAAACCAATGTGACTTCAATTCGAAATCACATTGGGTTGGAAGGTCAAAATCTATTGGGCAAGCTTATGACTGGTAGCCACCTGCAATATTCATTTCTACAGAATATTCGAAAAGCAGAAGATGTGAAGACGGCCCTTGTCCAGGTTGGAAATCAAGAGGATGAATGCAATGCTGCTCTTGGAACCGCAACTCAAAAAATGGAGTCAAAACGATCCACGCTTCTGAAATCAACGACAGGACTCATTGAAAAAGAAGCGCTGGATTGTGTCAGGCAATATGGACTTGTGGGTGCAATTGATATATTAAAAACACTGGTTACCTCTTTGGAATCAATCAAAACAGAATTAATCAGTCGCGGTGTAACCGACGCAAATGTTGAAAAAGAGGTGGAGGAATATAAAAGAGAAATAGAAAATTTAAAGAAACATGATGACGGTCCCGAAGACGTTTTACACAGAATGCTCAGTAAAAGACATTGGCAAAAAAGCTTTAGAAACCAAAAAGAACTTTTGATAAAAGAAATGAAGGAGCAATTTGATATAAAACTTCTCCATGATGCTCAAAAGCATTTAGCCAAGCTGTTGGATGAATTGATCGCAGATATCTCTACTAACAAAGTAGTGAGTTTAGAGAACATTAAAACGCCCATTGAGAATATTAAAAAGAACATCGAAGACTCCCTTGGTGGACTTAAGGTGAGGTTCACCTCCGATCCAGCAGTGTATGAATTGTTAAAAGAAGTTGATGTCGACTTTGATGATTATTATCGTCAATTTGCTCCGAAAATAGGAGAGTATGGAGACTTAAGAATCTTACCTCCTTCTGTAACCACAATTAATGATTTCGATAAATGGGTTAAAAAAGATTTTGAAAATGATTTAATCCAGCTATCAGCCAGTTTGTTTGATCAAAACCTTTCTCAGGTTTCACTTCTGAGCATTTTGCAAGAGCAAGCTGAAAAAAGGGGTGTGCCAACTCAGAATTTCATTAGTGACACCATTCAATCCTTGCGTGAGTATTGTGAGCCATTCTATCGATACCTACGTGATAGAGGGATGCCGCCCCCAGAAAAAACAATCATCATTGGCATTGAAGATATGCACCATCCTGACTTGATAAACATCGATCAGGCAGAGATTACTTTGGTTTCTACCGGATTGAGAGATCGTATTGATGTGGTGGTGTTTCAACACGGTTTGCCCATTCATATTTTGCAAGGCATGAATGCCTGCAGAGAACTTTATGAAGAGCTTCTAACCCCGCAAGTGGGAAGGCGTCCTGATGATCCTTTGCATATCTTGCCGGATGTAAATCTCAACTCTCTGGATATTTTTCCCGATTTGGGTGCGGCGCATCGAAAGACTTTTGTTTTAGGTTTGGCATTCGGGTTCATTTTTAATAGAGGTAACACATATTATCTGGATGTTAAACTAGAATACCAAAAAAGAAGGATGAAACCACCAATAGAGAATTATATTGCTGGTAGCAGGCGGGGAGCTGCAGTTGCTTTTTCACAAAATGAAGAGTCTGTGAAAAGTGTTGAAGGTGCCTTGGAAGCACAAAAATTTGAGATGAGCGGGGATGAATATAAGGCATTTGTTCAGGAAAAAATTAGTGAATGGTATGGAAAAATTAAAAAAGCCGACTCAGAAGGTCTGAAGCCGGTTTTTGTGGAGGAAAGAAAAATTCTTGAAGCATACTTAAAAGAACTGCAACAGTAAAAATTCTAAATGAGGTCATCTACAATGATGACCTCATCCTTTTCTATCCCGTAATTAATATAGGAGGAAAGCATGGCAGAGTTACTCAACCAAAAGATTGCGAATCTGAGTTTGGTTATAGCTTTAGACAATTCTTCTGCAAAAATATGCCATCAAGTCTCTGCCATTTTAACCAATCAAGGAAAAATTGTGCCTTTTTATAAATTCTTGGTTGAAAATGAAAATATCCAGCTTGTACCAATTGATGATAGGCTTGTGAATTCTCAAGAAGTCCAAACCAAACCTGAGTCGAAGACCTTATTGAAGGCCTCAATAATTAAAAAATCTTTGAATGATCTGACAGCACAAATTGAGCAAAGAATTAATGAACTCTATAGCCATATTGAATTAATCAGCCAGGGAGCAATATTGACTTCGCCCATTCCTCTGGATATTATTCTTGTTGGCGACCTGAAAGAAGATCAGTGCAGTCAAATTATTTTGCCCATGATATTGGTGTTACATAATGTATCAACCAGACACTTTGATGGGTGTTTGCATTTGTTATTAAATATGGCTGTTTTTAAAGAGGATAAAGAAAAAGATCTTGACTTGCGAGTTTATAAAAACCTCCTTGAATTAAATGAATTACAGTTATCAGTCTCCTCCAAAAGGACAGAAATAAATAAATTGCTCAATTTTCAGGACACACCCCTGGACAGGCTCTTCACCTATCTGTTTCACACGAAAAAACAAGACGGAGTTCAGATCACTAACGCCCAAGAAATGGCGCTTATGGTTGGCAATAATTTATATACCTTGCTTATTAGTGATATGGTTAGAAAGGTGGCAACCGAAGCAGATTCCTGCCGATCAACACCTTCACAATCTGATTTTTGTAGTATGGGCTCAGTAATGCTCTCATACGACCCGGCGTCATTGACCAATTACTGCCGAAATAAGTCGATCAAACACACGCTTGAAAACATTATTTTAACAGAAGGCTCTGAAGCAGTCGCGAAAAGTATAGTTATTCAGGCTGACAAATTAATAACGGACTCCAGCGCCTGGATATCTGAAATGTTTCAGATGTTTCCAGTTGAAGTAAGCTCAGTCACAAAAGATGGATCTGATCACACTTATACAGTGAGGCTCAAGCATATTGATTTAGGCAAAGTAGATTTTGCGAATTTTCATGGTTCTGATAACCTTGAGATCGTTGATCGGGTTAGAAGTCAACTGGAAAATGAATTAATACCAAAGTGGAATCAGAAAATAAACAGCGCTGCATCGGAACTAGTTCAGAAAATTAAGACAAAAATTTCCGAATATTGTACTTTTATTCTGCAGGATATAAAATGCTATCCTGGTGGAATAGAAAATGTTAAGCAAGCCTTGAATTTCCTGGAAGAAGATCTAAAAAAAGAAGAAAAGACATTATTAGATAGGATAAAGTACTTTGAAAAGGAAAAAGGCGAAATTATCAAGCGAATTGAAAAAGGAAATACACAAAAAAAGCAAATCATCAAAGTCGGTCCCGATCAGCCTAAGACTTTTTCATTCGTGCCCCAAAAGATTAATACTCTGTATTTAATTTTTTATTATCACCTGTTTTATTTTTTCCCGTTGATGAAATTTCGGCGAATCTCAAAAGTGCTACCCGATGCACTGGAAAAATTTATTGGATATCAAATTCAATTTGATGCAGCCTGTGCTGCAATAAACATTATCCAAGAATTAACCCAGTACGTTGATACGCGCGTTAAGAAATTGGAAGAACTTATAAATTTATTGAATACTATAAAAACGGAACACATTGCATCAGATCCGGTCGGCGAAGCAATTAATGGTTGGAATAAATTCTTTCGCATCTCTGCCATTGACAGCGATATGGCAGAAATCTTTTACAATAATTACAAACAAGCGGATGAGGTTATTACCCGCAATCTAATTCATAAGGAGCAATTATTCTCTGACTGGGAAAATAATCCTGAAAACTGTGGAAAAACCCTCATTGAGTTCCATGAAAAAATGTTCTCCCTTTTGGCGGAAAAATCCTTATACGATATTCATGCAGAATATACCCTTAATCCTGAATTGACAAACCCATTGTCGAAACCCCGTATAATAAAATATTTGGATGCATCCCTTCCTCTACTCAATCCAAACTCGGACACTGGCGCCATGAAAAGTGCCCGGAAAATGGGATACTACCTGATTGGTTTTTCCGATTGGAGTGAGATTAATATCGCGGATGAAATAAATAAAGTCTTGAGTGGTTGGGAGGTTAAAACAACCGATAACCCCTTTGCTATTGTTGCAACCCAGGTTTGGCACAGTGTCCCATTAAAGGGCTTTGTACGTGTTTTTAATGATGAAAAAGAAAAACTTGAGCGCAAATTAAGGGAAGAAAAGGGGAAAACTACTGAAATTGTCCGTGAAGATTACGCAAAGATAATCTATGAAAGTGAACAAATCATTAAAAAAGAATTCCAGTGGGGATTTAATCCTAAAGGTTCGAAAAAAGCCTACAATTTTATCATCGAATTATCTATTGATAAAACACGGTACAAGAAATATTGTAAAAAGCCAAGAAACATCCCAATAAGCCAATATAACCTTTATGCTCAGGAAGACATGCCGGAAATCAATGACCTTGTTCTAGAGTTTCAGAAGATCTTTTCGGAACATAAAAACTGGTCAACATTTACAAAAGCCCAATGTGTATTAAGGTTTGTTCAGACGGTTGTAACTTATCGTTATGATATTGACACTAAAGGACATAGAGAATGGCCGCGTTATCCCATAGAAACCTTGTTAGAAGGCGTAGGCGATTGTGAAGATGTAGCAATTCTTTGTGCTGCTATCCTGGTAAGATTGGGGTTAGACGTCGTTCTTTTTTATATAATCTTTGATGATAAAAGGGCTCACATGGCTTTTGGAGTGGCAGGCAGCCCAAAACTAAAAGGGAATTATATCCAGGACCCGGCTACCGGAAAGAATTATTATTTTGGTGAAGCCACTTCAAAGGGTTGGAGTCTTGGTCAAATTCCTGCTGATTGCAAAAACCCACCCGAAGCGATCATTTATGTGCAACTATTGGTTGACGATGAAGGTCCAGAATGATCGTTTCCTGTTTTTAGGGAAGCCCCTGAACCTCAACCAGTAGAGGCGAAAACTTTATAAAACTAGATTAAATAATTTATTTTGTATACCTCTTTTTTATTAAGCTGTTTTCTCAATAAAAGCTCAGCGACCAAAGCAATGCCTGATCGGCTTGGTATACACATGAAAGGCGAACGTCTCTTTGCTGGGGAATATATCCTGCTGAAGTTGCTCTCCCCGCAGATGCGCAAGGCGTGAGAGAATAATCGGATGACAATCTTTCAGAAATTCGATCCAGTCGTCCCCATTGAGCAGGTCATTCACCCCCAAGCGGCTATAGAGGTTGCTGATGAGGGTCCAGGATGAGCCGGGCGTCATCATTAGTTCGTCAGCCAGGTTACCGCGTGCCATACTCAGCACAAAAGCCATCCATGCATTCCTGTCCTCTGCTGGCGTCAGATATTCTGAGGCTTCTATACCATCGTAAACAAAACAATCTCGAGGTGGGAGAGATTGTTCATCAATCAACCACTGTTCAACTTTTTTTGAGATCACTAACACACCTTCCAGTGCATCGATGACTGCCCAGGCGAGGGAAGATACCGCTTCATCTTTAATTAAATAACCGCCCATTGCCTGGCGATGCAGGTATTCCAGGACGACCGGGATCAGATCCGTTGAAAGAACGATAAGTCGCGGGTGTATTTTGTTTCGCGCAATCGTATCAAAAAGAAGTGAAACATCAGCCGATAGATCATCCGCATCAAAAACCAGAGCATCGAAATTTGGATTGGAGGGGTCGTTGATGTAGTTTTCGAAATCTTTATAACTATTAACTAAACCAACGACCTGAGTGCGCTAATCGCGCATCATCAACTGTGCCATCCAATATCGCGCAAAGGGGTCTTTGCCCAGGATCATTATCCGTTGAACCCGCTCGGAGCCGGGCTTTATTTGACTGCTGCTCATGGATTCCTCCTTTTAATTGCTGTGGCTTTGATCCTGATTAACAAGTTGCCAGAGCAATCAGATGCATGGTTCAGATTATATTCGAAATATCCTTGTTTGTCCTGTTTTACTTGAGGATAACTCAACCCTGTCCAAATAATATTAATTTATAGTTACCTTAGAACCGGTAATCGGAGCTCCAGGGGGAAGCCCGATGTCCAACCCAGAGATGACTTGGGCAACCTGGATTACAGAGTTGATATTGAGGAAAACTTAACCCAAAGTGAGAGCTTATCCAGCAAAATATTGCACAAGGAGAATTGGTATGATAAATCCCATATTAACACACATTCGTTTGGTTTTTAGGTTGCTTCAAGACCCCCGGGTATCGATTTGGATCAAAATTGTGTTTTTTCTGTTCCCCGTTGGTTTTATGTTCTTGCCACTGTTCTTTGAACGCCCTGATTATTTCCCCATGGTGGTCTTATTAGATGATCTTTTCATCCTGGTGTTGAGCTCGATATTTATTCGAGAACTGGCCTCTAAGGAAGTTGTCCGTGAACACCTGGGGGCTATGTCGGGCAGCCCGCAGTTAGAACGTTTTCGCCAACCGAATGAAGATGGCTCTTCCTTAAAAGGTGGCGCTGTGCTCAGGTCTCAGCTGGGTAGGTGGCGGAAGGATTGTTCCATGCTCGGGTCGGGCAAAGCCTTGATATAATTGATATAACCTTTGATGGAAATGAAATAACCTGGCTGAAACCCAATGATATTTCAAAGGAGGGAACATGACTCACAGCTTTGCACAAAAGCAGACCCTGACCTGCACACATTGCGGAAGGATTACCCGGCTGAGATCTGGCTGATCGTTGATATTGAAGAACGCGCGGACCTTTAGGCGAGATTGTGGGTTTGGAAGGAGAATCGGATATGATACCTGAAAATATACGCATCCTGATTGCCCAGGCAAAGAGACTGACTGAAGATTATGAATCAAAACACAGTCGGACCATTCTGGATCAGTCAATTGAGGTATGGCGTGAGCTGATCAGTCATAAGGAGTTGCCCAATAACCTCAAACCGGCTGTGCTCAACGGCCTGGGGAATGGGCTGTGGGAGCGCTTCCGGTGTCTGGGTATCCTGGGAGACCTGGACGAGGCGATTGAATGCGCTAAACAAGCCGTGGAGCTGACCGAGGAGGGTCACACCGATTGGCCCATGTGTCTTAACAACCTGGGAAACAGGCTGGGAGACCGCTTCCGGCGCCTGGATATCCTGGTGGATCTGGACGAGGCGATCGAAATCTTGCGGGAGGTGGTGGCGTTGACGGAGGTGGGGCATGCGGATCGTCCCATGTATCTCAACAACCTGGGGAACAAGTTGGGGTACCGCTTCCTGCGCCTGGGTAAGCTGGCGGACCTGGACGAGGCGATAGCATGCGCGAAGCAAGCTGTGGCGCTGACCGAGGAGGGTCACGCCGCTTTGCCAATCAGGCTCAACAACCTGGGGAACAAGCTGGGGTACCGCTTCAGGCGTCTGGGTAAGCTGGCGGACCTGGATGAGGCGATTGAATGTGCTCAGCAAGCAGTGGCGCTGACCGAAAAGGGTCACGCTGCTTTGCCAGTCAGGCTCAATAACCTGGGAAACAAGCTGGGGTACCGCTTCCTGCGCCTGGGGGCACTGGGAGACCTGGACGAGGCGATCGAGATCTTGCGGCAAGCGGTGGCTTTGACGGAGGAGGGTCATGCTGCTTTGCCAGTCAGGCTCAATAACCTGGGAAACAAGCTGGGGTACCGCTTCCTGCGCCTGGAGGCGCTGGAGGATCTGGACGAGGCGATCGAGATGCAGCGGGAGGCGGTAGATCTGACCGAGGAAGGTCACGCCGCTTTGCCAATCAGGCTCAACAACCTGGGGAACAAGCTGGGATACCGCTTCGGGTGTCTGGGTAAGCTGGAGGATCTGGACGAGGCGATTGCATGCGCGAAGCAAGCTGTGGCGCTGACCGAAGAGGGTCACGCCGCTTTGCCAGGCAGGCTTAACAACCTGGGAAATAAACTGGGGGACCGCTTCCGGCACCTGAGTAAGCAGGTGGACCTGGACGAGGCGATCGGGATATTGCAGGAGGCGGTAGCGTTGACCGTGGAGGGTCACGTTGCTTTGCCAGTCAGGCTCACCAACCTGGGGAATATTCATTATGATGTCGAAGACTATCGCCAAGCACGCCGAGCGTTTGAGAAGATGGTGGCGGGGATTGAACAACTGTGTGCTGCCAGCCCGTTGAAAGCTGACCGGGAGAAGATGCTCTCTGACAATGCCAGTGCTTATGCCCGGCTGGTAACCTGCTGCTTGATAGAAGACAACCAGGAAGCTGGCCTGCGCTATGCTGAGGCGGGCAAGTCGCGCGCCCTGGTGGATGCGCTGCACAACGAACGCACCGCCCTCACCGACCTTGCGGTGGATGACCCCGTCCTGGCGGACAGGCTGGAACGGGCGCAGCGCTTACGAGGGCAGATCGATTGGCTGCTGGAGGCGCTCAGTCAACCCGCTGGAACAGACGAGGACGGACAGCGGGACTACATCAAGCCGAAGGAAGAGACCCAGCGCGAGGTGAAGCAATTGCTGAGCGAAGAGGACGCACTGTGGCGTGAAATTGAACGCGACCACCCGGCTTTTACGCTCTCGGTCAGTGCGCCGCCCTTCACGCTGGCGGATGCCCGGGCTCTGGCGGAAAAAGAGGATGCGACATTGGTCAGCTTCTACCGGCATGACCAGGGCTGGTCGGCGTTTGTGGTCAGCGGAGCGGAGTTCACGCACATCCCCCTAGGTGAGATCGACTCACTGGTGGAGAGGGGCGTTCGGCTGGTGAACAACCTGGACAACCTCTATGTGCGCATGAGCCAGGCTTTGACGGCCTTCCTGGGTGAGCTGTACCAGGGATTATTTGCCCCCCTGGAAGATGCGTTACCGGCAGCAGGCGGGCGGTTGATCATGGCGCCCTTTGGCGGTCTGCACCTGCTGCCGCTGAGCGCTGCATGCAACCCGGAGACCGAGTGTTACCTGGCGGAGAGCTACCAGTTGCGGATTGTGCCCTCTCTGGGGACGCTGGCTGCGCTGCAACGGGAGGTGGAAAAAGTCCGGTTGTCGGCGCCAGCAGAGCTTGACCTGTTGAGCGTGGCTTACCCGGGCTCGGAGGACGAAGACGATCAACACTACCTGAAGGGGGTAATGCGAGAGGCAAATGCGATCAGCGACCTGTTCCCCAACACCACCACATTATGGCAAGAGGAAGCCACGCCGGAAGCGGTGCTGGCACACCACCAACAGGCGAGGATGCTTAACTTTGGCTGCCACGGCTGGTTCAACCCGGAGCGCCCTGAAATGAGTGGATTGCTGTTGAAGGGCGGCTGGCTGACGGTACGCCAGGTATTGACGCGCATGGACCTGCACCGGGCTGGGTTGGTGGTGCTGGGGGCGTGCCTGTCGGGACGGCAGAGGATCAGCGGGGGTGAAGAGCTGACCGGGCTGATCACGGCTTTTATCGCGTCACGGGCGCGGTCAGTGGTGGGCACCCTGTGGTCGGTGGACGATGCAGCCACGGCTGAATTGTTGACGCGGTTCTATCAGGGTGTCCAGTGTGGTGAGCGGTTGGACCGGGCGTTAGCAGAGGCGCAGGCACACGTCCGCTTGCAAGCGGGCTGGGAGCATCCCTACTACTGGGCAGCCTTCTTCCTGGCGGGTGTGGCGGAGAACGTGGTTCATCGAGAAAAAAGCACAGGGGAGTGAATATTTCGAAGGAATATTCTATACTGGGCATGGAGCATGAAGTATTAAAGAAAAGGAGTTATCAATGAGAGCAGACACAATTTTTGAAAATGTACGGGTGATTTTGCGCCAGATAAGAGACTATCCAGTCATCCTGGATAGTTTATCTCCGGAACAACGTCTGGAATTGGACCGGCTGGTGATGAAGCTGGGTAGAGACGTGCAATCCGCAGCAGATAACGCAGCGCTAGCACAAGCTGCGGACTCGTTTTTAACCACAATTGAGAACACACCCGCGATCATCAATTTATTTATACCAGGAGCAAGTCAAGAACATATTCAGGAATTGCAGGGCAAAAGAAAATTGCCGCTAGACCAACCTATTGGTGATGAAGAATTCACATGTTGGAAAGAACTTATCGAGAACTGTGTCCGTGAATATCCGTACCGTGACGATGAAAATGATGAAACAGACCGTTGAACATGCAATCCTGTTCAGAATTTATTTTGAGCATAATCTGATCAAGGTGCGTGATTTTTCTACCAATCTTTCAGAAGTGATGGAGTTGGAAGCCACCGGAGTGAAAGATAGGTGGTTAGATCCGAATGGTGAGAAACAACTCAGACTTTTAACTGCAGACTTAAATGACACTCTGGTTGTTGAAGTCGTATGGAACTCAGACGGTGAGGACGCCTTTTGGAAACGTGCAAGTAAAAACCTACATTCTGCTGTTGAGGAGACGATAACAAACTTCCGTGATCTTAAGATTCGCGGATGGACGAAGGTTTTCCAGGCTTGTATTGTGCCTGAACAAAGTCTTGATGATGTTGACGCTTATCAGGTCATAAAAGAAGAGGGGCTTTCCTACCATAGCCCGAATTATTCACAGGAAATAGCAGGAGGGCGATTATGGCTCCTGAACATCCCTCGTAAGGAAGATAAAGAAGTTGTTTACCTGGCCTTGTGTTGTCCTGAGGATGAGGCAGCCCTGGGCATAGCGTTGAATGATCTGGAGTTAATCTTAAAAGACATCATTACCCACAAAACTTGTCAATGCGGGCGCAGTGTGCAGCGGATTCTTGATAGATACAATCTTAATGACCTGGTATTTGATTTAAGCATGAGCATTAAGGGTGTGTTGGATGAGGTTGATGTTCTGAGTGATGAGCAAAACCAGCGCCTGATGAAGTTAGCCTTTGATTACGATGGCTTACTGGATGCCTCACTTGTGCTGGAGCCGCAAAGAACCTCACTTGCTCAACAAGAGTGGAATTTTAATTCCCTGATCAGGGATAAGCCTATCGGAGAAATAGATCAATTCTTCTGCCGTCGAATCATTGGTTTTAAACAAGATGTGGATTTGAAGTGCGATCAGTGTCAGCGAATGTTGAGTGGAGCTGAAAAAGTGACGAATATTGCCCGGGCAAGGATTGAAGAAGCCCGCTCAAGAATTGAAGAAAGAAAGGAGCAACGGCGCCAGAGGCTGGAGGTTTTAATCGCTTTCACAGGTATTTTTTTGGCTTTGCCGGAGTTGTTTCAATTTGAGACCCTTGAACGGGTTTTGACTCACTATGGATTCTCACTCAGCGATCCCATGATCTTTTTGATTCAAATTTTGATCACACTGTTTACTGCCAGCTCGCTTGCATTCGTTGTGTGGATTGTTGGAAATAAAATCAGGAAAAAACAGGGTTGACCTATCGGGCAGATGCTCGGGAAAATGCTCCTCAAATTAGGACTGGGGTTTTAATGGGCGGTAGTGAGAGATTCAGCTCAAACCCCGGGGGTCTTTGTTTGTGCTTTGGCTGTGATTAATACAAGGAGAGAAAATCATTTATTCTCTCCAGACCCGCGGGGTTTTAATGGGCGGCAGGTGAAGATTCAACTCAAACCCCGGGGGTCTATGTTCGTGCTTTGGCTGGGATTAATACAAGGAGATAAATTTATTTTTCTCTTCAGACCCCCGGGGTTTTAATGGCAGCGGGTGAAGATTCAACTTAAACCCCGGGGGTCTATGTTCGTGCTTTGGCTGGGATTAATACAAGGAGATAAATTTATTTTTCTCTTCAGACCCCCGGGGTTTTAATGGGTGGTAGGTGAAGATTCAACTCAAACCCCGGGGGTCTTTGTTTGTGCTTTGGCTTGGATTAATACATGAAGACAAAATCCGTTTATTTTCTTCAGACCTCCGGGGTTTTAATAGGCAGGGGGTGAAGATTTAAGATAGAATAAAATGGAATAAAAGGGAAATTGATTTCGGTCTTAATGATCGCTGGCTCAAGCTTTGGGAATGGGAATAAAAAACCATGAACGATAAAAACACTGGAACAAAAACAAGCAGTTTTGGCACAACTTCAAGGGTAAACCACGATTCTTCACGATACTATGATGCTCGATTATATTCGGAATTATCTTCGCATCCAGAGAAAATGGTCAGCGAAGATAACAAATTCCCAGATGAGATCAAAAACACAATTATTCACGGGACTTCAGAAAACATGAAGGAGATTCCGGATAATTCATTACATTTAATGGTTACATCACCCCCATACAATGTCTCAAAAGAATACGATCAAGATTTATCTTTACAAGAATACCTAAAAATGTTGTTCAATGTTTTTTCAGAAACTTACAGGGTCTTGGTCAATGGTGGTCGAGCGTGTATCAATGTCGCCAACCTTGGCAGAAGACCTTACATACCTCTGTCGGACTATATTTCAAGTATGATGGAAGACATTGGATTTTTAATGAGGGGAGAAATCATCTGGAATAAAGGAGCTGGTGCAGGCGTTTCGATGGCTTGGGGTAGTTGGAAATCAGCCTCAAACCCTGTATTGCGTGATGTGCATGAATATATTTTGATTTTCTCAAAAGGATCATTTAAACGCATTAAAACCGAGGACCAACACAATACAATTGAAAAAGATCAATTTATGGAATGGACAAAATCGGTGTGGTCTATGAATACCGAGTCCGCGAGAAAGGTCGGGCACCCAGCTCCATTTCCAATTGAATTACCATACCGATTAATTCAACTGTATACATTTACGAATGACATTGTCTTAGATCCATTTATGGGTTCGGGCACTACGGCAATAGCCTCAATAAACTCTGAAAGGCTTTATATTGGCTATGAAATCGATCCAGAATATGTAAAGTTAGCCGAAGAAAGAATCGCTCCAATCAAAAACTAAATGAGGCTTGATATCTAAGTAAAAGTTTTTAGGAAATCCGCCTAATAGACATGGAAGAACTCAAGATGCGAACCGGGCTACATCACTCCATGAAATTTACATAGAGACGCATAAACAAGCGTCTCTATGTTGATGTGGTTATGATGCAGGCGTGTTATTCACATGCCGGTTGACTTCGAAGACCAACCCACCGGGGCCGCGTGAAACCTTCAGCGTATCACCTTCGCCCACCTCACCGCTGATGACCTTTAACGCCAGCGGATCCTGCAGTTCACGCTGAATGGCGCGTTTGAGGGGGCGGGCGCCGAAGTCCGGATCGTAACCGACCTCGGCCAGGTAGAGGCGCGCCTCGGGATCCACCTGCAGGGTCAGGCCGCGCTGGGTCAACAAAGCCGCCACTCGTTCAAGCTGGATGTCGACGATTTGCACCAGGTCCTGCCTGGATAGCGGGTGGAAGATGACAATTTCATCCACCCGGTTGAGGAACTCGGGGCGGAAGTGCGCCTGCAGCAACCGGTTGATCTGTTCGCGAGTGACTTGCTTGACCCCGCCCTGGTCGGCAACGTTGCCCATCCACAGCTCGCTGCCCAGATTGCTGGTCATAATCACCACGGTATTGCGGAAGTCGACGGTGCGCCCCTGACCATCGGTCAAACGACCGTCCTCTAAAAGCTGCAGCAGGGCGTTGAATACCTCGCTGTGGGCTTTTTCGATCTCATCGAAGAGCACCACGCTGTAAGGTCGGCGGCGGACTGCTTCGGTGAGTTGCCCGCCCTCCTCGTAGCCCACGTACCCGGGTGGGGCACCGAAGAGCCGGCTGACGGTGTGCTTTTCCTGGTACTCACTCATGTCGATACGCACCATAGCGTTCTCGTCGTTGAACATGAATTCTGCCAGGGCCCGGGCCAGTTCGGTCTTGCCTACGCCGGTAGGACCCAGGAACATGAAGGAACCGATCGGGCGTTGGGGATCCTGCAAGCCAGCACGGGAACGCCGGACCGCGTTGGAGACCACCTCGACGGCTTCCTCCTGACCGACGACGCGCTGGTGAAGACGTTCTTCCATGTGCATCAGCTTTTGCATCTCACCCTCTAATAGGCGAGAAACGGGGATGCCGGTCCATTTGGCCACAATCTGGGAGATCTCTTCGGCATCGACTTCCTCTTTTAGCAGGGAGGATTTGCTCTGCAGCCCTTTCAGGTGTACCTCAGCTGCTGCCAGCCGTGTTTCAAGTTCGTTCAAGGTGCCGTAGCGCAGACGGGCGGCTTTTTCCAATTCTGCGTTGCGTTCTGCTCGTTCGATCTCGATTTCGGTCTGGTCCATCTGTTCTTTGATATCACGGATCTCCTGGATGGCTTTTTTTTCGTTCTCCCAGCGGGTATGCAGGTGACTGGCTTGCTCGCGCAGGTCGGCCAGTTCTTTCTCCAGGTTGGCCAGGCGTTCTTTGGAAGCCCTGTCCTTTTCCATCTGTAAAGCCTGGCGTTCGATTTCCAGTTGCATGATAGCCCGATCGACCTGGTCCAGGGCTTGCGGTTTGGAGTCGATCTCCGTGCGCAGACGAGCCGCAGCTTCGTCGATCAGGTCGATGGCTTTGTCCGGCAGGAAGCGGTCGGTAATGTAGCGATGGGAGAGGGTTGTCGCGGCGATTACAGCCGGGTCGGTGATGCGCACGCCGTGATGCACTTCGTAACGCTGCTTTAACCCGCGCAGAATACTGATGGTGTCCTCCACGGAGGGTTCGCTGAGGAACACAGGTTGGAAACGGCGCTCCAGCGCGGCATCCTTTTCGATGTACTTACGGTATTCGTCGAGGGTGGTGGCGCCGATCATGTGCAGTTCACCGCGAGCCAGCAGGGGTTTGAGCATGTTGCTGGCGTCCATGGCGCCCTCTGCTGCGCCTGCACCGACCACGGTGTGCATTTCATCGACGAACAGGATAATCTCGCCGGCTGCATCGGTTATTTCCTTTAATACTGCCTTCAGCCTCTCTTCGAACTCACCGCGAAACTTGGCGCCAGCGATCAACGAACCGATATCCAGGGCGACGATTCGCTTGTTCTTCAGCCCTTCCGGTACATCACCGTTGACGATGCGCTGAGCCAGCCCCTCCACAACAGCGGTCTTGCCCACGCCGGGCTCACCGATCAGGGCCGGGTTGTTCTTGGTACGGCGAGAGAGGATCTGCACGATACGGCGGATCTCCTCGTCGCGACCGATGACGGGATCCAGTTTACCGCTGCGTGCCAGGGCAGTCAGATCACGACCGTATTTTTCCAATGCTTCATAAGTCGATTCTGGCGTTTGGGAGGTAATCCGCTGCGAGCCGCGCACCTCTTTGAGGGCTTTAAGGATGGCGTCCTTGGTGATGCCAAAGCTGGCGAGGCGCTTACCCTCTGTGCTTTCAGTCAGACCCAACAGCAGGTGCTCGGTTGACACATACTCATCAGACATACCCCTGGCGTAGCGTTCGGCTGCAACGGAGATTTCGCTTGTACTGCGGCTTAACCCGGGTTGACCGGTCCCTCCGCCGTAAACCTTGGGGCGTTTATCCAGTTCGGTTTGCACGTCATCTTTCAAGGCCAGCGGACTGCCGGAAATCTTGGTGACGATAGCCGGAACAACGCCATCTGCCTGGTTTAAAAGCGCCATCAGCAGGTGAACGGGTTCAATATTCTGATGGTTTAATTCAAGGGCTAACCTCTGTGCCTCGATCAGCACTTCCTGTGCCTTTTGGGTGTATTTATTTAAGTCCATTTTTCATCTCCGAAATTCCAAAATGTGCTCCGTTAAGACAGCCCCTGGAAAATAAAATGGGATAGGGGTTTACCACAATCTAAAACGAACACTTTAAGCTTAATTTTAAGTCTGCGATATTTGAGAAACGTTAATGAGGTATTAGAATTATGCAAACAAGTCATCTACAAGGTGAAAAGAATAGGAAAAACCATTTGACATCATTCCTAATAAACATTAAACTAAGACTATAGGATATGATTAATCAATACAACAAGGTGAAAATCAATTAACCATGAGGATTGAGGAGGTCTGATGGCAACCACAAAATTTCAATTCATAATGCGTTCAGGTCCTGTACCCGGGAAGGTATTTCTCTTAGAAAAAGAAGAAGCTTTTTTAGGCCGCGACCTGGGAAACGATTTCTCTGTCAGCGACCCTGAGATTTCGCGGCGGCATGCCCGTTTTTACACCCGGGAGGGCGGTGTCTTTGTTGAGGATTTAGGATCGACCAATGGCACCTTCCTCAATGGGGAGCGCATCACCAGCCCGCAGCAACTGCGCAAGGGAGATTTAATCACCCTTGGTGAGAGTGTGCAGTTGATTTTCGATAGACTAGAGGAGACAACGGATCCTACCAGCATCAGGACACAGGTTCATCCGGCGCCGGTGTACACGACGCCCGCGCCGCAGCCTCATTTCGTGCCTGAAGTTGAAAAAGAGGATCTTGAACCGTGGCAATACCCGCAACCCGTTGATGAACTCCCCGTACAAAGAGAAGCACCAGCTTACGAACCGCCGATCAAGAAAACACCTGCCAAACGCGGCTTGCCAACCGGGATGATTGTATTGCTGGTCGCCATTGTGGTTTTAATCTGCGTGATTGCGGTTACGATGTACTTCATGCCCGCTTCCTGGTGGTGTGCACTTTTCTTTAACACGTTGCCAGGCTGCCCGGTACCTTTTTAGACCCTGAAGGCTGACACATTCCAACCTTTCCCGGTGATTTGTTTGCCGGGATTTTTAGTTTAAGCCGCTTAAGCCAATTTCCTTTGAGGGCCACATGCAATAATTGCGGCACGGCAGACTTCAAAACGCTCAGGGCGAATATTACAGCGGATCTGGTCATAACACCGTTTTTCTTCAGAGGATAGTTGATGAGATGCTGACATGTGCGCCGCAGTTTTTAGATCTTGAGCCGTGTGCTATAATGAAAAATTGCGATAAAAACCTGAATTGTGGGTGAAAGACTATGTTTAAAAAAATTACTCAACTATTTGGCGCAGATCCTCATCAACGCAAAGTGAATGCGTTAATGGAAGTTGTTACTCAGATCAATGCCCTTGAGCCCGAGTATGAAGCATTAAGTGATGCAGCCCTGGGCGCAAAGACCCAGGAATTCAAACAGCGCCTGGCAGGCGGAGAGACCCTGGATGACTTACTTCCGGAAGCGTTTGCCGCCGTGCGCGAAGCCAGCAAACGCACCCTGGGACAACGGCACTATGACGTACAGATGATCACCGGCATCACCTTGCACCGCGGTGAAATCGCCGAGATGAAAACGGGAGAAGGTAAGACTCTGTCAGCGACCCTGCCGCTGTATTTAAATGCACTGGCTGGACGCGGGGCGCACCTGGTGACGGTTAACGACTACCTGGCGCGCCGAGACGGTCGCTGGATGGGCACAATTTACCGTTTCTTAGGGCTTTCCGTAGGCATTCTACAGATGTCCGCCCGCACCGAAAGCGGTCTGCAGGCGTTCATTTACAATCCGGATAAGCGATCACCGATTGAAGAACAGGATCAACTGGATGCGGTGCCTCGCAAACTTGCCTACCAGGCGGATATTACCTATGGCACCAATAACGAGTTCGGCTTTGATTACCTGAGGGATAACCTGACCGACAGTAAAGAAACCCGGGCGCAGCGCGGGCATTATTACGCGATTATCGATGAGGTCGATAATATCCTGATTGACGAAGCCCGTACCCCGCTGATCATTTCCGGCCCTTCTCACGATGATACTGAATGGTATGTCCGCATGGCGCAAGTCGTCAAACAACTGGTGTCAGAGGATTACGAGATCAGCGAAAAAGACCGCACGGTGACGCTTTCGGAGATCGGTTTGGCTCATGTGGAAGAATTGTTAGACATGCCCCTGAGCGACCCTGAACGCCCAGAGGATATTACCTCGGAACAGGAGAGCATGCTGGGCTTTTTAGAGCAGGCCTTGCGGGCTGAGTTTCTTTTTCATCGTAACAAGGAATATATTGTTCAGAATAAAGAAGTGGTGATTGTCGATGAGTTCACCGGGCGGTTAATGCCCGGTCGTCGCTGGTCGGATGGTTTGCACCAGGCTGTGGAGGCCAAGGAGGGCGTCAGGGTTCAGGCTGAAAACGTGACCTATGCCACCATCACACTCCAGAATTACTTCCGCATGTATGAAAAATTAGCGGGGATGACGGGTACAGCACTGACGGAAGCCGAGGAATTTGACAAAATTTACAAACTGGAAGTGCTGCCGATTCCCACACACCTGGAATACCAGGCCATGGGGGATCAACCCAGTCTGGCTGAAATTGTTGATAAAGATGAACAGGGCTATAAATTTTCCTATTATTACCGTCCCGGTGATGAGACTCAAGCCCCGCTATTTTGGAAGCGGATGGATTTTCCAGATGTGGTGTACCAGACAGGGGAAGCCAAACTGCGGGCGATTGTCAAAGATATTATATATTACCATGTCGTCGGACGCCCGCAACTGGTGGGAACGACTTCGGTGGAAAGTTCTGAACGCCTGTCAGAGCGCCTGGGCGCCGGGAATGTACGCCGATTGCTGGAAGTGCTCCTGATCAGGCAGGCTTATCTTCAACACAAAAACCTGCAGGAACACCAAATGGTGTCTATCCCAGAACTGGATCACCTGTACGTTGATCTGGACCAGTTGCACAGCCCGGAATTGCGCCGCACAGCCCGTGAATATGGATTGACATCGCTCAGCCCGCTGGATGAGGGCAACCGGGACCATTTGTTGCAGATCCTAAACCTTTCGACTGATGATTGGCCGCGCCTCGATGCTGCGATCAAGAGCGGTGTACCGCACCAGGTGTTAAACGCCCGGAAGCACACCGAGGAATCGAAAATCATCGCCGGGGCAGGCGCCTTTGGAGCGGTGACGATTGCAACCAACATGGCGGGGCGTGGTGTGGATATCAAACTGGGCGGCGAATTGCCTGAGGAAGGCCTGTCCAGGGTGAACCGCTTCCTGGTGGAAAGCGGCGTTCCGGATGCGTACAATTTGCCTATGCAAGATCGCCTGGAAGCGCTTGACGCAATTCCGCCGGATAACTATGGCGACGATGCTGAAGACGTGGAAGCGTTCCTGACCTATATGGCTGAAATGAAACGGGTGCGCGAACTGGGTGGATTGCATGTGATCGGCTCCGAGCGTCATGAAGCACGCCGGATCGATAACCAGTTGCGCGGCCGGGCTGCCCGCCAGGGTGACCCGGGATCGTCCCGCTTTTACCTTTCCATGGAAGATGAGCTGATGCGGTTGTTTGGCGGAGGACAGGCGGAAAGTCTGCTTGCACGGCTGAACATCGATAAGAGCCTGCCGATTGAACATGGCATTTTGGGGCGCCTGGTTGAATCAGCACAGGTGCGGGTTGAGGGCGCCAATTTTGATGTGCGAGAACACCTGCTGGAATACGACGATGTGCTCAACGCCCAGAGGAAACGTATTTATGAGCAACGCGATCGCATCTTTGATAAAGAAGACCTGCGCGAGGATGTCACTGAAATGCTGCGCACGGAGGTCAGCCGGCGCGTTCAAAAAAGCGTTCAGGACGAAGAAGGCTTGTGGAAGCTGCTGGCTTACCTGGATGGTATCCAGCCGACCATAGACCAGGCTGGGGTTTTTCACCCCTCTTTTGCATTGCAGGTCATGATGGACGAGATCGGAAAGCCAGCAACAGTTGAAGCACTGCAGAAACGGCTGATCGATATTGCTGAGGAATCCCTGGAGGTCTGGTATGAACACGTGCTTCACGTGGCTGAGGCTTCAATTCGAAAAGAAGAGCTGGGGTTTGAGAACCTGCTGGCTGAAAAGCTGGATTCTTTTGACACCTTTGTCGATGGGCTGAAATATGACGAGCAAAGGCAGGTTAGGGATATTAAAGGCGAGCTGTATGAACTGATCCATGTCCCATTGCGCCTGACGGATGCGACTGCAGAAGGCTTGTACGCTGGATCTCGGAAGACAGTCGATGAAGTGACAGCGCAAATTCGAAACACGCTGATGCAGATCTCTATCCGGCGATTGATTCGAAATTTTGAGCGTCAGTTGGTCGATAATTGGAATTTAAAAGCTGCTGAATTAAGTGATCAATCCTGGGATCAGATACATGCATTATTGTTGGAACGGGTTGCAGATACCCTGGACAGGCGCAGGGCGTACGTTTTAGGTTCAACAGGTGAGATCCAGAGTGATTTACAAGCCAACCAAGATCTGTTGACTGCAGCCCTAGAAAACCCTGCTGCACTGATGAGGACACTGAACCTGCTAACCCAGGGTCGGATGATCACCTTTGATGAACGCACGCATCAACCTGTGACCAAGAGGGTGATTCGATTGCAATATCATTTTAAAGCCGCTCAATGTTTGGCTGATCTGCCGCCTGATACCCTGCAGCAGCGGATCATTCGTCATCTAGAAACCGCCCAGGACAAACTGGCAGAGCTTTTAGGTGTCGTCGAAACGATGCGCCTGTACAACAGCGGTTTAACTCTGGGAGATCTTTCTGCGGATTGGCAGGATCGCTTTCCAGCGGAACTGGGGAGTGAGTCGTACCAAGCTATTCAAACACTGCCCGTGGATCAACTTCCAAGAGATGTACAAAGACCAGTGCATGACATCCTGGGAAGGTTTACACAAAACCAACTGTACAGGCAAATACTGCTTTCGAGAATCTCGGAATCGTGGGTTGATTACCTCACCAGGATGGAGGCGCTACGTGTGTCTGTGCGGATGGAGGCTTATGGTCAACGAGATCCCCTGGTAACCTATAAGAACCAGGCAACAGAGATGTTTTCGGGCTTACTATCTGATATTCGCGTCGGGGTAACCGAGAGAATGTTCCGCATAAGGCTGGTGAGCAAAGAAACTGTAAAAGCAGCTCAGACCGCTCCACAACCGGCCGAAAAACAGCTCGCGCCTTCAGGTAGCAAAAAAAGGAAAAAGAAAAGCCGAAAAAGACATTAATCAAATAAATGTAGAAATAACGAGATGAAGAGGTTGTATGCATATTTTGGTAACGAACGATGATGGTGTTCTGGCTCCGGGCTTGCTGGCATTGGCGCAAGCCATGCGTGAGATTGCAGATAAGGTGACAGTTTTGGCGCCGGATCGTAATTGGTCCGCTTCGGGGCATGTAAAAACACTTCATCGCCCGCTCCGAGTCATCGAAGTGGAACTAGAGGATGGCAGCTTTGCCTGGGCAACCGACGGCGCCCCATCAGACTGCGTTGCCCTGGCACAATTAGGCTTTATCTCGGAGAAAATTGACCTGGTTGTCTCCGGAATCAACCCAAACGCCAATATCGGGCATGATGTTACCTATTCAGGGACGGTGACGGCTGCGATGGAGGCTGCTATCGGGGGCATCCCTGGCGTGGCGGTATCCCTGGACAAACCTGATAATTTGTCGGGTCCGGTAAATTTTAGCGGGGCGACGCGGGCGGCTCAGCGGGTTGTTCAATGGTTGAGCCAGCAAAACGGGCTGCCCGCCGAGGTGATCTTGAGTGTGAACGTCCCCTACGGGTCGGCGGAGAAATTTAAGGGGTACATGATCACCCGCCAGGGGCTGCGAATTTACCGTGACGAACTGGTGCGCCGGGTCGATCCCGCGGGTCGGCCCTATTACTGGATTGGCGGGCAAGTACCGACTGCGATCGATGAACCCGGAACAGATTATGGAGCGCTATCTGCGGGATATGTGTCTGTTACTCCCATTCAACTGGACCTGACCAGCAGCAGAACGCGCGATTGGTTGGAAGAGCGCCAGTTCATCACCAGCCTGGATTTATAATGGAGATATTTTAAGGTTGGGTTGGGATTAAAGCCTTGACAGTCAATTATTAATCGGTATAATCCTACCTCGTGCTTAAAAATCGGGCACTGCTCCTTACGGGGCGGATCTTTAAAAATAAGAATAAAATCCGCGTCAGCAGAAACGTTATTTTCCAAAGATTAACGAACTTCTTATTGGAAAACACTTGACATAGGTTCTGTGGTGTAGTAAGATGGAAATCCACATAAATCCTTATTTATGAGGTCTCGCCAGAAAGAAGGCAGATCCTTCAAAACTGAAGACGCAGCGCGAGAGCACATCAATCAGGACATTGAAGTTCTAAAGAGAAGTCAAGTGGCCGGTGTTAGCGAGAAAGCATCGGCGCTTTATTCTCAAGAATAGGCAAAATGCTTGACAAAGAATAATGTGCTGAGTAGAATTGAGTCTCTTGTGAAAAGAGATAGCACCTTAACAACTGAAGAGTGATAGGAAGATGACAAACCTCGTCAATGAAAGTAGATCGACTCAGATCTTACATATCCGCTAACAAAGAACCAAACACCTTAACAGGTGATAAATTTTTTGCGGAGAGTTTGATCCTGGCTCAGGATGAACGTTGGCGGCGTGCCTAATACATGCAAGTCGAACGGAGAATTTGATGTAGCAATACATTGAATTTCTTAGTGGCGAACGGGTGAGTAACGCGTTGGTGACCTACCCCAAAGAGCGGGATAACGGTTTGAAAAGACCGCTAATACCTCATGTGATCATATGGATTAGAAGCCTAATGATTAAAGGAGCTTGCTCCGCTTTGGGAGGGGCCAGCGTACCATCAGCTAGTTGGTAGGGTAATGGCCTACCAAGGCTTTGACGGTTAGGGGACCTGAGAGGGTGGCCCCCCACAATGGAACTGAAACACGGTCCATACACCTACGGGTGGCAGCAGTAGGGAATATTGGTAATGCGCGAAAGCGTGAACCAGCAACGCCGCGTGTGCGATGAAGGCCTTCGGGTTGTAAAGCACTTTTCGGGAGGAAGAGGAAGGACTGTACTCCCAGAATAAGCCTCGGCTAACTACGTGCCAGCAGCCGCGGTAATACGTAGGAGGCAAACGTTATCCGGATTTACTGGGCGTAAAGCGCGTGTAGGCGGTTTGATAAGTTGGACGTGAAAGCTCCCGGCTCAACTGGGAGAGGTCGTTCAATACTGTCAAGCTAGAGGATGGTAGAGGGAGGTGGAATTCCGGGTGTAGTGGTGAAATGCGCAGATATCCGGAGGAACACCAGTGGCGAAGGCGGCCTCCTGGACCACTCCTGACGCTCAGACGCGAAAGCTAGGGTAGCGAACGGGATTAGAGACCCCGGTAGTCCTAGCTGTAAACGATGTGAACTAGGCGTCGGTGGGATTAAATCCATCGGTGTCGAAGCTAACGCGATAAGTTCACCGCCTGAGGACTACGGCCGCAAGGTTAAAACTCAAAGGAATTGACGGGGACCCGCACAAGCAGCGGAGCGTGTGGTTTAATTCGTTGCTACACGAAGAACCTTACCTGGGTTTGACATACTGGTTGTAGGGAACTGAAAAGGGACCGACCCTTCGGGGAGCCAGTACAGGTGTTGCATGGCTGTCGTCAGCTCGTGTCGTGAGATGTTCGGTTAAGTCCGCTAACGAGCGCAACCCTCGTCGTATGTTACATGTGTCATACGAGACTGCCGGTAAAAAGCCGGAGGAAGGTGAGGATGATGTCAAGTCAGCATGACCTTTATATCCAGGGCTACACACACGCTACAATGGTCTGTACAATGGGTAGCCAAGCCGCGAGGCGGAGCCAATCCTGAAAGCAGGCCTCAGTTCAGATTGCAGTCTGCAACTCGACTGCATGAAGTCGGAGTTGCTAGTAACCGCAGGTCAGCTATACTGCGGTGAATACGTTCCCGGGTCTTGTACACACCGCCCGTCACGTCATGGAAGCTGGCAACGCCTGAAGCCGGTATCCTAACCCTCACGGGAAGGAGCCGTCTAAGGTGGGGTTGGTGACTGGGACGAAGTCGTAACAAGGTAGGTGTACCGGAAGGTGCGCCTGGATCACCTCCTTTCTATGGAGAACACACGGACATGCCTGAGGGCATGAACGTCACACTCCCAAAAAAAGGTGCCTCTACAGCGGTGGAGAGGCATGCATTGAACGAAGTTAATCCTTCCTATCACTCCTCAGCTGTTGAGGCTGAGTCTCTTGCGGGCTATTAGCTCAGCTGGTTAGAGCGCGCCTCTGATAAGGGCGAGGTCTCTGGTTCGAATCCAGAATGGCCCACTGTGCCCGGTAGGCTGGGTGCATCCGACTGGGGATGTAGCTTAGTTGGGAGAGCGCCGCCTTTGCAAGGCGGAGGTCGTGGGTTCGAATCCCATCATCTCCATTACTGGGCTTGAAAAACCCAGGCATCAACAGGGTTGACAGGAGATGGTTGCTGCTAATCGCAGAGCAATTGACAGCAACCATCGCCGGTCAACCGGCAAGTTGGCTCACGAGCCAATTCGTACATTACCAATTGAATAGTCAATGACATCAAATTGTAGGCCGAAATCTAATAAGATTTCAATTTTTTAGTAAGTGTATGCAAGAAGGAATGCTTAATTGAAAAAGCATCGAATTCTCCGCATCACGTGAGAAGCTACTAAGAGCTTACGGTGGATGCCTAGGCGCTAAGTGCCGATGAAGGACGTGGGACACTGCGATAAGCCTCGGGAAGCTGTGAACAAGTGTTGATCCGGGGATGTCCGAATTGGGAAACCAGCCGTTGTGAACCAGCGGCATCATATGCTGAATATATAGGCATATGAAGGGAACCTGGGGAACTGAAACATCTAAGTACCCAGAGGAAAAGAGATTATTCCCTGAGTAGTGGCGAGCGAAAAGGGAACAGCCCAAACCGATGTAGTTTACTATGTCGGGGTTGTAGGGTCCAGCAAATGAGAGTCACAAATTGAGAGGTTAGTGAAATGGTATGGAATAGCCAGCCATAGAAGGTGAGAGCCCTGTACGCGAAAACCGCTCAACTCTCGCAGGATACCTGAGTACTGCCGGGCACGCTAATCCGGCAGGAAGCTGGGGAGTCCACTCTCCAAGGCTAAATACACTTTGCGACCGATAGTGAACAAGTACCGTGAGGGAAAGGTGAAAAGTACCCCTGTTAGGGGAGTGAAAAGAACCTGAAACCGTAAGCTTACAAGCAGTCGAAGGGCTATGATAGGTTGGTGCTATGGTGAAAGCCTGTGCGCACTATAATGCCTGACGGCGTGCCTTTTGGAGAATGAGCCTGCGAGTTAATTTCTGTGGCAAGGTTAAGGGAGTGACACCCGGAGCCGGAGCGAAAGCGAGTCTGAATAGGGCGGCAGTCGCAGGGATTAGACACGAAACCAGGTGAGCTACCCATGGCCAGGTTGAAGCGGGCCTAAACGCCCGTGGAGGACCGAACCCACTAATGTTGCAAAATTAGGGGATGAGCTGTGGGTAGGGGTGATATGCCAAACGAACCTGGAGATAGCTTGTTCTCCCCGAAATAGCTTTAGGGCTAGCGTCATGTGTTAAATAACGGAGGTAGAGCACTGAATGGGCTAGGGGGCTCAGAGCTTACCAAACCCAATCAAACTCCGAATGCCGTTATTCGAGAGCATGGCAGTCGGACTCCGGGAGATGAGTTTCGGGGTCGAAAGGGAAACAGCCCAGACCATCGGCTAAGGTCCCCAAATTCAAGCTAAGTGGGAAACGATGTGAGGTTACTGAAACAACCAGGAGGTTTGCTTAGAAGCAGCAACCCTTTAAAGAGTGCGTAATAGCTCACTGGTCGAGTGATCTTGCGCGGAAAATGTAACGGGGCTAAGCTTGATACCGAAGCCATGGGTTCTAGATTTTCTAGAGCGGTAGGGGAGCGTTCTGTTTGCTTTGAAGGTTGACCGTGAGGACAGCTGGAGCGGACAGAAGTGAGAATGCAGGCATGAGTAGCGTAAAACACGTGAGAACCGTGTTCACCGTATGTCTAAGGTTTCCGACGCCAGGTCGTTCCGCGTCGGGTCAGTCGGGGCCTTAGCCGAGGCCGAGAGGCGTAGGCGATGGATAACCGGTCAACATTCCGGTACCACTTAAAATGAGCGATGGAGGGACGCATTGAGGTAGGCCAGCCTGAGATTGGTAGTTCAGGTGAACTATGTGTCAGACGTTGAGGCCCATAGGAAAATCCGTGGGCTGAGTTGAGACATGGTTGCGAGTCTATAAGACGTAAGTGAGTTGAGCCTTAGTGCCTAGAAAAGCTTCTAAGTGATGATTTTTAAGTGCCCGTACCGCAATCCGACACAGGTAGACAGGTAGAGTATACTAAGGTGAGCGGGAGAACCTTCGTTAAGGAACTCGGCAATTTAGCCTCGTAACTTCGGGATAAGAGGTGCCCTTTTAGGTGAAAATTTTATTTTGAGCCCGAGAGGGTCGCAGTGAAATGGCTCAAGGGACTGGTTACCAAAACCACAGGTCTCTGCAAAACCGTAAGGTGATGTATAGGGGCTGACACCTGCCCAGTGCCGGAAGGTTAAAGGGAGAGGTTAGCGCAAGCGAAGCTTTGAACTGAAGCCCCGGTGAACGGCGGCCGTAACTATAACGGTCCTAAGGTAGCGAAATTCCTTGTCGGGTAAGTTCCGACCCGCACGAATGGTGTAACAACTTGAGCAGTGTCTCAACGAAGGACCCGGCGAAATTGAAATGGCTGTGAAGATGCGGCCTACCCGCAGTAGGACAAAAAGACCCCGTGGAACTTTACTGCAGCTTGATATTGAGTTTGAATATTATTTGTGGAGAATAGGTGGGAGGCTATGAAGCCAGGGCGCCAGCCTTGGTGGAGCCATCAGTGAAATACCACCCTGGTAATGTTTAGACCCTAACCCTCGACCGTTATCCGGCGAGGGGACAGTGTCTGGTGGGCAGTTTGACTGGGGCGGTCGCCTCCTAAAAGGTAACGGAGGCGCCCAAAGGTTCCCTCAGGCTGAATGGAAACCAGCCATTGAGTGTAAAGGCACAAGGGAGCTTGACTGTAAGACCAACGCGTCGAGCAGAGACGAAAGTCGGGCTTAGTGATCCCACGCTTCTGTGTGGAAAGGGCGTGGCTCATCGGATAAAAGTTACCCCGGGGATAACAGGCTAGTCAGGTCCAAGAGTCCATATCGACGACCTGGCTCGGCACCTCGATGTCGGCTCATCGCATCCTGGGGCTGGATCAGGTCCCAAGGGTCGGGCTGTTCGCCCGTTAAAGCGGTACGCGAGCTGGGTTCAGACCGTCGTGAGACAGGTCGGTCTCTATCCACTGTGGGCGTAAGGGATTTGAGGAGAGCTGCTCCTAGTACGAGAGGACCGGAGTGGACAGACCTCTAGTGTGCCAGTTGTCGTGCCAACGGCATCGCTGGGTAGCTACGTCTGGCAGAGATAACCGCTGAAAGCATCTAAGCGGGAAACTCGCTTCAAGATTAGATCCCTCATCCAGTAAATGGAGTAAGATCGCAGGAAGACCACCTGCTTGATAGGCAGTATGTGTAAGCGTAGCAATGCGTTTAGCTTAACTGTACTAATTGATCGAGGGCTTCAACACGTGATGTGGAGAACTCGTTGCTTTTTCGCCGCAATTTGGCGGTCATGACTATTCGTTGGTAACTTTAACATCGTTGAAAATGTCCTTTGGTGATTTGAGCGGTGAGGGTACACCCGGTAACATCCCGAACCCGGTCGTTAAGCTTGCCAGCGCTGATGGTACTTGGGGGGAGGCCCCCTGGGAGAGTAAGTCATTGCCAAAGGACTTTTCTTTTTAATTCGCTGGAAGCATTTGGTTTTTTGAATTGGCAGCCGTTTGGTGCCGTTTCCAGTTACCATTCTCCCCGAATTAAAGTATAATATGATCTGGTGCGTCAACTATTTTCAGGACGTGCACATTGGTTAGGATGCCAGACCGGGTCGGTGGTGGGTTCGTCCTCGCCAGGACGAGGTTTTGCATCCCCGATCACCTTTTGGAAGGGAGGTGAGGGTTTTGACTCGTGTCGTTTTACGACAAAATGAATCTCAGGATCAATTGCTCCGGCGTTTCCGGAAGCAAGTTGTTAAAAGCGGTGTTTTGAGCACCATTCGACGGAAACGTTGGTTTATTTCAAAAAGCGAACTTCGTCGTATGGAGAAGAAAAAAGCAATCCGGCGTGCTGTGCGCAACGATTAGTGATTGCCAGCGGTTTCGTTCGAAGGAGGTTTTATGGCCAAAGATGACGATAAGTTAACGGTTGAGGGCACGGTAACTGAAGCCTTGCCCGGCACTCAGTTCAAAGTCGAATTGGAAAACGGTTCGGAAATACTCGCTTATCTCTCGGGTAAGATGCGTCGGCACTATATCCGGATTTTGTTGGGCGATCGGGTTCGATTGGAGATCTCACCCTATGATCTTACTCGAGGGCGGATCGTCTATCGTTATCGGCGTCATTCAGCGGAACCAGAAGACTTGTAAAAAACCTGCATTATTCATTTTAAAAGATCAAAATCCTGCCAAAGCAGGATTTTTTAATTCTGAAAGTATGTTCGTGAGGTAAAATAGCGTCATGGTTGCCTCCATATTCCCGGCTGTAACCCCTCATTCACACATTCGTCGATTTGATTTAACGCGCGATCTTGACCCGGTCGCCGATTTGATCGAACTCTGTTTTCCAATCCATTCAGACCCAGATGGAAAAACCTATATTAACGAAATGCGGAAAACAGCCTGGGAAATGCGCTTGATGGGTCGCCTGGGCGGCTTTTCTAATCAATATCCCGGGAAAAGCAGCGGTTTTGTTTGGGAGGAAAACGGGCATATTATTGGCAACCTGAGCCTGATCCCCCACATGAAGGGGGGGCGTCGTGTGGTCGTGATCGCCAACGTTGCTGTACACCCAAACCATCGCCGCCGTGGGATCGCCCATGAGCTGACTCAGCTTGCCTTGCAAATCCTGCGCCAACAGGGTGAAACCGAAGCCTGGTTGCAGGTGCGAGACGACAACCCACCCGCCATCCAGCTCTACCGAAGGTCAGGTTTTAGTGAACAGGCTTTGCGCACCACCTGGCGCATTTGCCCTCGCGATCGGATTCCCGGGGGAAATGCCCACACACCTCCTTGCCTGGTCGGGCGCTGGTATCCGCGCGACTGGATAACCCAGCAGTCCTGGCTGGATGCGGCTTATCCTGCTGACCTTCGCTGGCAATGGCCAGTTGATTTCCGCCAATTCGCGCCGGACCTCTTGCAAAGAACCAAGACATTTTTGGATGGTCCTTCTCTCAAGCACTGGGTTGTGAAGGAGAAAGGTAAATTTCTGGGAGTGGTTACCTGGCAAAAAACGAATACTTATGCCAATAACCTGTGGCTGGCATTCCCGGTAGAAAAAGAAGCTGAACTGCTGCCAGGCAGCCTGGCACAGGTGCTCCAGCGGCTACCTCAAAAGCACCCGCTTTCGATTGATTATCCGCAGGGCAGGGGGGGCGAGCAGCTTTCTCGCCTGGGGTTTACTGAATTTAGAACCTTGATCTGGATGGTCTATCGGTTTTAAAACCTCATGCGGCCTTTTAAGGCCGCCTGGAGGCCATCGTATTGATGATTGTCTTCAAACCCAAACCGGGTTTGGCGGCATTTTTTAAATAGGTATCTTTCTGAGATGCCTTTTTTTAAAAAACGCCCAGTTTAGAGCTCTTCGTCCAGGACCAGATCTACCAGGTCTATGAATTCCTGCCACTCTTCTTTAAAGAAATGCAGGGTGACGTTATTCAATTCCAGGTGGTAGGTGGTTTCACCATCGGCTTCCTCTGCCTTCCAGGCGAGGTAATTGTCGGTTTCGGCGATCGTGGTGGTTTTAGGATCTAAGGAATCGTCCATTTTGTGTTCTCCTTGCAAAAATATTGATTTACTCAGCTATCATTTATATCACAACTGACGGCTTCTGGCGTAGCATCACCTGTATGTCTCAGCAGGAAAAACCAATCATTCTTTGAAGCTGACCTGTTCCTGCTCTTCCTCTGGAGTGAGATTGGATTGCTCCTGATGTGACTGCAATGTGTCAGTCTTCGGTTTCTTCCATAATTTATTCCAGTTTTTTACAATCCAAGACTTGAAAGCCAACCAGGTTTTATCCAACCACAACGCCAATTTTGTTTTCTCGATCGTCTCACTGGTTTCATGGACTTCAAAGGGGTCTTGATCCCTGAGTTTTCTGATCACATATACAAGGATTAATTTGAAGCTGGCCATGATTGGGGCAGCGATCACAATCCCAATGAAACCAAACAACTGCACACTGATAATCGCCCCGATTAAAACCAGTGATGGATGAACTTTCAGGCCCGATGCCATCACTTTGGTGCGGATGATGTTGTCGATGATATTATTGATGACCATTGACACAGCCAGGACGATGATCATGTAAATGCCAGCTGGGAGGCCAAAGGGGATGTTCGATTGAAACAGCGCGACCAGCCCAAAAGAGATCCAGGTAACCCAGGCACCTACATAGGGAATTAATTGACCAACGGCAGCGATGGCAGCCAGACCGACAAAAAACTGCACGCCTAAAACGCCGAGGGTGATCGTGTAAAGGAAATAAGAGATCAACACAACGACGAGCTCGCCGCGAATAAATGCGTTCCAAATTCGGTTCAGGTCATCACTGATGCGCTGTATGTCCTTATTGGTGTCAGCGCTGCCCCTAAGGAGTGACTGGTCAGGGAAATGCCTGGATTCAGCCAGCAAAAAATAGGAGATCAATACAATCAACACCGTCCAGGTGATGATACTCACCGCACCGGCTGCAATTGACCCTACCAATGACCCAAACTGACCAATGACGGGTTGGATAATGCGCACGATCTCACTGGTAATTTCATCCCAGCTAAAACCGGAAGGTGTAAAGTGAAAGGGACCAATGACATAGGTGCGTTCGGTGATATCGGCAACCAGGTCCGGAAGGAGGTGGATATTTTTCTCGATGAATCGGATCAGGTTTTGGACCTGTTCGACCAGCGCAAATCCACCCCAGGTCATCAGCCCCAGGATGATCAACACCAGCAGGATATAAATGATGGTAACCGAGATTCGCCAGGGTATTTTTAATTTATTTGTGGTGAAATTAGCCAGGGGGTTGATCAGGTACGCCAATAAAATGGCAGTGATCAATGGGCCCAGAAAACTCTGAAAGCGGACCAGCAGTAAAAGGAAAACAGCAACCAGCGCTATCCCGACGACCAGTTTTGTCGTCCAACTCCAATTCGGCGAAGGGCTTTCCGTGTTATTTTGATAGTCTTGAGCGTTTATTTCTGTCATAACTCACTGTGTTGGAAATAAAAATTTTATGATCAAAAGCAAAATGATGATGCCGTCTATCCAATCTTATTATACAATATAGTAACAAAATAATTTTAGTGTAAATGGACCGGTGGGCGTTGTTTTCAATAACTTAGTTGCTGATGAACCATCATCCATCGTTATCAACGAAAATAGGAGTGTAAATATGCCAAAAATATGTTTTCTGGGCGCCGGCAGCACCGTGTTTGCAAAAGACCTGTTAACAGACATCCTCACTTTTCCGGAGCTGGCAGAATCCACGATTGCCCTGCACGATATCGATGCCAATCGCCTCGAAACGACGTTTAAAGTCGGCATCGGAGTGGCCATGTCGATGGGCGTGGCTCCGAATCTTGAGATTCACCTCGATCGGCGGGCAGCGCTGGAGGGCGCGGATTATGCCATCGGGATGTTCCAGGTGGGCGGCTACCAGCCGTGTACGGTGACGGATTTTGAGGTTCCGAGGCGATTTGGGCTGCGTCAAACCATTGCGGATACCCTGGGAATCGGGGGGATTATGCGCGCGTTGCGCACCATCCCGGTGTACCTGGAGATGTGCCGGGACATGGAAGACGTGTGCCCGCAGGTGACTCTGCTGAATTATGTCAACCCGATGGCAATGGTTACCTGGGCGATCAACCGGGCATCAGAGATCCGCACGGTGGGTCTGTGTCATTCGGTGCAGGGCACCGCCGCACAACTGGCCGAACTGATCCATGTGCCGCTGGAAGAAATTAATTATTTGTGCGCCGGGATCAACCATATGGCGTTTTACTTGCACTTTGAGCGGGATGGACAGGACCTGTACCCCTTGCTCCGCCAGGTGATTGAGGAAGGTCGGGTCCCGGATTGGAACCGGGTGCGCTTTGATATGTTCCAGCGCCTGGGTTATTTTGCCACCGAATCCAGCGAGCATTTTGCTGAATATGTGCCCTGGTTCATCAAGCGCGATCGACCCGACCTGATTGAAAAATACAATATTCCGCTGGATGAGTATATCCGACGCTGCGAGGTGCAAATTGCCGGCTGGGAGGTGGCGCATCAGTTGCTTGAAGATCCGAGTGCGGCTATAGACCATGAAGCCCTGCTGAAAAACATGGTCGCTGCTGGCGCAATGGAAAATGAGATCCAGTATGTGCGCGATTTTCTCACTGGTGCAGATGCAGGTCAGCGCTCAATGGAGTATGGCGCCAGGATCATTCATGCCCTCGAGACCGGGCAGCCCGGCGTGGTCTACGGCAATGTGATGAACACTGGGCTGATCGATAATTTGCCCGCTGAATCCTGCGTTGAAGTGCCCTGTCTGGTGGATAAGAACGGCGTCCAACCCACCAGGGTCGGGAAGTTGCCGCCGCAACTGGCCGCGCTGATCCAGACCAATATCAACGTGCAAAGCCTGACGGTAGAAGCCGCCCTGACGGGCAAGCGTGAGCATATTTATCATGCCGCCCTGCTTGATCCGCACACCGCGGCTGAACTGGACCCGGAGCAGATTTATGCCCTGGTCGATGCGATGATCGAAGCGCATGGCGATTGGCTGCCTGAATATATTTGAGAGAGTGGTGAGCGGTGAGTGGTGAGTGGTGAGTGGTGAGTGGTGAGTGGTGGTCCCATTTCGCGTAGCATTACCTGTGCCCTGCAAGGGTATTGAGCCGTGCCTGCCCTGGGCGGACATGGCTCGAAGAGTGCTACGCGAAAGTCCGCCCCTACGACGGGGGATGTCTCTCTCTCCGGTCTTCCGTCCCCGGTCCCCGTTCTCCAGTCGCCGGTCCTCGGTCATTATGCCATTCACTCCCCTAATCCCTAATGCCTGATTATTAATTCACATCTCACCATTCACCAATCCTGTATATAATAGAAGTGTGTTCCTTTACAACCCATGCTACCAGAGGAGGAAGAATGCAACCCAACCCTGTATTGAAAAAACTTGGATTTGCACCCGATGACCGGGTGGCAATCATCCACACCGATGATATCGGTATGTGCCAGGCGACGGTCGACGCCTTTGCTGATCTTGTTGATTTCGGCTTAATCTCCAGCGGGGCTGTGATGGTGCCCTGTCCCTGGTTCTTAGAAGCGGCAGAGTTTGCCCGTAATCATCCGGAAGCCGACCTGGGCGTTCACCTGACCCTGACCTGCGAATACGACCATTACCGCTGGGGGCCGATCAGCACCCGCGAGCCCAGCTCCGGTCTGCTGGATGAGCAGGGCTTCTTGCATAAAACATCCGAGGCGGTCTGGGCTAATGCTGACCCGCAGGCTGCGATTGCTGAACTGGATGCACAGGTCAGCCGTGCGATGGCAGAGGGGATAAAACCGACCCATATTGACACGCACATGGGTACGGTAGTCCATCCGCAAATCATTCCGGGCTATATCCAGCTGGCGACCCGGTACGGCTTGCCGCTGATGATCCCGCGCCTGTCGGCGGATGAAATAATGCACGTCGGAAATGTGGATGAAAACACCGCCCAGATGTTTATCTCTTTAATCCAATCCTTGGAAGAGATGGGCATCCCCTTACTGGACGGGATGACCGGTATGCCGTTGGACGATCCCAGCGACCGCATAGAGAAGGTCAAATCTGCGTTCAACGCGCTCAAACCCGGGCTGACCCATTTCATCATCCACCCCGCCAAAGATACGCCCGAATTGCGCGCCATCACCTCTTCCTGGCCGAGCCGGGTGGCAGATTACGAAACCTTTACCAGCGAAGCCGTCCGAGAGTTCATCCGGGAGGAGGGCATCCAGGTTATCGGTTACCGCGCCTTGCAAGCGTTGATGCCAACGGCTGATTAATCCATCCATCATAAACATTTATGGGAGAACATATGACTGAACAGACCACACCACAACCGGTCAAACTGAGTTTTGGCTATAAATTTACCTGGGGACTGGCTGCCCTGGGCACTTCGTTGATCTCGGGAATCTACGGCGGACTGCTGACCATCTTCTACCAGGACTACCTTGGCCTGGATGCCAAATGGATTGGCATCGCTGCCACGATTTACGCCCTGTGGAATGCTTTCAACGATCCGCTGTTTGGCTACATTACCGACAGCACCCGGTCAAAACGCGGCCGGCGGATCCCCTATATGCGGTTTACGGCGCCCTTCCTGGCGCTGACCTTTGTCCTGGTGTGGCTTGCGCCGCCGCAGGCCGGGCAGCAAGCTCTGTTCTGGTGGATGCTGATCACCATGCTGCTGTACGACACCTTTTACACGATCATCGGGCTGGTGTATTCCGCCCTGCTGCCCGAGGTGACCGAATCCGATGCCGAGCGTAACGGGTTACAGATCTCCAGCTCGCTGTTTGCCATGCTGGGAACTCTGCTGGGCTTTCTGATCCCCGACATGGTCAGACCCAAAACAGCCGCCGATTCCTTTGTGCCCCTGTACCTGGCTATGATCGCGGTGGGGTTTGTCGGCATGGTGCTGATTTTGATCACATCGTTTACCGTCAAAGAACGCCCCGAGTTCACCGTGGTCGATCAACCACTCCCGTTTTGGGACGCGATCAAGTTCACATTTACCAGCAAATCCTTCATCTTCCTGGTGGCAGAGAACTTTATGGCTATCCTGATGAGTTCATTACTCTTGGGGTCGATTTTCTACCTAGCGGATTATGTCCTTCGCTGGCCGGCGATCCAATTACTGGCCTGTCTGTTCATACCGCTGATCGTTGGCATCCCCCTGACCTCACTGTTCAGAAAGCGCTTTGGCGTGGTGGCCGCTCAGCAGGTGCTGTTGATCCTGGCCGGAGTAGCCCTGGTCGCCATCGCGGTCGTTCCCTCTTTCCTGATTCCAGTCTGTATTGCCATCGCCGGGTTGGGATTGGCCGGTCCGCAGACGTTGACAAATATCCTGTTTGCACAGGTGGCAGATGAGGATGAGGTTCGCTCGGGTGTGCGCCGTGAGGGGGCGTTCTTCGGGGTAAATGCGCTGATCACCAAGCCCGCCCAGTCGATCGCCATCTGGATCATTCCCTTCATCCTGGAGCGCAGTAATTTCATCACGCGCGCCTCACAAATGGGTGAGACCTTTCTCAACCAGCCTTCTGAAGCGATAATGGGTATCAAGGTCTTCAGCGGGTTGATCCCGGGTATTAGCTGCCTGTTGGGAGCACTGCTTTTGGTATGGTATCCTCTGCGGGGGGGCTACCTGGCAGAGATACAGGAAAAAGTTCTGCACATGCACCAGGAGAAACGGGAAGCACTCGACCAGCATTTATCGCAACCCCAGGCGGAGTAAACCGCCGTGATCGCATCATCGGCATGACGATGCCAGGCCAAAGTTATGAATTTTTGTCTGTGTTTTGATTGCTTGCTGGGGTTGAAGCGGGATTTCTATCAAGCCAACGCCTGATCCAGGTCGTCAGGGCTGGCTCTCAGCTCGTTAATAAATTTGTGCAGGGGCGGAACAAACTCGCCCCTGCATTTGATATCCGTAAAAAACTACTCGATTTTTGTTTCTTCTACTGTTTCTTCTTCTAATTCATCCTCGAGCAGATCGTCCAGGGCTTCCAGTTCTTCCTCGGTGAATTCATAGGTTTCAATTTCAGCATCAGCGAAGATGTCCACAATCCAGCCAATACCAAACAGCAGAGCTGCATATACAATATACTGTCCAAAACTGTTGATGTGGAAGTTGATAATATCAAAGAGGCTGTCTTTGACAATAATCTGCCCCATGTTCACCAAATTCGAGATATATTTGAAAGAATTAACAGCCGACCAGACCGCAAAGATTAACAGCAACCCGGCCAGAATGTAGAAAATGATGCTAACAACACTTAGTCTTTTATTGAACATATCAACCAACTTTCTATATTTTTATAGTAATTAATATCCGTTAAATCATAACCCAGTGGATTATACACTATTAAATTTAAATGGGTTAAGCATCGCAAATTTCGCAGGCTGTACACCCCAGCATCATCCAGCTCCCGGGTGTGTAATGCACCTGTTAACCCAACTGCAAACCTCAAAGGTCCACCGGTTGGCCGTTTTTCAGAGCCGATTCCGCTAACGCCAGGATAGCACGCATATTACCCAGGGCATCCTCAATCGGAAAGCGGGGCGGTCTGCCAGCAATGCTGTGCATGAAATCCTCTGCCATCAAGGTGTACATGTTCACGCCTTCAAACCTGTACTCCTGGCAATTCCCCTCACCCTTTTGTTCGGTAACCCAGGTCTCCTCGGCGCCGACCTTAAAACTGTTCGGTATTTCGAGGTAACCCAGCGAACCAGCCAACAGGCAACGCTGGCGGTCCTCCTGGTTCATGGCACAATCGAAATGCGCGATTAACCCATCGCCAAAATCCAACACGCCCACCAGCTGGTCATCTACGCCGGTGGAGGTCCGGTACATGCGAGCCTGTGCGGCACGCGGTTCCCGCCCGGCCATCATGCGGCTGATGCTGATCGAGTAACAGCCAACATCCATCAGCGCCCCGCCGCCCATCTCCGGTTTAAAGCGAATATTCGCTGTATCCTCTTTCCGATAGGTGAAGGCAGATTCAATCGCCTTAAGATCGCCAATGGCACCATCCAGAACCATCTTGTGGGCGGCTAAGATGCGCGGATGGTAGCGATACATGAAAGCCTCCATCAACTGTACCCCGTTCGCCCTCGCCGCGGCGATCATCTCCTGGCATTCTTCAAGGTTTAACGCCAGGGGTTTCTCACACAGGATATGCTTTCCAGCCTCAGCCGCCAGAAGAGTCCAGGGTTTGTGAAGGTGGTTGGGCAGCGGAATGTAGACCGCGTCGATCTCCGGGTCAGCCAGCAGGGCTGCGTAGCTGCCATAGGCTTTGGGGATAGCAAACCGGTCTGCAAAATCGCGGGCATTGTCTATATCCCGGCTGGCAACGGCTGCCACCTCAGCCATATCCGATTCTTTTAATGCAGGGATCATGGACTTCAGAGCAATGCGTGCTGTACCGAGGATTCCCCAGCGCGTCTTATTTATCATGTGAACTCCTTAATTTGAGCAATTTTTGTTTGGTTACTTTCAACGCGTGTCCTGGGGCAGTTCTGACCGTTTGAACAGGAAACCCAGTCCAACCAGGATCGCCAGCCCGATCAACAACACCCAGGGGCGTTCCAGCGTCCACAACAGCGCGGTGAACGCGGTACGGATGCCCCTCACCCGGTTGGCGCCGGCGGGGATGGGAGCGGCACGATCCCAATTGAAAGTGTTCAGTTTGGCCAGGAAACCCTGCGCCACACATCCTTCCAGGCTGAAAATATGGATGGGTTTCCCCTGCATGACGCACAGGCGCAGATCGCGGGTAAATTCATCCCAGGTCAGCGGGTCGGCTTTGATCGCATCTGGCAGGTCCACCCCGCCACCGGTGATGCCCACGCCGACCGAATCCGCCTCGGGGGCATAACTCCACAGAATGGCCTCCCCCCGGGGTCCCATGCTGCTGGAGTAGAGCATCAACACCTCTCGATCAGTGACCAGGTCGACCAGCCCGAAGGTGCGCTGCAGCACGGTGGCACGGGCGCCGCGTTCGTCCACGATGAGCGGGAACTGGTAGCTTTCCACCGGGTAGCCATCGGCGCGAATTTCGTCAACCAGCGCCTGGTAACCCCGCCGGGCGCGTACCACTCGCTGTTGATCGGCAAACCTGAGCAGCAAACGCCTGGCAGCGCCGCGCTTGCCAGCGCCTTCAACCAGGGCGCGCATCTCGTTGATGTCCATTTCGATATCCAGCCCAACCCCGACCCACTCCAGCCCGTGTTCCCGCGTCCAGGCTTTGAAGCCCTGGTAGCGGGCGGCGGCTTTATCGTAATTATCGATATTAAACCAGTAGCCATCCTCCACGGGGAGTAACAACCAGGCGACGATGGGGACGCCAGCCTTGTTCAAGCGTTTGACCAGCTCAGCGCATGTTGCCGAAAAATCCAGTATGCCCAGGCTGAGGGTCGCGTTGAGCGCTTTGAGATCGTCAATCACAAACCGTCCGTTAAATAATTTCGCCAGCGGTTCGGGCGCCAATTCACAGAAAAAAGTCAGTTGCGGTTGAGCCAAGGGCGTGAACCTCATTGTCGGGGGTGTTTGATAAAAGCTTCTCGGTGGAGAAACTGCAATCAATCCTCCGGAAACGGGGGGATGCAGCCTGCATCCATCAATACACCGGTGGCAGCCTGGGCCGCCCCGATGATCATTTCTGCCCGATCCAGCAACTCGTCGTAACTCAGCTCAACCCGGGCTACTCCCTGCTTTTGCGCCTGGACGCCCACAGCCGCTGCCTGCAGAGGGTAGATGGCCATCTCGGTCATCAACGGCAGGATGTGATCCGCATCCAGCTCAGCCTGTCCCCAATCTGCCAGGGCACCAGCCGCGGCGAAGCACATTTCATCCGTGATCCTGCGGGCACGCACGTCCAGCACGCCTCGGAAGATGGCCGGGAAGCACAGCGAGTTGTTGACCTGGTTGGGAAAGTCCGAGCGCCCGGTGGCGACAACAGCCGCTCCGGCGGCTTTAGCCTCCCAGGGCCAGATCTCCGGGATCGGGTTGGCACAGGCAAACACGATCGGGTCAGGCGCCATCGCTTTAATCCATTCCGCCTGGATGACGCCTGGACCGGGGGATGAATAGGCGATGACCACATCGGCTCCGGTCATGGCTTCCGCGATTCCGCCGCGCACTCCCGCGGGGTTGGTGGTCTGGCACAGGTGCCAGGCCGGCGTGGAAGCTGGCAGGTCATCGCGGTGTTTGCCCATTGTTCCGCTTGCATCAACGACGATGGTCTTCGCCGGGTCGACGCCCCAGGCGAACAGCAACCGGGAAATGGCAACACCAGCTGCGCCCGCGCCGATCAGCGCCAGACGGATCTCGGCTTTGTCTTTGCCCACCACCTTGAGTGCGTTCATCAAAGCCGCCAGGGTGACGGTGGCCGTGCCCTGTTGATCATCGTGCCAGATGGGGATTTCCGCTGCCTCGCGTAAGCGCTCCAGGATTTCGAAGCACTTGGGCTGGGCGATATCCTCCAGGTTGATCCCGCTGAACCCGGGCTGCAGGTGCAGCACCGTTTTGACAAAAACATCGGGATTTGTGGCGTTCAAAACCAGGGGATACGCATCGACGCCGCCCAGGTACTTGAATAAAAGGCTCTTGCCCTCCATCACCGGCAAGCTGGCCTGCGGGCCGATATCCCCCAGCCCGAGCACGCGCGTGCCGTCGCTGATCACCGCGATGGTGTTGCCTATATTGGTCAATTCATACACCTTTTCAGGAGATTCAGCAATCGCCTTACAGGGCGCAGCCACACCGGGCGAATACCAGATTGAAAAATCCTCCATGCCGCGCACCGGGCATTTGAGCTGGGTGGCTAATTTGCCGCGGTAATAGGCGTGACTTCTCATCGCTGCGGCAGCGGGTTTCTGGGCGCTTTCCAGCAGCTGGCGGATTTCTTGTTCGTTTGGGGCTTTGTGGGTCATCGTAACTCTTTTCTGTGCTCGTGCGAGCATGTTATTTTTCGAATAGCCTTATTCTACCATTATGGGGAGTGGGGAGTGGAGAGTGGTGAGTGGAGAGTGGAGAGTGGAGAGTGGTGAGTAGTGATCCCACTCGTTGCGCTCGGCCCCTTCCGCTGCGCTGCTCCCACTCGCTGCGCTCGGGGACGATGAGGGGTTCCGCTGTGCTTCAGGGACGATGATGGTGAATGGTGAATAGGAATCAGGAATCAGGAATCAGGAGTTGCACATTTTACTGATTTAACTTTATGTCCCTGATTTAAACACCCTAAAAAGGGGCTGAAGAATCAAGAGCACGACAGGTCTCCCAACCTGGATACCAAACTGACCAACCCTGTAAGAGCCAGAAATACTGACGTTGTTTTTTCCTTGTTCATGATATCCTTTGTTTGTAAAATGAATTTCTTCACTATTCAGTTTACCCATGGTTCTATCCTAAAGAAAAGGCGAAAAAGCGCCCGGCAACCGGGTTTGACCCTCAGCTTGACAGTGCCCATTGCTTATGTTAGAACTAAAAAACCATCAGAACCCATGACCCACACCGCAACTTCGACCTGGAGCCCGATGAAGATCATTCAAGTCATACCCACCTATAACGAAGCCAAGAATTTGCCGGCGCTGGTTTCGGCATTGTTTTCACTGCAAATCCCCAATCATCATATCCTCGTGGTGGACGATAACAGCCCGGACGGCACCGGTCAGGTCGCCGAGTCCCTGGCGGAAACTTACCCGGAACGCCTGTCCGTCCTGCACCGGAAGGCTAAAGTCGGTTTGGGGAAAGCCTACATCCACGGTTTGCGCCACGCGTTGAATGCGGGCGCCGATGTGATCGGTATGATGGACGCCGATTTCAGCCACCCGCCTGAGCGCCTGCCCGCCCTGCTGGAAGCCCTGTCCGAGGCTGACCTGGCTATCGGCTCGCGCTATGTTCCCGGCGGGGGTGTCGACCGCGATTGGCCCCTGTGGCGCAAGGGGCTCTCGTGGTTCGGCAACACCTATGCCCGCACAATCCTGGGACTGCCCATCTGGGATACCACCGGCGCTTATCGTCTGTGGCGTCGTTCTGCCCTGGAGGCGATCCCCTTCGAAGACACACGCTCCAGCGGGTACGTGTTCGTCATCGAGCTGGCGTACCTGGCTAAATTAGCCGGCTTGCGCTTTGCCGAGGTGCCAATTTACTTCGCCGAGCGCACCCAGGGTGCATCAAAAATGTCGCTGCGTATCCAGTTTGAAGCCGCCACCCGGGTCTGGCAGCTCCGGCGACTCTATCGAAAAAAGGATTAAATTGGGGGGTAGGGAATGGTGATCCCACTCGCTGCGCTCGGGGACGATGATGGTGAATGGTGAATGGTGAATGGTGATCCCACTCGCTGCGCTCAGCCCCCTTCGCTTCGCTACAGGGACGATGATAGTGAATTGTGAGTGGTGAGTAGGGATTAGGGATCAGGAATCAGTGGATCAGGAATTAGGTGATCAGCTACGAGCTACCAACTACGAGCTATGAGCTATCAGCTATGCAATCCCCGAGCGATGCGAGCGGGACCAGCTATGAGCCAACCTCTTCCACCAGCCGGATCCAATCCTCAAGCTTAAGATCCTCCGGCCGAATGCGCGGGTCAATTCCAGCGCATTCCAGAATTGATGACAGGGTATCCCCCAACACCGACTTAAGCGAATTGCGCAGCATCTTGCGCTTCTGGTTGAAGGCTGCGTGGGCCAGCCTGAACAGGGTGGTCATCTCTCTTGCCGAAAGCAAAGGCTGCGAGTACAGATCGATCAGCAGCACGCTGGAATCAACCTGTGGCGGCGGGTAAAAACAGCCAGCCGGGATATGGCTGGCTATGCGGGCTTCGCCATACACCTGCACCGAAAGCGAGAGCAGGCTCGTCTTTTCTTCACGGTTGAGGATGCGCTCAGCGACCTCGCGCTGCATGGTCAGCACAATTCGCCGGGGACTTACCGCCCCCTCCAGCAGGTGTCGGATCACCGCCGAGGTGATGTAATAAGGGATATTGGCTACCACGAGGAAACCGTCCTCAGAAAACAGGTCTGTAACAGGGATCGCCAAAACATCCCCCTTCACCAGGCGCACATTGTCAAAGGGCGCCAACACCGCTTCCAGGGCCGGGTACAGGCGGCTGTCGATTTCAATTGTGGTCACACACCGGGCTCGCGTCGCCAGGAGACGGGTCAGGTTCCCCACCCCCGCGCCGATCTCCAGCACGCGTTCTGTCGGGCTTACCCCGGCATCCTGTACCACCTTCAGCAGGGCATTGTGATCGGCTAAAAAGTTCTGCCCGAGGGATTTTTGCGGCCGAATCCCAAAGCGTTTGAGCAATCCGGGGACGTGCAGCGGTTCTAAGGCCATGGCAGCACCGCCGGGTACCAGCCAGGCACAGGGGTTAGAAAATACAACGTAGTCCATCTGGACCATTGTTGGTAATCATTATCTGAGAAACCCAGGTCAATCCAGAAATGACTAAAATATAATCCACCCCCGCCAATATCTGCAATCACACCACGCCCATATCCCTGGACAAACACGGGCTGCAAGCGCATCATGTTGTACCAGTTGCGGGTAACGCCAATGATCCCTTTCTGCAGGGACAGCCCGCTGGCAGTCCGGTCATTGCACACCCCGTCTCCCAGTCCCAAGCGACACGGTGAAAATGAGGTGGCATACACGCTGATTTTGCGCCAGAATTCAATTTCCTGACCATCCACGACCTCAGTGCGCACTTCAACCCTTGAGCCGTAGCCCAGCACGCCGTCTGCAGCTTCGCTGGCCTGCCAGCTTTGCGGCTCATCGTGCCAGACCATTTCTCCTGCGGCATAGCGCACCCTCTCTCGGCTGGCAAAAATACCCACCTGACCGGGGGTGACCACGGAGATTTCATCCAGAACCGTGTTGGGGTCCTCAACGTATTCATTCTGGTAAGGCACTTCATCCTTCAGGATGGTGATTTTCTCCTCGACTCGTACGACCTCAATTTCCCCTGTAACCGGTACCGGCTCATCCTCTGCCGGGAGGGTATGATCCAGATTTTGCAATCCAAACCCGAGGTCGTGCAAAGCTTCGCCGACGGTTTCAGCAGCCGTCAAGCCGCTCAGTTCAGCGCCGCCAGCGCTGATCCGCACCAGGCGCGCCCGCCGGATGACGACGTTCAGCGTTTCGTCTAACGGTGTCATTAAATCTTCAGAGATCCAATCCTGCGGCGCAATATACACCTGCGCTGCTTCCAGGGCAGCTCCCAGGGTGGATGCCTGGCTGAAAAAGCGGCTCTCAACGCCGTCGATAACCAGGTGAACCGCTACTGCCGGTTGAAACTGGAGCAGGACAAAACCCTCGCCTTCCAGGGGTTGCTGCGGATCGACCTCCCCGCCATTCACCAACACGCAGTCGCCAGGAAACAGGTCAACCCCGATTGCGGCGATCAGGTTCGCCGGAATACGTTCAGCGGTGTGCAGCCTGAGCTCATCCGCGGGTGTGCGAATAAGAACCTCGCGGGCTGGTTCAACGGTGATCACCGCTGGCTCCCAGAACCACAGGTTTCCCTCGGGCGTCAGGCGATCGTCCTCACCGACGCTGACGCCGGCTGCTCGCAGCACGTCCGAAACCCGCCAGGCTGCCGTCCGCACGTGAATCGGGTCGCCTGCCACAAATACAGTGCTGGTCTGCTGAAAACCCAGCCAGATCAAACCCAGCCCAACCAGGGTCAGCAGCAACGCCCCCGGGAAGAGCCATCGGCGCTGTTTAATCAGAAATCCTTTCATGGAGCCCAAACTTTGCAGAATCATACACTTTATTTAATGAAATAACCCATCCCTGGGATGATGCATGGTTCGCCCATGCAATCGATCATATCCGAATATCCTGTGTTCATCAACACGCATCCCATCAATCAATCAAAACCTTTACAGGGTATTGATTTTTATAGCAGAACTTGTAAAAGATAGACCATTAACGCCCATCTTCCCTGCCAATTCTCACCAGAGTTTGCACTAAAAGCTCCTGCCAGGGTTCGTTTTCCGGATCATTAAAATGGATGCGATAGGCGTTCTTTCCCGAAGACACCGGGTAGCTCAGCTCGGGTAAATTCCGGTCCTCAATCCCGCTGGGAAGCGGCGGGTAACGCAACAGGACCTGGCGCCCCTCAAAACCGACCGCTGCCAGCCCGGCTTTGGCAGCCAGCACCTTGATCTTAATCTGGAACAGCAGGTTGCTCACCCGTTCCGGCAGGGGACCAAAGCGATCAACAAATTCCATCTCGATCGATGCCAGGGCGGCCTCATCGTGGATATCCGCCAGGCGCCGGTACAGTTTCAGGCGCAAAGCCTGGTCGGGAATATAAGCGTCGGGGATGCCGATCGATAGCGGCAGGTTAACCGAGGTGGGGATGGTCAGGGCGGCATCCAGCACGGTTGCGTCATCCGGACCCTTTGCACCGGTTGCCAGGCGGAATTGGTTCACCGCCTGAGCCAGAAGCCGCGTATAAAGATGGAATCCCACCGAAGCAATATAACCGGATTGACGCGTGCCCAATAGCTCGCCAGCACCGCGCATTTCGAGGTCGCGCATGGCGATGGCATATCCTGATCCCAACCGGGTGTTCTCCGCCAGCACTTCTAACCGCTCCTGACCTTCGGGTGTGGGCGCTCTCAAGCGATGGCGGAACAAGTACGCATAAGCCCGTTGCGCCCCCCGACCCACCCGGCCGCGCAACTGGTAAAGCTGCGCCAGGCCTAAGGCGTCCGCCCGGTCAACGATTAGCGTGTTGGCGTTGGGGATATCCAACCCGGATTCAATGATCGACGTGCACAGCAGAACATCCACCTCGCCATCGGTGAACCTGTGCATCGTCGCCGCCAATTCGTTCTCATCCATCTGTCCGTGTGCAATCGCGATGCTCGCTTCCGGCACCAGCCCCTCCAGGCGAGATTTCATCGCGTTGATTGTCTGAACGCGATTATGCACAAAGAACACCTGCCCGCCGCGCTCCAGCTCGCGCACGATCGCATAGCGTACCAGCTTGGAATCATAAGGGCCGATATGGGTGACGATCGGCAGGCGTTCTTCAGGCGGCGAGTTGATGGTGGAAATATCGCGTACACCGGTCAGCGCCATGTAAAGGGTGCGCGGAATGGGCGTCGCTGTCAGCGTGAGTACATCCACCGAGGTGCGCAGTTGTTTGAGGTGCTCCTTATGCGCCACACCAAAGCGCTGTTCTTCATCGATCACCACCAGGCCCAAGTCTTTGAAGGAAACATCCTCCGAAAGCAAGCGGTGTGTGCCGATGACAATGTCCACTTTGTTGGTGCTCAGGTCCTTGATGATGCGATTCTGCTCCCGCTGGGTGCGAAAGCGCGAGAGCATTTCCACCTCCACCGGGAAGGTTGCCAGTCGTGCCCGAAAGGTGTCGTAGTGTTGTTGCGCCAGAACGGTAGTGGGCACCAGCACCGCCACCTGCTTGCCGTCCATCACAGCTTTGAAAGCAGCCCGCAGGGTAACCTCGGTTTTTCCGTAGCCCACATCACCGCACAGCAAGCGGTCCATCGGGCGGGAGTTTTCCATATCTGCTTTGATTTCAACCAGGGCTTGCAGTTGATCTTCGGTCTCGATGTAGGGAAAACTGGCTTCCAGTTCGCGCTGCCAGGGAGTGTCCTGGCTGAAGGAAAACCCTTTCGCCACCTGGCGCTGGGCGTATAAACCCAGCAGCTCACCGGCGATTTCCTGCACGGCTTCGCGCACCTTCTGCTTGGTGGCGCTCCAGGTGCTGCCCCCCAGGCGGGAGATCACGGGAACATGCCCGTCTGCGCCGATATAACGTGTAAGACGGTCTGCGTGGTGGATGGGCACAAACAGATGGTCCTGGTCGGCAAATTCGATGCACAGGAACTCCTGCAATATGCCCTCATGAGTGCGTTGGACCAGTCCGGCGAACTTGCCAATGCCATAATCCACATGCACCACCCAATCTCCAGGTTCGAGGTCGGCGTAGCTGGATTCGGGAGCCTCTGCAGTCGGGCGGTAACGCCGCCGGGGTTGCGGGCGCGCCCAGCCAAAAATCTCGCTGTCCGTTAAGAGATGCAGCATTCCCCCATCACGGGTGTTGAGTGACCAGCCCCCCGCCAGGTTGCCCTCAATGAATTGGCTTTCAAGCTGCTGCTCTGCCCGGACGTCCTGAGCAAGCAGCCCATCGCGCCACAAATTCCGCAAACGCGCTGATTGACGCGAGACGATCACCCAGGGCTGACCCTCGCGCTGAAGCGCCTTCAGGTGATCCAAAAAACCCCTCAGCTTGCCGGCAAAACGCGGCCCGGATAAAAAATTCGATGCCAAAACGGGCTCATCCAGCGCACCGGTATACCCCAGCTCGACCAGCGGGCGTTTGCCGATCCGGTCTTCAATTTCAGACCAGGTGAAAAAAGGGAGCGGGAAATCTGCGTCGATCTCACCCGCTCGGATGGCATCGTCCCGCCGAGAGAGGCTTTCCTCTTCGATTTCAGTCACAGCCGCGGCAATGAATTCCTGTCCATCCAGGGCGATCAACGCATTATCGGGCAGGAAGTCCAGCAAACAACCTCCCATGGAATGCGCCAGAGGCAATAAAAATTCCGAAAGGTCCTTCAACGGCAGGCCGGCTTTTTCCGCCGCCTTAGGTAAAATTTCCCGCGCCGGTGTGACCGTCAGGGCTTCAAGGCTTGCCAGCGTGCGCTGCGTAGCCGGGTCGAAGGTGCGCATTGTGTCAATTTCATCGCCAAAAAACTCAATCCGCGCCGGTTCGTCCTCGCCGGGCGACCACACATCGAGGATCCCGCCGCGGCGCGAGAACTGGCCCGCCTCAACCACGATATTGGCGTAGTCGTAGCCGGTTTCCACCCACTCACGGGTCAACCCATCGGGAGTGACCTGCTGACCAATCCGCAGCGCGCGGGTGTGTTTGATAAAATCGCGGCGGGGGAGCGTGCGGGTCATGATCGCCCGCACCGGGGCAACGATCACCGGCGGGTACCCAGGCTGTGGCATCCCGGGGATTAACAGCCTGACTAGCATGGTCAACACCTGCAAACGGTCCCGACGTGTGCCGGCGCCCCAGCCTGATTTTTCATAAAATAACGGGTTGGGTTCCGGGAAGTAGTGCACGCTCGCCTCACCCAGCCAAAATCCCAGCTCTTCGTACAGAGCCAGGGCACGATCGGCGCGATTGGTGATTAACAAAACCGGGCAGGCCAGGTCATGCTGCAGGCGAGCCAGCAACGGCAGGCGCGCGGCGCGCGGTAATCCCAGCCCCAGCAAGGGCTGACTGCGTCCAGGCGCCGCCTGCAGATCGGACAGCAGATCACGGTAAGCCGTTAATTCACCGATTGCGTCCAGTAATTGCATTAATCCTGATCCTCACCCGGGTGAGTGTCTTTTGCCGGGCGTTCATTGAACATTGTCATCGCCAGCTCAACCCCTTCCAGCACAAAGGCGCGTATGGCCTGCACCGCGCGGTCCAATGCCTGCGGCAGCAGCTCCTGCTGGGGTGGGTCAAAATCATGCAGCACGAAATCCGCCGGGTCCATGCGCCCGGGCGGTCGACCGATGCCCACTCGCAGACGGGGGAATTCGCGTGTACCCAGCCGGTTCATAATCGAATCCATCCCCTTATGACCGCCGGTCCCGCCCTCTGGGCGCAGGCGCAGGTTGCCAAAGGGCAGATCAAGATCATCGTGCACCACCAGGATTTGATCGACGGGGATCTTATAGAAGCGGGCCAGGGATGCCACCGCTTGCCCGGATTTGTTCATAAATGTTTGCGGCTTAGCCAGAATCACCCGCTGACCATCCAGCAGACCCTTGCCCACCAGGGCACGCAGTTCCACCCGCTGAATGGGGATATCCAATGCGCGCGCCAGGGCGTCTATTGCCATAAAGCCCACATTGTGGCGGTTGTGGCGGTAATCCGGGCCGGGGTTGCCCAGCCCAACGATCAAAAATGGATTTTTTTCGCTCATTATCGTGTTTCTGAACCTGTTAACTACTAAAAACGCAAATTTTCCTTGTATTTACGCGCAAAAAGGTGTGCTCGCCGGAAATGGCGGCAATCCAATTGGCAATGAATTGACCTTTAATTTTAGCACGGGAGGGGGTGAATTGTGAATGGTGAATGGTGATTCCACTCGCTGCGCTTCAGGGACGATGATGGTGAATGGTGAATAGAGAATAGTGATCCCACTCGCTATGCTCGGGGACGATGATGGTGAATAGAGAATAGTGAATGGTGAGTGGTATTTTATTCAACAGGTCTCTGGACGGATGATGCTCTGAGAACCCCATCCCTAACCCTTCCCCTCTCGGAGGGGAAGGGGACAACGACAGTGTGTTTTCGTCGTTCCAGTCTGGAGGCCGTCGCAATCGAGGTGGGGCATGAAAAAACTCCCCGGTGTCGATCTCCGGGGAGTTAGGTTTCGTTAGCGGGTTGAATTACATCAAACCTATGATGCGGCCGGTCTCAAAATCGATATCGATTTCGTAATACGCGGGCCGGGTGGGCAGGCCGGGCATGGTGCTCATCGTGCCCAGCAAGGGGTAAAGGAATCCGGCGCCCACAGAAGCATTCACCGAGCGAATGGGGATGCGGTAATTCTTGGGGCGGCCTTTTACCGCCGGGTCGTGGCTTAAGCTGAGGTGGGTTTTGGCCATGCAGATCGGGATTTTGTCAAAGCCCAGGCGGGTGTATTCCTCAATTTGCTTTTCCGCTTCGGGTGAATAATCGACACCGTCGGCGCCGTAGACCTTGGTGGCGATGATCTCAATTTTCTCTTTGATGGGAATATCCAGCGGGTAAAGGAATTTGAAGTCGGTTTCCTGCTCAGCGGCTTTGATCACGGCTTTGCCCAGTTCGATGGCGCCCGCGCCGCCCTCTTCCCAATGGTTGGTCACCACTGCGTCGAAAACCTTGCCGCTCTCGTAGCAGGCCTTTTTGATCAGCTCTAACTCGGCTTCGGTATCGGTGTGGAAACGGTTGATGGCCACCACAATGTTGACGCCATAATGGCAGGCGATGTCAACATGCGCCATCAGGTTGTCAAGTCCAGCCTGTAACAATTCCAGGTTTTCTTCGATATATTCCGGCGCCAGAGGCGCACCTGCCACCACTTTAGGACCACCGCCGTGCATCTTAAGCGCCCGGACGGTGGCTACCAGCACCACTACATCGGGGACATTGCCCGAGTAGCGGCATTTGATGTCAAAGAATTTTTCCATGCCCATATCGGCGCCAAAGCCCGATTCGGTGATCACGTAATCAGCCAGTTTCAGACCGATCATATCAGCCATGATAGAGCTGTTGCCGTGGGCGATATTGGCAAAGGGTCCGGCGTGGACGAAGGCCGGGGTGCCTTCCAGGGTTTGCATCAGGTTGGGCATCAGGGCATCCTTCATCATGACGGTGGCTGCTCCGCCCACGCCGACGTCATCAATGGTAACCGGGTTGCCATCCATATCCAGTGCAAGCACAATCCGACCGATGCGCTCACGCATATCCTGTAAGCTGGTAGCAAGCGCCAGAACGGCCATTAATTCACTGGCAACGGTGATAATAAAATTGGTCTTAAGGTTAAATCCTTTTTCATTCGGACCCTGGCCGACGGTGATCCCGCGCAGGAGACGATCGTTGGTGTCGATGGCACGCCGCCAGGTGAGGGTTTCGCGGTTGACGTTCAGACGGGCAAACTTGCGCCGTTCCTCTGCGGTCAGCTCATCAGGATCGGCCTTGTTGATGCCCACATTTTTCAATCGGTGCAGCATGTTAACGGCAAAACTGCGCTTGCCTTTCTTGTTGGGGGGGCATAGACGATTGAAAAGGCCTTCGTCGCTCTGGTAGGATTCGTGGAACATGCGGGTTTCAATGGCGGCTGCGATCAGGTTATTGGCTGCAGTGATGGCGTGGATGTCGCCGGTGAGGTGCAGGTTGAAGTTCTCCATCGGGACTACCTGGCTGTACCCGCCGCCGGCAGCGCCGCCCTTGATGCCAAAGGTGGGTCCCTGGCTGGGTTGGCGGATGGCGGTCAGCACCCGCTTGCCCAGGTGTGCGCCCAGCGCCTGGCTCAAGCCGACCATGGTTGTCGACTTGCCTTCGCCCAGGGGCGTGGGCGTTATGGCGGTGACATCGACGTATTTTCCGTCGGGCACATTGGTCAGGCGCTCCAGGACGGAGAGGTGCACCTTAGCCATATATTTTCCATATGGATCGTATTCATCCGGCAGGAGTCCCAGTTCTTCAGCGACCTGTGTAATGGGTTTAAGCACCGCCTCCTGGGCGATTTCGAGGTCTGAGGGGACAGGATGCCGTCGATTGAGTTTGGAGGGAGTAAAGGGGGTATTCGGTTTTTGATTCATGCCGCAAAATTCCTTTCAAGAAGAAGTTGATATCACATAGATGCCAATCGCCAGAATTATTATTTTTTATCTAAACCCAATTATGCCGAGAATACTTATAAAAATCAAGGTAATTGAAATTATTTAGTTTATTGTCGAGCTTAATGAAAGTTTAGATGGCATTCACCATTCAGGATTGCGGAAAATTCGGGATACATTATAATTTAAAATCACTCGAACCGGAAAGCTGACTGAAAAGATGGGCATGAAACGAGTTAAAACCCTATTAATCGCTGCAGCGGTATTGTGTCTGCTCTTTTTAAGTGGTTGTGTCGTCATCAGCGAAGAGATTAACGTCTTTGAAGATGGCTCTGGCACCTTGCGGTTTGCTATTGGGGTTAAACAAGAGAATTATGAAAACTTCCAGGAGGCGCTGCCTGAAGGCTACGCGTTAGAAAATTATTTTGCGACTTTAACTCAAGATGAAGTGTTAACGTCAATGCAAGTCAATCATTACACGCAGGATGGATTGGATTGGGAGTCTGTTGAGTTTGAATTGGCGGATTTTGTCGCGCTGTTCTCCCAAAAACGGCGTATCGGGCCGGTTGAGATCACCTTTGATGAGCGGGAGGAAGGGTTCCGGTTCACTCAAACCATTGACATGGCGAATTCTAACCTGGTTATTCCGGGGGTGCATTTAATGGATTTATCTGCCCTGGAGTTTACGGTGGATCTCAAGACACCCCAAATTATCAATACAAACGGCGTGCAATCTGCAGCGGGTGTCAGCACCTGGTCGATTCCAATGGGCGAAGTTTTGCATGATGGGTCAACCGCGTTCTTGCGTGCGGATTACATCCTGGAACCCTATGAAGGGATTTTCATCCCCTGGGAGGTGTTCTTTCCTTACCTGGTGGTCGGGTTTCTTGCCCTGTGCGGCCTGGCGATCCTGGCAGTCATTTTTGTGAATACGGTCATCAAACGGGAAAAAGCACCGACGTTAAAGTTCAAATAAAGGGATTTTTACCCGGCAGTGAACCCCTGCACGGGTTTCATGTATAATCAGCCGTACACATCATCCTAAACCAACGAAGGAGATCTGGATGCTTCTTATAGATGAACGCCGAAAAGTTGTGGAATATGCCAGGAAAATGCTCAGCACAGGTTTGGTTAAGGGCACGGGTGGCAATATCAGCCTGACGAACGAAGACAAGAGCCTGGTAGCGATCACACCCTCGGGGATTGCTTACGAAACGATGAACCCGGAGGATGTGGTGGTGCTTGACCTGGATGGGAAGCAGGTGGATGGTGATTTGCTGCCCTCCTCCGAACTTGGATTTCACCTGGCTTTACTGTGTCAACGGGTGGAGATTAAGGCAGTGGTGCATACCCATTCTGATTATTCCACAGCCTTAGCCTGTTTACGCTGGGAACTGCCCGCAGTGCACTATTTAATTGGCTCTGCTGGCTTCAAAGTCCCACTGGCGCCCTATGCGACCTTCGGCACGCCGGAACTGGCTCGGGGGATTTGTGAGAGCATAGGCGAAAGTAACGCGGTGCTGCTGGCAAATCACGGCCTGGTGGCGGTGGGTGTCAGCCTGGGACAGGCCTTTTCTACCGCGGAGATGGTTGAATATGTGGCTAAGCTGTACCTGATCACCCGGTCGGTGGGGTCGCCGGTGGTGCTCGGCAGGGAAGAGATGCAAGATGTGCTGGAGAAATTCACCACCTACGGCGCACAGCCGGGAAGGGGTTAGCGGGCAGGCGCAGACCTGATCGCTGCAGTGACACCCAGTATTCAATCCCTATTTTCTTTGTGAAGCTTATTCATGTGTGAACAATTGATGGTTCAGCTTCATGTATTCCCTGGCTGAATCCTGTGCGTTTGTTTATGCAGAAAAGGGGAATAGCAGGGCAAACGTAACTGACATTTGATTTTTTAACCTGGGCTGGTTGATGATATACTTGGGGTGATAAAAACTCATTTAAATATTAAAATTGTTTCCAAATCAAAATATCCTTTCGATTTTCATAGAATCAAGGAGGTAAAGCATGTTAAAGAACGGGAAGAGGTTTGCATCTAGTATCTTAAAAAACCTGGTCATTGTCCTTTTCATGAGCACTTTTTTAAGCGCCTGTGGCCTGGGCGCTGCTGATATGGAAGTGAAGATATATGCTGGCAATAAATTTGATTTTAAGATGACCTGGCTGATTCCAGTGGACTCTTTTTTGACGCATGGTGTTACTCAAGAGGTTGAGGCTGCTCTGGATGAGATGGTTGCTGAGGCCAGGAATGAAAACGACATTAAAATGACCTGGAAGAGTATTAAGACAGGTGACCCCAAGATTGTTGGCTATGAATTGCTCGTTCCAAAGACGAAAATATCTGACGAATGGAATGATATATTCACCATGACGAAAGTTACTTATAACAATCGGAAAGCTGACTGCATTGATTTCTCGGGTGTCGCCGATTTTCGCTACAGCTTCTCGAGCTTCACCCTCACATTACATGGAGGGAAAATTTTAGAAACAAACGGTAAGCAGGTGAATTCGAATACAGTGACCTGGGTGAATCCGGGTCAAACGCCCTATGCCATCATGGCGCCAAAGAGTTCTCTCTGGTGGATACCGTTGGTGCTGGGGATCATGGCATTGGGCGTGCTGGTGCTTGTTATGAGCATATTGCTGGTAACAGGGAAAGTTAAGGCTTGGGGGGCAGCTGCCATAAACTCAGTCAAATGGAAGATTGAGGAGTCCAAACTTGCGGGTCAGAAGAAGAATATTATACAGGAGAAAGAAGCTTTAATTTCAGAACTTGCTAAAAAAGCCTGGGAAGCACGTGTCCTTCACCACAGCTATACCGAACCTTATTTTGAATTGGAAACGCTGGATGGAAAGAGAGTTTCACTTGCTGAAGAGAACGCCAGGCTGACTGAAGAACTGCAACAAGTGCGCGAATCCTATGGCAAGGTGGTTAAAGAATACTCCCAACAAACCAACGATATGCAATCTGAACAAAAAGTTGTCGCGAAAAAACTGAATCAGTCAAAAATCAGGCAACTTGACCTTGAAAAAGAATTAATGAATGCGCTTCAGCATCAGGAAAAGGCAAAAGATGAAATTGCTGGATATCATAAAAAACTATCACAGGTCCAATCATCCGATTTGCCTGACAAGGAAGCCAGGATGAACGCATTGAAAAATGCGATTATTTCACTCGAAGGATCATTGGAGAAGATTTCCATCAGAATCCCCCAAATTGAGATGGAAATATCGCAGATAAAAACGGATCAGGAACCGTTTACCGACCAGTTCGAGCGTTTAAACGGTCAGATTTCTGAAGTACAGCGTGAGCGGAAAGAAGCGCTGGCGCCCTTAGAGCAGCAGGTTAACAATCTTGAACAATCGCTGAAATCCAATGCGGCTGAGATCAATGTTATTCAACAAAAAATGACGCCCTTGATTGAAAGTTTAGGGCCTCTGGTCGAAACTGCCAGACCGTATTCCGGCGAATTGGCTGACCTGTACCAGCAGATCGATGCATTAAATGCAAATCTTGCATCGGTAACCCAGGATCATGGGTTGATGAGCTCGCGTTTAGAGGCCATTGACAAAGGTGCTGTGCGCAGCTTCTCGATTATGACTGTTGGGGTTGTATTGATGAGTTTGTTAATTTTGATTTTATTTGTGCTTGTTTTTGTATTAGGCTAAGGCGCTTTACTGGTGATAATCAGTAAATGGCACCCATTGATGATTTCTTTTCGACGATAGCGGGCAATGGCGAGGGCGTTTATTTTCAACAAATTTGTTTGGTGGGTAGATTCAGGTGTCAGCCCTGCCGAATCTACTTTGAAATTTATTTTTTGTCACTATTGATTAATCTCAAAATTTACAGGAGGAGAAAAAATAAAAGTTGTGCTTTGCCCTAATTATTCCACAGAAAATACAGTATATTGATCAATTTGTGTAAATTGTGGTGAAACCCTGATGGATGTTAAAGCTACTGACTCCGATGAAATACCTCAAACCGCTCAACAGCAAACTCTGGCATCCGCGCCATCCAGCCCGGCAGCCTTTACTGCGTCTCAAGATCCGGTTTCTCATAGAGGGCAGACCAGGCCTTCCCAGTCGATACAATTTTCTTCGAAGTACTCATTATTAAAAGGTATGGCGAACTTGTGCAATACCCTTGTGATAATTACAGTCATCCTAGCGAGCAGTGTTGGATTAGTTGGTTTTATTATGCTCTTTACAGATGAAGGCGAATTGGGTCTGATTATCCTCATTGTTGGGCTGATATATGGAACGTTTTCCTATGTTGTTTTCAAGATCTTGACAGAAGGGATTTTAGTATTGCTTAATATTGAAATGAACACACGCCAGACGGCTAAGTTCACGAAATATCTTGTGGACCATTATTTAGAATAGGGCGTTGATGAACAATTGTTGGTAGTGGGCAGTCAGTAGCTGGTAGCTCATATCTGATGGTGGATATTGGGTCATTGTTATATAATCAAAACAGCCTGATGTCTGATAACATTGCAGACAGTTTGTCCCTGGATTTTCTGCCATGGAGAAGTCGCCTGGATCAATTGACTTTTCCAGGATGATTTCGAGGATATTTGCGTTATAATAGGATGAGTATGGTTTTAACTTACGCTTCATTTCATATCATTATGCCTTTATCTATAGAAATTATTTAAATGGTAGAAAAGAACAATAAAATACTGCAAATCTCTCATCTATTGGGCGAGAAAAACCGTGACTGCAAAGGTTTTATTCTTGCTGAACTGGAATTGATTTCATAAATATTTCGTTGGAGTATTTAATTGCTCAGACGGGATTTTTTATTAGACATAGATTAAAAATATTGGAGGCTAAGTGAGTGAACCCATTGTATCCATTCGAGATTTAAAATACCGTTATCGGGGGCAAAAAAGTTTAGCACTTCAGGAAATTAATTTGGCTCTTGAGCAAGGTGAGTTTTTAATGCTGATGGGCCCCAGCGAGGCGGGAAAGAGCACCCTGGCTGCCACGATAAACGGTTTAATCCCTAATTTCCATATAGGAAAATTAGGGGGAGATGTAGTGGTGATGGGTCGTAACACGAAGGATTATTCGGTAGCTCAGATGGCGGAAATTGTGGGCATGGTTTTTCAGGATTTTGAGGCTCAGCTCTTCTCCACCAATGTTGAGCTTGAAGTCGCCTTTGGCCCTGAAAATTTTGCGGTGCCCCGCGAAGAAATCAAAACCCGCATCGATGAAAACCTGGAATATGTGGGTTTGGAGGGATTTCGCAACCGACCGCCGTCCACCCTATCTGGCGGTCAGAAGCAGAAATTGGCCATCGCGTCGGTGCTGGCATTGAAACCCCAGGTACTGGTGATGGATGAGCCCACCACCGATCTGGACCCGATCAGCAAGATGGGCGTATTTGAAATTACCCACCGTTTATGCAAGCGCGATGATCTGACTTTGTTGATTGTTGAACATGAAACCGAAGAAGCTCTTTTTGCAGACAGGATTGCACTCATCAAAGAGGGACAATTGATTAAAGTGGGTCCGACACGGGAAATATTAACCGATGTGGCGTTGATGGAATCCCTGGGCGTGATGCCGTTGGGCATTCCCAAGTTTTTTAAGGCAGCGGGTGTATCTGAGTTACCGCTTACCCCTGACGAAGGTGTGGAGACCTTTAAATCCCTGAAATTCCAGATTAATGATCTTGCATACCAGGAGATGGTAGCCAGAGAAAAGGCTAAACTGGAACAACTCAACGAGCCATTGATCCAATGCCAGAACCTTTCACATACCTATAAAGGTGAGGTTGAAGCGCTGAAAAAAGTTAACATTGAGATTCATCGTGGCGACATGGTGGCGATTATTGGACAAAATGGCAGCGGTAAAACGACCCTGGCCAAGCACTTCAACGGACTGCTCCTGCCCACTGAAGGAGAAATCCTGGTTAATGGGAAGCCCACCCGAGAGCAGGGTATTTTTGCCCTCGGAAAAAGTGTAGGTTATGTATTTCAAAACCCGGATCACCAAATTTTCTCAGAAAAGGTCTTCGATGAAGTTGCCTTCAGCCCGCGCATCAGGAAATTACCCGAGGAGGAGGTCAAACAGCGCGTGTCGGAGGCTTTAACTGCAGTAGGCCTTGAAGGTTTGGAAGAGGAGGACCCCTTCACCCTGACCAAGAGCGGCCGTCAACGGGTTGCGGTGGCTTCGGTGCTGGCTTCGAACCCGGATGTCTTAATCCTGGACGAGCCCACCACCGGGTTAGACTACAGTGAACAGAGCAGCATGATGAACATGGTCAGACGTTTGAATGAAAACGGCAGCACGATCATTTTCATCACTCATCATATGTGGGTGGTGGCTGAATATGCCAAACGCGCCCTTGTGATGAAAGACGGTGATGTTATTCTGGGGGGAAGCACCCGGGAGGTGTTTTCCCAGAGCGAAGTTCTACGAGACGCTTTTTTGCGTCCACCCCATTTTGTTGAATTTACCCGTCGTCTGGGTTACACATTTTTAACACCTGCCGAAATGGAAGCATGTTTAGAAGGAGCGCATAGCTGATGGATGCCGAGATTTATATTGACAACAATTCATTTATTCATCGTCTGGACCCTCGCGTCAAAATTATCATATTTCTTCTGACCTTTGTGGCAATCTTGCTATTTCAGGACCCCTTGTGGATGTTGCCGATTACTGTTTTAATCGTCATTCAGTTGGTGGCCTCAGGCGCGCTTGTTAATATGCGCCGAATCAGATATATTTTAATAGTTTTGACTGTGTCCAGTATGATCTTATGGAATATATTTTCATCCGGCGATACCAAGTTATTCTGGATTGTTTCTGTTCAATCTCTTACCTATGCTGTGTCACGGACCATGCTCATGATCTTGATGATCTCTACCGGTATGATACTGATTACCTCCACGCGTAATGAGGAACTGGTCAACGGCATGATCCGGTTGGGGATGCCTTACCGGGTTGGCTTTGCGATTTCCACAGCCTTGCGGCTGGTACCGACGATTGTGACCAGCACCGTCACCATCAGCCAGGCTCAACGCAGCCGCGGCCTTGACCTGGAATCGGGCAATCTTTTAGAAAAATTAAAGAAATTTTTGCCCTTGCTGGTACCTGTGTTTATCTCATCCATCCGCAATACCAATATATTCGGCATGGCTTTAGAGTCCAAGGGTTTTGGCGCTTCAGAAAAACGCACCTTTTACCTGGATTTTCAGATGAAGAAAGCAGATTATGTTGTGCTGGCATTTTCCATCTTGTTCATGCTGGTTTCGATTTACTTTGCGGTTATGGGTTATGGAAAAATCGAAGGATTAATTCGATCCTGAGTTTGGAGGATTTATGCAGTTAAATGAAATCAATGCCCTGCTGCCATTCTTGTTACGGCGAGAAAACGTCGCCCGTTATGAAGATGGGGCAGTGGTGATGTGCGATCGGCGAAAATATCCCTTTGAGAAGGCCTTTCATCGTTGCCATGATGTCGAAGGTGCAGCGAGGGCGATTGAAGATATGGTTACCCAGGGTGGCGGTCCGCAATATGTTGGCTTATACGCCATGGCCATGCTGGCAGGACAGGTGGCGGATCAGGACCCCATCAAACAGCGGGAGGCTTTTCAAACCGCTCGCCAGCGATTGGTCAGAACTAGGCCGACCAACACCGGCCTGGCGCGCCTTCTGGAAAGCGCCATCGGGATCATATACGACGCGCTGGATGAAGGTCAATCGGTCGAAACAGCGCTGTTGGAATGGATTGAGCATATTCGTGACCTCAGTTATGATAAACACCTTAAATGCGGTCAGTTTGGCGCCAGCTTGATTGATGATGGGGATGGCATTCTGACGATGTGCTTTGCAGAAACCTCCCTTTTAATGACTCTAGCGATTGCCAAACAACAGGGTAAAAGCATACAGGTATTCACGCCCGAAACCCGGCCTTATCTGCAGGGTGCTCGCCTGACGGCTCCCAGCATCCATGAAATTGGTGTGCCGGTTAAAATTATTACGGATAATATGCCTGCTCATGTAATTTCAGAGGGTAAAATTAAGAAATATTTCACCGCGGCTGACCTGGTAACCCTGGATGGTCATGTGGTTAACAAAATTGGTACATTCCAGAACGCACTGGCAGCCCATTATTATGGTGTTCCTTATTTTGTTTTCACCCAGGCGGCTGATAAACAAAAACCCAACCGGGCATCAATTGAAATCGAAGCCCGGGATTCTGAAGAAATAAAAACTTGCCGGGGTGTGGCCACCACATTGCTTGAAATCGATGCCTATTACCCGGCTTTTGATATCACTCCACCTGAGTATGTGGCAGGCGTGATCACCCAGCATGGCATCCTCAGCCCGTATGGTCTGGCGCGTTATTTTGGTTAAGGATAGGAGAAAACAAGCATGGATGCAGCCATCATTTTCGGAACCGGCATTTACTCGATTACGGGGTTCAATGGTGTAGAAAAGACGATCGAAACGCCCTATGGCCCGGCGTTGGTCAACATCGGCACTTATGAGGGCTTTGAACTGGCTTTTTTAGCCCGGCATGGGTTGGACCACACGACCGCACCGCATAAGATTAATTACCGGGCAAATATCAAGGCGTTGCAAATCCTGGGAGTTAAACACGTACTGGCAACCAACGCGGTAGGCTCAATTACCCGCACCATTCCCCCGATGGGCCTGGGATTACTGACCGACTTCCTCGACTTTACCAGCGGCCGGGAGTTTACTTTCTTTGATGGAGGGAACTCAGGTTTGGCTCACACCAATATGGACGTTACCTACTGCCCGGCTTTGCGGAAAAAGATGCTGGATCTGGCCTCGGAATTTGATTTGAAAATTCATCCAGAAGCTGTGTATGTAGCCACGAATGGCCCGCGCTTTGAAACACCGGCTGAGATTCACATGTTCGCCCAATTAGGCGGCGATGTGGTAGGGATGACGGGCATCCCCGAGGTCGTGTTGGCCAGAGAACTGGGAATGCACTACGCTGCTGTTGCCTACTCGATCAATTGGGCGGCTGGTTTGGAACAGGAAATGAGCTTTGTAGGCGATCAAATGGCAGACATCAAGCAACGTTTAACGATGCTGTTGGTTAATACTTTAAAAGCACAGCTTGATGAAACCTGTGGTTGTGAACAGGCTGTGATGATGATGCACGAACCGGTTAGAATATCTTAATTTATTCTTCCAGTTTTTATAAAGGAGGTGATACCCAACAAAAAAGAAAACCTATCTACCGATCAGCAAGTCTCATCAAATCGAATTGTCTTTTAGTTATTAAGGAGTTAAATCATGAAAGAAGTTGTGACCATGTGGAAGAACACCCGGATGATTATCCTGGTGGCGCTTTCCGCTGCAATTTACGCAGCATTTCTAATTGTTTTCAAGGGCGGTATCCCGATTGTGCCCGGTATCACCGAGGTGCGGCCGGCGAATGTCTTCCCACCCGTTTTCGGACTGTTATTTGGCCCGGCTGGCGCCTGGGGCGCCGCCATCGGCAACTTAATTGGAGACCTGTTTGGCGGTACTTTGGGAATTGGCTCAATCTTCGGTTTCTTTGGGAACTTCTTCCTAGGTTTCATCCCTTACAAGATGTGGGGTGCAACCTTTGGCCTGGTGCCCAAGAATGATATGTCCCAGAATACCAATAGCTTCAAAAAAGTTTTGGCCTTTGAACTGGTTTCACTGGTTGCTGCAGCAGCCTGTGGCATCATTATTGCCTGGTATCTCGACATTGCTGGTATGGTTCCCTTTGCCTTCCTGGCAATTACCATCACCGTGAATAACTTTGCTGCTTCTGTTGTCCTGGGCCCCATCTTGTTGCTTTTGCTGTATCCGCGTGTTAAACGCTGGGGTTTGGTGTGGACGGATATCATGGCTAAAGAAGATGTTGCTAAGGGCTTTGCCAAGAACATCGGTTCAATTCTCATGATCATTGGTGCGATCGGCGGTTTGGTTGCCGGCGTGCTAGTGGCCATTGGCGTTGCAGGTCAGCAGTTGTATGGGTTCACAGGAGAACAGGGCCAGGTTGCAGTCTGGTTGTCGGTGCTGCCATTCCTGCTGATGATCATTGTCGCCAGCGTTATGCTTTCCGGTCGAGAGCAGTTTGTGGAAGAGTTGGAAGATTAATCTCGAATAACGTGTTGGAAATAGAGGTGAGTGGACATCGAGCCACTCACCTGTTTTATATAAGGATGATGGCATGATGACCAAAGAGACCAACCTCATCGACACATTATTAACTGGCGGTACGATTATCACCATGAATCCCGAACGATGGGTTTTGCATGATGCGGCTGTGGCGGTGAAGGAAGGCAAAATTCTGTGGATTGGGGATGCCAGTGAAGCCAAATCGCGATTTACCGCTGGAAATCGGGTTGATCTACAGGGCCGGGTGGTTATCCCCGGGCTGGTGAATACACATGGACATTGGGCGATGACGCTCATGCGCGGTTTGGTTGATGACTGTCCACTTGAACAATGGTTAGGGACCATCTGGCGGGTAGAAGCGGCAGTGCTCTCGCCTGAAACCGTTGTGACCGGTTCTGAGTTGGCCATCATCGAAATGCTGCGTGCCGGTACCACCTGCGCGGCTGATATGTACTGGTATTACCCGGAGGTGACGGAAACATCCCGGCGAGCAGGGTTCCGCATCGTAACCGGACCCAGTTTTGCTGAAATTGAAGGGTTTGAGGATTATCGCCATACCAACCAGATGATTGCCATCGAGTACCTGGACAATTATGCCGATGTGCCCCTGGTGCATCCTTGCATCCAGGCGCATTCTGCTTATACCACGAGTCCGACTACCCTGGAACACGTGATGGGGTTGGTTCATGACCGTGGTTTACTTTTTGTAACCCATGCCTCTGAATCGAAAGGTGAGTTGGAATTGGTTCAGGAAAAGCATGGCGCACGTCCCATTGCAGTTTTGGATAAGTTTGGTTTGTTAAGTGAGCGCACTTTATTGGCCCATTGTGTACACCTCACTGATGAGGAAATTGGCCGCCTGGCTGAGACTGGTACCTCGGTGGCGCACTGCCCTTCATCGAACTTGAAGCTGTCTTCGGGGATTGCGCGGGTAGCAGAACTGCTTGCTCAGGGCGTTAATGTGAGCATCGGCACGGACGGCCCGGCCAGCAATAACGACCTTGACCTGTTTCACGAAGCGCAACTGGCTGCGCTGGTGCAAAAGGGCGTTACCGGGAATCCGAAGGTATTACCTGCTGAAAAAGTGTTTTCGATGCTCACCATCGATGGAGCTCGCGCCGTTGGTTTGGATGACATCATCGGATCGTTAGAGGTTGGAAAATCTGCTGACCTGGTTGTGATCGATTTTAGTTCAGCCAACCTGACTCCCTGTTACGATTATTATTCGCATTTGATTTATGCCCTTTCGATTGGTGATGTTCGGGATGCCATGGTAGCCGGACAGATGTTGATGAAGGACAGGCAGATGCTTACATTGGATGAAGCTGCAACTCGCGCCGAAGCCAATCGCATCGCCAGGGAAGTTTTATAATCCCTCTGAGTCTGTAATAGTGAGACAACTGACGCCAATAATATAGAGTATGGGGCGGTGGAGAAATGATAGGTCTCAAAAAACAACATCATCATAGCGGCATTGGATTGATGACAACAGCAGATGTTCACTACGGCAGGCAAAAGAAATTACCCATAGGCGGCAGATCGTCTTGCAGGCCGCGTATCACAAGAATCCGGAGAGATTTGTGAAAGGAATTTGCGTCCACCCTTGCCGGGGTGGCTGGAGGAATAGTATCACCAGCAAGACGTGCTTCAACTGGATGAACAACCATGTTTTTTTAGCGATAACTTTCAGAAACGTTGTGTCAAATCATTGACACATTCCGCTTCAAACCACTGATCGTGAATGGTTCCTTTACAGAGACAACAGGAGTCCCCTTGAAATTTGAAGATCAAGCAAAAAAACTATTCGAGGCGCATTACAATTGTGCCCAATCGACGTTCGGCGCCTTTACCGAGTATTTTAACCTTGACCTGACCACCGCGGTTAGAATCGCAACGCCCTTTGGCGGCGGAATAGGACACAGCGGTGGGATGTGTGGCGCGGTTAGCGGTGGGATCATGGCCATTGGCCTGGTCAGGGGTATCGATGTTTATGATAAGGATAAAAAAGAAGCCTGCTATGCCCTGGCGAAAGAGTTTTTAGCCAGATTTTCTGCGCTGCATGGCTCATTAACCTGCCCCGGATTATTGGGGGTGGATATCGGGGACCCATTAGCCCAGCAGGATGCACGAGAGCGGGACCTGTTTCGTGTGTTTTGTTCGCAACTCGTCGCCGATGCAGCCCGGTTGGCAGCTGAGGTGTTGGAGTTGGACCAGGATGAGGGGTGAGGGATAGGTCACCACGACTATCAGTTAAGTAGAGCGCAACAGAGAACTTAGAGCTTAGAGTATTAACAAATTATGGAAATCCCAATATCAAATTGCCTAAAATTAGATTTTGAGCATGCCATTTATTAAGGTTAAAGATGGAAATTTTTATGGTTGATTAGATTTGTATGATATACTAATAATTAGTTTTACAAAAAATTAGTCTCTCAGTACGATTCACGTGAAAAATTCATAATGAATACCAATTTTAGTGTCTACAGAAAGAGAATAAGGGAGTATTAAATGAATTGTTTGCGCCTTGTGGCGCAATATTTTTTGGGAGAATAACCATTATTTGCCAGAATGATGACAGGAGGTGCTTATTGAAGGAAAAGTTTTTCCATTTAGCAAAATGACGATTAACTGTTAAGAACTATGGAGGATAAGATGAAAAAAATAATTTTGAAAGTGTTTACCTTCGTATTGTTGCTCAGCTTCATGGCATCGCCGGTTGTCGCGAAAATGGTGACCGAACAAGCAAAATCGCCAGATGAACCAAGCTGGGAAAGGCCGCAACGACTTGAGCCTGAATTACTTCCGCAGGAGATCCTGGATAAATTTGAAGGGGGGATGACGATTGAAGAATTCTTGGTTCTCAACCAGGGCCCGATCCCGCAAGCTTTGTTGGCTTATGCGGATATCCCGGTTGTTGTTGTGGTGCAACTTGAGAAACCTTCGCTGATTGAATATGTTCTTCAGCAGGATTTAAACACACAGAACCGGGCTGACCAGGTTGAGCAAATCGATTATGTTGATGAGCTTAAAAGCGATCAGGCAGTCGTGCTGGGACAAATTACAGCCACCCGCGGTGCTGAAGTTATCCAAATCGGCGATACCTTTACGAAGACCCTGAATGGCTTTATGCTGCAGGTTCCAGCAAAGTTGGTTAATGAAATTCGATCTATTTCCGGTGTAAAATCTGTCACCCAAGCGCGGAAGCATGAACCCACTTTAGGCGCGAGTATCCCTTTAATTAATGCCGATGATGTGTGGGGTTATATGTATGGCCATAAATTTGGCTTCACCGGTGAAGGTGTGACCATCGCAGTGATCGACACTGGCATTGACTACACCCACGCCATGTTTGGCGGTTCAGGCGACCCTGCTGATTACGCGTACAATGACCCCAACATCATTGAAGAAGGCACATTCCCGACGGCGAAAGTGATTGGCGGTTATGACTTTGCCGGTACGAACTACGATGCAGGCGGAAACACTGGCAGCGTGATTCCTGTTCCGGACGAAGACCCCCTGGATGAATATGGCCACGGTACGCATGTGTCCTCAACAGCTGCTGGGTTTGATGTTGGGTTTGGTTCAGGTGTGGCACCGGATGCATTACTGTATGCCGTGAAAGTTTTTGGACGCTCGGGTTCAACAAACTTAGTCATACATGCCATTGAGTGGGCTATGGATCCTAAAGGTCTGGGGCACCTGGGAGAACCTGTAGATGTGATCAACATGTCCCTGGGCTCTGATTGGGGTCCGGCAGATGAGTTAGATCCAGAGTATCAGGTCGTTGAAAATGCAACCTCGATCGGTGTGGTGGTGGTGGCATCTGCTGGTAATGCCGGGAACAGCTCCTATATAGTCGGTTCACCATCGGTTGGTGATTCTGCCATCTCGGTAGCAGCTTCAACCACCGGCTTTCAAACATCACCATACCTTGAATATGAGGATGGAGGCACAAAATCTATTCCCTATACCACATCTTACAATCCCTTTACCGCTACCATTACTGGAGATTTAGTGGATGTGGCTGATTTTGACGATGGCGAGTTGTGTGATATCGATGGATTAAATGGAGATGAATTGACCGGCAAGATCGCCTTAATTAAGCGTGGCACCTGTAGTTTCTACGTGAAAATTAACAATGCTGAAGACTTGGGCGCAGTGGCTGCCATCATCTACAACAACGCAGCTGGGATCATTTCGATGAATACCGAGGGCTCAACACTACCGGCGGGTTCCATTCTCCAAGCGGATGGCGAGCTGTTGAAGGGTAAATCACCCCTCGAAATTTCAATAGGCCCGGATTCAAGGGTAAAGACTTTTCCTGGAGAAGACCCTGACACCATCGCGACCTTCTCCTCGCGTGGACCGCGCGGATTTGACTCAAAACTAAAACCAGAAATCACTGCCCCTGGTGTGGCGATTTTTGCTGCTGACATGGGCAGCGGTAACCTGGGTGTGAGTATGAGTGGCACCTCGATGGCTTCACCGCACGTTGCTGGAGTGGCAGCCTTGATGGTCGAAGCGAATCCATTTTTGAATCCTGCACAGATTAAAGCAGCCATGATGAACACAGCGGTAGACTTGGCGGATACAGCAAGTGCACAAATTCCACGTCAAGGTGCTGGCAGGGTTGATGCGTTCAAATCCGTTAAAACCAGTATCGTTGCTTATGCGGACCCGAAATTGGTCAGCTTGAGCTGGGGCGTGATTGAAATTGCTGATGATTATTCCGATACCCAAATCATCACCTTAGAAAACTTTAGCCCATTTTTTATTACTCTTAATGTGGACACCCACTTTACGTCATTGTCAGAAGGTGCGACATTGACCCCCGATGTCAATATAGTGACCGTACCCCCCTTTGGCACAACCAGTGTGAACGTGACCCTGGATCTGGATGCATCGCTCTTGCCCTTTGATTTCGGTACAATTGAAGAATACTATGGCTTTGTAACCTTTTCAGCTTGGTGGACACCCTGTGGAGATACCATCAGGGTGCCGTTCTACTTCGTTCCCAGACCATACACCGAGATCATAGAGCACGATGCAGTTACCCGTTTTGAAGTCAACGATTATGGTTGGGTAGACCTTGAACAACAAGGACCGATTGAATCTGACCTGTGGGCTTTCCCGGTGTCGCTGGTTTCACCGCAGAACCCTGATGTTTTACCCGCGGCTGATCTGCGTTATATCGGGATGGATTATGGTGGGTCAAGCCCCTACGGAGATATTATCAGCGCAGCCTTTGCCATGTGGGGCGATGTACACACCAACCAGCCGTTCTTCAACGAGGTCGATCTGTATATTGATACACCCTACGGAAGTGTGGTGAATTTCAACTACAACTACGCTGCAGCTTCAGGCTCTGGACATGACAACCAGTGGGTTGTCATTCAAGTTGACTTCGCTGATGGGAAGACGTATTTAGGCAGTCCATACACTATTTATGCAGATTACAACTCGGGCATCCAGGAATGGTATTTACCAGCGGACTGGCAGTATGTGGTTGACGAATTTGATTATGAGGTGATCAGCTTTGACTGGAATGGGGATGACGACTACGGTGGTGCAGCTAGCTTTGACATCTCGAAATGGCCGTTGTCTTGGGTTCTAACCAGTTATAATCCCTATCAAGAAGATTTTGGCCTCTTGTTTGCCGTACCCGATTGGTTTGCCTATAAGGCCAGTGGCATCCAGGGGATCATGCTGGTTGATTATCCAGGGAAACCCGGCGCCGGTCAATCCTACTTTTGGCCCCTTGACCCCTATTTCGCCTATTACATTCCGATCTTTGGGCATTAGATACTGCCCAGTAAGGGGTAAAATCGAGGCTGCTCGCAAGGGCAGCCTCTTTTTTTTGTTTATTGAATGGTGATCCCACTCGCTGCGCTCGGGGACAATGATGGTGAATGGTGATCCCACTTCGCGCAGCACTCCCTGTGCCCTTTAAGGGCGTCGAGCGCCTGCGCTCGGGGACGATGATAGTGAATGGTGATCCCACTTCTCGCAGTACTCCCTGTGCCCTGTAAGCGTATTGCGCGCCTGAGCTCGGGAACTTCGTAGCTGAGAGCTGAAAGGTGCAAGGTTTTTTTATGAGCCCAAATTCTTAATCCCAAATTCCTGATTTCAAATTCCAAATTTTCTGCGGCGGTCGCATGATTTCCCTGTCACCCAATATTTTCTGTAAACCTATTTCAGGACGACACAACCATCACCATTCACCATTTACCATTCACCAAATTCCCATTGACCTTACCGTCAAATGAAGATTACCGCGTTGGATTCATCCGAAGCAGCCAGCATGGTCGCTACCCCGACGACTTCGATGCCCTCAATCAGCTCTTCGTGTTTGATGCCCATCAGGTCCATCGACATCTGGCAGGCCTGGACGCGGACGCCGTTCTCGATTGCGGTTTGCAGCATGGTGGGCAGCGAATCGACGTTCTTTTTCTTCATAATGCCTTTGATCATGGCGGTGCCCATGCCAGCCATATGCATCTGGGAGAGCTTTGCTTTTTGCGTGCCGCGCGGCATCATCCAGCCGAACATCCTCTCGATTAAATTTTTCTTAACTGGAACGTGTTCGTTTTTGCGCAGCAGGTTCAGTCCCCAAAAGGTGAAGAACATCGCGCATTGATGACCGGAGGCGATCACACCGTTGGCGATGATGCAGCCGGCGATGGCTTTATCGAGGTCACCGGAGAAGATCACCATGGTCTTGTTCTGACCTGAAACTTGCCCCTCGGCTGGTTTTGCCTGACCTTTCTGGATCCTGGCTACAATTACACCCTTTTCGGTATCGACAGATAGCAGGCGGTTGCCCGTGGATTTTGCCCAGGCTTCAACGTCGCTGGTGAAGCCAAAATCTGTGGCCTGAACGGTGACGATATCGCCGTCATCCACCTCTTTAATTTTGTTATACAGTTTCAGGATCGGTCCGGGGCACTGCAGTCCGCAGGCGTCGATGGTGAACTCCCGCGCGCTGACTGTGGTTGTGGGGGGAATCTCCCGCAGGGTCTCTTTGCTGTCGATGGTGACATGCTCGTAAACATCAAAATTGGATTGCCGACCCACGGCATGGGAAAAGGTCTTGTAGCCGCCGGTCAGGTTGAAGGCGTCAAACCCCAACTGGATGAGAGTGCGTACCGCAAAGTAAGAACGCTGCCCGGTCTGGCAGTAGATCAAAACGGGTCGGTCTTTCGGGATTTCGTTGACTTTGTTGCGCAACTGCTGCAGGGGGACATGGACTGCGCCGTCGATCATACCCAGGGGCAGCTCTTCAGGCAGGCGTACATCTAAGATGGTCGTCCGGGACCGGTCCAGCTTGCTCACCTGGTCCCAGGTGATGATTTTGGCGTCACCGCGTAAAAGGTTCGCTGCAGAGAAGCCCAGGATGTTGACCGGATCGCGAGATGAATTAAAGGGTGGCGCATAAGCCAGTTCGAGTTCTTCCAGGTCGTAAACCGTCAGGCCGCCATGGATGGCTGTGGCAATCACGTCAATGCGTTTATCCACGCCCTCCAGTCCGACCGCCTGGGCGCCGAGGATGTGCCCGTCTTCCTTGAACAGCAGCTTGAGGGACATTGGAGAGGCACCGGGGTAGTAACCGGCATGATTGGAGACGTGGATGATGGTATTTAAGTAGGGGATGCTGGCAGATTCGAGGGCTTTGGCGTTCAGACCGACCGAGGCAACGGTCAGGTCAAATACTTTGACCACCGAGGTGCCGATGACGCCTTTGAAGGCAGATTGCCGCCCGCAGATATGATCCGCTGCCACGCGTCCCTGGCGGCTTGCGGGTCCGGCGAGGGCCAGGTTGGTGCGCTCACCGGTGATACGCGCAGTCAATTCGGTCACATCGCCCACAGCATAAATATCGGGGTCGGAGGTTTGCATGTGTTGATTGGTGACCACCGTGCCGCGCAGTCCGAGTTCAAGCCCAGCATCCGCCGCCAGCTGGTTTTCAGGACGAACGCCGATGGAGAGGATCAACATATGTGTATCCACGCTGCGTCCGCTGGTCAGCTCAACCTGCATCCAACCGTTTTCCGCCTGGTGGATGGCTTTCAATCCGTCACCCAGGGCCAGGCGGATGCTCTTGAAGGTCAGGTGCTGATGAACCAGGGCTGCCATCTCGTAGTCGATGGGCGCCAGAACCTGGTTGAGCAGTTCAATTAACGTCACCTCAATCCCGCGATGGTGCAGGTTTTCAGCGATTTCCAGCCCGATGAAGCCGCCACCGACGACCACCGCGCGAGGGGGTTTTTCCTGATCGATATAGTCTTTGATGGCATCCATGTCTGGCATATTACGCAGGGTAAACACGCCTGGCAGGCTCACGCCCGGCAGGGTTGGGATGATCGGCGCCGCGCCGGGAGACAGCACCAATTTATCGTAACTTTCTTCGTAGGTGCTGCTGGTTTCAATGTTGCGTACAGTGATTGTTTTCTGCGCCCGGTTAATGCGGATGACCTCATTGTTAACCCGTACATCGATATTGAGCAAGCCTTTCAGGTCCTGGGGGGTGACCACCAGCAATCTCTCCCGATCATGAATGACCTCACCGATGTGATAGGGCAGGCCGCAGTTGGCGAAGGATACGTAAGGACCCCGCTCCAGCATAAGAATTTCAGCATGTTCGTCCATGCGACGCAATCGGGCTGCTGTACTGGCTCCGCCGGCTACACCACCAATAATGACTGCTTTCATGTGTGTTTACTCCTCGTAGTAAAAAGATAATTGAAAAATTCTATGCAGGTCGATGTTGATAATTTTCAACAAATTATACTCTGGTTAAATTAATTTTTCGGAGTGTTTGCATCTTCATGGGGATAATCGTCGAGTTCCTCTACTGTGGTTAAGATCATATCCACGCACAGAATCTGGATCGTGAGCGTCATACCAGGTGGTACGCGCAACTTCCTTTCAATTAGCCTATGCAGAGGGTTGAAAAGAATTTGAATAATCGGTTGATGAAGCATCATAATCATTTATCGTAAATACGATTTTGACTAATTTTATGACATTTGTTGGGGTAACCCTTCGCGCAGCACTCCCTGTGCCCTGCAAGGGTTTTGAGCTGTGGTTGCACCCTTCGGGTTGGGCAGACCTCCGTGTCTGCCCCTACTCCTCCTATGGGGAAGATAAAACACAAAACAATTTAACAAAAAAGAGTTGACGGATCAAGCCTGTTGTGCTAAAATGCTCTTGATAGCAGAATGAGCTTGTGCGGGTGTAGTTCAATGGTAGAACGTCTCCTTGCCAAGGAGAAGGTTTGAGAGTTCGAGTCTCTTCGCCCGCTTTCTGAACACACGAAGGCTGGTATCCACAAGCCGGGTATCAGCTTTTCTTTTACTGGCGACGTAGCCAAGTTGGCAAGGCAGGGGTCTGCAAAACCCTCATCACGGGTTCGAGTCCCGTCGTCGCCTTAAGATTAACGAAGCACTCCGGTTAGCGGGGTGTTTTTTTGTCACGGGTGTGCGATTGGGTTGTGCCCATGCGTTCAAATCCCTCCACAAACGGGGGTGCTTTGGGTGCAAACACTGCGTCAGCCGGATGTCGGGAAAATTCAGGGCGGGCGATGGTGAAGCTGGTAATTTTATATAAAAGATTAACAATGAAATCTCTTGCATATTTTTCAGCCCAGGTGTATGATTATTGTACAAACCGACTGGTCGGTCGGTATCAACCAAGAACGTGGAGATGAGTTCGCTTATGACAAACCAGGTGCGCGGTGCTGATACACGGCAATCAATTTTAGATGTGTCATTGAGCCTGTTCTCGAAAAATGGCTACGACGCTACCAGTGTAGCGAAAATATGCCAGCAAGCGCAGATCAGCAAAGGCGCGTTTTACCACCATTTTCCTTCTAAACAGGACCTATTCCTGGCATTAATGGAAACCTGGCTATCAACAGTGAACAGCTTCTTTCAACACGCTGATCAATCCGCTACTGTGCCCCAAATTTTAGAAAACATGGTGGCTTTATCCGGTGGATTATTTGATGCGCTTGAGAGGGGATTTCCGATTTTGTTGGAATTCTGGACCCAGGCCAGCCGACATCCGGCAGTGTGGGAAAAGGCCGTAGCCCCTTACAAACGCTATTTAGACTTGTTTTCCAGGTTGATTCAATCCGGGATTGACGAAGATTCCTTCCATCGCGGGATTGACCCGGAACACACAGCCAGGATTCTGACATCAATGGTGATGGGTTTGCTTTTGCAGGCGACTTTTGATCCGCATGGCGCAAACTGGCAGGAAGTCACCACGTTTGGGTTAAATCTTATGATTAACGGACTGGAGAGTGAAAAATGAATTTAATAACTGGTGCAGCCGGGCACATCGGAAATGTATTGGTGCGGGAGTTGCTTTCCCGTGGCGAGAAGGTGCGGGCATTGATCCTGCCGGGCGAAGATACCCAATCGCTGGATGGTTTGCCCGTCGAGCGGGTTGAAGGGAACGTGCTGGAGCTGGATTCCCTGCGCGCAGCCATGCAGGATGTGGACGTGGTCTTTCACCTGGCAGCCCTGGTTTCGATCACAAAAGATCAGGAAGACCTGGTACGCAAAGTGAATGTCGACGGCACCAGGAATGTGATTGACGCTGTAAAAGACGCTCGGGTCCGAAAATTGGTGTATACTAGCTCGATTCATGCGCTGGAGCGTCCGCCAATCGGCACACCCGTCAATGAAGCATTGAACTTTGACCCGGAAAACGCGGCCGGTGTTTATGATCGAACCAAAGCAGAGGCATCGCTGCTGGTCAAGCAGGCTGCCAGGGAGGGACTGGACGCTGTTATCCTGTGCCCGACTGGCGTTATCGGGCCCTATGATTATCGCCGCTCAGAAGTGGGTGAGCTGATCCTCTCATTTATGCAAAAAAGGGTCACTTTCCTGATCGAAGGGGCTTATGATTTTGTCGATGTGCGCGACGTGGTCACAGGTCAAATTTTAGCGCGAGATTACGCCCAACCCGGTGAGACTTATATCCTTGGCGGCGAACGCATTGAATTGAAACTCATGCATGATTTGGTTAAAAAAGTAACCGGGAAGGATACTAAAGTGTTGTCTTTCCCCTTGCCAGTGGCTTTGGTTGTTGCCCCAATAGCAGAGCTGTATTACAAGATCACAAAAACCAGGCCACGGTTCACGCGTTATTCGATTGAGACCGTGATCAGTAATTCGGAAATCTACTCGGATAAAGCCAAAGCGGAATTGGGCTACAAACCGCGCTCGTTGGTGAACAGCATCGCTGACACTGTACGTTGGTGGTGGGATAACCTGGGACTGACCCGGCGGTCATTGCGTTTGTAAACTGTTTTTCTTCAGCATTGGGATAACAAGGCACCCTTACGGGTGCCTTGTTTTTATGACTGGATAGCCATCAGGCTATTTGCTGGCATTTTGGGCAAAAATGAGTTCCCCGTTGACCGACCACGATCTTCTCAATCCGTGTACCGCAATTCGGACAGGGTTCGCCGGTTTGTCCATAAACGTTGAAATCGTTCTGGAATTCGCCGCCGCGGTAGAACCAGTCCAGGCTGGCGCCGAAACTGAGGATGCCTTGCTTCAGTACCGCCTGGATGGCATGGTGCAGGGCATCGGTTTCGGAAACAGACAGGGAATTTGATTTGCGCAAGGGGTGGATGTGGGCACGGAATAAAGCTTCGTCGGTGTAAATGTTGCCCATGCCAGCGATAAAGGCTTGATCCATCAGCAGGGGTTTGATGGATCGAGTACGGGCTTGTAGCATTGCGTATAGCTGTTGACCCGTAAATGCGAGGTCCAAAGGCTCGGGACCAAGGCGTTGAAATACTTCTTGAGGATTTTCAACATACCACAGGCGTCCAAATTTGCGAATTTCGCTGAACACCAGGCGGTATAAAGATAAGAAGTTGATCAAAACCCGGTCATAGAGACCTGGAGGGACTGCTTGACCGTCTGGCGCCAGGCGGGCTTCGATGCGCATATCGCCGCTCATTCGTAGATGGCCAATCAGGTGTCCATCGTTCAGAGGAAAATGGAGGAATTTTCCCCGCCGGCGTGCAGAGATGATTGTTTTGCCTGCCAGGGACTGTTGAAATTTATGTGGGTCTGGCGCAGCAATTATTTTCGGCCAGGTAATATCGACCGACTGAATGGTTTGGTCAATCACGCCTGGATCGTCAGGCGTTCCATTTCGGAGCCTGCGGATAATCGTTTCAACTTCTGGTAATTCAGGCATCTTGCGTTCTGATCCTCAATCGTTTTGTTAAGGTTTCAAGTTTGGGTTGCCCTCGTACGCACGTCCGACAAGATACCGGTCATTCCGTAACCGAGAGTGCGATCTCTTTGGACAGATTGGGGCCGATGACTACTTTTTCGCCCGTTTCGATGACCTGGATGCGCAGGGTTTGATCGTGAGGGGCACAAGAGAGCAATTTTATGTGGAAGCCAGGGATGATGCCAGATTTTTCCAGGTATCCCAAAATCTGTGGATCTTCATGGGGAACACGCAGGATCAAAGCGGTTTCTCCAACCTCAAGCCTGCTTAAAAGGATGTGCTCTTGCTGCGGGATCGCCAGGTTGGAATTCGGTATCGGGTCTCCGTGGTGGCTGAACTTCGGGTAGCTCAGGGCGGCATCAATACGGCTTTCAAGTAAGGGAGACACGGCATGTTCAAGGATTTCAGCTTCCTGATGGGCTTCGTGCCAGCCGTAGCCCAGGGTTTCCACCAGGTGAAGTTCGACCAAACGGTGGCGGCGGATGATCTTTAGGGCTGCAACGCGGCCGGATTGGGTCAAACGCACCCCCTGATACTTCTGGTAGGTGACATACGGGGGTTCGGTTTTAGCAAGTTTTTGCAGCATGTTGGTGACTGAAGCAGCCGAAATCCCCAATTTATCAGCCAGCTTGTTGGTGCTTGCTTTGCCCCCACTGGAAGTGATTTCGTAGATGTGCTTGAGATAATCCTGGATGTTGGCGCTTAATATTTCGGACATGGTTACCTCACAGGCAAGATAAAAATTTTAGCTCGGGCTAAATTAGCTTAGCACACAAATATCAATCCGTCAATTATTGTCAGGAGGGAGATCCAGGAGGTTGGCTTAACACGTCTGCGGAAAAAAGGGTTCAGCCTGCGACCTTAGAACACAGGATCAGCAGATATATTTATATTCAATCGATATAACGTTGGCGCACTGGCTCAACGCATCTTATTGATGGGCTGATTCTATTTCCAGGCTTGCTTCAGCGTGTTCGGGTAGTTTGTTTTCCGCATCAATGCCCAGGGCGAGAACTTTAGGAAAAAAGAAAGTGGCTAAACCGATCAGAGTGACGGCGATGCCGCCAAGGATAAACCAAAACTGGTTGTGGGTTGCATCTGCAAGTGGCCCGGCAATGAGTAGCCCTAAAGGGCTGGCCAATCCGGCACCTGCGTTAAGCAGTGATAAGACGCGGCCTTGCAGCTCAGGCTCAACCTGAGATTGCATAACCGCCATCAATGGACCGTTAACAAGAGGGTTGAGAAAGCCGAAGAGCGCTATCCCCGCCAGGGCGAGCACGAACATGTTTGCAGGGGCAACGCCGATAGCCAACAGGGCACCGCCGCAAAGGGTTAACGCCACCAGAGAGGTCAGGATGCGGTTCTTAAATCCACCCCAGGTGGTCAGAACCAAACCGCCTACGATGACCCCAATACCAAAGGTCGAGTTCATTAAACCCAGTTCATAGGCTCCGAGACCGAAATGATCGGTAATGACCAGGGGCAGCAAAGAGAAAGCTGGATTAACCAGGAAATTAACCAGCATGGCAATGATGATGATCGATAACAAACTGGGCCAGCCGACGACATATTTCCAGCCTTCCGCCAATTCTTGCCACAAGGAGGTTTTAGCTCCGGGTTCTTTCAGGGTGACTTCGCCATTTCGTATGGGCTGTGGTATGTGGAAGAATAACAGGGGGATGACTGCCAGTAAGGCGGTGCTGACATCGATTAAAAGCACACCCTGCATCGGCAGGAGGGCAATCAGAAAAGCGCCCAGTGCAGGCCCCAGGATGTTCATGCCGCCATTGAGTGTCTGATTGAAGCCTGCGACGCGTGATAGCTGCTTTTTCGGGACCATTAATGTGGTCGAAGCGGTCAGGGCTGCCCACTGCAGTTGACCACAGGTGGACCGAACGAACATCAACAGGTAGATATGCCAAATTTGTGCAGAATCCAGGTAGAACAATATCGCCAATAAAAAGGTGAACAGGGCAGTGATGCTATCGAACACGATCATGACCATTTTCCTGTTCCATCGGTCGACCAATGTTCCCGCGATGGGAGATATCAACACCTGTGGGAGGATTTGCATCAGGGTTCCGATAGTCAGGACGGTTGCTGAACGCGTCGTTTCAGTCAGGTGCCAGACAAAGGCAAAGCCCGCCAGATGACTGCCAAGCATTGAAAATGCCTGTCCGAACCAGATCGTGAAGAAACGGAACTGCCATTTGTCGTGATTAAGCCGCGAGTTGTTCTCGGTCATATACAATTTTCAAGAAAAGTTGGTAATCAAAATGGATTGCCAGCGGGTGCACCTGCACGCTGATGTTGAGGCGTAGAGAAAAATTGCCTTACCCTGAGTGCTTCAGAACATTGTTCATCCAGGCATTACTCCAGGAAGACCTCGACGTGCTCACCATCCTCATCATCGAAGATGTCGACGATTTGACCAATTTCGCCTGAATTTAACCAGGCATTCAGATCTTCCATATCGAGCCCTTCGATTTCGGGCGCAAAGCGAGCGCCCATGCGTACCCCGGAGTTGATCAATGAGACGGGTAAACGCACATTGACCCTGGTTTTGCCTGTATCGGTATCGGTAACCAGCACCCTGAGGTAGCGGGGTTTTTTGCCGCTTTCAAAACCTCGTGAGGGTTGCGGCCCTGGCGAGGCGGGCGCGCTGAGATCATCGAGGGCTTCGATCAGGCGGGCGCCTTCTGCAGCCGAGATCTTTCCCTCCTGGATCATCATCAGGATTCGCATTCTTTCTTCTGTTGAGACCATCGTTTTCAACCTTTCTTAGATTCTACTTCCAGGCCTTGCAGGAGCTGCTGTGCTTGCAGCGGGGTGATTTTACCGCGTTCAAGGTCGTCAAGGATACGGCGACGATCCTCCGGAGACAGGCTGGGCTCATCATCTTTTCCGGGTTCGTAACCCAAAGCACGAATAATATCATAAAGCCGGTTGCGTAAGGTGGGATAAGACAGGTTCAGTTCCTCTTCCATGCGGTTGAACCGGCCTTCACAGCGCACAAAAGTCAGGATGAAATTGATCTGCTCTTCGGTCAGGTCAGCAAAGGGGCCGGCATACGGCTGGAAGTGACCCTCTACAGCGGTGTCGCAGCGGGGACAGTAAAACCGGGTTACCAGGATATCCGATTTGCAGAGCGGGCATTGCTCTGGCATTTTTTGCATGTAAACCTCCTTATCATCCCAAAAAACCTTGCTGTATGTTCATATTTGATGTTATAATTGCTTGACTTCAAGCAGACCTTGTCAGAATTTATTCCTCTGCTGGCTAACTTGAATAACGCCAATGTGTATTTAAATCCTGTTTTCACCCTACATTTTATCACATCAATAAATATTGTCAATGCAAATATTGATATTTCTGATAATTGATCAAGAATCAATGAATTAATCTGATAATATAATCATGAATATTGATAAATGCTATAAATTAAATGGGAATCATCTGAGCGGTTAGGGTTGCCTGGTAGATCTCTTTCTCGGATGTGCAAAAAGCATTGCATGCCGTCATTAATCTTTGCCCGAGCGGATATAATCAATGGTGCAAAAATAATTGGTTTACCAATCGAAACAGGAGAAAAAATGGTAAAAACAGAAAGAACACAATCAACCTGGCAGGGTGGCATGCGTGTGGATAGCCAGGTGGGAGATCACACCCTGATTATCGATCAACCCGTACAAATGGGCGGAAAGGACGCAGGTCCCAACCCCGTGGCTTATTTGTTGGATGCCCTGGGCGGTTGTCTGAGCACCATGGCTGCCATTGTGGCTATGCAAGAACGAATTGAGCTGCGTGGTTTCTCGGTTGAAATTGAAGGTGATTATGATACGGACTTTTTACTGGGAAAAACCCAGGAAGGGCGTGCAGGATTTTCTGAAATTCGGGAAAAAGTGACCATCGATGCTGACATGACCGACGAGGAGAAAAAATCCTTTTTTGAAAAGTTGCATTCCCGCTGTCCGGTGACCGATACCATTCTCAATCAAACGTCGATCAAATACGAGGTTCAGTAGCATAAGCAGGTTCATCCGCCAGTTCTTAACGTCCGAGACAGCGTAATGAGCTTTGGAACAGGATCTGTCTCTTATTTCGCGCGCAGACGAACCGGTTGGCTTTTGTATAATGAAAAAAAGTCTTGAGAGGAGCGAACATGTCCAAACCTATTGTTGAGTGTATCCCGAACTTCTCCGATGCCCGGCGTCCGGAAGTGATCGACGCGATACTTGATGCGATTGCCTCGGTAGAGGGGATCAGCATCCTGGACCGTCATTCAGATCTGGATCATAACCGGACGGTGGTCACCTTTGTGGGGTCTCCGGAGTGCGTTGAGGAGGCGGCGTTTCTGGCGATTGCCAAAGCGGGCGAATTGATTGACCTGGATCAACACCAGGGCGAACATCCCCGGATTGGCGCCACTGATGTGGTCCCCTTTATTCCGATTTCCGGGATAACCATGGCAGAATGTGTTGAGATAGCGCGCCGCCTGGGTCAACGCGTCGGCGAAACGTTGGAGATCCCGGTTTACCTGTATGAGGAGGCAGCCACCCAGCCTGAGCGGGTCTATCTTGAGAATATCCGCCGAGGGCAGTATGAAACACTCAAACAAGAGCTTGGCGTTGTTCCCGCTCGCGAGCCCGATTTTGGTCCCTCCAGGCTGACGGGCGCTGGCGCAACGGTGATCGGGGCCAGGCACCCGCTGATCGCCTACAACGTTTACCTGACCACCGACGATGTTTCCATTGCTAACAAAATTGCCCGGACAATCCGGCATTCAACAGGCGGATTGCGCTATGTTAAAGGCATGGGGGTTGTGGTTGAAGGTCTGGCACAGGTCTCGATGAACCTGACCAACTATAAACGCACCTCGATGGCCAGTGTGGTTGAAATGATCCGCAGAGAGGCTCAACGCTACGGTGTTGCCATCCACCATTCCGAGTTGGTTGGGTTGGTGCCCAACCAGGCCCTGATTGATGCTGCCATCTGGTATTTGCAAATGGATCAATTTTCACCAGAGCAAATTTTAGAAAACAAATTGTTCACGGGTGCTGCGCCTTCAGATGAAAGCTCTGCCGAGAGGAATGATGAAGACTTTTTGGATGCGCTGGCTTCCGGCAATTCTACGCCTGGTGGCGGCTCAGCGGCAGCATTCAGCGGGGCTATGGCTGCTTCGCTGGTGGCGATGGTGGGCCTGGTGACCATTGGCAAGAAGAAATATGCCGATGTCGAGGTGGAAATGCAGCAAATGGTTGAAGAAGCCATGCAACTCCAGGCGGAGATGCGAGCAGCCGTCAAAAAAGATGCCGAATCCTTTGAATTGTATCTGCAAGCCATACGCCTTCCCAAGGGCACAGAGCAAGAGAAGGCGGACCGTGACCGGGCGATTAAGGCAGCATCGATCTATGCAGCGGAAGTGCCTTTACAGGTTGGGCGGAAAGCACTTGAAATCCTGAAATTGGCGTGCAAAGCGGCTGAGTCAGGCAATCTCAACGCAATTTCTGATGCCGCCTCCGCTGCTGCACAGGCTCAGGCTGCCCTGGAAGCAGCCGGGTTGAATGTGCGCATCAATTTGCTGGGCATCGAAAAACAAGCCGAGCCTGCTCGAATGCTGGAAGAGATTGTCTCACTCGAGGAACAGGCGGCTGAGCTGAAAGCGGCGCTGAAGGTTGTGCTTAACCTTCGCGGCGGATTGAACTTGCAGTAAGCCCTGATGCCTAAATCAATCTCACTGGTGTTTATCGGCATCCTGGTAATTGCTGCCTGCCAGCCTGTGCGATCGCAGGTTGAGGAGACGCTGCCGCCTCTGCCCTCGGCGACCGCTGCCATGACCGAAATCCCGGATGAAATCTTTGTGGATGTTGAGCTCAGCGTGGAGAAACCAACACTCCAGGCAACAATGCCAGCGGCGACGGAAGAACCACAATCAGAAAAAGATCAATGGGCCTGTGAGGAGGATTTTTGCCTTGTGGACTGGCCTGGCTGGCTGGAACGCCCAATTGGAGAGGGGGCTTCCCGCACCATTGACCGATCTTATCCCTATGGCAGCAGGGGAGATGGGAGTTTGGACCTGCATTACGGAGTGGAGTTTCTAAACGGCTACGGTACGCCCGTGCTGGCTGCACAGGCAGGAGAAGTCGTTTTTGCAGGAACGGATGATACCATCAAGTTGGGACCGTTTTATGCTTATTATGGCATTGTGGTCGTGGTGCTGCATTCGGGTTTAGCAGGGATTGACCAGGATGTTTACACATTGTATGCGCATCTATCAGAGATTGGCGTTGCTGAAGGTGACATGGTTGCTGCTGGCGATGAAATCGGCAGGGTTGGCGCCAGCGGGGCAGCTTATGGCCCGCATTTGCATTTTGAGGTGCGGGTTGGTGCGAATGATTACACCGACGCGGTCAACCCCGTGCTGTGGTTTGCACCGCTGGATGATCATAACCATCCAAAAACTGCCACTCTCGCAGGCGTGATCCTGGATCGGGGCGGTACCCCGGTGCCCAAGTTCTCCCTCACCCTGGAGAAGCGATCGGTAACCGGTGAGGTTGAAACCTATTATTACCCGGAGACCTATTTTCCAACGGGCCTGAACGCCCACTTCCTGCTGGGTGAGAACTTTGCAGTTCCGGATATCCCGGCAGGAGAATACCGCCTGGCATTCATCGCGGAGCGTATGTATGAGTACTCTTTTACGCTTGAACCTGGATGTATGGGGTTTATTAAAATCCAGCTTGACTGACACGCAGATGATTGAGTAATATCGTGTGTTGATCGGTACAGTGAGTGCTTATCCCGGCAAACAAAAGCGTTTCCCAGGTGGAGAGGAATGTTGATCTATGATGAAGAAGATCGTGATTGCTTCGCATAATCCAGTCAAAATTGAAGCGGTACAGGCTGGTTTCAGCCGCATGTTCCCTGGCGAAGATTACGGGGTTGAATCGGTTTCAGTGGATTCAGGTGTTGGTCATCAGCCTCTTTCAGAGCAGGTGTCTCGCGAAGGGGCAGAGAACAGGGCCAGGAAAGCCAGGCTGGCAATCCCCGAGGGCGATTTTTGGGTCGGCGTGGAAGGGGGATGCGAATTACAGGAAGATGAAATGATCTCGTTTGCCTGGGTGGTGGTGCTTTCAGAGGAGCGAGTTGGCAGCTCACGCACGGCTCATTTCAAACTGCCACAGGAAGTAAAAAACCTGGTGGAAGCAGGCATGGAGCTGGGCGATGCCGACGATGTGGTCTTCGGGATTGAAAACTCAAAGCAGAAATCCGGTGCTGTCGGTTTGTTGACCGGTGATGTTGTTACCCGCAAGACCCTGTATGAACAGGCGGTGATTCTGGCGTTAATTCCCTTCAAACAAACTGAATTATATTAAGAAAACCATGCTAAAATCGGAACAGGCGAGAAATGTTCACGGTTCAATGTGATAGGGCATGATTTGGGGGACGCCGGTAAGCTGAACAATGACATCGATCAGCTCATAGGATTCAACTCCCTGCGGCGTAAGCTCCACAACCAGGATGGCGCTGTAATTGGGTGGAAAGAGAAAATTATCAAAGACGAAATTTCCCATGCTGTAGGCGATCAGGCCATTCTGGTAAGTTTCAATGCGCTGGAGGACGTGAGGGTGGCTGCCAATGACCAGTGATGCGCCACTGTCGATGGCCACTTGGGCAATTTTCTGCTGCTGGGCAACGACCTGTTGGACGAGCTCGTATCCGTTGTGGACCAGGACAACCACGATATCTGCCTGGGCTTTTGCTGCCTGGACTGAATCGCGCACCCGTGTCTCATGCGCCCAGGCGACACCCGGGGTATCAGCTCCAGCTTCCCATTTCGGATAGTCATAATCGGTGGGAAATATGTCCATAAACCCCAGGAAAGCGATCCGCAGACCGTTTACATCCATGAAAGCAGGGGCGTAAGCCTCGTCTGCGTTGATGCCCGCGCCAACCGTCTGGATTTGGTTGGCAGCCAAAACTTCTAGGGTATCGATCAGCGCCAAGGGGCCATAATCCAGGCTGTGATTGTTGGCCAGGTTGACCAGGTTGAAACCGGCAAAAGCCAGGGATTCTCCCGCAGCAAGGGGAGCCCGATAGGCGTAAGTCTTTGGCTCAGCCTGGCCGCGCTCGGATATCGGGCATTCCAGGTTACCCACGGTAATGTCGGCTGATTGCAGGGTTCCTGCAGTGTGGAAAAAAGGTGCCTGGGGACCTTCGGTTTCAATTAATTCACCAATGGTTCTGCCCAGCATGATATCGCCAACCGCCATGAGGATCACGCGTTGCTCAGGCGTGGCGCTGGGTTGTACCGTTGCTGAAGCAACCCGGGTTACGTTGGCCAAGGTGGATATCGCGGTGGAGACCAGGGTAGGGCTCAGCTTTTCGGTTGGTGAGGGACTCATAATTGCCTGGGATGTATTTGTTAGAGTGGGTGCAATTGTCGCTGAAACAGGTTCAGACAGCGACGTTTGGCAGGCAGCCAAAGGCAGGATGAGGACAAGCATCACCAATAAGGCACGGATAAACAGCTTACCCATTGGCATGGTAGTTACGTTCGATATTCCTTAGGTGGAAATTGTTAAGGTGTCCGGTCAGGTCTGACTCCAGGTGGTGCGGTGACAGGGTTGGCTCAGCTGTGTGTATGTGATCTCATTACCGGCGGGAGCGACGGAGAAAGAGGATGACCAATCCGAGGATGAAACCACCAAAGATGATCAGCAGTGCATCCTGGCGCAGGTTATGATCCTCAAGGAATACAAAGGTCTCGGTCTCACCGAGTTCGGATGCATGGGCGACTGCCTCAGGTTGCAGGGCTGTTTTTCGTGGTGTTACCCGGGGTTTCTTTTCGCTAACGGTGACGAATGGCGCTATGGTCAGAAATTTAATATTGTTGATCCCGGGCACGCGTTCTAAATCCTCGATTTTTTCGAAAGGTCGTTGTTCGATGATGCGCGCGGCTAGCACCGGCCCAATGCCGCGGATGGTGGTCAGTTCCTGCAGGGTCGCCAGATTGATATCGATTAAAGTCTCATGTGGTTGTGTCATAACCTTCTCCTGTTTGCGGTGTATCAGGGTTTGATCATATTAATAATGAGCAGTTTTTTTACCCGTTTCTTTAGTATAACTTGATAATGTGCTAATGACAATTCAGGCAGCGCCAAATCTTAAAAAAGGTTTGCTTGCTTCCTGGTTTTATTATAAAATAGATCAAGGTCTTATGATGTGCTGAAGATTGATTTTATTATTGTTGTGTGTGGAGATGATGACTGAAGCATTCTGGCAGACGAAAACGCTTGATACACTGACCCATGAAGAATGGGAAGCCTTATGCGATCGGTGCGGCAAGTGTTGTTTGCACAAGATTGAAGATGAAGGCAGCAGACGGGTTTATTATACCGATGTGGCTTGCCGCCTGTTGAATTTAACAACCTGCCAGTGCTCGGACTATGAACACCGCACACAAAAAGTGCCGGATTGTCTGCTTCTGACTGCAGAGCGTGTGAGTGAAATTTACTGGCTGCCCGAATCTTGCGCTTATCGCCGTCTGGCAGAAGGACGCGGTCTGGCCTGGTGGCATCCTTTGGTTTCTGGCAATCCAGATTCGGTCAAGAAGGCTGGGATTTCTATGTGTGGACGGGTGATCCGGGAAGAAGAAGTAGATATGGACGCGCTGGAAGACCGGGTTGTTGATTGGTTTGATTGAGAAGAATGTTGACAATCGCATCATGAAGTGTGCTGCATGAGCACTTGTGAAAAATTGAAATAATAATTCTTATGGTATACTGGTAGTATCCTGGATTGGTGCATCATGACATTAAATTGAAGGAAATGGCAATGCAGGAGAAGGTGAATTCACAATTGAAAATAAACTATATGCTGATTGTGGTTGTTCAGGGGCAGGATGCTGATCTAGCAATTGATTCACTGGTCGATGGCGGGTTCACCGTCACGCGTTTGCCAAGTGTCGGTGGGTTCTTGGGACGAAAGAATGCCACCTTGATGGTGGGTATGCCTGTTGACCAGAAGGAACCAGCGATTGAAATTTTGAACAGGAATTGCAGGCAGCGGGTTTCTTTTCTTACTGTGCCCATGGAAAATTCACCTCTTCCGATGCTGGCACCAACACCTGTGACCGTTGGAGGTGCCAATATTTTTTCCCTTGAAGTTGAGCATTACGAGGAATTTTAACAATGAAATTGATAATTGCGATTGTTAAAGATGAAGATAACGACGCTGTCTCCACTGGCCTGACTGAATTGGGGTTCAGGGTGACCTTTATTGCGTCGACAGGTGGATTTTTACGTAGCGGACGTAGCACGCTTCTAATCGGCGTGGAGGACGACCAGGTTGAGACCGCATTGCTTGTCATACGAGAAAATTGTATAAAATCACCTCAAGAAAAGGAGAAACAAGCAACGATATTTGTTTTAAAAGTAGATCAATTCACACAATTATAAGATAATCGATGACTTACTTGGGTTAATTTGGGCCGTGATAGAACGCTTTTCGCTTTTCGGATGGACTTGCTAAAAACTGCGATTATCTGATAGAATATACTCTAATTACAATGAATAGGAGAAAAAAATGAACTTTGGTTTAGCTTTCAGTTATGTTTTTAAAGACAAAGATTGGTTCAAAAAGATCCTCATGCCTGCACTATGCATGTTGATTCCAGTTGTCGGTCAATTTGTTGTTATCGGTTGGGGTTTAAAAATCACCAAACGCGTTATTGATGGCTATGAGGAGGATGCTTTACCAAATTTGGAATTTGGAGCTGATTTGAAGAATGGCTTCTTGGCAGCTGTGATTCAAACAATTTACTTTATCCCCATTGGCATAATCATCGGTATAGCGGGTGGCATGCTGAGCTTTGGCATGTCCGATGAAGGCGCATTGTACACTATTTTGATGATCCTTGGTGGATGTATTGGTTTGGTAGGCTTGTTGCTGGCCATCTTGATTGCTTTTTTGTCTGTTGCAGGTGTAGCAAATTTTGTTGCTAAGGGCGTATTTGGCGCTGCATTCAGAATCAAAGAGGTCTTTGGCCTGGTGAAAAAAGCGTTTGGGTCCTGGTTGCTTTACATTATCATTCAAAGCCTTGTTGTAGGCATCATCGCACCTTTAGGCGCAATCGCTTGTTTTGTGGGCGTATTTTTAACTGCGATCTTTGCTAATGCGGTCAATAATCACCTGCTTGGACAGGTTTACAATAAAGCAACCACCCCCGCGCTGGAAAGCGTTGAAGTGCTGTAATTGGTGGGTTTTGCTCATAACTCGGAACTGTTGTTCAAATCGGTTTTGTTTTTCACAAAGTAAGCTGATTTAAACCTTCAGTTCCATCACAAAACACAATCACCACAACCTCAATCTTCGATTGGGGCTGTGGTGATTTTATCTCACCCACACAATTGGATAAGAAATCTATTTTGGTTAAGAATAAGATAAGTTTCTTGTTATAATTAATTCGAACCGTAATGTTGCATTTCTGGACAGCAGGAGGAGAAATAAATGACAGTGACTTCGCAAGAAAAGGATATGCCAGGATTTGTTGGCGAATAATCTGGATGTTTGGTTTTGCATGAGATGATCAAATTCTTTACAATCCTTCGATAACAAGAATTTGGTTAATCAAAATTATGAAGGCACACCTTACTGATGACATATTGAGGTGTATTTCGAAACAATGAAAAAGCAAATCAATTTAATGGAGATGAGGTCATGACAAACTACAACCCCTACCATTATGACAGCAGCGCGAGCCAAAAACCGCAAAAAGCACCCAAGAAGCGGGCTCCAGGTTGCCTGGCCTTCCTGCTGGTGATTCTTGTCTTGGTTGGGTTGGGTTATGTATTTCTAACTTTGAAACCGAGTGAAGCTCGCCAGGGAAAGTCGGTTGCCGGACTGCAGATTTATGGAGAGCTTTCAGATGAGCAGCAAATCGCCATCGAGCAGCTTAGTGAACAATCGGCGCGCAACCTGGAGTTGCAGGAAAAGGGAGGAACAATTCGGACCTTGATGTTAGATGTGAATTTGGGTTATCCTAATGATCCTGAGATGCAGGTTCAAGCGTTCATGCAGAAATACCAAAACCTCTATCAGATCAAAGATTTTGAAAAAGAATTTCGCCTGACCGACTATCAAATCGACGATGACAATTCTGTTGTACTCAAATATTCTCAATGGGTCGATTCAATACCGGTATACAGCAGTCAATTGCTGGTAGCTTTGGACCGATCGGGAAACATCAAGCTGCTAAGTGGCGGGTATTTGCAGGAAAACGTTTTGTATTTTGACCCAAACATCACTTACAGCAAAACTGAAATAGAAAACGCGCTTAAGGATCAGGGTTATGCCGTTATTTCCAGTGACGAGAGCATTGAGCTGGTTCTTTACAACGCTATCGTTTTGGGTCATGAAAAAGGCGAGACCATTCTCGCCTGGACAATGGAAGTTGTTTTTGAAGGTGAACCATTTCACGCGGTAGTGAGTGCAAAAACGGCTGAAGTATTACTCATGGCCTCAGAAATAACATTTTATAATTATAATTTATATGATGCTGAAAAATATCCTATTATAAATCTAAAAGGAAAAACAGAAGAAAAAGTGGATGAATGTCACATTTTTTGGCAGTGGATAAAACCAATCTACGCGATAAACGAGGAATATGGAACTGACTATATCAAAAAAATGAATTATTTAATCACTATTATCGATAGAACGCTTTCTATTTATGAAAACCACCTTGGGTGGAAGGGATATAACAACCTTGACCATCATTTCGAAGTTTTAATTAATGTAAAATATGGAAGCCCTTTTTTTTGGTATCGTTGTGTGAGTGTGCTCATAGGTTTTCCTGATGATGCTTCAATTTATTCAGCTGAAGATATTTTTCCCCATGAATTTCAACATGCGGTGACGAGTGAACGGGTTACATTATTGCAATCACCCGCAACGGCAGAGGCAGGGGCTCTGGATGAAGCATTCTCAGATATTTTTACAGCGCTTGTCGATACAAAAAACCCCTGGCAGATTCAATGGGGCAAGACATTAATCAGAGATATGGAAAATCCAAGCAAGGTAACGGGTCATTCATCTCATTACAAGAATTTTCGAAAGCCAACCAAAAAAAATGATTTCTGTCACGAAAATAGCACCATCATTTCACATGCCGCGTACCTGATCGCTGAGGGCGGCAAAAAACAGGGCATACATGTTGACGGCCTGGGCATTGGCGATATGACGAAAATATTCTTTAATAGCCAGGAATATTTACCTATCAACGCCACTTTCTTTTTGGCCCGTTGGGCAGTTACATTGGCTTGTGAGGATTATTACCCTGACGACATCGGTCGCTGTGATTCTGTGCGCAACGCCTTTGCAATTGTTGGTATTGGCGACCCGGTGCCTCAACCCTCGCAGTGGGATAAGGCGATTGAGATCTTTAACTCGCTTCAAGATGCAATTGTTGATGCCAGGGTCAAATTGATGTTAGACCTGTTTGAGAAACTTGCAGAATTGAACATCCAGATAGACGATTTCTTTCTAAGGATGGAACAGGACCTGGTTAACTTAGTGGTAGAACTGGCATTAAAAATGGTAACGGCTTTCTTGGAAAGGTTGTTTTCCTCAATTTTCGATCAGGTATGCGGTTCATATTTGTTTGCGCTTGTTCTTCCAGGAACAGCGTTCTTTTTGATAAGAAAATATTCTTCGAGAATCTAGTATTGAATCCAAACATGGATGACAGGTTAATCCCGCCTGTGGGATGGTTCTGATAATCAAAAAATGTACGAGAAAAACAATTTCAGGCATCAGATATCAATATTGATGGGAAAAACCAGTTGACGATTCTGGTAAAAATATGGTAAGATAAAGCTCATTCCCTATCAGGGAATGAGGTTTGTATTAAGAAATTCAATCGTATCAGAAGGAGAGCGAACGCTATAAGTAGCAAAGACGACTATCGTATTAATAAAGAAATTCGTGCTGTACAAGTACGCTTAATCGATCAGGATGGTCAAAACATCGGTGTGGTCAGTTTACGCGATGCATTGATCCGGGCTGAGGAAGCAGAGCTGGACCTGGTCGAAGTCGCCCCAAACGCCGACCCACCCGTTGCCAGGATCATGAATTTTGGCAAATTCCTGTATGAGAAAGAAAGGAAAGAACGGGAAGCACGAAAAGCACAAACCAAGATCGAGATTAAAGAGATCCGTTTGCGCCCCAAAACCACAGACCACCATAAGAGCTTCAAGGTGCGAGATGCTCGCCGGTGGCTTGGCGATGGGATGAAAGTTCGAGTGACCATTCGCTTTAGAGGACGTGAAATCACGTACCCGGAGATTGCCCTGGAAGACCTGCGAGAGATCGCTGAAGAATTAGCTGATGTTTCCATTGTCGAACAGGCGCCCAGGTTGGAAGGGCGATCGATGTTTATGATGCTCGCCCCGGGCAAATAGCCTCTGCGATTGTCATTTTAAAAAAAGGATACGATTACTAGCGGTGAATCCCTACGGGTCTGCACGCCTGCCCCGTAGGATTTTCATGAAAGGAGAGTTAAATGCCACGGAAACCACGCGAGGGCAAGTACAAAATGAAGACCCATAAGGCAACCTCGAAACGGTTCAGGATGACCGGGTCGGGCGCGATTTTGCGAACCAAAATCGGAAAAGGCCACCTTCGTCGTCGAACCCCGGCCCGCACCAAGCTATTGTTTGAGCGCATGCTGCCGGTAAAGTCTAAAGGCACACAAAAGAAGGTTCGTCGGCTGGCGCCCTATTTGGGCAAAAAGAAGTAAACTACTTTGTAATCATTTTTTTAGTTGCGGCTGCTGGGTGTTTGCAACAGGTGAGTGAAAACGATCACCGGCGCTCAGGGGTTCGCAGAGGAGAGTCATATGGCACGTGTAAGAGGTGGACCGCAGGGTTACCGAAGACATAAAAAAATTCTAAAGCTCACCAAGGGATACTACGCTTCCAAGAGCAAACTGTTCCGTCGAGCCAATGAGCAATACCTGAAAAGCCAATGGTATGCTTATCGCGATCGGCGCAATCGCAAACGTGATCTGCGCAAGCTGTGGATCACACGCATCAATGCGGCTGCCCGTCTGAATGGGACCACCTACAGCAAACTGGTCCATGGTTTACGGCAAAACCAGATCAACCTGAACCGCAAGATGCTGGCTGACCTGGCTGTACGTGAACCAGAAGTTTTTGCTCAGATCGTCAACAAAGCGATTAGCTAAAGTAAAAATTTATAAAGACAAATAAAAGAGGCTGCCAACAGGGCAGCCTTTTTGTATTTAATGTCTGCAGCGGTAATCCAGTTTTTCTTAATTTGGTTCAGGGTAGATGCAGACGACCGTTTTCAGTCAGGGGATCATCGCTCTCTTGATCAGCAAGCAGAGCTTATTCTTGAGGTTGAAGCGGCACCTGTGTGAATGATTCATTAATTGGAAAACGCATCAGGCGGTTATTGCGGGCATCGGAAACCCAGATATTGCCCAACTGGTCGGCAGCTAAACCGCCTACGATGCCAATTTCATCGAGGCCACTGCCAACACCTCCCCAGGTGTATAAAAACTCGCCGAATTGATTAAATACCAGCACCCGTCCAAGCATCGGATCGGCGACATAAACAGTGTTGTTTTCGTCAATGGTCAAGAATGGCTTATTGTCGAGGGATTCGCCATACCAGCCGTCGATGTCCCAGGTGATGTGATTGGGGAAGACGAGGGGATCGCTACCGGGGAGCATGATCTGGATGCGTTTGTTCCAGGTATCGGCAACGAACAGGCGACCGGTATCATCGACTTCAATGCCAACGGGTTCATCAAATTGCCCTACGCCCAGCCCGGCACCGCCAAAAACAGCCAGATTCACGCCATTACTGTCAAAGATGACGATGCGTTTGTTGCCGGTGTCGGTGATGAAAACACGCCCCTGGCGGTCTACAGCCACGCCGCGCGGCCCCCAGAAATGAAAAGGCGTTTCAGCAGCGCCAAACTGTCCCCACATGATGATGAATTTGCCGTCAGCAGAAAATTTCTGAATGCGATGATTCCATGTATCTGCCACATAGACCGATCCATCCGGTCCGACGGCCAATCCCCAGGGCTCATTGAAAAAACTCTCAGGCGCAATCTGGTTTGTACCAAAATCAGAAGCGGCATAGGCACCAAAGGCGTTCAGGTATTGACCCTGTGCGTCAAAATGAAGGATGCGGTGATTGCGAGAATCGGCAACATAGAAGCTGCCATCGGGTGCAAAGGCGATATCCCGGGGTGTATCCAGGCTGAAATGAGCATCAGCGTAGACAACCCGGTCGGCTTCGAGGTTTAGAGTGGCCGCTTCGTAAGGGTCTATTGCTGGTTCGATGACCATTGGAGCAGCGCCGTATTCCCAGATCATCGAGGCGATGTCCTTCCGCATGTACATGCGGAAGGAATCGGAAGGCTGCCAGTTTTCGAGGGTCAGGGTGTTCGTATAGGTTAACCTGGCATAGGGTTCGTAATTGCGGTTATACCAGATTTCCCATAACGCGGATCGCATGTCCGGGTCTTTGAGTGCGTCCCACACGCGCTGAAAGGTGAGGTTAAAATACGCCTGTGAAGGCCACCACAAGCGAGTGTAGTCAAAGCGGATATAGTCATCGCCCACCACCGGCTCGATCAGGCCGAAGTTGCCGCTCCCAGCCAGGATGATGGGTGCGTCGCGCAAATCACGGGTTGGATTATCTGAAAACCAGCGTTTGTTGGGATAATCACGAAAATACCACCAGTAAGGATAAAGCATGTCGTTATCATAGGCGACCACGATGTCCTTGCCGCCCGTCAGGCGGAAACTGATCTCTTCGACCTGCTCCAGAACATCCTTGGGATCGCGGGCAGAATGGGCGTACACCAGGAATTCTTTGGCGGTGTCATACAGGATGAAGTTGGCACGGAATGCCGTCCGCGCGGTGATAAAGGAGAGGACGGTCACAAACAGGATCAAGGCTAATTTTCCAATCTGAGCGACCTGCCAACCGCGCAGAAAGAACCACAAGGCTGCCCCACTGGCCAACACGCCTGCGAAAGCCAGCAGGAAGTTAGCTGTTACTTCTAATTGCGCCAGTTCCCTGCCCTGGAAGGGGGGTAAGGGGCTGAATGCCAGGCTGATTGTACGAAAGATAGCCAGCAAGAACAGGAACCCGAGCAGAACCACAATCCAGCCGCGCTGGCGCTTGAAATCTAACCCATTGAGGGATTCAACCAGACGTCCCAGGCTCCATCCGCTGGCGAGGATCATCGGCATGGTGATGTGAGAAGTCAGCCAGGGCATGCGTTCGCCGGCAAAGCTGAAGGTGATCAAGCTCATCACCGACCAGAAGAGCAACAAGGACAGAACAGGGGTGTGGCGCGGTTCGCCTTCGTTGTCGACGATGCGCCGGGAAACAGATGGCTTGAAATCACCGGTGTTCTCATCTTGAGTTTCAACCGCGCAATCATCGGCGCTTTGGGCTGAGGTGGACTCGCTCAAATTGATATTTTCTACATCCGAAACTTCTTCCGGATCGATATTGGCGGCGCTTTGCTCAGGTTTGAGCCTGCGTGAAAGCAAGCGCAAGCCCAACACAGTCGCCAGCAGGGTGCCGAATGCCGGCAGAAATTCATAGATGGGAATTTGGATCAGGGCGTAGTAATACAGAGGTTGGGTACCCCGAACCACACCTTGCTGAGCCAGCCAGTAGCCCAGTGCTCCCATCAAGCCCATGTACAGGCCGAGACCCTGGGTGAAGAGCGAAGTATAGAAGATGGTGAAGATGCTCCAGAAAATCGCGATATTTACCGCCCAAACTTTCCAGTTCCACCAGATGCCAATTCCCAGGGAAATCACCACCAGCGGGATTAAAAAGTACAGCGAGGAGGTAATCCCTTCCATACTGTAATCGAGGGGGTTAAAGCCCAGGATGTCCATGGGCAGCGCAGCCAGGAGAGGCAGAACGATGGTACCCTGCATGATCAACAGGTCAAAAGAGCGTTCATCCCTGACCCCGCGCCATCCGATGCCCTTGATCAAAAAATAGGCTGCGGAAACCAGGCCAACCAGCAATCCCAGCCCCAACCCACCGATGATCAGGCGTGTAGATGTCTCCAGGTCGCCCAGCGAAATGCCCACGCTGTCATCCGGTACCATTGCTGAGCTATGGGTGAGGGCGTTGTAACCCACGGCAAACAAGGCCAAGCCGCACATCAGGGTGATGCCAACAACGGCTAAAAAGATGATGCGGGTCTGTTTGGACTGCCAGGGTTTGGTCATCACCCGCACCGTGAAAACAAGCGCCAGGAAGATCAGCAGCTCGGCTGTAAAGATGTATGCGGTGGCTTTGTCTGTAAAATGGAGTGCGGTGATGACTGTGATGAATAAAAGGGTGCGCTTTTGACCTGATTCTAAATAGCGGAGAACGCCCCATAACAGCGCCATACCCCAAAAGACGATGTAAATTTCATTGCGGGTATAGCGGCTGTAATAGGAGATAAATGGCGAGATCATGAACATGAACCCTGAAATCAGCGCTCCCACCCGGCCCAGGTATTTTTTAAAGGCAAACAGGGCAAAGGCGACCACCCCGATGCCGAACAGGGCATTGGGGACCCGGGCAGAGAAATCGTTGGCTCCAAATAGGGTGTAGGAGAGCGTAATCAGGTGAAATTGCAGGGGGCCATGGGTCACCGGGTCGTAGCGGTAACCACCGCCCTGGTAGAAGGTGTACGCTGGCACCACATGGTTGACCTCATCATGGCTCATGACCCGCTCGCCCAGGATGGCAAACCGGCTGATTGCGGTGATGAGCAAAATTAAGCTGAGGATCAGGTGATAAACGGTGAATTGAGGCCAAATTGAGAAAACTGGTCGATCCAGCCAGGTATTGATGGTTTTGTTCTGGTTCATGGCGCGTTTTTCCGTGTTGGTCGTGATCAGGTTGTGCAGGTCTAATTTTAGCTCATTTTTCGAACTATACATTATGAGTCTGCGCCTGACAAGGTATTCTCATCAGCAAATCATGGGCTCTTTCAAAACCTCGAGTTAAGGTAGAATCATGATTAATGAAAACAAGATTGTTCTTGCTTGGTGTTCTGGTCATCTTGTTAACTGCTTGTGGGAGAAGGGAAGTGCAGTTAGATATGGCGACTCTGGATGGCACGCGCCTGAATGAAACTGCGGTCAGCCTGGTGACCCAGGATTTTGCCCAGACCCAAACATCGGTACCCACAGAAACGCCGACGCCCACCCGAACTTCTACGCCAATTCCCACTCTGGATCGCACACGCCCACCCATCCAAACGCCCACCAGCGTGTTGCCCTGCAACCTGGCAGAGGCGGGTCTGCCAATCGATATTACGATCCCGGATGACACCAAGATGGGACCAGGAACGCATTTTTCAAAAACCTGGCGGTTGAAAAATGTTGGCTCCTGTACCTGGACGCGTTTGTATACGCTTACTTTTTTCTCGGGCAACAGCTTAAGCGCACAATACACCCATTACCTGCTCCAACCGGTTGAACCGGGCGAAACCGTTGACCTGACCGTAGATATGATCGCTCCTGAGAAGGTTGGGGTTTACCAGAGCAACTGGATGTTGCGCGATCCTGATGATGCGCTGTTTGGGATTGGCCCGCATGGCGATGCGCCTTTTTGGGTGCGGATTGAGGTCGTTCAGGTGACGACTGAAACCCCGCATCCAACCCCATCTCTGACCGTGACGCCTCCAGTTTATATTACGGGTGAGGCTTTGTTAGCCGACAGCGACAAAATCGACCTTGATAAGGCTATTCTGAACCCCGCTGATGGCGATCTGGCTGACCTCCAGTACCATTATGGAGAAACACCTGCTCACCTGTTGACACCCCTGAATGGCATGAAATGGGCTGCTTACGGGGATGTTGAACCCGGACTGGCTCAATGTGCTGCTGCAGCGATTAATAACAACACAATTGGATTTTCAACAGTACCCGTGGGGACGAATTTTTGCTATCAAACCTCGGAGGGTCTATGGGGGTGGTTACGCATTGAAGGGTTTGCTGATGGTAAATTGATGATCAGTTTCCTGACCTGGGCAGTTCACTGAGGAGGTCACGAATAATCGGGGAGTAGAATCGGTTGATGGAGAATTATGGGTCGTGACCGCCCGCATGAGGTTTACAGGAAATATCCGGTAACAGGTACAATATTTTATTCCCTCAGGGAAGCGAATCATTGGGATCAGCTACGTGCTGCCAGCAACGGCTTTTCACCCTTCCCTTTGCGAAGAACTTATTATTGCGGAGTGGGCTGGATTAAACTCAAGCGACTTTCAGGACAACCCCTCATTCATCATTAAGCTTTAAACAGGCTGCGAAAGATGAGCATAAAGCCGAAAATGATCAGCGGAATGCCAAGGATTGCGCCGACGATGGTTAAGGTTAATACCACTCCGGCGATCATCAACACCAACCCTAAAATAGCGCCGATCAGGCGCCCGGTGGCTTCGATGATCCAAACGACCAACCGCCAGGTGAACCAGAAGGGGAAAAACAGCCAGTGTACACGTTTTTTCTTTTCAGTCATAGTTACCTCCATATTAATTATACGGTATTGGAGGACAAAAGTTGTGACAAAGGTTCAAATTTGTGAAGGCGATGTTGATAGGATTTTTTCATCATTGTAGAAGATGTAAAACCGCCCACTTAACAAGCTATTTTATGTCTGGTATAATACTCTTCGCCTGAGAAGTAGCAGGATGGAGAGGTCGCATAGTTGGCCTAGTGCGCCCGCTTGGAAAGCGGGTATACCGCAAGGTATCGTGGGTTCGAATCCCACCCTCTCCGCTATGAGAATAAGACCACCCACCAGTGCGGGTGGTTTTTTCAAACAAGCACGTCGTCAAGAGCGGTGGGTTCGCATCCACATTCCCTGCGGGAACGCTTCGCAGCCCTCTCTGCTGTGAGAATAAGATCACCCACCAGAGCGGGCGGTTTTTTCAAACAAGCACGTCGTCAAGAGCGGTGGGTTCGCATCCACATTCCCTGCGGGAACGCTTCGCGGCCCTCTCCGCTGTGAGAAAAAGACCACCCACTACACCGGGTGGTTTTTTCAAACAAGCACGTCGTCAAGAGCAGTGGGTTCGCATCCACATTCCCTGCGGGAACGCTTCGCTGCCCTCTCTGCTGGAATAATAAAAACGCCCTGTGGAAGTGTTTGGGCGTTTTGGCCTCAAGAGTTTGAATTACTTGTTTGTTGTTGTTCTTCTTTCGCAATCATTCCCGTTTATTGCTAAATCGAGCCCTTCTCCGCCAGGAGAACACTGCTAAAATAACCAGCACGAGAAAGCTGGCTACCAGAAAAACCCATTTAAACAGAGTAAATATGCCAGCCAGGCTATCAATCACGGCGGTGCGGTGAGGGTACCGTGAGATAACAATTGATGCTGAGATATTTTCGAGAAAATCAAACACCATGCCGGCTATTGGAAGTAAGTTGATCCGTGCCCATAAGGGCCCGGATAGATTTGAGGTTTTCGTCAGAAGGCTGATCGCTGTTACCAGGAAGGCGGTGTAGACCAGCGGGAAGATCAGATCAAATGTAAATCTTGCCCGGATGTAGGCAGCCCGACCGTGCGCTCCATAACCTTCAGCCATGCGGTAGAGGTCGGCAGCAGTATAGAAAAGTGAAGTGTCAGGAGATCCGAGTTCAGCGCTGTAAGTTTCAGCATTGGCAGTCTGATCGGGTAAGACCAGCGCGCTGAAGACGAGGAAGAGCGCCAGGCAAATCAACACCAGGAGTGGGGTTGAAATTTTCAGAAGCCATAGGGAAAGTTTTGTGAGCATCGTTACCTCGCAAAAGAAATGATATGAGATGATGATAATTTAACTAATTGTATTGTATCAAAATCAGAGCATTGGGAAGCTGCGTTTTGTTTTTGTTAAATTGATGAATATTTATTCTTCAGCCCTCCTGGGTTTGATTGCGGAGTTGTGAAGATTGATCACAAACCCCGGAGGTCTGTGTTTGCGCGCGGGTTGGGGGTAATTCAAGAAGAGCAATTTGTTTTTCCTTTAGACCTCCTGGGTTTGATTGCAGAGTTGTGAAGATTGGCTAAAAACCCCGGAGGCCTTTGTTTGTGCGTGGGTTGGGGGTAATTCAAAAAGCGCAATGTGTTTTTTAGACCTCCGGGGTTTGATTGCGGGGTTGTGAAGATTGGACAAAAACCCCGGAGGTCTTTGTTTGTGCGAGGGTTAGGGTTAATTCAAAAAGAGCGATGCGGTTTTTCAGACCTCCGGGGTTTGATTACAGAGTTGTGAAGATTGGACAAAAACCCCGGAGGTCTTTGTTTGTGTGTTGGTTGAGGTTAATTCAAAAAGAGCGATGCGGTTTTTAGACCTCCGGGGTTTGATTGCGGAGTTGTGAAGATTGATCACAAACCCCGGAGGTCTGTGTTTGCGCGCGGGTTGGGGTTAATTCAAAAAGAGCGATGTGTTTTTTCTCTTCAGACATCCGGGGTTTGATTGCGGGGTTGTGAAGATTGGACAAAAACCCCGGAGGTCTTTGTTTGCGCAGTAGAGAAGATTGGACAAAAACCCCGGAGGTCTTTGTTTGTGCGCGGGTTATACCGGTTGCAATGCAAACTGGCTGTTGTAAAGCTCAGCGTAAAAGCCATTCTGATCGAGCAGATCTTGATGGCTGCCCTGCTCAACAATGTCGCCCTCGCGCATGACCAGGATCAAATCCGCATTACGGATGGTCGAAAGCCGGTGGGCGATGATAAAGCTGGTGCGGCCCTGCATCAGGCGGTCCATGGCTTGCTGGATGAGAACCTCGGTGCGGGTATCGACCGAGCTGGTAGCCTCGTCGAGGATCAGCATGGGCGGGTCGCCTACGACGGCACGGGCGATGGTCAGCAGTTGTTTTTGTCCTGCAGAGATGTTGGACGCTTCCTCATTGAGGACCATATCGTAACCGCCAGGCATGGTGCGGATAAAGTGATCCACATGCGCTGTTGTGGCTGCTTCGATAATTTGATCAGGATCAGCGCTATCACAGCCGTAACAGATATTTTTAGCAATCGTATCGTTAAATAACCAGGTATCCTGTAAAACCATGGCGAAGAGCTTGCGCAGGTCAGCCCGGGTAAAGCTCTGGATGTTGTGACCGTCAATCAGGATGGCGCCATCGTCCACATCATAGAAGCGCATCAGTAATTTCACCAGAGTGGTCTTGCCAGCACCGGTTGGGCCAACGATGGCAATTTTTTGCCCGGGCTCGGCAATGAACGAGAAGTCCTTGATGATGGTCTCATCCGGGTTGTAGCCAAAACGCACATGGCGAAATTCCACGCGCCCTTCAACATGATTGAGTTGCAACGGGGTGGTGGTGTCGGGCACCTCTTCGGTTTCATTAACAAATTCAAACACCCGCTCTGCCGCCGCTGCAGTCTGTTGCAGAATGTTGGAGATATTGGCAATCTGCATCAGTGGCTCGTTAAAGGAGCGCACATACTGAATGAAAGCCTGAATATCGCCCACGGAGATGGTCCCTCTGATGACAAGGTAGCCGCCCAGAATGCTAACTGCGACATAGTTCAAATTGCTGATCAGCCGCATGATCGGCATCATCATGTGGGAAAGGAATTGAGAAAGCCAGGCTGCGTTGTACAGGGTGGTATTCAGCTTATTGAAAGTGTTGATTGACTCAGCTTCGGCATTGAAGGCTTTGATAACCACATGTCCGCCGAACATTTCCTCCACATGTCCATTGACATGCCCCAGGTATTCCTGTTGCTGAACGAAGTATTTTTGCGATTTACGTACGACCAGCCGAATTACCACCATCGACATAGGCACGGTAACCAGTGCAATCAGCGTCATCGTCCAGCTAATGGAGAACATCATGACCAGGATGCCGATCACGCTGGTCGTTGAGGTGATGATCTGCGATAGGCTCTGGTTCAGTGTCTGGCTGACGGTATCGACATCATTGGTAACGCGAGAGAGCACTTCACCCTGGCTGACCTTGTCAAAATATTGCAGAGGCAGGCGGTTGATCTTGGCGGCGATGTCCCGTCGGAAGCGAAAGGTGATGTCCATTGAAATGCCGGCGTTGATGTAGCCCTGCAGGAAGCTTAAAAAAGCAGAGATGATATACAGCAGGCCAACCCGGGTGAGAATGGCAGAGAGCCCCTGGAAGTCAATGCCTTGACCGGTTCCGGAGATTTTACCCGTCACGCCTTCGAAGACCAGGGAGGTTGCCTGACCCAGGATCCTTGGGCCGAAAATAGAAAAGACGGTTGACCCCGCAGAGAGGAGTAAAACGAACAGGATCAGGAAGTTATATTTGCCCAGGTACTGCAGCAAGCGTTTAAAGGTGCCTTTGAAATCACGGGCTTTCTCACCGGGCATCATTGCCATTGGCCCGCCGCCGGGACGTCCCATCCGAGGTTGCCTTTGGATGTCAGTTTTTTTATTTTGTGTACTGGAATTGGGATGATTATTGCTCATGCCAGCTCCTCCTTGCTCAGTTGTGATGTAGCAATTTCTTGATAAGTCTCGCAGGTCTGCATGAGCTCACTGTGGGTGCCCTTGCCAACAATTTTGCCTTGATCCATAACGATGATCTGGTCAGCCTCTTTGACCGTAGCCACACGCTGGGTGACCATCAACACGGTGCTATGACCGGTTTTTTCTTTCAAAGCCTGCCGCAGGGCAGAATCTGTCTTAAAGTCGAGGGCTGAGAAACTATCATCAAAGATGAAAATTGGCGGTTGTTTGACCAGCGCCCGGGCGATGCTCAGGCGCTGTCTCTGTCCGCCTGAGACATTCGTCCCACCCTGTGAAATTTCAGTCTGCAAGCCTTCTGGGTTGGCAAACACAAATCGGGAAGCTTGGGCGATGTCTAAGGATTCGAGCAATGTTTCGTTGCTGGCTTCCTGGTCTGCGAAGCGCAAATTCGATTCAACGGTTCCGGTGAAGAGGATACCACGCTGAGGGATGTAACCGATTTTATCCCGCAAGTCGCTCTGGTAGACCTGACGTATATCAACCCCGTCCACCAGTATGGCGCCTTCGGTGACATCAAAAAAGCGTGGGATCAGGTTGATGACGGTTGATTTTCCACTCCCTGTCGACCCGATAATCGCCGTTGTCTCGCCCGGTTGGGCAGTGAAGGTGATCCCGTACAGAACACACTCTTCAGCATCAGGGTAGCGGAAATAGACATCCTTGAATTCGATCTTTCCAGAAAAGGGCTCAGGGAAGCTGGCGGGATGCTGGGGATCTTTGATGACATTTTCAGTTTCCAATATTTCAGCGATGCGGTCACCGGAAACAAAGGCACGTGGCAGGAAGATAAACAACATCGAGAGCATCATAAAAGCCCACATGATCTGGATACTATATTGTAAAAAAGCCATCATATCGCCGACCTGGAGAGTGGATTGCGCGATCTGATGGGCGCCAATCCAAATGATCAAGATTTGCAGTCCGCTCATCACCAGCGTATTTAGCGGAGCCAAAACAGCCATGATGCGATTGATGAACAGACCCACATCAGCCAGTTCTCGGTTTGCCCCATCGAAGCGTTTTTCTTCATAGTCTTGCTTGTTGAACGCCCGGATTACCATCATACCAGAAAGGTTTTCTCGGGTGACCAGGTTGAGCCGGTCGATTAATCGCTGTATGATCTTGAATTTTGGCGTGGTGATTAAGAATGTAATTGTGATCACGAGCAAGAGCAGCCCGACCGCCAGAGCGATAATCCACCACATATTGGGGCTTTTATCCACAGCTCGAATCACTCCACCGATGCCCAATATGGGTGCAAAGAAAGCCATACGCATGAGCATGAAGGTCACTTGCTGGATTTGGGTGACGTCATTGGTGGCGCGAGTGATCAGTGAGGCAGTAGAAAAAATATTGAATTCCTGGCTGGAGAAGGATTCAACCTGGGTGAACACGTCTTTGCGAATGTCGCGGGCTACGCTGGCTGATGTTCGAGCAGCCAGGAAGCTGACGGTGATATTGGTGATGCCCGCCACCAGGGAGATCAGGATCATTATCCCGCCAGTGCGGAGGATGAAATTGGTTTGCATTGAGCCCAGGTTAACCCCCAGTTGCTGATACTCACGTTCAATGGCTGTGATAGCCAATTGATCGGCCATTGTAGCTGACATGCCTTCAATTTGATCTTTGATCTGGTCGATCATCTGCGCGCGTTGTTCTGGTGGCACCATTTCCAACAATGTGTAAATGTCCGAGCCAGGTGGTATTTTGGAAGGGTCAAAAGGAAGTTGTCCAGCCAGGTCGGCAGCGTTTCCAGGGTTTTCCTGCATTTGTTGAATCATCAAGGTGATGATCATTCCCCGCGTCATGATGGGTTCGAGGAGTTGTTGGTCTTGTGTTGATAATTCTTCAAGCACATAAATCGCTTGTGTCGCCAAAGCAGGGTATTCGGCCAGTAATGGGCTGTCTTGCGTGGGTTCTACCCGCCGATAAGCCGCATTGACGAAGGTTTGCTCTTCCGGCGAGAAGAAAACAGCCATTTGTTCGAAGGGCTCGCTGCGAATGGCCAGGGGGAAGGTATCTTCGATGCCATTGTGCTGGATGCCGACGTTCACAATTTTTGAAAGGTAGTCGGGCAAAGCCAGGTCGGCATTAGCCAAAATAAACAACAAAACAATGGCTGCTAAAACCAGTAATATGTAGGGTTTGATATATTTAAGTAGTTTGAGCATGGGTTGAATGATCCTTTGAAACGGGTTTCTGTCGTTCTATCATCAATAAGGTTTATCTTTCTTGTGTTGTATCCGTGGTTGGCTGCGCGATCTGACGGTGAAGCTCAATTCTCAGTTGCTGAGCCGTTTGATTTAGCAGTAATAAGGCAGGTAAAACGGTTTCTTTTTCTTCACCTGTTAACAGTGCAGCCAGGTCGTCCAGCCAGGCATGCCTGGCTCGCATGGCTTCTCGCACTGTTTGAGAGCCTTTTTCGGTCAATGCAATCATTTTCACCCGGCGATCATCAGGGTCTTCGGTGCGTTGTATCAAGCCTGTTTCTTCCATGGGCGCCAGCAACTGGCTGACGGCTGCCATCGTGATGCCGAGATGGTCTGCCAGGTCGCTAACGGGGCTGGCGCCGCGATGATACAGCCTGAACAGCGAATTGGTTTGCGAAAGAGAGTGGGAGCTCTGCCGGTTATGGCGGATGAAGGCATGCATAGAACGATGCATCGATTCTTCGACCCATTCTCGCAGGGCGGTCAGAAAAAGGTCCTGATCAGACATGGTTTACCTCGCTTAATAGTTAAACGAGGTTAACTATATATCCTTGTATTGAGATTGTCAAGATGGGTTTTATCTTATTCAGAGGTGTCAATCAATAAGTGAGTTTTGTGAGTGTATTGATTCTACAACCAGGTTATTTCTAGGAGGCTTAACCGATTCTGTTTTAAACCGACCGAACAATAAAGAGGATCGGCTCCTGTCAGGCTGATGTCGTCGCCTTACAACTCATAAAGCACCTGTGAAATAGCTGAGCATAATTTGCCAGCTGCAGGACCACCCCGACACCTACTGCGCAGGCAGAAATCAGCATGAATGTCAGCATAACAATGCTGATGATTAAACCAACCGCTGTTTTCCGAGCAGAACGAATTAAAACAGCTTCACCGGGATTTTCAGGGTTGTAATAGCCTGTCACTTCTGCACCGACCGAGTAATTGGTGAGGTATTCATTCGCTTTTTGTTTTGTGGTAAATTCAGCATCAAAGCCAAACGTGATCTTTTTGCCTTCACAGCTGACTCTATTGATTTCGTAAGTGTAGCGCGCCCTGGGTGTGTAGCGATCCGTATCATCATGTTCCTGGGTTTCTATTTGCGACATGGTGATTGTGGCTTTTGCTTCTGGCTAATTTTGACTTCCGCCAGCCTTTTTCTGGCTTTTCTTTGCATGGTTATCAGAAAAATACCCAATCCGCCCATCAGGAGTGCAAATATCCCTCCACAAATGTGTAGAACAAAAGATTGTATTGTTGAAGCCTACGGTTTTTATTCTAAGAAGAGTACGAAAATTATGCAGGAAATTGCGTTTCCTGTTAAGTAAAAAATGTGCCGTTTTGAGATGAACTCAAAATAAAACTGATTACGTACCACCTCTTTTAACAATATTATTGAGTTTTTTTCTAGGTGAGTATCGGAGTTGCTATAGAAAAATCTCCCTTATACTGTAGCAATTAACAAAAATGATTGATATTAAAGAATTTACAGTTCTGATTTTTGATCTACAAATTTTATGCCGCTAAAGAGAAGATGTGGGTCACATCTCTGTAAGTAAAGGCTTTATCTGCTGACGTAAAAAAGCGTTGTTTGGTTCAATTTCCAAAGATTGTAATGCGAAACTCAAGGCTTCCTGGAACTCACCTTTCTGAAAGTAAGCCCTGGCAAGCAATTCATACCCTTTTGCATTTTTTGGGCTGAGTTCCAGCCCCAAGATCAATAAACTAATTGCATCGGTATTCTGGTTGTTATCAAGCAGTGCGGACGCCGACTGAAAAAAAGCTCCAGGATTGAAATCAAATGAAGTAAGATTTTCTTTTTGCAATGTTTGATAATGTACTTTCATTGCATGTTCCCCTTTGTCTTTTAGTGTCTTTCCAAGGGGAATCATGATGGAGGGTTTAATATATGCAGGCTCATGACCCATAGCCAAATCCGAGACTGCAAGAGCAATTTCACGGGTTGGGGCTGGCGCAGCATTGCAAAGAACGGTAACGCCGATCTCTACTTCCGGTACAAGCACAAATTGTGATGTGAACCCAACATCCTGACCAGAATGGCTTGCAGCAAATGCTCCACGGTGCTTGCCTAAAAACCACCCTAACCCGATAGATGTTGCCAGTGGATTGCCACTATCGACCAGGATGGTCGATTTCCAGAGCTCTTCCAAACAGTAATTACTCAAGATGGACTTGTTTCGTGTATGTCCTTTATCAAGGTTGAACATTGCCCAGAGGTTCATTTCATGGACGCTGGAATGTAGAGTTGAACTTGGGGCATGCGCCCGGTTATAAGGATAAATATCCGAACGGGTTGTTTCTAACATTCGTAAGTGGGGAGCAACAGCCAGTTCAGTTGGGACATCATTTTTCAAGTATGTGCTGGTGACCATTCCAACAGGTAATAGGACGTTTTCTCTTATGAATTCTTCGAATGTTAGACCGCTTAATTTTGATAGTAAATACCCGAGAATTTCATAACCCATGTTGGAATAGAAGAACACTTGGCCAGGTTCGTAAAGAAGCTTCACATCAGTTAAGCTGTTAAAATAGCGTTCTAATGCTCCGTCATCAAACTCTGGCTTATTCCAGTGATAATTGGTGATGTCTGGCAAGCCTGCGGAATGAGATAACAACTGCCGAACCGTTATCTTACGATAAGCTTCTGATTTAATCGAGAAAGTCGGAAGGTAATTTTTAATGGGAGCGTCTAAAACAAGCATGCCTTTTGCAACAAGCTGTAAGATTCCAGCGGCGACAAACAACTTAGAAATAGATGCCAGGTGAAAAAGCGAGCTTGTTGTGACCAATTGTTTACTTATGCAATCGGCAAGACCGAAACCTGATTCGACAATGACTTTTTGCCCCTTAACAACACCAACTGCAAGCCCGGGTAATTTGTGATCATCAATGATCTTTTGGACAAATTGGTTAATACGTTTTTCCATAGCAACCTTTTTTTATGGATTAAATAAACTTGTAAAACAATAACTCTAAGATGAATGTCGGCGAAATACAGGACCTCCTCCAAACAGACGGACTCCATCCTGAAGGTGAGCATACTGAACTTTTGAAGGATCGTCGAATTCAGCGCCTGGGGCATCAACTTCGATGATGCCCCCTGCAATCTCTTCAAAAGCTGCTCGGTAATGAATGAAACTCTTTAGCACCAGTATTTTCATTGTGCTGGGATTCAGCCCAAAAACTGTAAACACAGCTTGATCTGCAGCCTGAATGCGTGTACTCCCAACTGAAATGTAAATGCCTTCAATTTCCAAAAGTGCCAGCTTTCCGAGGTTGAGTTTCATACCCTTTGCCATGGGACCTGTTCCCTCTAAATCGCCCTCGAAAAGTCGTATTACCCGGTATTTCCCAAAGTGCGGTTTGTGCCCGGGCATCATCTTGCCACCCAAACCGATCTCGATTTCCTGGCCCTCTCCAGCTGAATGCGCAGCCAGAGCAGCATCTGGATCATAAATCATCCCGATCGCTGCATCTCTGACATGTCGTCTGAGAAGAGCTTCTAGAATCCAAACGGAATCAGAGCCCGATCCACCCCCGGGATTATCCTGCACGTCGGCTAAAATTACTGGTTTAATGGTTCTTTCTGCCAGGGCAAGAGCGTGATCAACAGCATCCTCCAGCCCTATCAGGTGTGAAACAAATGCCTCTTCGTGCTCCAGTAGATTCTGAACTAATTCGTTAACTGCTTTTTCAGCATGCTGTTGTTTGTCTGCGTAGGCAAAAACTGTTGGCCCGGCGCATTCAATATCACCGGGCGGAAATCCCAGCATTATCGAAGCTGATTGGACGTGGTGTTCCTCTTCCATCTTTTTCAGCATAGCATAGGCATCAGAAAGGGGAGGGCGTCCTGTAAATTGGCTAGAAGTAGGCATGAGGAAAGGCAGCCGTTTGAAGGCTTTTTTTGGATGGTTACCCGCCAACAGAGTCTTTAATAATACTGCACAGCGATTACCGGTTTCATAAATGTCGACATGAGGGTACGTTCGGTATCCTACCATGATGGTTGCAATCTGAAAGGATTCTTCGGCTATGTTACCGTGAAGGTCGAGAGCTACAACAATGGGGATCTCTCCGACCAGTGCCCTGACCCGACGCAGGATTTCAGTTTCTCCATCAAGATGTTCACCATATATCATTGCACCATGTAAATCAAGAAAGATACCATCATAAGGTTTGTGGACATCAAGCTTTTTCTCTAACAGGGACATCACTTGGTTGAATGTATCAGCTGACATTCGGTTCGAAGGCTCTGCTTCTGTCCAAATCAAGGGAATACATTCCATACCCAGCGATGGTGCTGTACGTAAAAAACCACTGGTCGCATTATTCATCTCTCGACTTTTAAAATAAAAAACCTCCTCCTCTTTAAGAATCCCGGAGGTGTTGATACCACCTTTGATGAAATCCTCAATGTTCGTAGAAATGGGAGAAAATGAATTGGTCTCATGTTGGAAACCTGCAACGGCTATTCTTGACACTTAAACCTCCGATACACCTTCGCTGGTGGTATTGTTATGAAATACGCTCGAATGTATCAATTTCATCAATTGTTAAACCAGTTACCTCCCCGTTTACGTCATGCAAAAAGGTGAGGAATTCTGGGGCATTGATCTTGTTTTTATAATCTACCAGATAAGTCAGCCCCGCCCAGGGTTCTAAATTTGCAATAAATAGCGAAGTTTCACCGTACTGGTATTTCAACTGATCATTTTCCTGGCTGATCGAAATTTCTCCGAACAATGGACTTGAATATGTTCCTGTAAATTGTTCCAGATTAAGTGGTTTATGGTCTTCAACTGGACGATTGGCCAGCATTTGTTGAACACCGATCTCTGCACCTGTACGCCATTGATGGATCAATTTGATCATATCGCCACTGTAATCTTTTTCCTCACCCAAAAGCACATCGAATAAATAATAACCGAGCATAGCATGCAACATGGTTTGATAGGTGTTCATCATTATCACGCCACCAATCTTGAGTTGTGGCAAAAAAGCAACCGCAGCAACGAAGCCATGCAATTGTCCAGGATGAAAGACCATTTTGTAACCACGATAATCATTAATATACCAACCTAACCCATAGGCCAGGAGATTGGTCTGGATGCCAACGGCGAACAGTGGATCCATCTCGGATTCCGTTGGTTTGATGATAATTTGAGGGCCCAACATTTCGGCCACCGTTTCCCGACTAAGGATTTGCTCATCGTTGTAACTGCCTTTGTTCAACAGCAATTGCAGCCAACAAATCATATCCTCCAGGTTAGAGAGAATAGAGCCTGCAGAATTCTCACCAAAATCTGTCCAGGGGATTGGTTGAACTGGATCAAGCACCCTAAGTTCAGCCGGAACTAAACCACCATCTAGATTAGTATGAGGTGTTGCAATGTTCACGTTATTTCTTGATATTGCCTGCTGATAGGTTGCAACGCTAGCAGTCATGCCAAGTGGACTGAAGAAACGCTCATGAACGAGGTCTTTCCATGTCTTTCCCGTAACAACTTCGGCGACCCGCCCTGCTACAAGGTAATGAGGGTTGTTATAGGAAAAACGACCCCGAAAATGACCGATTGGGCGCAAGTATTCCATTTTGCTGATGTAATCCTCGCTATCAAAAACCCGATCGCGATTCATAATGCGGATACTGCGCATCGTTCCAGTACGGTGAGCTAGCATGTCTCGTATTGTGACATGCTGGGTTACCCAAGGGTCATACATTTTAAAATCAGGCAGATGTTGGATAATCGGATCATCCCATTTAAGTTTGCCTTCATCTACAAGGCTACCCACTACGGCAGCAGTAAAGGCTTTACTGCAAGACCCAATGCTAAAAAGAGTTTTTTCATTGACAATATCTGGTTTCCCAAATTCTTTTACCCCATAGCCCCGTGCAGAAACCAATTCACCACGATCGATCAATGCCACAACAGCACCAGGGATTTGCCAATCCTGTAAAGCGTTTTCTATATATGCTTCTACCTTGGGAATTGAATAATTGTTTTTCATATTTTCTCCACATTGGAAAAAGAAATTAACACCCATGAAGAGGTGATATTAACCCACCTCCTCACGGGAGTTGCTTATTAGCAAAAAATTGCAGTTACTGGGATATTTCAGGTTCGGGTTTTACCTCGCCTTTGGTGACTGGTAAGAGTGACAAGATACCCAGTACGGAACCGACCAGAACAACCAGCCAAATATTGCTGTAGTTGTTACCGAATTTCTCGACGACGAAACCGCCAATTAATGGACCGATAATGTAGCCCAGCATTCGGGTGGCTGCAGAAATACCTTCAAGCGATCCGAGTAATCGATCGTCAGGTACTGCATCCATAATCAAAGGTACCTGAGGTACCCACACTAGAGACCAGAGCAGCGCACCGATCCCTAAAGCAGGCCAAACAACTCCGGGTACTGGAAAAAAGAAAATTGCCAGGCTCATCAATGCGAAAGCGATATAGCCGATTATGGAGGCAGTTTTTCTGCTGATATATTTTAAGATATACCCTGTAGGTAATGTGCCGATAAGAAATGCCGCACCGCCCACAGCATACAGCATACCGGATGCTCCAACATCCATTTTCAGGACCGTTACACCGTAAGAACTTGCGAATGATCCGATCTGGCCGAATGCCAAATAACTAAAAAACAAACTCAGGTAAAGGAAAACCAAGCTGCGAATATTTTCTTTAGGCAAGGAACGAAATTCCTTAATTGTGTCCTTAATCGTCAACTTCTTAGCATCCTCCATTTCGTGTTTCAATACGGGAGGTTCTGTAATTTTGACAGCCACCAGTGAAACCACTACGGAAGTAAGGATTGCACCGATCCAAAACGGCAATCCAGGGTTGATATCAAAGAGCATTGCGCCGATTAAAGCACCCAGCACCCCAGAACCTGAGCCGATGAAGTTGGCAATTGCGTTTGCCATTGAGCGATGTTTGGAAGGTGTGATATCGTACAAGATCACTTCAGATGGGGCGCGAATGACCGCATAAGAAGCCAGCATAACGACTAATGAAATAATAAAAGGGATCAAATATTTTAACAGTTTGGCAGTTTGCCCGTTTAATTCATGTGGAATGCCGATAACAAACACCGGGATCAAGATAAATGCGATGACCATGATTGGCATGCTGAAGATAATCCAGGGCTTGCGACGTCCGTATCTACTTTGGGTAGTATCACTGATCATTCCGATCAATGGGCTGATGAATAACCCGACGATATTGTCGATGACCATGATCACACCTGTGACTGTAGCTCCGAAGCCAAATCCGACAATGGTCGCAGATTGTGACCCCATGTCGAAATTTGGATTACCGGCTTGAAGCCAAATTGGCACGTAGGTGTTATAGAGCGTCCACATTAGTTCTGTACAGGCAACAATTAAACACACCAAAATGACGCGCCCCCAACTGAAATACACTTTTTTACTCATAAGCTTTTTCCTTTGTTTTGTATAGTTGAATTGAATTTTGGTATATGGATTACTCAACAATAAATTTTTCCATTTTCTCAAGGAAGCTGGGATCATATTCAGCGCCATGACCTGGTGTATCCGGGACATCCACTCGACTGCCCGTAAAAACAGCGCCGCCGATCACAGGATCTTCAGAAAAATGGTTGATGGTATCTAAATCAGCAAAGCGAATGTTCTCGCGAGCTAGAATGAGATGCGCTCCTGCGCTGATTCCAACTCTGGTTTCAAACATCCCACCGACCATGCAGGGAATTCCGGCAGCTTCTCCTATCGCATTGATTTTGCATGCTGCGCTAATCCCCCCAGATTTTGCCAGTTTAATATTGAAATAAGTGCAGGCATTGAGGTTTGCAAGGCGGAAGGCGTCGTGTTGATCGAATAAAGATTCATCTGCCATGATTGGGATTGGACTTTTCTCGTGAACGCGCTTTAGGGCGTTTATGTCCCAATACGGTACTGGTTGTTCGCAAAATTCAATATTAAACTGAGCCAGGGCATGTAAGGTAGATAGTGCAGTTGTTGTGTTCCATCCCTGGTTTGCATCAATGCGGATTGGTAGATCAGGTCCAACAGCATCCCGGATAGCACGAATTCGAGCTACATCCTCTTCACATGTTGTTCCCAGTTTAACTTTCAACGAATTGGCATCTCTGTCCAAGTAAGATAATGCTTTTTCTGCCATGGTTTTTGGTTCACCAATTCCAATTGTGAAGTCTGTAAAGATTTGTGCTTGTTTTCCCCCTAGAAAAGCATACAACGGAATACCAGCATATTTTGAAGCAATATCGAAAAGCGCCATATCAAATGCTGATTTGATAGTGCTATTAAATTTTAAAACGGCGTTAATATCCGAAATATGTCTTTCAATCTCTAAAGGATTTTTCCCGAGCAAGAATCTCGCAATCAATTTACCAGATTCAACACAAATTGCTTGCGTCTCTCCGGTGATGAACCAGTATGGACATGCTTCACCAATACCATATAAACCGGCATCGGTGCGAATGATGACTGCGATGCCGTCGCCCCGGGCTACCACGCCCAGTGCAATTTTGAAAGGGGTAACAAACTCCAAGCCAATTTTATAAATTTCTATTTTTGTAATTTTCATCGGCTTCATTAGTGTTCCTTTTTTATGTCACTCAGCGTGGATTGATTTTTTCTCCAAACAAAGCCAACCTATCGATCATGGACCTGCGAATGTGTTTTTCAATTAACTCTCGAACAAGAATGGTGTTCCTATCTTGGAGTGCATCGAGAAGCTCTTCATGATCACGAATATTTTGCAGCCCGTCACGAATGCGCATTTCTTCAGAGCTGATAGCAAGTAGATATCGCATATTATTAAGATTCAATAACTGTGACAGCAAACGTGTTAGGATCCAGCGGTCACTCGCTCGAATGGCGATCAGGTGAAACTCCATGTTTTTCTGACTGGCAATTTCTATGGATCCGGGATCGGCCCTGGTTCCAGTGAGTGGGAGAAGATCACGCATCTGGCTCAATTCTTTTTGGGTGATTTTTTCGGCTGCCGCCTGCCATGCCAGACCTTCCGAAAGGATGCGTAGTTCGTAGATGTCACGCAAATCATTTGGAGAGATAAAAGGGACTCGTACACCCTTACGAGGAATTCTTTCTGCAAGGCCTTCGATAACCAGCTGATCCAGAGCGTCACGGGCGGTGGCCTGGCTCACGCCGAGTTCTTCGGCAATAGCAATCTGGCGCAACCAATCACCGGGTTTTAATTTTCCTGATGAAAGGGATATTTTAATGGCATTGTAGGCGGAATCAACTCGACGATTGAATTTCTTTTTGTCTCTAATCGGCATGGTAACTGTACCTTTAATAGGATATTGCTAATATTAACGATAACATTATCGATAATATTGTATAATCCTCTTTAACTCATGTCAAGGGTAATGTTTGGCTGATTTTTTAAATGAATGCATGGCTAACAGGAATAATTGTTATGTTAACAAATCTGATATAGCTTTTGTCAATATTCCATCCTTACGGATCTTCCCAAAAAGCTTTTCATTTGCTTGCTTGTTACGGACTCACCTGTGCTGAAATCAAGCCGGTACAGGCCACCCTCGTCGGTATCCAGCACGAGGTATAGAAGAGCTGGCTCCCGGACTGAAGCTTGCCAGGTGATCGACTTCCACAGCTTGTGACCATGGATTGATTGCGCCCCGGCAGAGATGGCCACCTGGTAGACCTGGTTTGGGTCGAGCTGCTGAAGGGGAGTGAACCACAGGGTTGGCCCATCCCAGGTGAGGCTGCCCTCAAGGTGGGGGAATTGTGAACCGGGCTTCGACTGAAAGGGTATCCATCGGCTGATTGAAGGTGACCCCAAACCTGCCATTGATGCAGACCTGCTCGCCCGGACTCGGGTGGGGCGGTCAGGGTCTGAACCCGGTTTTGCACGCGCTGGATGAAAAAAACGACCAGCAAGCTGATCAGAATAACAAGCAGCCAGGGGAGAAGGCGTGAGCGTGTCCGCATCGTGTAATTGTGTCCCCCCAAAAAAAATGGTGCTTGGAGTTTGATCCATTATGAGAATTGGGTTGGAGCCGCCTATTTGATGCTGTTTGCTTTGAAAATTTAGAGCGATCGCTTGCGGTTTTGGACGACGTTTTTGTCGAATTGAATCTGGTATACTTATCGACTATCGAAGATAGCCGTGTGCAGCAACCTACATGCTTCTGCAGAGAGGAGATATCAAATTCGATTATGAAAATTCTTTATTTGGCAGGGCGTTGGGATCCGAATATTCAAGATGAATACAGCGGATCGGATTACGGCGCATTTCAGATGTTGAAAAAACAAGCAGGGGTTGATCTGTTTTTAGTTGGCCCGATTGAAGATCAACCCAACCTGGTTGAAAGGGTCATCTTTCGACTTTATCGCGGTCTTTTCAAAAAACCAATTGTTAAATATTATCCCTCTTCTTTGAAAAGGATAGGACGCATGGTAAACCAGGCAATTGCTGAGGTCCAACCTGACGTCATCTTTTCCAAGTATTCATCTCCTGTTGTCAAAGCCAACATTGACCGGCCTTTTGTTTACATGTGTGATTCTACGGTCAACTGGACGAAGAAAATATGGCCGTTTTTCTCAAAATTGGGTTTCATGATCATGGAAAAATGGGAGGCGAAAGCAATCCAGGAATGTGATCGGTTAATCACTTTCAGCAAGGCAAGTGCAGACAATATTATTGCTCACTATCGAAAAGATCCTGCTAAAGTTCAGGTTCTCCCGATTCCGGCTTACATTCCCACGGACGCCCTTCCTGGAAAAGATTCTATTCAAAAAGAAATTGGTTCACCGCTGAAATTACTCCTGGTTGGGAAACGATATTATCTCAGGGGAATTGATATCGCCATTGAGGTGGTTAGAATTTTGAATGAGAATAATTGTCCAACAAACTTGACGCTTGTAGGGGTAACGGGAGAAGATCAGGATTTTGTTAAGTTTAAAGGTGTGTTTGAAAAAGAAGATCCTCAACAAATGAAAGCATACTTTGAATTCTTCCAGTTGGCGGATTTGCTGATTCACCCTTCCAGGTTTCATTCAGCGGGCATTGTGATCAGTGAAGCAGCAGGGTTTGGCTTGCCCACAATTACCAATGCGGCAGGTGGCTTGTCAACGTCGGTTCAACACGAAAGAACAGGGTTGGTGCTGCCTGAAAACAGCCCGCCTGCTGCTTACGCAGAAGCTATTCTCAGGTTGATAGAAGACAAGCAACGCTATAAACGCTTTCGCCAGGCTGCACGAGAAAGATTTGAAGCAGAATTGAATTGGGAGATCGCCGGGCTACGCTTGTTTGAGGCGATTAACGAAGTTTATCGCGCCTGATTAAAAAATTAAGATCGATTCAAGCCCAGGCCAATATGTAAGATCCGTCCTTCACACCTCAGAGGGGCGGTTAATACAAAATACCCCAATGAGTTTTTAATGTATGGACGGTGGGTGGGTCACAATGCTTTCGCGCAGAATCATGCACCCGCATTCGGCATTAAGGGTAATTCTGATCGATTAATGACGGTGAAGGCCGATAGAGGGAGGGTGGAGGTGAGTTTGTGAACCGTGGTTTGGTTTATTTTCATCACACCCCGGGGTTTTTATGTGTGGCAGGTTCCTGCAATCTTCTCAGCAAATCCCAAGCGATAAATAAACCAATGTATGGTATGATTTTTGTGCTTAATAGCATCACGATTGAGAGAAACGGACTTTGTTTTCGGCTTCAGCTTTCTTCAGCCACAACATCAAATGACCATGGTATTTGATCTTCAAAGACCGAATTTTCCGACCAGCAAGACTCTATCTTCGAACCCATTAATGGTTAGGACGTGTTTATGTTAGGTGTTGTTCAGATCCTGGCTGGCTTATCCCTGTTCCTTTTTGGCATGCAAATGCTCAGTTCAGGCATTGAAAAATTGGCTGGTGCAAAGATCCAACAATGGCTGGAGCGCGTGGCCAGCAACCATTTACACAGCGCAGGGATTGGTGCGTTGGCAACTGCCCTCGTGCAGAGCTCGGGTTTGATCATGGTGACGATGATTGGCCTGATTAATGCCAACCTGATGTCGGTTGAACAATCCATTGCTGTAATGCTCGGACAGGAAATTGGTACGACGATGACTGCCCAGGTTGTCGCTTTTGATATTGGCAATTTTCGCTTGTTACTCTTGATTGTCGGCTTTATCTTTCTCGAATTTTTCCCAAGGCGTGACTGGAAGAAATTCGGCGAATTATTAATGGGATTGGGCATTGTTTTTGTTGGCATGGGGACGATGTCGAATGCGTTGGATAATCTGGTTGCGATTCCCTGGGTTTCGAACATGCTTTTGCACCTGGATACCAATATTGGATGGGGTATTTTGGGCGGCACGTTGTTGACCGGGGTTGTGCAGAGCAGTACGGCAGTGACCAGTCTGACGGTTGCGATGGGCATCAGCAATGTGATCACCTTACCGGGCGCTATCAGCGTCATTCTTGGCGCAAATATCGGCTCTTGTGTGACAGGGTTAATCGCCTCGGTGCGACTCTCATCAACTGCCCGCCAGGCATCGCTGGCGCAAATCATCATCAATACCACCGGTGTGCTCCTTTTTATACCGTTTATTATGCCTTTTGCTGCACTGATGGAAAAAACCTCCTCAGTGTTACCAAGGCAAATTGCAAATTCTCATACTGCCTTCAACCTGATCGTCAGTATCCTCTTGTTTCCATTTATTAGACAAATTGCCCGCCTGGTCAAACGGATCGTACCTGAACGAGATGAGAAAGATGAGGACAAGAAGACGATCTATATTGACGAGAACCAGCATGCGGTTCCATCTGTGGCGATTTCTGAAGCCAACCGTGAGCTTCACCGGATGGGAGAGCTCTCAGCAGAGATGATGGCGTTGAGCTGTCAATCGCTGATTGAGCAAGACGAGGAGAAGGCGGAAAAGGTGCTGGAAATGGAGGAAGCGTTGATTGACCCGATCGCCCATGAGCTGGATCATTTTATCAACACATTAATGTTTGCCGATCTGAGCCACCAGCAACAACGGCGCTGTTTCCAGGTCAAGACCCTGCTGATTGATATTGAGCGGGTTGGAGATATGGCGGAAGACATAGCACAATTTGCCCAGGAACGCATGCTGGGAGAGATCTCCTTTTCTGATGAAGCGATAAATGAGCTTAACTTTTTATGGAAATTTGCACATAAGACTTATTCAGATGCGTTAACAGCCCTTTCTGAAAGCGATAAAGACCTGGCGAAGAAAGTCTGCCAGTCAGAAAGTGAATTTGACAAACTGTATTCCCTGGCACGCGAAAGGCATGTCAAGCGGCTGGAGGAAGGAACCTGCTCACCTTCAGCGAACATCATCTTTACAGAAACTCTGCGCAACCTGGAACGGATCAGTGACCACGCAGATAATATCGGTATAAGCGTACAACGGAATTGAGCTGAACGGTTTTCCGGTTAGATGTATATCAGAAATACGGGTTAAAAAATTGTCTCAGGCGAAGTTTGTGTATGCTATTCTTTAGCGCTCATCGGTGATTTCTGTTGTCCTTCAGTAAATACCATCCCCTTGACTTACCATTCACAATTCACCATTCACCTTAAACATAAAATGAGCGTGCAGAGACTCGAACTCTGAACCAATGGCTTAAAAGTAAAAATCCTTGTTTGCCAAGCTTACTCCCTTGTTAAATATCGAATAATCCATAGGTTGTTTTAGTCAGAAAATGCCCCCCACTCATAGTACAAAATGGGAGATATTTACAATTGGCTGACTTAAATTTAAACCAATGGCTCAAGCAACAAGAAGATGACGATGCTTCGATTGCTCAGTGGGCTGAGGCATTTATGTGGGAAAAAAGAGCTGAGAACGTTGCAACTGGAACGATCTATTTTTACAGAAAGAAAATTGACCATTTCCTTTCCTATTGTAACGATAATGATATTCAAACGATGTATGAAATTACGCCTGTTGTAATACGAAATTATCTTATCGGTTTGGAGGAAAAAGGACACACCTCTGGTGGGGTTCATTGTTTTTATCGTGTCCTCAGAACCTTTCTGTATTGGTGGGAAAATGAAACTGAACCTAAAGATTGGAAAAACCCGATTCGCAAGGTTAAAGCACCCAGACTAGCTGTTGAACCCCTTGAGCCTGTACCGCTTGAAGATGTAGATAAACTGATATCCGCTTGTTCTGGGAGAACCTTTTCCCAATTACGGGATCGAGCTATCATGTTGTTTCTTTTGGACACAGGGGTTCGTGCCTCAGAACTGTGTGCAATTGATCTTGAAGATGTTGAGATAAAAACAGGTACCGTGACCATCAAGCGCGGGAAAGGTCGCAAACCCCGAGCAGTGTTTGTTAGCAGAAAAGTTCGGCGAGCGCTAAGAGCTTATGTAAATAAACGCGCATCCCGCGAGGAGCTTCGTCTTGATGATGCACTGTGGGTTACAAAGGGTGGCAAACGCCTGACGTATTGGGGTTTGAATGAGATTTTAAGGCGTAGAGCAAAAGATGCTCGTGTTCAAAAGCCAGGAGCCCATGATTTCAGACGTGCATTTGCAATAAATTTCTTGCGTAACGGCGGAGATATCTACTCACTACAAAACCTGATGGGGCACGCTGATTTGCAAGTTCTCAGGCGCTACCTTGCCCAAACATACGAAGATTTGCAAACTGCACATAACCGATATAGCCCAGTCGAGAATGCGAAATTCTAAGAGGGTTTGTTATGGGCAAATCGATCAGGATAAAAGTTTTTCCTCATTTTTATATCAATATCGGGAGGCTTTAAGCCTCCCGATATTTAACTTTTCAGCAGGTAATTTTTCTTCGCGCTCTTGTTGATTTAACTCTGTTTTTTCTTATCTCAAAGAGTGGTTTGTTAAGTTCCTGTTTATTCAAATTCATTTTTGACTTTTGCATTTATAATTTTTAGAAAAACATCACCTTGGATCCAGTTCTTTGGAATTTTTGTACCAACCCCAAAGTCAGAATTATCCCATTTGTACTTCCTTTTTTTTATTTTTTCCAAAGGACACTTAATTAACTCAGAAATACCTCCGTAAAAACCAATAACAATTAAAGAGCCGTGTGTTATACATTTTTCTTTGATTGTGTCGAAATCAATATTCCGTTCAATATAATTGACATGTGAAATTGTTTCACGATTATTTTTATCTAAATAAGTAACTGGTTCATCAAATTCACAAAGGTATCTTCGAATTAATTTCCACTCTTTGACATGAGGACCTGAGATTTCTTCAGGTAGGTTTTTAAATGTTAATACTTTATCTACATGTAGTTCATTTTCAACTTTTTGTTTTATCTTATTTGGTACCAAGTAGATTATTTTTGCGTCCCTACACTTTTTAATCTCATCTTTATAAGGGGCAATTTTCACATCTTCAACATACCTATATTGAGTCTTTTTTAATTTTCCTAAGTCATCGAGAAGGAAAGCACCACCCCTTATTGATATCATTTCTTTTCTATGGTGGTATTTTTTGTTTTGTTCGCTCCATTTATTAATTTTGGAATAAGAAGTCTTTAATTCAACAAAAAGAATTTGTTTACGCGTTTTATTAAACATGAGCCAATCGATATTCGTGGTTCGATTGTCAGGAATATTTTTTAAAGGAAATTCTTGGCAAACCAATTTCATTTGTCCAGATAACTCATTGTCATTTTGAAGTGAAGTTGACAAGACCTCCTCAATAAAAATTGTAAGTATTGGACCAACAATTCTTTCAACCTGAACATCAGGCAAGACACGCGATTCCATGATTTGTTTCATTAGTTCTTCAAGGAATGAATATTCCATTTGCGCCTCGTAATCTATAGAAACTCACTACCATTATACTGTTTGCGTATGGGGAGTTCGTGGCGACAATTTTGTTTTCAGTTCACATAATTAAAAACCCAAGCACATTATTTACTATATCATGTGAAAGTATCCCAACACCTTGTTGCCCGGTAATGATCCTGCGCACCGCTGCACCAATATGTCCTGCAGCAATACATCCCGTATAAATAGTTGCTTTACTAGTGCAGGGTTCATCAGGGATGTCACTGTCGTTTTGGCGGAATAACGCCTCCTGATACCATCCTGAACTGCTAAGGTTGACGATGTACATCTGGAAGTATTCTGCGCCCATACGCGCATCTAGATACCAGGGAGCATAATCCAAACTCGTAACTTCAGTCAATGCAATCTGCTCCCATATCTCTTTCCTGGAAGCAATCGAGTCGACTGCTGATATATAGACATCAGATCGGGGTAGTGTTCCAGTATTATCTTCAACTCGCAACGAATGAATGACTGGATTAAGGTTTGAAAATGCCGTAACCGACTGTGCTAGAGCTTTCACCTTTGACTTTCCGACGTCAGAAAGTCGATGAAACTGGGTGGCTAGGTTCACCTCCTCAACTGTGTCCCCATCAAAGATATGCAGCTCACCAACCCCCATCTTTGCCAGGGTAATGGCGGTGATTGCGCCAATCCCCCCTGCCCCGATCAGTGAGATCGAAAAGTTTTTTGCGTAGAAAATACCGATATGGCGAGTATGATCCATATTCCTCCTTATTTTATTGAGAGTTTTTCTTCCAAAGTTAGTGCACGCAGTTTAAGCGCATCTGTCTTTAATCCTTTGATTGATCCAAGCAGATCCATGGCAATGCCAACCAGGTGCATAGCTTCCACCAAATCAGCTTTATTCTCCGCTGTCCCCAAAATTTCAGCTTCGTGCAAACAGGTCAGAGCATCGTTATAAAGGACAGTTTCATCGTTGTATTGGCTCTCCCAAAGTGAATCAAAATCTAATCGCTCGGCATTCTTTTTTTGCCCTTCAAACCAATAATCGATCTTTTCTTTCTTTTTGTTGCTCCTTTTTTGGGATGG
>Ga0209719_1000072_pt1 | contig 138433 bp, 112 predicted proteins | sample AD_JPNAS2_MetaG_FD_184421 | JGI IMG/M metagenome (GOLD analysis project Ga0209719, IMG submission 184421) | Active sludge microbial communities of municipal wastewater-treating anaerobic digesters from Japan - AD_JPNAS2_MetaG (SPAdes) (version 2) | ecosystem: Engineered > Bioreactor >...
CGAAAAGTCCCGCCAGGCAAAGTCGCCCCAGCCAAACAGGGGATGCTGCTTCCGCACAGCAATAAGATGGCGGATGCGATGAAGCAGGGAGTCCGGGTCAGCCATCTGCGCGGCAGCGTTCACCCGCGCGCTGCCGTAATCAGGTGCCAGTCCTGCCTGTTTTTCGCCGAAAGAATTATGCCAGGACCTGAATGCCGGAACCAGCCTCGATCAGGCCAATCTCCCAGGTTGGGGTGTCGGCTGCTTCGGCAGACCGCCGGAAGAGGCTGAGCTTTTCTTCCGGAACTGCCAAAAGGAGCCCGCCGCTGGTTTGGGGGTCAAACAAAAGCATTCGTTGGTCTTCGCTAATTTCCTGGGCGAACTGGACCTGGGGCTCAAAGTAGAGTCGGTTATCGCTGGCGCCGCCGGGAAAGGTATAGATTAAAGCGTATTTCCGCGCGCAAGAAACCAGCGGTATAGCACTCATTCTCAAGCGCGCTGCGCAGCCAGAAGCGTTAATCATCTCGGAAAGGTGCCCGAGCAAACCAAAACCGGTGATATCCGTGGCAGCGCGCAGGCTGCACGAGGTCGCAAGCGCGCACGCGGCAAGGTTTAACTGTTTCATCCAGCCCACGACTTCCGCCAGTTCCACCTCAGAAAGCAGACCGCGTTTATGGGCAGTAGCCAGGACGCCAAAACCGAGGGGTTTGGTGAGGAAAAGATGGTCGCCGGGGGATAAAGCGTCTTTGGTTAGCAAAGAGCTGTTTTGGAGCATACCCAACACCGCCAGGCCAAACTTAGGCTCTTTATCCTGGATGGAGTGCCCTCCGGCAATGACGACGCCGGCTTCGCGCGCTTTCTCTGCCGCGCCGCGAACAATTTCCGTGCTGATTTCGAGGGGCAGGTCCGGGGGCAGGGCGGCAATGTTCAGGGCCAGGAACGGCTTCCCGCCCATCGCGTAGACGTCTGATAGGCTGTTAGCGGCGGCAATCGCGCCGTAATCATATGGATTGTCCACCACCGGCGTGAAAAAATCAGTGGTGAATACCAGCGAACGGGTGTCATCCAGCTTCCAGACAGCCGCGTCATCCGCGGAATCCAAACTAACCAGAAGATTAGGATAATCTTCCGCTGAAAAAACCGTGCTCAGGGGGCGCAGCACCTGCGCCAGCGTTTCCGCGCTCAGCTTGGAAGCTCAACCAGCGCAGCTGGAAAGCGATGTAAGGCGGATTTTCCTCCCTGAATTGGGAAGGTCGGTGGTGTCCATGTCCTGATTCTACTCTAATACATCCCACTGTTAGCGTGCAAACCGCTCACGCGGCATGCCAGCCTGTTCACTTTGCGGCGGTCTGGGTGGGAGCTGGCATGAAGTGTTTGAGGAAGTATGCGATTTGATCCTGCCAGAAGTGCCAGTCGTGAATTCCATCTTCTTCCACGTAAGTGAGCGGGAAGCCGAGACTTTGCGCGCGTTGATTGAAGATCTGGTTGATGGGCAGCAGTTCGTCCTGTCTGCCGCAGGACGCGTACAGACGAGGATAGGCAGTCGGGTTTTTCGCGGCATTTTCCAGCCATATCAAGGGGTCATCCGCACCGCCCATTGCGTGAGCCAAATCGCCAAACAACTGAGAAAATTCCTGGTGCAGATTTACATCCTCGATTGTGGGAAGGAACTGCAAACCGAGCACACCCGAAAGGCTGCCCGCCGAAGAATAAAGCTCGGGGCGCAGCAGCGCGGCTTTAAACGCGCCGTAACCACCCATGGACAGCCCGGCGATGGCGGTGTTTTCCCGCTTAAGGTTTAATTGAAAGACCTTTTGGAGGTACTCCGGCAATTCTTCGGTCAGGTACCTGAAATAAGCCTGTCCGTTGCTCATGTCGGTGTACATGCTGCGCCCGCCGGTGGGCATAATCACTGCCAGGTTCAGCTCGCGTGCCAGGATTTCGATATTGGTATAGCGCTGCCAGGCGCTGGCATCATCGGAAAGGCCGTGCAGCAGGTAAAGCACGCGGAAATCCGCCAGGGTTTTCCCTTTCAGACTGCTTGGGCTGGGGAGAATCAGATTAAGCGGAAGGTTGACCTTCACGCTCATCGAAGAATGGTCAATCCGTAAAAGAGCCATAATGTGCCTCCAATTTTTACTCTAGGCGAACCAAACCCGTGAATATTTCCATGCCCTTGATTATACCCAAAGCCAAAACGAGGCCAGCTGGGTGCGGCCGCGCGTAAAAGCAATCAACTTGACACAGCGCCCGCCGGGGATATTATTGGATAAATGTTCTGTTGCGAAAGGAACCAACCATGCCTATCACGGACGACCTTAACCATTACGCGTCAATAGTTTCCTGGAAGGTGAAACAGCAAACGCAAATCCTGCATGTTCAGGCGCAGATTCACGACTTGGAAAGCCAAATTGGCATCCAGAAGACAATACTGGGAGAGCGCGTCTATGAACTGTTTTCTCAAAGCTCAATTTCTGGGGCGAATCTCGCTGCGGAGGAACCTATCCGGCAAACTTGCGAAAAAATCAGCGCGTTAATTGCTGAAAAATCGGAACGTCAACAGGAATTGAGTTTGCTGCGCGCGCAAACCCCTCCGGGGAGGTCCGAAGCCCCAACCGCGCCTGAGGCCGCCGCGCCAGCGCAAGCAGAGGATGCTTCGGAGCCGCCCGCGCCGCGGGAAGCACCCGTCGAATCACGCATGCCTGAAAACATCAGCGCGGCAGAGAACCCAACGCAGCCGGCTGAACAAAGTGGGGAGTGGGTGGACGTGAACCCCGGCTCGGGAGAGACGCCCCAGGAATAAAGCGCGCTGATATGAGCGCTTCAGCGCGCCATTTGAGGAAAACCTATATTCCGGCGGCTTGCGCCTTTCCAGTATTCGGCGATGTCTTATACTGGGGCGCAAAAAATCGCGTCTGGCAGCGTGGAAGCCTGTCTGGCGCACGATAAGCTCCCGCTTTCGCGGGTTGGTATCAGCGCTGGAAGCATTGCATTTTGCAGCGCCGGGGTTGGGAGCTGACCGGCAATCCATATGCGCCCGCTGAATGCGGGCGCATATGGTTCCATTTTCCAGGGTTTACTTGAGCAGATGGGGCAGGTAACTGCACCAATCCACCTTCAGATTGACATCCACGAAGATTGACGCCGGGTTGGGCGGGAAAACGTAGATCAACAATGTGCCCGTATATTCTCCGTAGGGTAAACCGTGCGAATCAAAGGTTACATCAATAGTCTGGCAAGTTCCAACTGGCAGCGTCCCGAAAACCGGATTCACACTCAGCCAGGGAATATCTTGCAGAATTGAGCCTTCAAGGCGAAACGCAATGTCATGTTGCGTCGCGCCGATATTTCCCCAGGGCTGCCAGGAGGTCCCATATCCAAAACCGCCACCCGGATTAATAAACTGACCGCCATTCAAGTTGCTGGTATCGGAGCTTCTCCGCCCCCATTCACCGCCAGGAGAAAACGACATGGTGGGGTAAAATACCAGCCACCAATGCCCGGAGGGAACCAGAACCGGCGCGCTGAGGTTCAGGGTCACATTGGATGGGAGGCCGCCGCTGCCCAGGCTGAAGCTGAGTTGAGGGTCTGTCGGTGGAATACTCAGAGTCCAGAGGGGCGCCGAGCCACCTCCAGACGGGTCGCCTGCCGGAATGCCGCCGGAATCGGCGTAAATTTGGAAAGTCAGAGCTGTGGCGTTGGTAAAACTGCTGCCGCCCATCCAGAATTCCCCGGGGATATTTATTGTATCAAGCGCCCAGGCGGATCCATTGAAAAAATCATCCGCCAGAAAAGAGCTGTAAGACGGCAGGTCCGGAAATTCCTGAGAGACATAAGCATCTGTGTCCGCCTCAATGACCGGCTGATTCCACAGCACTGTGCCCTTCGGCTGGGCTTCCTCAGTACGCTGATTGGCGCTTGTGGGTGGGGAGGCTAAAGTAAGCGAGCCCTCGGGTGGGGTTTCCGTGCCGCTGACCGCGGCTGGCACAAAGCTGCTGCCTTGATTAAAATGCATCCCGGAAGCGGGCATCTCTACCAAAGCCCAGGTCAGCTCCGCCGCCCGATTATTGCACACCTCAACAGAGGCAGAGCCCGTGCAGTTCGGGCACAGGGTGGCGCTTAGCGCTTGTGGATCTGCGCTGACACCCGTCCCACCAACGAAGGCCAGGCTGCTGTGGTGCATATTTGCGGCATCGGGGTAAGGCGCGAGCGCTGTGAGGGTGTTGGCAGCCGGGTCATACTTCCAAAATTCCGAGGCGTCAAGCGAGGCAACATAAATGATATGCTGGTTCCGGTCAGCGGCAGAGCTTCCAAACCAGGGTCCGCTGATGCCGTGGTCCACCGGAGGATCCGCGGGCTGGCTCAAGTTGAACGAATGCAGATTACTCCCGCCAGCCTCAAAGTAATACCTTCCATCCAAAATGGAGCTAAACCGGGCAAACTCACCATTATTAATAGGGGAGCTGAAATTGGTTATGGCCCAGGTATTCAGATTAAGCATGTATGCGTTGGTGGTTTTATATTGACCGATGACATATTGACCGCTGCCCGGGTCAAGGTCCCCCATCAAGTTACTTTCAAACGGCAGGGTCTGCGTTGACCACGTCCCACCTGGGCCGCTGATGTACAGCTGGTAACTGTTAGTGGTATTGATCAGGAATCGGCCGTCTGGCGTGATTTCCAAATTGCACTTTTCGCCCCCATAAGATGGTGGACCAGCCATGACAGTTGTCCATGTATCTGTGGAATCCTGGTATTGGTCAATTGTGTGGGTTGCCGCGTTAAGGGCAAATAAGTTTCCGCTTGTATCGACTGCCATCTGGCAGGCTGTATCGTAAGGATTGAGGATTGTCCAGGAATCCGTGAGCGGGTAGTAGACGGCAAAATCGCTGGCGTCCGGGCCGGTATCCAGGCTGGTCAGGTAAACCTTTTCAGGGACGGTTGGACTTATCCCAAAATTGTCTACCCGGGAAACAAAGTTGTACCCGGCAATCCCGATTTTATCCCCTTCCGGAGCTGGCGCGCCGTTGCAGACATAAACCTGATCTGGTTGAGCGCCGCCGTCAACGTTGGAAAAAGTCAGCGTGACGGTGCTCCCTTTCCGGGCTGCTTTCATGTGAGCTGTTGTGAAGGGAGAATTCAGTTCAAAAAAGCCCAACCCAAAGGCGGGACCATTATTACCGGTGTAACATGCAGCGTGGGAGAAAGAATTTAAACCATCTTGCGATTGGATTTTCAGGAAAGGGTTGCTGTTCCCCGCACCGTAGTTCAGTACCAGAGCAGCGTATTGAGTATTGGTACCGATGGCGATGACATCAGTTTCCGCGCTGTTTCCTTCCCCGATAGAATCGTTATAGGTCGCGATTCCTTGGTTCCCGCAAACCGCGGTGTTATCGGTAATGTTGCAGCTGCCTTTCTGGATAGTCCAGTACGGGCCAAGCGCACCGTCCGGTCGGTTGAAATCATCCAGCATAAGGTATCCCGACTGAATTTCATATTCAGGGATGGAAACGCCGTTCAGATTGGGTGCGGGTTGGGGCTCCAACCCAAGGGTGGCATCCACCGGTGGGGTCTCGCCCTGTGCTAAGACGGAATTCGTCCTGTCAATCTGCCCCATGCTGAGTAGGAGCACACTTATAACGAGGAGAATGGTCAAAGAAATTCTTCCTTTCATGCTTACCTCCATTTAACAAGTATTGCGGCGTCCAAAGAAATCTGAAAGAATCAGTTTATCTTTTTAGGCGCAGTGGCGCGATTATTTCCGTCGTGGCTGTTGGAATATTGGACAGATGTGCTTTCTCGCATGATTAAGGCTTTCATCCCTGAAAATCCGGGCTTGAGCAGGACGTTGGCTGAATAGGATGCGTTCCTATCCAGTGGACAGAATAGACAATAACAGAATAGCACGTTTGAGGCAAAAATCAAAGAGGAAGTTTGGAATTCAACCCAAAATATGAAAACTTGTTCGTCAATTACATCGCTTTGGAGCTGTACAGGGAAGGATGAGTCCGGAGGCGACTAGACCCTCTTGACGTCAATTTCAAAGCCGGGGATTTTTGATTTTCGTTCCAGCCATTTCAGCAGCAGGTTCAAAACAAAGACCATCAACAGATACACGACCGCCACGGCAAGATAGCTGGCAATCGGATTGTAAGTGACCGTGGCAGCGCGCTTGGCTTTTGCCATCAAATCCTGCACGGCAATCAGGAAGACCACCGCGGTGGTTTTAAGTAGGGAGATAGGCTCATTGGACCAGGACGGCAGCGCCAGCCGAAGCGCCTGCGGCAAAATTATGTGGCGGATGGTTTGCCAGCGCGAGAGACCAATCGAGCGCCCCGCCATCATTTGCGAAGGACCGATGGCTTGGATGGCGCCGCGCAGATATTCCGCCTGGTAGGCTGCGCTGTTCAGCCCGAGCGCCAGATACGCGGAAAGCGTCTGCGAAAGCGTGATGCCCAGCGAAGGCAGCCCGTAATAAATCAGGAAGAGTTGGACAAGCAGAGGGGTGCCGCGGAAGATTTCAATGTAAGCGGTAGCAAACCGGCTCAACCAGCGCGGGGCATAGATTTTTACGAGCGCGAGAAAGAGCCCGAGCGCAAAGCCGAGCGCCAACCCGACGGCAGTCAATTCCAGCGTGACGCCGGCGCCGCGCAGAAAGTCACTCAAAAATCTCTGCAAGAGGTGCAGCCATTCCATTTAGGATTGCGCTTCTTTCTTCCCGTAGAGTTCGGTGATTTTCCAGAGGAATTCACGGGTGCGTTCATATTTCGGATGGTAGAACAACGCGTCCGGTGAGCCTTCTTCGACAATTTTGCCTCTCTCCATAAAGACAATACGGTCTGCCACCTCGCGCGCGAAGCCCATTTCGTGGGTCACCACCACCATTGTCATCCCATCCAGAGCCAGTTTGCGCATCACTTCCAAGACTTCGCCAATCAGCTCGGGATCCAGCGCTGAGGTGGGTTCGTCGAACAGCATCACGCGCGGATCCATCGCCAGGGCGCGAGCAATCCCAACGCGCTGTTGCTGACCGCCTGAAAGCTGCCCGGGGTAATGCCCCGCCCGGTCTGCCAAACCGACCCGGGTGAGCTCCTCCATCGCTTTTTGTTCTGCCGCTTTCTCCGGCATATGCTTCACCCGCACGAGACCGAGCTTGACGTTCTCCAGGGCGGTCAGGTGGTTGAAAAGCAAAAAATTCTGGAAAACCATACCAATATGCTGGCGCACGCGGTCTTCGTCCGTGCCTTTGGCGGTAATCTCCTGCTGATCCAGCCAGATTTGACCGCCGTCCGGTTTGGTCAGCAGATTCAGGCAGCGCAGCAGAGTGCTTTTTCCGGTGCCGCTGGGACCGATGATGACGATCGTATCGCCTTCATTCACGCTCAGGTCAATATTCTCGAAAATAGTATTACTGCCGTAACGTTTGGTCAGCTGTTTGACTGTGAGAATGGGTTTACTCATCGGAGGCTCCGGAAGCTAAGGGTTAACAGGAATGGTCAGCTTGCGTTCGACCTGCCCCAAAAGTCGGTTGGTGACAAAAACAAGCACAAAGTAAATCAGCGCGGCAGAAATGTATGCCAGGAAAGGTTGATGGGTGCTGGCGCTGATGAGCTGCGCCCGGCGCAGTATTTCAGGCACGCCAATCGCGTATACCAGCGAGGAGTCTTTGATAACAATTGCCGCCTCGTTGGACCAGGAAGGGATTGCCAGGCGGATCATCTGTGGGAGGACGACATAACGGATTGCCTGCATTTTGGACATGCCAATCGCCCGGGAAGCCATCATCTGCTCACCACTGACGGAGAGAATCGCGCCGCGGAAGATTTCCATTTGATAAGCGCTGCTGATAATACCCAGGGAGATGGAACCTGCCCAGAACGGCGACAAATTTATCGTGCCGGACATCACGAAATAGAGAATAAAAAGCAGCACAATAGGGGGAATCCCGCGCAAGATGGTGCTGAGGAGATCCAGGACTTTGCCAGCCAACTTGCCGCCGTAGACGGCCGCGAAAGCCAGCACCAATCCAATCAGCAAACCGGACGGGAGCGCAATTAACGTCACGCCGAATGTATAGGCGGTGCCAGACGCGATGTACTGAATGAATCGACTGAAATCCACCGGCTGCTGATCTCCGTGTTCGGTGCTGACCGAAGCTGGAAGAAAGGGGATGCCCACTCCGGGCATCCCCTTTCAGAACGCGTTACTCGCTAAAGTACTTTACAGCCAGGGCGTCGATAAAACCTTCATCCTGGAGCGCTTTGATAATCTTATTGACTTCAGCCTGCAGGGCGGTGTCCCCATTGGGGAGGACGATGTTGATTGGGCCGGTGTAGAGCATGCCTTCGTAGACGATCTTGAGGCCGGTTTGCTGCTGCATGATGGCTTTTGCCGGCACCGAATCGGCGACAAGCACATCAATTCGGCCGGATTTCAGGTCCAGTGAGGCCTGGTCCACGCGCTCGTAGCGGGAGAGCTGGCTTTCGGGCATCAGGCCAGCGCCGACCAGTTCTGTGGTCACCCAGTCGTCCTGCACGGTGCCGGATTGCACGCCAATTTTGTACTTTGCCACTTCCAGCGGATCGGTAATCGTTCCAGTGAAAGCATCCGTGACCAGGAAGGCGTCTTCCGAGGTGTAATACGCATCGGAAAAGTCCACCTGCGCGTCGCGCTCTTCGGTGTAGTTGAAACAGGAAATTGACATGTCAATCTTGCCTTCCTGCACCGCGGCAATCAGGCTGTCGAAGGGCATGTCAGTCCAGACCAATTCCACGCCCATGCGCCTGGCAATTTCCGTCATCAGCTCAATATCAAAACCCGTGAATTTACCGGCTTCATCGACATATTCATACGGCGCATAATCAGCAGATGTGCCGACTACCACCTTACCGGATGTTTTAATCTTATCGAGAACGGAACTGGTTTTTTGCCCCGAGCAACCCGCCAATAAACTGACCGTCAGGACAAGCAGCATCACAAAAACAAGGTGTTTCTTCATTCGCTTCCTCCTAGAAGTGGTTTGGGGATGAATAGTGAACTTAATTATAACCGGGTAATCCTAAAATCGGCGATAATTGGCAGGTGATGCGAAAAAGTCGCGTTTCGGGGAGGGCAGCCGGCAGGTCTACAACCCACCCGCATCCAGATCGGCGGAATCCCTGCGCAAGAAAGCGCGGAACGCGATTAATTCTTCCGGGCTGAGCAGCTCTCGCAACTCCGCTTCACTCAGACCCAACATCTTCAGGGTCAAAAAGTCCAAATGGCTCATTGCGTCGGGCGGCATTTCGTTGTCGGGTTGAGGTTTGTCTTCCATGGCGGCGTAACTCCTCGTCTGCTTTGCGCTCTGCTGAATCATAGCGAAAGGACTGGTATGGGTACGATTATAACGGAAATAGGGCAGGGGTCTTTTCGGTGTAACAGGCGGAGCCGCGCGCGGAAAAAACCATCCTCCCAAAACAGGAAATCATCTTCCATACGTGCTGTCCATTACCGCCACTTGCTAATGCGAGCAATGTGTTATATACTCTTGCGGCTCTCATGGTGAGGGCTTTTATTTGGGTGTGTGTTTTGGACGTTCCAATTTCAGCCCCGGGTCAGTTCCCGGGCATTTTGTTGGGAGGCGCGGCACCGCGAGGAGCCGGCCGGCTGTACGAAACCTGTGTCGGAATCATCAAGACATCCCCCTGAGTGAGAACAAAATTGCGGAAATTTGCCATGCGCAGCGCGGTCTGCGAAGGCGTTTGTCCGCGCGCGTAAGAACAGGAGTCTTGATGACTGAAAACTTTGCTGCATTAAACCTGCGCCCGGAGTTGGCGCAGGCGGTTACAACCCTGGGGTATACCCAACCAACCCCTATCCAGCGCGATATCATCCCCTTGATGTTGGCGGGCAGCGACGTGACCGGGCAAGCCCAAACCGGCACCGGTAAAACCGCCGCCTTCGCCATCCCAATCCTGCAGCAGTTGGACCCCTCGGCAAGGCTGCCGCAGGCTTTGGTCGTGGCCCCGACGCGTGAGCTTGCCCTGCAGGTGGCCGAGATGACCCAGGCTTTGGGGCAGTACCTTGAGGTAAACGTGCTTGCCATTTACGGTGGCACTGCCTACAGCCAACAACTGGCTGGGCTGAGGAACGGCGCGCACATCGTGGTTGGGACGCCCGGGCGCCTGCTGGACCTGGCAAAACGCGGCCGCCTCGACCTGAGCGCGGTCCGCTTTGTGGTCCTGGACGAAGCGGATGAAATGCTCTCAATGGGCTTTATTGAGGACGTGGAAGCGCTGCTGGCTCAGACGCCGACCGAAAGGCAGACCGCCTTGTTCTCCGCCACCCTGCCCAAACGCATCATGCAGCTCGCGGAAAACTATCTGCGCGAGCCCAAAACGGTGCGCATCGAAGCCGAGCAGGTGACTGTGTCCGCCACCGAACAGCGCTATTATCTGGTCAACGAATTTGACAAGCTGGCTGTTCTCACGCGCCTTTTTGAGATTGAAAATATCAGCACGGCGTTGATTTTCACGCGCACACGCGCCCGCACTGGCGAATTGGTAAACGAGCTGAACCTGCGCGGCTTCCCCGCCGAAGCGCTCAGCGGCGATATGAGCCAGGAAGCCCGCGAACGCACCATGGCGCGCTTTCGCAGCGGGCATGTTAAAGTCCTGGTGGCGACGGATGTTGCCGCGCGCGGCTTGGACGTGGAAGGTATCTCGCACGTTTTCAATTTTGATTTGCCGGATGAAGCCGAGCTTTTTGTGCACCGCGTGGGCAGAACCGGACGAGCCGGGCGAACTGGCATCGCGATATCGCTGGTAACCCCTTCCGAAAGGCGATTGATGCGGGAAATTGAGCATTTCACCAAGCAGGAAATGCGCGCGTGCAGTATTCCAACCCCGGAAGAAATTCAGGCTAAGCGCTTGAACGACCTGATGACCAAAATTATGATGTGGCTCAAACGCGGCAGGGCCAAGGAAGAACGCGCGCTGGTAGAAAGTTTGTTGGTGGAGGGCGTGGATCCGCTGGAATTGGCAGCTGTGGCGCTGAAAATCGCCCGGGCGGAAGAAAAGCAGCGCCCGATTGCGTCCGTCAGCCCGCTGCCCGAAAAGGCTGTGCGCCCGGAACGGCGCCCGCGCGCCAACGCGGGATTTGCGCGAAAGGGAGATGGTGAAACCAGAGCTCCGGCACCGCGCCGCGAGCGCGAACCCAGACGGAACTTTGCCGACCAACCGCGCGAGGCTGGAATGGTACGTATGGTGCTTGGTTTGGGCCGACAGGACGGCATCCGCCCCGGAGATGTGGTTGGTGCGATTGCGTTTCACGCGGACATCCCCGGTTCCAGCCTGGGTAAAATCATTATCCAGAGCGACCGCACGATGGTGGACGTCCCCGAGGCGTATGTCGGCAAGGTGCTGGCAGGCAATGGGCGCTATAAGGTGCGCCAACAAGGATTTAATATCATGGCAATGGATTAACTGCCAGAGGAGTTTCGCGCGGACCTGTTTTGGTTCGCGCTTTTTGTTACCCACCGCACCACTGGCAATCTGAACGCGGGCGTGGGGGCTTGTGATTAACTGGCAGCAAGGCGCTTCGCGCCGGTCGTTATGAAAGGCTGAGAGCGGGGAACAAGGCGCCGCAGGCGCCTTTTCAACCGCAATTATCAGCCCGGCCACTTTGCGTTGTATAATCGGGCTATGGAAATCGCGGTTATCGGAGCAGGGGCCTCGGGGATATTTGCTGCACTGGCTGCTGCGCGGCCTGGAAACCGCGTTACCCTCTATGATCACAATGCTGAAATCGGCAAAAAACTGCTGGTCACCGGCAGCAGCCGCTGCAATATCAGCAACGCGTTAGTGGGCGCGGAGAGCTACACTTGCGCGGACGAGGGTTGGATTCGCGTCTTTTTCCAGGCTTACCCGCCCGAGCGCCTGCGGAACCTTCTGAACACGCTTGGCATCCCGATCTACAACACCGCGGATGGCTGGTACTATCCGCTTTCAAACTCCGCCCAGTCCGTGGTCGAAATTCTGAAAGCCGACCTGCACGCTGTCGGGGTTGAGCTCGCGCTTTCCACGCAGGTCGTTGATTTACGGCGCGCAGAGGGCGGCTTCGCGCTGCGCTTTCCTTCCGGCGAGCCTGCCCGGGAACGCTTCTTTGACAAAGTCGTGTTGGCAGCCGGCGGCAAAGCTTATCCAGCTTTGGGTTCGCGCGGGGAACTGTTCCCCTGTCTTTCACGCCTGGGGCACAGCGTGGTCCCACTGGTTCCGGCTCTGGGACCTCTTTCGCTCTCGCTCGGGAAGTTCCAGGCGCTGCAGGGGCTGCGTTTTGACGTTGGTACGGCAGTATATGCTGGCAGTCAGCGTTTGGGGTCGTCTTTTGGTAATGTGATTTTTACCGCCAAAGGTTTGAACGGACCCGGAGTGATGAACATCTCTCATCTGGCGGCCCGACAAGGCGCCGAAAACCTGCGCCTGGAGCTTGATTTTTGTGAGGCATTTGGCAGCGCTTTTTCAGACAGCGCCTTGAAACATATTGGAAGCACAGACCCGCAAAATTTTCTAAACCGCTTTTTCTCTCCCAAAGCCAGCCGCTTCTTTTTGGAGTACGCCGGGTATGGGAAGGAACAAGCGCAGTGGGACAAAGGCGCCGCGCAAAGGCTTGCGGCAGTGCTGCGTCATGTTTCCCTGCCGATTCTGGGAACGCGGAGCTTTGACGAAAGCCAATTAAGCGCGGGAGGCGTGCCCGTGAGCGAAGTTCGCCCCGACACCTGTGAATCCATCCGCGTTCCTGGTCTTTATTTAGTCGGGGAGACGTTGGATGTGGTTGGTCCCTGCGGGGGTTATAACTTACATTTCGCGTTTACTTCCGGAACCCTGGCTGGCAGCCATCTGGCAGAGCTGGCGGGAGGGCTCTGACATGTTACCGCACGATAGCAAGTGTTTAACTCAAAGGAGAAACTAATGCCCATCCCATTCATCGAACCGTTTCGCATCAAAGTCGTAGAAAAGCTGAAAGTCACAACCCGCGAAGAGCGCGCAGTCGCGCTTGCGAGCGCGCACAATAATCTGTTTGCTGTGCCCGCGGAGGATGTGTTTGTGGATTTGCTGACCGACAGCGGCACCGGCGCGATGAGCGACGCGCAGTGGGCGGGCATCATGCGCGGGGATGAATCCTATGCCGGGGCGCGCAGTTACGCCCATTTTGAGAGCGCGGTGCAGGAAGTGACGGGGTTTCCTTACGTGCTGCCAACCCATCAGGGCCGCGGGGCAGAGGGCATGCTCTTTCAGACGCTCGTAAAAGCCGGGCAGATTGTCCCGAACAACCGCCATTTTGATACGACCCAGGCGAACCTGCTGGTCCTCGGCGCGAACCCGGTGGATCTGACGGTCCCCGAAGGTGACGACCCGCAAGCCGACCTGCCATTCAAAGGCAATATGGACCTGGAACGGCTGGAAGACCTGATTCGACGGGTCGGAGCGGAACGGATACCCATCGGCATGATTACCATCACCAACAACTCCGCAGCCGGGCAGCCTGTCTCAATGGACAACCTCCGCCAGACCAGTGAGATATACCACCGTTATGGCATCCCATTCTTTATTGACGCCTGCCGCTTCGCGGAAAACGCCTGGTTCATCAAACTGCGCGACCCGCGCTACCGCGATGTACCCGTGACCAAAATTGTGAAGGAAATCTTTTCATACGCTGACGGCTGCACGATGAGCGCAAAAAAAGACGCGATTGTGAATATCGGCGGCTTCATTGCCTTCCGGGATCCGGCGCTCAAGCAACGCATTGCGGAGCGATTAATTGTTCACGAAGGATTTATCACTTACGGCGGGCTGGCCGGGCGAGACCTGGAAGCGCTGGCTGTCGGGTTGTTTGAGGGCGTGGATGAAGATTATCTGGCGTACCGCGAGAGCCACACGCGTTACCTGGGGCAGGTGCTGAGCGAAGCTGGACTGCCGGTATATCAACCCACCGGCGGGCACGCTGTTTACGTGAACGCGGGTCTGGCGCTGCCTCAAATTCCGGCGGCGCAGTTCCCGGGTGTTGCCCTGGCAAACGCGCTTTATCTTGAGGGGGGCGTGCGCACCGTCGAAATTGGCAGCCTGATGTTTTCAAGACCAGACCCGGAAAGCGGGGAGATGATTTACGCGCCTATGGAGCTGGTACGCTTTGCCATCCCCAGACGGGTGTACACGCGCAGCCACCTGGAATACGTGGGGGAATGCGCCGCTGAAATGATGAAGCATATTGACGCAATCAAAGGTTTGCGCGTCACCCGTGCTCCGCAGGTGCTGCGGCATTTCACGGCGGAATTGGAACAAATTTAGGTCTATGCTTAAGCAAACAGCCGGACAGTTTTCGCCAGTCCGGCTGTGTTTTTAGTCTGGGTCAGCGCCTGCCCAGCATATCCGAACCGGTGAGCAGTTCCTGCAGCTGCTGGGTGATTTGTTTGCGTCTCTCCGCCTGGATAGCCTGCCCCAACTCCTCCAGCAGTTGATCTGTGTTTTCCTTGGCTTCTTCCAGCAAGCGGTACCGGAACAAGTTTTCAGCTGCCACGGAATCCAATATCAACTGATAAAAGCGGATGGCTGTCAGGTGCCCGCTAATCTTTTCCAGGAGGACGGCCGGGTCGCCTTCAATGATGGCTTCTGGCCAAAGGGTGTGCCGGGAGTTTTGCCGCTCCGCTGTGGTCTGACCAATGTTTTTGTCCAGGCTCTCGAACCGGGTGTTATGTTCCGGGATAATTTGGGTCAGCGTCGGTTGATACTCACCCGAGCGCCGCTTTTTCCGGTATGAGAGAATTTCCACCGCGCTCAGCAAGCCAGCCTCAAAATCCCGCGTCCAGGCGCGAATTAGGCCGGAGGCAGCCGCGTAATCCGGCGTTGAACCGCTGCTGAGCGAATCCTTAGGGGTGAAGCTGACATCCTGTTGGGTAAGGGCGGTTTGCAGTCTGCGTCCAAATGCCAAAATCAGCCTTTCCTCCGAGGCGTCCGCGCTCAGTTCAGCCGCCCTTCTGGCGAGGTGCTTGTTGTACATCCCGATGATTCCGCGGGAACTGCCAATAATCGCCAGGATTTTTCGCGGCTTCCGCGGAGGGTACGCAGGCGTTTGAACCTGCCCTGTCGAAGGTTTCTGTTTTCCGGCCGCGCCGCGAAGCTGCCCCGCGACCTGCAGAAAACTTTCCGCGTAACGGGTCAAATCTTGCTGCCGATTGAGCGCCATCTGCATGGTGCTCAATGAAAGCACGCGCAGGGAACCCAAAAGCGGTTCAATCGCTTGAAGGTTCTCGTAGCGGGCTTCGGCGCGTTCCTGGGATTCTGGCATATTACTCAGGGCATCTCAAACTGGTCCAGCGACCAAACAAATACCACCGCGCCGCTGCTGGCAATTTCTGCCTGGGAACTCTCCGCGGCGGAGGCCGCGGCCTCTGAACCCGAAATTCCAAAACCGCGATGGATGCTGACACGGTTATCGCAGGCGCTGTGTACCAACCCCAGCACGACAGGGACCTGAGCTGCCTGGACGCCGATAAACAGACTCATTTGACTTTGCCGCAGCATACCCCCGCGTGTTTCCGCGTATGTGGCAGGGAAGCCCGCGTTGACCAGGGCGGAAAGCAGATTTTCGCCGTATTTTTTCGGTACGACCGCCATAATCATCTTCATATTTTCGGCACCCTCTTCTTTTGCCATAATTCCACAAATTCGTTAAAGACATTGACCAGCTGTTCTTCTGAATCCAGGTCGTACGCCCGCGTATAATGAATTTGATCCACAGCCTGAGCGGCATGGTGCTGCGCATAGCTTATCAGTTCAGCAGAGAAAGCCCCGATCATGGCGGGGGGGACGTCATCCATGAACCCGTGCGTGAAGGCATAGAAAATCAGCACCTGGTCTACAAATGAAACCGGTTTATGTGGTTCCTGTTCCAGCAATTTTTCCAGGCGCTTTCCACGGTCAATCTGGCGTTGGGTGGTTTCATTGACTTCTGTACCGAAGCGGGCGAAGCGTGCCACCTCTTCATATTGGGAAAGCTCAAGTTTGAGCGCCTCGACTACCTGCTTCATTGCCGGCTCCTGGGCTGCCGAACCAACCCGCGAAACCGAGCGCCCGACTTGAATTGCCGGCTTGGAACCTTTGTTAAACTTGTCCGCGTCCAGTACGATTTGCCCGTCGGTGATGGAAATCAGGTTTGTGACGATGTAGCTGGAAATGTTTCCATTTTGGGTGGTAACGATTGGCAGCGCGGTGATGCTGCCGCCGCCGTTTTCTTTATTCAGCCGGCATGCGCGCTCTAACAGACGGGAGTGTAAATAGAAAATGTCCCCCGGGTAGGCTTCGCGTCCGGGCGGACGGCGCAGGAGCAGGCTCAACTCGCGGTAGGTGTCGGCGTGCTTGGAAAGGTCGTCATAAATAATCAGGACATCCATTCCCTGGTCCAGCAGAAACTCCGCCATGGTTACCCCGGCATAAGGCGCGAGATAACGCAGGGCAGGGGGGTCGTCGGGGCTGGAGACCATGACGATCGTATGGTGGAGCATGTTCCGGTTTTTTAATGTGTCGATTACATTGATGACCGAAGTTTTCTTTTGTCCGATGGACACATACACGCAGCGGACGTCGGTGTCTTTCTGGCTGAGTATGGCGTCCAGTGCCAGGGTAGTTTTACCGACCTGGCGGTCGCCGATGATTAGTTCGCGCTGCCCGCGTCCGAGCGGCAGGAGCGCGTCAATGATCTTAGTGCCGGTATGCAAAGGAGTATCCACCGGCGCGCGTTCAATGACCCCGGGAGCAACGCGGTCAATGTAACGGTATTCTGAAGGGATAACCGCGCGGTTTTCGTCCAATGGACGTCCCAACGGATCCACAACCCGTCCAAAGAAGGGCAAACCAACCGGAATGCTCAGCCTGCGCCCGCTGGCTTCCACCTGGTCTCCTCCGCGGATTCCGGTATCCGGTCCGAGGAGGATGACGTCCACCGATTTCCGGTCGAGGTTCAAAACCATGCCTTGCGTGCCGTTTGGGAAGCTGACCAGTTCATCCAGATGTACCAGCGGAAGCCCGCTGAGGCGCGCGATGCCATTCCCGATATGTTGGACGGTGCCGACGCTTTTGTAGAGAACTTTATGCCGTTTATTTTGTGTGACCTCGTGGAGTTTATCAATGACGTATTTAACCTGAAGGTTCTCTGGTTTGGGGCTCAGGCTGCCTTTTACCCGTTTGAGAGACTGCTCAATAAACGTATCCACGGGAACGCCCAGAGGGTCGTTTGCGCGCAGTTTTTCTGTCAGCGCGGATAAGAGCTGTTTGGTAATCAGGTCCAGATCAGTCATTATTTTCAACCAGTAAAGTCTCCAGAGAGCTGGTAATTTCATCCCGCATGTTTTCAATCTGGCTGCCGAGCGTGTTATCCAAAACGATGTCCCCGATTCTGGCGCGAACCCCCGCGATTAAGTCCGGGATGATGGTAATTGTCAGATCCACTTCGGTGTCTGTCAAAGCGTTGAAGGTGTTTACCAGGCGGCGTTCGTTTTCGGGGCTGAGCGCCTGCGGCAGACCGAGTTCCACGACCGGACTTCTTCCCTCAAGAGATTCGCGGATATTTTGCACGGTGCGCAAATCAGTCTTGCCAAGGTTATAAATATGTTTAATCATTTCATCGATCAGGCGTTCGTGCACTTCGGGTGGAGTGACTTCCAAAAGCGTCTGGTTGGCAAAGCCCAACAGGAAATCCACAAGTTGAACCTGGTGTTCCTGGATTTCCACAACCTGTTCCTTGCGCGCCTCATAGACTGCGTCTTTCATAATCCGGTCTGCAGTTTCCTGGGTCGCATCCAGCAGGTCTTTTTGGAGGATCTGGCTGTTGGCATAAGCCTGGTCGGTAATCACCTGGATTTCTTCATTCAACAACATTAACCGGTCATCAATTTCGCGCAGTTTTTCCGCCGAAGCCGCCACGTTTTCTTCCAGTTTGGCTTTAGCCGCTGCTTTTTCCAGGGAGCGGGCTTCTGCTCGTTTGGCCATCGGCTTGAATGCCAGGAAATAAAGAGCGACCGTAATCACCAGAAAATTGATGACTTCCCAGAATATGGTGCTCCAACTGATTGCGAGCATGGCTTACCCCCCAAAGAAACGCGTGAGGAGCGGGTTGGCAAATAGCAGGATCAGGACAATCAACAACACGTAAATTGACGCAGTTTCGAGCAGCGCCAAGGCGATAATCATCGTGGTGCGCAGCTGCGGTGCGGCATCAGGTTGGCGGGCCATACCTTCCAGCGCGACCCAGGTAGCTTTTCCCTCCACGTAGGTTGGGATGGCGGTGCCCAATACGATAGCCGCGCCTGCCACAATAATTGTCACCAGAGTGATGACATGTTCGGGTAGTAAATTCTCCATCAGCAATTTCCTTTCTCGTTACATTGCGCCCTTTTTGGGCTGCGCAGCGGCGTGGCGGCCGCTGTTTTCGTGTTGAATAAGTTACTCATTCCTGGCGCAAACCCGCTGGTGGCGGATAGGCTAATGAGCGCCTAAGCCTTGGAGCGTCGGCCGCGTTTATTCCGCAAGGGTTTGGCTGCCCTCACGCTCTTGTCCTCTTCATTAATCTCGACCGCGGAGGAGATGAACAGCGCGGCGAGGGTGGTAATCACATACGCCTGCAATACACTAGAGAATATTGAAAGAGCGGTAAAGGCAATCGGAACAAGAAAAGGAATAATTGAAAATACGATTGCCACAATCATGTCGCTGCTCAGTATATTTCCAAATAAACGCATGGAAAGAGACAGCGTCCGACTGAGCTGCCCGATTATCTCTATCGGCAGCAAAATAACCGGACTCGCGAACTCTTTCAGGTATTTCCAGACGCCTTTCTTTGCCATGCCGAAGAAGTGCACAGATAAGACCACAATCAGCGAAAGGGCGATGGCGGTGTTGAGGTCGGCGGTCGGCGCTTTCAGGACCGGGAAAAGGGATATCAAGTTCGAGAACAGCACAAAAATCATCAGACTGCCCAGGAGCGGGATATATTGGTGTAAGTCGTCCACGTCCATGGCGTCATCAACCACACTAATCACCGCTTCGAGAGCTAATTCAAGGAAATCGGGCTTAAAAGCTTTCAAAAGCAGCGCCGTCAAAAGGATAATCCCCATCGTAATCCAGGTGTACAAAACTGTATCGTGCACCGGGATTCCAAAAACATAGAATAGGATTGGATGCTCAACCATGTTCATGTTTGCCGCCTGTACTGCCTTCTTCGGGGCTGCCTGCCGCTGGGCCTGTTTGGGATACTTGCTGCGCGGCTTGCTGGTTTTGCTGATGATTGAAACGTATGACCTGGATTAATCTGGTTATCGTGAGCGGGCCTAAGAAGCACAGCGCGTACCCGATGTGCATCCTGACCGCAAAAAAGAGCGCGGCTCCGATCAGAAAAAAGCGCAGAACGCGGGTCAGTATCAGTCTGGTAAGCCCCCTGGCGCCTCCGCTGGAATCCATCTCCAGGCCGCCAATTGAACCCTTAATCAGGGAGAAGCTCAGCATCGATAATACTATTCCCAGGGCTGCCCAGACGAGGCACCAGAATGGATTGATCATTCCTGTTCCTCCGCTTGCTTTTGCGCAGCACCTTTCGGGCTTGCTTTTGATTCCTTAATTTCTTTTTTCATGACATATATCTCGTAGCGCACATATTTGACCATGCTGTACACCGCGGTTAACAAACCCACCAGCAGCAGGATTATCGTCCAACGCGCGCCGGTTCCGTAATTTCGATCTATCAGGAAGCCAAGCAGAGGTCCAGAAAAGATCGGGATAGAAATCTCCCAGCCGATGGCGCTCGCGCGTAAATCCCGTCCTTTCAACCGCCATTCTCTGCAAGTCCTGACAGGCGTATATCCGGGCTCTGGGGTAGAGCTTGAGGGCGCGATTTGGTTTGGATATTCGGACACAGCGGCTCCCTACTCCGGATTGGATATTGTGAAACTGGTCAGGATACTTACGACATTGTCCCGCAAGGTCAGGATGCCGGCTGGGACCGGGTAAGTCATTTCCTTTTCCGCGATGCGAACTTTGAGGCTGCCGTCACCTGTCGCGGCAATCAACGGCGCATGACCTGGGCGGATTCCCAGCCAGGAGCCGTCTTCCAACAAGACCTGCAGCGACCGGACATCTTCCAAAAGGAGGCTCTGCTTGCCAAGCCCAAACACTTCCACGCGGAAACCCTGTTTAGATGCCGCGCGGCTCATCCGTATCCTCACGCTCCGCGGGTTCCTGGGAGCTCTTTGCCAGTTTTTCCGCCTGGCTGACCACGTCCGCAATGGTCCCCGTCATGTAAAACGCCTGTTCGGGCAGTTCGTCGTATTTGCCTGCCAGAATTGCTTTGAACCCGGCAATTGTTTCTTCTAACGGCACAAAAGCGCCGGCTTTATGAGAAAACTCCTGCGCTGTGATAAACGGCTGGGTCAGGAAGCGCTGCACACGCCGGGCGCGGATTACAATTTGTTGGTCAGATGCTGAAAGCTCCTCCACGCCCAGAATCGCGATCAAATCCTGCAGTTCCTCATAACGCGTCAGGGTGGACTTTACCTGCATTGCCACTTCGTAGTGCTCTCTCCCCACGATTTCGGGTGTGAGCAGATTGGAATTTGACTGAAGCGGGTCTATGGCAGGATAGAGCCCCATGGACGCCTGACGCCGCGAGAGCACTGTGGTTGCGTCCAAATGGGAAAACGTAGCCGCGACTGCCGGGTCGCTCACGTCATCCGCCGGGATGTAAACTGCCTGGACCGAGGTGATTGAGCCGCTGCTGGTGGATGTGATGCGTTCCTGCAGCGTGCCCATCTCGGACTCCAACGTGGACTGGTAACCCATCTCGGAAGGCAGCCGACCAAGCAGGGCGGATACTTCGGAACCAGCCTGAATGAAGCGGTAGATGTTGTCGATGAAGATCAGCACCGGGCGTTTTTCCTCGTCGCGGAAATACTCCGCCATTGTCAGCGCGGTGTAGGGCGCGCGCAGACGCGCGCCCGGAGGCTCATTCATCTGACCAAAAACCAGGATGGCTGAATCAATCAGTCCAGACCCTTTCATTTCCAGCCACATGTCATTGCCTTCGCGGCTGCGCTCACCGATGCCGGCAAACACGACAATCCCGGAGCTTTTGGTGATGGTATTATGCATCAACTCAAGCATCAATACCGTTTTTCCCACGCCAGCGCCGCCAAACAAACCGACTTTGCCGCCTTTGGGGTAGGGAGTTAACAAATCAATGGCCTTAATCCCGGAGGTGATGATTTCTTTTGAGATAACCTGTTCCATCAACCCCGGAGGAGCGCGGTGGATGGGCAGCTGTTCCTTTGCGTCGACCGCGTTTTTCCCATCAATCGGTTTGCCCAGCACGTTGAAAAGCCTGCCCAAGGTCTCTTTTCCGACCGGCACATGGATGGAGTCGTTGGTGTCAACCACCGGCATCCCACGGCGCAAGCCCGCGGTGCTGCCCATGGCGATGGCGCGCACCGTGTTTGGTCCGACATGCTCCTGAACTTCCAGCACCAGGTCTTGCCCCGAAGCCCGTTTTACGAGCAGCGCGTTATGAATGGAGGGTAAATCGCCGGATTCAAAATCCACATCCACGACAACACCCACCAACCGGCTGATAACCCCTTGAGCGTAAATTACTGTTTGGTTCTGTTCCACTGCGCGATCCCCGGTATAAGTGTGAAGCAAGCGTCGTCGAAAATATCGAGGTCTCGATTGCATTAAATACGGCCAATCCGCCGTGTTATTGAGGTCATTATGCCTGAGAAAATCGCATTAGTCAAACAAATACCCATTTATGGATGCGTTTTGAAAACCTAAGATCCCGGGAAAATGTGGGTGAAAAACACCACGCGTCTGGATATTTTTTGCCTGGCAAGTTAGAAATGTCCTGTTCTTTCAGGAAGATTGAGACTGAGATTTGTCCGTATCCAATCCCCGCCGGCCTGGGAGGGTAAGATAATTACGCACGTCTGGTCACCGCCTGCGCTGCCAGGGGTTTTTAAAAAGCGTGGCTGACAATGCACGATAGCAGTCCGCCTCACGATGGAGATTACACCAGGGCGGGAGGAAATTCCTGAGGCAGTGCCATACCCGGTTGAGGCTCCCTGTCCTTTACGAAGGCTTCGCGCCCGGAAGGTGAGCGCGGTCTGGGGCGCGTGCAATTGGTCACACGGCTTTGTTCCCTGCCAGAGGCCTTACCTTTTGGTCGTATTCCGGGGATTCTTTTTGCTCTCCCAGGCAAAATCTCAACCTCAGAGGTCAATCTGTTCAAAGCGGGAATCACGGGCAATATTCCAACAATCATTTTAAGGATTTGTACAGGCACACTTCATTCGCTCCCAACCTCGAGCGGCAGCAGGGAAGGAAAGGGCTCTGGTTTAGAGTAAAATAGGCGTATCAAATGACAAGCAGAAGGACAGGATATGCGCGTTTTAATTATTGGCACAGGTTATGTCGGTCTTAATACAGGGGTGGTGCTCAGCTATATCGGTCATGACGTGACCTGTTTGGATACCAATGCTGAAAAGATTGACTTGCTCCAGAGCGGTAAGACTCCCTTCTACGAACCTCATCTGGACGAGATGCTGGCGGAAGTAGGACCAAAAATGCGCTTCACCAGCAGCTACGCTGAAGCGGACCTGTCTAGCACGGATGTTGTGTTTATCGCGGTGGGTACGCCTTCGCTGCCGGACGGCAACGCGGACCTGAGCTATGTGCGTCAGGCGGTTGAGTCCATCGCGCGGGAGATGGATGGACACTTCTTGGTGGTGGTCAATAAATCAACCGTCCCGATTGGTTCGGGCAACTGGGTAGGCTCGCTAATTCGCGAGAGCTACGAAAAACGGGTTGGCGCTAAAGCGGACGGGCATTTCAGCGTGGTCTCTAATCCCGAGTTCCTGCGCCAGGGCGCCGCGCTGTATGATTCCTTCTATCCGGACAGGGTGGTGGTGGGTTCTGAGAATTCAGAAGGCGTGCAGCGCCTGAGTGAGCTTTTCGCCCCGATTTTGGAGCAGAGTTTCACCCCGCCGGCTTGCCTGCCCAGACCGGAAGGCTTGCGGCAAGTGCCGCTTCTGGTTTGTGACCTGACCAGCGCCGAGGTAATTAAGTATGCCGCCAACGCCTTCCTGGCACTTAAGATTTCGTATATTAATGAGATTGCCAGGCTGGCACAGCGCGTGGGGGCTGATGCAACCTTGATCGCGCGCGGGATTGGCCTGGATAACCGCATTGGACAGCGCTTCTTGAACCCCGGTATCGGTTGGGGCGGCTCCTGCTTTGGCAAGGATACCGCCGCGCTGGTGGCCACCGCGCGCGATTACCAGTTGGAGATGCCCATCGTGCAGGCTGCGCGGGATGTGAACTACCGTCAACGCGTCTGGGTGGTGGACGCGCTGCAGGATAACCTGAAGATTCTCAAGGGCAGACATATTACACTGTTGGGCTTCAGCTTCAAACCGGATACCGACGACCTGCGCGACGCGCCCTCGTTGGATATTGCCCGTCTTTTGGTACAGCGCGGCGCGGTCGTGCGCGCGCACGATCCGGTGGCGCTGCGGAACGCTGAGCGCTTATACCCCGACCTGGGCGTCATGTATTGCCAGGACGTGAACGAGGCATTGGCAGGCGCGGAAGGGATTGTATTGGTGACGGAATGGCCGCTCTACCACGAAATGGATTGGGAGAAAATCCCGCCCGTGCTGGTGGTGGATGGACGCAACTTCTTGGACCGGGAAAAGCTTAAACGGCTCGGCTTTAATGTGATTGGCGTAGGCCGATAAGAACGAGCCTGGAAGCGATTCTAATGGTTATTGCGCGTAGCCACAAACAGCACATCTTACCCCGGAAAAACGTGCAACGCGCCGGATGGCGGCGCCTGGTAAAAAACGAACAACCAAGGAAAGCGCGTTCTGCGTATAATAGGGCTTGTTTCATATAAATCAAATTTAGGAGTAATTCATGCCAGAAATGTTTTGTTACCAATGCCAGGAAACATTGCAGAACACCGGCTGCGTCCGGCGGGGTGGGGTGTGCGGTAAATCCGCGGACGTTTCCAACCTGCAGGATTTGTTAATCTATCTGTTAAAAGGAATTTCCTTTTGGGGCACACGCGGGCGCGATATGGGTGTTGTCAGCCCGGAGGCGGATTTATTCGTCGCACAGGCTCTCTTTGCAACCATCACCAACGCGAATTTTGATCCGGCGCGCTTTGTGGAATTAATCAAAAAAGCAATCAGCCTGCGGGACGCGCTGCGTGAGCGCGCGCAAGCCGCCTGCTTTGAACAGCACGGCGGCGACCCCTGCCGAAGCAGCGGACCTGACTGGGCAGGTTGGCACCCGGCGGATTATTCACTGGAAACCCTGTTGGAAAAATCCCTGACGGTCGGTATTATGTCTGACCCCGAGCTTGACCCCGACGTGCGTTCCCTGCGTGAACTGATTATCTACGGCCTTAAGGGTATGGCGGCATACACGGAACATGCTTATGTGGCTGGCGGTCGGGACGATTCCGTGCTGGCCTTTATGCAGGAGGCTTTGGAAGCGACCACGCGCGCCGACCTGGGCGTGGAAGGGCTGCTGGAAGTCGTTCAGCGCACGGGCGAATTTGGCATTAAGGCAATGGCGCTCCTGGATTCTGCCAATACCAACCGGTACGGTCATCCCGAGCCCACCCAGGTGAGCATCGGCGTGCGCCCGGGTCCTGGAATTCTGGTAAGCGGTCACGATTTGGTTGACCTGGATGAACTGCTGCAGCAGACCGAAGGCACCGGTATCAATGTGTACACACACGGGGAAATGCTGCCGACCAATGCTTACCCGGGCCTCAAGAAATACCCGCACCTGGTTGGCAACTACGGCGGTGCCTGGTGGCAGCAATCCAAAGAGTTCGATAGTTTCAACGGCGCCATCCTGATGACCACCAATTGCATTACACCGGTGCGCGAATCCTACCGGGACCGCATCTTTACCACGGGTATGGCTGGTTACGCCGGCATTCCGCATATCGCGGACCGTGAACCAGGCAAGCAAAAAGATTTTTCCAGCCTGATTGCCCGCGCGAAGACATGCGCGAGCCCGCTGGAATTGGAAAGCGGAACCATCCCGATTGGCTTTGCCCACAATACCGTCTTGAGCGCGGCAGACAAAGTTATCGAAGCCGTCAAGAGCGGCGCGATTAAACGCTTTGTGGTGATGGGCGGCTGCGACGGGCGCCAAAAAGAGCGCGATTACTTCACCCAGGTTGCCCGCGCTTTGCCGGAGGATACCATCATCCTGACCGCTGGCTGCGCAAAATATCGCTATAACAAGCTGGGCTTGGGTGAGATTGCCGGCATCCCGCGCGTCTTGGACGCGGGGCAGTGCAACGACTCGTACTCCCTGATTGTGATTGCCCAGGCGCTGGCGCAGGCTTTCGGCGTCTCGGTCAACGAACTGCCGCTCTCTTATGATATTGCTTGGTATGAACAGAAGGCTGTGATTGTGCTGCTGGCGCTGCTGGCCCTGGGCATCCGGAAGATCCGGCTTGGACCGACGCTGCCGGCGTTCCTCTCCCCGAATGTGGTTGATGTCCTGGTCAAAGCGTATGACCTCAAGCCGATTGGCAGCGTTGAAGAAGATGTGCAGGCAATGCTGGCCGGAAATTAACTGGTCGCTGATGTGACAAAGGAGGCGCGGAACAATTTGTTCTGCGCCTTTTTTTATCACGCTGAGTTTGTGAAAAGCGCTTTCCTATCCCGCCTTTAACAGGGGGCAGGGTTGGCATTTTTCAGCGGGCAGCGGCACGAGTGCGGACGGGTTATCCTGATTACAACAGCTTACCGCGGTTCAGCAGGGCGAAGCTTGCGGCAAAAGGAGCATTTTCAAACTGAAAGTCAATAAACCCAGTTTTATCAAAGGTTCCCGGCACTTTGAATTGCTTTACGCTGCCGGCTTTCAACAGGTTCCGCCGGCGCCGCTTATTTTCCGGCGTTAATCCCTTCTCATTGATCAGACGGGCAAACCAGCGAAAAAGCATGGCACTTATGAAGAAGAGAGTGCCAGCCGATATGATGGTAATCAAGGCATTTTGGTTGGAAAGAGAATTGGCAGCCACCGCGGAAAGACCGCAGACGAGCAGGGAGATAATTATTCCGATCACGATTACGACATTCGCCCCGCGGCGGCTCGCGCTCACCGCGTGACATTCCGCGCAGATCGGGAAGTTCAGGTTAAGCGTCGTGGATTTTTTCCCCGGCCAGTTGGATTGGGTTTTGTCCAGGCAATAATAAAGCCCTGCCTCCGCGGGGGCGCCGCAGGACATGCAGGTGTTCGGCATCTGGAAAGCTGAACTATAAGGGGTTCGCACTTTTGCGCCATGGTGGGGCTCCTATTCAATCATGTAAAGCCAGATTGTGTGCTGGATATGGCAGGACAAGAGACTAATTTATTATATAGCTGCGGGCGGCTTTTTCAAAATCGCGTTTTATGAGAGCGCGTTTGCGCAAAACCTTTTCTACCGAGAGCAAACAGGACAAGTAACAATATCGGGTTGTCTGGATGTATTCGAGGATACTCGCAGGTAGGGCGGGTGGGTCTGCGCTTTTCATTTAATTATTACTTAAGAGAATAACACTTCTCGATAGTAATATAGGTTGAATCGTGGAACTTACCTCCGGCATTGGGCTGAATTTGGGCGCGCTCAACGCGGCAGGAAAGTAAACGCGGGATGTATGCTGAGAGCCACGGTATGATCTATGCGCGGACGCGAATCGTATTTTTGGACACTAGATTGTTCCGCGGTGGCTGGACGGGGTTGGCAAACCCTCCGTTCGGCACGGGTCTGTCCTAATCCGAAAAATCCCAGATCTCGTAAGTGGGTCCTTTCGCGGTTGGTCAGGATACTTGATTGCTTTCCAATGAAGGGTGTGACTCAAAACGCGAGGTTTTTTCTGTACAAAACGCTTTCAGGCGTTTTTTTGCCATTAATACACCTATGCGCAACAGTGGAGCGTCTGTAGTGCCCGCTGTTAAAAATAACTGCGAACCACGCGCCAATTTCAGCCAAAACACTCGACCGGATTCGCGGAATCGGGTCATTCCCACGGATTATCAGCTGCGCCGCGACTCAGGCGCGCTGACCAGCCCCGACCCCCTGCCCCAGGCTCGCATAAGGCTGGTAAAATTACTTATGAGAATGTACCCCACGAGGAGCCGCCTTCATGACCAAAAAACCCAGCCCGAAATCCCCGCTGAACCTTCCAAATCTGAGCGAACTGCCGCCGCGCGAGCCATCCGCCCCCTCCCCCGCTCAGGCTTACTTGAATACCCTCAGCCCGTCTGGCAGGCGTTCGCAGCACACAGCCTTAAACAATCTGGCTTACATCTTTTCTGGTGGGGAAATGAACGAAGCCTTAAATTTCCCTTGGGAGCTGCTGCGTTACGAGCATACCAGCGGATTGGCGGCGTACATGGTGGATATTGGCTACGCGAAGTCCTCTGTGAATAAGCACTTGGTCGCCTTAAGGCGCGTATTGGCGGAAAGCTATCAGCTCGGGCTGTATGCTGATCATAACGATTATTACCGCGCCGCTGGCGTAAAATCCTTGCGGTCCGAGACTCTGCCGCGCGGACGCACCCTCAGGATGGAGGAACTGCGCGCGTTAATCAGAACCTGCCTCGCGGACGAAAATAACCCGACCCTGGGCGTGCGGGACGCGGCGGTAATCACAGTTCTATACGCCGCGGCAGTTCGCCGGCAGGAGGTTGTGGACCTGAACCTGGCGGATCTGGACCTCAAAGAGGCGCGGATCCGAATCCTTGGCAAGGGCAGTAAAAAACGCCAGGTTTATCTCCAGGCGGACGCGGTGGGCGCCTTGCAAAACTGGCTGGATTTGCGCGGCAAGCAGCTTGGCCCGCTATTTACGCGCGTAACAAAATCCGGGCGGGTGATGTTCAAACGCCTGACTCCCCAGGCGGTATACTACCTGCTGAAACATCGTCAGACCCAGGCCGGCCTGGACGACTTCACCCCGCACGACTTGCGCCGCACCTCCATCACTGACCTGCTCAGTGCCCAGGTGGACGTCCTGACTGTTTCGGCGATTGCCGGACATGCCAGCGCGGATACCACCAGGCGTTACGACCGCCGCAGTGATGAAAACAAGAAGGCCGCCGCGCAAAGGCTGCCTTCTCCATTTGCAGACCCCCCCTCCCCTGCTGAAAACCCGCCGCGGGATGAAGAGCCGCCTGCTTGAATATAAAAGGCCCCTGCCATAAAAAAACCGCCGGGAGTATTCCACAGCGGTTGGAAAGCTTAAGAGCTGTCGTTAGCGGTTGACCAACCAGTTGATGATTTGCTGCTTTTCTTCAGCGTTAATCCTGGCGCCGTATTCAATCATACGGTCGAGAACCTCGGACCATTTTTCCGCTGGGAATTTTTTCCCGAATATGAACGACAAAGTGTGCGGGCTGCCCTGCAGTTTTTCCTGGATCAGGGCTTCCATTTCCGCGTCTGAAGGCGCGGCATCAGGCTCAGCGGAATCTTTGTCGGCCAGCTGGGCTGGCTCGGAGTCAGCCGCGGGCGAGATTGCCCCGCCAGCACAGGCGGCAAGCGCGGTTATCCCCAAAAATGCTGCGAACGCGCTTAGTATTTTCCTCATGTTCATCTTAACCTCCATTATCTTTTTTGCCTCGAGAGTTCCTAATTATTAATACCGGTATTCTATTAATAAGAGGTGCCGAAGTCAAGTAATTCCCAGGGAATCCCTGTACATTCTCCACGCGTCTGCCTGGAATTAATAAAGCAGGGAGAGGAGCTCGGCTAAGGTAAAACCCGTGAAGTATTGATTGATGGCGAGGGTCGTCAGGCGTTCTTCCAACGCGGTGGGCCCATATTCGCAGCCGACCAAACGTTCCTCCAATTCAGCCACCTCGCGCTGCCCAAAGAAATCTCCAATAAACCTGACCGATTGCAGTTTGCCTTTTTGGACTACCAGATAGACTTCAATTTCCCCGCCGGCATAGCGCACCGACCGCCGTAAATTAAAGGCTGGCGAGGAACCATAATTCCATTCCCAGGATCGGTACCGCTCGCGCGCAAGCTGATTGACCGCTTCCCAATCTGCCGGCTCCAAATGATATTCAGGAATAACCGCGCCGTCAGGCGCGCCAAGCTGCTGAAAAATGCCCAACAAGATCTGTGTGCGGAAACTGAGAATATCCACCGGCTCGCTCAGAAATTCGGCAATATTGGCAACCCGGCTGCGTACAGACTTAATCCCTTTAGACTCAATCTTGGAAGCTTTTACGCGCAGCGCTTTGCCGATTTCATCCAGGCTGGTGTTGTAGAGCAGCGTGCCGTGGCTGACAAGGCGCGTCCCGCTGACGTACTGCGCGTTTCCGGATATCTTTCGGCCATCCGCCAGGATATCATTTCGCCCGCTCAATTCAGCTGGCACGCCAAGCTCTCGCAAAACCTGAATCACAGGCGCGGTGAATTTCTGAAAATTGGCGAAGCTCCCCCCCACATTGGGCGCGATAAAGCTGAAATTTAAATTCCCCAGGTCGTGATAGACCGCGCCGCCGCCAGAAAGCCGCCTCACCACGTGCAGTCCCTGCTCCCGGACGTATTCCACATTGATTTCGGCGACTGTGTTCTGGTGCCTGCCGATGATAATGGATGGTTCATTAATATAAAACAGGAGCAATTCTTCGGCCGGAGAGATATTCCGGATCAAATACTCTTCCAGGGCTAGGTTCAACGCGGGGTCGTGCTGGTTCTGATTATCAACAAAAAGCATAATTACCTTCGGTTTTCAGGCGCGTTTAGGCATTGATTATAGCGCAAAGCCCAGCCTGCTGTTCCGCGCCCCGGTTATCCAGGCAGTGTTTATGCAATTTGCCCCTGACCTTTCAAAAAGGTGCTATACTTCATCCGTTTATGCGGATATAAGAATATGTTGAAATCTGAACACGAACAAAACACTGTTACGGAAGCGGAAATAAACTTACTGCATCAGCAAGTATGCTACGCGCTAAGTGATCCGACGCGCATCCTCATCCTCTATATTCTCAAAGAGGGTCCCCGTTCTGTCGGAGAGCTGACCGCGCGAATGAAGCTTCCGCAGTCGACCGTTTCGCGTCATTTGCGGGTGCTCAGAGACCGCTCAATCATATCGGTGGAAAAACGCGGCACATCCAACCTGTATACCATTGCCGATACCCGCATTGTGGACGCGTTGGATCTGCTGCGGCAGGTGCTTAATCAACAGCTGACAGAACAGGCGAAGCTGACAGCTGCTATCCAAAATACAATTCCATTGAAGGAGTAGATTATGAAGGTTGTGATTGTTGGAGGTGTCGCAGGCGGCGCCAGCACGGCCGCTCGCTTACGCCGTGTCGATGAAAACGCAGAAATTATCATGTTCGAAAAGGGACCTTACGTCTCTTTTGCCAACTGCGGTCTGCCATATTATATCGGCGAGGTGATTAAAGATCGGGAACAGCTGCTGGTGGTCACACCCGAAACCCTCAAGGATATGCTGGGCGTCGAAGCACGACCTAACAGTGAAGTGCTCTCCATAGACCGTCAGAACAAAACGGTCATGGTGAAAGACCTGGTCAGCGGACGGGAATATCAGGAATCTTACGACAAATTGGTGCTTGCCACCGGCGCGGTGCCGATTGTCCCGCCTCTGCCAGGGGTGGACTTACCGGGGGTGTTCATCCTGCACAATATTCCCGAAATGGACACGATAGAAAGCTATCTTAAAGAAGCTTCTCCCAAACGCGTTGTGGTGGTTGGCGGCGGTTTCATCGGTCTTGAGATTGCCGAGAACCTGGTCGAGCGAGGGCTGCAAGTTAGCGTGGTCGAGATGCTCAATCAGGTTATGGCTCCGGTGGATTTTGAACTGGCTGCTATGGTCCATCATCACCTGGCTTTTCACAACATCGGGCTCGTGCTGGGTGATGGTCTCAAAAGCATTGAACAAACCGGTATCGACACCGGCATGCGGGTGAACCTCGCCAGCGGAAAATCCCTCCCAGCGGAAATGGTCATTCTGGCAATTGGGGTGCGGCCCGAAACTTCTCTGGCAAAGGCGGCTGGACTGGAACTGGGTGTGCGCGGAACCGTCGTCACCGACGACCAGATGCGAACTTCTGACCCGGATATTTTCGCGGTTGGAGACGCGACCCAGCTGACCCATAATATTCTCCAGCAGCCGACTTTCCTGGCGCTCGCCGGCCCTGCCAGCCGCGAAGGACGTACGGCCGCAGACGCAATCGCTGGCAGAGCGACCAAATTCCCGGGGGTTCAGGGCACTTCTGTTGTGAAGGTTTTTGATTTGACCGTGGCTTCCACGGGTTTGAATCAACGTCAACTGGAACAGGCTGGCCTGCCTTTTGATTCCGTCATTGTCCACGCCAACAGCCACGCCTCATATTACCCTGGCGCGGCGCAAATGGCGCTCAAGCTGCTCTTCTCTCCCGAGGACGGCCGGATTTACGGCGCGCAGGCAGTTGGACCAGACGGCGTTGACAAACGCATTGACGTGATTGCCACCGCCATCAAAGGCAAGCTGAGTGTGTACGAATTAGAAGAACTGGAACTCTGTTACGCGCCCCCGTTTGGTTCCTCACGCGACCCGGTGAATATTGCCGGTTTTGCTGCCGGGAACATTCTGCGCGGCGACGCGCCAGTGATGCACTGGAATGAGGTGGAATCACTCGATAAAAACGCCTGGTACATACTGGATACCCGCCTGCCTGAAGAAGGCACGCTCGGCAGCATCCCCGGCAGCCATAACATTTCCCTGCAGCAGCTGCGCCAACATTTGGATGAACTCCCTAAAGACCGGAAAATCCTGGTTTATTGCGCTACAGGTCAGCGTTCATACTTTGCGGTGCGGGTCTTGCGCCAGCATGGTTTTGACGCCTACAACCTCAGCGGTGGTTATAAGACCTACGCAGAAGCCGTCCGAGAACAATCCTACCAGCCCGAAATGGAGACTAAGACTATGACCCTTTCTCAAACCCCTGCCAATGCCGCCCACGAAACCGGCAGCGAATACCAATTGGACGCCTGCGGTTTGCAGTGCCCTGGTCCGATCCTCAAGCTTTATAACAAGGTCAAGGATATGGGAGAGGGCGATATCGTCACCGTGAAAGCGACTGATTACGGCTTTGCCAACGATGTTGGGGCCTGGGCAAAAACCACTGGCAACACCTTGCTCAGCCTTGAAAATGCCGGCGGCGTGATTACCGCGCGTGTGCAAAAGGGATCGAAGGGTGAGGAAGCTCAAACAGCGCCTGCCTCACGCGGCGCAGGAAAAGACATAACCATGATTGTCTTCTCAGGCGATTTGGACAAGGCAATCGCGGCATTTATCATCGCGAACGGTTTTGCCTCGATGGGTCAGAGAGCAACTTTATTCTTTACCTTCTGGGGTTTGAACCTGCTGCGCAAAGACAACCCGCCAGCGCTGAAGAAAACATTGGTCGAGCGGATGTTTGGCTGGATGATGCCGCGCGGCGCGAACAAGGCGGTGCTTTCCCATATGCATATGATGGGCATGGGCACGGGTATGATTAAGGCGGTTATGAAACAGAAGAACATCGACTCCCTGCCCCAGCTCATTAAGACAGCGCAGCAAAACGGCGTGAAACTGCTGGCGTGTCAGATGACCATGGACATGATGGGCATCAAACGGGAAGAACTGATTGATGGTGTGGAAATTGCCGGGGTCGCCACCATGGCTGCCGATGCCACCACAACCAACACGCATTTTTTCATCTAAACAATCAGGTGGTTTTCAACAAAAGACGGACGCTGATTTGCGTCCGTTTTTTTGTTGCAGCAATTCACATACATTCTCCAATTCAGGCGCCGAATTTGATGCCAGCGCTGATGAGCCTGCATCAACCGCGGCGCGCTTCGCCAGCATATTTACCGCGTGGCGCAGCAGGCGTGAACGAAGCCGCTAAAAAGTTTCGGTGATTTTTGACAAACCGCGGGGGTGGTCCGGGTCCAAACCGCGGGATGAGGCTAATTTCCAGGCTAACACCTGACCGGGAATAACTGCCGGAATTGGAGAAAGCCACTCGGGGGTGTTGGGGGCAAGCGGCAGCCCGAGCCGCGCCAGGCCGAGTGCCTCTTCCCGGTCGGAAATGACCACTAACTCAGCGCCCAGTTGTTTAGCTTTGTGGATTAACGCGCAAATATCCTGATACATCAATCCCGAAGGAGCGATTGCCAGCAATGGATATCCCATATGGAGCGACGCGACCGGTCCGTGCAGGAATTCCGCGGAGGAATAGGGCACGGTGGTAATCCCGGTCAGCTCCTTAATTTTCAAGGCAATTTCATGGGCGGTGCTGTAGTTATAGCCGCGCCCAACCACCGCGCCGTATGGGGCGAATTGAATCCCTTCCATCTGCCGGGTGAGAGCCAAGGAAAGCGCCAGGGTCGTCTCGATTTGTTCCGGGAGTTTCGTAAGCTCGCGTAAGAGGTATGTGCTGCCGGAAAGAACCGCTGAAAGCAGCGCGACGGCAGCTAAGGAGCTCGTGTACGTTTTTGTGGCAGCCACAGACTGTTCCGGGCCCGCGTCAAGAGCAAATGTGCGTTCCGCAGCTGCTTCCAGGGCTGAGCCGGGAATGTTGGTGATGGCAATCGACGGGCGATGCTGGGCGCGCGCCGCCTCCATCACCGAGACTATATCCGGGGATTTTCCGGATTGGGAGATGCCGAGCACCAGCGCCCCATCAAGGATTGGCGGCTGGTGATAAACGGAAAAGACAGACGGCGTTGCCAGCGCGACCGGGATTTGGTTGACGATTTGGAAAAGATATTTGGCATACCGCGCCGCGTTGCCAGAACTACCCCGGGCCGCAATCAGGATGTAATTATATTTACCCCTGAGCGAGCCCATCAGCGCTTGTGTCTCTTCCAAGCCTCGCTCAAGCAAGCGGCGAACCACGTTGGCCTGTTCCTGAATTTCTTTTTCCAGTATAGTAATCATTTGGCTGCGCGCGTTTTGACTCTAAATCCCATTTGTTTTGTTACGCCAGCAGTCGTAAAGGAAATCTTCATCCAACAGATGGTAGACATCGCACGATTGCTGCAGTTCCTTCGAAGACAGGGTTCGGGTGGTGGCATTTTCCACGTGTTTGCCGCCCCGTTTGACAACCTGGACCGCCCTGCAAAAATCCGAGTCCCCGGAAATGAGTATGGCGGTTTCGTATGTGCTTTGCAGGTCCAGCATATCCACTGCCAAAGCGACATCAACCCCTTTTTCAATATAAGAACCGTTGTGATTGACCAGGCGCCCCAAAATGACCTCAAAATACGGGATACGGCGCAGGGCATCCAAAAATTTTAACTGCCTTTTTACGCGTTCTATATCAGCTTCCTGGAGCGTTTGTTGGTCGTGGCTGGGCGCTACGGCGTAGTAATAGACCCGGGATAAAGTCCTGCCGTCCAACAGTTTATTCACAAGCTTCTGAAAATCCAGATCAAGCCGCTGGAGATCTTTTATCAGGCCAAAATAGAGATTTGTTCCATCAATGAAGAAAGTAACCCTTTCACTGCTCATGTCCCTCCTTAAGTTATTTTCCGGAACCGAAATTCGGTTCTGGTGGTTTTATTGCCTGAACGGTTGAGAGCGTTGCCAATTCAGGGAGTTTGTTAGTCGAAAGCGGAAGCCTTTGCTGGGTAATAATTGAAGTCTTTGTTTTTTTATTCACGTGGTTATCTCCACCGCAATGCGCTCCGAACTTCTCTCACGCGCCGTTGCAAACAAAATTGTAACATAAATGACTTATCGGGGTTTGGGAGTTAACGGTAAAAGCATTTGCATCCATTTTCTACGCTCAGCACTAAGTCCCCAAACGTGTTAAGGAGTTGGCTTGCGGCTTGTCCGGCGCGGAATATCTTTCACCCGACTGATGAATGCCGCGCCCACAAGCGTCAGCACCAGGCAAACCGAAAACATCACTTTGTATCCAAACGCTTCCACCAGAGCGCCAGCAAAGACTGGCGCGATGAGCACGAAGATACCCGTCAGGCTGCGCGCCATGCCCAGATAAGTCGGGCGAAGTTTTTCCTCACCGAGTTCCATCACCAAAATAGAATCTCCAAGGACCATGCCCGCCGTGTTCAGCCCGAACATGAGAAAAACCAGGTAGTACACCCATTCGCTGCGCGCCAGGATGGCAACGAGCATCCCGGCAGCCCAGATAAGCACAGACGCCACCACAATCCGCTTCGGTCCCACCTTATCCCCCAGTGCCCCGCCCAGGCTGTACCCGATGATTCCGCTGAAATACAGCAGCGCGGTAAAAACCGCCGCGCGGGAATCAGAAAGATTAAAGCGTTGGATGCCATAAACCGCCAGGAAACCGCTCGCCATCGCGCCCAGGAATATTACCGAACGCCCGATCAGGTAGTACCGGAAATTACTATCTCGTTTAAGTATCGTGCTGAAAAGTTCCAGGTCGATAATCTTGCGGGTTGGTTTGGCTTCAACCGGGGCAGGCAAGCCTTCGGAGAAGGCAGCAGGGTTGGAAGCCGGCGCGTCATCTGCTTCATAGGCTGGTTCGCGCATGCGGGAGTAGAAATAATAAGAAATCCACTGCGCGATAACGGCGGTGCCAAAACACAGCGCGTAATTCTGCGGATAAGGTAGTCGGCTGAGAAAAATCGTGGCAAGGATTGAGCTGAGAATTCCCATGAGCTGAGCCAGAACGCGTGAAACGCCGTAAAAACGCGCCCTATGCGTGATAGGGATCACGCTGGCTTGCACTTCCTGCCAGGGCAGCGCGATCAACCCGCTGGCGAGCCCCCTCCAGGTAATCAGGATAAAGAGCCATATCAGCGCGCTGGTTTTTGGGATACCGGGAACAAGCAGCGCCAACAATGGGAAAAAGACATATGGGACGCGTTCCACCACCGCCATTTTTTTCGCGAAAGGATGCTTTTGCTTGAGCCCCGAAACATAATTGGATAAGAACATTTGCGGCATATACCAGCCAAAGTTGGCGATAGCCGGGATTAACCCAATCAGCAGCGGCGATTTTGTTAAGGTGGCAGCGAATACCGGCATGATGGTTGTAATCGAACCAAAACCATCCCCGAAAATAAAGAACATCAGGTCGAGAGAACCCATGATCACATTGTGGCGGAAATTCTTCGCCACGTTGTGTGGAACCTCATCCTCGGGGTGGATGGTGAGAAAATCAGTGAGGAATAATTTCAGATGGTTTGGCATATGAGCAGCACGCTTTGATAAATCGCTAAGGCATAATTATAGTCGGGAAAGCACCTCGGGTCGTTATTACCCAGGCTTTTTCACCGCAGATGGGTTTATCACAAGGCCTATTCATCCCGATTTGGGCGGGATTTGTCCTTAAGTATTTCTCACCGCGGAGAAAACTAACAAGCTTTCAGCAGGAACCTGTGCTTGTCCCGACCTGAAGGACGCCTGTTCGCCTGTCAATAAATCGACGACTCCCCCCGCGAGGTCTAAGTCCAGATTGGGTACAGGCAGCGAGCAAGCGCGGTCAGAGCGGTTGAGGACCGCGATAAGCGCCCCCTCTGCCAGGTGAATCCCCCAGATCGCGGTTTCGTGTTCATCATCGAGCGCGCACAGCTGCCATTGGGCATCGACCAAACCTGGGAAAATCTCCCTGAAAGCGCTTAACCCGCGCAGGAGCCGCGCCAAATCACAGCGCGCGGGAATGTCGTCCCAATTCATCGGCAAGCGGGATTGGTCAAAACCTATCGCGTCCGGGTCGTGAATGGACATTGTCTGTGAAAGGGCGCTTTCGGTGCCGAAGTACACCAGCGGCTGCCCGGGGAGCAGGTAGAGCCAACTGAGCGCGAGCTTCAGTCTCCGCAAGCTGCCGCCCGCGGCGAACAGGAAGCGGTTCATGTCGTGATTATCCAAAAAAGCGGGTCGGCTGAATTCCCGCGGGAAATAAGCCTGACTGGCCTGCACAAACCCGGCGAACCATGAGACGGGTTTGGAGCGGAAGGCAAAAGTTTCTCGCAGCGCCTGGCAGCTGAGAAAATCCAACGTGCCGTCCATCCCGCCCGCGAAGCTGAGCTGCTGGTCAGCCGGGCGCGTTATCTCACCAAAGGTCCAGACTTCCGGGTTGACTTCGCGGCAGACGCGGCGAAATTCCACCCAAAAATCCAGCCCAGGTCCAATCGCGTAATCCAGGCGGTAGCCATCCACGCCGCGTCGCAGCCAGAAACGCGCCGCTTCAAAGAGGTGCTCCCTGGCTGGCGAACCTTGCGTCAGGTTCAACTCCGGCATGCTGGGGATGTTAAAGTAACCTTTATATTCCGGCCACTTATCCCATTGAAACCAGGCGGTGAATGGGCTGGATTCCGCCTTGAGCGCTTCCCGAAGTGCCGGGTGCTGGTCTGAGACGTGATTGGCGACAAAATCCAAAATAACCCGCAGCCCAAGGGCGTGGGCTTTGCTTACCAGTTCATCAAAATCTGCCAGAGTGCCAAACCGCGGTTCTATGCGCAGATAATCGCTGGTGTCGTAGCCGTGGTGGCTGGGGCTGGCAAAGATAGGCGTAAGCCACAGCGCGCTAAACCCCAAATCACGGATGTAAGCCAGCTTATCAATCACGCCGCGCAGCGTCCCGCCAAAGGGGCGCGTCAGATTTTCCTGCTGCAGCCATTCCCTCCCCTCCCCCGGGGAAAATCGGTCCACGGAAATTTGGTAAATGCGGGCAGACCGGCTCCATTCGGGCAAGCCGTCCTCCCCGTACCAGATCGCGAATTGGTCTGCCGCTGACGACTGCGCGGATTGACTGTCGGCGTAGAGAAGCTTATCTTCTAAAGCCCCGATCTTTATCCCCGGCAGACGCGCGTATACCTGGTAGCGCAGGAATGTTCCTGCCGGCTGCGCTGGAAGCTGCGCGCGCCATTCATTTATCCAGCCCCATAGGAGCGTGTCCCAAGCGGGCTCCGCGGGTTCAAAGGGAATCTCAGTGTAATCGCGCCAATCGTTTATGGAGAAGCGCAGCCAGAGGTCTTTCACCGGCAGGTCGCTGGATGAATACGCGTAGAGGGTAACAGCCTCCCCGGGCTTGGGTACCAGCGGAGTTTTTCGACCGAAGTGATGCACCCCACGCAGGCGCTCTCTCAGAAACGGAGCGCCGACGGATAGGTCATCAAGGTCCCCAAAAGTATGGTCGCTCAAATATTCTGGAATTTTGCTGAACGTCATTTTCACCGCTTTTTCTGCCTAAACGCAAGCCTTTTGGTTCAACAGGAAGCCCGCTGGCATAGGGAGCCTCGTGTGGGGTCACTTCGTCGGCAATTGTAAAGCACTTTATCGAATATCGCTTGGGAGTGTATACCGAGAAAAAGGCAGCGCCGGTTGGCGCTGCCTGATACGGTTCAGCACACGATTAGACGTCGGGCGGCTGCTGCCCGGGGTCTGCAGACTCGGGTTCAGATTTCACGCTAAGTAATTTCTGCAGGCGCTTCCAGCCAGCGCGTATTTCAACTTTTTTCAGATGCCAGGTTCCCACAATTCCATAGGGAAGGAACATCACAATAAGGATGAACAAAATGCCAAAGATAAGCGGCCAGCGCGCGCCAAACCAGGTATAAAAGAACTGCTGGATTGTTTGGCTGATCGCTGCGCCAAAAATTGGCCCGATGAGCGTGCCCATACCGCCCATGATAGTCATAATCAAAGCGTTCACGGTCGTGACCGCGGAAATCATAGTGGGCGTAGCGCTCATATTCCAGATAGCGAAGAGCATGCCGGCCAGCCCGGCAAAGATAGAGGCCACGACAAACGCGATTGTGCGATAGGTGACGGGGTTGTAACCAATCATGCGCATCCGGTCTTCGTTTTCGCGGTTGGCAATAATGACCCGTCCGGTTGGGGAGTTCACAAAGCGCCGCAGGAGCAGGTAAGAAAGGCACAGGAAGCCAAGCGTAATGAAATAAATGGTCAGGCGGTTCTGGGTCGGATTGAGCCAGATAGGCAGGGATATGCCATGCAGCCCTTCATCCGCGCCGGTCCACTCATGCAGGTCAGTGGATTTGATGATGATATACAAAGCAGTGGAAAGCGCCAGCGTCAGCATCGCGAAGTACGTGCCTTTCAACCGCATGGACGTCACCGCGAAGAGCAGCCCAATCGCAATGGATACTGCCAGCACAACCAGAAGCACAATCAGGAGGGCGACCACCATGGTGAGGTTGGTATTTCCGAGCACAATAGGATTTTCTTTAACGAAGTTTGGCGCCCAGAATTTCATCAACAGACCAAACGCGTAGGCTCCGCCGCCAAATGAGGCGGCATGACCAAAGGAAAGGATTCCGCCAAAACCAATCAACAAATCGTAACTCATCGCGAAGACGGCCATAATAAAGAAGGCGATGAGCTGACCTTGCCAGAATTTGGTGACGCCTTCGTTCAAGCCGCTGCCAGTAATCAATCTGAGGGCAAAGGGAAGCAAGGCCATCAGACCAATGAAGACCAGAAAACCGATTTCCTTGACCTTCACCCGAGTTTTCGAAGCCTTTTGAGCAACTAGTTTTTCAGCCATGCTGGGTTACTCCTTCTTTCCAAACAAGCCTTGCGGTCTTGTAAGCAAAACAATGACCATAATGATGACCGTGGACGCCTCGGCAATGGCAGGCGAAAGGGAGAGTTTGAGCGCGAAGTAATCTCCAAAAGCGCGCGCCATACCCAGGATCATCGCACCGACGAATGCCCCGATATAACTGCCCATTCCCCCGATGACCACGGTAATCAAGCCCTGGGTCTGGTAGGTGTCGCCCATCAGGGGTTGTACCGGCAGGAAAGGTGCCGCCCCTATGCCCCCCAGGGCAGCCAGCGCCACGCCCATCGCGAAAACCAGTGTGAAGACAGCTTTAACGTTGATGCCCATCGCTTCCACCATCTGAGGATCTTGCACGCCAGCCCGGATAATCATTCCCAGGCGGGTTTTGGTCATAATGAAGACTATCACAATGAACATGACTATCCCAAGCGCGATGATAAACAGGCGGTAAGTCGGAACAGTCGCGCCGTACATATCAATTGTCGCGCTCCCTTTTTGCAGCCATTCCATGATATTGGCCGCCTTACCCGGCTGGGCAAACAATGGCGGGCGGGACATCTGATAGGTCAGCGGATCCCACAAATACTGCACCAATTCCCGGATTACGTAACTGAGACCGAGCGTCATGAGAATGATAAAGGTCGGGCGGACGTACAGCGGGCGAATCAGTGTCATTTCGAGCACCGCGCCAAAAACAAACCCGAAGGCTACCGAGAGCAAAATCGAAAGGGCGAAACGCAGATTGCCATTCATCAGCAGGGTTGCCACCGAAGCGGACTCTCGTACCAGCGTGCTGACAAGCGTGAGCGCCAGCAGAGCTGCCGGCATAAGGAGCTTTTTGGCGTGCGGTTCCTTCGGGGCGAACTGGGTTTTATCTCCCGGTCTGGAAGAAGCCACCGCGATTAACAAACCAGACATAAACATCAGAACCGGCCGCAGCCAGAATGTGCTGAGCGGTTCCTGAGCGCTGATTTCGGCCAGAGGATTGCCTATTGTAGTGGTAGTGGCTGCCACCATCGCGGTATCTGCCACGCTCAGGATATCAAAACCCACAAAAGCAAACACAAGCGCGACCAATGCCAATGCATAGATAATATTCGGCAGCGCCTTTTGCCATTTTTCGGAGATGTTCCAGGCAACCAGATAGGGCTTGATGATAGGCGTGACCATCACGCCCGCGGCGAATGCCAGGAAGAAAGGCGCCATCCCAAAGATGAAAGTCGGATTTGTGTAAAATTGCCAACCAATATACGCGCCCAACATAAACATGGAGCCGTGCGCGAAGTTAAGCACATCCATCAAACCGAAGATAAGGGTGAGACCGGCGGCAACCATAAAGAACAAGGAGCCCAGCGTGAGGCCGGAAAACAGGGTGCTGATGAATGCGCGCTGCCCGGCATATCCGTAGATACCCACCACCGCTGCCGTCAAAATCGCGGCAGTCAGAATTCCGATGAGGATTTTCTTAATTTTCGGATTCATGTTCCAACTCCAGTTCTTTCGGGGTTTTGATGCTTGCGCCAAGATAATGGTGGATGAGGTCTGTGTCTTCGACCAGATCCTTCATCAAACCTTCCTGAACAGTCTTTCCATCGTCAATAATGGTATAACGTTCTGCCAATTGACTTGCCATGATAAAGTTCTGTTCCACCAACAGGATGGTGGTGGTCTCGCTCAGTTTGCGGATGGCTTCCATCATTTGTTGAATCAGAATAGGTGCCAGGCCTTCACTGGGTTCATCAATCAGTAGGAGTTTGTTCTCCGGCACCAAAGCCCGCGCGACCGCCAGCATTTGCTGCTGCCCGCCGGAAAGGTGGTTTCCGGGCAGCTTATAAAGGCGCTTTAGGTCCGGAAAGAGTTCAAAGATGAAATCGGACTTACGTTCGAAATCGCCCTTCTTGCGCTCTGCCAGTTTCAGATTCTCTTGCACGGATAGGGCGCGGAAGATAGCGCGATTCTCGGGGACGTAGCCGATGCCCAGATTGGCGATGTTAAAAGCCTGCTTGCCCTGGAGTTCCATTCCGTCGAAAATAACTTTTCCTTCTCGTGGCGGCGTCAACCCAATAATGGATTTCAGGGTTGTGGTTTTGCCGGCGCCGTTGCGCCCCAACATGACCGTGATCGAGCCTCTCGGAACGCGGACGGAAACGTCTTCCAGAATGTGAAATTGACCAATATAGGTTTGAATCTGGTCTACGACGAGCAAATCATTCGCGGGGATTTGTGCGTTCATGCTAACTCTCCATAAAGATCGCCCAGGTATGCAGTCTGAACCTGCGGATTGCTGGCAATTTCATGCGGGCTGCCCTCAGCAAGCACGCGCCCCTGATTCATTACCGTAATCACGTGGGAAATGGACATAACCATATCCATGCGGTGTTCCACCAGGATAGCAGTGCGGTTGCGGTGCTGCACGACCCGCTTAATAATATTGATGAGATCCGGGACTTGTTCCGACGACATGCCCGCGGTCGGTTCATCGAACAGGAGCAGATCGGGGCTGCAGGCAATCATGATACCCAACTCCAGTTTGCGCTTTTCGCCGTGAGGAAGATTGCGCGCGAGCGTCAATTCCCGGCCTTCCAGACCGACAACTCCGATTACCTCTTCAGCCCGGTCTATGTACTGCCGGAAACTATCCGCCCGATGGAACATTTTGAAGTTATCTTTCCCCATCGCCTGGGCGCCCAGTCGAATATTCTCCAGCACGGTCAGATTCGGAAAAATATTCGTAATCTGGTACGACCGGCCAATCCCGAGGTGCGCCCGCCTTTGAGGGGAGATTTGGGTGATATCATTCCCTTTGAAGATAACCCGGCCGCTTGTGGGCGGCATCACACCGCTGAGCAGGTTAAATAAAGTTGTTTTCCCAGCGCCGTTAGGCCCGATTATGGCGTGAATGGTGTGTTCCCGCACCTGGAGGCTGACATCATCCACCGCGATTAACCCGCCAAAGGCCTTGGAAAGGTTTACAGCTTCGATCATTACTTCATTTGACATAAGTTATTCACCTTGTTTCCAACTTACCTGTATTTTTTATCCTGAGTGCCGCAATTATGGTGCTGCTTCTTTACAGAGCAGCAAGTCAGTTGCGATGATAAATAAAAATAATACCAATTTAAAGAGCCGCACCCATTCAGGACCACTTTCAACACAAAGCTTCCAGGCTAAGCGCGCTTTATGTTTCGGGAGGAAATTGGTTTCAGGGGAATCGGGAGGGACATTCGTCCCTCCCGATTCTTACTATGGCTTTTTACTGACCCAAAGTCGGCAGGGAGCCGCAGCGGGCAGCGTACTCGCCTTCGAGCGTGCAGGGCACACCCAATTCGTTGTACTTCGAAACGTAAATGGTCTCGAAGAAGCGATATTCGTTGATGCCGTCGCCATCCAGGTCAGGGTTGAGGTTGACCAGTTTGAGGATGTTCATCGGCTGTTCACAGACGTGATCTTCGGGGCGGATATGATAGGTGCCCTTGGGGCCTTCGAAGATGAGGCCTTCCAACGCGGGGATCATCGCTTCGCCGCTGGTGTCGCCGCCGGTCTTTTCGAGGGCGGTCGCGAGGGCGATAGCAGAAGCCATACCGCCAGCGGTGAACAGGTCGGGATAGGCATTGATGGCGCCGTCGGGGGCGTCCTTGTATTTGGCAACGTGGTGTTCCACCAGCCAATTGTTGACAGCGTTGTCAGCAGCGGTGTAGTGGTAAACATTCAGACCAACGGTACCCAACACGTCCTCACCAAACACAGCGGTGAAGGAAGCGTTGTCGCCGAAGCCGGTACCAACGGTCATCGTATCCAAAGCGCCCATATCTGAGAGACCCTGGAAGAGGGTCACATAGCCGGTGCCGGACCAGGTCAGGAAGAGGTTCTCCGCGCCGGAGTCCATCGCCTGCTGAATGTAGGGGGTGAAGTCAGTGGTCTCGAACGGAGCGTAAATGTCCGCGACCAATTCACCGCCGAATTTCTCGACCGAATATTTCAGGGCAGCGCCAGAAGCCTGGCCGAAGGCATTATCAACACCGATGTGGGCGAAGGTGGGGCCAACATTTTCCACCAGGTACTTGGCGATGATGAGGGTGTCATCAAAGCTGGTGCGGGCTGTGCGGAAGACGTAGGGATTGAAGTACTTGCCGGTGGTGAAGTAAGAAGCGGCGGGGTCGACCATCAGGATGATCTTGTTTTCGAGCGCCACAGTGGTCAGGGCAGCCGCGGAAGCGGAGGACACTGGACCCTGGAGCAGTTCAACGCCGTCTTTTTCAATCAGTTCGAGCGCGAGGGCGACCGCTTTTTCGGGGTTGCCTTCATCGTCTTTGACGATGACTTCAACCGGGCGGTTAGCGATAATCCAACGACCCTGATCGTCTTTCTTGCCGCCGGACATGTATTCGAGGCCCAGCTCAAAACCGCGCTGCTGCTGCAGACCGTAGAGAGCCATGGAGCCGGACATCATGCCGATTTGGCCAATTTTCAGGACGGGACCAAGTTCTGTGGCGCCTTCTTCGAGGCCGGTGAACTGATCCGCTTTGTAGTACCCGGAGTCAACAATCGCGGCTTTGACGTTGGCTTTATCCACGGAGACAACCGCGGAGGGTTTGGCGGGAACGTCGATGACGCCGTTGTTATAGGTGGTGGTTTCCTCAGGTTTCTTGCCTTCGAGGAAAGCGACAGCAGCCTTGATGGCATCGGAGACGAGCGTGCGGACGTCCTTGAGGACGGTCATGGACTGCTTGCCGTCGATGATGTACTGAACAGACGCGACTTCAGCGTCCTGACCGGTGACGAAGTATTTGGTCACAGCGGTGTCGGCAGCGAAGGCGTCGGCGATGGCGCGGGCGGTGCCGTCATTGGGGGCGAGGATGAAGACCTTGCCCTTATCGGCAGCGGCAGCGGCGGTCAGGTTGGATTCGGCCAGGGTCTTGGCGACGTTGAAGTCCCAGTTGGTGGTAATCTGACCGATGATCTTACCCATTTCATCGCGGGTGAGGGTGGCTTTGTCCTGCAGGGCGACCGCTTCGGGGGAGTTCTTGATGACGAAAGTGCCGTCAGCGATCTTGGGCTGGAGGACGTTCCAGGCGCCTTCGAAGAAGAGGAAGGCGTTGTTGTCGGAGGCAGCGCCGGCATACAGGTACAGGGGGTTGCCTTTACCTTCAGCGTGGTCCACCAGGTATTGACCCTGGGCGGCACCAACCGAGACGGAGTCGAAGGTGACATAGTAGTCGACTGCGTCGGTGTCGGTGATCAGGCGGTCGTAAGAGACAACCTTCACGCCGGCAGCACGGGCGGCTTCCGCGGAGGCGGCGGCAGCGGTGCTGTCATGCGGGCAGATAATCAGGACTTTGACACCCTTGGAAATCAGGGTTTCAACGTTCTGCTTTTCCTTGGCGGAATCGCCCTGGCTGAACAGGATTTCCACGCTGTGGCCGGCTTTTTGAAGAGCATCTTTGAAGCGGGTTTCATCCTGGATCCAGCGGGGTTCATCCTTGGTCGGCAAAACAATACCGACTGCCAGTTTTTCGCCAGCGGCGGGGGCTTCAGCAGGTGCTTCAGTTTTCGCGCAGGCGCCCAGCACCATCGATGCGATGATGAGGATCGAGAAAACGAACATTAACGACTTTTTCATTCTGAGTATTCTCCTTGTAATATTGTGTGTTGTCGTTGTTACCAAACAGCTTATACTTTTTTCAGTCTCAGGAACCTCCTTGTTATGCTTTGGTTTCTTGGTTTTTCAGAACAAAACCGATCAGCAGTGTGTTCAGCGGATCGGGTTTATCCAGACACAGGGCATGCCCTGAACCCGGGACCACCACGTATTCTGCGCCCTGGATCTGATCCACGATGACGCGGGCATATTCCCGACCTTTGATCAGATCTTCCTCCCCCACTACAACCAGCGTGGGGCATTTGATTTTGGGCAGTTCGCTGGTGATATCCAGCGCGTAAAAAGCTTTTAACAGCTCGTTTAAAGATACCATATCAAGCGCGCCAAAGCGCGTGATCATTTCCGCGGCAGTATGGCGCGTTTTCGCGACGTATTCCGCGGAAAAATTCATGTGCACGGAGGTCCAATACAACATTTCCGGGTCGCTGCGTTCCGCGGCTAACTGCCAGGGGTATGTTTGCGCGGCCAGCATGGGCCGGACTTCTGAGACTCCGTCAATTACAATCAGCGATTTGGTTTTTTCGGGATATTTCAGCGCGAAAACCATGCTAATTTCGGAACCGTAAGAAATCCCGCCAATATGCGCTTTTGTGATTCCCAAACCGTCCAGAAGGGCTGCCAGGTCATCAGCGTGCTGCTCCATCGAATACGGACCTGCCGGATGCTCAGACCGCCACATCCCGCGGCAGTCATACAGGAGCACGCGCATATGCCTTGCCAACGCGCGCGTTTGAAAAGCCCAGCTGGCGGTGCTCATCATAATGCCGTTGGAGAGCACCAGCATCTCCCCGTCTTCGGGGCCGTGCAGTTCGTAATACAGTCGGACGTTATTGGCGAAAATCTCCGGCATGCCTGATCTCTAACTCACTCAAGCGGTTTGAAGGCAAGGAACTTTTTGGTTTGTCCCTCTGCTCCGCGTTCAATAACCGTCATTTTCAATGGAGTGCCAATTTGAATTTTAGCAGGGTCGCTCAAATCCATGTCCAGGATTTGGGCGCTGATGCGCGGTCCCTCGTCCAGCGTGACAATTCCAACCATATAGGGGTTTTTGCTATCATAACCGGCTTTCACCATATCGGTGGCGGGTACATAAATCACTGTGTAGGCTGCCAGTTTTCCCGTTCCCGCGAATTCAAGCCGTTCAGCCTGGTTTGAGTGGCAGCGGGAGCAAATATAGCGCTGCGGGAGGCTGATATGCCCGCAGTTCAAGCAGCGCGAACCAATGAGGGCTTCGTTTTCAATCGCCTGGAAAAAAGTTTTCGTTTCAAGTTTACAGTCGCTCATCTCAGCTTCTCTTTTCAAAAATATGTACCACGGTGGTTTGACCGGTTCCGCCCACGTTGTGCGTCAGCGCGTATCGGAGGCTGCCCGGGAGCTGACGCGCCCCGGCAGTGCCTTGCAGCTGCTTCCAAACTTCCACAACCTGCGCCACGCCTGAAGCTCCTACCGGATGACCTTTGGCTTTCAGCCCGCCGCTGGTGTTGATCGGATGTTCACCCACACGGGATGTTTTGCCTTCCATAGCTGCTTTCCAGCCTTCCCCGCGCGGGAAAAATCCAAGGTCTTCGCTGGCCATAATTTCGGCGATGGTAAAGCAGTCGTGTACTTCCGCGAAGTCAATATCCGCGGCAGTAATTCCGGCCATCTCGTATGCCTGCGCCGCAGCTTTGGCAGCTGAGGGGACTTCGGAGAGCGAGTCGCGTTCCGCCAGGGCGCCGTCGCTGGCCTGACCGATGCCAGCAATGTAAATCGGGTGATCGGTATATTTTGAGACCACATCTTCACTGACCAACAATACCGCGGCTGCCCCATCAGATACCGGGGAGCAGTCGAACAGACGCAGCGGCCAGGCAATCATCGGGTTGGCTTTTGGGTCGCGCATGAAGTCCATTTCGCTCTCCCAGGCAGGAACGGGCAAACCTTTTTGTTCCGCTTTGGCGATTTTACCCGCCATCACGTCCTTGATGGTCTGGTTGAACTGCGCTTTATCGTTCAGAGCGCCGTTTTCGTGGTTTTTGATGCCTACACGCAAGAACGCTTCGGGGTCCGCCTGGTACTTATCCATATACGCGGTAGCCATGGCTGCGTAGAAACCCGGGAAGGTGAAACCTGCCGGAATTTCGAACATGGTGTCCGCGGCAGAAGCCAAAGCATCGGTCACCGCGGCGATAGGCAGGTCGGTCATCTTTTCCAGACCGCCGACCAAAACCACATCATACAATCCGGACGAAATCGCCAGGATTGCCTGACGCAGCGCGACGCTGCCGCTGGCGCAGGCGTCTTCCATGCGCGCGCTGGCAACCGGGGAAAGGCCAATCCAGCTGGCAACAATGGGCGCAAGGTGCCCCTGCTTTTCGAATTGGTCTGCGCTGAAATTCCCGAGGTAAAAGGCTTCAATATCCTTGGGAGGCAGCCCTTTTTCGACTGTTGAGCGCAGTTCCTGATAAGCTTCCACAAACAAGTCCCTTGAGGATTTATCCGGGAAGACTCCGAACTTGCTCATCCCAACTCCGGCAACTGCGACGCCGCGTGCTAATTTTTTCGCTGTCATACTTAATCCTTTACCTGTAATACTTTCTCGTAAACAACCGCGCCGCTCAGATCCGCGGGGCGTTCTTGCGAACCAGAAGCGACCACGTTTAACAGTAAGCGGGTGCCTTCCACCTGATAGCGCCCGACGAAGAGACCAATCAGACCAAACGAGTGTTGGGTCTGATTCAATTCAATCAGCTCGCCATCGGTTGTGTAAGTGCCCGCGGATGTGATGCTCATCATTTCGTAGACGGCAGAAAATGTGCCGTCCGGGTGAAAAGTAAAAGCAAGCCCGGGATAGGGTTGACCTTCAATCTGCGCCCAGGTGCCAATCAAATCCTGCATGCTGCCCTCTCTCTCCTCAGATTCAGTGATAGCGCTTATCGGGCACGATGCCCAGACGATGCGCTTCCTCGCGGATAGACTCGCGGAAATCTGGATGCGCGATTTTAATCAGGGCTTCCATGCGCTTCCGGACGCTTAGCCCGCGCAATTCCGCGACGCCGTATTCGGTAACGATCGTATCCACATCCTGGCTGGTTACGGTCACCCCGGAACCCGGCGCGAGCGTCGGCACGATGGTGGAGATGGTGCCGTTTTTAGCAGTCGAGCGCAGCGCGATGATCCCGCGCCCACCCTCAGACATCTGCGCGCCGCGGTGGGTATCGGCCTGACCGCCTGTGCCGCTGAATTGGCGGACGCCCAGGCTTTGGGAACACACCTGCCCCAGAATATCCACCTGAATGGCGGTATTCACACTGATCATGCGGTAGTTTTGCCCAACCACATAAGGATCATTGACGTATTTGCCGCGCAGGATTTGAACATCCGGGTTGCGGTTGATGAAATCGTAAAGCTTTTGGGTCCCCAACGCGAAAGTGGCCACCATCTTACCGGGATGCAGGGTCTTGCGGCGGTTGGTGACAATCCCCGCCTGGAACAGGTCCACCATGCCATCCACGAACATCTCCGTGTGCAGACCGAGGTCTTTGCGGGAGCCCAGGAAAGACGCAATCGCGTTCGGGATGCCGCCGATGCCGAGCTGGAGAGTGGCACCATCCTCAATCAGTTCCGCGATATGTCCGCCAATGAGACGTTCGATTTCAGTCGATTCCTCATTGATCAGCGTTGGCAGCGGGACATGGTTTTCCACAAACAGGTCTACTTCGGAGATATGCACCAATGTGTCGCCAAGGGTCCAGGGCATGTTTTCGTTAATTTCCAAGATGACCAGATCGGCAACTTCCACCATATCTTTCTCGTAGACAGTGCCCAGCGCAAGGGATAGGTAACCCTCGGCATTGGGCGGGGTCGCGGTGCCAACGAAAACGTCCACGTGGTTTTTTGTGGAATGGAGTTTGTCGCTCGCGGCGGAGTGTAAGTTGTTGGGAATGTACGAGACGCGCCCTTCCGGGTGCACTTTGCGGTCTGGTGCGCCGTAGAACCAGTTTTCATTAAAAATATGGCCTTCCATCTCCGGCTTCATAAACGCGTCGTACGGGCGCATCGGAAGGCAGGTCCAGGTGGTTACATTTTCCAGGCGCGGGGCTTGCCTGCCCAGCTCTTCCAGAATGCCGGGCGGTTCCGAGCCAGCCATCGCCACACAAACCGTCTGGTGGGATTGAATTCGAGAGACGGCCTCTTCCAGGCTGACTCTTTTAGCTTGGTATTCTTCCAGGGCAGCCATAACTCCTCTGCAGACTAAGGCATGATATAGGCGGTAGCGGCTTGGTTGTATCCAACGCCGGAACCGACAAAGAGAACTAAATCGCCGGACTTTATCTTGCCCAGCTTGCGGGCATCATCAAAGGCGATTGGAAGGCAAGCCGAGCCGGTGTAGCCCCATTTATCCATCACCCAATGCGCCTTTTCAATCGGCAGTCCCAGGTTTTCCATCACCAGCTTGATGCTGTTCACATTCACCTGGGTGAAGATGACGAAGTCGACGTCTTCAATTTTGAAGCCGCCGTTCGCGGCGCATTCACGCGCGCGCGCCGGCCAGCCTTCATGGTTGACGGTGGGTGGGAATGGCGTCACCAGTTTCACCTTAGTGCGGCCGGCTTCCACGCTTTCCACCGTGGCTGGTTCGTAAGTTCCGCCAGAGTAAATGCCCCAGTGTTTATGATAGGAACCATCCGCCTTGATGGAGCAGGATACAAAGCCGGGTTTGTCCGATACGCCAACCACCGCCGCGCCTGCCCCGTCTCCGTAGAAGAACGCGGTAATGTCGTGTTTTACATCCGCGAGTTTGTGCATCATGTAGGAGCCGATTACGAGGATATACTTCAGGTTTGGGTTGGTAGCGATCATCCCGGCAGCCTGTGCCAGAGCGGTCGGGAAGGACGCGCAAGCGCAGCCCACATCCCAGGTGCCCGCGTTAACACAGCCAAGTTTGTACTGCACAACCACTGAAGTGGCTGGCGTAATGTAATCCGGGCTGTCGGTGCCGAGAATCACCAAATCCACTTGTTCGGGGGTGATGCCGGCGTCTTCGAGCGCCTTTTTTCCGGCTTCCACTGCCAAATCGGAGGTCGCCCAATCATCCGGAGCGTAGAAACGGGTTTTGATGCCGCTGCTCGCTTCAAATTTGCCTACAACTTCGGCGAGCTTGGGGCTGACCGCGCCCATCCACTCCGCGAAGGTAGCGTTGGTAATTTCATTTTCGGGAATGTAGCGCCCTGTCCCGAGAATTGTCGCGTAACGTGCCATTGTAATCTCCTGCTGCTTTTCCGCTTGATTTAGGGGATGACGCCGCCGTCCACGCTCAGGGCAGTCCCATGAACGTAGGAGGACTCATCGCTAGCCAGCCACAGGTAGGTGTTGGCAATTTCTTCAGGCGTGCCCAGACGACCGAGCGGAGATTTGGCTGCCATAGCCGCCAGCACGTTTTCAGGCATTTTCAGGACCATGTCGGTGAGGATGAAGCCCGGGCAAACCGCGTTTACGCGGATTTTGTATTTGCCCAGTTCGCGAGCCCAGGTTTTGGTCATGCCGATGACGCCGAATTTGGTTGCGGCGTAGTTTGTCTGTCCAAAGTTTCCGTACAGACCGACCACGGAGGAAGCATTGACGATGACACCCCCGCCGCCCTTGATCATATAAGGTGTGACGGCCTGGGTACAGTTGAAAACGCCCTTCAGGTTTACCGCGATGACCATGTCGAAAGCTTCTTCGCTCATCTGCCCAACCAGTTCGCCTTCCTTAAATTTGACGAACTGCGCGTCGCGGGTGATTCCGGCGTTATTGATGAGCACATCGATGCGTCCGTACTTTGCCGCCACCTCATCAATCCAGGCTTGCACTTCCTGCCGATTGGTCACATTCACTTTATAGAAACTGGCGTTTTCGCCAAGCTCTTTGACGAACGTGTTTCCTGCTTCTTCGTTAACGTCACAGATGACGACTTTCGCGCCTTCCTGGGCAAACCTGAGAGCGGTGGCTTTTCCGATACCTGCGGCGCCGCCGGTGACAATACATACTTTATCCTTCAAACGCATGCTTAGCTCCTTTAATTCGCGGGAAAATCCCAAATTAATATTTGATAATATGTTTTTAACACATGGGGATTACAAGACGGTTACAAAGCGGTAACAAAATCCATTTTATTAAAATTTGCTGGGAACTAACCATTCGCAAAAAACACCTTCGAAGATTCAGCGGTTTAACAATACGAATTGAGGAAATTGACACCCTGACTTATTGTTTTAATCGCTGGTGGCCTGTATACTATTAATTACAGAAGCACGTTCGTCCCAATCACCAGTATTGTCCACTTGACCACATTTGGTCTGCATGCCAATCAACTTTATTGTTTACAAATTTTAAAGGAGGAGTGCTATGAAAAAAACACCCTGGGTTTTTACGTTGCTTCTGTTTATTTCGGTTTTCGCGCTGAGCGCTTGTGTTCCTTATTCTTTTTCAACACCTATGCAGATCCATATCAATGCGGGGGATAAGGTGGAACATGCTGTTATTGCCGTGGATGGCGACGGTCGGTCGCATATTGCCGGTATTGTGGCTGACCGGGTTGTCTATTACCGCACACTCCATGGTGAACCGCTGCAAAAGTTCACAATGGCATTAGGCGGAACAGGTCCAAATTGGAAGCAGTACAACCCGGACATAGCCGCACTGAATAACGGCACTTCATTTGTGACCTGGGTTGAGCAGCGCGGCACAACAGATAAATTTGCCTGCTACCTGACGATACCCATCACACCGCCCATAGGCGGCTTTGACAAGACCTGCCACACCCTTGATAGCACAGATCCAACCGCAGGTCATGTCTGGGTCGTCGCGCGCGAAAACACGGCATACGCTGTTTATGACAGACCCTACACCGACGGACGGACCTCCGAGCTGTGGTACAGAAAACTCTCCGCCTGGCCAACTTACGCGGGAAGGGTTCATTGGTTTACTGAGCGCTATGAGACCGCAAAGATTTACAGCCTGGATATGGGCATCGATGATGACGGCTTCCTGCATGTGGGTTACCACTACAACTGGACAACCGGCGGTCCCCCGCCTTTTGCAGAACGTTTGGAAATACGTTCCAACCGCAGCATAAATCCAGATGGCCAGATGAATCAAATCTGGGTCATTAACACCCAATCAGGCACAGACGAGGACGTCCCCGTGAGTCTGTCGTTTTTTAATGACGGGGGCTTTCAGAATGTTGCCCTGGCATCGGTAGAGCATGAAGGTACTTTGGACTGCATCTTTATATCATTTTGTACGGCTGCTGGCTGTGTTAATAAAGGAGACCACGCAGTGAGTTTGCCCAGCAGTTGGGATACTAAATCGGTGATAAAAGATGTAGAAATCCTCGGGGTCGGCAATTACCTCTATTTAGGCTTTATCGGGGATGACGATACCGCCCCGACCGGCGCGGAACAGGTCTATTACACGTGGGATCCATTCGCAGCGCCTGTTTCCCTGCTTCAGCCTTCAGCTGGTTCAGCTACCTTTAAATATGATCTGGAAATGACCAGGGTAAACGCACGCCCCGGATCTAGCGCGAACCATTTCCCCATGATGGCTTGGGGTGAGTCTAATATGCTCCTCAATGAATTCTTCGTTTATGAAGGCTTGACCCAAAAAGTAAAGATTTACGAAACCAATTGTATCACCAACCTGCCCATCGGTGAAATCGCTTCCAATGGCGTGTATTTCTCCGGTGTATGGGATGACTGCTTCAATACGATTTTCTCGACCCAGGCATACATTACCGATCTTCCATTGGTCGTGAAATAAGCCTGACTGGTATTGGGGGCGGGTTTTTTGCCCGTCTTCTTCTTTTCATTGCTGCTTTTTTACGTTAGGACCCGGCGTGTTGAGCCCTGATCGTTATTCTTGGCGCTGAGGTCTGAAATTTTTGCGCAACTTGGACACAAAATCAGGTTGCCTGCAAATAGGAAAATAAGCTTGTCGTAACGGCAAAGTGGGCGTCGCAGCGGTCGTGTTTTGTTTGTTATTGCGAGCCCCCGCTTTACGACCTATGCCAGACCCTACTTAACAGGAAGGGGCGCGGCAATCTGCCTTTTTCTCTCCTGAAATGCAGACCGCGAGCCGCATGATTCGTCTTTGCGAGCCCCCGTCGAGCGACCCCACGAAATAATACCTATAGGAAGGGGGCGTGGCAATCTGCCTTTAGTTTTTATTAACAATTTCCAGCTTACTTCAAAACCAATCTTCAGCGAGGTCTTTCATTTCGGGATTAATTGACTTTATCAGCTTGTCCTTATACGCTCTGGATCGTGCTTTGATTTGCTTTTCACGATTAATGGCGGACATAATATCACCACCGCATTCGAAGTAAACAAGTTTGTAAACTTTGTATTTACTGGTGAATGCGCTTCCTGTCCCTTGCCTGTGCTCCGCGACTCTGCGTAAAAGATCGCTGGTTACGCCCGTATAGATCACTCTGTTATCAATAGTAGACATGATGTAAATGCAATTGGTTTCGTTGCCCATTATTCTCAATTTTATCCGTATTTTAGGGCAGACTGCCACGACCCTTTGCCAGACCAAAACATCATTAATGCTCTGAGGCGCTTTGGCAAAGGGTCTCGCAGTGACGGCAAGGCTGGTTCTCGCAGTGACAACACAGCGGGTGGCGCTGTGACGGGATTGAATCCGTCTTTGCGAGCTCCCGTTTTCGGAGTTGCACGAAGTTTGGAATCGCAGGAAGGGCGCGCGGCAATTCGCCTTTATACCTCTGGCATGTTCTCGGGTTTGTCTTGTCACACTCCAGGTTTTAGGCACGATTTCATCGGGTATATAGCCAATATTATCCAGATCCTAGCTGAATAGTTGAATGCAAGTTTTAAAGTGTAGATTGCCGCGCTGTTTTGCTCTGACTGAGATTACTGTCTCCCTACTAGCTTACAGACAGACTGCCATGCCCCCCTCGATCGTATCAAGCTCTTATCCAGGCAAGTAGCGGGGGGCTCGCAGTGACCATAAAGAAGAGCCCGCCTGCAAGGCGGGCTCTCGGACGAACAAAACGATATGGTTTATTTGAACAGCAGTGGAACGTAGATGTTCTTAATGCTTGCGGGGAGTTGAACCACGGCGATCGCGCGTTCCTCCACGGTGCCCATCTGGTTGTTCTCATGCAGGGCAACGTTGGTCAGCAGGTCGGCGCTGCCCTCGTCCACAGTCACCTGGAAGGTGATTGTCTTAACTGCGGACATGAGCACCCAGTCGAAGCAGATGGCCATGCCGTTGCTCAAGTCACCCAATGCCGCATCATTATAGGCAAATTTGACGCCCTTGGTGCCGGTGCTATTCTCCACGCCAATGGTCCCAATATCCTTTGGACCAGTGATGTTGTCGTAGGCAATGACCACCTCATACTCACCGGGGGTATCGTCCACTGCCTTTTGGATATACATTTCAATATCGTATGTCTGAGTCGGTTGACCCTTTACATGGACGTCATCCCATTCGATAACGTGCCCGACTGGGACTCCACCAGAGGTCAGGTTAGCCAGGCTTAAGCCCTTATTGGCAGCTAAGTCATAGACGGCAACCATATCCCGCCACAACATCGCAATCAGGTTGTTGGGGCTGGCCGGGTTTGGAATGTCCGCGTTGGCGGCTGGTTTAGGACCAAACGCTTCCAGGTACACATAACCATCTTCGGTGATGAGAATGTTATTACCCGAGTTTTGTCCATAGAACTCTATCGCGCTCCCAGGGGCCGCCAATTGCCATGTGCCCTCTCCGGAAACACCAGATTGCGTCTTAATTCCATAACCATACAAATCAACGTACGCCCCGCTGTTTGCCAACGGCATGGCGCAAACCGGGTTGTCTTTGCTTGTGGTCATGGCATAATCGTAACCACCAGACTGAACCGTTCCGTTCCATTGGATTGCATTGGTGCCAGCGTCATAAACCGCTCCCCCGGTAACAGAACCAGGAACATAAGTCACACCCGCCGGCAGCACGTCGTTAATGTCGTAAACAAGCGCGTTGGGGGTGTAGTTCGTAATTTCAATCGTGTAGGTGATGGTATCGCCGGGTTCGGCGCTTGTCACGTCCGCGGTCTTAACCACATCATCCTTTTCGCGGATTACATCCAATTGGGAAATACCAATCCAGACGTCATAATCCGCGTCCGCGTAGACGTCAATCATGCCATACAACCGGTCGCCCTCTTCGGTATCCATGTCGTGCCAGTAGATATCCATTGAGAATGGCGCCTCTGCGGGGTTGCTTGCCGGGCCGTCTATGGTCATATTCTCAGGTGAGGCAGGCGCATAAGGCACGAGCCCAACGGTGAGCGTGATGTCATCCAACGCGGCGCCAGAACCCTTCCAGTTCTGAACCATAATCCAGACATCATAGAAAGGAACCGGGAAGCCCCATTCGGTCAGGTACTCAAAGGCAGTAGCCGTAGCGCTGTGACCGTACTCCTCATTTTCCTGCGGTTTTCCGTCTCCGTTGAGGTCAAAGCCCCAGTAAAGGTCAAGGTCCAGCGCGGTGGTAGCGGTAATTTCCGCCACAAGCCGGGCAGCGCCCTCATCCATTGGGACAACGGTGTACCAGACCTGAGAGAGGTTGTCGTAGGGGTCGCTGTTGGTGGGGTCTTCGGCAAGCTGAATCTGGTTCTTTTCGCCCTTCACCCAACCGTATTTATCCACAGTCAGCTCGGTAATTTCCACAGCCAGCAGATCCTCGAGCGTATCACCGCCAGTATCACGGTGGGTTACAAACTTAGCCAGCGCGGGCAGGTTGCCAGCCGCAGGCAGAACCGCGGCAGGGATAGCCACGTCGGAAATGGGTGCGCCACCTTCGCTGGTTGCTGAAACAACCACATCATCAACCATCCAGAACCAATCCCAATCCGGGGCTACATAATGGAAGCGGATAGTGACTGCTACCTGCCCCGCGTATGAAGATATATCTATGGTTTCTGTTCTGGGGCCAAAATAATCATCACGATCATAGTGAAGCAGATTCGTCCAAGTGGCGCCGTTGTCAGTGCTAATATCCACATAGCCATGATCTTGATTGTAATAATCCCAGAAATCAGACTTGAATTGGAGTGTAATGGCTGAATAACCGCTGAAATCCATCACAGGGGTGATCATCCAGGTATCCATTGCGCCCCAGCAATAGTCTGAATCTGCATCCGCAGCGTATCCGGTGCCGCCAGTTTCATTAAGTGCACCAGTGGCTTCACTGCTCAACCAGGTATCACACGAGCTTGCTGTTGAATCAATGGTCCAGCCGGCAGGCGGCCAAACCTCAAAATCTTCTGATAACAAATTCGTTGAGCTTCCGCCAGCAAAGGTGCTGTCGGTCAGGAATTCAATGTTCCCAAAAATCCACTCACCGGGTTCGTAAGCCGAAACATCCGCGGTGATGGTGATTTTCTGGGTCGCGCCGGGATTAATCGTGAAGCTTGACGGCGCAACCGTTATCCACGCCGGAGCGTTCACGGTGTAAGTCGCAGGCATATCAGCCACGCTGGTAAAGGTGCGCGTCCAGGAGCATTCGCCCACGCAAGTGCTGTTGTAGACGCTGGCAATGTTTAGCGACTTCACATCTCCACCCAAAGCCGGATCAGCAGCCTCGTAATTCCCGATAGTCTCATCCATCACCAAGCCCGTCAGACCAGCCAGCTCAAGCTGCACACGCCCAGCGCCAATGTCAAACGGGTCAGCAGCGGTGGTTTTATCTTCTTTCAGCAGATAGTCGTAGGCCGTCAGCATCAGCGCGGACTTAATTCTGGAAGCAGACCAGGTCGGGTGCAGCGCCTTAAGCAGCGCGGCGGAGCCGGCATCGTGCGGGCTTGACATCGAGGTGCCCTGCATCAGTTCAACTTCGTATTCGGGGCTGGGGGCAATCGTTTCGTCCGCGACAGCAGCCAGAATCTCTAAGCCGGGGGCGGCGATATCAGGTTTGAGCACGTCAAAAGTGTTGTTCGGCCCGCGGGAGCTGAAATTCGCCATAATATCAGCATAAGCGTTGGAATGAAGGTCGCCAAATGCTGAAATGCTGACCGTATCATCCATCGCGCTGGCCACCCAGGCGGCAATCGCGTCGCCAGTCGTGCCGGGGATATCCAGCATAACGCCGGGGATAGTCGTGCCCGAGACGCTCATCGCGCCGGGAGGATTTGTGTTTGTAAAAATCAGTACGCCAAGGGCGCCCGCATCGGCCGCATTATTGATTTTTTCGGTGAAAGTACAGTCGCCGCGTTTTACCAAGGCAATGCTGTCCGTAAAGAAACCAGCCGGATAGGCATTGCAGCCGGACTCATTACCCAGATCTTCGCCGGAATACTTGACTGCTTTGTCCACGACCGCGGTAGTGAAGGGAATTTCACCGGCGAGGGTGGTGATGCCCTGATACAAGGGGTTGGAGAAATCCACCGTATGCGTAAACTTGCGGTTGTGCGAGGTAGCAGCCGTGCTGAGCACCCAGGGCGAGCGGTGCGCGACGGTCCCGGCATCTGGTCCGCTGTTGCCGGCGGAAGTTGAAACGGTAATGCCAGCCGCGGTCGCGTCAAGGAACGCCAATTCGACGGCATCGTTATAGGGATCTTCCCCACCAGAGATGGAGTAGTTAATCACATCCACGCCATCCAGAATGGCCTGTTGGACAGCCGCGACAGAATCATCGCCCGCGCACTGACCGCCGGATGGGGTTGGATAGCACACGTCATAAGCAATGATCTGCGCGTGCGGCGCGACGCCAGAAATGGTGACCGGAACACCAAAGAATTCCACGTCTACCGTATTACCGGCAACCGTGCTGGCCGTATGCGAACCGTGACCGTCCGAGTCTTCCGGGGTCACCGTTTCGGAAGGCGCGTCGTGCGTGTAGCTCCAGGCGCCAACCAATTTATCATTACAGGCGCTGGCGTAATCAGGGTCACCGCCTGTTGAGGCGCAAACACCCAGATAGTCGCCGGCCCAGGTATAAACGTAGCCGTCTGCGGGGGTGTCGCTAAAAGAGGGATGGTCAAAGTTGATGCCGCTGTCCAGGATGCCAACCAGCACACCCTCACCCTTGGTTCCAAGCGCGTTCGGAACGGCGCTGCCGGTCCAAATACCATCCGCGCCAATCCACTTGGGACCCGCATCGGTATCCAACGTGTAGTCGCGGTCTTTCAGGACTTTGCGGATGCCGGGCATGCCTTCCAGGTTTTTGGCTTCCTGAGCGCTCAGCTCAACGGAGACGCCGTTCAGAACTACGTCATAAATATAGCGGACCTCGATGGAACGCCCCAGCAGATTCTCAGCCTTGGAAAGCACAGACTGGCGATTGACAGCCAGACTGTTCAAGTAGTTTTGGCCCTCAATGCTGTTGATTCCCACGCCGCCTTTGGCGCGGCTGAGCGAAGCGCCTTCAAAAAGGACAATATATCGCGAGATTTCTGCCAGGTCGACAACGTCGTCCGCCTCGACAAGTGAATATTTCTCGACCGGTGTATGACCGGTGGGGACCAGATCGTTGCGCCCGGGTAGACCGCCCTGGGCTTCGACGGTGTTCAACCGCAGGCCGCTGACCGGGGAGGCGATCATCGCCAGAACAATGATTAAAGCAAGGACACGGATAGTTTTCGATCTCATTTGTTCACTCCATTGTTTTAGTTTGGATTGCTTACAGAGACAGGAAATTCTCAGGCCATACAAAGGCTGTGACTGCCAAAAAGATGCCTGAGGGTTTGGAAGCGATTTGCTTTATTTGCAATAATGCGACCTCCTTCCATGGGTAAAAAAGCTAAGAACAGGTAATTTCAAACAGAACTATACACAAACCAGCGTGTGCGTAATCAAAGTATACCACCTAAAGCGAATTAAAAGGCTTTTTTCACAAATTCTGGCCAATATTGGCCCTCACAAGCGGCAGGTTGAATTCAATTTCGTCAATAAGAACTGTTGGAATGCGAAATTTCAACACCGCGGACGCAAATGAAGCGCGGCACCCAAATCGCGCGCGGATTACGCTCTCCATAGCTCAGTGAGACGTTGTGCGCGCATTGTTCGCGGGAAAGCCATTCCAGGCGCTCTCCAAACAAATCCTCAAAACTTTGCGTGACGCGCACGTTATAGGGCACCGTCACGCTGCCGTCCTTGCGCAGCAGCAGCGCGCCAAACCGCGAACTTCCCGTGAAGATTCCGGCGGTCGGGTTAACGATGTTCATATAATGGATATAAGGGATATACAGGATGTCTTCCTCACGCGGGAGAGCTGCCAGCTCCTCCAGACTGCCAACCTCTTTTTCGCCGCCCGAGAGCACAAGATTGTTGTGATAAACAGAATGACCGGTTGCTTCCCTTCCGAACTCATCCGCGTCATCCTGGCTCCAGAAGAACGCTTTCAACACGCCTGCTTCAAAGAGCGGGAAGCGTTCCCGGCGTTTGCCCGTCAGGTCATGCGAAACCGGATAGGTTGCCTGGCAGTGCGGGTCATCCGTCAGCGTGAACCGGGGTGAAAAGACAGGCTGGCCAATTTGTTCTTCTTTCAGGAAAGAATAGCCGCGCTTCATCATCCCGCCGTTAGGTCCGACCCAATTGAATATATCCAGCACATCCCCCACTGCCGCGGCGCCAAACACCACGGTGTACTTACCCAGGGGCAGCTGGACAGCCGGGTTCTGGCTGTATTGCCGCACCAGGAAAGCCAGTTCAGCGCGCAAATGTTCCGGGTTTAGCTCGGTTTTCGCTTGAGCGGACTGCAGCGCGTTCACTTCCCACTTCAATTTCTGATGAGAAAGCACCGCGGTAATGGACGCGTCGGTGCAGGCAAAGTATTGGCTGTGTTCGCTTTCCGTGCTGATTTGGGCGGTGATGGTAATGCCGTTCGAAAAGACGCCGGAGAGTTTAATCGTTTCGGTTTCCAAACCGCGGGCGAGCGTGTTGAAAAACTCCAGCCGTTCAGGGTTAGTGATGCCCGCCAGGAAGGGGTCATACGCTTGCATATCAATAACAGTCTCACGATAGCAAGGGATGCTGGGCGTATAAGAAAGCGCTTGGGCTCGGCTTGCCATCTCGGCAGCCGTATCGATGCCGCGCTTCAGCGGCTCAATCTGGTTCGGATCCGCAATCATCTCGTAATCCGCGTGTTTATTGCCGTCATATACGCTGATTTGGAGCCGGACAAGGTGCTCATTCGTATTCAACGAAATAGCGGAATTCGCGAAACGCATCAGGTAGCTGTCTTCCTCATGGTAATAAATCGCCGCCCGTAAACTCTTTTCGAGGGCATACGCGCGCAATTCTTTTAATAATGCGATGACACTCTGCTGCATGGCTATTCTCCTACCGTCACATGATCAAAGCGGCAGACCGGCACGCCGTGCCCCAGCTGCATAATCTGGTTGGGCTGCCCTTTGCCGCAATTATCCACATACATCACTTCCCAGGTGCTCTCGTCTCCGACGGCGGAAAGCGAATTGTAAAACTTGAGCGTGTCGCCCTTATAGGTTGTGTTCTTCAAAACGCCTTTCACTTCGCCGTCCTCCACCAACCAGCCAATATCGGTGGCAAAGTGGAATTGCTCGCGGTTGGAGCCAATCGACCAGCTTTTATCCCCGTCCAGAATAACGCCCCGCTCTGTGCCGCGCACGATGTCTTCCAGGCTGCCATCCGTGCCGGGGTCCACATTGATATTGGTCATGCGTTCAATCGGAACGCGATAAAAGGCGGTGGCGCGGTTGGCGCCGCTGCTGCCCGAAAAGATTTGGCGGCGGGCTTTGGCATTGGCTTCCTCCACCATCTGCCTGCCGGTAATCGCGCCGACCAGGATGCCTTTGTCAATCAGCAGGTTGTTCTGGGCCGGCACGCCGTCGTCGTCAAAGCCAAAGCTCCCGGGTGAATTTTCCAGGGTGGCATCCGCGCGCACGGTCAACTTCTCGGAGCCATAACGCAGGCTGCCAAAGTCTTCCAGGCGCACAAAAGAGCCGCCCGCGAATGCCAGCTCATAACCGAGAATACGGTCAAGTTCCAGCGGGTGACCGATGGTTTCATGTGTCTGCAGGAACATAATGCCGGGCAGGAGGATAACCGAGCGCTCGTCTTTCGGGCAGTTATCCGCAACCAGCAGCTGATTCAGTTCGCGCACCAGGCGTTCAGCCGTACCTGAGAAATATTCGGGGTCCAGGGATTCCCAGCCGCGCGTGCTGCCTTGCCGGGCAGATTTGTATTTACGGGATTGCATCTCGCCGTCTTTATCAATACCCATCACCTCAAAGGTCGGATATACGTCGATGATGGTCTTGTCTATCTCACTGCCTTCCGAATCCATGAACACAATCTGGCGTTTCACGAAGTCCAGGGCTGCCACACGCTGGGCGACGCCGGACTGGTTTAGTTTGGTGTCCATCATGCGCAGGAATTCCAGTTTATCGGTCAGCGGGACGGTGAAAGGATCAACGCGGTTCGGGCTGACAAAAGAGGCCCGGACAGCGTCTTTTTCCGCCAGGCGCACGGGGAAGTCCACCCGTTCGGCTGCCGTGCGGGCGTTATCCAGCGCTTTCTCAAAAATGGCAGCGGTATCTTCCAGGCTGGATGCGGCGGAAAAACCCCAGGCGCCGTGGTAGAGCACGCGCACGCCTACCCCGCTTTGGGAAGAGGCGGAAAGGTTTTTGAGGTTGCCGTTCCACATCAGCAGGCTGTTGCTTTCCTCCGACGGGTACCAGCGCGCGTCCACATAGGTGGCTCCCTGCGCCATGAGCTTATCCATGTTCTGTTTGAGTTGCTGCTTCAAGGGCGTTCTCCTTTATAGGTCACAATGCGTGCTTCGCCACAGCGAAACACCTGTTGATTATACCGGAGGAAGCGCGGAACGGCCGAAAAACAGCGTGATTGGTCAAAAAACCGCCTTGACCTCCAGCTTCGGCAGAAGACCCGCGGGTCATTTCCGCTGTGGTATCGCGGCATCGGCATAATATTAAAGGAACCGTCTGTCCATCGGATTAGGGGCAGGTGTTTTTCACCTGGTTCTAATAAGAAGAAAAGCGGCATAAAGCGCCACCCGCTATCACTCCGGAAAAATTGGAGGTTGTCAGGTTTTCAGACCCGAAAGGACCCATCCCCGATTTGAATAGGCGCGGACCAGGCCGATTTTCAGATTGCTGGATTATCCAACGTGACATAAGTTCTCCCGGGCTGCTCCTGGTGCCGCAGCACAGCGCTTTTTCCGGTTTGCCGTTGCCCCATCAATATCACCAAGGGAAACGTTGCTGAACTTTTCAGGATTGCTGCTTCGATATGTCGTTTAATGTCCATTTACAACTCTCGTCAATCAGGCATGTCATTCCTGTTTCGCAAGCTCGGTATTCCCGTTTAGCAGAAGAAATACAAACTTTCGTCCTTTCTCCCAAAGCGCTGGCTTTATTTTCGAAGGCGCTATTTACGGACCAGGCGGAACCGGCTGACAAACGGAATCGCCCCCGGGGCAGTGGATAGGCGCATCCCATTTTCTTGATTTATTGGAAATGTTTATAATACTGTGCAAGAAGTGGCCGCATACTTTGGGAACAAAGCGCGCCGATTTTCGTCCTGAACATAACATCTTTTTTTACAGACAGGTTGCCATGGCTGAAACAACGATTGAAAAGAAGAAACCTTCCCTGCCGACGATGCGTTGGCAGTGGCTGCTGGGTATGTTCCTCAAACCGCGCAAAACGCTTCGGAAGGTTCTCGCGGAAGATAAGGCGGTCTGGCTGACGCCCCTGCTGGTGCTTTCGGTGCTGATTATCCTGGCTGTGCTGGTCGCCGCGCCTATTCAGAAGCAAATCATCCAATCGGGTTCGAATACCCCGGAGAATTTCCAGTATTGGACCAGCGACGAACAAAACGCGTTCTTGCAGGCACAAGCTTCGCAAACCTCACCTCTGTTTCTTTATGTGTTCCCTGTCCTGAGTCGGTTGAGCGGTTGCTGGCTGACCTGGTTGTTAACCAGCAGCCTGCTGCACCTGGTTATCACTCTGAGGGGCAGTCGTTCCAGCCGCGTCGGCGCCAGCAATCTGGCAGCCTGGTCTATGACCCCGTTGATTTTGCGCGTCGTGGTGGAAGTTCTTGTGGTTTTATTCGCGCGTCGATTGATTGCGAACCCGGGGCTCTCCACCTTAATTCCTTCGGATGCCGCCGGTTTCAAGTCCTACCTGCGCAGCTTGCTTTCAGTCGTAGACCTGTATTACGTCTGGCATGTGGTTCTTTTGTTGATAGGCTCCATACCGCTTTCCGGCCTATCCAAGGGCAAAGCGGTAAGCTCCGCCTTGACCGCGGTTATTATCATGCTGCTGCTGCTGGGAATACCTGGGTTTCTAAAGGCCGTTTTCAGTAAGATTCCCTCAACCGGCGGCTATTATTTCTTCTAATGACAGCGAATATGCAAGACGGCTTCGTCAGTACGACGGATTTAAAAAAGCACTATCGCATGGGCGATATGGACGTGCGCGCCCTGGATGGAATTACCCTGCGCATTGAAAAAGGCGCTTTCATGGTAATTATGGGTCCTTCCGGCTCCGGCAAGAGCACCCTGTTGAACCTGATTGGCGGGTTGGATTGGCCTACTTCAGGCTCAATTCGCGTGGACGACGAAGAAATCGCCGCGCTGGATGAAAACGCCCTGGCAGCTTACCGTCGCAATAAACTTGGTTTTGTGTTCCAATCTTTCAACCTGGTGTCATCCATGACAGCGGAAGAGAATGTGGGTTTCCCGCTGCGTTTTTCCGGAATTAAATCTTCGGTGCGCAAAGCCCGCGCCCGCGAAAAACTGGAGCAGGTTGGCCTGGCAGACCGTTTTAACCATAAACCAACCGAGCTTTCAGGCGGGCAGCAGCAGCGGGTTGCAATCGCCCGAGCGCTGATTAATGACCCCGCGCTAATTTTGGCGGACGAGCCGACTGGGAACCTGGATACCAGCAGCGGCACGGCAATTATGCAAGCTTTGGTGGATTTGCAGAAAGCTGGCAAAACAATTCTGGTCGCCACGCACGATCCGCGCATGCTTACCATTGCATCCGACTCGATTTTTCTCCTGGATGGAAAACAAGTCAGTGAAGCGCAATACCGCGAAACAATTGAAATTAAGACCTGGGAAGGTGTTGAATAACTATGAGAAAACTACTGATTATGTTCTGCGCTGCTGTGTTTTTGTTTACCGTTGTGCTGGCGGTCGTTCCCGCGCAAATAGCAAGCGCGCAAGCCCAGCCGCTGCTCTACGTCCATTCTTATTCTCCGGGACCCAACACGGGTGTCTCACCGTGGGAGCCTTTTACCTTTACTTTTGAAATCGGAAATAACGGCGCGTCTACAGCCAAAAACGTGGTGATAACATTCAGCAGCGAGGATTTCATTCCGCTGGAGGGCGGCGTGACCACCTGGCAAGACATAAGCCCTGGTAGTCATCCAGGGGCAACCTTACACTTTCGCGTCAGCGATAGCAGCAGCTGGAAATATTCCGGCGTCATTCATGCCACCGCAACTTTCACGGATGACGCTGGCGTCAGCTATTCCACCTCATTCGTGTTTTATATCGCCATTGCCCAGTCAGCAGTCGCCAGCCCCACCAAGACTCCTACCCCAGGGCCTGCCAACAAGCCCCAGTTGGTTATTTCGGGTTACAGCACAGACGTGGATCCGCTGCAGCCCGGATCTGCCTTCAACCTAAAACTTAAGATCCACAACGCCGGCGTGGCGGATGCCAGCAATGTGTCGCTGGTGTACGGCGGCGGCGTCTCGCTTTCTCCCGGTGAACAGGGAACACCGCCGGCAGGCGTTCCCGGCTCGACCGGAGACCTGGCCAATTTCGCCCCGGTGGGCAGTTCCAATGTCGTCCTGCTGGGCAATATGCCAGTTGGCGCTGCAATTGAAACAGAGCAAGCCTTTGTGGTCAATGTCACTACCGTCCCCGGCGCTTACCCCCTGAAAGTCTCCCTGGTGTATACAACCCCAGGTGGAACGCGCGCAGTAGATGACCAGCTCATCACCCTGTTGGTTTTCGCCCTCCCCCAACTGGAAACGGTTTTTTACCGGGACGCGGGCGTCATCTATAAAGACCAGCAGACAACGCTCCCTATCCAGATTACCAACCTATCCCGAAAGAGCGTAGTGCTTGGGAATATGACGGTCAGCACCGATTCTGGCGACCTGCAAAACAACACCAGTTTGGTAGGCTCCCTGGACCCGGGCGGTTACTTTACTTTGGACGTCATGTACACACCCCATACAGAAGGACCAGCCAAGGTCAATGTGAGCATCAGTTACACCGATGATTTCAATCAGTTGCGTGTATATCAATCCACGTTGGATATTGAGGTGCAGCCAGCGATGGAGCTCCCACAGGAGCCAATCCCCGGTGAAGGCGGGGTGCCGCCTGTCGCTCCGGAACAGCCGGTCGGCTTTTGGGCCAAGCTTTGGTCCGCGATCAAAGGCTTTTTAGGAATCGGCACAGGCAGCCAAATTGACCAACCCACCGAAATGCCGATTCATGGAGGGCAGGGGCGCCTCTTCGACCATCGGGGTGCCTGATAAGGATTTCTATGCGATTTAGCGACCTGGTTGAATTAATCGTCGCCAACCTTTCACGTCGGAAGGGAAGAGTGCTTCTGACCGCAATTGGCGTGGTGATTGGCACCGCCGCGGTGGTAACGCTGGTCTCGCTAGGCGCGGGCTTGCAAAAGAATGCCACCGAATCTTTATGGGGTATCAGCGACTTATCGAATATTACCGTTTACCCGGGTTATCCGAGCGAAACATCCGGTATGATTCGGGGCGGTGGCGGTGGTGGCGGCGGTGGAGGCAGTGATATGCAGAACCTTGTGCTGATTACCCCCTCCGTGATAGAGCAAATCAAAGCCATTCCTGGCGTCAAACGCGTGATTATTCAGGACTATGCCAGCATCGGCACAGAAATCAGCCTGAAAAAGCTCAGCGCCTGGGGTTCATTCCAGGGTGTGGACATATCAGACCTGGCGGATATGAACCTGGAAGCCGCCCAGGGAACCACTGAACTTGGCAGGGGCAAGCTCGTTGTTGGAGCATATGTCAACCGCAACTTTTACGACCCCAACCCCAAACCCAACGCGGAACCCATCGATCCGCCGGATTTATTGGGCCAGGTGTTAAAAGTAACTCTTGTCAAATGGAATCAGGACGGCACAGTGACCCGCCGATCGTATAACATGGAAGTGGTTGGCGTGCTTAAGGAAAGCAAAGGTGAGTCTGATTACAACATGTATATGACGTTGGATGAACTCACCCATTGGAACGAATGGGGGCTCGGCAAAAAAATCAACCGCGAGAAAGACGGCTATGGCCAGATCCTGGTAAAAGCGGAAAGCCCGAAAGAAGTCGTCGCCATCAGCGAACAGATTATCAACCTGGGTTTACAGGCGTATACGCCCCAATCCATGGTGCAGGGGATAAACTCGTTTTTCACGATTATGCAAATCATCTTTGGCGGCGTAGGCGCGATCGCGCTGCTGGTGGCTGCCATTGGCATCGCGAACACGATGACCATGTCCATCCTGGAGCGCACCCGCGAAATTGGCATTATGAAAGCCATCGGCGCGACCAACAACAACATTCTGACCATATTTCTGGGCGAGGCGGCTGGCATTGGCTTTGTCGGCGGGCTGGGCGGGGCAGCGCTGGGCTGGATTATCAGCGCGGTAATCAATGTGTTTGCCAGCTCTTATCTTGCCAGCCAGGCATCCAGCAATGGATACATGAGTTCGGCTCCCATTGCCACCTCCACCCCGTTTTGGCTGCCGGTTTTCTCCATTGTGTTTGCCACGTTGGTTGGCTTGCTCTCCGGGCTTTATCCTTCGCTGAACGCCGCCACACTTGTGCCTGTGGACGCGTTGAAATATGAGTAGTTAATCAGAACCTTTTTAGGCTTTGCTGAAGGACCCAGGCAGCCTGAACGGCAAGTTTTCGCTGCAATTAAGAAAAAAACAGGGCGGCTTCCACCGCCCTGTCTTGTGAATATGGACTAACCTTTTACTGCTCCTTGCGTCAGACCGCCGACAATCTGATCCTGCAGGATCAGGTAAATGGTCATAATCGGCAGAGCGGCGATCAGCGCGCCGGCAGCGAACACACCCCAGTTTTGGGTATATTGCCCGGCAGTAAAGATTTGCAACCCTACAATAGCCGTTTGCAGTTCGCGCTTGGTTAAAAGCGTACGGGCGATAATAAACTCCCCATAGGTGCCAATAAAGCTGAGGATAGCGATAACAGTCAGGATTGGCCGGAGAAGCGGCAGGATAAGCTTGCTGAAAACCTGCCAGTCTGTCGCGCCGTCGACGTGCGCGGATTCATCAATATCGCGCGGGATGGTATCCATATACCCCTTCATCAGCCAGATGTTCATGCCCATCGCGCCGCCTGAATAGACCAAAATCAGGCCGGCATGCGTGTTCAAACCCAGCGGGGGAAAGACATCACCTAACTGCTTGATAATGGTGAACAAAGCCACGATTGCCAGCAGGTTCGGGAAGCTTTGAATAAGCAAAATGGACTTGAGCAGCGTCTGTCTGCCGGTGAAGCGGAAACGCGAAAACGCAAAGGCTGCCATGGTTGTCAGGGATAATGTGAGCAGTGTCGAAAGGGTGGAGACCTTCAACGAGTTCTTCATCCAGGTAAAGAAAGGAAAAATCGGGTTGGTGGTTAATTCCTTGAAATTGGAGAAGTTCGCGTTCGGTGGGATAAGCTGCTGGTTAGCCATATCAGTCACCGGGTTAATCGCCGCGGAAAAGATCCAAAGCACCGGGAAAATGCTGAATGTGACCAGGACAATCGCCAGCAGCCAGCGCAAGACCAGCCCGATACGTTTGCTGCGTTTGATGGATTGGGGTTTATGGGTAACGCTCTTCGAATCAGACATTTTCTCCAACCTCCTCCCACATATTCGTGAACCTGAATTGCGCCAAAGACATAATGGCAATCAAAACAAAGAGTACCAGCGAGATTGCCGAAGCATATCCATACTGGACGCCGCGGCCGCTGGCGAATGCCAGATTGTAAACGTAACTGATGATAATATCCGTGTAACCGGCTTGGGTCGTCGCGGTCGGGATAGGCGGTCCGCCGTTGATAAACGCGTAAATCAGATTGAAATTGTTGAAGTTGAAAATGAACGAGGCGATCATCAACGGACCTACAGAAACCAACAGCAGTGGCAAGGTGATATTCCAGAAGCGCTGCCAGCCCGTGGCGCCGTCCACCTGGGCGGCCTCGTAAATATCGCTGGGGATGGACTGCAAAGCGCCGCTGGTAACCAACATCCAGTAGGGGTAGCCCAGCCAGGTGTTCACAATCAGGATGGCTGTGCGTGCCAGCCACGGGACGTTATGCCAATCCGGAGAGAGACCAAACAAATTGTTCAGCACGCGGTTGATGATGCCAAGGTGGGGGTTCAACATACCGCGCCAGATCAGGATGGTAATCAGGCTGGGAATCGTGTAGGGAATCAACAGCAGCGACCGCAGCAGTTTTTTCCCTTTGAACTTGGGGTCTCCATAAATGATGGAAATTAACAAACCCACGGAAAAAGTCAGGAACAGACTCATGAACGCGAAAATAAAGTTCCAACTGACAATCGTCGCCAGAGGTCCGCGCAGCCCGGGGGCGGTGACAAACTGCACAAAGTTCTTGGTGCCAACCACGGCGGAATAACCGGGTATCAGTTTGGCACCGTTTTTGGCGGTATAAGTCCCTTCAATATCTGTGTAGACCACCCCGGTTTGCTGATTTGTAAATGTATTTGCTTCCCGGTCGTAGACGAATAATGGCAGAAGTTCAGCCGCTTCGGAAGGGCTGCGAACCTGGATTGTTTTTTCAGGGTTCCCAAACTTGATATTGGTCAGGTTTTTGTCAGTCGCCGCGGTGATGCGGTTGAGGCGGACGTAGCCTTCAATGGTTTTTGGTACGCCGTCTTCATCCAGCTCACCAATGCCATTTTGCCCTGGTATCACTTCGAGGGTGTGATCTTCCGCGTTCGCATCCACCATACGCACAATGCTGGTGTGGCCTTCGGTATCTTTCAGCCAGAGCAGATAGGTATTTTCGGGAGAACGGAAAGCGACCCATTTATAGGCTTTTCCGGTTTCAGGCAGGTAGGTTTGTGACTCAATCTGATTGATGGCTTGCGTTTGCGTAATCAGGTGGGCGTCGCCGTAGTTGGTGAAAGCGTTGTATATAGTATAGAGAATCGGAAAGATGGAAAATAAAAGCCAGGCAGCCAACCCGACCGCCATCCAGCGGAACATATGGGCTTTTGGAATGAGGAACGAGAAGCTGATAAGCGCGATAATCAAAATGAAAACAATCGCGAGCGGGATGTACCCCAGATTAATTAATCGATACGTGAAATATCCAAGGAGCGCATCAACGATGAGGACGATTATGGTGGTGATAAACGAGGAAACTTCCAGAATCGTCCGCTTTGCAAACTGAGCTTTCGTGATAGTTGTTTCACCCATTACCTGTCACTCCTTTCTGTTTCCAAGCACACTTTGTGTCGCGAAGCATACGTTGCACCCCGAAACACGCCTGGTATTAAATTGTTTGGAGGAGACCAGGCATGCCTGGTCTCCTCATTAACTAAGTAACTGACTTATGGAACGATGATCTGGAGAGTTGTGGTCTCGGGATCAAAGATGAAGGTCACGTTGCCATCAGCGGCAACCGTGAACTTGTAATTGCCTTCGCCATCGCCGTAGGAAACAGCCCAGCCGCCGTCAAGGGCAACTTTGCATTCGTATTCGCCAGCGGGGATCAGGAAGGTGCCGGTGTATTTGCCGTCTTCGCCCTTCACCAGAGCGGTCTGAGCGCAGTAAGGCATCCAATCGGAGGCGCAGCCGACTTTGGTCTGGTAAGAACCAGGCACGTTGACCATGCCCTTGGAAGCAATCGCAATCTTAATGTTGTTGGCGGCATCGGTGTAGGCCTGTTCGGGGGTCTTATCGCCGTTGAAGATAAAGGTCAGGGCATTGCCCCAGTCAGACCAGACAGCGCCCATTTCGGGGATAGCGGGCATAGGCAGAGCGCCTTCGCCGGCTTCCGCAATCGCCTTCAGATCCGGGTCGTCCACTTTCTCAAGGGCGGGGATGTAGGCGGGGCCGCGGGGGTCAGCTTCGTAGAGCTTGAGCATTGCGTCTTCGGTCGCGACGAATTCAGTCAGGAAGGTCTGCGCAAGCAGGATATTCTCGCTGAAGGCATTCACAACAAAGCCCTGGACGCCGAGGAAGGGAGTTCCGCCATCCGGGAACTTGGTGATGGCAAAGGGAGTACCAGCTTTGCGCAGGTTTTTAATTTCCCAGGGGCCATTCATGAAGAACGCCACATTGCCGTCTTTGAACATGGATTTCGCGGTGGTGTTGTCGGTGTTGCTGGAAAGCGTACCATCTTTGACCCAATCCAGCGCCATTTGGCCGAACTTGATCATGCCTTCACCGCCGACGCCAATGTCAGCCGGGTTGTAATCGCCATTGGCATCCACACCAAAGATATAGCCGCCCTGAGAGGTCATCCAGGGATAGGCGTCATAGGAGGTGCCGGCCAAAACAATGCCGTATTCCACTTTACCATCAGCAATCAACTTCTGGCTGATATCGTGAACTTCCTGCCAGGTAGTGGGAGGCGTGGGGACGAGCTCGGTGTTGTAGAAGAAACCGAGGTTTTCCTGGGCATAGGGCATTCCGTAGAGCTTACCTCCGTAGGTAAAAGCTTTGATGGAGGACTCGACGAAATCGGATTTCTTTTCACCAAGGTCGATTTCGGCGGCCAGACCAGAGGCAACCAAAGCGGGCACCTGATCATGGGGAATCACGATAATATCGGGACCTTCGCCAGCGGGAGCGGCAACGGTGAATTGATCGCGAATACCGGAGATATTCTCAACGACCACATCCACGTTGTACTCAGCCTTGAACTTCGCGCCCAATTCAGCAAGAACGGGAGCGCGCTGTTCGTCCGCCCAGATGCGCAGAGTGCCAGCGACGGCTTCGGTCGGAGCCTCAGTCGGGGCTTCGGTTACTACAGGAGCCTCAGTCGGAGCTTCAGTAACGACCGGGACTTCTGCTGCTTTGGCGCAAGCGCCAAGCACCATACTTGCAATCAAAAAGATTGCGACGAGCATAATACTTTTCTTCATTAGTTTCTCCTTTGAAACACTTGAATGATTTGGCTGTATTTGCCATTGTTTTACGGACATCCTGACCTCAATTGATGAACGTTGAAATGGGCCGCGCGTTTCCCAGGTGCTGCGCGGCTTTCTGGCTCACTGAATTCTTGGGGGCCAGGGTGTTTTCGATGTGACTGCTTACGGCGGTGTAACGGTTCAGCTCTTCCTCGCTAAAAAGTGACATGAGGTGGTCTACGAGTGCCAGATATTCCGGATAGACCCGCTCAAAAAGCATGCAGCCGGATTCGGTTAACGAAAGTTGGAAGCTGCGGCGGTCTTCCGGGTGCGCCTTACGCAATACCAGCCCATCTTTTTGCATTCCCTGAACGACGCGCGTGGTGTTGGACTTGGTGCACAGCATCAGATCACTCAGATCCATGTAAGTAATTCCGGGGTGATTTTGGATATGTAACAAGGCATAGAAACGGGGAATCGAAAGGTTGTACTGACTGAGAAAGGCTTTCTCATGGTTATCAATATGAAGAAAAATAGCCTTCAAAGATTCGTAAAAAGTCATGCCTTCCGGTACCATTTTCCAACAGACTAAGCGCTGCAGCAATTAGTTAACATATCAACCATTTTAGTATTAAAGTGATTTTTGTCAAGAATTAATCCAAGCTTAACATTGTCATGCGTTGCACTTTAAGGAAACAGCAATACGGCTGGTTGGGTACATCTCCGTCGGCATTCACACTGACGGTGAACGGCGCTCTGCCGCCGCAGTGATGCTGATAGTTTTTTTGCGGCCCGTAAATGCCGGGGGTCTTCTTGACGTTTTACTGTCTGAATGTTAACCTTAGCCAATGACAACAATATCCCTCACAACTGACTTCGGAAACCTGAATGGTTTTGTCGGCACCCTGAAAGGGGTGATTTGGAACATCGCGCCAGGCGCGCAGATTGCCGATATTACCCACGATATCCCCGCCCAGGATGTTCGCCAGGGCGCGATCGCCCTCTGGCGGGCCGCGCCTTTCTTCCCGCCCGGCTCGGTGCACATTGCCGTCGTTGACCCTGGCGTGGGTACCGACCGCCGCCCGATTGGGGCGCGCTTTGGAAACCAATTTTTCATCGCGCCGGATAACGGTTTGCTGACCCCGATGTTGGAGGATGCCGAGGCTGCCGGGGAATCCGTGCAAATTATCTGCCTGGATCAATCCCGCTTTTGGCTCCCCAGCGTAAGCCGCACCTTCCACGGGCGGGATATCTTTGCTCCTTGCGGGGCGCATCTTGCAAATGGCGTCCCATTATCCGAACTGGGCACGCCTGTAACCGAAATCGTGCGCAAACCCCTGCCAAAACCCGAACAAACGGAACAGGGCTTTCGCGCGCATATCCTCCTGGCAGATGTGTTCGGCAATCTCACCACGGACCTGCCCGCCAGCTGGGTCAGAGACTACGAAAAGGTCACTTTCACGCTGCGCGGCAAAACAATTGAGGGCCTGGCGCTCTCTTACGGACATAAGCAAATTGGCGACCTGGTTGCCCTGGAAGACAGCGAAGGTTATATTGAAATCGCGGTGGTTAATGGCAGCGCGAAAAACGTTTTTTCCGCCCAAATTGATGACGTGGTTGAGGTCAGCCTGAATGCCTGAGCAAGACGCCCTACCCCTCGTTATTCGGGACCTGTCCTTTCGCTACAACTCCCGCAGCGCGCCAGCCATTAAAAACATAAACCTGGAGCTGCACCCAGGGGAAGTGCTGCTGTTGGCGGGTTCGAGCGGCTGTGGGAAAACCACCCTGATGCGCTGCATCAACGGGCTCATTCCGGAAGCTTATCACGGCGAAATGACAGGCGACATCCTGCTCTACGGCGAAAGCGTGCGCGGGAAAAAACTCTCGGATATCTCTCAGCATGTCGGCACGCTGCTGCAAGACCCCGAAAGACAAATCCTGGGCACTTACGTGCTCAATGAAGTTTGTTTCGGGCTGGAGTGTCTGGGTTTGGAACGTTCAGAGATGATTCGCCGCGGAGAGGAAGCTCTGCGGCGGTTGAATATCCTGCACCTGCGCGATAAAGAAACCTTCGGTACATCCGGTGGGGAAAAGCAAAAGGTGGCGCTGGCTGGCGTGCTGGCCATGCAGCCGAAAATCCTGCTTCTGGATGAACCGCTCGCGAGCCTGGACCCCGCCTCCGCGCGCGAAGCGCTGCTGGCTTTCAGGCAGCTGGCGGATGAAGGTCTGGCAGTCATGATCGTGGAACACCGCGTCGAGGATGTGCTCGCGATTCATCCCGAACGCGTTATCTATATGGAAGATGGCGAGATAACCTACCAGGGCAGTCCCGCCGGGCTAAGTCAGGTGGTGGATTATCACAAGATAAAACTGCCCGCTGAGGATATCCTCGCGCGGGCAAAAAAAGAGCCCGAAGCTGATTTTGTGCCGGCGGTGCCAAAACTGGATTACTCCAAACCCCTGCTTCAATTCAATGAGGTCGGCTTTCACTATCATGAAGATTTGCCCGAGGTATTGCACGGGATTAATCTGAATATCTATACCGGCGAGGTAATCGCAATCCTGGGGCACAACGGCTCCGGGAAAACCACGCTCGTCAAACACGCGCTCGGTTTGCTCAAACCCACCCGCGGCAGCGTGCTGCTGGAGGGTATGAATTCCAAATCAACAACAGTGGCCAAAGCCGCCCGCACTGTAGGTTACGTCTTCCAAAGCCCGACGCAGATGCTTTTTGCCGCAACTGTCGAAGACGAACTTTCTTTTGGACCGCAAAACCTGGGCTTTTCAAAAGAAACCATCGCGGAAAATGTGCGTTGGGCAATTCAATCTGTGCACCTCGAGGAAGAGCTGGGCACCCCACCGCTGGCGCTTTCTTTTGGTCAGCAAAAGCGGGTCAGCATCGCTTCCGTGCTTTCCATGCGCTCACGCATCCTGATGATGGACGAGCCCACCGCCGGGCAGGATTACTGGAACTACCAATCCTTTATGGACACTATCCTGCAAATGCCGGGCTTTGATTCAATTATTTTTATCACGCATGACCTGGACCTGGCGCTGACTTACGCGAACCGCATCATTGTGCTCTTTGACGGCGAAATCGTGGCGGACGGCGCCCCGCAGGACGTGCTCCAGGATACCGACCGGCTGCTTCAATGGAGGCTGCTGCCAACCAGCCTTCTCGAATTGAACTTCCGGATGCTCCCCCGGACGGGGAAGTTTCAGCGCGCTGAAGCGTTGGCGCGTTATGTCGGATAGGGCTTGTTCTTTCAAAGTTCGGCGTTTGGTCTGCGGAGAAAGCAGAATTTTTGGCTGCTCAAAGCAATGCACTAAAATAACTGTGTTCATTTTCGGGTCAGTCAAAATGTTCATTGAACAAGGTATAAGCCGCAGAGACCCGCAGCTGTTTATCGGGTAGAATTGCACTGTATTATTCGTGATTACTGATTCAGGAGGTTTTGTATGCAAGAAAAGAAGTCTTTATGGAAATTTGGTACGAAGCAAGTTGTGTTTGCCGCCATTGGCGCGGCTTTGTATGCTGTCCTGGCATATGCCACCAACATGTTCCAGCTGCCCGGCGCTGGTAATGTGTCATTCAGACCTGCTGTCGTCATTCCGATGTTCTTCGGCATCGCGTTTGGACCGATTGTCGGTTTCATCGCCGGATTTGTTGGCAACATCCTGGCAGACCTGCTCTCCGGTTACGGCTTTTGGTTTTGGTGGGATCTGGGCAACGGTCTCCTCGGCCTGGTGCCGGGGCTTATCTATCCCCTCATTGAAAACTACAAAGCCGGCAAGTCTATCCTGCTCGCCGAACTTTTTGTAGTACTCGGTTCCGCGATTGGCATGGGCGTGGCATCTTTATCCGAAATGTGGGTCTCCGGCGCGGATTTGAACACGGTCATTTTCGCGAATTTCGTGCCAGCCCTCATCCCCGATGTGATCAATGGACTGGTACTGGTTCCGCTTCTGATGATTGCCTACGCTGCCATAACCCAGCGCAGCGGTCGCAGCTAACTTTTGCTTCCCGGGCAGGCGGCAGTGCCGCCTGCCCAGTGATACCACCTTCCCATGCTCGTAAGCTGGCACTACAAATATCGCGGCAGCCCGATGGATCAGATTGATCCCCGGGCGCGTTGGATTTTCTCCTTCGCTTTTCTGGTGGCCGCAACCTCCACCTGGAACAGCGCCATGCTGGCAGTTCTGTTTGTCATTGCCATCATCTGGTACAGCCTGGGGAAAACCACCTGGAAAGAAACGCGCCGCGGCTGGACTCTGGTCTTAATCATGCTTTTTACCATGATTGTGGTCAACACCATCATTACCGGCGGTGGTGCAGGCGGCGTGGTACCCGAAGGCGGAAAATTGGTTTGGCCCGAAGGCATCCGTTTGTTTGGCAAGCTGCTGAGACCTGGCCTGACCGTTGACCGGATTTGGTTTGCCCTTTGTCAGCTGATGCGCATCGGCGGTATCTCAATGTTTTTTATTCTGATCCCCTATACGATGGATTCACGCTCCTACGGCGCCACCTTCAGCAAGCTGGGGCTGCCAGACAAACTGGCATACACCATGGAACTGTCCATTCGTTTCATTCCCAGCCTGGCGCGCAGTTTCTCAATCACCCTGGATGCCCAGCGCGCCCGCGCTTTCGAACTGGATGACGTAAAGGGCGGAATTATCCGGAAAATTGGCCGGATCGCGCCGCTCATCATCCCTGTGACGATGAATGCTATCCTCTCCAGCGAAGACATCGCCAACGCCATGGATTTGCGCGGTTTTGGACAGCGCAAACGCACCTGGCTGTTCGAGTTGAAATACCATTGGTGGGATTACCTGGTCATCGCGTTTGGTTTTCTGATAGCTGCTGGAAGTCTGATTTTGGTTTATGTCTACAAACTCGGTTCGTTTTCTGTTCCCCTGTTCTTCTATCAACTCTTTCAATAGGATTCGTTCTTCCCGGCGGGACGACCCGAAAACCCTGATAACAGGGAGTGATTAAAACGCTGCGGTAAATAACTCGAATTGAAATGGGTTATCTCAGGAGACCCGCGTGTCAGGCATCATCTGGCAGCGGGGACAGGGCCGTCTGTTCAAATTCCGTCAGGATTTCTCGCAAATAAACACGGGGAGAAAGGGTTTTATCGCGCGCCAAAGGGTTCAGGTCCATTGCGTACGCCACGGCGCGAGCGTTATCCACGGCGTTGGGTTCATCCATGGTGGCGTTGGCGGCGCGCCTGCCCGGAATCGCACGATCATAGCGTTTGCCGCTCTCGACCTGGGTGCCAAATACTTTCAAAAGTTCGCGCTGCAGCTCCAGGCGCTCAGAACAATCAAAAGCTATCCGAAAGCGCTCTGGCAGCCATTCCAAACCGCGCCAGACCTCGCAGCCGAAGACTCTTTCCGGGAGCATCGCTGCCGGCAGGCCGCGCAGCGCCTGAATAACGCGCCAGGCAGCCGCGGTATGAGTCGGGTGCGAATCTAACAGGCTGTGGGTATAAACCCAGCAGGGCCGCGCCATGATCAGCAGGCTGGCGAGGCTTTGCACGACCGCGTTTCTCTGGCGAATATCCTGGCTGGCATAATTCATGAAGACGAGCGCCCCATACCTGCCAATCCGGGCTGCGGTCTTTTGCTCTTCCTTACGCAAGGCGGCCAGCTGGTCGTCGCTCCAGGCGGCAAACTTACCCGCGCGCGGCGCGCCTCTGCCATCCGTGAGCACCACACCGCCAAAGACGCTGCCACCTTTGGCGTATCCTTTGAGGATGCCGTCTATTGCCATGATTTCCAGGTCATCCGGGTGCGCGGCAATCCCCAGGTGCGTGATTGAAGCCAATAACTCCTGTTCAGCCGCCGCATCGGAGACAAGCTCCCCTGTTTCTGGCACATAAACTTCAAATATCGCTGCGCTCATCCACCTTTTCTTCCGGTGTCAGGTGAGAAAAGCCAGGCGTGGGAAGATCGCACCCCGCGCCTGGCATTGGTAAGTTGTGGTTATAGGCCCAGGTCTCCGATTGAAAGCCTGCCCCAATCTACCGCGCTGTCGGAATACGCGTCGATAACAAAGGGAAGCAAGGTCCGCGTTTCGGACACTCTGTCGTAGACATAGACTTGGCGCACGCCGCCAAATTCCCGGGAATAAAGAATCCGGCTGCTATCCGGCGACCAGGCCAGGAATTCCGCGTTGCCGCTTTCCACCAGAAGCTGTTCGTGCCCATCCGGACTTATGAGGATGACCATATGCTCTGTGGCGGTCCTTTGCACAGGGTCAATCTCGACCAGGGTAAAGGCTATCATGCTTCCATCCGGAGACCATTCCTGGCGGATAGGCGCGGTATCTGAGCGGTTGTAAATCGTTATGGGGCTGCTCAGGTTGCTGCCGGCGGTATAGAGCGCGCTTTCCTCATAACCGTACATCTGCCACTGTCCGAACACCGTCCGGGAGCTATCGGGGGAGAAATCAATCGCGCCAATTTGGAAGCTGAACGGCGGGCTTATCTGGTTGAGAGTAGGCAGATGCCAGACTGATTCGCTGCCGCACTCGGAATAACAGCCGCAGCTGTTGGCAACCAGCCACTGCCCATCGTTGGAGATGGTATTGACGAACTTCAAACCTCCGCCGATGTTGCCCAGATTGGTCGAGCTGCTCAGATTGGTCTGGTCATAGCGCATGACGTTAAAGTTCAATAAGGATTGGTCTTCCAGGTTCTCGACAGGCGGGCAGGTCATATTCCCAAGCATGGTGAAAAACTGTCGGCCAACCCCGTTCCACTTGATGAACTTGCCGTAGGCGCTCATATCAACCTTCGTTCCGCTGGTGAAATCATTCATATAGCTGTTCTCACCTTTGATATACGCCAACACTGCTCCGTCAGGAGAAATTTCCGCTTTATTATAGGCATTCCCGTAATCCCCCGGCACGCCATCAAAGGTCAACTGCTCCAGGGTTCCCGAATCAACCAGATAGCGCCAGAGGTTAGCGTTGTATCGGAAAATAATTTGACCGTTCGGAGGAGCCAGCGCCTCAGTTGGCTCGAGGGTGGGTGTGGGTTCCAGGGTTGGCTCCGAGTGTTCTGTCGGTATGGCGGGCGGCAGGGTCGGGGCTTCAGTTGGGAGTTTTGGGATGAAAGAGGGAAAACAAGCCTGCAGCAAAAGCAGGCAAACAATAATCAGAAAGATTTCCAAGGGTCGGCGGCTGCGCATCATTATCTCCTTTGCGAATTGATTTAATGGACGTGGTTCTAAGCGTGTGTAATCAGTTTGAAAGGTTTATTAATGCTTAGTGTTCATTCATTATACCCGGTGTGCCAGGTCAAAAAAATGGGCTGTAACAGCTTAATATCTCATAAATGAAATTCGCTTTTTAAACCACCCGACTCGGAAATTTAATCGGAAAAATTTCACTGCGACAGGAGCGGAGATCCGCGCAATTTCTTGGACCTAACTCAGGTGAAGGCAGCCCGAAAAAGACTCTGGATTTGGGTTTTCTTTGGTTATCCTGTTGTCCACCAGCTGTCCCCCGCGTGCTCTGGCTCAGGCTGGTAGTTATTTACCGCGACAAAAGCCAGGCCGTGCTAATCCGTCTGAACGCGATTTCCGAAAACTTTGAGAGACGAGTATAAGCGAATTAAACAAGGCATGTTGCCTAGGCAGGGGTAAGCAGGGTCGCCTTCCGCGGCATGAAAGAATTGCCGGGGTTCCGCAGCCAGCTTGCCGCTTGAGAATCCATAGACTGGCGTGCCTTCAATAGATTCAAGATTAGCTGTCGCGTACCCATCCGATTTTTACCGACGGCCGAACCTTGCCGCGCGGCGGGAATTTGCTGGCGATTCAGCGCAAAAGGTTTCTGGAAATAACCACGGCGGCAGGTATTCAAGGGAATAGGAACTGCAGCCCGCCGCGTTTTGGTTGGTCTCCTCCCCTCCCCTGCTTCGCGCGAATCAGCGCGGAGGGCTCCTATCGGTTATATCCGCGCTTGTTTTTCTTGAAGGGTAAGAAAAATACTCAGGCGCTCCGGAAAGGGAGCGCCTGATTGATGGATTTGTGCAACGTAGACAACGACTGATTATTTGGCTACGCGCAACCGCGACTCTGCTGTTTCCTAACAAGGCCGCGGCTTTAGGGGCTATTTAGTCTTCTTTGGTAAGGGTGGACAGATAGAAGGTCAGCCCCATCTGTTCCATCTTGCTCATTTCGGTCTCGATATAATCGATGTGGTCTTCTTCTTCCACCAGGATGGAATCGAGCAGTTCCTTGGTGCCGTTGTCGCTGGCATCCACGGCCACTTTAATTGCGGCGTTGTACTTATCGATGGCTTCCTGTTCGGCAGCGTGGTCATTCGCGAAAATCTTGGGGACGTCCGCGCCAATATGGATTGCCTTTAGGTTGCTTACAATCGGCACGCCTTCCAGGAACAGGATGCGGGCGATGAGCTTTTCGGCATGGCGCATTTCTGTAATGGCACGTTTTTCAATCGTTTCATGCAGCACAGGGTAACCCCAGTCTTCAGCCATCTCGCCGTGAACCATATACTGGTTGATGGCGGTCAATTCATCCGAGAGTAAATCATTTAAAACTTCCAAAACTTTCTTATTACCTTTCATGTTCAGCTCCTTAAGTTAAACGTTTGTAGTGCTTATTATAGCATAGGCTGTCTGCAACGAATTTATCCCGAGAAGGCAAGGCATTATTCCAGGAAGCGCCTTCCCCGGGGATTCCCAACTTCCAAACCCTCCTTTGCAACCGCAATTTTTCCGGTTGTGTTTGTGGGTGAAGGCAAACAAGTAATATAATTCTGGCATGGCAAATATCGCATTGCGCGTCAACGGCAGTCCCTATTCCCTCCCCGAAGTTCCCAACGAAACGCTCGCGTCCCTGTTGCGCGAGCGTTTGCGCCTGACCGGCACCAAAATTGGCTGCGGCGAGGGGCGCTGCGGCATTTGCACGGTGTTGGTGGAAGATCAACCGGTTAAGTCTTGCTTGTATCCCGTTAAAAAAGCCGCGGGCAAGTCTGTCCTAACGATTGAGGGGCTGCGTGCGCTCTCCCCCACACCAGGCAGCCCGCATCCGCTGCAAGAGGCTTTCGTTGCCTACGGCGCGATACAGTGCGGTTTTTGTACGCCCGCGCAAATAATCAACGCTTACGCTTACCTTTTGAAGCACCCGGACCCGGATTACGAAGCGTTGAAAGCCGCGCTCAAGGATGTGCTTTGCCGCTGCGGCGCCTACGAGTCAATTCTCCAGGCAGTCCTGGCTGCCGCTCAAGTGATGCGCGGCGGAGGTCCCCTGCCCCTTCCACAAATCAGCCTGACGTCAACCGAAACCCGAGCAATCGGCACCCTGCATCCCAGACCCGACGCGAGTGCGAAAGCTGACGGTTCTGCTGTTTTTACTGATGACCTGAGCTTCCCCGGCATGCTCTACGCCCGCGTACTGCGCGCGAACACGCCCAGCGCAATACTGCGTTCGCTGGATATCACCCAGGCTTTGGCGCACCCGGGCGTACGCGCGGTTCTCACAGCCGAAGACCTGCCCGCGGCCCGTCGGCACGGTTTGTTCATCAATGACTGGCCTATTTTGGTCGGACAGGGAGAACGTATCCGCACCATGGGGGACGCTCTGGCCTTGATCGCCGCGGATACCCAGGCAGACGCCGACTCCGCGCTAAAGCTTATTCGGGTGGAATTGGAGCCCTTGCCAGTGCTTTCCACGCCCCACCAGGCACTCGCTCCTGAGGCAGCCTCGCTGCACGAAAACGGCAACCTGCTGAAACACATCAAGGTGCGCAAAGGCGATCCCGGGCTGGGTTTTAAGGATGCGGAAATAATCGTTGAGCACAACTTCTACACACCATTTACTGACCATTTGTTTATGGAACCGGAATGCAGCATTGCCGTTCCCCTTTCAGACGGACGCATGGAAGTGTACGTGGGTTCTCAGATTCCCTATTCTGACCGCAGCCAGGTTGCAGCCGCCCTTGGTATTCCGGAAGAGCAGGTGCGCATCCGCGGGCAGCTTACCGGTGGCGGCTTTGGCGGAAAAGAGGATATCGCCGGGCAGATTCACGCCGCTCTGCTTGCCCGGGCGGCGGGCAGGCCGGTTAAGCTGCTTTTTAGCCGGAGGGAGAGCCTGCTGGTGCACCCGAAACGGCACGCCACCCAAATCCGGGTGAAATTGGGCGCGCGCAAAAACGGGTTGTTGGTTGCCGCGGAGACAGAGCTGTATGGAGATACCGGCGCGTATGCTTCGCTTGGCGAGAAAGTGATGACGCGCGCGACAACACATTCCACCGGGCCGTATGTCATTCCACATGTGAAAGCCGACTGTTACGCTGTCTACACGAACAACCCGCCAGCCGGCGCGTTTCGCGGTTTTGGTGTTTTGCAGTCCGCCTTCGCGGTTGAAAGCACAATGGACATCCTCGCGCACGCGCTGGAGATGGACCCGCTGGAGCTGCGTAAGATTAACGCTTTGCATGAAGGCAGCCTGACCAACACCAATCAGCTGCTGGAAAACAGCGTTGGTTTACCAGATTGTCTGAAAGCGGTTGAACAAACCTTGCGTCAAGTGGCTGGTACAGAGCCATTTGCGCCCAAATCTCACACCCGCGCCGGAAAACAATACCTGCGCTGCTGGGGGGTGGCGGTAGCTTACAAAAATACAGGTTTGGGAAGCGGCGCGGACGATGTCGGGGCTGCCGATGTTGAATTGCAATTGAACGGCAGGCTGCAGGTGCGCACTGCCGCGGCGGAAATCGGGCAGGGTTTGGTTACCACCCTGCAGCTCATCGCGGCGGAGGTGTTCGCGCGAGACCCTGAAGACGTGGATGTGTTGGTTATGGATACTGACCTCACGCCCGACAGCGGCCCAACAACGGCATCACGCCAGACGTTTGTGACTGGCGGGGCGGCTTTGCTTGCCGCTAAAGAGCTCAGGCAGCACATTCTGGCGTACCTGGCTGTACTCTGGAATGTGGAACCAGGGGTAATTTCCTTTAATGCTGAAGGCGCCCGTTCTGAGTTGCCTGAAATGACAGCCGCGGCTCACACGCATAGAATGCGCTGGGACGAAATCGCCGCGCTCATGGAGGCGAGCCCAGCCGGCAGGTCTATCCGCCGCGCGTATCACGCGCCGGAGACCAGCCCACTCGGCGAAAGTGGGCCGATTCACTTTGCTTATTCATTCAGCGCGCAAGCGGTCGAGATTGAGGTGAAACTGGAGAGCGGCAGGGTACGGGTGCTGCGGGTAATATCCGCCAATGACGCCGGGCGCGTGCTGAATCCCCTGGGTTTTCAGGGGCAGGTAGAAGGCGGGGTAATCATGGGCTTGGGGCACGCTTTGATGGAAGAATTCCGCGTAACCGGAGGCGTCATTGAATCCGATCGGATGGCACGCTGCCCAATCCCGCGCATGTCAGACAGCCCGCAGGTAATTTCTATCCCCGTAGAACATCCTACGGCCGAGGGTCCCTTCGGCGCCAAAGGCGTCGGCGAAATTGTTTGCATCCCGACCCCGCCCGCGATCGCAAACGCGCTGTACAACGCGATTGGGCTGCGGGTGTTCCGTCTGCCCATTCGACCGGAGGAAGTACTCGCTTTCCTGCAAGAGCACCCGCGAATTTAACATTATCCGTCCACTTTTTTCTTCCACTCAGCTTTCCATTCGGCATCGCGCCGGTGAGTACCGTCGCAAAGCGGTTTATTGCGGGAATTCCCGCAGCAGCACAAAGTCACCCGGTTGCGCGCGACAAATGGGAGGCCGTCTGAACGTTTGATGGCCAGATACCCTGTAACCCATAAGGGACCCCGGATTCGACCTTGAGAAGTGACCTCAAAAGTCTCGGCAATTTCTTGCGGTAAGTCTGGTTCCACATCCGGTTCATCCGGGTCCAGCTGATAGGTCAGCGCGCCGGAAGGACAGCGTTCTATCATCGCGATAGCGAGAGAGCGCTTCAGCGTATCTTCGGATTCCGCTGTCAGCTGCACAATACCGATGTCGCGCAGATTACAAAAACCCGAATTCATGCAGAGATCCCGTGATAGATGAACGATTATCTGCTTGCCGCCGGGGAGTAACATAAAATCTTCCGCGGTGCCATCAGTGACAGCTGTCTCTTTGCCATCAAAGGGTTTGAAGAGGTGGGTTTTATCGCAGAAAGGCATGTGTTTCGAGTTCCCACAGTGGCAGAGAGAATAGCGCTCACCCGGCAGCTGCAGCCGTTCGAGCAGCTGCCAACTCAAGGGTTCCCCATATTCTGAGACGATTTGAATCTTGCGAACGAGAGGAACCGCACCCTCAACGATATACGGACCCTTTTTCATAATAGAAATCCGCACGGGGTCTTTTTTGGCTGTTTCCTGGTCCATTAGTCCATCCTTTGTTTCCGGATATTCGGATAAATAATCATCTCCATTCTGAGAGTGCCTGCTTAATAATAGCAAGACTCCTGATTTTTAGAGTGTATAGTCTTTGTATAGCCATTGCCTTGACAATAATAACTTGTGGAAGCTAAAATGTAAGCGGCATTAACAATGATCAATATTTAAATAGGAGCTTATCGTGAGACTCAATCAACCCAAAGTGTTTACCTTTATCGTTTCTGTCGTGCTCGTCCTGATTGGCGTCATTGCTAAATTGGGAGTCATCGCCGCGCTGGCAAATTTCGCCTTCTGGTTTGTCTTGGTTGGCTTTATCCTGCTGGCTTTAGCTGTCCTCCTGAAGAATCTTTAATCAACCGGTTTTGAGAATAATGGCTGCCTTGAGGCAGCCATTATTGTTTAATCCAGCCCTTCAGAGTTTTCGCGTATATTGCGCGGCGCCGGAACACCATACCTGGTTTTCCGGATCAATCCGATACCAGTTGTTCGTCACCTCGTAGACAGAAATCTGTTCACCTTTCCGCAGGTAGCCCGTAATGGCATAACTCGCGCTGGGTCCGCGCCGCTTATAAAGCGCCGTCACAATCACCTCTGCTTTGAACAGCGGTTGTTTCACCGGGTCGGGTTGACCTGGATCCAAGGGGCGCATGTAGCGCGCGTTTCCGGAACACCAAACGGAAGCCTGTGGATCAATCCGATACCAATCTTCCTTAACCTCATAAACATCCACTTCTTCTCCCAGATTCAGCGAACCGACGACACTATATCGCGTGCCTGGACCTTCGCGCTTATAAAGCGCCGAGACTACGCAGCGGGCGCGGAATAGCACCTTGCCTGGTTCTGGTTGGGGTGGATTGGGCGTCCCATTGACCGGATAATTAAAGTAACGCAAGACATCCGCCTTGCCGCCGTTCCAGCGGTCAAAATCCATATAGCGGCTGGCAGAGCCGATAGCTTTGTTTTTGTCGCCGGTCTGTTGAATCAGGTAAGTGTCGACCCCTCTGGGTAAAGCGGGGGGCCCGGGGTGTTCCGGGGTGAAGCTGGGGTAAGGAAAAGGCTTTCGATAAGTTGCCAGCCACCAATCCAGGCGCGGCAGCTGTTCAATTTTGAGATAAGTGTCCACCCAGGACGCGCGCGAATAGCAAATCGGATACAAGCCGGTGCGCGCTTTGCAGATATCCAGGCATTTTTGGGTGGTTGAGGTAATGCGTTCGCGGGTATTGATTCCCGCCACTTCCAGGTCGAGAACCAGGCGGTCGTGAGTCCAATTTGCTTTGCCTTCAACAATCTTAAAGAGGGCGTCCATCTGGGATATCGCGCTTTCGCCGAAGTAGACAACCAGGTATGCCATGCGGCACACCTGAATGCGCGCCATTTCGCTCCAGTAATAATCAAACTGGGGATCCTTATACCCCCAACACACCCCAGCCCGCGCGGCAATAAAGACCACCTCTTCGTTGTGAGCTTTCAAGGCATTAAAGTCCTGCCGTTTGGTACCATCCTGGCTGGTTTGATATTTACTGATGTCTACACCAAATGCTCTGGTCATCGCGTCCTCCGGGGCGACCGGCACGCTTACATGGGATTGCTGGCGCCTGAATGCACGCCCAGCGAGCGGCGGGTCGTATTATCCTTAGAGTTGCAATAACAATGCCAGCACTGGAAGCTCATGTTTCCGCGGCTGGAGCTGGCATTTAGATACCTGGTAGGTTTTCACGACCTCCCTAGGCAGAATCAGGGAGTATCAAGGTCTCGCGAATAGGGGTCTTGCCCGCTTAACGCAGAAGTAAATACAAGGCGGCAAGCGAAAGGAACAGCGCAAGCTGAAGAACGATTATCCAATTCAGTTTCCGGTTGAGAATCTTACTGGGAATATGTTCGTGGTCGGATTGCTTTGGCATTCAATTACCTTTCTTCAATGCGGCGGATTAATCAGGGGGTTAGTTCGCACATTAAGAGTTCTTTATCCCACCGGGCAAACAAGCGGCATCCTGCTCGCGGTCTCCGCCTCAAAAATGACAGACCTCCCCAAAGGGAGGTCTGTCTCTTACGTTTAGGTTTTATGCCATCTCGTACTTTTCAGTTGCGATTTGGGCATGGTCCACACCCATAGCTGCAAGGTGTTTATTCATCGCGTTCATCATAGGCATCGGACCGCACATAAAATAGAACAGTTCTTTGTAATTTTCCGGCAGGGTGCTGAGCAGCAGGTCTTTTGTGATGTAGCCCTTGTATTTACAGGCTTCAGGGCTTATCGGCTTCTCAAGCACTTTGACCACAGTCAGGTTCATGCGCGCTTTCAGCGCATCGAATTCTTGATCGAAAGCAGCGGTCTCCTCATTCAAGTCGCCGTAAAACACATACACAGGACGTTTATCACCGGTATCCGCGATGGTATTGACCATACTCATCACCGGCGCGATACCAATCCCGCCGCCCATCAGAACCAGCCCCTTTTGCATACGCTCGTTCTTCAAATCAAATGTGCCGTGGGGACCATCAATAAAGAACCGATCGCCAGGTTTCAGGTTCGGAATTGTATTGGTGAAGTCACCAGCTTTCTTGATTGAGAAGCGTACTTCGTCCCATTCCGTACTTCCGGAGTAAGAGAAGGGGTTTCTGCTGATTACAAAGGGCGAAGGTCCTTTGCTAATCCAGGCAACCTGACCCGCCTTGAAAGCAGGGCGTTTGAAGCCTTCCGGTTTCAAATAGACAGAGTAGGTGTCTTTGCCTTCTTCCACAACCTTGCTCACAGCATACGGATGTTTTCCAAGAATCAACGGACGAATCAACCGCATGTACAACATAAGGCCGCCCCAGATAACGATCAACAGAATCCAGGCCGCAGCCATCGCGGGATCGCGCATATAGTAATTCCGCTTGAACATGTGCTGCAAACCGAAAACCATGATCAATAGGGTGAGAAGATCATGCATCAGCAGCCAGGTAGTGTAACTGATTTTCAGCTGTTTACGGTAGATAGATGTAATCGCGATCAGAACCAAACCCGCCAAACCAATCCACCCGCCAATGATGAGGAAGCCTGAATAATATACGCTGCTGGTAAGCAACAGGATAAGTGGGTGCAGGGCAACCAGTAAGACCGAGGAAGCCGAGACAACATGGTGAATTTTGTACATCTTGTCCAATTCCACCACATCCGACAGCCAGGGGATTCTGGCAATGGGGAGAAATTGCATCCCCGCGATTGCCATCCCAAAGAATGCCAGCCCAACAGAGATATCCCGGATGGGCAGCGCCCAATTGGCTTTGACCAGCATGATTGCCAGGGGGGTCAGTGCGAGCGCAGCTGAAAGCGCCACAAATAATAGTAGTTTGGTTTTTAGGCTCATGGTTGACGCGTCTCGATTTTTATAAGCGTTTCCGCGCCTGATCAGGGGCGAACCAAACCCTTGGTGCTGACACCACTGAACTCAGACAGGTTCTCGATGGAGTCATACATCAACTGTAACGCGTATCTCGCGTTGTGAATGTACGCAGCCGGATCCTTGGTAACGAACATCAGGTTGTAAGCCGCTTTGAGCATGCGGGGGGTGAAGGCTTTGAACTGATTCATGTATGCGGCTTCTTCTTCGCTAATGGTTCCGTCACCGTTCGTGTCAATGAAGGCGTATGGGTAGGCCATGGGGTTGAAGCCGAAGGTCGCGCCGGATTTGGCGGTGGAGTAGCCTGCGAGCGCTTTAACCAGAATGGCTTTCATGCCTTCGATTTCATCGTAGGTGCTCTCCACGGTCCCGTCACCGTCGTAGTCAACCTTTGCCAAAGAGATTTTCTTGTAATCCTGGTAGCTCTTGACATCGGAATGGCAGGTTGAGCACAGGTTGGCATCGCTGCCGGGGATTTTCTGCGTGTGCAGGCTGTGGGGGTCGTGGCATTCCGTGCAGGAATTCACAGGTTCGGCGTGCTTGAATGTACCAACATAGGATTTGCCTGGATATTGGAAGCCCATGCCGCCGTCAGCCCCAGCCATGGTAGCGGCCGCAGCCAAATAATGGTCAGCCATCATTTCCTGATCGGGCATGACATCATCTTCAGCCACACCCTTGACGGCATCGGTTACGTCCTTAGAAGAACCCAGACCGCTGTGGCAGGTGGCGCAAATCGCGCTCTTGCCAAGACCGGTCAATTGTTTTCCGTTGCCCAGGGTGGCGGCGTCCAGTTTATCTGCCGCATCGTTATGACATGCCGCGCAATTAATCGGATCCATCACCTTACCGGGCGCGTCAACTTTTCCAGCCTCGGAGCCATCGGCGCCCAGATAATCCCGGAAACCGGTGGTGCTGTGGCATTTTGCGCAGTACGTGGGGATTTCCTTAGGGTCTTCCGTGTTCCAATGATTAAAGGCATACGAGGACGCATCAGCATGTGCCGAACCAGCCCATTTCGCAGAAAAAGCATTCAGCTCCGCGGTAATTTCTTCAGCTGGTTCTTCAACTGCTGCTTTGGTAGTGCATCCGACCCAGGCGACCAGGGCCAACGCGACTACGGCCAACAAAACGAACAACGTGCTCTTTTTCATAAACCTCTCCAGTAATATTAAAGATATTTACGATATTAATCGGACATAATTATAAAACTAAGTGCCTGTTTGTCAATGTGATAAAAAGCACAAATCGACCATTTAATTTGCATTTTCCAAATGCGGTTGAACGCTGTCTTTTTTCAAAGACGCGAGAGCCCGCCCGATCTTCCGGCTTTGCAAAAAAAGAATCACACAATACGCTGCCAGAAGCCCAAGAATGACGGCATACCCGGCAATAAAATAATTCAAAGTTTGCGCCATTATCTCATTCTCCCCAGTCGTAATCGCTGTCTACGGCAGCCATTTGTTGATTGAGTTCCTCCTGCTGTGCCATCAAGCGGGCTCGCTGCAGCAGCAGAGCAATGTATAAGACCGTAAACGCCGCCAAGGATATAAAAAGCGTAGCCACCATTTGCGCGTTGAGGTTCATCTCAGTTTCACCACCTCCAAAGACCACCGGATGAATCGTGCGCAGCAAACGGGCGGAGAAAAAAGTAAGCGGCACGCTGATAAATCCAATAATTGCGTATACAGCGCTGAAACGGGCTCGTCGAGCCGGGTTGTCCACTCCCCTGCGCAGCAGAATGAACGCGATGTAGGTGAAAGCCATGATCGTGACCGTGGTCAGACGCGGGTCCCAGGTCCACCAGGTATTCCAGATAGGACGCGCCCAAATCATCCCGCTAAGAATGCAAATAATGGTAAACAACAGCCCGACCTCCACGCTTGCCGCGGTCAGGGTATCCCACTTCAGATCCTTCCGCGAGAGGTACAGGATGCCAAACGCCGCTGCCGCGAGAAATGCCAGCATTCCCACCCAGGCAGCGCTCATGTGGAAGTAAAAGACTTTCTGGACCAGACCCATGGTTTGTTCTACCGGCGTGAAAAAAAGCACCCGAACGAACGCAAACAGGACCAGCGCAAATGCCAGAATTGAAAGGTACGACAAGAATTTATTCCTGGATGACATATTCAAACACCATGATTGACAGCATAGTAACTACGGCGTCATATACCAACAGCAGGTTGAGCCAGCCGTTGATATCCTGCCCGGCTACGGAGCCAAGCAGCACACCACAGGATTTTACCACTGCCATATTAACCGGCAGCAGCAGCGGGAAAAGCAGGACGGGTAAAAGCAGGTCCCGCATGCGGGTTTGTACGGTCATGCTGGAGATAAGGGTGCCAGCCGCGCTGTAACCCCAGGCACCCAAAGCCAGCACGCCAAAAAACGCCCAGTTAAACAGAGACTGATTATAGAGAATGGAATAGATCGGGATGACGAGCACAGCCAAAAAGACCATCATCAAAAGGTTGGTGAGCAGCTTCGCGAAATAAATCGCGGAAAGATCCGGCACCGCCATGATGAGCCCTTCAAAGCAGCCTTGGTCCTGTTCGGCGGTAAAGGAGCGGTTCAAACCGAGCGTGCCCGCGAATACCATCACCACCCACACGATTCCGGGGGCAATTTCCGACCGGTTTATCGGCGAAAGCTCCAGCGCGTAATTAAAGATGAACAGCGAGAGCACCGCGAACGCCAACATGGAAGTGAGGATATCGCGGCTGCGCCACTCCTGGAGCAAATCTTTCCAGACCAAAACGCGCACGGAGTGAAGCCAGGCTTTCATAACCGCTCCATCAGGGGCTTTTTTTCAGCGCCAAGCGCCGTGCTGTATTGTTCCTGCAAAGCGTCCAGGCTGACCCCGGCGTTTGGAAACTCAGCGGCAATCCTGCCGTGATGCAGGATAGCAAAGCGCGTGGCAATCTGACGGATGAAACTCAGTTCGTGCGTGGTCAGCAGAATCAATTTGTTGCGGGCGCTTTCTTCCTGTATCAACTGGTTCAACATACCGCAGCCCTGTTGGTCGAGCCCGGTATAGGGCTCATCGAACAAGAGAATTTGCGGGTCACATAAGAGCGCCCGCGCGATGGTCAGGCGCTGTTTCATCCCGCGTGAAAAGGCGCGGACCGGAATCGGGCGGGTTTTTCCCAACCCGACCCTGCTCATGAGCCTGTGTAAATCCCCCTCGTCGAGCGCAGTTTCGTAAAGACGGGAATAGAAGCGCAGATTCTCCATTCCGGTCAGGTGCTCATATAAGAATGGTTGGTGCAAGATTATTCCAATGTTTCGGCGCAATTTCAGAATGTTTTCGTCCTCCGCTTCAACGCCGAATAGTACCTTGCCGCTGTCTGGTTTCTGCAGCCCGCTGAGCGTACGGATGAGGGTGGTTTTCCCGGCTCCGTTTGGACCCAAAAGGCAAACAACCTCCCCCGCGTCAATGGACAGGTCCAGCCTATCCAAAACGCGCTGCGCGCCGTACGCTTTAGAGACCTGCCGCGCTTGTAGTCTCAAGAGTATCCTCCATCAGCCGTGTTTCCTCATCCTGATCCCCGCGTTTGCCGGGCAATGTGACAGCCAGCGCGCCGCCCAAGGTCATGAAAACCCCGCCAATCCACATTAAGTTGACCAGAGGGTTATCGGACAGGCGCAAAGTTATATAAGGAACATCAATGTCGTAGCCAGCCAACAGAGTATAGACATCTCCCTGCAGGGTGGCACGCGCGTCTGGGATGGTGATGTACTGTTGGCGGTCCGGATAGATGTGCTGCGCCGGGCTCAGGCGCGCGATTTCTTTACCGTCTTTATAGAGAATCGTTTCAGCCTTGACGGTCTTGTACTCGGGATTTTCATAACTTTCGTTCACGGAGACAAACTCAATCTCGTAGCCGCGCAGGGGCATCTTTTCCCCGGGCAGCATAGTTCCCTCAATACTGGCCGAGAGATTTCCCATCCCGATAACCCCAAGGGCAATCAGAAGTATGCCGGCATGAACCAGCCAGGCGCCGTAGCGCGCGCGCTGATTCCACCAGAGGTTCGGAAAACGCTTTAAACCAACCGCTTTCGCATCCAGTGCGGTCAGGTAAATCAATGTGGTCAACCCCAGGATGACGATAAAAACCCCTCCAAGCGCCCAAACCTGACGCACGCCGCTCAGGAAGACCGCCAATAGGCCCAGCCCGCCGGCGCTCAGTGGAATCCAAAACTTTTTTCCGAATTGCTTGAGTCTGGCAGCATTCCAACCCACCAGGGGGCAAACCGCCATCAGAACCACCAGCAGCGCGAAAAGCGGCGTGGTGCTGCGGTCATAAAATCCTCGATGCAGGGTCATCTCAACCCCGGATAGCGCGCCTTTAGCCATTGGGTAGAGCAGCCCCCACAGACAAATCAGTACAAGCGCGATCAGGATAATGTTGGTATAGAGAAATAAGGCTTCCCGACTGAAAGCCGAACCAAATTTCCACTCGCGGTCGAGCGCTTTCCAGCGCCACACCAACAAAATAGTCGAGCCAATTAACAGAATCAGCAAAAAGCCGAGCAGAGGGAGAGCGATACTGCTTTCTCCAAACGCGTGCACCGAGCTGACCAAACCCGACCTTGTGACAAAAATGCTGAAGACAACCAACAAATAGCTTAGCAGAACGAGCAGCAAATTAAAGCGTTGGAATATTTTTTGCCGCCTTTCCAACAGTAAGCTGTGCAGCAGCGCGGTGCTGGAAAGCCAGGGCAGCAGCGAGGCGGTTTCGACGGGGTCCCAGGCCCAATACCCGCCCCACCCCAATACATCATAAGACCACCAACTGCCCAGGACAATCCCGGCGCCAAGGAAGACCCAGGCGCCCAAGAGCCAGGCGCGGGATTGGTCCAGAAGCTGATCACCCTCAACGCCGCGGATGAGCCCAGAGATGCCTAAGGCAAATGGGACCAGATAGAGAGCGTAACCGATATAGAGCAGCGGTGGATGGATGACCATGCCGGGATGCCGCAGCAAAGGATTCAGGCCCATACCATTGTTAAGTTTTTCAACAAGCGCGCCCACCCCAGGCGCGAACAGACTTGTAGTCAGGCTGCCATCAGCCAGCGTCCAAATGCGGGTAAAAGGGTTGTCTGCCACGAGAGATAACCCGAGAAACAGGATTTGGTTTAAATTAACGACAAGAAAAGACCAATTATCCAGCAAAGGTTTCTTACCGGAAAGCGCCAAAAAGGCGCATAATGAGACTATCCAACTCCAGAAGAATAGTGAGCCGGTCTGCCCGCCCCACAGGGCTGTAAGTTTGAGGATCCACGGCATCGCCGGGTTGATAACCGAGACGACATGCATATTGGTGTAATCTTGTGTTACCTGCATGATCATCAGAGTAAGCAGCGCGGCGCTGTGAGTAAAGAAACCTAGTTTGGTCAGCAAAACAGCCGCGCCAGGCAGCCGGGTTTGTTTGCGAATTAGGGCAACAATCACCAAAACCAGCGCCACAGCGCTGGCAGCCATGGCGAAAGAAGACGTCAGAAAACCAAGATAGAACATAGAGGGTGCCTCGGGGTTTGCGTTAGTTGGGCTTATCGGGCAAATCAGCTTCGTATTTTGATGGACATTTCAGGAGCAGTTCGCTCACCTGAAAAACGCCATTTTTGTCCAGGGCGCCGGTCATAATCGCCTGGGCTTCGTCTTTCAGAAGGTCGGGCCGGGGTCCTTTGTAATGCACGGTCATCTTTGGCAGGTTTGGGTCATGCGCAGCCTGCGCGAGCACTACCGACATCCCACCCATTGCTTTAATGAGCTTGTGGTCACCCGGAATCTGGGCGACTTCAAAGCTAAGGTCCAACGTTTTTGGGTCATAAGAAATCGTATCGCCCAGCACAACCCCGGAAACGCGAAGGTTTTTTCCGACGAGTTCGGCTTGACCGGATTTCAGTTCCTCAACCGTCATAAAGTATTGCGACTGTGACAAAGTGGAACTGATAACAAGGTATAAGAGCGCAGCTGTAATCACCACAATGCCAATGATAAGCTTAATATTTTTCTTTGTTTTCAAGTAATTTAACACCTCAAATAAAATGGGCTTTATTGTAGTTGATATTATACATTTATGGGTGTCAACCCATATCCGTGTAGACCTCTGAAAACAGTTCCGCGGCCCGCCCTTGCCCATTGAAGGCGGCGCTGGAACGCGCCCCAGGTCAAATCGCTTTTCGCGCAAGAATATGTCATTTTGAGACTATAGTTTTTTGCAGGAATGCCTATGCGCATTATTCGTCGTTCAGCGGAATGCGCTTACCCGGGCTTTCAGTAGCTCCGGCCTACCGATACACCCGATATCCCGCACCCACTCTCAGTTTGTACGCAATGGGTTGAAAGAATACTCGTTCCAGCCAGAATGGGTAAATAAAATGACCGCGCTGGGGTTTCCAGCGCGGTCATTATGCCTTCAGAATTTAGCCCTATCGCAGGCTGCCCAGGCGCTGTTTAACCGCCTTGGTTAACTCCTCCAGATGCGTCATCAGGCGTTGGACCTCTTCTTTGTCGGATTCACTGACCAGCGCGTCCGCAAGGGAGCCGATTTTGTCATCCTGCGGCAGTTCATCCACGTTCAACAAAACGCGTTTGAGTGAGCGCGCCGATTTGGTCGCCGGGTCAGCTGGCAGTCGTACCGCGCGTTGTTTTTCGCGCCCGCAAGCACGTTCCAGGAAGGAATGCACATCCTGATAGGTGCGTCCTTCGTGTTCCGCGTAGTATGCCACCGCGCCCGCCCAGTATTGCGGGTCGTACGCCATAATTTCTCTTAACACTCTTTCCGGCATCTCGGCCCGGTCGCAGATTTCCAAGAGGTTTTCCGGCAGTTCAAAAAACTTCATCAATCGTCCGTAGTAGGTGCGTTCCAGCTGCAGGGTTTTCATCAGCACATCGCGGGTCTCATCACTCAGGCGCACCTCACCAATTTTCCGAAAGAAAGCAAACTCATCTTCCTCATTTCCGGGTTTGATGTTATTTGCCTCCAAGACCATACGAGCCGCCGCGCGTGCTTTGCCCACCGGAGTCAGAGCCTTATAGGCCATATTCTCCGCGATTTGCTTCTCGAGACTGGGCTGATTGTCAATCAGGGCGAGCACGTACGGTTCCTCTTCCAACCCTTCGCGCACCGACTTGAGGGCGGTGGCCCAGAACCGTCTTTCGCCGGTCAGCATCTGGAATATGTCCCTGCCCTGGATGTTGATTACCTGCCCGGTAACCGGTTTGATTTGCCCGGTATCGTGAAGGGAGTCCCCCAACGCGATAAGTTCTTCAATTTCGCGTCGGATAAGTCGGTCGTGTTCAGCCAGCTTAAGCCACCTGCGCACGGTCTCCGCCCATCCGGCTTTTTGGGAAAAGAAATCTTCCCGCAATTCATACGGCAGCATAAAGCGCGCCTGAAAACGGTCCGGCCGGATCATGGAAAGCGGCACGCGGTATACACTTTGCCGGTTGTTCACCATCTTTGGAGCATCTTCCGGGTAAGACGCCTCAGATTCAGCCGTGCTGGCTCCAAACGCGGTGGTCGTAATATTAATTAAATCTCCAAAACCTTTTTTCTTTGGTTCAGCCATTTTACAGCTTCCTTTCTAACTTTCTCGCTTTCCAAACTGTGCCCATGGGCACACCCTCCGGTTTTGTACACGCTGCTCGCGTTCAGGTTATGCCTGCCCTAATTTACCCAGGACGGCATCCACCAGATTTGAAAAACAGCGGTAGGCTTGCGACTTTTCGGGACAATACGAAAACACATCAAACCCCGCTGTCGTTGCCGCCGAAATCTCCGCCAGATCTTTGATGTACGGCAAAAGCAGGTGCCCATACATGCGTTCCATATCGCCGATTACATCACGGGATTGCCGTCGGATCATCCGAAACCGGGAAGGAATAATTCCCAGAATTTTTAGGTCGGGATTGGTGTTTTTATGGACGCCTTCAATCATTCTCAGAATATCTGCCAACCCAATCAGACTTAAGCCGTCGGGTTCAATTGGAATTAAAACATGGGTGCTTGCCACCAGCGAGTTCATGGGCACAATCCCGGCTGATGGGGGGTTGTCGATGATGATGTAGGAGTATTCGTCCTTAATGGATTCCAGGAAATACGTCAGCTGGAAAGCAGAATCTTCACGGGTTTTCAAAGCGGCTTCCAAGCCTTCCATGCGGGTCTTGTTTGTGCGGAAAAGGCGGACCTTATCTTCACGCTTGCGCGGCAATAAGGAGTTGCTGATAATCGATTCAGAAGCTCCATACCCGTTTGCCAGGGCGTTCGGAAAGTTATTCTCCGCCGTGATCAGCGGGACAAATTGGTCGTCCAATCCGCCTCCCATCGCGGTGATTGTGGCGCTCAATTGATCATCCATATCAATCAGCAACACCGGCCTGCTGCGCGCCTTGCGGGATTCGTAGATTGCCAGCCCAGCTGCCAGGTTGATGCTGATAGTGGATTTTCCGACGCCGCCCTTCCGATTAATCAAAGATATAATTGCCATAAGCGCTCGCGCTCCTTTTCCATGAAATCAAGCTCTTAGTTATTTTACATTACTTTTTGTCTTTTTCAAGTTATTCCTGAATATTGATTGTAATTTCCTTCTCAGTTACCTAAAGTGAGCATATAATATTATGCACTTGACTTAATTCAACGCGCATGCTAACCTGTTAGTACATATAAGGAGCCGCAGCCTATGATTTCTTCAATGGATTTACTCTCTTCTGGTTTGCTTGAGCACCCGTTTTTATATTACCCGGATACCCGCTTTTTTTATCCACAAATTGCTGAGCAGCGCCGTGTTCTTGAAGTTGCCTCCAGCTTTATTATGGACGAAAAGGATCCTTCAAAGAACCTGGGGGTCATCGCTGGAACGGTAGGCAGCGGGAAAAGTATGCTGGCGATGAAACTCGCCGCCACGCGTTTCCTTGCCAGTTCACGCGGCTCAGTCCTGGGTTTGTACATGAATACCAATACGGTGACCGAACCCCGTCATTTTCTGATGGCGGTGATTGAAACCTTAGGTCTCCCCTCCGCGCGTTCCAATGCCAACCGGATAGACAGCATATTGGACTATTTGGATGAGCATGACGATGAGTTGCTGCTGGTATTAGACGGCCCGCCGGTGGATCAGGAATATCTGACCCAACTGTTGTCCTGGTCTGTGGAACACACAAAGAAAATCCGAACGCTTATTTTTCTGCAGGACCTTAATAACACAACCAGCAACATTGGCAGTCTTAATCAATTCCTCGGCTTGTATGTTCCTTTTCGGGCTCCCAGCCTGCAAGAGATTGCCAGTCTGCTTTACGGTCGGATGAAGATGGCCGGTTTATTGGACCCGCTGACGCTTCTGCCGGAAATTGCCGCGTTGGAAATCGCTGAACAAGCCCGGGGTTCGCTTACCAACGCGCTGGCACTATCCAAAACGTATCTTGAGGAGCAAATTGAGCTTCGGAAAAATCGTCTGCTCATTCCGGATATCAGTTTACGCGGCTTCTGATCCTCGTAATTTCTGTGTGTATTACTGGCGCTTTGGATTATGCAAAGAGCAACCTTACAAATATTCTTATGGACATCGGTAATCTACTGAAAGCAGCTAAAGGTTCATGATGAACTCGGATGGTAATTCCTGGCCGGACATTGAAGCGGCGTTGATCGCGACGCAAGACCCTGATCTTGCCCGGTTGTTGGATTCTTCCGATGTTACCTATAACGGCGCCTATCAACTTTCCGCGCCTCCCAGGGTATATGCCAGCCTCTGCCGTTATTACCCTATGATTGAAACCGTAGTTCAAGACCTGACCGGGAAGCAGTTCCAGCTTTCGCTCTCTCAAACTGTGCCCATGGGCACACTTCCACCTGATTCTGATGAGGCGGTTGACGAAGGTTTGATGAGTTTTGATCTGAGCTCTGCGGATGTGACCGAAGCCATCCTGGCACCGGAATCCATCGCTGCAATTCCATCGTACACACTGCGGTTTGTTCCTTATGTCGGGTCGAGCGCGGTGTTAATCGCGAGCGCCTTTCGGCAGGCTTTTTATCGGCGTTCCCGGGAACACGGCGCTGACCAACTTTATCCCCGTCAGGGAGACGCGGTCACCATTGATGTGGACAGGCTGTTACAAATGCTCGGACGCGTATTCAGCCGGGCGACCTTCTTTCGCGTCTTTAAAAGCGGGGCTATGGATTGGTTCGTTCGTCGGGCAGACCCCGTTCATCGCTTTGTGAATGGCAAGGTAATCCGCCAGGCGAATACCTATACTTATCGCGGTCTTCTGCTGACCCCCGGAGACGCGCAGGACCTTTTTGAGTGGCTTGTGAAATCGGGCGCCACCGAGGAACCGGCCGAAGCCCTCAAATTATCCATAGAGACCCCCAGAGATCAGATTTTGACCTTTCCTTACCGGGTTCCGGATCCATTGCGAGATAAACGATTTGATTCTGCGGTTTCGGTGCATGAGGTCCTTCAATCCGTCATGGGAGCCTCCCGCCTGACCCCCGCGCTGGCTGGATTGTGTGACCGGCTTTCAGTTCATCTTATCCGCCCCGAAAGCTTTTTGGCTGTTCCCTGGTATTGGTTTCATCGCGTGCTGCCGGATCTTGGCGCCGATCTTGGAGTGCTTTATTTGATGAGTAAAAACTGTTGTTATATTGACTGGGCGCGCGGAAAAGATCGCAGCACTTTTTGGGTTTCCGGAGGGATGACAACCCTTCAAAAGTGGATCGGTTCTGAAACTTTGCCTGCTCGTATTCCGCATCAAAATCCAAGTTCCCGCGGGCGGCCGCGTAAGGAACAAGTGAGCGTGGAGTCGCAGTATACCCGCGATTGGCGCGCGGCAAACCGTAAACTTGCCAGCCAATATCTTTGCCGGGTGGCAACCCGAGCTGGTAATAACGGCACCGACTGGCAGCTTCGGGTTGAAGAGGTGCGGCTTACGGCTTCGGATGAAATTCTTAAAGGCGCTTTGTATAGTTTCTTGCTTGGGGAGCACAGCGTACAAGCCTTGGAGGCGATCCGCGCTTTTTCTGCCGAGCCGCTTCTCAGACAGCTTTTATTGAACGCTTTACGCCTTGATCCCGTTCAAATTAGTCATTATGAGACCTTAGTAAAGCACGATATTTGTCATTCTGAGACCTTAGCTGCTGATCAAATATGTCATTTTGATACTTTGGCAGACAGCCTAAATTGTCATTTTGAGACCCTTGTCCGAGCCGATATTTGTCAATTTGACACGATAATTAAAATACTTATCAGACTCAAAGATTCCGCATTATTTCCAAATATGGCTAACCAACCAGATACAATCGCGGATCAATCGACCGCGGTAATTGAAACCAATGAGGTGGTGGGTTATTTTACCGGAGCTGAATGGGATTTTGGCGTGATTTTGGAGAGGATTAATCCCAAATTGCGTGAGAGATTACTTACACCCTCACATCAGTCAAGGTTTCTTTCCTGGCTCATTTACGGCTGCTTAACTGATTCCATACACAGTCCGTTGAGTTTTGCGGTAAGCCGCACTTTGGAAAGCGCGGGCGATGCTGGCGGACCTGCCGTACGTTTGGCTGCCTTGCCCGCCGCGCAATTAGCCGGCCTTCTTTGGGATGAGCGACTGCGCGTTCAGGCGGGATACATCGGCAGAAACGTTTTCGCCCAAACCGGCGCGGAGGACCTGGAAGCGCTGCTGCTTTCAGCACCCGACAGCGCTAGCCGAAGCCGACTGCTCCAACGCGCGCTGGATGCGCTGGGTGTTCGGGCAGCCTAAACTGCTTGCGCGCATAAACCTCTTCGGTCAGATGGATGGATGGCCGGGGAGAACAACACCCTAGGTTTAATTAATATGTAAGAGGGACGACCCCGGGCGCGAGGTTTGGAAGACAAAGGCTGAATATCACCCGCCTGGATAAAACCGATTGGCAAAAAAACTGACGAGATAAATACGGAATGATAAGCTCTCATTCAGGGTAAACCAATGAGGTGGAAAAGATTGGGGCGTGCTTCATTGTAGGCTGCTGCCTCCCAACGTTTGATAAGCAGAGAATTACAATCCAGGCATAAGAGAGTGCGAATTGGATATCAATCAGGGGAGAGTCATCGAACCGGTGGACGTGCCCAACCGCCTTGCAACAGGGCCACCAGCTGCCTGATGATTATCTAGTTTCATTCTCTATACGCATTGCGCGTAGAATAATAACAGATTACCTCCTTTACGAGGGGTGTGTCCATGAAGTATCAGCTGCCGCGTGCCACGAACGGTGATAAAAAAAGCATCACTGTAATAGGATTGCGCATAGCATAATATCCCGTCTCTTTGTCACGCAAACGCTGGGGTGGGGGAGGATGTATGCGCTATAATTCCACAAAACAAGAAATCTTGGAGGCAGTATGAATTACGCAGTCATTATGGCTGGCGGCGCTGGAACCCGTCTTTGGCCAATCTCCCGGGAGCGATTGCCAAAGCCCGCGCTTCGCCTTTACAGCGATGAGAGCATGTTTCAGATTGCCGTGAAAAGGCTCTCGCCTTTGTTTACACCTCAACAGGTTATCGTGGTGGCTGGCGCCGGGCATACTGCCGTCCTCTCAGAACAAGTCCCTGAGATCCCGCCGGAAAACTTCATCGTGGAACCGGAAGGGCGCGGCACCGCTTCTGCGATCGCCTTGACAGCTGTCCATCTGGCGGCACGCGACCCGGAAGCGACTATGGCAGTTTTAACCGCAGACCACTTTATCGGCAACGAGGTCGTCTTTCGCGAAGCCGTCGCTGCCGCTCTGACTGCTGCGGAAGATGACTGCCTGGTGACGTTAGGGATCACCCCGGAATTTCCTTCCACCGAGTACGGCTACATTCAACAAGGCCAGGTGCTTCGGGAGATCGCGGGCCATAAAGTTTTGGAAGCGCTGCGCTTTGTGGAAAAACCAGACTTGGAACGCGCCAAAGAAATGCTCCAGTCTGGTGATTACTCATGGAACAGCGGGATGTTTATTTGGAAGGTCAGCGTTATCCTGGACGAATTTTCGCGCCAGATGCCCGAGCTGTTCGATCAGATTACTTGTATCGGCAGGGCAGTCAATACGCACGCTTACGCTGTCACCCTGGGGGAAACCTGGCCAAAAATCCGCAAACAAACCATTGATTACGGCATTATGGAAGGGGCGCGCAAGGTGGTTGTTATTCCCGTCGCGATGCAGTGGACGGATGTGGGTAACTGGAACAGCCTGAAAGCGCTTCTACCGGAGGACGCACGGGGAAACACCATCCGGGGAGATGCGTTCTTGCTCGACTGTGATGGATCGCTCATTGTCGGCGCTCAAAAACTGATCGCGGGTGTGGGCTTGGAAGATCTGATTGTGGTGGATACCCCAGACGCGCTTCTCGTCTGCCGCAAAGACCGAGTTCAGGACGTCCGAAAAATCGCGGATACTTTGAAAGCAGCCGGGCGGCTGGATTTAATTTAATTATCTAGCCGGCGGGGCGAAACGGCTGGTTTTTGATCTCACACTGTCTTTTCAGCAGGATGCCGGATAGGAAAGCAGCCGCGGCAAGTCCCACAGACCATCAGCCGAAAATAATCCGCGCGGGTTGTTGAACTAACAGACCTAAACCCCGGGCATGTTCACGAAATGCCGCACAAGTGTGTACGTTAGCTTTCTTTTCAAACCTGAATATGTAAAAATTCCGCCAGTGAGAGGTAAAATGCGGATACCAAATAAGCAACTGAATAGAAAGAACAGCGCGCTGCCGGTGGTATTGTTTCTGTTTGCGGCGCTCATCAGCCTGGGGGTATTGGTTTATCGGGGCGCGCGTGCTCTCGGCGGCAACCCGATAGTTAAATCGCAGGATGACGTTCCCCGCCTGACTGTTCAGGAAGCGTATCAAGCTGTCCGGGATGGAAAAGCGATACTGGTAGACACGCGTTCCGCTGAACAATACGCGGCGCAGCACGCGGCCGGCGCGATCAGCCTGCCGGTCTCCAACCTGGAGGCTAATCTCCCGGCTTTAGACCCAGAGCAGTGGTATATAACCTACTGCACCTGACCGGCTGAAAATACGAGCGCCCGTGCGGCGTTCCTGATGCTGCAAGCAGGTTTTTCCAAAGTCAACCCGATAAAAGGCGGCTTTGAAGCCTGGATAAATGCCGGCTATCCTACCGAACCATAGGACCGCGTCGCAATCAGTTGAGCCTGTTGTGTAATCCTTTTCGCCCTGGATAACAAGCTGCTCTGATGTAATTTGCATCAGGGCATTATAAAATCGGGAAATCACCCCTGAAGGCACAACGGAGCATGGATATGAAACGCAGGGCGCGAAGAATTACGGCTTTCATTAGTTTCCTTCTATTTCCAATTACCCTGAATTTCTTTTCTTCTTATGTCAGGATTGACGGCGCGTTGAACGGGATTATCTAGGGCAGCCTGATCGTCTTCCTGATCATGTTTTTGACCGGTTTGTTTTTAGGACGTGCCGGTGTTCATATGTTTGTCTGTGGGCGGCGCCCTCGGAATATCTTCAAGCAGTCAATAACCGGCCCGTAAATCGCAAACACCTGGCAGTCCTTCGCTATGCGATCTTTGGTTTCTGGTTTGGGGCTGTGATTGTCTCGTTTCTCCTGGCAGGCGGGATTCGCGGCATTAATCCGCTTCACCTGACTGAGACAGGCGTTTCTGTGGACGTCCCGCTTAAGTATATAACCTATTACATGGTTGTCCTCCTGCTTTTCTTACTGACCTGGTTGATCGGCAGACGGGGCGCTTGCCATGCCATATGTTGGATGTCACCCTTTCTCGTTGCGGGTACCTGGCTTGGCCGGAAGCTGCGCATGCCGCAGTTTAAGGTGTATTCAGAGACTGAAAAATGTATCGCTTGCGGTAAATGCACGCGCGATTGCCCGATGAGTATTGATGTAGAGCAGGAACAAAAGGCAGGCTTGGTGGCAAGTTTTGATTGCATTCTCTGCGGTAATTGCGTGGATGTATGCCCGAAAGACGTTCTAAAAATCAAAGCAAGCCGACACTAAGGGCAGGCTCTCTAAGCTGCCGGCCGCTTTCTGACTTCTCATTAATCGAGATTAGCTTAAAAACACTGCACCCCCTCGTTCGGTTTTGATGCCGACTTTGGGGGTGCAGTTGGTTAGGCGAACTTTATATCAGGCTGATTAGCAGTCGTAATAAGTTTCAATCTCAAACGGGCTGGGACGCTGATTAACCTGGTCTGCCTCTTTTCTTTTGGCATTAACCCAGGTTCGAATCAGAGTCTCGTCAAAAATCCCAGATTCCGTGAGGAAAGAAGCACCGTTTTCCAGAGCGCTCATGGCCGCATCCACCGAGGTAGGAAGAGACTTAATCGTTGCCCGCCGCTCTTCAGACCAATCAAAGATATTGTCGTAAATCGGTCCAAAGCCCGCTTCGGTCGGATCGATGCCTGCCTGGATACCAGCCAGCCCAGCCATCAGCATGGCTGCCATAGAAAGGTAGGCGTTGCCGGTGGCATCGGGTGGCCGAAATTCCATCCGGACTGCATCAGGGGCGGTGGCATATTTCGGGATACGGATGGCCGCGCTGCGGTTGGCAACGGAAAAAATGGCTTTGATTGGCGCTTCGAAGCCGGGCACCAACCGGCGGTATGAGTTGGGGCTGGGGTTGGTGAAGGCCATCACCGCCGGGGCGTGCGTGAGCAGCCCTCCGATATACCGCAAGGCAGTCTGGCTGAGCAATGACAAGCCGTCAGGGTCATAAAACTGGTTTACGCCGTTTTTGGTCAGCATCTGATGATAGTGCGTGCTGCTGCCAGCCAACCCGTAAATCGGCTTGGGAAGGAATGTGGCGGTTTTTCCTGCGCGCATGGCTATCATCTTGACGACGTACTTCACAAGCAATGCAGTATCCCCCGCCTCGGTTATGCCCAGCAAAGGCGTTTCAATTTCGGATTGTCCGGGACCGCCAACTTCGTGATGATGGTATTTGACGGGGACACCGAGTTTTTCGAGGGTGACGACGATTTCGTCCCGGATTTGGTAGTAGTTATCGCAGGGTGGTGCGGCTTGATAGGCCTGATTATCCGGAAGGGAGTAACCATTGGGATTGATGAAGGTGCCCCAGTTTGCCTCCCCAGAGTCTATCTGACACAAGGTGTATGCGGGACTGTTTTTCAGGGTAATCCGGTCAAAGATATAGAACTCAAACTCCGGACCCCACAGCGATTTATCCGCGATGCCGCTTGAAATCAGCTTTTGTTCAGCTCGGCGGGCAATTTCGCGCGGGTCAAACAGATATAGCTCCTTGGTATCTGCCTCATATACGCTGCACAGGCAGGCAAGGGTGGGCTGGCTGTGGAAAGGGTCCACAAAGGCTGTACCCAGGTCAGGGATAAGCACCATATCGCCGGCATTCACGTGTTTGAACCCCACGCTGGAACCGTCAAAGCCGACGCCTTCTGTCATCGCTTCCTGAGTGAATTCTCTGGATGTCAGGGTGACGTGGTGCAGGTTCCCCCACAGGTCGCAGTACAGCAAGTCAATCAATTCGATGTGTTGTGCGCGGACAAAATCGCGCGCTTCTTTGAATGAAGAAAACATAGGCTCCTCTACGCAATGGATTGGGTGAGTGTCATCGCGTTTGAATTATAACAAGAAGCAGGTGTTGAATGAATGGGTTTTTCCAACCGCGTGCGCTTCAAATCCGTAATCTAGGAAAACCAATCAAAATGCTTTGCTGTGTTTGGCAAATTAGCCCCAAGGCGGCTGAGAGATACCCTTGCCCCTGTCGTTATTTGGCGGCTCTGTTGGGGGCTGAAGGCCAAAACCCGCGCTGCTGCTCGTGACCGCTTTTCTTCCACAGGTAAAACCCAGCCCCAGAAGGCAAACTATTCAAGCGCTGATTGAAGACACCCAAATTCTTTTAATTCACGGAATTTCGACAGGGGTGCTGACTATGGAATTGAATTGGGGAGCGGATTCGATGAGGCTCAGACTCAAGCAGCCCAACACAGGAAGGGCAGCTTTTTGAGACCATAAATCACGCCAGCGCTGAATAAGAAAACCAACAGCGTCAGCACTGGAACAGACAGGATCGGGTTGAACGACAACAAGGTAAGCCCGAATGTTTTGCCAAGAAAAAAGGACACCAGCGGATGAATCAGATAAACACCCAGGGTAAGCCGGGAAAGATTCGCAATAAGGCAGCGTGCCCGTTCAGAAAAGTGGACCTGACTCACCTGAAATCTGAAAAATGTGAAGATTGAAGCAGCCACAAAAAAGGTCATCAGGGTGAGCGGGTCCGAAAAGCGCAAATCCGTCGCCCCAACTCTTTGGGAGGCAAGCAGCGTCACCGCGGCATTGGCAAGCATACCCAACAGACCTAGAAGGTAAATTATCGCGCGGGTTTTACGGTCTGTTAAGAAATAAAAGAGCAAATAATTGCTTATGAGGAAATAACCGGCGAAGAGCAAGACCTTTCCGACCGGAAATTTCTCCGCGATGGAACTGACCCAATCTGCCATCGGGAGGAAATCACCGCTCAGCACCAAAGTATGCCCCAGAAGACCCAACACAAGCAGGACAAGCGCGTACTTGAGGGTTTGTTCTCCGCCGCGGTCCACAATAAGCTGAAGAAAGGGAGAGAGCAGGTAGAGACTGATCAGGACAGGCAGAAACCAAAGGTGATAGTGACTGTTAACCACCAGGGCCGCGAAGCGCGCGACCAGGGGGCCAGGGGCGGCAGGCTCAGAAAGCAAGCTGAACAAAGCGTAGAGAATTGTCCAAAAAACGTAGATGATTCCAATTTTCTTTACAGGACCACTCAGGAGCTGCTTAAACGTGCGCTGCTTTCCCAAACCGAGAAACAGAATGCCGCTCACCAGTGTGAACAGAGGGGTTGCGGCGCGCGCCGCCCCCATATACAGATTAATTGCCCGCCAACCCGACGCGTTTACGGGCAGGGTTCTAAGCTGAACCGAGCTCAGGTTCAACATCACGATCAGGAGCGAGGCTGTAATACGCAGCAGGTCAAGCCATACCAGGCGGTTTGGGTCCCCGGAAGACGGTTTAGCGAGGGTGGTGTCTGGTTGGTTCATAAGGCTGTGATTTCCAAGGCGGGATTGTAGAGGATAACCCAATAAAAAGCCAATCTTTGTAAAAGAAATCGTTCCCCCGGGGCAGATACCCCTTGGTCTGAATGCCATTAATAATCTTTTCATAAGCCCAAACACAACCGCGGAGAGTCCGTATTCATCAGGGTTGGCTGGTGAACGAGCGGATATGCAATCCGGTTACTTTGATGACAAAGCCCGGGAATATGTAATTACCCGACCGGATACACCCCTTCCCTGGATTAATTATCTCAGCAGCCGGGTTTTTTTCAGTTTAATTTGCAACACCGGCAGCGGCTACTGCATTAATAACGACGCGCGTTAGCGCCGGATAACCCGCTACCGCTACAATAACGCGCCATTGGATATGGGTGGGCGCTGCCTCTGCCTGCGCGACGATGAAAACGGGCAGCATTGGCCTGTGGGGTGGATGCCGGAACCTTCCCAACTGGACGTGTATGAATGCCGCCACGGGCCTGCGGATCCAATCGAAATCCATGGGGATTGATGCAAAGGTCAGATTCTTTGTGCCCTTGGACGCTCCCATAGATATCTGGGGTCTCACGCTCAGGAACCAACGCGAAACGCCGGCTGAAATCAGCTTGTTTTCCGCTTTTCAGTTGAGCCCCGCGAGGAAGATTATGTTGAAGTCCGGTTGGGCATGCCGGCGGCTTAGCGTTGCAGCTGTCCGGAGAGTTGGAACGCGGCCGGAGATGGCAGAATAAAGGACAGATAATGGAAAACCCTTCCGGCGGCTAAATGACCGGCGCGCCTCGGCTGGTTGTTTCACAGGGGGTCGATAGAGCCGGTTTTAATACTATTCCTTACCAAAAAAAGAGGAGGCTCTTGGCCTCCTCTTCATGTCAAAAAACTCAGCGCCTTTCTCCGCGAATATACGGAACGGCAAGCGCGCCAGGCGCTCCAATGCGCTGCCTGCGCGCGGAAGCTGAACCCCACACCAGCGCGATGATTGTCAGCAAAAATGGCATCATCTGCAGGAAAAAAACCAGGTTATGATTGTAGAAGAAAGGGTTGCGCAGCCCAAATATGAGCATTGGACCCTGTAAATCGAGCATGAAACGGCGGAGCATCCCGAATAGATAGCCGCCCAAAGCCGCCCGCAGAGGGTTCCACTGCGCGAAAATAACCAGTGCCACCGCAATCCAACCTTGCCCGGAGGTGGTCAGGTTGCTATACCATCCCGGGGAAATCGCGATGCTGATTGATGCTCCTGCCAGGCCAGCCAGGCAGCCCCCGATAAACGTGTAAAGGTAGCGCACTCCATAGACATTAATGCCCAGGCTGTCGGCTGCCGCGGGTTTTTCGCCAACAGCGCGCAAATGCATGCCGGGGCGGGTTTTGTTGATATACCACCAGGAAAAGGGTATCAGCAGGTAGCCCAGAAACACCAAAACGTTCAGGTCAGAAAAGAAAACCCGTCCCAGTATAGGAATATTTGAAAGCAGAGGAATAGACGCGTTCGGGATAAGCGGGGCGTTTTGGCCGGACAAACCCTCACCCAGAACAAGCGCGAGTCCGGTTCCCAAAAAAGTGAGCGATAAACCGCTGACCACCTGGTCGGCCTGAAAGTGAATGGTCACCAGGGCATGCGCGAGGCTGAGCAGTCCGCCCGCGGCGATACCCGCCAATAAACCCAACCAAGGGCTGCCTGTCAGGAGGGAGGTTTTGAAGGCTGCCATGGCGCCCAAGAGCATCATGCCCTCCACGCCGAGATTCTGAACACCGGAAAGTTCGGTTAATATTTCGCCGATTGCCGCGAACAGAAGAATTGTGCCGGTGGAAAGACCGGATCTGAGGATGATTTCTAAGCTCACTTGCGTTCCTCCGGAGCCGCGCGGACAAGCTCAATTTTGTAATGCAGCAAAACATCACTGCTGATAACCAGGAAAAGTATCATTCCCTGGATGAAGAAATACAGACCGGAAGGTTGGATTTCCCTTCCGGCGACAATCAACGCACCAAACAGGAAGGAAACCAGGATAGTGGCAAAGGGATTGAGTTTTGACAGCCAGGCCACAATCACACCGGAGAAGCCATAGTTGGTGGAGATGCGCTCTTGCAAGCGGTGCACCACGCCGCTGACCTCGGACATGCCCGCCAGCCCGGCTAAGGCACCAGAGAGCATAAAGACCAGGATGATATTCCGGGAAATATCAATGCCGGCGTAGCGGGCGGCCTGTGGGTTATCACCAATCAGGTTGATTTCATAACCCCAGCGGCTGCGGGTAATAATTACCCAGATAATGACCGCGGCAACCAGGCCAAACACGACGCCAAGGTGCAGCGTGATTCCGGAGAAAGCTTTTACTTGCCGGGCATAATCCGCAAGGCGCGGAAGCCAGGCGGATTTCGGGAACATGGGGGTCATCTGAAAACCCGCGTCGCTGAATTTGCTGTATATCCAGTAATTATTGAAAAATACCGCTACATAGTTCAACATCAAGGTGGAAATAATCTCACTTACCTGGAATTTTGCTTTCAACCAACCGGGGATTAAGCCGTACAATCCGCCGCCCAGCATTCCAAGCAGCCCCATAATCAGCAAAATGACAAACTTGGGCGTCGTTTCCATATTCACCAACGGCACCAGGGGTACCAGGCTGGCAAAAAACGCGCCAATATAGAATTGACCTTCCGCGCCAATGTTCCACAGACGCATGCGGAATGCCAGGCCGCAGCCCAAGCCAATCAGCAGCAAAGGAGTGGCCTTCACAACCACATCCGAGAGGGCTCCCCAGCTGCCGAAAGCCGCGTTGAAGAAATATCCGAATGTCCGGATTGGATCCCCGCCGATCAGGAGGAGAATCAACGCGCTGATGAGGAAAGCGAGGACAATCGCGCCGACCGAAGTCGCCAGCGGCAGCCAACGCGAGACTTCATCAGTGCGTTTCTGAATGTGAAGCTTATAAGGAAGGAAACGTGCGAAGCTGAAACTCATTCCTGCCTCCGTAATTCTCCCGTCATCAGTAAGCCGATGGTTTTTACGTCAGCCTCTTCCGTGGGGAATATCCCGGCTAATTCGCCCTCAAATATCACCGCGATCCGGTCGGAAAGATCCAGCAGTTCATCCAATTCCTCTGAAATTAAAAGCACCGCCGCGTCCTTCTCACGCTGCTCTAATAACAGGTTCTGAATACCCTCAATCGCCCCGACGTCCAATCCGCGCGTCGGTTGGACTGCCACGATAAGAGTAGGTCCGCAGGATATTTCCCGCGCGAGGATGACTTTTTGCAGGTTACCACCCGAAAGCTTATTTACCTGCGTGGAAAGGCTGGGCGCCTGGATGTTGTATTTTTCTTTGAGGTTGCTCGCGAACTCCCGTGCGGCTGTGTAGCTGATGCGCCATTTCTGACTGATTGGGGCATGATCGTAAGATTTCATAATCATGTTTCCTGTCAGCGCCATTCCCGGAGCCGTCCCCACGCCTGTGCGGTCTTCGGGGATATGCGCGGTGCCCTGCTCAATCGCGCGTTTGGGAGACTGATTGGCAACCTGTTTACAATTCACCAGGATATTACCCTGGCAGGCGCGCAATCCGGTGATGACCTCTGCCAGTTCGCTTTGACCATTCCCCGCGATACCAGCAATTCCCAGTATCTCGCCTTTGCGGAGTTGGAAAGAAACGTTTTTCAGGGCTGGCAGACCGCGGTTATTCAACGCAGATACGTTTTGAACGTCCAGAACGACATCTCCCGGGGTGTGAGGATTTTTATTTAATTGAAACAGGACTTTACGTCCCACCATTAATTCAGCCAAAGTTTCTTTGGTTATGTTTTCAAGGCCAATCCCGTCCGCGGTTACCTTGCCTTTGCGAAGCACTGTCAATCGATCCGCTACCCGTTTGACCTCATTCAGTTTGTGGCTGATAAACACAATGGATTTTCCCTGTTGAACCATCAGGCGCATCGTTTCCATCAGCTCCTGAATTTCCTGCGGGGCAAGCACGGCGGTTGGTTCGTCCAATATCAGGATTTCCGCTCCGCGATAGAGTGTTTTCAAAATCTCAACCCGCTGTTGTTCCCCCACGGAGAGCTGCCATATTTTAGCGGTCGGTTGAACTTTGAGCCCGTATTTCTCAGCCAGGTCGGCAACTTTTTGGTCATAGCGAGGCAGGTGCATGATGAATCCGGGGTCATTCAGTCCTAACAGGATGTTTTCGGTTACAGTTTGGGTTGGCACGAGCATAAAATGCTGATGAACCATACCGATTCCGCGGTTGATTGCGTCTTTGGGAGAGTTGAAAACCGCGCGATCTCCGTTTACCAGGATCGTGCCAGATTCGGGTTTATAAATCCCGGCGAGGATGTTCATTAAGGTGCTTTTGCCCGCGCCGTTTTCCCCCAGGAGCGCGTGGATTTCTCCGCGCCTGAGCGTAAAGTTGACGTGGTCATTGGCAAGCACGCCCGGAAAGCGCAATACAATATCACGCATTTCGACCGCGTTGGTTTGTTCCTTGGATGTAATCGTCATGAGTTCTTTCCGATAAGCAATGCGCTTGGTCTAGAACAGCCGTGTAACTCCCGGAAGAGTGGGGAGTTTGGTTTTGGCTGGCAGATAGCATGACAAACCAGGAGATGATCAAAAGATCATCTCCTGGAATCACGCTCAAAATTTCTATAGGTCAGGCAGTTTTGCGGAAATATTTTCGTTCCACCAATACATGCAGGTCTTGCATTCGCTGCCGAATTGTTTAAACCCATCCAGATCCAGCTGCTCCATGCTGACGCCGTCCGGCAGGACCAGGTTGCCCTGATTATCAGTAATCGGACCTTTGAAGACGTCGAAACGGGTAAATTCGCCCTTGAGCATCTTATCCAGAGTTTCGCGCACCAGCTGCAGGTCAGCTTCGGGAAGGTTTGCCACGCCGGGCATCATCGTTTCGCCTTTCATGAAACCATACAGACCCAGACCGCCGGAATCGCCATCGAAGTATTCCCAACCGCCCTTCCAGGTGCCAGCGCGGCATTTATCCACGATATCCGCATAAATCACGCCCCAGTTCCAGTACATAGAGGTAAGGCAGCTATCCAGCGTGCAGTTGCCAACATAGTCATAGGTGATGCCCCATTTTCCTGCGGGAGCAGCCAGAGCGGGGGCGGGGGTATCTGCGCCAGTCATGACGACCTGCGCGCCAGCGTCAAAGAGTGATTTTGCGCCTTCCTGTTCAAGGATTGGGTCGTGCCAGGTGTTGATGAAGCGTACGTCAATGGTGCATTCAGGGCAGGTCTTCTGCACACCAAGGGCGAACGCGTTCCCCAGGCGGAACTCTTCGGGGATTGGGAAAGTGGCCATGTAGCCCAGTTTCGGGTTTCCGTCAACTTTGGCGCGGGAACCAGCCAACATGCCTGCCAGGTATTTAATGTCTTCCATGGCACCCATCACGTTGCCAAAATTCGCGCCGTTGGCTTTGAAACCGCTGACGTGGATGATGTCCACATCCGGAAATTCATTGGCAACTGTTTCGGAAGAATCCATGAAACCGAACGAGGTGGTGAAAATCACATTGAAGCCTTTGCGCGCCAGAGAGCGGGTAACCTGCTCGGAGTCCGCGCCTTCCGCCACGTTCTCAACGTAGGCAGTATGAACGCCTTCCATGTGTTGTTCCACATAAATACGCCCTACATCGTGCGATTGCGACCAACCGCCGTCGTCATGAGGTCCGACATAAACAAATGCGACATTGTAGCATCCTTCGATAGGCGCCGGCACCTGATAGGAACCGACTGCTTCGGAGGTGGTTTGCGCCCGGCAATCGACAGCTGGGGCTTCAGCCGGGGTCTTGGCACAGGCGGCAAGCACCAGCGCGAGGACCAGGAACAAATTAAACAGCCAAATACTTTTTTTCATCTTTTCTCCTGAATAGTTTTGTGGGTGGTGTAGGAAGAGTAGCGTTTTAATGAAGTCACCTGCTCCTTTCGGTAAACATAACGACGCTTGCTTAATTGTACTGCAAACGAGCGAAAAAAATGCCAAAATGGGGCGAACTTAAATATGAACCGATTGCAAAAATGCAAGGCTGATTTCAGGTGGATGATTCGTTCGGGCGGAGGAACCTCCGCCCAACCGCCCAAACCCAGCGCGGGAAAATAATGCATCTGCGCTCCATTCCATGGATACGCCGGATACAGGCTTTCCGAATTGCGCATAGCCACCCTATTAATGAAGTCGAGCTGATTTAATCACTGGCCCATCGCTGCAAATCAGAAAACCAGAGGGAACGCCAAGCTGTTGACAAGTTTCTTCGCTCAACTCGCACGAACCACACAGACCGATGCCGCAGCGAATCAGGGCTTCAAAAGAGAGCTGCGCAGAGAGGTTGACGCGCCGGCACAGCGTGTGAACGGCCAACAGCATACCGGTTGGTCCGCACGCGTACACTTCAGCCCTCAGGTTCTGCTCCAGCGCCTGCAGCAGGGGCAGGCTGACCAAACCCTGCGCGCCGGCGCTGCCGTCTTCGGTGGCAAGTAAGACTCGGCATCTCAACGCCTCAAATTGGTCCAGCAAAATCAGGTCAGCCCGGGTCTTCGCGCCAAGGCAAAGGGTCACTTCATGATTCAGCGCGCGAGCCTTCTTAGCCAGAAAGTACAACGGCGCTGCCCCATACCCTCCGCCCACCAGGATATGTGTCTCGCCAGAAAGGACGAATCCTTTCCCAAGGGGGCCGCGTACCCAAAGCTGGTCTGCGGGCTTAAGTTCGCATAGGGCGCGGCTGACCGGACCAACCGCGCACACGGTCAGGGTCAGCGGGTCGTTTCCACTGATGCTGAAGGGCTTTTCGCCAACGCCCGGCAGCCATGCCATCACGAATTGCCCGGGGGCGGCGTCTGGCAGGCTGGCATCCAGAAACAGGGTCAGGGTGTCAGCATTTTCTTTACGAACGCGGTCAATGCGAGAGGCTTGAAAGAGTCCATTTACTTTATGAGGCATTTTTTACTAACTCCAACAAATAGCTGCAGGCTTGAATGGTGTCCGCGAATGGTATTCCGGAAACGAAAGGATTATTTCTCGAGAAAGCAATCCAGCGCGTGTTCATCAGGGGGTTTTCCCGTATTGTGATTAATAGTTGGGAGAATTGATCGAAATGGATTGGTGTTTTTCGATAGGCAAATGTATTTTCAAAGGCTGCCTTCAGAATCTGTCTGTCTATTTGATTTTCTTTCAATCTGACGATCGCGTACATGTCATAAAAATCTTTGCTGCGGCTGTTGGCTAAGCCCCGAGAAATGATCGTGTGAAATTTTTCAGCCAGGATCGTTTCAATATTCACGCTGAGGAATGAAAAAATCTCTTTGTTAAATAACGGTTGATAGACGTAATTCTCTGCGCCGGGTGTGATAGGGTCGCCGGCAGCGATGTCAATCGCCACAGATTGTTTCATGTTTTCCAACGAACAAACGATTTTACAGCGTAAACCACCGTAAGGTTCCAACTCACGGATGGGCTCGCAGCCGATGATTTCATAGGAAACCCGGTCATCAAGTTCCAGCTTCAGGATATCCCCCAGCGCGTCAAGCAAAGTTGCAGGCTCCAGATCCATACTCTGAACCTGAAGATCCAGATCTTTGGTCGTGCGCAATCTGATTCCCAGAGAAGATGAAAGTAAAAAACCGCCCTTAATAACAAAGACAGCCTTCTTTTCACTCAATGAAATTCGCCGCAATATTGATTCCAGAAAATACAGGGTCAGAATAGTATTGGAGCTTGCGCCTGTTTCTTCCCTGAGGGCGTGAATGCGGTTCCTGAGTTGGTCTTTATTCAATCAACACCTCGAGCAATTCCTGTGTTGCTTGTAAGATTTTAATCCTGGCGGCATAGTCAAACAGCTTGGGCAGGTCTTTTTCGGGGTGTCTGACATAGTTCCGCAGAGCTTGCGAGAAAACTTCGCCTTCAATGTCCGCCCTGTTCTTAATAAGGTCGCACAGTGTTCTTTCCCGATCGTAAACTTTCACCGGGTTTCCGAATACCGTCAGAGCCTGTGTAATGCCGAGGGGATAGATATCTTTATTAACATAGTGAACGCGCACATGCTCCGGGATGCGATGCGCGTTGTAGCCGCGGTAGACCGTCACATCCATTCTGCCGGGCAGACGGTCGGTCAGTCCATGCAGACTGAGAGCGGAGTGGTAGGAAAAAATGCAGCGTTTGTTTCTGGACTGAAAGATAAATTCTTCATCATGGGCAAGCGGCGCGGAAGCATAAACCCCCCTGCCAACTCTGTGAATAGAGCCTTCACGCACCAGTTGTGTCAGGTAAATGGAAGGAATGCCGATACGTCGGCAGTCAGCCGCGGTGATATAAGCGCCCTTTTGAGTTAGCAGGCTCATTATTTGTTGTTTATAAGGCACAGTGTTTTTCATTAGTGCTTACATTATATCATATTGTACGCATATAAAGAAATATTACCAAGCAATCGCCCTTCCGCGCAGGTCCTTGACCGTGCCATACCCGGCCCTCTGCATAAAGGCCAGCAGTTCGGCACCAATGCGGGCAAAAGCCGCCGGCCCATCCTGCCAAACGGCCGAGCCAACCCCGACAAGGCTGGCGCCAGCCATGAGCATTTCCGCGGCATCAATCCCCGTGGAAACGCCGCCAGTTCCGATAATTGGCAGGCTTACCGCCTGGGCAATTTCGTACACGCAGCGCAGCGCGATGGGTTTGAGCGCGGGCCCGGAAAGCCCCCCGCTGCGGTTATGCAGAACCGGTTTGCCAGCCGCCGCGTCAATCAGCATGGCGGGCATGGTGTTAATCGCGGTAATGGCGTCCGCGCCTTCCTCCGCGGCGGCTTTGGCAATCTGGCCAATATTCGCCACATTTGGCGCCAACTTGATACTAATCGGCAGCCTTACCGCCCGGCGCACGACACGCGTGACGGCAGCCGCGCTGGCGGCAGCAGCAGAGAAGGGGGTGCCAAACTCACTGGCGACGTTTGGGCAGGAGATATTTACCTCAATCAGGTCTGGTTCCGCTTCGGCGATGATACGTGCCACCTCGCCGAATTGCTCAGTGGTGGGAGCGAAAATACTGGCGAAAACCGGCACGCCCAGCCCCGCGAGCCGCGCTTTGGCTGCCCACAGCAGGGGTACTTCCTCCTGCGCGCCGGGGTTAGTCAGCCCCACCGCGTTAATAACCCCGGCATCCCACGCCAGGGCGACCGGGTTGGGGTGCCCCGCCCTGGGTTCCGGCCCGCAGCTCTTGGTTGTGACAGCCCCCGCGCCTTCCCTTGCCGCTCTTTCCAGCAGGCTGGCGCTGGTGCCAAGAATTCCCGACGCCAGCACGAGAGGATTTGGCAGGTTCAGCCCAAGAAATTCACAAGACAATCCGGGATCAGTCATGCCGCTCCGTCGAGATACTGCTTTACTTCCAGAAAGGTGCTTTGGTCAATCAGATCCTGCGCCTGCAGGCGCTCGAGGATCTGGCGCATGCTGAGCACCGCGCGCGCGTTTATCCCCTGAGCCGCGAGCGCGGCCACCCCGCCTTGTTCCCGGTCTACCAGTACCACCGCGTCCCGCACGGTCAGACCAGCCGCGCGCAAAGTTTCAGCGGCTGTGAGGATGCTGCCGCCGCTGGTGATAACATCTTCCAGCAGCAGCGCGCGCTGCCCTTGCTGAAACACGCCCTCAACCATCTGCGAGGTGCCGTGCGTTTTAGCTTCTTTACGTGGATAGATCATCGGGCGCTTAAGCCTCGAAGCGGCAATCGCGGCAATAGGCAGCGCGGCATATGGAACGCCTGCCAGGCAGTCGTAGTCAAGCGAAATCAGCCGGTCAATATAGGCTTCTACCGCCATATCCAGCACATCCGGGTAAGAAACCAGGCGGCGCAAATCCAGATAAACGGGCGATCGCTGACCTGACGCCAGGGTGAAGCTGCCAAACTTAACGCAGCCAGATGAGAACAAACCGTTAACCAGCGCGCGGAATGGGTCAAGCGGGCTGGGCGTAATCTCCGCGATGGCGGTATTGATTTGTTCGCGCAGGGTTTCCGCGGCTTTTCGCGGTGAAGCGGCAGCAATAACGGCGCGGGAGACAGGCACAAGGATGCCTTTTTTATCCGCGCGCAAACCTGCCGTCAAGGCAGTATTTAAGTCCGCTCCCTGCGCCCCGACCCCCGGCGCCAGGAACCAGGCATCCGGGCAAATCGCGCGCACGCGCTGGAGCGCTTCGGGCTGGGTTGCTCCGATGACCAACCCAATCTGCCCGGGGGAACCCCAGGTCTGGCTGACCCGGGCGACATATTCATACAGATCCGGCGTGCCGTAGCCTTGTATCTCGTTCGCGGAGGGATTGGAAGTCTGGCACAGAATGAAAGCGAACTTTTCCGGATCCGCGAGGAAGGGTTTAATGCTGTCCTGACCAAGGTAAGGGCTGAGGGTTATCGCGTCGGCGTGGAATTGTTCATAGGCGGCGCGGGCGTAGGCTTGCGCGGTGGAACCGATATCTCCGCGTTTGGCATCCAGCAGGACAGGAATGTCAGAAGCTACTGCCCCGACGGTTTCCTGAAGCGCCCGCAGACCGGCTGGTCCGTACTGCTCATAGAATGCCATGTTAGGCTTATAGCCGCAAACAAGGTCGCTGGTTTGTTCAATAACCGCTTTCCCCCAATCCCGCAGGCGCGTGTAGATATCTCCTGTAGAAGGCAGGAATTCCTCCTGCGGATCCAATCCAATGATGAGCAAACTGCGGTTCTTTTCAACAGCGTGTTCCAGTTTTTCCAGAAATTTCATTTTGCCTCCTGTCGCGCGGGGCGCTGAATGCTTTATATCAGCAGTATAAACCGGTTGGCATCGTTTTCCGCTTTTTAGCGGTTACCTAATCGGAGAAACGCTTCCGCTTTGGTCAAGCTTGACCTAAAACGGCTGCCAGGAGCGCCATGCGGATGTACAGGCCGTTTTGCACCTGACGAAAGTACGCGGCGCGCGGGTCGCGGTCTACCTTATAGTGAATTTCGCCAACGCGCGGCAGGGGATGCATCACAACCATCTTTTGTTTAGCGCGTTCCATCAGCTCGGGGGTAATCTCGAAGTAGTTTTTAACTTCCTCATACTGCGCCAGGTCCGTAAAGCGCTCTTTTTGAATGCGGGTCACATAAAGCACGTCCGCGTTTTCAATCACGTCTGCCACCTTGTTGGTCTCGCGGACTTTCACGCCTTTGTCTATCAGGTCATTCATCAGGTCCAAAGGCAGGCGCAATGTGTCGGGGGAAACAAAGCGCAGGGAAACGTCGTATTGCGAGAGCAGGCGCGTCAGGCTGTGAACAGTACGCCCGAAGCGCAAGTCACCAACCATCGCGACTTTCAACCCATCCAAAGTGCCCATCTCGCTCTTGATAGTATACAGGTCCAGCAGGGCCTGGGTGGGGTGTTCGCCCGCGCCGTCACCCGCGTTGATAATCGGCACCTGCACGTATTTTGCGGCTGTGGCGGAGGAACCAATCTCGGGGTGGCGCAAAACGATGACATCGCAGTACTGCTCGAGGGTAATCATACTGTCAATCAGCGATTCACCTTTGGAGACGGATGAAAACTGAATACCTTCGGTGATTGGAATTACCCGGCCGCCCAGACGAACCATCGCGGAGATAAAAGAAGAGCTGGTGCGGGTGCTTGGTTCGTAAAAGACACAAGCCAGGGTGTAATCCTTGAGCAGGTCGCAAGTACCCCGGCGGCGGCACATACCCATCATTTCATCCGCCCGGTGAAAAATGTAATCGATTTCATCCTTGCTGAACTGGCTTACTGAAAGGATATCCTGCTGGTAAAACGGACTCTCGAATTTTGCGGCGCGTTGGTATTTATCCAGCTTGAAGAGAGGTTCGGGGTTTTCGGTCATCATGTTGTTTGCTCCAAAGGTGAAAAATTATAATTTTTGATAGTTCAATACAATGCCATCGCGGACGACTTCCCGCCCGCGCAGTACAACGCGCGTAATTCTGCCGCGCAGGCGCATTCCTTCGAAAGGAGACCAGCCGCATTTGGTGTAGAGTGGGTGTTCCGGGAAAACAAACTCAGCCTCCGGATCCACCTCTACCCAGGTCTCCGCCTGTTCCGGCAAATTAAAAATCCGGCGCGGGTTGCGCGCGAGCAGCTCCTCCAGGCGGCCGGCGCTCAGGCGGCCCTGGGCTACAGCTGTCAGCATCAGCGGCAGGGTGGATTCCAAACCCGGGACGCCAGGCGGCGCGCCTTCGGGGCGTTCCTTTTCGGCGCGGGTATGCGGGGCATGGTCGCTGGCGATACAGTCAACCGTGCTGTTGATGTGCTCCCAGAGCGCGGCCTGGTCGCCGGAAGAAGCCAGGGCAGGGCGCATGTCCCCGTAGGGTCCAAGCCGGCGGGCATCGTTTTCATTCAGGAACAGGTGGTGCGGTGTGACCTCGCAGGTGACGGGTAAGCCGCGTTCTTTCGCGCGGGCAATCAATTCAATTTCGGACCGGCGTGAGACATGACAAAAATGGATGTGCCGGCCGAAAACAGCTGCCAGCGCGATGCCGACCGCGACGGATTCTTCTTCCGCGTGCAAGCAGATGGGTTTATCAACGTTCCAACCTGCCATAACCTCCTCAAGGGCGTTCAACCCACGCACCCGCAGCGGCCCATAGGTTTGATCCAGGTAGATTTTGAGGGCTGGAGCGCGCGCGGAAAGAAGGGGCAGCTGATCGAGGTGTTCGGCTGAGGCGCCCGCGTATAAAAAAACATCGCACAGACTTTGCGAAATTGCTTGGTTCTGTGCGACGCGCCAATAATCCAAACTGACCAGGGGCGGCTGCGTGTTGGGCATTGCCAGGAGGGTGGTGAAACCACCAGCCAGCGCCGCGGCGCTGCCGGTACGGAAATCCTCTTTATGCTCACCGCCGGGGCTGCGCAGGTGAACATGCACGTCAACCAAGCCCGGTAAAATCATCAGACCGCCTGTCATTAAACTAATAAATTATACGAACGCAAGCGCTCTTCCGTCAAGTATTTTTGCCCGTGGATTTGTGCGCAGGTCAGCAGAGCGCATACACTTTATGAATTGGACCGATAAAGGATGCCGCACCTGATGTCCGGGGTTATGGGGGGTATCAGGTGAGGATATCGCGGTGTAAATTGATTAAAGAAATCAACCGACGATGGAACAGCGGCGGTGTCCGTCAATTTCAAGCATGTCCCATTAATTCAGTAAACAGCGTCTGGGTCTCCGCCGAAACCCCACTGCCAATTTCCCGGTTCAGGGTTTGCTGGCACTGCTGAAAAACTTGCAGCACGCTGCCCGGGTTTCCCATCCGGTGGTGAATGAGCATCAGACTGCGGTATGCCGGCTCCCAGAGCGCGTCCCGGCTGAGCAGAGTCCGGCTGTAGTTCAGCGCTTTCTCCCATTCATCGGACTTTATCGCGACCTGAATTAGCTGGTCCATCGTGTGCAGATAACGCTCGTGGTAATACTGCCCTTCCGCGACAAAATATTGCCCGACTGCCTCGTTCTCAAAATAGCGCCCATGGTAGAGCTGGACGGCTGATTCCAGCAAGCTCGTGACCCCCGACCGGCTAAGTTGGTCAAAGCGTACGGCATCGATGCTGATGCCAGCATTCGGGTTGAGCATATATTGGCTTCCGCGCCGCAGAACGAACACCGGCTTTTTCCCTTCCGGCCTGTCCGGTTCGAGCGCCTGATTCAGACTGCTAAGAGTTACCTTCAGATTATTTGAGGCGGTGGCTGGTTCTGCGTCGGGCCAGAGGAACAGGGTCAGTTGGTCGCGGCTCAACCACCTGCCAGCGTTGCCAACCAGAATCTGCAGAAGCTGGCGCGCTTTTTCCCGCTTCCAGTCGGCGGTATCCAATAGTTTACTGCCGCGCCAGACGGAAAATTCGCCGAAAGTTCTGATGCGCAGGGTGTAACCCGGGTGATAATCCAGGTTTTCTGCTCCGATTTCCTCCAGAATTTGCTGCGTGAGGGCTGGTTGAATTCCCTGCAGCCTGGCTTGCAGCAATAGTGGCAAAAAGACCATCGGGTTATCCCCGCCGAGCATGGTTGGTTTTGTCAGCAAGAATTGATAATGATGCTGATTGATCAGCGCCAATCCTTGTTCCAGGTAAAGCCACAGCGAGCTTTCGTAGCCCTGATGGAGCGAACAGTACCCCAACCACAACAGCGCGGCCGACCGGGAGAGGTCATCGCCCGCGCGGGCGGCAATCGATTCCGCGATTGAAAGCTCCAGATTGGCAGCCTCATATTGACCGGATAGCGCCAGACTGGCTCCCAGCGAGAGCCGGACCAACATGCCTATCCAGATATCCCCGGAACTGTTGGCGATGGAAAGAGCTTGCTCCGCGACTTTGCGGGCCTCTTCCTGCCGGCCGGAAAAGCCAAGCAGGCGGCACATTCCCCATAGGGGTTCCACATGGATGCGGGCGATATCCACACCAACCATGGATTCCTGGTACAGGCTGATGATTTTCTTATACTCATGCTCATCTTCGTCAAACGAGCGGCTAAGCTGGAGCGCGTGTCCGAGGCGCATAAAGCCGACGCTGCGCACAAACACAGACCGGTAGTGATGCCCGAGTTCAATTCCGCGCCGTGCATAGTTGAGGGCGATATCAGGTTCGCCGCAGAATGAATAGAACAATGAGAGCAAGAGTGAGGCCTCACGGTGAAACCGCTGTGGTCGGCTCATTTGATCAAAATCGGCTGTGGGTTCCAGCTTTTGCAGGAGCTCTATGCCTTCGGGGATGCGTCCGGTGCGCAAAAACAGGCGCGCCTGGATGAAATCGTTTTCATCTGAATCGCCGTGTGAAAGCTCCCTGGAACGCTGCAGGCTTTGCTCCGCCTGTTCCATATCGCCCTGGTTAACCTGATTCTCTGCCATCTGCGTCAGCAATTCCGCCACCTCCAGCCGGTTCTCCGCCGGATCCAGAAGGGCAAGCGCGCGGTGTAAAAGCTGGTTGGCATTGATTGGTCGGATAGTGTCCAGATAGACTTGCGCTTGCCCGCGCAGGGCAAGGCTGATGCCCCATTGGTGGTTGTCCCGCTGATAAGCACGCTGGGCGGTGCGATAATCCTCCAGCGCGAGTTCAAAGAAACCGTTGTATCGGTTCACTTCGCCCAGGAGGAAGTTCACGTAAGGGTACAAAGCCCGCTGGGATTCCGGAAACTGTTCAATCCAATAGCGCAGGCTTTCATGGCGGTTTGTGAGAATAAAATCCTTCCCGACGTTTTCCAGAATGAGATTAATTTGCGGATAGTCCCCAACCTTCAGGAGATGCCCGACAGCGCTTTCCCAATATTGATGCGCGGCGAAGTAGCTGCCAATTTTCCGGTGCAGCTCGCGCTCCAGGCCGGCATTTTTACTCAGACGGCTCTCCAGAAACTCCCGGAACATATGGTGATAACGATAAACCCCCGGGCGCAGCTGCTCCAAAAACAGACCTGAGCGGTAAAGCTCGTTCAGGATGTCAATGCTGTTCTGGCTGTCCATCAGAAAATCACAGGTTTCGGTATCCAGGAATGACAGGATAGAGGTTCTGACCAGAAAATTCTGGTACGCGGGCGCCTGGTTTTCCAGCACTTCCTCCGCCAGATAGGCAAAAAGGTTTTTGCGCGATTCGCTTTCCTCTCTAAGCGTTTCCATAACCGTCCCCTGCGTTTGCCCCTTGATGGACTGCCAGACCATCTGCAAACCGATAACCCAACCCTCCGTGCGTTGGATGAGCTGTTCCACTTCTTCCTGGCTTAGCTGCAGTTGATATTGGGAATGGAACAGCGTTTCCACTTCTTCGGGGGTGAAGGTCAGCTCGCGCTTGCCGAGTTCGAGCACGGTGCCCTTGGCGCGCCAGCGATGAATGGAAGGGAAGTCGAGCGCGCGGCGCGTGGAGAGGATGACATGTAAAGAACGGGGCAAATGATCGATAAACCAGTTCAGCAGGTTCAGAATTGCCGGGGAATTATCAATGTATTGCACATCGTCCAAAATCAGGAGGCAGCGGTCGGGTATCCGGTTGGCAATCGCGTTCACGAGCGCGATAAGTCCATCCGTAGGTTCCGAATCTGGCGTGTTCAGGATGCGCAGAGCTTCCGCACCCATTCCATAGGAATGCTGATTGAAGGCTGTATAGAGGTTCATCAGGAACAAGGTAGGGTCGCGGTCATCGGCAGACACGGAAAACCAAAAAACCGGGAAATCTAATGGTTCAATGAACGTCAGCAGAGAGGTGCTTTTGCCGTAGCCTGTACCGGCCTGAAGGATGGTAAGCGGGTATTGCAGAGAGCCGCTCAGCAGCGAGGTGACGCGCTCCCTGGGGAGGATGTTTGAGCGCTGCGCGGGCGGCGCCAGCCGGCTGAGGATGATAAGGCTGCGGTTGCTCATGGCCTTATTTTACCAGCCAGAGAAGCCTGCTTCCTGAACTGAAAAACTCCATTTGTCGGGTTTAGTTGACTCAGGCGCGAAAAAACAAAAGAACACTAACTTTTTCCGGCGGTCTCTGAGGAGAACGATTTTACTGATGGGCATCGGTGGATGACAGACCATCAAGAAAGTTGTTATTTCGGAAATGAGAAATCAACAAAAACTGCCGGATGGGCGTTTCACATCCGGCAGTTGGTCTTGATGCTTGGTTTGCGCGTTTATTTCTTTTGGTTGATTTCAGCCAGAACCTTGGTGACAATCTCACTGGTCAGCCCGGCGCTTTTGGCCTGAGGCAGTTCCAACAGGGACTGCAGCGTTTTGCCCTTTGCCAGCAGTACCAGCGGATTTTTGCTTATTCCGGGCACGTAACGTTCAACCACTTCCACTGCGTGGGGGTCTTTTAATAAATCGCCAACTTTGGATAAAAGTGTGTAAACCATGCTTCTCCTTATCTCTAATTTCTGCCATTGTAACGTATTCCAAGAGCCTTCCGAAAGAACGTACTACCCTCACACGCGCTTCACAAGCCCTGGGGTAGGGCAAACCAACTAAAAACTCAGCTTTACGCCCTGTTCTGTTGGCTCCTAGAAAATGTGAATTTCCCCCGGTGTTTTGCGGCGGCCCTGAAAGGGTGCGGATGCAGGCTGCCCTGAGCTTTTCCCGCGCCGCTTTGCTACTCGCGATAGCATCTTACTCCCTGGCTCCTTTGTGTCAATCTAAACCGGCGCTGACATAAAAACACCTGTTTTGCCTGTCAAACTATTCAGGGCGGTCATGGAGCGCGATTTGGCTCTGTCAAATATATACACAAAATATGGAAACTGACGCATTATTCTGGCTGATCTGTTTTGCAAAATACCCTACTGCGCATGATTCACAGAAAGCCTCAGAGATAAGGCAACGTGAATCCAACCCCCTGATGTGGGCGCCTCACCCAGGACAACATTATACAATTCAGCGGGTCGCGTAAAAAAACTATTGATTTTCATCTTGAAAAGTTTTAAGATGGATTTCACAAGACGACAATACTTATTGTTAAGTACACTTTGTTTGCGTTCAGCTTAGCAATTTCGACTCGTACACAAAAAGCCGGATTGCGATGACCTACTTAGAATATCGGAGGAAAAATGTCTGCAAAGCGAATTTGGATTTTGATTGCGTCCGTGGTAATCCTGGGGGCATTAACAGTAGTCACTGTCATGGCAAATCCGTTCTCACAAGCATCCAGTGAGGATGGGGTGGTTACTGAAGAGTGGAAAGGCGTTGTGGATACCGTAATCGGCGATGACCCCGACGAGAACGGCTACACAGGCCCAGTTATTAACAGCTCAGGTGTTGAGGTTCTTTCAGAGGGAACGAACGACCTGGAAACCTTGCCCGCTCAACCTGGAAACGAAGGTGAAATACGCCCGGATGAAAATCAGTTCCAGGCATTGGAAGCCGAGCCGCAGTGGAGTGAAATTTTCTACTATGATTTCTCTGCCGGCTCAACGATGCGCCCGCGCAGTAGTTCGACCAATTGGGCTTATAGCGGTGGAGGCTGTGTATATCGGTCGAAAGGCGATGAACTGTTTACCCTACCGCTAAATCTGCCCCAAGGAGTCCGCATAGATTACCTGAGGCTCTTGTTTTATGACAGCTCCGTCACAGGCTATGTCCGGGCTTGGATCACTACCTATGACGGCGCCGGTAATGTCACTGATTTAATCTCAGTTACATCCGATAGTTCCGCCGGTTATGGCTTTGTCATTAGCAACTATGTGGGGCACGTGGTGGACAACACGAACCTCGCTTATGTTCTGAATGTGGACTTCGGGGTTAATAACAGCAGCAATGAACTCTGCGGTCTACGCGTAGCTTATAGGTTGCCTTAGTTCTGGTTCACATGACCTGGAAAAGGATGAGGTGAACCATGAAACTGACAACACACGGAACACAACGGGTGGGATGGCGGATACTGGTAGTCGGGATTTTACTGGCAGTCATGCTGAACGCTATTCCAACTGGTACGGTCAGCGCATCGCTGACCTCTTATGAGATATTCTCACTTCAAATCCATCTGCCGGAAGGGGCTCGCATTGAATACCTGCGGCTGTATTACTATGACAGCAACCCTTCCATGGACAGCATTGCCTGGATTACCACTTATGATGGAGCAGGAAACTTTTCTGACTTGATCAATGTTTCATCGTTCGGGTCCGCTGGGTACGGCCAGGCGCTCAGCGCCTATTTCGCGCATGTTGTGGATAACGAAGCGGCAACGTATGTGCTTAACTGGCGGCCGAGGGTATTTGATTCGAGCATGCGTTTGATGGGTATGCGCGTCGCGTACCGACTGCCTGACGGGGCTGGCGGTTGGGCAGCAAATTACAGTTACTTGCATGTGGCGGGGTGTACCTTTACCCCGGTTTCCAGTCAGGTGGAATGGCGGTATCCAGGAGGTGGTGGGGTGTATGCTACCAGTTGGGATCACTTCCTGCCCTTCCTGAGGAAGTAAAATTTCCCGGAAGAACCGAAAGCGCTCTGTCAGGCTTTTTGGTTGGCAATTGGAATTCGATGAATGAAAAAACAGCGGTCCGCATCAGGACCGCTGTTTTCATCGGGGTTCCCGGCAATTTCATCATCGCGCCGCTTAAAGCAAATGTAGTTTTACACAACATATTCGCCAGTAGACAGAATAAAAGAGCAGGAAGTGGCTGCATCTGTTATTGTTATTATGCTGAAAAAAACAAAATGAAGGAAGCCACAATCAGGAATTAGGGCTGCTTGACCTCTGATTCAAACTGAGAAAGCAGGGGTACACCGGCATTACGTCAGCCTCTATCGGGTCAGGCGCCGGGAAGGTTTAGGAGGACAAAAAACAGCTAGGAAAACGAAGTACAAGCCAAAACCCTATGAACAGATGCTTTATGCTGGACAGAGGATTCAGGTGGATGTCAAAGTAGTTCCCAGAGAATGAATTCAAGATAAAAGCTGGAAGCGTTACTACCAATACACAGCCATCGATGAATACAGCCGATTGAGGTATTTGGAAGCTTTTCAAACAGCAGACACCTTCTCTTCAGCTGTTTTCGTGGAACATGCCTCAGCCTGGTTTGCCAAAAAAGGCATCCGGATTGAATGTGTGCCGACAGACAATGGGTTTGAATTCACAAAACGCTTCCAGAAGACCAAGGTGGAAAGGAATCTAAGTTTGTTTGAGATGGTTCTGGATCAATATACCCCCAGGCATAATGGTAAAGTAATGAATTTCCTGTCACACATTCAATTTCTTAAGCAGACTATCTAATATGTTGGACAAACCGATATTATAGGACTTTTCTATCTGGTTTTGATATATTGACTTTCATCCGCAAAAGTTCTATGATATTTACAATAAACTGACAAATTCTTGTCCTTCGTTCGTATAGTTCCTTTGTTGTCTTATTTACGTCCAGCTTAACTTATCCGACTTGATTACAAAAAGCCGAATTGCGATGACCTACTTTGAATATCGGAGGAAAAATGTCTGCAAAGCGAATTTGGATGTTGATCGCGTCCGTGGTAATCCTGGGGGCATTGACAGTAGTCACTGTCATGGCAAATCCCTTCTCACAAGCATCCAGTGAGGATGGGGTAGTTACTGAAGAGTGGAAAGGCGTTGTGGATGCCGTAATTGGCGATTACCCCGACGAGAACGGCTACACAGGCCCAGTTATTAACAGCTCAGGCGTTGAGGTTCTTTCAGAGGGAACGAACGACCTGAAAACCTTGCCCGCACAACCTGGAGACGAAGGTGAAATTCGCCCGGATGAAAACCAGCTCCAGGCATTGGAAGCCGAACCGCAGTGGAGTGATTTGCACTATGATTTCTATGCCGGTGAGACGATGCGCCCGCGCAGTAGTACGACCAAATTTGACTATGGTAACAGCGGCTGTATCTGTCGTACGGAAGGACGTGACCTTTTCAATATACCACTTATTCTGCCTCATGCATCCCGCATAGATTACTTGAGGATCTATTATTATGATACCTCCGACACAAAAGATGTGAAGGCTTGGATCGTTAGATTTGACGGCGCCGGTCATTTCGAAGACATAATTCTAGTTACATCCAATAGCTCTGCTGGTTTTGGTTATAGAGATAGCAACTATGTGGGACACACGGTGGACAATGTGAATTACGCCTATGTTCTGATGGTGGACTTCGAAGCTACTAATGTGAACAATTCACTTTGCGGCCTGCGCGTAGCCTACCGGACGAGCTAGTTTCAGTTCACATAACCTGGAAAAGGATGAGGTGAACCATGAAACAGACGATACACGGGACACAATGGGTAGGATGGCGGATACTGATAGTCGGGATTTTGCTGGCAGTCCTGCTGAACGCTGTTCCCACCGGTACGGTCAGCGCATCGCTGATCTCTCGTGAGATATTCTCTCTTCAAATCCATTTACCGGAAGGGGCTCGCATTGAATATCTGCGGCTGTATTACTATGACAGCAACCCTTCCGTGGACAGCCTTGCCTGGATTACCACTTATGATGGAGCAGGAAACTTTTCTCACTTGATCGGTGTTTCGTCAGACGGGTCCGGTGGGTACGGCCAGAGGCAAAGCGCCTATTTCGAGCATGTTGTGAATAACGAAGCGGCAACGTACGTGCTTCAATGGCGTCCGGTGGTGTTTGATTCGAGCATGCGTTTGATGGGTATGCGCGTCGCGTACCGACTGCCTGACGGAGCTGGCGGTTGGATACCGCTTTACAATCACATATTTGTGGCGGGCAGCACTTTTACCCCGGTTTCCAGCAAGGTGGAATGGTGGTATGCTGGTTATGGTGGAGTTTATGCCATTAGTTGGGATCACTTCCTGCCCTTCCTGAGGAAGTAAAATTTCCCGGAAGAACCGAAAGCGCTTTGTCAGGCTTTTTGGTTGTCAGTTGGAATTCGATGAATGAAGAAACAGCGGTCCCCAGCAGGGCCGCTGTTTTCATCAGGGTTCCCTGCAATTTCCTCATCGCGCCGCTTAAGACCAAGCGCGGGGGTATGCTTCGTGTAAAACAGATACAAAGGAGCTTGTAATGGCGATAATCATTGTCATATCGGTTCTGGTCCTCAGTATGTTCAACTCATTACCCTTTCAGGCGGACTCCAACAGCTTGCCTTGGTACGGCTGGGCTCTGCTTGGCTTTCTGGCAGCCTTCGCGCTCAGCCTGGCCCTCAAGAAGCAAGCACCGGAAGGACACACCTTGCATCCGGGAACAGAAGAAGCCAAGGCTGAAAGTATGGCTGAGGATAATGAACGCGCTGAACTGTTGGAGCATACCAAGGCGTTGGTTGATGAGAACCTAGGAAAGGTGCTGGACGACGAAACCGGAGGAGCTTTCCCCGAAGAGGGCAAAGGTAAAACAACGGACAATGCCCCGGGCGCAGAAACGGGAGAAGGGGGTTAAGTTCGGCTCCTGCGCATCTGTATAAACTCCCAGGTGGCAGGTCATTGGTTTTCCGCCTGGTTTTCTTTATAATTCGTCAGCACTTGGAACCGAAGCGGTGATGCGGCACAAAGTGCTGAATTTTTTGATGCACAAAGGACCCTCAGTGAATACAAGGAAACACACTCTAAAACCCCGTCGCACAAAAACCCCTGCCTGGGCGTGGCTTTTAGTGGTCGCGGCTGCCGCACTGCTGGTATATTTTTTAATTCCACAAGGGTACGCCAACAGCCAGAAATTGAAGCGGGAGCTGAGCCCGGCGGAAGTCATGGCGCTGCGGGAGGGGGGCGCGTTTATTGTGGATGTGCGTGAACAGAGTGAATGGGAGCAAGGGCATATCGAAGGCGCGGCGCTGATTCCCCTTGGTCAGCTTTTACAGCGCTCGGGCGAACTGCCCACAGACCGGACGATCGTGGTGGTCTGCCGCTCCGGGAACCGCAGCGCGCAGGGCAGGGATATCCTGGAAACAGCAGGTTTTAAGACTGTCAGCTCCATGCGCGGCGGGATGAAAGCTTGGCAGGCGCAAGGTTACTCAGTGGTCACAGGGCCATAATAACTGCCGCAAGAAAAACAGCGGGAATCCTTGCGCGGATATGCTGTCTAACCTCTTGCGGGTAGGGGTGTAGCAACCCGTCCGGAAAATAATCAAAACCTGAACGCGTTTACCGGATGACTCATCCCTACGCCTGAAAATCTCGACTGTGGGTAGCGTTCATCCCGCGAGGCTTGTGCCGCGTTTGATCAACCAAACACCGAAAAATCGTAAGGGGGCAGGCTTAAGGTCCCGTTATCGTGCATCTGCCCCTTGCCAAACAGACGCTCTTTCCCGCTCAAATTGCATTGTCGGGCTGACCAAGCGGAAATCACCTGCTCTTGTTCGCAAAAATTCGCGATAAGCACCAGACGGCGTGAGCCTTGGCTCGCGCGGGCAGCCATTAATACCGCGCGGCTGCCGCTTTCAAGCACTTCCAGCTCCCCGCCAGCCAATTCGGGGTGCGCCTTGCGGAAGTTGATTGCCGCGCGCAGGTTGCCATAGACGCGGCCTTCCAGGCTCTGTGGGTCGAACCGGCGCGCGTAACTTGCCGGGTCAGCTGCCACGCGGTGCACCCAGCGGCTGTCATCTTTGCGCGTCGGGTTATCCAGGTAGCTGTAGTCGTTAAGCGTGCCGATTTCATCACCCAGGTAAATCAGCGGGATCCCGCCGAGCATGAGCGCGAGGTCGTACAGCAGCGAGATACGGCGGACAGCCAATTCCACCTCGTTTGGACCTTCTTCCGCGAGCGCCTTCTCCAGCCCTGCTAACGAAGCGCAAGTGCCCGAGATACGGCAGTCGCCAGTTTTGGGGTTTTCCTGAAAAGGCAGCCCGCGCGCGAAACTGCCGGGGAAGCGCCCGCGGTAGAACGCGTTCAGAAATTGTCGGTGGTCGCTGCCGTTCACTCCCAGGCTCGCGGCATCCGCGTCATCAAAAGTCCAGCCGATGTCGTCGTGACAGCGCACGTAATTGACCCAGGCGGTATGGGGATGGATGGCAAACCGGCGGCGCAGCGCCTGCTGCAGCAAATCGATATTGCGCGTAGCCATTGTGTTCCACAGCAGCGTCATGACCAGCGGATTGTACGAGAGCTGGCATTCCTCCGGTGAGATGTAGCGCGCCACCTCGTCCGGGTGGACGATCGCTTCAGATTTAAGCAGGATGCAAGGCGCCGCGATCCGGGTGAGGGCGTTGAAAGCTTGCAAAATCAGATGCGCCTCCGGCAGATTCTCGCAAGTTGTGCCGAGCTCTTTCCAGATGAACGCGACCGCGTCCAAACGGAAGATTTCCACGCCCTGGTTTGCCAGGAAAAGCAGCTCGCCCGCCATGCGGTTAAAGACATCCGGGTTGGCATAATCCAGGTCCCATTGATACGAGTGAAAGGTGGTCCAAACCCACTTACCCGGATCCTCAATCCAGGTAAACGCGCCGGGGTGTTCGTCCGGGAAGATTTCGCGCAGGTTGACCTCATACAAATCCGGGATAGTCCGGTCGGGGTAGATGCCATACATCGCTTCATAGCGAGCCTCACCTACCTTGGCGCGCCGCGCCCACGCGTGCTCGTCAGAAGTGTGGTTGATGACCAGGTCCAGCACCAGGCTGATCCCTTCCACTCGCAGCGCGCGGGATAGCTCTGCCAGCTGAGCCATATCGCCGAGCGGCGGGTGCACCTCCCGGAAGCTGCTGACAGCATAACCGCCGTCATTTTCCCCGGCGGGCATACTGAAAAGCGGCATCAGGTGCAAATAGGTGAGCCCCAGCTCTTTGAAGTAGGGAATTTTGGCGCGAATACCTTCCAGATTCCCGGCAAAGAGGTCCACGTAACATACGCCGCCAAGCATTGTGTTGGATTGGAACCAGAGCGGGTTTTCTTCGCGGTTTGCGTCCAGCGCGCGTAAATCTGCTGGACGGGCGAATACGGCGCGTGCCAATTCGCTGAGGAGATCTTCCAGGTGATAGAAAAAGTCGTAATGAGCGGCATAGAGGCGGTGGTACAAGCCAAATAGCCGGGGGAAGTGAAGGCTCAGACGCTGCGTGAAAACCAGCCAGGCTTGTGGATCGGCTGCGATTTGGTCAGCAAATGCCGCTTTTAGGCGCGGGAGGAGTTTTTCCAGGCTCTTCGCGGCTTCAACACTCAGGTTGATTTCACCGTGGATCATCTGGCAGCCTCGGCTGCGGCTTGCTGTGCCAGCGCAAAGGCTCCGCAAACCCCGGCGCGGGCGCCTAATCCGGGTGAGACGATGTAAGTATCCATATATGAGAGGATTGTTTCAGAGCTGATGTAATTATTCAGATAAGTCAGAACCTTGGCGCGCACCAGTGGCAAGAGAACGGGCTGCTGCGCGACGCCGCCGCCCAGGATAATGCGCTGTGGAGAAAAGCTGCAAATGAAGCCTTGCAGCGCCCGGGCGATATAGTGCGCTTCAAGCTCCCAGGCGGGGTGGTCGGCGGGCAGGTGCTCGGCAGGCCGACCCCAACGCTTTTCCATCGCCGGGCCGCTTGCCAGACCCTCAAAACAATCGCCGTGGAAAGGGCAGGACCCGGGGAAGGGGTCCTGCGTGAAAGAATGAGGGAGGGGTATGTGACCCATTTCGGGGTGGATTAATCCGTGTAAGAGCCTTCCTTCCACCATCGCGCCGCCGCCGATACCGGTGCCGACCGTGAAATACAGGAAGGTGGACAGGTTCTGCGCCGCGCCCCAGCGCCATTCGCCCAATGCCGCGCCGTTCACGTCGGTATCAAACGCGATTGGAACTGGCAGGGCTGATTGCAGCGCCCCGACAACATCCGTGCCAGCCCAGCCGGATTTTGGCGTTGCCAGGATGCGCCCGTACGTGGGAGAAGCCGGGTTTGGGTCCAACGGGCCAAAGCATGCGACACCCAACCCTGCGAGGGGGCCAAAGACGCGGGTCTGGTCCCTGAAAAAGTCGAGCGCGCGACTGAGCGTTTCCTCCGGGTTCGTGGTGGGGAAGCGTGTTTCTGCCAGGCTTTTTCCTTCCGCGTCACCTATCGCGCACACAAATTTGGTGCCGCCGCCTTCAATGCCGCCATATAAGGGACTATTATTCATCGATTCTCCTCCAAAAAACAGCAGGGCCAACCTTCTTTTTTGAGAAAACCGCACCAACAACTGCCGCGCGTGTTAACACTAATTCGCGAACATAAGAACCATCCATGCCGCGCCGCTTTGAGAGAACGCCTGGCTGGATTATTCCTTATCCGAGCCAAGATAATCCGGGCGGGGAGCGTTGGGTCCGTGCGGTTTGTTAGGCAGATCCGGGCCAATGGGCTTGAGCCAAACAAAACCGTAGGGCGGCAGGATGTAATCCCCTGGAAGAACGCGCGTGCCTGTCAGTAAGTCCTCAAAGGCGGCGGCCGTTTCAGGGATCCAGCCGTGAACCTCGGCATCCGTCAGGTTGTTCAAGACAACCACGCGCTGACCTTCATATTTGCGCTGGTAAGCCGCGACAGACTTCGCGTCATACGAAAAGTCCCGCCAGGCAAAGTCGCCCCAGCCAAACAGGGGATGCTGCTTCCGCACAGCAATAAGATGGCGGATGCGATGAAGCAGGGAGTCCGGGTCAGCCATCTGCGCGGCAACGTTCACCCGCGCGCTGGCGTATTCGGGGTCAGAAATGACCGGCGCAAAGAACTTCTCAGCCGGCGCTTCCGAAAAACCGGCGGAGGGGCTGTCATCCCACTGCATAGGGGTGCGCAAGCCGTTGCGGTCGTCCAGCCAGATGTTATCGCCCATGCCGATTTCATCGCCGTAATACAGGAACGGCGAGCCGCCCATGGTCAGCAACAGGGAATACATCAGCAGGATTTTGCGTTTGTCGTTGCCCAGCAGGGGTGCCAGGCGGCGACGGATGCCCATATTAAGGCGCATGCGCTCTTCTGGCGCGTAAATCTCCCACATCCACCGGCGTTCCTCGGGGGTGACCATTTCGAGAGTCAGCTCATCGTGGCAGCGCAGGAAGGTACCCCATTGGCAGTTGGCAGGCAGTTCTGGTGTGCGTGCCAGGATTTTCTCAATCGCGGTGCGGTCGCCCTGGGCCAGCGCCATGTAAAGATGCGGCATAAGCGGAAAATGGAAGTTCATGTGCATTTCATCGCCGCTGCCGAAGTAATGAATAACGTCCTCCGGAATTTGGTTGGCTTCTGAGAGGAGCAGAATACCCGGTTTATATTGGTCCACAAAAGCGCGCAGGCGTTTGAGGAATTGGTGCGTTTCGGGTAAATTCTCGCAGTTGGTGCCTTCGCGCTCAAACAAATACGGCGGGGCGTCCACGCGAATGCCATCGGCGCCCTGGTCAATCCAGAATTTGACGGTTTGCAGCATAGCTTCCTGCACAGCCGGGTTGTCATAGTTCAGGTCTGGCTGATGATGGAAGAAGCGGTGCCAGAAATATTGTTTACGCACCGGGTCGTAGGTCCAATTAGACTTTTCGCTATCCACAAAGATGATGCGCGCGTCCTGATACTTCTGGTCTGTATCGCTCCAGACGTAGTAATCGCGATATTTCTCGTGCTCCGGATGCTGTGGGTCGCGGGAAGCCTGGAACCAGGCATGCTGGTCGGAGGTGTGATTGGGCACCAGTTCGACCAGAATTTTGAGAGAACGCTGATGCGCCTGGGCGACCAGGTCCTGAAAATCCTCTAAGTTCCCATACATAGGGTGAATGCCGCAATAATCGCTGACGTCGTAGCCGTCGTCGCGCAGCGGGGAAGGAGAAATTGGCAGCAGCCAGATGGTGTCCACGCCGAGAAAACTCAGATAGTCCAGTTTTTCGGTGACGCCTTTCAGGTCTCCCCATCCGTCGCCGTTACTGTCCCGGAAGGCGCGAACGTACAGCTCATAAAAAATATCGTTTTTGTACCAGTGGGCAGGGTTTGTCATTTCAGTTCCTTATGGAGCATTTTCGTAATATTTTTTTAGAATTTTTCTGGCTGCTGGGTTCGGACTAGGTAATCCGAATGATCTTATGCACAGCCAAAACAACACGCATCGGGTTGTGTGCGGTGGTAAGCCCTTAAATTCTTCACCGCGTTCAGAATGGCAGCGCTTATGCACCCTGAGCGGAGGTGAAGGGTCTTGCCTGTTCAGGCAACTTCGGTTGCGCGCCTGGCTGCAGACCAGATGCCAATCGCGGTTGTTAGCCCTTGACGGAGCCAGCCATCAGCCCGCGTACAAAGTAGCGCTGCAGACTGAGGAAAACAACCAGCGGCAAAATCATGCTGACGAACGCCGCCGCTGTCATCAGGTGCCAGTCCTGTCCTTTTTCGCCAACTAACTGCGCGACCGCGATGGTAACCGTCTGGTTCTTTTCACCGAGGAACACTAATGCGACCAGATAGTCATTCCACAACCACAGGAACTGGAAAATCGCGAAGGATGCCAGCGCGGGCACAGAAAGAGGCAGGATAAGGTTGGTAAAGATTGTGAAGTTCGAAGCGCCGTCAATGTACGCGGATTCCAGCAGCTCCCGCGGTATCGTGCTGATGTAGTTAAAGAGCAGGTATGTTGCCAGGGGTAGACCGAAGCCTGTGTGAGCCAACCAGATTCCCAGGAAAGTCCCGTTCAGTTGTAATTTAACGTAATCCCGCAAAATGGGCACCAACGCGATTTGCAGCGGTACCACCAGCAGGGCGACGATAATCGTAAACACGAGGTTTCTCCCCGGGAATTCCAGCCAGGCGAAGCCAAACGCGGCAAAAGCCGCGATAAGAATCGGGATAATCGTGCCCGGGATGGTAACTGCCAGCGAATTTAAAAATGCGCCGCTCAGATTATTGCCTGTTCGGGTGATGGTCTGCCCCTGCGCGTTCTTGTAACTGATGGTCTTACCAGTCAGCACATCTTTGTAGTTCTTCAATGTCAAATTTGTAGCGAATCCGACCCATTCGTTTCCGGTAATGATTATCGTGCGTGTGCGTTTGTTACCGTACCAGGTGCCTTTTGCGCCGTCCTCCAATTGAACGCCGCGCTGCCATTCCTGGAACGTTGCGGTCCTTCCGCCGTACGTAATTGGCCCATCCAGGTTCACACCCTCTGGGAATGTGTAACGGTCGATTTCCAGGTCTTCCTTGTGGGGGAAAACGTTCCACCAACCATTTCTGAAGATTTCTTCACTGGGGCGGAAAGAAGTAATCAGAATTCCCAGGATGGGTATCATCCACATTGCGCAGATGAAAATCAGAACGAAATTCGTCCAGAAGCTTTGGGATGATTTTTGGGATTTTTGACTCTTTGCCATTAGAACCCCCTTCGCTGTTGATTGAACGAGCGGATGTTATTAATAATCACCGGGGTGACCAACAGCAGCAAGATGATGGCGATTGCTGAAGCCCGACCCGCGTGGTTATAAGTGAAACTTTGCAGGTAGAACTCGTTGGCAATCACATTTGTGCCGTTATTCCCACCGGTCATTACACGAACAATATCAAAGGTCTTCAGGCTAAAAATTATGATGGTGGTCGTAACCGTCAGCAGGGTACCCTTGATATAAGGAATGATTATGCTGAAGAAAATTTTAAATTCGTTCGCGCCGTCAATGCGCGCTGCTTCAAGCAGTTCCGCGGGGACACCTTTAATCGCGCTGGATAGAATCACCATGGCGTAACCTGTCTGCAGCCAAACCATGATGACAATCAGGAAAAAGTTGTTCCAGGGTGTCAGGTTCAGCCAGGGCTGCGGCGTACCTCCGAGGGCTGTCACCACAGCATTCAGCAAGCCAATTTCCCGGATGCCGACGCCGGTGCCTTTATAGGTATAGATGAATTTCCAAATAACGCCAGCGCCCACAAAAGACAAGGCGTAGGGCGTGAAGATGATAGATTTATACAGCACTTCCGCTTTGGACCGGTCTGCCAGGGTGGCAATCAGGAGCCCGAAAGCCACGCTGAAGAACGTTCCGAACACCAGCCAGAGCAGATTGTTGCGGAAGGTCTCTAGCATGCGCGGGTCGGTGAACGCGAATTTGTAATTCTCCAACCCAACCCAGGCTGTGCCGAGATAGTTGCGGAAGCTGGCAATCAGCGATCGCACCACCGGAACAGCCAGGAACCAACCCATAATGACCACGGCGGGCCCGACGAACACGAAAGGCTGTAATTTCCTCGCGATTTTGGTGGGAAGTTTAACAACCAGCCAGTTGGTTACGGTGAATAACAAAGCAACGCCGCCAACACCCCAAACAATCGCCACGAGCACCTGAACAATTTGGGGCGCTGCCGCCCGCTGCAAGAATATATAGCCTTGCCATAAAACCAAAAACGTAAGCGCTGGTATGAGAACTGAGATAAACAATTGTCCGAGCGTGGTTCCGAACCAGGCAATGACTTTCGCAATCGGATTATTGGCGCCGGGGCTATTGGTTTGAGAAATATTCATACAAACACCTCCTCAGCAAGCTTCAATAGGAGTGGAGAGCAGGCAGGGTTTCCACCTGCTCTCCTTGCGCGGCATGTTTCGAATTAGGGAGCCTGCCGCGCGTTTTTAGCCTAGTTCAGCCTGGCTGGTTACCTTGGCCAGGATGCGTCAATTTGTTTCAGGGCCTCATCACGGGTGATGGTGCCGCTGACGTAGTCGGTCATATACTTCCAGAATGTACCAGCGCCAACCGCACCGGGCATCATATCCGAGCCGTCGAAGCGGAAGGTGGTCGCATTGCGGATGGTTTCAGCAACACCGCGTGTCACTGGATCCACATACCAATCCAGGGAAGCGTCGTTGTGAGTCAGGATTGCGCCGCCGCTCTCAACCCAAGTCTTGAGGGATTCACCGGTTGAGAAGTACTGGATGACCGCGCGCACTTCCGGCCTGTCATTGAAGACAGCGTAAATGTCGCCGGCGCCCAGGACGGGTTTGCCGAATTCTTCTTTGATACCGGGCAGGTAGAAGAAGCTGTAATCCACGCCAGCCACGGCTTCTTCGGGGAAGAAGGTGGTGACAAAGTTACCCTGGCGGTTGAACCAGCATTTGGGCGGATTCTCGAACATGGGTTTGGGGGCGTCACCAAAGTTTATGGTTGGGATAGCAGCGCGGCCGCCGTACACGTAAGCATCGTTGAACCAAATAGCTTCGATGTAATCGAGGGCTTCCTTGACTTCAGGTGAGTCGAACTTCAGTTCGCCAGCCACCCATTGGTCATACTTTTCGGGGCCGGCCACGCGCAGCATTACGTCTTCGATCCAGTCGGTCATTGTCCAGCCCGTCGCGGCGCCGGATTCAATCCCAATACACCAGGCAGTGTCGCCGTCATCAGCGATTTCCTGTGTGAGGGCCATCATCTCATCCCAGGTGGTGGGAACTTTGTAACCGGCAGCATCAAATGCCTTTTTGGGGTAGAAGACGAAGGACTTGCCATTGGCGCGAGCCCAAATACCAGCGACGATTTCGCCGTTAGGGCCAGTCATCCTGGCCAGATCCTGCCAGGCATCGCTGTAGTTCTTCTTAATCCACTCGGGATTGATCAGGGTGTTCATATCGATGGCATAACCCTTTTCCACGGCGTATTTCAGCAGACCGGGCTGCGGGTAGTCAACGATGTCGGGGCGGTCGCCGCCATCCAGACGAATATTGATGTTGGCTTCAAACTCCTTGGAGCCTTGGTATTGGATGTCGATGCCAGTCTTCTCTTCGAAGGCTTTGATGGAGTCGTTGAAGACTACTTCATCCTGGTCAGTAAAGGGGCCAGCCATAGTGACAACTTTCCCTTTATACAGCCCGGCATAGGCATTTGCCAGCTCCTGCCCCTGGGGCAGAGCGGCGACAGTTTCGCCTGCGGGCTTTTCGACCGCAGGGGCTTCAGCGGTCTTGGCACAGGCAGCCAGGACGAAGCTGGCGACAAGCAAAACAGCGATGCTTGCCCAAATAAATTGCTTTTTCGATCTCATGGTCTCTCCTTATTATTATCTACTTTGAACTAAGTGAAATGGACGAAATCCTCTCCGTTTTTATGTTCCAGTCTCCTTTCTATCTCACGGGTTGATTGGCGTGGGATAAGTTCAGTTTGAAGAAGGATTGATTTGTTCGCCTCGGCGCCGTTTTTCATCATTTGCATGAGAAGCAGACAGCTCTGGCGGGCAATTTCATTCGCCGGAACACGCACCGACGTCAATCCCGGATAGTAACAAGCAGCTTCGGGGATGTCATCAAAACCTACAATTGAAATATCCCTGGGGATTGTCAGCCCGGCTTCATGGATGGCTGCCATCGCGCCCAAGGCAACAGCGTCGCTGCTGACAAACACCGCGGAAAATTCACTTCCACTTGCCAACAAATCTCGCATTGCGGCATAACCGCTGGAAGAATTGAAATCCGCCTCCCGAATTAACCGCTCATCTGGATTCAAATCCGCGGCTAAGAGCGCCTGGCGGTAGCCCTGCAGGCGTTGGAAGGCTGAGGTGTAGCTAAGCTTGGCATTGGTGATACAGGCAATGCGGGTATGCCCTAACGTAATCAGATGGTGGACGGCCATTTGCGCGGCGGCGCAGTTGTCAATATCCACAAAAGGCAAGTTCGACCCGGGCACCTGCCCCATGATGACACAGGGAACCTCCAATTGCTCCAACGCCTTAAGCCCCGGGTCGTCAATCCTGGGTGTCAGTAAAATCATCCCATCGATATGCTTCGCCTGAGTAAGGCTCAGATAGGTATGGGTTTGCTGCCCGGGTTCCACCCATTCAATCAGGAGGCTGATTTGCTTTTCGTTGGCAACTTCTAATAGCCCACCGATAATCTGAGGAAGGAAGTTGTCGGCTGCAATGTAATGGGGATCACGGGTCATAATCAACCCGATAGCTTTGGCTTGTTTTGATGCGAGCGCCCGCGCCGAGGCGTTTGGATAATAACTAAGTTGGCGCGCGGCATCCTTCACTTTTTGACGGGTTTCCGGACGGATAGAATGCTGCCTTTCATCGTTGAGGACAAACGAAACAGTAGTTCGTGATACCCCAGCCAGCCTGGCTACATCCCGACTCGTTACCCTTTTTTCCATTCACCACCTATTCAAGACTTTCATTAACACGTGTTAATGCTCTTTTAATCAGTATAGCATATCCAAACGAGATGTCAATAAGAATTGGAAAAAAAGGGGATTCTGATTGCTTCCTGCTTTTTTTACGCTGAAAGAATTATGCCAGGACCTGAATGCCAGGGCCAGCCTCGATCAGGCCAATCTCCCAGGTTGGGGTGCCGGCTGCTTCGGCAGACCGCTGGAAGAGGCTGAGCTTTTCTTCCGGGACTGCCAAAAGGAGCCCGCCGCTGGTTTGGGGGTCAAACAAAAGCATTCGCTGGTCTTCGCTTATTTCCTGCGCGAACTGGACCTGAGGTTCAAAGTAGAGTCGGTTATCGCTGGCACCGCCAGGGAAGGTGTATGTTAAAGCGTATTTCCGCGCGCAAGAAACCAGCGGTATAGCACTCATTCTCAAGCGCGCCCCGCAGCCAGAAGCTGTAATCATCTCGGAAAGGTGCCCGAGCAAACCAAACCCGGTGATATCCGTGGCAGCGCGCAGGCTGCAGGAGGTCGCCAGCGCGCACGCGGCAAGGTTTAACTGTTTCATCCAACCCACGACTTCCGCCAGTTCCACCTCAGAAAGCAGACCGCGTTTATGGGCAGTAGCCAGGACGCCAAAACCGAGGGGTTTGGTGAGGAACAGATGGTCGCCGGGGGATAGAGCGTCTTTGGTTAGCAAAGAGCTGTTTTGGAGCATACCCAACACCGCCAGGCCAAACTTAGGCTCTTTATCCTGGATGGAGTGCCCTCCGGCAATGACGACGCCGGCTTCGCGCGCTTTCTCTGCC